>Ga0315279_10000009_pt1 | contig 525690 bp, 457 predicted proteins | sample YL17G06_20_MG_FD_203694 | JGI IMG/M metagenome (GOLD analysis project Ga0315279, IMG submission 203694) | Sediment microbial communities from Yellowstone Lake, YNP, Wyoming, USA - YL17G06_20 | ecosystem: Environmental > Aquatic > Freshwater > Lake > Sediment | place: USA: Wyoming | collected... | reverse complement strand
CCAGGCGTTTGATCTCTTCCCCACACTGGGAATGCCTGGCGAGAAAAAGGATGCTGCCCGGTCTACCGGCACCGGCGCCTCGAACGATGCGGAGACCGAGGGCCCGGGTTCCAAAGCTCGCTCGTAGCAAAGAAGTATCTCAAGAAAAATCCCAAGATTCTAAGCCGTCCGGCGAACGAACTGCTGAATGAGGCATGGAATCAAGCTCCACCGGTCAAGAAAAAGTAGCGCAGAAGGAAACCGCGGATGCACGCAGATGTCTATCGGCGTCATCCGCGTGCATCTGCGGTCTCACTGCAGTGGTATTCCTGGAGGCTGCGGACCATGAGGGGCTCTCGCTGGAGAGCGCCGATCGCGTTGGCTGCAGCTCTAGCCCCGGAAAGAGTCGTGATGCATGGGACGGCATACTGAATCGATGCCCTCCGGATGGGTTTTTCGTCGAAACGCGACTTGCGCCCGAGCGGCGTATTGATGACCAAGTCGATCTCACCATTTCTGATGGCGTCTACGACATTAGGAGTCCCTTCGCCTGCCTTGAATACGAAGCCGACATCCAGGCCACGTGAAATCATGAACTTCTGCGTCCCCGAAGTGGCGATCAGGCGGAGACCAAGGGCCGCGAACTCGCGGGCGATCGGGAGCAGCGTCTCCTTGTCATTGTCGTTGACGCTCAGGAACACGGTTCCATGCCGGGGAAGCGGCGTACCGGCTGCGATCTGAGCCTTGGCAAAGGCGACGCCGAAGCTGTCGGCAATTCCCATGACTTCACCCGTCGACTTCATTTCCGGACCCAGAATCGTGTCCACGCCCAGGAACTTGTTGAACGGAAACACCGGGGACTTCACAAAACAGTGCCGTACCACCAACTCATTCCCCAAGCCGAGGTCCTTCAGCTTTTCTCCCACCATCAGGCGTGCAGCAATCTTCGCCAGCGGAACGCCGGTCGATTTGCTCACGTAGGGAACCGTCCGTGAAGCGCGTGGATTCACCTCGAGCACGTAAACGATTCCGTTCTTGACGGCGAACTGGATGTTCATGAGACCGATTACATGGAGCGCCAGCCCGAGCCGCCGCGTGAAGTCTTTCATGCGCACGAGCAGGTCGGGCTCGATCATGATGGGAGGCAGAACGCAGGTGCTGTCGCCGCTGTGGATTCCTGCCTCTTCGACGTGCTCCATGACGCCGGCGATCACCACCCGCTCGCCGTCGCACAAGGCATCGACGTCGTACTCGAACGCGTTTTCCAGGAACTCATCGATCAAGACCGGATGCTCCGGTGAAGCCTGCACGGCCGAGGTCATGTAGCGCCTGAGCGATTTCTCGTCATAGACGATCGACATGGCCCGGCCGCCGAGCACATAGGAAGGCCGGACAAGAACGGGGTAGCCGATTTCGGCGGCCACACTGCAGGCTTCCTTGGGTGAGCGGGCGGTCCCGTTTGGAGGTTGTGGAATGGCAAGCTCTGCCAGCAGCCGGCCGAAGCGCTCTCTGTCCTCCGCAAGGTCGATGCTCTCAGGAGACGTGCCGAGAATGGGCACGCCGGCCGCCTGGAGCGCGAGCGCCAGATTCAGTGGGGTCTGGCCGCCGTACTGCACGATGACGCCGTCGGGCTTTTCGACTGCCATGATCTCCATGACATCCTCGAAAGTGAGCGGCTCAAAGTACAGCCGGTCCGAGGTGTCATAGTCGGTCGAAACCGTTTCGGGGTTGCAGTTGACCATAATGGTTTCGTAACCGATCTCTCTGAGAGCAAACGAGGCGTGGCAGCAGCAGTAGTCGAACTCGATGCCCTGACCGATCCGGTTGGGCCCGCTGCCCAGCACGGCAACCTTCTTCCTCTGGGTCGGCGCGGCTTCACATTCGCCTTCATAAGTCGAATAGAGGTAGGGAGTGAAGGACTCGAATTCGGCCGCACAGGTATCCACTCGCTTGAAGACCGGCCGCAGGTCCAGTTCGTACCTGCGCTGCCGGACCTGTTCCTCCGGCACAGGCGTGCCGCCGGCTGTCATAAGAAATCCCGCAATCGTCTGATCCGACAGTCCCGCGCGCTTGCATTCCCGGAGCAGCTCCGGCGGGAGCGCATCGAGCGAACAGCCCTGCAGCCGCTTTTCCAGCTCAACAATCTCTCTCAACTGATTCAGGAACCACGGATCGATGCGCGTGAATTCGTGAAGCCCCTCGATCGTATGGCCCCTCATCAGGGCAAAGAGCAAATAATCAAGGCGCTCGGGCACCGGCATCGAAAGATTGTGGTGCAGCTTTTCCGGATCCAGCCTTTCCGGTTTCTTTCCCCTCTCAAGCGACCGCACTCCCTTCATCAATGCTTCCTTGAAGGTGCGGCCGATCGCCATCACTTCTCCCACGGACTTCATCTGTGTTCCCAGCGTGGGATCGGCCTCGGCGAATTTCTCAAAGTTCCACTTGGGGATCTTGACCACCACGTAATCGATGCTGGGCTCGAAACTGGCGGGGGTCTTCCTCGTGATGTCGTTCGGGATCTCGTCGAGAGTGTAGCCGACCGCTAGTTTGGCAGCGATCTTGGCAATGGGAAATCCGGTAGCCTTGGATGCGAGCGCGGAGCTGCGGGAAACGCGTGGGTTCATCTCGATAACAATCAGCGCTCCGGTCTGCGGGTTGACGGCGAACTGGATGTTGGACCCTCCGGTCTCCACTCCTACCTTGCGGATGACGCGGATCGCGGCGTCGCGCATGCGCTGGTACTCTTTGTCGGTCAGGGTTTGCGCCGGCGCCACTGTGATCGAATCGCCGGTGTGCACACCCATCGGATCAAAGTTCTCGATCGAGCAAATGATAACGACGTTGTCGTTGAGATCCCGCATCACTTCCAGCTCGTATTCTTTCCATCCGATGAGCGACTGCTCGACCAGGACCTCATGCACGGGGGAGACATCCAGCCCGCGGCTCACGATCCTTTCGAACTCTTCTGCACCGTGAGCGATGCCTCCGCCGAACCCGCCCAGGGTAAAGCTCGGCCGGATGATCGCAGGCAACCCGACCAGCAATAGAAAGTCGCGCGCCTCATCCAGACTGCGCACAATCCGCGATTGGGCCGACTGCAGCCCGATCTCTGCCATGGCGTTCTTGAAGAGCTGGCGATCTTCGGCGATTTCGACGGCGCGCTGTTTTGCGCCGATCATCTCCACTCCGTATTTCGCCAGTATGCCGGCCTTGGCAAGCTCGACGGACACATTCAACGCCGTCTGGCCGCCGACGGTGGGAAGAAGCGCGTCCGGCCGTTCCCGCTCGATGATCGCGCCGATGGATTCGCAGGTAAGCGGCTCGATGTAAGTCCTGTCGGCCAGATCCGGATCGGTCATGATGGTGGCCGGGTTCGAGTTGACCAGGACGATTTCGAATCCTTCCGAACGCAGAGCCTTGCACGCCTGAGTCCCGGAATAGTCGAACTCGCAGGCTTGACCGATCACGATCGGGCCGGAGCCGATGATGAGGATCCGTTTGATGTCCGTGCGCTTAGGCATGAGCTATCTGCGAAATTCTGCCATGAGCCGCTTAAACTCGGTGAACAGATAGTGCGAGTCGTGCGGTCCAGGGGAAGCTTCCGGATGATATTGCACCGAGAAGGCAGGCACCTGGAGATGACGAATTCCCTCGAGCGTCTGGTCGTTGAGGTTGAAATGCGTCGGCTCGACTCGCCTCAGGTTGAGCGTGTCCAGATCCACGGCGAAACCATGATTCTGAGCCGTGATTTCGATGCGCCCCGTCAGTGCGTTCCTTACCGGATGATTCGCGCCGCGATGACCGAACTTGAGCTTGAAGGTTTTCCCTCCCATGGCCAGGCCCATGATCTGATGGCCGAGGCAGATGCCGAAGAGGGGAACCTTCCCGAGCAGACGGCGCACGTTGTCAATCGCATAACCAAGCGAGGCCGGGTCGCCTGGACCGTTGGAAAGAAACACTCCATCCGGACCGAGCGCCAACACATCCTCGATGCTCGTTTGCGCAGGAACGACCGTGACGTTGCAACCGGAACGAGCCAGATTGGCAAGGATGGTCCTCTTGATGCCGTAGTCATAGGCAACAACTCCAAACCGGCCGGGCGCAGGCACGGGAGGATCCGGCCACACATATGGGCGCTGGCAGGTAACCGATGACGCCAGGTCCTGGCCGAGCATTTGCAGTGCTTGCCGGGCGCGTGCGGCGAGACGCTGCCCATCCAGGTCAACGGAACTGATGATTCCGCGCATGGCGCCGCGGCTGCGTATGTGCCGCACGAGCGCGCGCGTGTCCACCTCGGAGATGGACACGATCCCGTGGCGCTTCAGATATCCCTCGAGCGACTCCAGCGCACGCCAGTTCGAAGTGAACGAGCTGAACTCGCGGGCGACGAATCCCTGAACGAAGGGCTTGCCGGACTCCTCATCCTCGCGATTCATGCCGTAGTTGCCGATATGGGGGTAGGTCATGACGACGATTTGCCCGGCATAGGATGGATCGGTAAGGATCTCCTGGTAGCCGGAAAGAGAGGTGTTGAAAACCACCTCTCCACAGACTTCCCCCACGGCGCCAAAGGCACGGCCCATGAAGGTGCGGCCGTCTTCGAGTGCCAGTATTGCGCTCATTTGTTCCGCTTAGAATTCAATTTGTGCAGACGACGGTGCGCGCCACGCGGGTAGTCCACCCCTGGGCTATCCGGCTCACCCGGCTTCGACGGTTTCAAACGTCCGACCTTGTTTAAACCAGCGCTTCCGGAGCTATTCTACCAAGCCCAAGCGTGAGACGGGCCAATAGCGGAAGATCGCCTTGCCGTAGATGAGGCTTTTCGGGACAAAGCCCCAGTTACGGCTGTCGTTGCTGGAATTCCTATGATCCCCGAGTACGAAATACTGCTCCGGAGGGACAACGGTCTTGTGGAAAGACTCATGATCCTGAAACTCCGGTTTGAGGTACGGCTCTTTGACCCCACTCCCGTTCACATAGACCACGCCCTTGACGATTTCTACCACGTCGCCGGGAACAGCCACCACGCGCTTGATGAATGACTTGTTCGTGTCCCTGGGATACCAGAAAACCACAATGTCGCCTCGATGGATATCCTCAAAGCGGTAAATAAACCGGTTCACGAATATCCTCTCCTGGTCAACGAGACGCGGCTGCATGCTGGTACCCTCAACCTTCACGGGCTGGACAACGAAAATAACGATGAATATCGCAGTCGCGACAGCGAAGAGGATATCCCGAAGCCACGATTTCACTTCTGAAAAGAGATTGGAGCCTGAAGCTGCAGGGTCTGTCCGCTCAGGCGGGATCGGAACTTCCGGCGGAGAGGCGAATCGTTGTTCCATCAAAGTACTTGGCTGCCGTTCTTCCTCAACTCAACAGAGCAAAGTAACAGAGGAGTCATCAAAACTCAACCGCTTTGTGTCGCGGATTGGCGATTCAGACAGTGGTGCGCGCGCCTTGGAGCGATGCCGTCGCATACCGAAAACGAACCTCGAAGACCCCAAAGACCTCAAAGAACCAAGAGTTAAGGGGGCTTTGGCGGCGCCGGAGGCGATTCCGCAGCTGCGCTGCGGAATCCACTCCTGGCGTGGGCATCGGGGACAAGCGCACATGGGTGATGGGTGCGACAGGGAAACCTGGGGATCTCACCGTACGCTCCAGGCTCCAGGACAGCTTCTTCTGCGCGCTTGCCCCAGACGCCTACGCCAGGAGTGGCAGCCAAAGCCTGTTTCCGACGTACCATCCATCGCACTCCTGTCTAATCCCCGGATCTTTGTGGTCTTAGAGGTCTTTGAGGTTCCAAAGGTATTCGCATGATTGGCATGCAGTGTCTGAATCGCTGTGTCGCGGATCATACCGCGACCATCCAAGAGGGCCACGCCGGAAGCGCCGCCACCCTGAAACTCGCGCGCAACAACTCGCAAGGGTATTCGTAGATGGGAGCAGACATTGCGCGACACAGGCATCCAGGGGCAGCATCACGAGGCTAATGGATCCCAGCCCGCGTAGCTGATGCAATGCAGAGCATTGGAATAGCCGGGGTAGCTGTTATAATCGGGGCGGGTAAGGCTGGGGTTCTGCCCATGATCGAGTCCGCGGCGGAATCCCTGGGATGAAGGGTGCGTCCGCCACGAAATTGGTGGCACCTTTTTTCGCCCGGGATATCTCGATGGATGGATCAAAGGGCCGTTGAAAGAAGGTGCCCGTCACCAATTTCGCTTGGCCGCCGATGGTTGGAATCGAGTGTCGAAGGTTCTTATGAAGATCGTTGTACTCAGTGGAAGTCGTCAGAAGAACTGCACGCTCAAAGACGTGGCGGGAGGATTCGGCACGGTTTTCACTGTCGGCAACTCTCCGTTCGCCCGGCTGCTTGAAGTCGCGAAGCGCAGGGTTGCATCGATACCCAATATCACGCTCGCCTATCTTCATTCAATCCTGGAGGCGCACGGTGCGGAAGTCCGGGTTCTTGAAATGCGCGCTCTGGACCAGCTCGAGCCGGCCGATCTCTATCTGATCGCTTCGTCGATCGTTGATTGCGCATTCGAGCGCGAAATCGGCCTGGAGGCCAGACGCCTTTACGGCGGCAAGGTTGGTTACTTCGGTGTATTTGCTGCGACCGTGCCCGAATTCTTCGGCGATGCCGCCGATTTCATAGTCAAAGGGGAGATAGAGAATATCGCTCCAGCGCTCGCGCGCGGCGAGATCCCGAGCGGAGTGGTGCCGGCGGGATTCGTGGGAGATCTCAATTCTCTCCCGCACCCCAACTGGGATCAATTCAACATCCAGCGCTTCCGCTACCAGATCGTCACCAGCCGCGGCATCACACTCCCCATGCTGGGGAGCCGCGGTTGTCCCTACACCTGCAACTACTGCCCCTACCTGGTGAACTCGAAGTATCGCGTCCGCACCGCGGAAAACATCGTCAACGAAATCGAGTACCTCGTAGGCCGATACAATATTCGCGGCATAGCGTTTCGCGATCCTAATCTGACATACGGAAAGGAGCGCGCGCGGATGTTTGCCGACCTGATTCTGCGCCGCGGTCTTGACGTGCGCTGGGGCATGGAAGCACGCACCGATCGCCTCGATCCGGAGTTGCTCACCTTGCTGCATCGGGCGGGGCTGCGCAGCGTGGAAGTGGGCATCGAATCCGCGAGTGAGGAGACTCTGCGGGCAAATCTGCGCAGGGCAATACCAAAGACCCACCAGGAACTCGTGATCGAGCATTGCCACAAGCTGGGCATACGGGTCATCGCCAACTACACCCTGGGACTGCCGAACGATACCATCGAAGGCATGCTGGACACGATTCGCTACGCCAAAAAGCTGAACACCTTTGCGATTCAATTCACGGTGACCACTCCGTATCCCGGCACTCAGTTCTTCCGCAACGTACAGAGCCGGATCTTCGATCGTGACTGGGAGCACTTCAACGGCTGGACGAGCGTGTACCGGCACCCTGCCATCCCGCCCGAGGAGCTGCACCGCCTGCGCGAATTCGCCTATGTCTCTTACCATCTGCGCCCGCGGTATATATGGAGATTCCTGCAATCGACGATTCTGCATTCGCTCCTCTTCCCCGACCCGCAGCTTTCCGGGTCCTAGGAGCAGTGGCGAGGAGGCCAATGGCGGCACTCGGTTTGCTTCTGGCTTTTCTGCTCTGCTGGCCTGCGCCGGCTTTGCCCGCGCAAAAGACGCCCGTATTCGTAACCGCAAGCTTCCTCGGCAGGAACCGCCTGTTTCTCGAAGACCTGAGCCGCGAAGAGATCAAGGTCTACGAAAACGGCCAGCCCCGCGAAGTGGAGTTCTTTGCCGGGAGCGAAGTTCCGGTCGTGTACGGTCTTCTGTTCGACCGCGCACTGCTCCCCCGGGCCTTCGAGGACTTGAGCCCGTATCAATACGGAATTCCGAGCGCCCAAGCGGCTGTCAACGTGGCCGATCAGTTGGTTGATCTGGTCCTGGGACGCCAGGTCGGATGGGTAGCTGCCTATGATCAGGGCATGCGGGTCGCGCTTGACTTCTCTCCGGACGGAGGTCGAATCAAGGACACGATCCGGCAACTGCGCGGCGAACGCACGCTGGAGGAATCCTCGCTCTACGGCGCCCTCTTCGCGGCGGTCAATAAAATGAACCAGCGAAATGAGAGGCGACGCGTGGTGGTTCTCTTCCTCGAGGTTCTCGATACCGGAACAGGCAGCAAGCTCAAACCCCTGAAAAACCTGCTTGCAGCTTCGAACGTCGACCTCTTCGTCGCCAGCTTTGCGCCCAGGACCGCTACCGGAAGAGGCCTGCCGCCGCTTCAAAGCGAGGCCTCACTGCGCGACCTCGCGAGCGTCACCGCGGGCGGCGCCTACTTCAGTGCCACTGAGGGAATCGAGGGCTTGGGACGCCGTGTCTCCGAGCAGATCAGGACCTGCTACACCATCGGTTTTCAGTCCGAGTCGCCTCCTGACAGTCCGGCACGCCTGACGATCGAATGCACCAGACCAGGCGTCAAGGTCAAATCCCACTCCGTCGTACCCAATCTCCGGTGATCCATCGCTACCCTATCTTCTGCACGAGGAGCAGATCCCATAGAGAAAGACATCATGATTGGCTTTCTCTGGCATGCTGCATAGCCAACATCCTGCAACGGCTCGATCTACCTGGGAGATCGGCAGCGAGCCATTTCCTTGAACGATTACTCGACGCAGCTATTGCCTGCTCGTCCCCTGGCAGCCTGTGTCTCGCGCTTATTCTTGTTCACGTCTCTTGGCCTCAGCAGTTGCGAGAGTACGTCCTCGGTCGTGGTGACATACGTTTCGCTCATGACGTCCTCCTTGGATCCCCAACCCAGACGAACCGAAGTACGATAATGCCATCCGGAAGTTCGTGCCGTTGCCTGGGCGCCATCAGCCGTCAGCTCACAGCTCTGGTCGCCGTCAGCGTCTTGCGGGCACCTGGCACGCGCCGAAAGCAGTGCCGTCCGGCCGCAGTACAACAGCCTCCAGCGCACGGTCAGTCACGTCCACCCGAATCACGGTCCTGCCCTGATCCTTCGGGCCGCCGCCGCGAACAATCGGGTAGATGTGCCTCCCGGGTTCCGGATCGATGATCGCGGCCGTGTGCACGTGCCCTGAAATCATCATGTCGATCCCCGCCGTGTTCAGGGTGGCACCGAAGTTCTGATAGGCGTCCTCCATTCCGTTGGCAGGACCCGGCTGATTGTTCAGGGCAGGATTTCGGGGGGCGGCGGGGAAAGGCATATGAGCGAACACAACGCGATACTTGGCCTTTCGGAAGGCCTCGGTCTCCACTTCGGCTTTGAGCCACTCGCCTTCCTCGCGCCGGTAACGCTGGAAGTCGACCAAACCACTGTACTCGGGGCTGGTGTCAACCTTGTCCTCGCCTGTGTCCAGCACGACAAAGTGCACTGGGCCGTGGTCGAAGGAATAGAAGAAGCGCCCGTTGGGCGAAGCGAGGTACAAAGGGAACTGGCGTGCAAACTTGCCGCGCGTCTCGTGATTTCCCCTGGTCCAGAACAGCGGGATCCGGGAAGCAAAGTCCTTGACGGCCTCATCGAGCATTGCGGTGATCTGGTTTTCATTCTCGATATCGCTGATGGAGTCGCCGGTTAGAAGCACGAAATCGTAAGGGCGATCGCCGGCCGCTTTCAGCATGTCGGGGATGGTCGCGGGTATGTCGTGCATGTCGTTGAAAACCAGGAACGAGAAACTCTGCTTTCGCGGGTCGAAGGTGCGGAACTCCGAAAAACCGCTGTCGGCGGTTGCGCCGAAATCAACTTTGTACGGGCCGAAGTTCAGGATATCGCGCGAGACGACGCGATAGCGGTATGTCGTTCCGGGGCTGAGGTCCGTGAGCACGACCCTGTGGATGCGCTCATTGCTGTCGATGAGCCCGTCATGACTGCTGAACGCAGCCTTCAGCTCTCCGTCCGGCGGGCCGTATTCGACGGTCCCGGTCGCATTCCGGTTGGTAATCCACACGACCGTCATTGCGGTCGCGGAAGGATTCTGGAGGTAGGGTCCAGTGGTAATCCTGATTGGCGGAGTCTGGGCAGGAACGGCGGCGAGCGCCGCGCTCAAAAACACAAGCAAGAGCAAACTGCGACGATTGATTCTCATTGTCGGCCTCTGCAAGCAATTGGTGGCTCGGATCTCCCAACAGAATATCATCGCTTTGCGCCGGAAGCACCCGGAATTCATGCAGTTCCGCAGGCCGTTCACCGGTGCTCCTCACCGAGAAGGCCGGCAGACTTCCTCCGCTGGTGGCATCTGGAACTGCACCGCAGTGGTCTACGCTGCCGCCCGCCCTGCAAGTGGCCGCCGCCGGTCCCCACATAAAGTTCAGCATTCCGCCTGTCGATAAGAGACGTTGTCCCATCGAGTAACCTCATGAGTCTGTGCAGAAACAGGTTGTGCACTATCGGCAGCGGCAAGGGCGGCGTTGGCAAGAGCTTTCTAGCTGCCTCCATGGGAGTGGCGCTCACCCGGGCAGGCAAATCGGTGATCCTGGTGGATGCCAACCTGGCAGCGCCAAACCTGTACGACTATCTTGGAATCAAGGCGCCGGCATGTACCCTTCTTGATGTGCTGGAGGGACAGGCCAAGCTCTCCGATGCGCTCATGCCGACTCCCGAATCGCAGATGCGCTACCTGAGCTGCGTCAGCGACGAGCTCGGCATGGCCGACCTTGCCCCCGGCCAGCAGCAGGAGATGGCGGAGTGCCTCTCGCGCCTCGACGCAGACTACGTGCTGATCGATGGGGGAAGCGGTGTGTCCTTCAGCGTGCTGGATTTCTTCAACCTGGCGGACGAGGGGATTGTGGTAGTTTCGCCGGATCCGGCGTCGATGCAGTGTTCCTACGGGTTCATTAAGAACTCGATTTACCGCCGGGTACAGAAGAGGTTCGGTTCCCGCCAAGAGGTGGGCACTGCGCTCCGGCAAATGCGCCAAAGCGCAAGCGCTGCGAAGCCGCGGACCATGACGGATTTTCTGGATCTGTTGCGGCAGTCGGCGTCGGAGGCAGTGGAAAGCATCGCAGCTATGGTCGACGCCTGGCGCCCGCTCATGCTCGTCAACATGGCCACCGCAGAACAGGACCAGCGCATTGCGGAAATCATTCAATCGGCCGCCAGAAAGTTCCTGAACATCGACATGCAGTTCTGCGGGCTGGTCCAATTCGATCCTGCGGCGCGCAGATCCACCCAACGCATGAACCTGCTGGATTGCAGCGATGCCGACTGCACGTCGGCGCGTCAAATCCGGCAGATAGCGTTGCGCCTGGCGGGCAACAACGCCTCACGTGCGGCCGATGAGCGCACAGAGCCGCAGTCACCTCCTGGGGCCGTGGGCGCGAGCGGGCTCAATGACAACCTGGTGATCATGGGCAGAGACCTGCACATCCAGACCGAAGACCTGGGCAATGCCGAACACTGCATCACAACGCAGGTGTTCTGTGACGGCCGTGTGGTGCTCTCGACCAGGTCGGCATATCCGCAGATGCTTCAGAATTCGCACGACACCAGCCGCCTGGTTGAGTTCATGCGTGCCCAGCATTTCCGCGTGATTCGCGAGATTGAAAGCAGAAAGATGAAACTCCAACCAGCCATGGCCTAATGCTCATGACGGAAAACGGCGTTGCTCTCGACAAGATACTCATTGTGGACGATGAGGCCGACGTGCGCTCGCTCCTCATGCGCAGTCTGGCCGACGTTCCCTGCGAATGCATTCCGTCGCCGAGCGCTTTCGATGCCTTGCACAAGATCAGGAACGACCGCTTTTCCGTCGTTATGAGCGACATGTGCATGCCGGGAATGTCCGGGCTCGACCTCCTGCGCCTCGTCAAGAATCATGACCCTGACGTGTCCGTCATTATGATCACCGGCGTGCTGGATTTGACCACGGCCGTGGATTCCCTCAAGCTGGGCGCATGCGATTATCTTACCAAGCCTTTCGACCTGCTCACGGTCCGGCGTGCAGTAAACAGAGCTCTTGAGCGCCATCAGCTCATGCTGGAAAATCGATCGTACCAGTACGAGCTGGAGCGACTCGTGCAGGAGCGCACTTTCGAGCTGAACGGAGCGCTCAGAGAGGTCGAGGAAAGCTACCGGTTCACGCTGGAGGCGCTGGCTGCAGCCCTGGACGCGCGCGAGCACGAGACACAGGCGCATTCTCAGCGGGTGCGCGAGTACGCCTCTACGCTTGCCGAACGGCTGGGAGTGCAAGGCGACGAACTGATTAACGTTGGGCGCGGCGCGCTGCTGCACGATGTCGGCAAGATCGGGGTGCCGGATTCGGTCCTGCTGAAGCCATCGCACCTCACTCCGGAAGAATGGATCCAGATGAAACAGCACCCACAGGTAGGATATGAGATTCTGCGAAGGATCAAGTTCCTGGCGTCGGCCGCCGAGATTGTCTTAACCCATCAGGAGCGCTGGGATGGCGAAGGTTATCCGAACGGGCTTGTCGGAACTGAGATTCCGCTTGGGGCCAGGATCTTCGGCGTGGTCGACACTCTGGATGCCATGACCAGCGATCGCCCCTACCGCAGGGCTTTGTCTTTCGCTGCCGCACGCGAGGAGGTGCGCCGCTGCAGCGGCACACAATTCGACTCCAAGGTGGCTAAGGCTTTCCTCAGCATCGAACTCGGGACGTGGAAGGACATTCACGACCTCGTGAACCGCCGACACCGCACCCAGGATCTCGACACCGTTCTGTGCCCGACATAGGATCGAACCGCTCAGCGTCATACGCCGGAACCGGCGCGCATGCGAATGGTATCCTCGGCTTGGATTGAAGAAACGGCGAGACTTCAGCGCGTGCCTTTGGCAGCGCAACTGTAGGCTGCAATCAAACTGAAGCCACGGAGCGCCTGAAAAAACCTCGTGTTGTTCGTGGATCTACCGCGGCTCCACGCGCATACTGGTGGAATTCAGGACGACAATGTCCACACGCCGATTGCGCGCCCGGCCTTCGGGAGTATCGTTGGATTCGATGGGTATATATTCCCCGTAGCCTGCGGGAGACAGTTTCTCCGGAGTAAATCCGAACTGCCGGACCAGATAGACAACGACTGAAGTGGCGCGCGCCGTTGAAAGTTCCCAATTGGAGGGAAATCTACCGGTATGAATCGGCACGTTGTCGGTGTGCCCTTCGATGCGCACATTGCTTCCCAGATTCAGAATGGCCGGGGCCAGCGCGTTCAGCAATTCGTACCCTTCGGACCTGAGCTGATCCGACCCTGAGTCGAAAAAGCTTCCATCCAGGCTGATCGCGAGCCCGCGCGTCTCCAGCCGGGTGCGCACCTTGCCTCCGATGCCCTGCCCTTTCACCAGCGCATCGACACCCTCCTTGAGCCGGCCCAGCGCTAGCGTTTCGCCTTGCACCAAGCCGTTTGACACAAAGTTGGCCTTGAGATCTTTGAGATTGCCGAAAGTGTACTCCTTGAGTGCCTTCTCCTTGGGCGTTTCAACATGCTCGACGAGATCACGGCTCAGAGCGGAACCGGCTCCCTGGCCCGTGCTCAGGCTCAAGCTGTTGCTTCCCGTGGGAAAGACCGAGTTATCGAAGGAAGCTCTCATTGACAAGACCATTCGGCCCATTTTCTGAGCGTCCACTGTGGAGATGGCGTACATCGTGGTGAAAAAGGCGAAAAGAAGTGTAACGAAGTCCGCATAGGACACGAGCCATCGTTCGTGACTTATGTGATCAGTCGACTTTTTCCTTCTCATGCGGCTGCAACTCCTGATCAGGCAGCTTTGATCTGTGCGTCCGGCGCCTCACGCAGGTTGGCTCCCTGCTCTTTCTGGTTGAGGAAGCTCTTAAGCTTGTCCTCGATCAGGCGCGGGTTTTCACCCTCCAAAATCGAAATGACGCCCGCGAGGATGATCTCTTTGGCTATCATGTGAGCCCGGTGCTGGAGCTTGAGCTTCCCGGCGATAGGGAAATAGACCACATTGGCCAGGGTGACTCCGTAAACCGTGGCAACGAAGGCAACGGCGATTCCGGTTCCCAGCTTGCTCGGATCGGTCAGATTTTCCATCACGTGGATCAGACCGAGCACTGCACCGATGATCCCGATCGTCGGCGAGTAGCCTCCCGCCGCTTCCCAGAACTTGACCGGCAGCTCGCCCTCCTCTTCCATGCTGGACATCTCCATCTCCATGGTTTCGCGCAGCGTCTTGGGCTCTATGCCATCGACGGCCATGTTGAGCGCCTTCTTGAGAAACGGGTCCGCAATGCCCTCAACCTCCGCCTCGAGTGAAATGATCCCTTGCCGTCGTGCCTTGTTGGCGTAGCGGATGATCTCGGTGATAATTTCCTTGTTGTTGACCTTGGCTGGCAGGAAGGCCCTGACGACCGACTTAATGCTGGCGACAAACACGGAGAGCGGAAACTGGACCAAGCAGGCGCCGAAAGTGCCTCCGATGACGATAACGGCCGCTGTGCTCTGAAGCAGAGAGCCTACGTGCCCGCCCTCAAGAGCCTGACCACCCAGGATCCCCCCGAAAGCCAGCAACAATCCTATGATCGTGGCGAAATCCATTTATGTCCTTTAACCCGTCGTCGCTTCAACCCTTCGCCAGCTGGCGTTCGTATTCCGCTTCCACTAGTCCGGCCACCATACGGCGATAGCGAACCACCTTGTCGATAATCTCGGCCATACGGTCTTTCACGATGATTTTGTCGTTGTTGGTCAAGGTGATGACCGTATCCGGAGTCTCCTCGACATACTCGATCAAATCAGGATTCAACGTGATTTGATGGCCGTTGATCTTAGTCAACTGAATCATGAGTCTACCGTTGTCTGTGGACCAGTGCACTATATCGGCGCGTGATGCAGGATTCCTTAGGATCTATGTAGGAAATCGACGTTTGGGCGTGAGTCGTCTGGGTAGTGCGGGGGTGTCGCGGCCATTTCACGCTTTTTTGCGCGTTTGCGTCCCGGCCGCGGGCTGGTGCGAAGCTACCGGTGCGATAGCAGGGCTCAAGCAGTGGTCAAGCCAGAAACGGCGATCAACGGGGCGCGGAAGCCGGACGGATCGTATTAAGGTATTCGTCCAAAGGGATCGGGCCGCCGGTGTCGGGAATCGCTTCAATGAGGCTGGTCACGAAGGCGAAATCGCCGGGAGTGTCCACCGTGATTCTCAGATCTGGACGCCGCAAGGCCTCAGGGGGAAATGGAAATTCTGTGCGGAAGTCTTCTCGGTGCTCCTTAATATAAATGGTGACGTGCTCGCGATGGTACGGCAGTCGGGCAAGGCTGTCCACACGCTCAAGCGCCGGGCGCGTGACGGCTTCCGTGGCCCCTCCGAGAGGCAAATCCCGTTCCACGCAGTAGTCCAGAGAATTCGACCGAAGCGTGCGGATGATTCGATCTATTGATCCAATATCGATCAGCGGATTGTCGGCGGTGGCGCGGACAATGACGTCCGGGCGGAAAAGGTCGGCAGCCTGTCGGAAGCGGGCCAGGACGTCGCGATCCGGTCCGCGATACGCTTCCACCCCAAGCCGGCGTGCCTCCGCCACCACGGCCTCATCCTCATCCAGGCTGGTAGTAAGAACCACAACCCCATCCAACAAGTGCGCAGCGCGCAGCCGCTCCACCGCCCGTTCCAGGATGGACCTGCCCTGAATGGCCAACAGCACTTTGCCAGGCAGGCGGGTGCTTCTCATGCGCGCCTGAAGAAATGCTAGGGTCAAGGCCATGATTCTCTCACCCTGGTTCATCCAACTACGTTGCCGCGGCGCGCAGGCTCCCGACGACCCATTCAACCTGCTCCCGGCTCATGTCCGGATATAGCGGCAGGCTCAGAAGCCTGCGACCTAGAGCTTCCGTAATCCTCAAATTGGAAGGAGCCGACACCGACTTGCGATAAAAGGTCAACTCGTGCACAGGCGGATAGTGAACGCTCGATTGAACTCCGCTCGCTTTCAGCCGCTCCATCACTCGCGGACGCTCCAGGCCTTCGGCAAGAACGATGGCAAAGAGATGATGGGACGATTTCTCCGGATAATGGGTAAACGGGAGAATCCAGCGCGCATCGGCTGCCAGCAGCTCGCGGTACCAGCCGACGCGCTCTTCTCTGCGCCGGTTCAGCTCGGCCAGCGACGACAGTTGCACCCTGAGAATCGCGGCGCGCAGATCGTCCATGCGATAGTTGAAGCCGGCTTCCAAGACATCATAGGAAAACTGGTGTCCGAGGTATCGATCCCAGGTCAGAGAAGTCATGCCGTGCGAGCGAAGCGCCTTGATCTTCTGTGCAAGCCTGTCGCTCGCGGTAGTGACCATCCCTCCCTCGCCGCAGGTGAGGTTTTTGTTGCCGAAAAAGCTGAAGCAGCCCACATCTCCCCAGGCCCCGCAGCTGACGTTCATCCAGCTCGCCCCGGGAGCGTGGGCCGCATCTTCTACAACCCACAGCCCGTGGCGCTGCGCCAGCCCCATCACGGCATCCATGGCGCAGGGATAGCCTCCGTAATGCATGACGCAAATCCCGCGTGTGCGGGACGTTATGGAGCGCTCCAGAAGGTCGGGAGATACAAGCGGCTGTTCGAGTGATGCCACATCCACGAAAGACGGGACGCCGCCCACATGCCGTATGCAGTTGGCAGCGGCCACGAAGTTCAGCGACGGCGTCAGGACTTCATCTCCCGGCTCGAGTCCCAAGGCCGCAAATGCGAGATGCAGCGCGGCCGTGCCGCTGGAGACCGCAATGGCATGGGGCACGCCGATGTCAGCGGCAAACTCAGCCTCCAGCGCGCGCGCCACCGGCCCGTAAGTCCACCATCCGGAGCGCAGCACGGCAGCAGCCTCTTGCACTTCCTCCTCTGAAAAGCTCGGCGCGCAAAGGGGCACGCGCCATTCAGACGAGGGCAAAAGCGGCGATTCGCGCCTGAAATTCCTGCTGGGCAAGCTCATAATCCTCACGGCGGCCGATGTCGAACCAGAGATCTTCAGAATGGAAACCAACCACTTTTTCTCTGCAATCCAGAAGCCGGACCACTAGATCCGGGAAGTCGAGGTATTCGTCTTTGGCAATATAGCGCAGCACGCCCGGCTCATAGACGTAAACACCCATACTGACATCGAAGGAATAGCGCGGCTTCTCCCGGTATGCGACCAGCTCATCACTATCGTTGGTTTCTAAGACACCCAGGTCAATCTGCACATCTTTGCGGTGAGTGGCGATGGTAAGAGCAGCTCCCGACTGCCTGTGGAACGCGCACAGCGCCTGGTAGTCCAGCGTAGTGAGCACGTCTCCATTCATCACCAGGAACGTGTCGCTGAGTCCCGGAATACGCGTGAGGGGTCCCGCGGTCCCTAGAGGGTGGGGTTCGCGCACATAGCTCAAATTGAGTTCCGGGATGTTGCGGTAGCCGTTCTGGAAGTAAGCTTCGATCAGCTCGCCCAGATGTCCGACCGACAAGATGATGTCCCTGATTCCCCGTCGGACCAGCTGGCGGATGATGATCTCCAGAATCGGTTGTTCTCCGATCGGCACGAGCGGCTTGGGGAAGATAGTCGTATAGGGAGCGAGCCGCGCTCCTTTCCCTCCGGCCAGTATCACGGCCTTCATTCCAGTCCTCCTCGATCGGCAATGCAAGCAGGACCCGGGCAGTTCAAATCTCGCGGGTGAAGCTCTGACCCTTTGGCTTGCGGCTGCTCCGCGAAACTTTGTGCTTCCAACCAGGGTCCATGCACCAGGATGCGGCTGCGCGCAGTTTGTCCCAGGTCGGCGGGCGCAACCTCCGCACTTACCTGGATCGCGCCGCTGTGCGCTGCGACGCGGGGAGTGAGAAAGACGGCTGTCTCGTAGCAACTCATGAGCAGGCCGTCCGTAAACTTGCCCAAAGCAGAACGAACCTTGCGTCCCAGGCGCATCTCGATCAGCCAGGCCGGGAAATCAGCTCCGGCGGCCATCGTGAGGTTGATTCCTCCGGAAAATCGCGGATTCACTTCAAACACGGCGCCCTGCTCCCTGTGCCACTTAAGCTGGATGTTGGCCGGACCGCGAATCTGCAACGCTTCGGCCACGCGCACACCAAGATCAATCAAGGCAGGGTTGTTCCAGGTCTGCCCGCGATCGATCACGCCGGAACGAACTACCAGCCGTTCCCGCGGCACGGCGCTGATGATCTTGCCGCTGAAATCCGCCAGCACGTCGATAGTAAATTCACGGCCCGGCAGAAATCGCTGGACTATCGGGTCCGGAACGTAGCCGAGGAAAAAGCGCAATTCCTTTTCATTTGCGATGTAGTGTGCACCGACGCTCCCGCGCCCATGACGCGGTTTGAGAAACAGCGGATAGTTGAGGCTTCCGAAATTCAGCTCCTCGGGGAGCCAGCTTTGCGGCACGGGAAGGCCCTTCCCCGCCAGGAATTGTACCGTCCGGTGCTTATCGTTGCAGATGGCTCCGGTCTCGGCCCCCGACACGGCCACTCGCACACCCATCTCCAGAAACGACTCGGCATGAGAGCCGAAGAGCTGCAGTTCATCGTCAATCGTAGGAATGAGAAGGTGGATCCGCTCCTTGAAGCAGATCGACTTGATGATGGGAATATACCGCCGGTTGGTGGTGAGCGGGACGAGATAATGACGGTTGCAGAAATAGAGGCCCGGGCTGAGGACATTCATGTCCGACGTGATGACATTCCCTCGCAGCCCCAGACGCTTGAGTGCCTGCCCGAAACCCTGAATGAGCGACACGCGCCGGCTGGCGGCAGTAATCAATATGTTGATTTCACGCATGGTCTTCCTTCCCGTATTGGCCGGGGAGGGTCGGGCCGATTCAGAGGCCCGGCCTGCAGGATTCAGTCGCCTTGACCTCCTCTATTTCTCCAACTTCCATCCTGCGCGAGGGCAGTAGGTCCTCCCAGCTCAGGATGCTGTCTTTCGCGATGTTCCTGCATGCCTGCGTCCCCGTCACCTGATCTATCTCACGCGGATCGATACCGCCGGCAGGGCGTTTGCAGGCGAGCATCCAGGGTTGGATGGTCTCATGCATGCGGATATCGACCGCAGCCACGATGCTGCGCCGGCTCAAGAGCCGGCTCTGTTCTTCGTCTTTGGTCGGATACTTACATCCGTTTCCGAGGCTCGCGTCCAGGGTTGCGAGTTGGGCCACCAGCTCGCGCAGTTCTCTCGGCTCAATGCTGAGCTTGTGGTCGGGACCGGGAGCGCTCCGATCGAGCGTGAAGTGCTTCTCCAGCACCCTTGCTCCCAGAGCTGCGGCGACCAGCGCGAAAAACGTCCCCTGACTGTGATCCGAAAAGCCGACGGGCAGATCGAAGCGCTCGCGCAGCGTCTGTATGGTTCTTAAGTTCAACGACTCCGGCGGGGCCGGGTAACTCGACACGCAATGAAGCAGTGCGATGTCGCGTGCGCCGCATGATTTCAGCGTGCCAACCGCCTCCTCCACCTCGTTCATGTAAGACATGCCGGTCGAAAGCAGGATAGGCTTGCCCTTGCGCCCCAGGTGGCGCAAGAGCGGCAGGTGGGTCAGATCCGATGATGCGATCTTAAATGCCGGGACGCCCAGGTCGTCCAGAAAATCCGCACTCTGCTCGTCGAAAGGGGTCGAGAGAAAGAGCACACCCCGGCTGTCGGCTCTCGACTTCAGTCTCCGGTGATCCTCCCAGGAAAGTTCCAGCCGGCGGAACATCTGATACGCGGACTCGCCGCATTCTCCTTGCTGACGAAGCCGATCGGGCGTCGGCGCCATCAGCCGTTCGGCCCGAAAGGTCTGGAACTTGACCGCATCGGCGCCGCAGTCAGCCGCAGCGTCAATGAGCCTCAGCCCATGCTCCACACTGCCGTTGTGGTTGATGCCGATCTCCGCGATCACAAAGACTCTGGAGGAAGCTCCGATAGGCTTTCCTCCCAACAAGAACTCATGCTGCTTCATTGCGATCCTCGAGCTGCCTCAAGACCAGCGGGAGCTGTAACAGCGATTCGACAACAACGTCCGCATCTTCTCCGCAATTGACACCCCAGCGGATCAGCGGCCTCTGCACGCGCACGCACCTCATCCCCACCCCGCGTGCGCCCCGGCAATCCTTCTCGAGGCTATCCCCGATGACAAGAGCCTCATCCGGCTGCGCCCGGAGGCAGGCCAGCATCAAGCGAAAGGAGTATGGGTGCGGCTTTCCCCTTGCCTGGCCGCACTCCCAGGTATAAAGGATGCTGTCCACCGCGCCTTCCAGGCCGAGCGCCGCGCACTTTGCTCTTTGCACGGCAGGAATGCCATCGGTGAGGATTCCGAGTCGATACACGGTGCGGAGCTCCCGTAACAGTTGCGCATATCCGGCGAACAGCCGGATCTCGGGCTTGTGCCGGCGGTACACGTCGACGAGATCAGCCACCTGGATTTTTGAGTCCGGATAGCGCTCGATTACTGCCGGCATCACCCTCCTCTTTCCCTCGCGCGCCAGCGTTGCCATCATCGTCCGATGAATCTCCTCGCTGGGCCGGCCGCAGCCGGCGGCGATGTGCTCAGCCACGGCGCGGTAGCCGCTGGCAACAAAGTCGCTCTCGCAATACAGGGTGTCATCCAGATCGAAAATCAGTGCTCGTATCATCGATCTCCGACAGTCTCACCGGGTGGGCGCCCGCGGTCCGTCAGCGCTCCACGCGATGCAAGTCCGATATGAATGCCCGACCACTCATCGAACCATGCAATTGCGATCAACCGACACTGCAGGCCCCGTCTCCGCTTTGCTGGGCGGGCTCGGCGGCTGCGGCCTGCTCAACGTTGCCGTGCGATCACGGTACGCAAGACACGGACTATGCGTTGCGTCCCTTCGCCGTCCACCAGCCTGCGGCCCCGCGCCGACATACAACGCCGAAGCTCGGGGCTATTGTCCAGCTCCCTGAAGCGGTGCAGGACGTCCGAGCTCTCCAACAGCGCGCCGCGCCCCAGATCCAAGCAGGCGCCGGCGCGCGCCATGGCTTTGACCGTGCTCGCCTGGTGGCGATCGTAGGAGAGAGCGCACAGGGGAGCGCCCACACATAACGCCTCATACGCAGCCAGACCGCCGGCTGAAATGACCAGATCCGCATGGAACATCAGCCGCACCGCGTCTTCTTCGTGAGAGGCCCAGCGGAAACGCAGAGGATTCCATTGGGCGCCCATCAGCTGCTCCTGTCCCCACGAACAAAACCCGGGTAGGCCGACAACATCCAAGGGAGACTTGACAGCGCGCAGCCCTTTGAGAATTGTCCGGAAGATCTTGCTCCCGTTGCCTCCTCCCAGGTTGACCACCACCTTTGCGATTCTGGGACGGATATGCTTGGGTTGTTTGTGAAATCGTGCGCAGGCTTCCTCCAGGGTCAAATAGGGTGTGCCTGTGAAGCAGCGGGCCTTGCGCCGCGGATGGGCACTGGCAGTGGCAAGCATGCTGCCGTCGATGACCACATCAGAAGCAAGCGGCACAAGCCCGAGGTCATGGATGCTGACGGCCGGGACCCTCCGCCGGCGCGCCTCCGCGACCAGAAGGTCCAAACCGGCCTTCCTCCGGGTATCGATGAGCAGCACTGCCGGGGGTTCGAGCGCAGGCCAGGGTTTTTGTGGATAAAAGTGCCGGTGCTCAAAACCTGCTGAGGTCACCTGCTCCTTCGACCAATGATCCCCGGCATCGAGCAGAAACAGCGGCCGTGCCAGGCGACGCAGCTTGCGTGCCAGGATCAGAGCCCTTCGCAGATGGCCGAAGCCGATCCTGGGCCCCGCGGCAGTCCGCACCCAGAGAGTCTTGCGAACCTTCTCTCGGCGCAAAAGTGCCAATCTTTTGGCGCTCAAAACGCTCATCTGACGTACCTCTGACTGTTCCTACCCTCCTGCAAGGATTCGGTCGCGGAAGGCGGCAAATACGTCCTTGCAGCCGGGAATGACCGGAGCGATCTCGTATTCCAAGAGATCCGCCATCAAGCCGAAATCCTTCTTCTCATGCGCCTCGACGACTTCTTTGAGCACGGCGGCCAGCTTGATGTTGTGCTCCCGTGCGTTGCCGCCGCCGACGCAGATGGCCTCCAATGGGATACGGAATGTCTGCTCGAGCCGATCCAGCAGAATGTTCGCCCAGTAGAAGCCTTCATAGAACTGCTTCAAATTCTCAAAAGCCTCCGGCCCGGCAGCAGACCGAAAACTCGAAGCCAGTGAGGGTGTTGCCGTCTCAACACGCTCGAGGTAGGTTATGGCTTCCCGAATCGAATCGAGGGCAACCTCCCGCAGCGTTCCCGTGAGGATCTCAATCTTCTCCCGGCCGTCGATGCGCTCGGGAATGCACGACGTGTGGTCATCAGGAATCAGAGGAAGTCCATCGACTTGAACTTGCCGAATGATCGTGTTGGGAGAGAGGTGCGTGCGTTGCACAAACCTCAGGACTTGGTCCAGCGAACTCAAATCCGGCGGGAGAGGCGCAATTTCCTGCTTGTCGACATACAGACGCGTCATGGCTTTCCTTTCCAGGCAGAGCCAAGCGGCCAGCCTGACCGACAAAGTTCACGCAAATTCCGGGCCAGAAATCCCCTCTATAAGATCTTGCTGTCTCGGGCAAGCGTCCTCGAACGCTTCGGCGGCAGGATTTTTGTTTTTTGCAGTTTTGCACTAATCCAAATCGGGCTCGAGGACGATAAGTAGCAGCAGATCGGCCCGACTGGGAACCCAGCCCAGCCACCCCGTGGCCGGGTTTGAAAGCCTTGTCTGGCAAGAGAACGGATATCTAACAAAATCGAATTCAAGGAGGAATTCACTCATGGCTTTCAGTATCCTTAGCAACATCGCTGGTATCCAAGCGCAGAACCAGCTCAACATCAACAGCGTAAACCTGAACCGCACATTGCTGCGCCTCTCTTCGGGAAAGCGCATCAATTCCGGGGCGGACGACGCGGCCGGGCTGGGCATCGCAAACAGCTTGACGGCAAACGTCCGCGCGCTCGACCAGGCAGTCCGCAATGCCAACGACGCCGTCTCCGTATCCCAGATCGCCGACGGCGCTCTGCAGCAGATTTCCGACCTCTTGACGCGCGGCTTCGTCTTGGCGGAGGAAGCGGCCACCGACACCGTTGACGACACCGGAAGAACAGCTCTGGACACTGAGCTGGCATCCATCGCGACGGAAATCGATCGCATTGCGACCCAGACCAATTACAACGGCCTGGTGATCTTCAGCACGGACGGCATCAATGGTGCGCTGCACGTCTTCGTCGGTGACACGTCCGCCGCGAGCTCGATTGCAGTCACCATCGCCACGATTGACACCAGCAACATGGGCGGCGCGGACCTCTCGGCCGCTAGCCTCGCTACAAAGGATGCCGCGGTCACGGCGATCCAGACGCTCAAAACCGCACTGACGAGCATCTCGAGCAGCCGTGCCGACATCGGTTCCGGCATGAACCGGCTGCAGTCGGCAGTCGCCGTGCTCCAGACCCAGTCTCAGAACACGCAGGCGGCCCAGTCCAACATCATGGATGCAAACATGGCCGAGGAGATCGCAAATCTGACCAAGTATCAGATCCTTGCCCAAACCGGCATCGCAGCACTCACCCAGGCCAATGCGAGCGCCCAAAACGTGCTCACACTGCTGAGAGGGTAACTAGTTCGCCAAACTTCGCGTGGAGCTCCGGGTGCGCCGCCTTATGGCGGCGCGCCCCTTCCACGCCGTTTGTGCAATCCCGTGCTGCGATCCTGACCATACCGCTGAGGGGAAATCATCCCGGCTGGCAGCCCGAGCGTTACCTCTCGCACCAGACACATGGCAGGGAGGACGGCAGTGGCAGGTGAAATCAGTCAGATATCCGGAGTCGCAGCGGAAGCCCTTCCTTCCCCTGTTGTGGCAACCTCGAAACGCTCCGGTGTTCAGTGCCCCAAGCTTGGAGACGTTCGCGACAGGCCGGTGGCCGCTGAAGAGACAGACATGGGAGGTCTGCAAAACAGATCCTCCAGTGACGATACCTTCCTGGCCTCAATGCTGGAGCACGCGCAGAGCGTCGCGCTGGGCGACAACACCACGATCAGTTTCGAGCGTGATGACCAGGACGGCAAGATGTACGTTTATGTCAAGGACAAGCGCACGGGTGAGGAACTATTTCGCATACCCAAAAACTACCTCACAAGCATAGACCCTCATCACCGCCAAAATCACCGGGTTGACGTCCACATCTGAGCGGAAGCAAGCGCAAAGTATGTCATCCATCGATTTGTCATCCATCAATTTGATAAACGGCGGTCTCGACGTTCAGACCATCGTCGACAATCTCATCACTGTGGCACATCAGCCGATCGATCGGCTGCAACAGCAGAACCAGGCCAGCCAGAACAAGATCACAGCCTACCAGACGCTGAACACGAAGCTTCTCGCCCTCAAAACCAGCGTGGACAACCTCCTCTTTCAAGGGGAGGACGTTCCTTTGAGTATGCCTTCCAGTTTCGCCGATCGTTTCAGCAAGAGCATCCTTGCACTGAGGAAGGCGACTTCTTCGAACGAAAATGTTGTCAGCGCAACCGCTGCCAAAGGCGTGGCTGAGGGAAACTTCACAGTCACGGTCACCAAGCTCGCGAAATTCAACTCCTTCGCATCCAACAACTTTGACTCCGACACCGACACAAATACGAAGACCGGCTCCCTGGTCATTCAAAAGGGCACGGATGATGAGGTCACGATTACCATCGACGACACCAACAACACGCTCCAGGGAATAAAAGACGCGATCAACGGCGCAAACGCAGGATTCACCGCCTCCATCCTCAATGACGGAAGCAGCACTCCCTACAGGCTTGTGATCACCAGCAACGACTCCGGCACCGCCAACGCTCTTGCGATCACAAACAACTTGACCGAAGGCGCTGGTGCCGCCGTGAGCCTCAGTGAAACAACGCCGGCGGACGACGCCGCGCTTCAGATCAACGGCATCGACATCACGAGCAGCTCCAACACGGTCACCAATGCCATCGAGGGTCTGACCTTCAACCTCAAAGCGGAGTCGGGTACAGCGGTGGTCAAAGTCGAGCGCGACATCGACGCAATCGTGGCCGGGCTCCAAAGTTTTGTGGCAAAGTACAATGACGCCGCTTCCTACATCTCATCACAGTCCAGGTACGATACCACCAAGAAAAGCGCCGGAATCTTGTCGGGAGATTTTACTCTGAGAGAAGCGCAAACCCAGATCACCTCAGCGCTTGTTCAGAGCGTCAACTTGAGCGGCTGTTCAATGAACGTGCTGTCGCAGATCGGGTTCCGCCTGACAAACAACGGAACCTTAAGCCTCAATGAGACTACGCTCCGGGACAAACTGTCCACCAATTTCAACGATACCGCATATCTGCTGCTGGCCGACGGAGAGGACTCGGAGGCCAATACGGTCAGCCTCATTCCCAGGCTGCAGAGCCAGCTCAGGAATCTCACCGACTCAATCGATGGCCCCATCTTCCATGCGACGGACGCCGTTCAACAGAACATTGCGCGCATCAACCATCAGATCGCACAGATGGAAGAACGACTGGAAACTCAACGGGCACTCTTAATCATGGAGTATGCGAAAGCCGATGAGGCCCTCAAGCAGCTCTCGGTATTACAATCGTCAGTGAACAATCAAATGATTACGCTCAGTTCAATGTAGGGAGTCCTAGATGCCGAATCATGCTCGTCGCTACCAAGAGGTCGAGATCAAGATCTCAACGCCGATTGAACTCGTGGTATTGCTATATGATGTCGCTGTCGCGAGCATCCAGAAGGCCCAGGAGTACATGGCCGCCCATGACATCGGAGGCCGGACTCGCTGCCTCAACAAAGCAATGGCCATCCTCACGGAACTGCAGGCAAATCTCAATTTCAAGACGGGCGGCGACATCGCCCCATCCCTGGACCGGCTGTACCGGTACATGAAAAACTGCATCTTTCAGGCAAACGTGCGTCAGGACCCCGCACCCTTGAAAGAAATCGTAAGGCTGCTGAGCAGCCTGAGGGAGGCCTGGCTGAAAGTGGTTCAGGCTGAATCAGAAAAGATTGTTCGGCCTGCGGCCGAATCCCGAGCCCTTTCCGACGCTGCTACATTGCCAATGGCAGCAAGCAGCCAAGCCGCATCTTCCCTGGCAAACCTCAACGTCACGGCCTAGAAATGCACCCCATCGATTTGGAACTGCAGCACCTGGAAGAGCTGTACGACAAACTCGAAATCCAGCTCGAAAAGCAGTACCAGGATCTCAAAGCACGCCGCCTGCCGGGCCCTGACGAGGAACGCCAGGCGGCCACACTCGGTCAACAAACGATAGCGGCCGAAAAGCGCATCGCCTGCTTCATGCGAGACCTCGAGGCAGATCCCGAGACGTTCGCTTCCTGCCGAAGCAAGGTCGCATCACGCGCGGCGCTGCTGCGCGCGCGGGCCCGGCACGTGCTTGCACTGATTGAAAGAAATGCCGCGGGGCTCGGCCAGCTGCGGTCTGCAGCCCGAGAATCTCTCCGGCAGCTTCACGTCGGAGGACAGTTTCTGCAAAGCGTGCGCGGTTACAGAGAGGTTCGACCAAAGTTCATAGACGCCCGTCAGTAGCCATCCTGTCGGCCGAGGTTTCCCCTGGAGCCCATGGCTCCCTTCGCCCAATGGCTAGTCACTTGGATTACCTTGAACGCAATCTTGCAGCCCTGGCACGCCGCCAGCCCGATCTCGCCCGGCTTCTGGGCGCCACCACCCTCAGTCGCATCCAGCTCGTTCCATCGCACAAAGGCCTCCCCGCCGCCTTCTATCTTAGGGACGGGTCCGACCCGGTGCCGCTTCACAGCCGGTATGACCCGCTGCAAGAAGCGCGGCAATCCCTGAAGGATGTCGACCTTGCTCAGGCGGATTACTTCATCTTGCTGGGATTCGGGCTCGGATACGGGGCCGACGCCCTGCTGGAAAGAGTGGCGCAAGAAAGGGCGCACATTTTCGCGGTGGAATCGGCTCTGGAGATCCTGCGGGCGGCATTTGCGGCCCGCGACCTGACATCATTGCTGGCACTGCCACACATCCACTTTGCCTGGCCCGCTGCGGGCAACGAGCTGGCGCGGCAATGGGAACAGTTCTTCGATCCGGTAAGGGCGCAAGGAAGCATCTTCCTCAGCCACGCGCCTTCCCTGGTGCTCAATTCTGCCATGTTCAAGTCTGCGGTGGAGGTGATCAAGAGCAAAACACTTCAGATCTTCACCGACATCAACACGCTCGTGGGCAGGATGCCTCTTTTTCTTGAAAACTTCGTGACCAACTTCGCTCGGGCGTCGTCAGCGCCTGGGGTCGCTGCCTTCAAGCAAAAGTTCACAGGAGCGCCGGCCGTCCTGGTTGCCGCGGGCCCATCTCTGGATCGAAACGTTCATGAGCTACGCGCTTTCCAGCAAGGAGCGCTGATCCTGTCGGCCGATACGGCACTGAAGCCGCTGCTGGCATCGGGAATCGAGCCGCATTTCGTCCTGAGCGGCGATCCCGGCCATGAGAACTACCTTCATCTCGAGGGCGCCGACGCCCCCGCGACCTATCTCGTCGCCGAGGCGACCGCTCATCCTGGCACGTTTGAGCAGTTCGAAGGCCGCACGGTCGTCTGCACGTTTGAGAACTCCTCTTTGCGTGCCTTCTCCGAATTGCTGGAGCCGAAAGGCACCTTACGCGCCTGGGGCTCGGTCGCCACCATGGGCCTGGACTTCGCACTGCTGATGGGCTGCAACCCGATTATCTTCGTTGGACAGGATCTCGCCTTCACCGATGGCCGCACCTATTGCTCGGGTCTGCATTGGGAGAAAGAGTGGTTCGCCGGAGTAGGCAGCCCGGAGGATTGGCAGCATAGATGGTCGATTCTCCGGGCCTCCAACAAGACCCTGCTGACAGAGGATCTCTTCGGTCGACCCGTGGAAAGCACCGACAAGCTCATTGCTTACTGGAACTGGATCGGCGCAGAGATCGAGAAGCATCCCGGGACTCGTTACATTAACGCTTCCGAGGGAGGAATTCTCAGGAACAACGTGGAGATCATGAGCCTGCGCGAGGCTCTCCACCGTTGCTGCCCCGGGAATCATGATTTCAGAGGCACGATTCGAAGCTTATATGACGGCGCAACGGGCGCAGCCCGACGCTCCAACACGACCCTCCTGGACAAACTTCATGAAGAGTCCAATCGCTTCCAAGGGATCATCGAGTCAGGGCTCAGTCTTTGTCGCAACCCACATGCCATCTCGACGCCTGAGCTATGGGCCCGTCTGGAGCACGTCAAAGAGGAATTGTATTCGCTGAGGAAGCTCGCGCCGCTGCTGGACAATCTAAACCAGATGGGAAACGTCACATTCCTCCGGCGCCGCGCGGCGCTCACTGCTCACTCCAGGACACCTGTCGAGGCTGGCACGATCCGTGACATCTATCTCGAATACTTCCAATCCGTCTCCGGAGCCTTTGAAACCACTGCAGCAGCGTTATCCAGATTAAGTGTTGCCTTGACGGCGTGAAAAACGCGAAACACGGCGGTACGTTGCCGGGATTTGCTTCTTTGGCTCAGCGAAGGGCTTTGCAGCCCGCGCTACCCGAGCAGCTTTTTCAGAACTTCGAGAGATGGGATCTGAGACTGGGATGCGGCCACGTTTTCCCGTTTGATCGACTCGTACACTTCCTGCCGGTGCACGGAAATGTAACGTGGCGCGTTGACTCCTACCTTGATGCTGCCGCTCCCGATGTTGAGGATCGTCACTTCGATCTCGTTGCCGATGATCAGGCTTTCTCCCTTTTTGCGCGTGAATACTAACACACGTGTCTCCGATTCGAATGCTTCCGGCCGTATGTCGGGGCTGGCAGAGACATGCCTACACTGTTTCCGCACTATCGGCCTTCGAGGAGCCGAAGAGCGGGTGGCGCACAGCATAATGACTGTCCAGGAGAATCACCTGCTTGCCGCAGCGATTCTTCAGATTGATCAGGATCGGAGCCATCAGATTCAGGGTCGCCTCGGAGGGGTTCTCCGGTATGGTAGCCACCGCAAAGACCGACACCTCTTCCGGCTTATCAGTCTTCAGATCTCCCATGTCGGCATCTCCCAGCTCAAATTCGTAAGCGGGGTGCAGCAGGAATGGGTTTACCACGAGGAGAGCGATGGGGGGATCGTCGAGAGACTGCAAATACTGAAAGGGTTTCAGGTGATCGAATTGCAGGATGGCAAACCTGCGGATGCGCGGGAATCCTGGAATGCCCTCGCCGAAATGGATAATGTTTTCGGCAGGAACTTCAATCTCGCCGAAATTCGTTGTTTTCACCGTCAAGGCTTTGGATTCCATCATCAGGAGACCGTGATCAAACAAAACCACGCTGCACACCGGCTGAAAGCGCCCGGATGCCGTTAGAGATCAGCCGCGGACTCGGGCAGAATCCGAAACACACCGGCCCGCAACTATGGGCCGCCGCCGTTTGCGCCGCAGCAATCTTTTTCATTCTACCTTCGGTTCAAAGACAATGTCTATTAATTTAGCACTGGCGGCATCACGCGAGATAATCGAAGAGGTTGCTCCGCTTCAGGAGCGAGCCTGCGGCCTGCGCAGCTTGCAGCGCAGTCTGAATCTGGCTGAGCTGGGAGATGGCCGCTGCCATGTCGACGTCCCCGATATGCGACTGGCGAGTCTTAACGTTTGTTTCCTGTGTTTGGAGTGCCGCCTCCGCATCGTCCAGCTTGCCCAGATTCACCCCGAGCCGTGCCCGAACTTGGTTCACGGTGGCGAGTGCGGATGAAAACTGGCCAAGGGAGGATTTGATTGCTGATTGATCGCCGCTTTCTACCGCGGCCAGCAGAGCTTCGACGTTGGCAAAGACCGGACTGAAGACGGCCGAGCCGGGGATGTTCCCTTCCACCTGGAGGCCGTCGCTGATACGGATCGTGTTCACGGCGCCATCCCCTTGATAGGTCGCCGTGTCGCCCACGACTGTGAAAGCGGGCGAGGTCGTCTGCAACCCGGCAAATATGTACCGGCCTTCTACCTGGGTATTTGCGAGTGAGAGGATTTGATCGTGCTGCGATCGGATCTCAGCCGCGAGCGCGGAGAGGGCGTTGGCATCGTTGAAACTGTTGGCCGCCTCGCTGCCCACGGTATAGATCGAGGTGACCAGGTTGTACAGCGAGTTCAGAGTCGAGTCGCTTACCTGCAAAAAGTAGCTGCTGCTGTCGGCATTCGTCCTGAACTGGTCGAGCCGAGCCAGTTGATCATTGAGCTGCACCATTTCGGCGCTGTCCGAGGGCGCGACATGCAGATGGGAGAGCCTTTGCCCAGACGAAACCTGCTGCGCCGCCCGCTCGAATCTCGCGTTGAGCATGTTCAAATTGTCGAGGAGGTTTCGATAGCCGACCGAATCGGAAATACGCATGATCATCCTCCAATGATACGGATCACGTCCTCGCACAAAGCGTCGATGACGCTGATGAGGCGGGCGCTGGCCTGGTAAGCCTTCTGGTAAAGCATGAGGTTGACAGCCTCCTCGTCCAGGCTCACGCCCGATGTGGCGTCCCGCTGATTTTGCAATTCCGTAACCAGATGTCCTTGCGTCTCGAGGTTGTCCCCTGCGCTCTTGGCATCGAGGCCAATCCTGAAAACGAGGTTAGAATAGAACTGGTTCACGGTCGCAGTGTTTCCAGAAAGAAGCAGTTCGTTCTGGATTCCGGCCAGGCTCTGAGCGTTGGCGTTGGATCCCGGGCCTCCTCCGGGGCTTGCGGCGGCAATCTCGGCGGGTTCGGAGATCGCCACTTCGAGGGCGCGGGCGGCCCCGCGGTTGGAACCGGGAACGGTGGGAACAAACGGTACAAAGAAGCTGCCGCCTGGAGCGCCATTGAGATCCGATCCCGACGCATGTTGAGCGTTCACCCGCGAGATAATTGCGGCCGCCAGGTCGTCGAGCGCATTCAGGTAGGACGGGAAATTCGTGTCGCGCGTCTTGAGCAGCCCGCCGAGCTTGCCGGATTGAATCGTAGAGGTGATGTCTGCGCCATTGGCGTGAACTTCCAGAAAAGGGCCGGATGACGAGGCAACCGTTTGCCAGGCATTACTCTGGTTGCCCGCAACCAGAAGCGTCCCCTGGCGCGCCGTGATCGTGAAGCTTCCGGACTCCGGCTCGACATAATAGGAAATGTCGACAAGCCCTGCCAGCTCGTCCACCAGCGCCTGTCGCCGATCGTCCAAGTTGTTCCCATTGGAATTGGCGCCGCGCGCCGCAGCAACCTCGGCGTTCAATTTGGCTATATTTGCGGCAATCGAGTTGATCTGGTTGACCGTGGCGGCAACCTCGCGGCCCTGCCAGGATTGCACTTCCTGCAGGTGCTCGTAACTCTGACGAAACCGAGATCCAAGCTGCTCGCCGTTTGCCAGGACCTGCTCGCGCAGCGAGGCATTCTCGGGCGCGTTGGCCAGCGAGCTGAAGCTGTTGAAAAGGGCGGAAATCGCGGATTGGAGTCCTGAATTGGCGGTGTCGTTGAAGAGAGCTTCCACCTGCTGCAACGCCGCGGAAGACGCGTCATACTCGCCCTGACTCTGGAGCTCGTCGTTGACTCTCTGGTCAAGAAGCCGGTTGCGGTAGGATACGATGGAAGCGACTTGAACACCCGAGCCCGACTGAAGGTTCCCGGGCGTTGCCAAACCGCCGGGAGCGAATTCAGCGCGCTGGCGCGTGTAGCCGGGCGTATTGACGTTGGCGATGTTGTTCTGGGTGACGTCGAGGCCCACCTGCTGGGCATAAAGGGCCTCACGGGCGATTCCCATGCTGGCGAGGATTGAGGATATCATACAGCTCTGTCGCCTTCCCTCAAGAGGAGCGGCTTAGTGCTCGATGCAGCCTCTGATGGGCAGAGGAACCCATTCTTGACATCCTGACGCTACGCCCTGCTGGAGATTGTGCTGGCTGCGGCAGAATATGGCTTGAACCTTCCCGTGCTTTGGTAGGAACTGGTGGCATTGGAAGCAAAGTCGAGCAAGCTGCGGCAAAAGTACAGCGAGTTCTCCACCAGCTTGCGATTGCGCTGAGTGATGCTTTTCAGCTGTTCGACCATGTGCTTGAACAGCGTGGATCGTGACCTTATCTCGGCGGCCACGGATCGATCAACGCCCTCGGCGAGCTTCAAAAGAGTAAACTCCTCACACGCAATATGGGACGCCCGGCACAGTTGCTGGCATAGCCGCCCCGCCTCATCCTCTAGCATGCGCAGCTTGATGTTGAACGTCTCCTCGATTTTGTTGCTCTCCAGGATTGCTTCCAGAGGGCCACGCACCAAAAGGGCCGTTTTCCTGCGCGCGTGCGCGATGAGATCGCGGTAGAGGGCGATCTCCTCGCCGATGATTCTCATCAATGCGGAGATTTGCTCGTCCATTGTTCAAATCCGTAGGTCAATGTGACTTTTCGCGGCGGGCTTTCCCGCGCCTTCCTCGGCGACTTCATCAACGTCCACATCGGGGCTGTGTGGACCCTGCTCCTGATGCTTTTTCGAGTGGCGCCCCTGGTATGCCTCCTGCCGCGCGCGGCGGTTCAGGAAGTGTTGTGAAACCGGATTGATTGGTCCTAAGTCATCGGCCATGGCGCCCTCCAGGACCAGCCATTTAGAAGATCTGGTCGATCAGACTGCCCCCTATGATCTTGTCAGCAACCTGTTCGGCCTTGACATTGTACGTGCCGTTTCCTATCGACTGCCGAATCTGTTCAACCAGGGCCTCTCTTACGTCAGGTGTGGATTGGATCAACTCGTTCAAATTCTGGATCTCCCGACTCCGGACCGAGAGTTCGACCCTATCAGGCTCAGCAACGGCGGGTCCGCGATCAGCCTTCTGGAAGCGCTGTTTTTGCTGCTCCGGCACTTCGATCCTGTCCGCTCTCACGCTCAGATCGATCAGGGGGTACTTGCCGTTGATTTCCATGGTGTCCTCAAGAGTTTACTCTTCGCAAACGCTATATCGGCCCCTTGAACACAGCACTTTAGGGCTTCCTGAGTTAACCCCCACATCGCGCGCCGAACCCCGGTTGCCGCAGCCTTCACTGTGTCAACAGAGCCTCGGGATCAATCTTCTCACCGCAGCGGATGACTTCAAAGTGCAGATGCGGGCCCGTTGATCGGCCGGTGCTGCCCACGGTTCCGAGGACTTGCCTTGTCTGCAGCGAATCACCCGCGCCCACAAGTATCTTGCCCAGGTGGGCATAGCGGGTCTCGAACCCACCCGGATGCTGCACTACGACGGTATTGCCGTAGCCTTTTTCATGTCCTGCAAAAACCACGCGGCCGGCGCAGGCAACGCGCACACCCATGCCTTCGGGTGCGGCGATGTCCACTCCGCGGTGCATGCTCATCTCGTGGGTAAAGGGATCCTTGCGGGCGCCGAAGGTCGAAGAGACGTGCGCCTGGACAGGCATGCGAAAATCGGGGACTTCCTCCGTCTCAGGGCCGCGCATTCCTGAGCCGGAAGGGGAGGGAGACCCTTGGACATCCTCCGGTCTGGCGCTCGACACTGTGCTCTGCAGCCGATCCGAAAGTTGACGGATCAGCAAATCAGAGACGCCCAGCGGACTTTTCCCTGCCAACGAGCGGGCCAACTCCTGATCGAACAGCTCGGTATAGATGGTTTGGCCCATGCCCTTTTCAGTGAGGCCGGAGTCCTCGATGGTCTCACGCATTACGCTCAGCATATAACCGATGAACAGGGCTTCAAAATCCTTGGCAGCCTCGCGCAGCTGAGTCGCCTTGTCTCCCGCCTCGCTGCGCGCCGGCGTTGAGGAGCGCTCGAGAGCGTCCGCGCCGGAACTTCTCACCAGGCGTACGGCCAGCACATCCTGCATCACCGGCCTCCGTGTCGCATTTTCATTGATTTCCCCTTCCAAGGATCCATCAGATAATCTCCAGCTCCGCCTGCAGCGCCCCGGCGGCCTTGATGGCCTGCAGGATCGCGATGACGTCCCGCGGCGAAGCTCCGATCGAGTTCAGTGCGCCGACGACTTCCTCGACGCTGGCCCCTTCATGCAGGGTGAGCACACGCCCCTTCTCCTCCTGAGCCGATACCGTAGTCTGGGGGACCGTGGTCGTTTTGCCCTGTGACATGGGAGCAGGCTGAGAAACGCCCAGGATCGTTCCTATCTGGATGGCAAGGCTTCCGTGGATGATCGAGACCGAGGAGATTTTTACTTCCTTGCCGAGCACAATGGTGCCAGTCCGTTCGTTGAGGACGACGCGGGCAGGGAAATCGACATCCATCTTGGCGTTTTCGACTACAGCCATGAACTCCACCACACGATTGGTGTAGCCCTCGGGAATCTTGATCGCAATAGTGCGGCCGTCGAGGGCCTTGGCCACGTCGCTCCCCACCGATTCGTCGATCACACGCGCGGCGCGGGTGGCACTGGTGAAGTCGCTGCCGTGCAGCACGAGGGTCAGCTCCGTTTTGCCGGCAAGGTTGACCGGCACTTCTTTTTCAACCAGCCCGCCATCGACAATCCTCCCGACGGTGGCATGGTTTGTCTGCACTCGATTCCCGCCTCCGCCCGCACTGAAGCCTCCCAGTACCAGCTGCCCCTGAGCCGTTGCATAGACTTCGTTGTTGGCTGCCTTCAGAGGCGTCATGACGAGCACGCCGCCCTGGATGCTGTCGGCGTCGCCGATAGAACTGACGGTTACATCGATGCGGCTCCCCTTGCGGACGAAAGGCGGCAAAGTCGCCGTCACCATGACCGCGGCAATGTTTTTGACGCGTATCTGGTCGGCCGAAACGGTGATGCCGCTGCGCTCCAGCATATTCGTCAGCGTCTGCGTGGAGAAAAAAGTCTGGCGCCGGTCCCCGGTTCCGTTGAGGCCTACAACCAAGCCATAACCCACAAGCTGGTTGTCGCGCACTCCTTCGAACGAAGCGATGTCTTTAATGCGGCTGGCAGCGAGCCCCTGGGGATACAGGGCTGGAGCAAGAAAGAGGATCAACAGAAGGCCGGTCACGCACGCACGGTTCATATGGGTTCCGTCCTAGAAGGGAAAAACGCCGCTGAGGATTCGATACAGCAGGCCCGGCTTCAGCGGCCGGCTCACAATCCCGCGGCCCTGCACGCGGATCTCCATCTGGGCGATCGCGGCGGACGAAACCACATTGCGGGCGCTGATGTCTTCGGGCCGAACGACTCCGGTCAGATAGATGGTCTGGTTCTCATTGTTGAGGCGGAGTTCCCGCACGCCTTCGATCACGAGATAGCCGTTGGGCAGGACTGCTTTCACGCGGGCGGTCATGGTCGTGGTGAGAGTCGTAGCGCGCGTCGTGGAGCCTGACCCCTTGAAGGTGGTGGTGCTCTTGCCGTTGACCGCGCTGGAGAGTTCCTTGATCTTATTTTCGGCGCCGAACAGGTTGCTCAATCCGACTTGTGCCGCGCTGTCCCTGTTGCTCGTGGCGTCCGCGGCGGTGTTGGCCTGAGTGGTCTCGGATACGAGAATGGTCACCACGTCATTCACCTCGCGCGCCTTGAAGTCCCGGAACAGGTTCATGTAAGAACCTTGGCCCACCCACAGGGAGCCATCCACTGCCCCTTGGGACACAGGCTGCGCCTTGGCTTCGGCAACGTAGCTGTCCAGGCTGCCGGCCGCGGTCATCCGCACCGTTTTCGGCGCGCATCCTGACGCCAGGGCTGCAAGCAGGAAAACCGACAAGAGCGTCGAGCAGAATCTCTCGCAATGGCAGTACATGCTTCACCTCTCAATGTGAGATCCGCACTTCACCTCGGCCGGTAACCACAGCCGTGAGCGCACGATCGGAATCGATGTTCCGGACCTTGATCCGGTCTCCCAGTTTGCCGTCCTGAAGAGCGCGCACGAGCACAGCGATGCTGACGCTGCCGCTCTGAGCCAGCAGCCGCACCACCTCTCCGTGGCGCACGAGGCGGACCTCGTTCACCCAGCTCCGGTTGAGAAGGTCTCCCGGGGCGAGCGCGCGTTTGGCCGTCATGCCAACGGCTTCGGCGCAATCGCGGATGTAATCGGCGCGCGGATCCTCAACCTCGCACAGAACCTCATGAAGGTCGTCGGCCTGAAGCGCGCGGCCGTATGGCACCGGCCTCGCCACCTGCACCACTTGCGCATGAACGCGCACGTCCGCCTTGACCCAGAAGGTTCGCAGAGGCTTGCCGTCCAGGGCCGCCTCCATGAGCATCAGCATGCTTTTGTAATTTGAGGGCGTCCCGCGGCTAATAACGCGCAGGCGAATGTCCCCCTGCGGGAGCTCGATCGCCTTCAGATTGCCGATCGAGCGGATTTCGATCTCTTCTTCCCGCCAGGATGAAGCGGCCGCCAGGTGTGCCTTCAGGATGGCTGCGATTTCTGCGGCCTCAGGCGTGCGGGTCGCTACGGAGATGCGTGTGAATTCGGCGCCGGTCAGTGACACGTTCTCCAGGTCCGGGAAAACACCGCGAATCAAGGAAAGCACTTCTGAACGGCTGAGAAGGCGAACATCCGTGACCGAACCCAGCGGCATCCGGGCAAGCTTCGTCAGCAGCGTCTCGTCTTTACCGCTCAGGTCGGCAATGTCGGCGAGAACCAAAGTCGTACTCTTGACCAGTACTTGCGCCCGCAAACAGACGGTGCAGGACGCGGCGGTCAGATTTGCCGCCGCAATGGCGTAGCAGGTCAGGACCACAAACATCGCAGCGGCAGCGGCCGGCAAGCTTCGAACTCTCCCCTCAACCACTAGCAGGCGGGACGGTGTTTTGGGCAGCAAGAGACGAGCCGGGAGCCGTCGAGCTTGGCTCGGCAGGCTCTTCCGGCTCGATGGGAATGGGGTTGTGAGGTGACCGCCCGTCCGGACAAGGCTTGCGCCTGAGGCAGTCCGAACGGACGGTCTCGTTGAAAAACAGGCAGGGCGTGGTCTGAGGAGAGAGTTTGGAGCTTGCATGGCTCTAGCTTCTATCGCACGACATTGTTGGCTTGGGCAATCATCTCATCCGCAGTGCGGATGACCTTGGAGTTCGCTTCATAAGCGCGCTGGCTCACGATCATGTTGACCATCTCTTGCACGACGCTGACGTTGGACTGCTCAATGAACCCGGAAAGCAGAGTTCCCAGGCCGTTCTCGCCGGGGGTGCCCGTGATGGGATCCCCCGATGACTGGGTGGGAAGCAAGAGGTTTTTGCCTATGCTTTGCAGTCCTGCAGGATTTTGAAACAGCGCGATCTCGATCCGGCCCACCTGTTCCGGCTGTGTTTGGCCCGCATGCATGACGGAGACGGTACCATCCGCTCCGATCGTGACGCCGACCTGGTCCTGGGGGATGGTGATCTGGGGGTCCAGGGAGTCGCCGTCGGGCGTGACCAGCGTACCATCGCGGTTCAGCTGGAAATTGCCGCTGCGGGTATAGGCCAGTTGGCCGTTCGGCTGGAGTACCTGGAAAAACCCATGCCCCTCGATCACGATATCCAGAGGATTGCTGGTCGCAGAAAAGTCCCCCTGGGTGAGTATCATCACGGTGGCGACCGGCTTGGTTCCGAGGCCGATCTGCAGCCCCACGGGAATTTCGGTGCTGGCAGTATTCGCCGCGCCCGCCATACGGACGTCCTGATACAGCAAATCCTGAAACTGAGTTCGGCGCTGCTTGAAGCCGCTGGTATTGATGTTGGCCAGATTGTGCGCGATGGTATCGATGTTGAGCTGTTGCGCATCCATTCCGCTGGCGGCTGTGTACAGAGCACGCAACATAAGTCCTCCTAGCGTGAGAGTTTTTCTATCGCCTTGCTGTCCATGTCGTTGAACATCAGGCTGACGCTCTTCTGAATCGCTTCAAAACGGCGCATGATCTCCACCAAGCGCACCGTAGCCAGTATCGGGTTGACATTCGACTGTTCCTGAAGTCCTTGTCGGACTGTCACCCCCGACGCAGCTTTGGGAGCCTGGCCGCTCCGGGCCGGCGCCAGCAACGAGCTCCCCTCCGGGATCAGTGACGCCGGATCGTCGAAGGCTGCCAGCTGGAGGCGGTCGACGCGCGCACCACCGACCAGGATGTCACCGTCCTCGTTGATGTCCACTTTTCCGGGGCTGAGCACGATGCGCCCATGCTCGCCCAGGACCGGCAATCCCTCCGATGTGCACAGCACGGACCTGGCGTCCGTCATCAGGTTGCCGTTGCGCGTGTAGCGCACACCGGCGGGAGTCTCGACAGCCAGGAAGCCATTCCCCACCAGGGCCAGATCCAGGTCTCTGTGCGTTTCAACCAGGGACCCGACTGTGAGATTCAGCGCGCTCCCGGCCAGCACTGCGTGCGTGTTGATGGCGGAGTCGAGTTGCGGTGCGTTGGCCCCGTCCAAGGCCAGGTTCAATGCAATGAAAAAGGCCTTTTGTTCCTTGAATCCCACCGTATTGACGTTGGCCAGATTATTCGCGAGCATGTCCAAGGCGTCCATTTGAGCCTTGAGCCCGGAATAGGCTGTGTAAATGCCGCTATGCACGTCTTCGTCTCCTACGCTCCTGGTCAGGAGCTTCGTCTCATCGGTCTCGCCACCTGCGTATTAGCAAGTTCTGTGCCACAGGCTTGCACGTCGGCAGCCGCTGCTTGCGCAACAGCTTGCGACTGCGTGAGCCCGGAGAGTGTCAGGATCCCGATGGGAACCGGCAACTTTTTTCCCACCCCACTGGGCAACCATTGCACGCAACCGGGCTGCTCGCTGCTCAGGACGGGGCGCGCGCACTCCTTTTGGGCGCGCCGCGCGCCTGCTCGGGCGGTTGCTTGGCCTCCATGTATTTGCGCAGGCTCAGAATCAGCTCGGCTTCACCCCTTGGCATGTTGAGCCGGCGGGAAATCTCGTCGAGATCGACGCCATTGCGCGCGAGCGTCAGTACCTGGTGCCGCCGTTCCAGGGGGAGCGGCCCGTCCGAAGAGGGCGCCGCCAAATCCAGAACCCTTTCTTCGATTCCGTTGAGGTCACGGCAGATTCGGCGGTAGATGTCCTTCTGCAGGTCGGCCATTTGAAGCAAGCCCTCCGAGAAACGCATCACTTCCCGCCTGAGAGCGCGAAAGGGACGCCGCCAGAGCTGCAGCGACACGAGGCATCCGCCTGCGGTCAGCAGGACTGCCATCCCGAGATACAGCGAAAAATAACTCAGCGAGCCCATAGGGACCTCCTCGCCGCCGGCGGCGCCCTCACTGATGCGCAATGCCGGGCAGCGTGGGAATCTTGGCCTGCACGTCCGTAACTATCTTTTCCAACATCGGCAGAGACAGTTGGAGGTGCCCTGTCGACGCCTCCTCTTCCAGCTTCAACGACTTGTCTTTGCGGAAGCCGATTCCAAGTGCTGCCATCATTCGGTCAGCCAGTGCGGCAATGGCGGCAAGCCTGGAATGGTTGGGCGCGTTGGCAAAATCATGGTGGTAAAGAATGCTCTCGACCAGTTGCGGAGGAAAGTGCCACTTCAGTGCCAGCAACGCGCCAACGTGCGCATGGGTGAAGCCAAAGGTTTGGAGTTCCGCCTCGCAGAAGGTAGCCGCTCCGCGGTAGACGTCGTTCAGGATCTCGCGGTACAGTTCACTCCGGTTCTTCAACATCACCATCTTGCCCATGTCGTGGAGCAACCCGCAGGTAAACGCTTCTTCCGACACAGGGTACCTGGTGAAAACAGCGATGGCTTTCGCCGCAACCGCCGCACCCCAGGAGTGTTCCCAGAAAAGCTGGGTCGTGAGGTCCTTGGCAGAAGTCGCAGTCACCTGGACGATCTGTTGTACCGACGCAGCGACGATGACGGACCGGACCGTGTCAAGCCCGAGGATTGCGATCGCGTGGGACAGGGTGGAGATCTCCCTGTCGAAGCCGTACATCGCAGAGTTAACGATTTTCAGGATCCGAGCCGTCAACGCCTGATCCTTGGCGATAACGAGTTGAAGCCTCTGTGCGTTGACATTGGGATCGCTTGTCATTTGCATGGCGGTCATGACCGTGTCAGGCAGAGCTGGCAGATCGCCTGCGTTGCGGGCTATCTCCTGGAGATCCAGGGCCGGCGAGTCTTTCACGGGTGTCTCAGTTTTCTCTGACATTGGTTCCTCCAGCAGTCTAGCCCAGGGAGCGGATGCGATCCGCGGTGCTTTCCACTTGCAGGACTCTCACTCCATAGTTGCCATCGATCATCACGACCTCGCCGCGCGCGATCGGCTTGTCGTTGACAAGGATGGTGACCAGGTCGTTGACTCCTTTATCCAGCTCGATTACGGAGCCGACGCCGAGCTTCAGGACGTCGCGCAGAGGCATTTGCGTCTCCCCGAATGAAACCGCGACCTCGAGCTCCACGTCGAGAATAAGGTCGATGTTCCATCGTGAATGCGGCCTCTTGCCACTGAGGTCTGCCTCTTTCGGCATGCTGCCCTGGAACGCCGGCGCGCTGCCGTGGGCGAGCGCCGCATAGTGTGGGAGCTGCGAGTTGAGAGAGGCCAGCAGGTCGCTGTGCACCAGGAGCAGAATCGCGCAGTCAAGTTGATCCTCTATCATCAGGTGGAGGGTAAGGCAGACAGTATCCGAGTACGAATCCGCCAGCGCTAGAAGCGCCTCGTTTTTCCCGTCCGGATTGATCGGCTTCGGGGCGGACCCGCGAATCCCCAGTCCGCAGGATTGCGCCAGGCTCTCACCCGCTGCTTCCATTGCACCTGTGAAAAACGGGAGGGACGCTTCCAAAATCTCGGGCGCCACGGCCTGGCCCGCGGCAGATTCCAGTCCCGAGATAATCTCTCCGAGCCGGGCGAGGTCCGGTGCTCCGATGAGAAGCAGTGCGCTGCCGTTTATGCCGGCGTCGAATCGGATCTCCATGCCGACGGTACCAGCATCGGGCTTCAGCAAGGCGCGTAGGGAAGTCCGCGCCATCTTGACACAAGCCGCCGAAGCAGTGCGGTGCAGTGTGTTCTGGGCAGCCAGGGAAAAACCAGCAGCCACGGCATGCGCCAGCGGCTCTAAGACTTTGTCCTGGTCGGTCAGGTTGTGTGGAATGGAGTCTGTCAACGTGGATACCTCAGGAAGAGTATTTGTGGGAAATCTCAAAGGCGCGCCGGCCGCGCCGCGCAACAATCCGTCCGTGAAACTTGGGCACACCGCCGACGTCAAGGTGGATCGGGTCGCCCAAGGCATGATTGAGCTGGATTATGTCGCCCACGCTGATCTTAAGCAGGTCCTCTACCACCAGCGCATCGTCGCAGATCTCGCTGGTGAGGACAATCGGGGCGCTGCGCAGAGTATCGCTAATCCTCTCTATTTCGCTGTTCCCCGACTCGGGACGTTGGCGCCGGCGCTGCTGATCAAAAAGCGCCCGGTTCATTTTCAACATCATCGAGGGTATGCACAGGTTGAGCGAGCCCGAGGTCTCGCCTACCTTGATTTCGAAACTGATGGTGGCCACCGCTTCCCCCGGTGCAACGATCTGCAGCATTTGCGGCCTGGTTTCGGCGCTTTCCAGCTGGGGATCGATTTCGATGACGGAGCGCCAGGCGTCTTTCAGGTCGCGCAGAATCAGCTGGACGACCCCTTCGACAATCTGCATTTCAATCTCGGTGAGGGTCCGGTTTTCCGCAGGTTGCTTTCCTGGACCGCCCAGCAACATGTCGATGACTGGAAAAACCAGAGGAGGACTGAGTTCCATGGCGAGGTTGCCATGCATCGGCGGCATCGAGAGGGAGCAGAAGAGCGTGGGATCCGCTACCACCTTCAAAAACTCCATGTAGGAAACCTGGGTGACGGAAACCAATGAGACCTCCACCAAGGCGCGCAGGTAGGCCGAGAGAGAGGCAGAGAAGTGGCGCGCGAAGTTGGTGTGGATCTGCTGGATGAAGCGGATCTGGTCCTTGGAGATGCGGTCGGACCGGCAGAAGTCATACTTGGCGATATTGTGTATCGCCGCACTCTCCTCTGCCGCCGAATCGCCCAGGGCGTCCATTTCCGTAGCCATGGTCGAAAAGAGCGCATTGATCTCGTCTTGAGAGAGGATCTTCTCCATGCGAACCTCCTTAGGCGTTGTCGTCTTCCTTGATCTTGCGCAGCTTGTTTCGCAAACGGAGCATTGCCTTGGTGTGAAGCTGCGATACCCGCGATTCGTTGACGCCCAGGATCCTTCCGATTTCCTTCATGGTGAGTTCATCGTAGTAGTACAGAAACACGACGAGGCGCTCCTTCTTTGGCAGGGTATCAATGGCGCCCGCCAGCAGGTTGCGGATCTCCGACTTGTGAAAGACAAAGAACGGATCCATCTGCGGAGCGTCGGGGATGTATTTGATCAGCGGCTCGCTGTTGCGGTCGTCCTCCTGCGAAGCCATTTCATGGAAACTCCCGAGATTGAGCCCCTTGATCTGGTCGACGAGCCCAAAAAACTCTTCCAACGTGATCCCCAGTTCGTCGCAGACTTCCTTGTCAGCGGCCGGGCGCCCAAGCCGTTGCTCAAGCTCCTTGTAGACTCTCTCCAGGTCCTTGCTGCGCTTGCGCAGCGACCGCGGAGCCCAGTCGAGATTCCTCAAGCTGTCAAGAATGGCACCCTTGACCCGCAGCTCGGCATAAGTTTTGAACTTCACGCCGCGGGTGGGATCGAATTTCTCTACCGCGTCGAGCAGGCCCAGGACGCCGGCGCTCACCAGATCGTTTAGCTCGACGTGCGCCGGGAGCTTGGCTGAGATTCGGTGCGCTATATACTTAATCTGCGGCAGATGCTCCAGGATCAGCGCATCACGGCTCGTTCCCTTCTGGGTCGCCGCCTCGTAGGCATTCACCTGACGTGCTGCTTCTTGCATGGCATTACCTCTGATGGACAAGGCGTCGCGCAACCAACCGCCTTGCAGGCTATTCAACGATTAGAAATGCATATCCGCATTCGAGAAGACTTCAGTTGACCCAATGGTTGAGAAGCTTTTCCCACACAAACGTGTCCCCTGGGCCCGATGCTTCGCTCTGCAACACAACCGCATGTGCGAGCTCATGAAAGCACCGGCTGGCCGGGGCATTCGGGTAAGAATGTGTGACCAGGACTTGGCTGCGGACTGCTTTCACCACGTGAGGATCCCGCTCGACGTGTCCCAGATAGATCACCTCGCGGTTCAAGAATCTCTTAACCACGGAATTGATCTGGCGAAATACATCGCGCGACTCCTCCTCATCAGAAACCGAATTGATGAGCACCCGGATCGTCTTGGTCGGCTCTTCCGCCAGCACGATCTTGATGACCGCATAGGCATCGACGATGGCGGTCGGCTCCGGAGCACTGACAACCACGATCTCGGGAGCCGATAGCAGGAAATGCAAAACATTGCTCGAAATGCCGGCCGCGGTGTCAATGAGGAGATAATCCGCCTCCCCTTCCAGCTCAGCGAAGCTCCGCACTAAGAAGTTCCTCTGCTCGAGCGTCAGCTCGGACAAGCGCTGAAGCCCAGAGCTGGCAGGAATGATCCGAATGCCGCACGGGCCTTCCACCATGATCTCCGTCAGCTTCTTCTTGCCGTACAGCACATGGCCCAGGTGAAAGCGAGGCGTCAAGCCCAGCAGGACATCGATATTGGCAAGCCCGAAATCGGCGTCCAGGATGATGACCCTCTTTCCCAAATCCGTCAGACTGGCGGCCAAGTTCGCCACGACGTTCGTCTTCCCCACCCCGCCCTTGCCGCTGGTGACGGCAAGAATCCTGGTGTTGCAGCCCGCGCGGCGGCCGCGGCTTGCGGGCCGGCCCCGAGATTGATCGCGGGCATCAGTGGTTTGATCCGCCTGGCTGTTTCCGGCAACGCTTGGAGAACCCGGCTTGCGCATACTCTTCAAGTGATGCTCCCAATCAATGGGCATTTAAGACGATGTCCACGATCTGATCGCCTCTCAAAGCATGGAGATCCTCGGGAACCCGCTGGCCGTCTGCGATATAGGACAGGGGCTTCTGGGTTCGGACCAGTTCGTTGAAGATCGGTCCGAAGGTCGAGGTTTCGTCCAGCTTGGTAAAAAGCAATCGATCGGGGCTGCAGACTCCAAAACAATCCACGATCTCCCGCATGTCCAGCGGCTTGGTCGTAGCGCTCAGCACCAGATGCCGATCGATCTCAGTCGACTCCTGCAGGAAACGCATCAGGTCCTGCACCGCCTCGAGGTCACGCTGGCTGCGTCCCGCAGTGTCGATCAGGATGTAGTCGCGCTGGCAGTTTTCCTGAATGACGTTCGGCAAGTCGGCGGCCTGAGCGACGACTCGAAACGGCAGACCCATGAGCCCCGCATAGGTTCTCAGCTGTTCCACTGCACCGATGCGATAGGTGTCGGTAGTGACCAGGATCACTCTCTTCTTCTTCTCCAATGCCAGGTACGCAGCCAGCTTGGCAGCGGCGGTGGTCTTACCGACGCCGGTGGGGCCCACGAAGGCTACGACCTTTTTGGCCGGCAGCCCGTCTTCCGCGACATCGGTGCGAATAAGCCCGCAGGCAACGTCGGTCACAGCCTTGGCCAGAGTTGCCCGATGACCTCGTTCCTCGGGGGCCAGACTCAATTGAGCTTCATCGAGCAGCTTGTAGGCCAGCCACTCGTCGACCTCATTCGCCACCAGGTCTTGATAGAGCTCATCTGCCACCCTGTCCGAAAAGAGGGAGGCGGAAGGGACAGCCGGCCGCGCCAGCGAATACAATGCGCGGCGCATTTCGCTGTATTCTCTGTCAATCTTCAGAAGCTGCGCTCGCGCCGCGGCCCCTAGCGCGGCGGCATTTGCCTGGGTTGTGCTCCCGCAAACCGCTGTATGCAGGTCCGAGTCGGACTCGTTGCCATTATCAATGGCAGCCACGATTTCGACTGCGGGCTTGTCGCGAAACCATGGTGAGGACCGGGCCGGGATCTCTTTGGTGGACAGGATCAGCCCGTTGCTGCCGAACTCTTCTTTGACGCTGCGCAGGGCCTCTGCCATCGTCCTGGCATAGAAAACCTTTATCTTCATCCTAGCTCACCATTCCCACCGAAGTGACCCGGACATTGGGCGGAATCTCGTTATGCGAGAGTATCGTTGCAGCAGGGAGGTAGCGTTCGATCAACTGGCGGACATACATCCGGACGTTGGCCGAACAAAGTAGAACGGGATTCTTGCTGCCGGCAGCAGACTCCACCGTGCGCCGTATGCGCTGCATGATGTCCTTGGCCAGCCGCGGTTCCAGCGCCAGATACGAGCCCTGTTCCGTGTTAACGACGGCATCGGCAATGTTTTTCTCAATTTCCGGACTGACGGTGAAGACAACCAGTTCGTTCTGGTCATTCTGATACTGCTTGCAAATGGAGCGCCCCAGAGCCTGCCGGCAATACTCCGTCAATATGTTGACATTCTTGGTCATCGGAGCATAATCGGCGAGGGTTTCGAAGATGGTGACCGCGTCGCGCACAGAGACACGCTCCTTGAGCAGGTTCTGCAAGACCTTCTGGACTTCGCCGATCGAAAGCACCTTGGGCACAAGCTCTTCAACGACTTTTGGATGAGTCTCAGCGACAGCGTCGAGGAGAGTCTTGATCTCCTGACGGCCCAGGAGCTCATGGGCACAAGACTTGATAACCTCGGAAAGGTGGGTGGCGAGAACCGTCGTGGGGTCGACCACCGTGTAGCCCGCAAGCTGTGCCCGCTCGCGCTCCGCGGGCTTGATCCAGCGCGCCTCGAGCCCGAATGCCGGTTCGAGAGTCGGCGAGCCGCCTATGTCCTGGTGCGCCGTGCCGGGGTTGATCGCCAAGCAGTGCTCCGGAAGCAGTTCGCCGCGCGCGATCTCAACTCCCTTGAGCAAGATCGAGTAGGCGCGCGGCTCCAATTGCAGGTTGTCCGTGATATGAATGGGCGGCACCACTGCGCCCAGATCGAGCGCGATCTGCCTGCGGATGGATTTGATGCGGTTGAGGAAGTCTCCGCCCTGGTTGGCGTCCACGTAGCGAATCAGGGCGTAGCCTACTTCCAAGCCGAGCGGGTCGACCCTCAGCAGGCGTTCAATGCGCTCCTTCGGTCTTTCGGCCTCTGCCTTTTCGGCCGCCTCCTTGTCGACGATTGCTTGCTCGCTGTCTCGCAGCCGTTTGGTCCGGTAGGCCATGCCGCCCGCCAGTGCTGACAGGATAAAAAAGGGGAGGAATGGCAATCCCGGAATGAGCCCAAAGAACAGCAGGAAACCCGAACTGAGAGCCACAGGCACGTGACTCCTGAACAGCTGGTTGGCAACATCTTCCCCGAGGCTCGATTCAGCTGCAGCCCGCGTGGTAATGATCCCGCCGGCAACCGAGATGAGCAGCGAAGGAATGGCAGTAACCAGGCCATCGCCGATCGTAAGAATGGTGAAGCGCCTCGCCGCGTCAGCCAGGGGCATGTCGAACTGGAGCACTCCGATGAGCAGGCCGCCCACGATATTAATGGTGAGAATCAGCGCGCTGGCAATGGCATCACGGGCTGTAAAACGGATGGCGCCGTCCATGGCGCCATAAAACTCCGCTTCATCGGCAATCTGCTCGCGCCGCTGCCGCGCTTCTTTCTCGTCGATGAGCCCTGCGTTCAAGTCGGCATCGATGCTCATCTGCTTGCCCGGCATGGCGTCGAGCGTGAATCTGGCCGTCACCTCGGAGATGCGCACTGAACCGTGATTGATCACGATATACTGAATGCATATGAGGACCAGAAAGACCACGATGCCGACCACATAATTGCCGCCTACAACAAACTGCCCAAAAGACTGTATTACTCTGCCCGCCGCATCCTCGCCTTCGGAGCCGTGCAGGAGGATTAGCCGCGTTGAGGCAACGCACAATGCAAGTCGATACAAGGTGATGATGAGGAGCAGGGAAGGAAACACGGAGAAGTTCACCGGCTGGAGTATGTACATGGAGACCAGCAAGATGATGATCGACAACGTGATGTTGAGGCTGATCAGAATATCCATCAGCATCCGCGGGACAGGCAAGATCATCAGGAGAATGATGCCCATGATCGAAACCGGCATGACCAGATGGGCCTTGCTCAGGATCTGCGGAATACCTTGCCTCTGCGCGATGCTCGTCAACTTCGCAATCCTCCGCGTCACAACTCCTTTGGTCCGACACGGATGCAGGCAACTTTCATGCCATGGTTGCCGAATCGGCGTAAACGATCGCAGGAAGGTGACTGCTGCTCAGTGAAGGATCAGGGAAAAGGCCAAGGCTATCCCCGCCATCTGTTGCGGGTCTTGTAGATATACGCAAGGATCTGGGCGACTGCCTTGTACAGGGTCACGGGGATGTAGGCGCCAACCTCGACGGTCTTATAGAGCGTCTGGGCGAGTGTCGGGTTCTCAATCATCGGGATGTCATGCTTTTGTGCCAATTCTTTTATTTTGATCGCCAAAAATCCGACACCTTTCGCCACCACCCGGGGCGCCTCCATCTCCTCCATCTTGTAGGAGAGCGCCACGGCGTAGTGTGTGGGGTTGGTAATCACCACGTCCGCTCCAGGTACCGCAGCCATCATGCGCCTGCGCGCAAGCTCCCTCTGGATGCGCCGGATGCGGCCGCGGGTGAACGGATCCCCTTCCATCTCCTTGAACTCGTCCTTGACTTCCTGTTTCGTCATCTTCAGCCCCTCGAGGAACCGATACTTCTGGAAGGCGTAGTCGGCGAGGGCAAGGATCACAAGAAAGATGCAAACCCTGAGGCAGACCTGGTAGCAGATGGAGCTCGTCCAGTAAAGAAGCTGTCTTACGTCCATTAAGACCAGCCGTGGGTACAGGGAGAGATGCTCGACGACGACCTTATAGCTGAGATAGGAAATCACCAGGATCACTGCCAGGCTCTTGACCAGTTCCACGGCTCCGTTCTTGGAGAAAATCCGTGAGAAGCCGGTGGTAGGCATCAGCTTTTCAAAGTGAAACCCGATCTGGTGACAAGAAAAGGCCAGGCCGCCTTGCATGATGTTGCTGGCCACGCCCAGTGTGCAAAGCACCACCATTAGAGGCATGACCAGCAATGACACCCTCAACAGGGATTGCCGGGCAAGTGCATAGACAAAGGAAATGGAGAAATCCACCGGCGGCCTGATGCGCAGGAAGTCGCTCAGCAGACCCTGCAAACCTTCAAGCATGCTGCTTCCGTAATATGAGAGGAAGAGGAGTCCTCCCAACAGGATCGCCGCAGCAGGCACCTCTCTGCTGCGCGCCACCTGCCCCTTCTCCCGCGCCTTCTGCAGCCGTCGCGTAGTCGGCCGCTCTGTCTTGTTGTCGTGCTGTGCCATGAGCGCCTACTTCATGCCGTGCACAAGGCCCATCAAGTCGCGTGACAGCTGCAGGAAAGATGCACCCAGGAAGGCAGGGAGAAAGTAAAAGGCGATGCTCATCGCGGCGAGTCCGACCAAAGTCTTCACAGGCATACCGACGATGAGGATGTTGACCTGGTGCGCGGCTCTCCCAATCAGGCCGAGGACGATATCGGATATGATCGTTACTGCCACCACGGGCCCGGCGATACGCAAGCCCGAAACGAAAATCCGGCTACTGAGCCGCAAGACTTCCTCTACCAGTGGACCGTTCAAATGCACTCCGCCGACGGGCAGATAGCTCAGGCTGTCGCTCACGGCGAGGAGAAACCAGTGGTGCCCATTGACGAGAAGAAACAGCATCAGTCCGATGAAGTTGTTCAGTATGGAAACAACGGAGGTCTCGACGGCCGTCTGTGGGTCCATCACGTTGATGATCGAAAATCCGAGCTGGAATCCCATGATCTGGCCGGCTAATTGAAGCCCGCCGAAGATGAAAGAGGCGACCAGGCCGAGCACCATGCCGATGAGAGCTTCTCCGAGCACGGCAGCGGTTACCTGCGCCAGGCCGTACACCGAGGGAAGTTGAGCCTGAGGCACCATCGGCGCCAGCGTCATCGCCACGATCAGTGGAAGGATGACCTTGACCTGGACTGGAAAAGCGCTTCCGTTGTAAAAAGGGGCGAAGACCACGATCCCCCCAACCCGAAACAACACGACGGCAAAACTCATCACTTGCGCGGGAGAAATCGAAATGGAAAGCATCAGGCGTTTTGCCTGTCAGCAATCGATACTGAGTGCTGAATACTGGGGAACAACAACGGAACTGAATCTGTCCATCGGCCCACACGGCCCTTCAACTCAGCACTCAGTACTCAGCACTCAGTACTCGTTGGATGTCTTATAGGACGAACTGTTCCAGATGACCGAACAGTTGCACTGCAAAGCCGATCAAGACATGCATAACCCATGGAAGCAGGAAAAGGAAGACCAGAAACACCGCCAGCATTCTGGGAACAAGCGACAGCGTCATGTCTTGGATCGAGGTGACAACCTGGACAATGCTCACTACAACCCCAACTATCAGCGACACCAACAAGAGAGGTCCCGCCACCATTAGCGTGACCTCAAGTGTGTCTTTGGCCAACCTCATAACCAGTTCCTGACTCATAGTCTCGCGTCCCGGCGGGTGCAGCATGCCACTGGTGCGTCTGCCGCGTTCCCGGCTAAAAGAAGCTTTTTACCAAAGATCCAATGACCAGGTTCCATCCGTCCACCATGACAAACAGCAGTATCTTGAAGGGAGTCGAAATCATGGCTGGAGGCAGCTGCATCATGCCCATGGAAAGTAGAACCGAGGCCACCACCATGTCGATGACCAAAAACGGGATGAAGAGCACGAATCCGATCTGGAAAGCGGTCTTGAGCTCGGAGAGCATGTAGCTGGGAATCACAACGCTCATGGGAACGTCCTGGCTGCTCTTAGGCTTGGGCAGTTTGGCGAGGTTAAGGAACAGGAGCATATCCTTCTCGCGCGTGTAGCGGAGCATGAACTCGCGCAACGGCACGCATGCCTGATCCAGAGCCTGCATCTCGGTCATCTGGCCCTTGATCATCGGCTGGAGCGCTTCTCGATTGATTCTCTCGCCCACAGGCTGCATGATGAAGAAGGTCAGGAACAGCGACAGCCCGATAATGATCTGGTTGGGCGGCATTGTCTGTGTGCCGAGCGCCTGGCGCAAGAAATGAGCAACGATAACGATGCGCGTGAAACAGGTGACTGAAACGAGAATCGCCGGAACGAGTGCAAGCACGGTGAGGAGCGCCAGAATCTGCAAGGGGAGGGTGAGTCCATTTCCATTGGAGCCGCCCCCGATGCGCAGGTCGATCCCCGAGAAGCTCTTGTCCTGGTTTGCGGGCGCGGCATGAGCGGCGGGCACCCAGAGCAAAATTGAGACCAACAGGACCGCGGCAATTGCTTTCATGAGGGGTAGTTCCGCGAGAGGATTACCGTTCCAGTGCCTTGCGCAGCTCCTGCATTTTGCCCCGAATGTCAGGCGGGAAGGTAGGCCGTGCGGCCGGGCTTGCTGAAGAGGCCTGCTTTGCCAGCTCAAACACATTCCTGAATTTCCCCGAAGACGCCCCAGGAGTCGCGATCTCCGCGGAATTCCCGCCCTCGAGGGCGGCGGCCGGAGCGGCGTCCGGAAGTGACATCAGCAAGCTAATCTGCCCGGGAGAGCTGGTCAGGAGGAGTTTGTTTGCCCCAGCCTGCACCAGCATGATGCTTCTCTTATCTCCCATGGGCAGCATTTCAATGAGCCGGAGGATGCGTTCGCCGGGACGCTTGGTGAAATACTGCGGAGCGAACTTGCGGAATAGCATAAAGCCGACCAGAATCAGGCTTATGACCAGGCCGACGCCGCCAATGGTCTTGATCGTCAGAAGCGCGAGTTCATTCCGGCCGGAAGGCGTCCCAGCCGAAGGCGTTTCCGCAAGAGCCGGTGCAGCGGCTGCCGCAGTTCCAGCTCCCGCCCCAGAAGGCGGCTCCGCGATAGGCGGATGAGACGGAATCCGGCTGCTCTGCGCCAGCACGAAGGCGCCGATGACGACCACGATCGCAAGCACGAGAAAGGATCGGTTGCAAAGGGCTGCCACAACACGAGCTTGCATAACTTCGTCCCTCCTAGCTATGAACAAAGAAATCCGTCAGCCGGACTCCGGCCTTCCCTTCCATTTCGAGGATTTCGCCGAATGCGACGAGTTTCCCATTGATGTAGACATCGATGTTCTCGCCGGCTGACTTGGGCACATCCACAATTGATTTCGGCTTGAGCAGCAAGATCTCACGCACTTTCACGCTGCGGCGCCCAACCTCGAGGGTAATGTGCAGGGGAACATCGAGAAAGTCCGAAAACTCTTCCATTATGGCTGCAATATTGGGGGCATCTGGACGCGCTGCTTGGCTTTCCGTCATTGAGGAGTACCTCCCTAGAGCTGCACAACGAAATCCATGATAAAAACCTCCACAACCTTACCCTTGGGGAGGATTTCGTTGACTTTCTCTCGGATCTCTTTGCGAAGCTGTTCTTTTCCTTCAGGGGTGAGCATTTCGTCCGAGGTTTTGGTGCCTAGTAGAGATATGATTCTGTCGCGCGTGGCAGCGAGGATAACCGGGTCGCTCGAGTACTCTTCTCCCAGCTTGCTCTCATCGAGGCCAAGGCGAAAGGTGACCTTCACGAACCTGGCGGCGTCCATGTCGGCAAGATTCACCAGAAACGCATCTATGTTCATCATGGATTTCACCTTCCCCATAGTGCTGGCGGAAGTCCCGCCGGACTTGGCGTCTGCCGATGCGGGATTCGCCCCTATGAAATAACGCCACCCCAGGAAGCCGCCGCCGCCCAGCAGCAGGACCACAATAGTGATGACGAGCCACAACATAAGCTTGCTTTTTTTCTTTGTTTCCGGAACCGCCACTTGTTCAGCTTCGGCCATCTCCGTTGTTCTCCAATCGGCAAAGGGTACATGAACACCACGAGCGCTGATGCAAAGGACATGCCAAGGCAGAGCACAACCGGACGGAGATTGCAGTAACACGACCGCACGGGCGCATCAGAGGTTTAAATGATATGCGCTGAAGGGCTTTTTAAGAACGGCGGAAACGAAATCGGGGCGTTGCAGAAGAGACTCGCGGCATTCATTCAGTCGCTGAAAGCGTATTGTGTCAAAGCACGCTCAACGGCTTGACAAATTCTTGACTCCTCGTTCGGCGCGAAGCGAGAGATTCAGAGCCATGACAGGTCTACCGCGCGCCGGAGCGGCGCGGGCGCCGCTCCGTCAGAATCAGGCCAAACACATTAGATTATCGTATCAGGTTTATGACTTCCTGGTACAGCTGGTCGGTAGTGGTGATGACGCGGGAGTTCGCCTGATAGCCGCGCTGGGCGATGATCAGATTGGTAAACTGCTCGGCAATATCGACGTTGGACAATTCAAGCGAGGCCCCATTCACCATGCCGCGACCGCCGGTGCGAGGAGCGCCTACAGAAGGGTCGCCGGACGACGCGCTCTTGACGAAAGTGTTGCCGATGAATTTCAACAGCCCTTCCGGGTTATTGAAATTGGCAAGGGCTATCTGCGCCAGGGAATTCACCTGGCCGTTGTCGTAGATTCCGGAGATCACACCGTTGCCGTCGATGGCGACATCGCGCAAGGTGCTCGAAGCATAGCCGTCCTGAGTCACACACGACACGGCGGACGCCCCCGAATTGCCTGTGAAGCGAGGGTTCCCGCTGGCGTCCAGTACCTGAAACTCAATGTCCATGTCCGCAGCGCCGTTGGCGAGACCGGTGATTGTCAGCGTAGGGTTGGCGGTCGGGTCGGTCAGGACGCCGGCGCTGTTGAAGGTAAATGTGCCGGTTCCGATCGACACTCCGGGGTCGGTTGCCGCGCCGCCCGTGTCCGTCGCCGGGACTGTGGCGTCCCATGACCAGGTCATCGCGCCGGTCTTTGTGAAGGTGAAGGTCACTGTGTGTGCCAGGCCAAGTGAGTCAAAGATCTGCACGGCCGAGGAGGCAAAGGAGGTGCTCGTAGCTGCCTGGCTGTCCAGGTTGGCCGTAATGCCAAGAGCCGTAGTGGCCTTGGGCGGAAGCGTGCGACTTCCCTGAATGGTGATCGGCGTCAGCGGCGCATTTGAGTTGATGACTCCGGCGGACGCCATGTACCCTGCTACTGTGAAGCCGTCGCTGTTGACGAGTTCTCCCGTTTCGTTGAACCCGAAGTTCCCTGCGCGCGTGTAAGCGTAACCGGTACCCGTACTGAGGACGAAGAACCCGTTGCCGCTTATCGCTACGTCTGTGGCACGCCCGGTGGCCTGGATGGATCCCTGCGTAAAGAGCGGTGAGACCCCGGCACTGACAGTGCCTAATCCCGTCTGAATTGGATTTCCGTCCGCTGCGTATGTGATGCCGCCCAGCAACTCGGCGAAGGTCGCCCTCGATCCCTTGTAAGCAGTAGTGTTGATGTTCGCCAGGTTGTTGCCGATGACGTTGATCGCTTGCGAATTTGCATTGATGCCGCTCATCGCGGTATAAAACGAGGTTAACATGCGAGTTATCCTTTGTTATCAGAAGTAGGTTGAGTGTCTGTGCTGCTTCCGCCCGCATTCGTGACGATTCCCGCGAGGATGTTGATTCCATTCTTGATGTCAATCAGTTGTTGCAGCGAGCTGAAAGAGGCCAATTGCGCGAGGAAATCCTGGTTCGAAATCGGATCCATGGGATCTTGATTCTTCAGTTGTGCGACCAGGAGTCGCAGGAAATCGTCCATCGAAACCGATGGAGCAGAGCCGGCTTGACTGGTCTGCTTCGTGTCGGTCGTCTCGGATGTCGATGCCGTCGGCCAGCTCACGTTGTTTATGGATGACACGTCCATAACGCCCTCCCTCTCGCTATGCCCGCTGAGCGGACTGATTCCATCTGCGGCTCTTGATGACGGGGCCGAAACCTTCTTGAGTTTCTGCTCCAGGAATGCATCTTCTCCTCTCCCTCGCGTGGAGAACGACGCTTCTTCGCAACTCGCGCCCTTGCTCCCGGCTTCACCGGATGCGGATTGGTACGCGCACCTGCCTCATTGCACGCGGCATGCCAAACCGATTCACACTGGAGTTGACCGGTTCGACACCTCCTCGCCCATTGTTATCAGCATGTTGGAAAGGAGTGTCGCTCTCGCGCCGCCTCGTGCGATTTCCAGCGAGGCGAGCAAGTTTTGCCTGGTAGGAAAACTATGCAACAGCGTGGAATGTGCTGTGAGGGCGTAAAGCCATCAAGGTCTGTGTATCCACGGTAAGCTCCTCACTCGACCACTCGAACTGGCTGGCATGCCAAACAGGGGACCTGGAATCGCCCTGCTGTCCCCCGCCGGATCGCGAATCCTGGTGTCCGGACGACGAGTGCTGAGGCTGGAATCCTTCCTGGACCGTAACGTTGATTCGGTCGACCTTGAGCCCCTGATCCAGAAAGCTCTGCTGGAGCAAATGCAGATTGTGTTCCAGGTAGTTTTTCACTCCGCTGGATTCGGTGATGATGGCGGCCACGACCCCTGTGCCCGAGGTTTCAGCCCTGATCTCGATCCGTCCAAGTGAGCTCGGTTTCAGCTGGATCCGGATGACGTTTTCACCGTCGCGCAACTGCATATCGATGCGCCGGGCAAGCTGCGAGAGAAAATCGGGCTCCTGGGAAGGCGCAGTGTGCTTTGGCGCCAGAAGAGCCGAGAGCCCGTTGAGATCCGCCCCGCCCGCGTTTGGACGCGATGGTGCGCCGGCCACCCAGGAGGTCGAGGTTACGGACTCCGCATCCTGAACCTGACGCAGCATACCGCTGACCGGCAGGTCAGTGGCGCTCGTGCGCGCGGGCTGGCTGTGGGGGATCATGCTTTGTGCTGTTTGCATGTCCGCAGCCGCAAGACTAGCAGAGTCGTCAGGCAAGGGATGGTATTCGGCGGACTCGCTCTCGGCTGCTTCGACATCGGCAAGTTGTGCTTGCGAGGAACCTCGATCCGTGACTTCAGTTGGGCTTCCAGTCCTGCCGGAACTTGTGAAAGGCGCAGGCCCCGGTCCAGCCGGCGGCGTCGCGGGGCAGACCTCAGATGGACGCTGGAGCGCTTGGGGCGAAACCGCAGCCTGTTCATGGTTTCCATGCTGTCCCGAGGACCAACCTCCTTTTGCACCCTGCTGATTGTCGAAGCTCTCCGATGAATGCTTATCGTTAGCAGCGACACTGGGCGCCGTTACGCCAATCTCGAGGACCCCAGCCTTAGTGCGGGCGCCACCCACGGCATCGAGGGCACGCTGCGCGGCCAAAGTGAGATCGACTGACGGTCCCGGCGCCGCAGGTGTTGAAGCTCCCTTGGCAGGAGCCTGCGAGCTGTCCGTCTCAGGGCTGGCTGACGGCGGCGTCGCGACGCGTGCCGTCAGGCCAGCCTGCGGCGCCGTGTTGGTCACCGGTTGGGAAAGCGTCCGAAAAAGGGCGCCTGCAGCCTCAACGCTAGCCTGCTCCGCTCTGGCCACATCACCCTGCGACGCTCGGTCCGTCGACGCATCGAATTCCTCGCCAGAAACTTCCGGGCTCGGCCTTCCAGGGCTGATTGATGCGGCAGCCTCGGGGGCAGGCTCGCCCGGCGAGGTTACATCGCCGGCAGGCAAAGCGGGATCCATGGTGGACGCGCTTTCCGGCGGTGCTGCCGAGCCCTCCGCGCTCGCCTCTTCGGGATCGCGCGCTCCATCCGCGCTTGAGGTGTTGCATGATTCACAGGCCGGTCGCGAGGAGTCGGGAGCCGCGACAGCCTGCTGGCGCTCGGAAGCCGGAAAGGCCGAAGGCATGGTTCCCGGGAATGGTCTCTCGCACTCGTGTCCCTTCTTCTCCGTTTCCTTCTTTTGCACTTCCTTTCTGTCCGCCGTAAGAGAAGGGATTCGCTCCACAGTCTGTTTCGAATGGTCGCCCTCTGCGCTCATCTGACCGATGACCGCGAAAAAGGCGGGCTCCCCCTTCTCCCCGTTACTTTCAGGCTTTGGACCTTCGCGGTCCAGTATCGGCGCCGGGTTATTCGTTGGTATTTCGATCCTCATCTTTGTTCTCCTTGTGCGCGGGCGGCGGACATCATTGTTTGAATGCAAAACGAGTCACGACGATTTCATCTATCGATTTCTGCTCCTGTCGTTCCAGTGAAACGAGGAACTCCTTCTCCTTCTTGAGCCGGAGGTTTTCGATCATCTTCTTGTCTCGCGACGCCTCGATCATGATCTGCTTCTGCACTTCAAGCTCCCGCTCTAGCTGGGCGATCCGTTCTCGAGCCACTGCCATCTCCAGGCTTAGGCGGTCGAGAAAGCGATAAAACCACGAGATCTCCCGTGAATCGCATTCACCGGACTTTTTCAGCGCCAGTTCCGACCGTGTCTCAGCGTGTTTCGCCTGCAGCGTCTCCAGATGGTCGAGCTCTGCCAGAAGCTCGCCGCGGATGCGGGAAAACTTGATGCGTTCTCTTTCCTCGATGTTGCGCCGGTGATACAACAACGTCTCAAGGCGGAACACGAACTTTTTCATTTCAGCATTCCTGGGTGATCCGGGTCACACCGGACATCGCGCTTTCGACACTCACGCGCTCGCCGTAGCGCTGTCTCAGAAAAGCATCGATGGCGTCAATCTTCTTGAGTGCGAGGTCGATCTTCGGATTGCTTCCCTTGACGTAGGCGCCGATGTTGATCATATCCTCGGCCTTCTGGTAGGTGGAGATCAGCTCGCGTATCTTTCCCGCCTGTTCCATATGGGAAGCAGGCACGAGATCGGGCATCAGCCGGCTGACGCTGGCGAGAACGTCGATGCAGGGATAGTGGTTGCGCCATGCGAGCTCGCGACTCAGCACGATATGACCGTCAAGAAGCGAGCGCATTGCGTCCGCCACCGGATCGTTCATGTCGTCTCCTTCAACAAGAACGGTATAGAAGCCGGTGATGCTCCCGCTCGAAATGAAATTGCCTGCGCGCTCGACCAGCCTGGGTAAGAGTGCAAACACGGACGGAGTGTATCCTTTTGATGACGGAGGTTCGCCGGCCGCCAGCCCTACCTCCCGCTGGGCCATTGCAAATCGGGTGATCGAATCCATCATCAGGAGCACGTCCTTGCCTTGGTCGCGGAAGTACTCGGCCAGAGTAGTAGCCATGAGGGCGGCACGGATCCGAAGAAGCGGCGGCTGATCCGAGGTGGACACTACGACGACGGAGCGCTTCAGGCCTTCTTCGCCCAGATCCTTCTCGATAAACGCGCGGACTTCCCTGCCGCGCTCGCCCACGAGGCCGATCACATTCACGTCGGCGGACGTATAGCGGGCCATCATCCCGAGGAGAGTGCTCTTGCCAATTCCGCTGCCGCCGAATATGCCGATACGCTGGCCTTTCCCGCATGTGAGAAGGCCGTCAATGGCACGAACGCCGGTTCCCAGAACACTGTCGATGTTTTTGCGTGCCAGCGGGTTGGTGCTGCGCGGCTGCAGAGGATATGTCGAGTCTGCCGTGACCGGGCCGAGATGATCGATAGGCTCCCCCATCCCGTCAACGACCCGGCCCAGAAGTGCGGGAGAAACCGACACACTTGCCTGCTTTTTCTTGCAGATGATCTTGTCCCCAAGCTTGACGCCATGCACTTTGAACAGGGGCATCGAAAGCACATAGTTATCGCGGAACCCGATGACCTCGGCTGGAATTGGATCCGACCGTCCCTGCCCCACGATTTCGCACAACTCCCCGACCGAAACCGGCGGTCCCAGAGACTCGACAACAAGCCCAACGGCCCGCTTCACGGAGCCGACGGCCTTGATCGTGCCCATGGAACGAAGGGTTTGAAAATAGCGGTCCAGATTGACGGGTTTCTCGTTCACGGCATGCTATTCCCCGCCGAAGAAGGCGCGTTCGACTTCAGAGAATTCCTCTTCGATGCGCGCGTCGACGTCGCCACACTCGGTCTCGATAAGGCATCCACCCCGCTCAATGGATTTGTCAGCCAGGAGCGAGATATCCCGCTCGCTTTCGCCTGGAGGCATGGAAGCCGTCCGCTGCTCGAGCACGAAGTTGTAGTCTGCAGGGTGCAGACGGATCGTCACAGGCGACTTGGCGGCGACGTGGTTGAGAGCGACTTTGATCAGGGTCTGAACGATCTCGGGATCCACATGAACTTCACGGTGGACAACCTTTTTGGCCACTTCCAGCGCCAGCTTCACGACGTCCTGTTCCACTTGCTCATAGAGCGTGTGTTTGAGCTTGCCGATCTCGAGGATGGCATCGGCGTACCGCTTCATCAATGCCGCGACTTTCTTCTCGGCGCTCTCCAATCCCGCCTTCTCTCCTTGACGGAAGCTGCTTTCATATGCGGCCTTTTCGATGCGGGCAGGGTCGTGGGACGACGGCTGTCCTGCAGGCTCGCTTCCAGAGCCGGCTGGTTCCATCCAAACCGGGCCGGTCTTGATTGCGGGAAGCTCGTCCGATTCCCCGTTGAAAGAAAGTGCTCGGACCTTCACGTTGGTCTGATCTTGCGTTTTGATGAGTTTCACGGCAGTCGTCCAATGATCTCCAGGATCAGGGATCTCGCATCAAGTTACGTACTCGTTTCCTGCCCCGCCTTTTAGGCTGATGACTCCGTCCTGGTCCAGCTTGCGAAGGATCACCACGATCTCCTGCTGCGCGGCTTCTACATCTCTGACCCTCACGGGTCCAAGAGCCTCCATATCCTCCTTCAGCATTTCGACGGCGCGGTGGGACATATGCCTGAAGAACCGGTTTCTCAGTTCCTCGCTAGTGCCCTTGAGGGCAATCGTAAGGGTCTTCTTGTCGACTCGCTGTATGATCTCGCGCATGCCGGAGTCATCGATGAGCAGCACGTCATCGAAGACGAACATCAGGTTGCGAATATTCAAGGCCAGGTTGGGGTTGTCATTTTCGATTTTCTCGAGAATCGTGACCGAAGCCTTCGTATCCAGGCGGTTGATCAGCTCGGCCACGGCGCGGATGCCGCCGTAGGACTCGCGGCTTACACTGCCCAGAGACTGCAGCCGCTGAGAAAGGATACTGCTGATCTTGGCGATGATCTCGGGCGAAATCTGATCGAGACTGGCCATGCGCATGACGACGTCTCCCCGTAGCTCGGCCGGCAATGAGCTGAGCAAGGCTGCAGCCTGATTGGTGTGCAGATGAGCCAGGACCAGCGCGATGGTCTGCGGGTGTTCACTCTGGAGGAATTTCGAGAGTTGCGCAGGGTCGGCCTTCTGGAGGCTGTCGAATCCCGCGAGCGTGCTCTGTACAGCCGTGGTCACGCGGTCAATGAGCTTCTTGGCCGCTTCCGGCCCGAACGCCTTCATGAGCAGCTTCCTGGCGTAGTCGCCTCCACCCTGCACCAGGTAGGTGCGCGCCAGCATCATCCTGTAGTAATCGTCCAGCACGCCGTCGGCGGTCTCGGGGTCGATTCGGCCCAGGGTCGAAATCTCTTGCGAAATCTGCTGGATCTCCTCTTCTTCGAGGTAATGGAAGAGATTGGCGCTCGCCTCGTCTCCGAGGAGCACCATGAGAATGGCTGCCTTTCTCAGGCCGGTTACAGGTTCATCCATACTCATTCATGGCCTTCGTGGATCCAGGTACGGATCAAATGCGACATCTGCTCGGGATCTCTGCTGGCATGTTCTACGACCTTCTTCTTGAGCACGTCGTACTTGCGGAACCCTGCGCCGGCAGCGGCAGTTTCCCGGAGAAGCTCTTCTTCGATGTCGGCTTCGGATGGGCCGGCCATCGATTCCGGCGCTCCGCGAGGCAGGGCCGCGGCGGCGTTCGGCGCCGCAGCAGCAGGAAGCGGCTCGCCTGCGCGCGCTGCTGGGACGGCCTTGCTCGCGGCTTCTCCGAGCTGCCGCGGCTGTGCCGGCGGCGCAATCGCTGAGGCAGAGACAATAGTTTGCAATATGCGCCTACGTACCGGCCGGAACAGGAGCCGATAGGCCAGCAGGAACAGTGCGATGAAGGCCATGTACTTCATTGCGGGCATCAAGTAGGGTTCCCACCTGACATACCAAGGAAGGGTCGTCTGCTGCCCCTCAATTTCGGGTTCGCTGAAAAACGGCATGTTCTCCAGCGTTACGGTATCGCCTCGTTTTTCGTTGTAGCCGACCGTGGCCAGCACCAATTCTCTGTAAGCGTTTAGCTCTTCCTTGGTGCGAGGTTGGAAGGAAGTGACGAGCTTGCCGTCTGAGGCCTTGCTGTATGCAGTCTTGTAGTCGAGCAGCACCGCCATCGACAACCGTCGAACAGACCCCTTTGGCTCTATCGTATGGCGCACCAGCTTGCTGACTTCGTAATTTGTAGCCTCGCTCTGGCGTGAACGCTCGAGCATGTCAGCCGCAGCCTGCACCGCGGCGCCCCCCTGGTTGGAGCGCGTGCCGGGAACCCCCGAAGGGGCAAGCGCGCTGCCCACTCGCTCTTCGCTTTTTTGGTGGCTCAGGATCACCGGCGGCGGAGTCGGGTTGTAAGTCTCCTCTGTTTGCTCCGAGCTATTGAAGTCGAGATCGACCGAGGCGTCGGCATGCACCTTGCCTTTTCCCACGACAGGCTCGAGAATCGAGGTCACCTTCGCAACCAACTCTTTCTCCATCTGGTTCTGGATGCCTGATTCGTAATCGGAATGCACTGCGTCGCCCGATGACAGGCGGGAGAGCACTCGCCCTTCGCCATCCACAAGCGAGACGTTGTATGTGCGCAAGCCCTGCACAGCCCCAGCAACCAGGTTGACAATGCCGGCAATACTGCTCTTGGACAGCTCCTTGCCTCTCTTGAGGCGGATAAATATGCTCCCCTTGGCCTCTTCTCTTTGGTCATCGAAGAGGGAATCCTTCGGCAGGACCAGATGAACGCGGGCCTCGGACACCTCGGAAAGGCTCGAGATCGTCCGGCCCAGCTCCCCTTCGAGGGCGCGCTTGTAATTCACCTGCTCAGTAAAATCGGTCATGCCAAACTGGTTCTTGTCGAAAATCTCGTAGCCGACCCTGCCGCTGCGTGCCAATCCGGCACCGGCAATATCCAGCCGCAGCTTGTCAACATCGGACGTGGACCCAGCCACCTCGATCGTGGTTCCATCAGGAGAAACTTGGAAATCTCTCTTAAGTTCCTTGAGGCGGGCCGCGATCGCCTGGGCGTCCTCGGGGTTCAGATCCCGGTAGAGAACCACGTAATCCACTCGATTCATGAAGAATATAAGAGAGCCGAGGCCGGCGAGCACGAGCACGGTGAAAAACACGAGGGTCGCCCGCTGGGTTGTCTGGAGGCGGGACCAGATGGCTGCTAACTGATTCAGGAAGTTTGTTTGCGCGCCGGGCACTTTAGAATCTCCACGGGGACATGAAGTTTCACTTGTTGGAGCTCACTCTAGGCAGTGCCGGTTGCTTTAGATCTGCATGCGCATGATTTCCTCGTACGCTTGCACAATCTTGTTGCGAACCTGCATCATCATTTGAAACGAGAGGTCCGCTTTTTCCACGGCAATCATCGTGGTGTGCAGGTCCTCGGTTTCGCCCGTCATGAGCTTCTGTATCTCCTTATCGGACTGCTTCTGCAGCTCGTTCACGGTCGAGATGGCGCTCTTCAGCATGTCACCGAAGCTGGCGCCCTCGTCAGTCTTGCCGAGAGCACGTGGGCGGGCGATTTCAGGCAGTTGCAGGTTGGGACTGATTTGACCAATCAAAGGTTGTGCCATGAAAACTCCCTTAACGAACAATGTCCAATGTCTTGAGGGCCATGTCCTTTGCGGTGTTGACCGCCTGGAGATTGGCTTCGTAGGAGCGGGTGGCGGAAAGCATGTTCACCATCTCCTCTATCGGATTAATGTTGGGATACGTGACATAGCCGTCTTTGTCTGCGTGCGGATGACCGGGCTCGTAGCGGCGGATGGGATCAGATTTGTCGGTTACGATCTCCGACACTTCTACTCCCTGCACGCCCTCCATCGCATCGGTGAGTGTGCCGCCGAAAGTCGATTGCGGCGTGGTCGCGGAGAAAACCACATCTTTTCGCCGATACGGTTCTGTTCCGGCGGGCGCTGTGGTGTCCGCGTTCACCAGGTTGCTCACTAATACCTCAAGCCGCCTGCGCTGGGCAGAAAGGCCGGAGGCGCTCACCTCCATGGCAGTCATTAGACTCACTGGCTCGACCTCCCTTCGTTGATGCTGTTGCCGATGGTGCGAAACTTGAGATGCAGCAGCTGTGCCATCATGGCGTAGCCGAACGAGGTCTCCCCCAGCTTAAGCATCTCCTGATCGATGTCCACGTTGTTCCGATCGGGACGCATCGGAAGCCCGCTCACCTCAAAAACCTCAGGCTCTGGGGGCGCGAAACTCCACTCCTGCATCTGTTCGGGGCGCGATCCGCGTAAGCCGGATGCCGGGCCTGACAGCAATCCCTCCATCGCAACGTGGAACGATATGTCCTTCGTCTTGTAACCCGGGGTGTCGATGTTGGCGATGTTCGATGCCACAACTTGCTGGCGCTTCGACAGACGGGTCATGTAGTTCTCCATCGCCAGAAGAGTTACGTCTTGAAAAAGTCCCGCCATCGGTCGATCCATCCTTTCTGCCCCAATCGATGAGGCCCCAGCGGGTACATGCAATCCGTCTGCCAGATCGGCAGTAGTCCAAAACCGGCCATTTTCCGGGGTACGCCGCTCCTGACGAACTCGGGCAGCTCACATGGATACCCGGGCCTGGGCAAGATTTGCCCGCCTGTCTTGCAGGCCGAACTCATTCAGTTTGTTGCGCAGCGTCCGAAGGCTGATGCCGAGCAGACGAGCGGCCTGGGTGCGGTTGCCGCCGGTGTTTTCAAGTGTCTTCTGAATCAGCTGCCGCTCCATCTCGCGCACCGTCGTGCCAACCTTCACCGCCGCATCTGCCGGCGCCGCCGGTTCAGCCATAAACAGGTCTTCCGGCTCGATGACCGGCGCCGCGGACAGCGCCGCAGCCCGCTGGATGGCGTTCTCGAGCTCGCGCACATTGCCGGGCCACTGGTACCGCGTCAGCTTGTCCAGAGCGGCGGCGCTGCACTTCATTTCTGCCTTGCCAAATGCCTTTGCATACCGCCGGCAGAAGAAATCTACGAGCAGCAGGATGTCCCCGCTGCGCTGCCGCAAGGGCGGAATGTTCAGGCGGATCACATTAAGTCGATAGTAAAGGTCTTCGCGAAAACCGCCTGCGCGCACCAGCACATCCAGGTCGCGGTTGGTCGTCGCGATCACGCGCACGTCGATGTGCACAGGCTCTTTCCCTCCGATGCGGTCTACTTCGTGCTCTTGCAATACCCGCAAGAGTTTCGCCTGGAGGATCGAGGCCATTTCACCGACCTCGTCGAGAAGCAGCGTGCCGCGGTGAGCCAACTCGAATTTCCCCGGCTTCGACACCGATGCACCGGTGAAGGCGCCGCGTTCAAAACCGAACAGCTCGCTCTCGAGCAAGTTTTCGGGCAGAGCAGCGCAATTGACCGCCACAAAAGGCCCCGAGGCTCGTGGACTCTTCTGGTGAATCATGCGTGCGAGCAACTCTTTGCCCGTGCCGCTCTCCGCTTCCACCAGGACCGTCGCCGTGCTCGCCGCTGCCTGCCGAGCACGCTCCAGCACCAATGAGAATGCCGGATCTTGCGTCACAATCTCATAGCTCTGGCCTGCTTCTCGCTCAGGTATGCTCGCCAAAGCGCGGCGCACAACCGACTCAAGGGACTCCGAAGAGAAAGGCTTCAGCAGATAGTCGAAGGCGCCATGCTTCATGGCATCGACGGCATTCTGAATCGTCCCGTACGCCGTCAACAGCACGACGGGGGTCTGAGGCGTCGATGCTTTGACCTTCTTTAGGAGGTCAAGCCCATTCATCTCCGGCATGCGCACGTCGGTGAGGACAAGATCGTAGTGCTTCTCCCTGAGCCGGCATAGGGCTTCCCTGGCGCTGCCGGCGGTCGTGATCGAGTGTCCCTGGCGGCGCAGGGTCTCGTTGATTGCGATCAGCATCTGCGGTTCGTCATCCACCACCAGAACTTCTTCCTGCATCCAATCCCTCGCTAAGCCGCCCCGGAGGCCAGACGCGCGCAAGGCAGGACGACGGTAAAGGTCGTACCGATGTTCACTTCGCTCTCCACACGAACGAAGCCCGAATGCTGCTCTACGATCTGGTGCACGACGGATAGCCCGAGACCGGTCCCGTTCTTGTTCGTCGTGAAGAACGGATCGAAAATGCGCCCGAGATTCTCAGTCGGAATTCCAAGCCCCGTATCCTGCACGATCAGCTCGACCCCTTGGCACAATGCGCCCCCGGGAAGCGAATGGACGTCGCGCGTCCCCACCGTCAGCGATCCCTTGGAAGGCATCGCCTGCAGCGAGTTGAGAACCAGGTTCAGGATCGTTTGTTTGAGCAATTCCCGGTCGCCGGAAACGGCACTTCTATGCGCTTCGAGTCGAGTTGAGACGCACACCTCGCGCTGCTGCAGAATGGGTTCGGCGAATCCCAAGATCTCCCGGATCAAATCATGGAGATCCACGTCCTGGAACTGAGGTGCAAGCGGATTGGCGAAATGAAGCATGTTGGAGACGATGTTGTTGAGCGATCGGCTGCCGATTCGGATGTTTTGCGCCCACCGTCCTGGATCGGTCTGCCCTGATAACTCCTTTTCCAGAAGCGAGGCGAACAGCTCGATGCTCCCCAGCGGGTTGCGGATCTCGTGAGCGAGTTCCACGGCCATCTCCCCCATGGCGGCAAGCCGCTCGCTGCGCTTGCTTTGCGCCTCCAGGGCTTTCATCTCCGTGATGTCTCGTATGATATGTAGCGTGCCCGCTTTGTCTCCGGCGGCGTTCTTGAGCTGAGTGCTGGCTGTGGCAAGAACTCTCGACTTGCCTCCGGATACAAAAGGGATCTCAACCTCTCCGCTGCCGTTCTCCCTGGCCGTGAAAGCAGCAAGATACCTGCGCACGGCGGCGTTCCAGCGCTCGGGCTTCTTCGCCTTGGAAGCACCGCGCTGGCCGAGGATTTGTGCTGCAACCGGGTTGCAGAGCGTGACCCTCCCATCCTCGTCCATAACCAAGACACCGCATGGAAGGCTCTCCAGGATCCTCGCCAGATAATTCTGTACTTCCTCCTTTTCGCGCAGACTCTTCTTTAGCTCGCGGTTCTTGGCAGCCAGCTCATCGGACAGATGGCGAGTGCGCGCTTGGAGTTGCCGAAACGCCGTCTCGAGAGAGCTCGAAGCCTGGGTGAACATCTGGAAGGCTTCCAGCAGCAGGCGCGCCTCACCGGCGTCTTTGTTCTCCCGCACCATCTCCAGGTTGGTTGACAGCGTATCCAATTGGCAGGCCGTTCCGTTCGAGCTCGTTTCCATCAGCACGGCTCCGGCTGGAGCGACGGCAGACTTCCAGTCTTTCCGGTGCTCCACCATCACAATGTTCCCGGCCCTGTCTCGCAAGCGGCATGCCAAGGAAGTTCGACACCGGCGATATTCCTGCTCAATTTCTGCAAGTGGAGGCGATCTTGTAAGTTGCAAAATGAGCCGGTCTTCGTCTCACGGTGTGGGAAAGCCGTTTGAAACGCCAGACCAGTCAAATTGTTGACAGCCGCGAGACCGAACGGTTGACGTACAGCAATTGAACGATTGGCAAGAAATCAAACCACCAAGGCCCATTTTTGGTCAACAATCAGGCTCTGAATCGTCACTTCGCTGAGAGCAGTTTATGCCAGCCATGATCGCTATGTCCGTTGCAGGTTCTTTTTTTTGCACGAATTGGTTGACAAATATGAAAAACATGGGATATACAATTACTGTGAATTATGTGTGATATCTGCAATCCTGATAATCCACATTTTGACGCCTAGTGAAGATGGCCCCCTGGACTGGCGAGTTTTTATGCCTCAAGTGTCATTTTTCTGCGGACTTCCTCGTATTGGAGGCTGAAGATGTGCAGAGTTGGACTGGAGGATGTCAAAATCCTGGTGGTCGATGATGAAGACTACATGCGTGAGATCGTGCGCCAAGCGCTGGAGGGGGCGGAATTCGATGTGGCGGAAGCCGCCGATGGTTCGGCAGCTTTGGAGATGATGCGTCAGTATCCTTATGACGTGATCATCACTGATCTCAGACTGCCGGGAGTGTCGGGTGAGAAGCTTCTCCAGGAAGCGCTGGGCATATTCCCAGAGACGATCGTAATCGTCATGACCGGTTACGGGAACATTCAAATGGCGGTGGATGCCATCCGCATGGGAGCCTACGACTATCTGCCCAAGCCCTTCCAACTCGAGGAGATGGTGCTGCGGGTCGAGAAGGGGCTTCAGGATAGGCGTCTCAAGTCGGAAAACTCACTGTTCCGCTCCGAGCTTCAAGGAAAGTACCAGTTTGCCAACCTGATTGGGAACAGTCCGGCCATGCAGCGGGTTTACCAGATGGTAGTGTTGGTAGCGCCGAAAACCAGCACGATTCTGATCTCGGGCGAGACCGGCACGGGGAAAGAAGTGGTCGCACGAGCCATCCACTACAACGGGCCCCGCAAAGACCAGCCCCTGGTATGCGTCAACTGTGCGGCGATTCCGGGCGATCTTCTTGAAGACGAACTCTTCGGTCATGTGAAAGGGGCTTTTACGGGGGCACATCAGCATCGCGTCGGTCGTTTCGAGCAGGCCAACCATGGGACTCTGTTCCTGGACGAGGTCGGAAGCCTGCCGTTCGACCTTCAAGTCAAGCTTCTCCGAGTCCTGCAGGCGCGGGAGTTCCAGAAAGTCGGCGGCACGACTACCCTCAAGGTGGATGTGCGCATCATTGCCGCCACTAATGAAGATTTGTCGGAGAAGGTGCGCTGCGGCCAATTCCGTGAAGATCTCTACTACCGGCTGAATGTAATTCCCATCCATATCCTGCCTCTGCGTCAGCGACATGAGGACGTACCCCTGTTGGTGTCTCACTTCATGAAGAAGTTTTGCGCCGAGCAACGGGCCCAGGTCAAACGGGTTTCGCACGATGCCATCAAGCAGCTCGTGGCCTTCGAGTGGCCTGGGAACGTGCGTCAGCTCGAAAACGCAGTGGAGATGGCTGTCGCACTGTCCGACGATCGCGAGCTCCTGGAGGCAGCCGACTTCCCTGTTGTAGCCCGAACGCCAAGCGAGGACGCGTTGTTCCGCAACATCGACATTCCTGAGGAGGGGGTGAACTTCAACACCCTGATAACGGAGCTCGAGAGGCGTCTCATCCTGCAAAGCCTCCATGTCACCGGCGGGAACAAGAAGCGCGCGGCTTCCCTCCTTCATCTCAAGCGCACAACTTTCGTGGAGAAGCTCAAGCGCATCGGATCGGAAGCCGATTTTCTGCCCTGAGTTCTTTGATCTCCAGACCGCTTCAACCAATCACATAACGCACGAAAGCGTTTGCGTGTGTCTCGTGGCCTCCAAGACCGGCTGCTGCCCGGTACTGGACGTGTCACGGCCGCTGGCCTGATCGTTCGGCTCCCTTGGGTGTTTTGTGGTTGTCTCTAAGCCTAATCTTCAAGATAAGTGTAGGTGTCGAGTGTAGATTGAAAGAGTTCGGTGAGCGAACCGGCTTCCGCCGCGCTGATCTTGCCTTGCGCCTCAGCGGCCGTCACCATCTGTTGGAAGCTTTCGATAAGACCTGGTGTGTCGTAGCCGGCGCCGGCAAGCACCTGACTGAGGTTCTGTCCGCGCACGACCTTGTCAAGGTGGGCTCTTCCTGCGTCATCAACTAGAAAATGTGCCTCGTTGGCGGCCCCGAGCAGGTTGTGATTCATGCCGAGCGACTCTTGATAGGCGCCCACGAGCGGGATCGCAAGGTAATAGGAGTCATCGATGCCGCCGTGCAACTCGAGGGCCTGCTTGACATCGCGGAGATCGACGAACTTGTCGATCTGCCCGTCGGAGTCACAGGTGATGTCGCACAGCGTGGCACGTTCGGTCGGCTCCTCCGTCAGCCTGGTCACGGGAATGATCGGGAACAGCTGATCCAGAGCCCAGGCGTCGGGTGTCGCCTGAAAGACGGAGAAGTTGCAGATGTACTTGCTGGCGAGGATGTTCTCCAGATCGATGAACTCTTCGGGGCGCTCTTTCAGAAGATGCGAGAACTTGATCGCCTTGCGGCAGATCTCCCAGAACAGCCACTCGCCGTGCGCCCGATTCTGCAGGTTGAGGTAGCCAAGGTTGAAAAGCGACTGCAGCTCCTCGCGGTGCTGCAGAGCGTCGTGATAATACTCGCGGAAGTTTTTCTGGTTGATGTCCTTGTGCAGGTCCATCATTTCCAAAACTACCTCGGAGTCGATTTTCGACAGGTCAACCTCAGGGCCTCCGAGACCGGGATTGAGCATCCGGATCACGTTGGTGATGAAGATGGCGTGGTATGCGGCAGCGGCACGGCCGCTTTCGGTCACGATCGTCGGCGGCGGCACGTTCTCGGATTCGCAAATCTCATCGATGGTGTACACGATGTCGTTGGCGTATTCTTGAATGCTGTAGTTAACGCTGCAATCCGACGCCGTGCGGCTGCCATCGTAGTCGACGCCGAGTCCGCCGCCCACGTTCAAGTATTCGATCGGATACCCCATCTTGCAAACCTTGGCATACACACGGGCTGCCTCTTTGATTGCGCTCTTGATCCGGCGGATGTCGGTGATCTGCGAGCCGATATGGAAGTGCAGCATCTTGAGCTGCCGTGACGCCTGAGCATCGGACGCCAACTTCAGGCAGTCCAGCAACTGAATTGTATTGATGCCGAACTTCGAGGTTTCGCCGCCGGATTCCTCCCATTTCCCCGTCCCGCGGGAAAAAACCCGGACCCTGACGCCCAGAGTCGGCTTGGCCTGCAGCGCCGCGGAGACCTCCGTGATCTTCTTTAGGTCGGAGACCTCCTCCATAACGATGACAGGGTTCTTGCCGATCTTCGCCGCCTTGATCGCCCATTCGAGGTAGCGCCGGTCTTTCACGCCGTTGCAGACCAGCAGCGCATTGGGGTGGACCGTCAGGGTGAGCGCTGCCGCCAGTTCGGCCTTGGTCCCCACCTCGAGCCCATACTCATAGCGGTGGCCCGCAGCCATCAGGCGTTCGACCACGCTGCGCCTCTGGTTCACCTTCATTGGAAAGACCCCGCGGTGACGGGCGCCGTAGCCGTATTCGGCGATCGAGTTGCGGAAGGCTTCGTGAAACTCTTTGATCTGAGTGTCGAGAATCTGGGGAAATCGGAGGAGGAAAGGAGGGGCAATGCGGCGCTGTTGTAAGGTGTTGACGAGAGAAATCACTTCAACCCCCATGAGGGAGTTCCGTGTAGGATGGACCGTGAGGCAACCCTGTTCACTCACGCCGAAGTACCCTGCACCCCAATTTTCCAGCCCATATATCCGATGCGGGATTTCGCTGGGAGACAGCCGCACACTCTGGGTTAGTTCTCTCATGGCTCAGATCACCTCGTCGCGCAACAATACGTTATGAAACTATCGGACAGGGCAAGCGTTAGCGCTGAAAGTTACCAGACACAAGGGGCAAAATCAACAGAGCATCCGGACAGGAGTCAAAAACGAACCACAAAGCCCTCGAAGACCACAAAGAATCTGAGGCAGTTTCTTCGAGGTCTTAGTGGCCTTTGTAGTCTGTCCTTTTGGTTTCAGCTTGATGTTCAGGATTTGACGCGCTCAAGATACTTGCCTTCGTTCGTGTCTACACGAATTACCTCTCCCTCATTGATGAACGGGGGAACTTGTATGACCAGACCGGTCTCTAGGGTCGCAGGCTTGCTGACATTGCTGACCGTCGCGCCGCGCAGCGCGGGCTCGGTGGCAACGACTTTGAGTTCCACGGACGGAGGCAATTCGACGCCGATCGCCCTGCCTTCATAGAACTCCACCTGAATCTTGATGTTCGGCGTCAGATACGGAATCGAGTCCCCCAGCAGTTCCGTGGGGAGATGGATTTGCTCGAAGGTCTCCGTATTCATGAAGTAGTAGTCAGAGCCGTCCGTGTACAGGTATTCCATCTCGTGCATTTCCAGGTAGGCCTGCTCGACCCGATCCTCCGAGCGGAAGCGGTGCTCGATGATGGCCCCGGTCTTCAGCGATTTCAGCTTGGTCTGAACCATTCCGCGCCAGTTGCCGGGCGTTATATGCTGGAAAGAAAAAACGCGGTACAGTTCACCGCTCAGCTTGATGGTCATCCCACGTTTGATCTGGGTTGCAGCGATCATGAAAAAGCCTCGAATAGTTTTTGCTTAATGCTACTCAAAACCGTGGCATCGCTTCAAGGACCGAAAGACCCGTGTACGTCTTGAGGAAACCCCTCGATAGTGCTACGAACGTCCTGCCTACTGCCTGTTACCCGGCGATGCGGAGGGGGCGGCCCGCTTTCTTCGCAGCACCTCAATCACACCGGGCAGGATGGACAGAAAGACGACAACGACGATTACCAAATGAATGTAGCGGTCGATATTGGGGATCGCAGCAGACAGTAAATAGCCGACCAGCAGCATGCTCCATACCCAGACAACCCCTCCCAGCATGTCATAGAAAAAAAAGCGTCGATATGTCATGCGTGCGGCGCCGGCAACGGCCCCGGAAAACGTGCGCACGATCGGGACGAAACGCGCCAGCATGATCGTCTTCGCTCCGTACTTCTCATAAAAGTCGTGCGCGTGCTGCAGGTGCTGCTTGCGGAAAAAGAAGGAATTTTCGCGCCGGTAGAGAGCCTGCCCTGCGCGCCTCCCAATCCAATAATTGAGCTGATCTCCCCCAATGGCGCACAAGGGGACGAGGATCAACAGCCATGCCAGATCGAGATGGCCCATGGAAGCGAAGATCCCCGCTGTTACCAGCAGCGAATCCCCGGGCAGGAAGAAGCCGACAAATAGCCCCGTTTCTACAAAGACGATAGTGCAAACCAGCAGGGTCCCGCCCCACCGGATGATGGCCTGCACGTCAGTCAAGAAGTGGAAGGCATCGCGGAAGAATTCCATCCAGCAATCCTCATTTCGAAACCGCAAATAATAGCCGCAATCTCGGAAACGCAATAGGGCATAGAGAATCAACAAGCGGCGGGCAGATGGCACGGGACAGGCCCGACCTGGCGGCCCAGTCGGGATCAAACCACAGGCGAACGAAGATTCACGCAAATGCAAGACACCATGTTGCCGCGTTTATCTGCGTTCATTTGCGGTTCAGATCTCCAGGATCTCTGCTTCCTTCTTTTTCTGGAGCACGTCGACCTTGGCGATGAACTCGTTCGTCAGATCCTGAACCTTTTTAAGCCCATCCTTCTCCTCATCCTCGGAAATCCGCTTGTCTTTGAGCGCGGCCTTGAACTCGCCGTTGGCATCGTGCCGCACCTGCCTGATGGAAACGCGGTGCTGCTCGGCCATGTGGTTGACGGTCTTGGCCAACTGCTTGCGACGTTCCTCCGTCAGCGGCGGGATCGGGAGCCGGATTACCTTGCCGTCGTTGGTCGGATTCAGTCCCAGATCCGAGGTCAGGATGGCTTTTTCTATGCTCGATATCGTCGACGGATCCCAGGGCTGGATGACGATCAGGTTGGGATCCGGAGTCGCCAGCGAGGCCATCTGGTTGATAGGTGTGAGGGTACCGTAGTAGTTCGCCTGAACATGATCCAGAATGCTGATGGAAGCCCGGCCGGTTCGAATCGCTGCCAAGCCGTACTGCATCCCTTCGATACACTTTTCCATCCGCTTTCGCGCCGTTTCCAGTATCTGTCGGGTCATTAGGTTCTGTCTCCCATGGGTTGAAGCGGAATGTATCAGAGCCGGCAGGAGAGGAGCTACGCTCGAATAATGGAGCCTACTCTCGCACCCAGCACGACGTCCCTGATATTACCATGACGGAGCAGATTGAAAACCACTATGGGGAGTTTGTTTTCCATGCAGAGGGTGATGGCCGTCGTGTCCATGACCCGCAAACCCTTTTCTAAGACCTCCAGATAGGAAAGGCTTTCGATCAAAGAGGCCGAGGGATTGGACACGGGGTCAGCATCGTAGATCCCGTCTACCCTGGTAGCTTTGAGGATCACCTCAGCGCCGATCTCAATGGCCCTCAGAGCGGCGGCGGTATCGGTGGAAAAGTACGGATTCCCGGTGCCGGCTGCGAAGATGACCACCCGGCCCTTCTCCAGGTGGCGGATGGCCCTGCGGCGAATGTAAGGTTCCGCAACTTCTTTCATTTCGATCGCGGACTGCACGCGGGTGAAGACGCCGCGCTTCTCGAGAGCATTCTGAAGCGCCAGGGCATTGATGACTGTAGCCAGCATCCCCATGTAGTCGCCGCTGACCCGATCCATGCCCGCGGCGCTGACGGAGATGCCGCGAATAATGTTGCCGCCCCCCACGGTAGCAGCCACCTGGACGCCGATGCTGTGGATCTCTTCGATCTCCCCAGCAATGCGATCGGCCATGCGCGGGTCAACTCCGTATCCTTGCCCTCCCATCAGCGCCTCGCCGCTGAGCTTCAGCAAGACCCTCTGGTACCGGGGCGTGCACTGACCCTCCTCCATAAGCCCTCCCTTGCGGCCCAGGGGGCCGCGGCAATTATGCGCCGAGCCGGTAGCGCACGAAGCGGCGGACTCGGATGTTCTCCCCGATCTTCTGAACGTGGCTCGCAATGTGATCTTTCACCGAAATACTCGCTTCCTTGACGAAAGGCTGCTCAAGAAGGCAATTCTCGGCGTAGAATTTCGTCATGCGGCCTTCGACAATTTTGTCGAGCACGTTTGCCGGTTTTCCCGTAGCTCGAGCCTGTTCTCTGTAGATTTCCCTCTCCTTGGCCAACACATCGTCGGTCACGTCTTCCTTGCGCACGAAACGCGGATCGCTCGCCACAATATGCATGGCAATGTCCTTGACAAGCGACTGAAAGTCGGCGTTGCGCGCCACAAAATCGCTCTCGCAATTCACCTCCACCATCACGCCGATCTTCCCGTTGTGCACGTAGCAGCCGATCAGCCCTTCCTTGGTCTCGCGGCCGGCTCTCTTTTCGACGGCTGATAAGCCCTTCTTGCGCAGGATAGTTACGGCCGCGTCCAGATCCCCGTTGGCTTCCTGAAGCGCGCTCTTGCATTCCATGAAGCCGACGCTGGTTTTCTCTCGAAGCGTCTTGACAAGCTCTGCTGAGATATTCATCCCTGACCTCCAAATCTCTCTGCGCGTGGCCACGCCGAAGCGGGGCGCAATTCTGTCACGTTGGCCTGCTGCCTGATCCGGCCGCAGGACACGGGGCCGCCACAGAAGGTGTAATTTGAAATGGACGCGGAGTCAGTGCCCGCTAACGGCCTGAGGCTTCCTGGGCGTCGGTCGCTGGCCCGTTCCCATCCACTGCCGGATTGACGGGCCGCTTCGTCTCGGCATCCACTGCCGGCTCAGCCTGTGCTGCAGGCCCGGTAGGGGCGGCAGCATCGGCTTGCACCTTCGGCCCCGACTTCTTGGGTCGGGCCTTGCGCTGGAGCGTCTTCTTGAGTGTGGTCCTGGGCTTAGCGGCCGCCTCACCCTGGGGCGCGGCCCCTTCAGAAGGCGCCGATGCTGCTTCTCCTGCTTCTTTCCCTTCGGCTGCCCTGCGGGCCGCCTCGGCCGCAGCCGCTCGAGCTGCGGCTTCGCGCGCAGCCGCCGCCTGCTGGGCCTGAAGCTGTCTCTGTTTTTCCAACTGCTCCGCCAACTCCTTCTGCTGCGCCTCGAAAACGGCTCGGCCATCGAGATAAGCCTGGGCGATCGTGCCGGTGATGAGACGGATGGCACGCAGCGCATCGTCGTTGCCGGGGATAATGTAGTCGATCTCGTCCGGGTCGCAGTTGGTATCGGCAACACCTACAATCGGGATTCCGAGCTTGCGCGCTTCCTGGACCGCGATGGTTTCTTTCTTGGTGTCAACGACGATAAGCGCGTCCGGAAGCTGCGCCATTTCCTTGATACCCGAAAGGTTCTTCTCCAGTTTCTTGCGCTCGCGTTCGAGACGGGCTACCTCTTTCTTGGAGAGGAGGTCATACTGCCCATTAGACTGCATGGATTCCAGCTCACGGAACCGCTTGATGCTCTTCTGGATGGTAGTAAAGTTAGTGAGCAGTCCGCCCAGCCAGCGCTGATTCACATAATGCATCCCGCAGCGCTGCGCCTCTTCCTGAATGACCTCCTGCGCCTGCCGTTTGGTGCCCAAAAAGAGAATCGACTTCCCTTGAGCGCCGAGATCGAAAACAAACTGGATCGCGTTCTTGAACAGCTTAAGGCTCTTTTGCAGGTCGATGATGTAGATGCCGTTTCTTTCCCCGAAAATGTACTCCTTCATCTTCGGGTTCCAGCGCCTTGTCTGGTGGCCGAAATGGACGCCTGCTTCCAGCAGCTGTTTCATGCTAATCGAAACCAAATAGACCTCCCTCAAGTTACCGCTTGGAGAACTGGAATCTCTTGCGGGCTCCTTTTTGACCGTACTTCTTCCGTTCCTTGATCCGGGAATCGCGCGTCAGCATTCCAGCCCGCTTCAGCCTGGGCCGCAGCTCGTTGTTGAATTCCAGCAGCGCCTTGGCAATTCCGAGCCGGATGGCTCCCGCTTGCCCTGAAATCCCGCCTCCATCGACCGTGATCCTGACGTCGAACTTCCCCATGTTGTCGGTGACCGCAAGAGGGGCGCGGATGACCGTGCGCTGGGTCTCATTGCGGAAATATTCCGCCAGCTCGCGCTTGTTCACCTTGATATCGCCGGTTCCCGGCATCAGATAAACCCGTGCGGTGGAACTCTTCCTTTTTCCGGTCCCGTAATATTGAACTGTCGCCAAACTCGAACTCCTTACTTTAGGTGGAAACCAGTCCTCCCATCACAGGAGGACCCGTCACAGCGCGAGCACATTGGGCCGCTGGGCCTGATGAGGATGGTGCGGACCACGATAAACTCTCAGCTTCTTTCGCATCGCCCGGCCAAGCTTGGTCTTAGGCAGCATGCCGAAAATAGCTTCCTGCACAACTCGCTCGGGGCGTCGCGCCATAAGCACGCCGGCCGACACCTCACGCAATCCACCAGGGTATCCTGTATGATGTCGGTAAATCTTGTCCGTGAGCTTCTTGCCGGTCAGCCGGATCTTTTCGGCGTTGACAACGATGACATGATCGCCAGTATCCAGAAACGGCGTATAGATCACCTTGTCCTTTCCGGTCAGCAGCCTGGCCACCCGTGTGGCCAGCCTCCCCAGGATCTGACCCTCGGCGTCAATCACGTGCCACTGCTTTTGCATTTCCTTCTCGCCGGGTACAAAACTCTTCATTATTCACTCCATGGAAAATCCACTGCCAAAGCAATCCTTTAGATTAGCCGCCGGGAGCGCATGCGTCAAGAGAATTTGGCGCGACTTGCGACGGATGCCTTGCCTGAAATAGCGGCGCCGCAAGGCTTACACGCGCCAGGAGGATAAGCGCGACGGATTCAAGTGCACTACGCGCAGTATACCGCGCAGAAGGTCTTGAAATGGGTCAGCGCTTCCCGAAACTACATGTGCGGCTGGGTTTTGCTTCACTGAAAAAAAGATGAACGTTCTTCTGGGAGTCGAACGATAAGAGAGTCTGAGACGGAACGGCCGGGCCGAGTGCGTCGGAACCGTCGGAAGGCAAGCTGCGAAAGCACAGGCCGTCTCCTGAGGTTTCCCGTCGCTGGCAAGGTCATTCCCTGAGAGGTTCATCCACAATGAATCCGACAGTGGCATTCTGACATCTCATGGCACTGACACTATTGAAGCGATCTAAGCAGGTCGTCGGTCTGGACATCGGATCGAGCAGCATCAAAGCGGCCGAGTTACGTCCCTTGCGCAAGGGCGGCTATGAGCTCGTGAGTCTGGGCATGGAACAACTCTCCCCCGATTGCATCGTCGACGGGATTGTGATTTCGAAAATCCCAGTTTCGGATGCCATCAATCGCATCTTCACCCAGCAGGCCATGAAAAACCGCCACGTCGCCACCTCCGTCTCCGGGCATTCGGTTATCGTCAAAAAGATCGCCCTCCCCATCCAGAGCGATGAGGACCTGGCCGAATCGATCCGCTGGGAGGCAGAGCAGTATATCCCCTTCGACATCGCGGATGTTCATCTCGACTATCAGGTGCTCGGGCAAAACTCAGCTTCCGGAAACCTCGACGTTCTCCTGGTCGCTGTCAAGAAGGAGAAGATCACCGATCACACCAGCGTGATTTCCATGGCCGGAAAGAACCCGGTGGTCGTCGACGTCGATGCCTTTGCGCTTCAGAACGCCTATGAGGTCAACTACGAACCCACGACGCACGCGACCGTGGCGCTGCTCGACATCGGCGCCAGCGTCATGACCATCAACATTGCCAGCGGAAGTGACTTCCTGTTCACCCGCGACGTGGCGGTCGGAGGCCGGCAGTATACCGACTTTCTCCAGAAGGAGTTCAACCTGAACTTCAGTCAGGCACAATCCCTCAAACACGGCGAATCCGTGGAAGGGACCGATCCGTCAGAAGTGCGCCGCGTTATTGACTCCGTAACGGAGATCATTTGCCTCGAGATCCAGAAGACCTTTGACTTCTTCAAATCGACCACCACGGTCGACCACATCGATCGTATGCTGGTGAGCGGCGGCGCCGCTCACACTCCCGGACTGCTGGAGACGTTGGCTCGCAAGTTCGAGATTCCCACCGAGAAGTTCGATTCGTTCAAGAGCATCAGTTACGATCCGAAACGCTTCCCCTTCATCGTGGATCGTTCCCCAGACCTGGCGATCGCCATCGGCCTCGCCCTGCGGAACGCCGAGGAATAGAGCAGCCATGATTAAGGTTAACCTGCTCAGGGACCAAACAGTTCGATCCCGGAAAACCGTTGCCAGGCCGTCGGCTTCGCCTCTCCGGTTTCTGATGCTGGCCGTGCTGGTTCTGGTCGGCCTGGGGCTGGGAGCCACCTGGTACTACCTGCATATCCAGGTAGGCAACCTCACCAGCTCCCGCGACCGGCTGCGCCTGGAAAGCGCACGCCTGCAGCAACTGAGAAAGCAGATCGATCAATCTGAGAAGATGAAGACCGAGCGCCAGAGCCGCATCGATATCATCGAGCAGCTCAAGGCCAACCAAACGGGGCCGGTGCTCCTCCTCAATCACGTGATTCACAGCATTCCGACCAGCGCGGCCCTCTGGCTGACCGGCCTCGAGCAGAAGGGGGATCAGGTTCGCATCACCGGCTTCACCGCGCGCGGCGAAACCATCCCCGATTTTATGAGCAACCTCTCGGCCACGGGCTTTTTTAAAAGTGTCGACCTCGAACTTTACGAGGATCAGCAGAAGGACGCGGCGAGATTCGCCCTGGTTTGCATCGCCGCGCCGAAGACGACCCCGGAGTAGATCGATATGGCCTTCGGCAACCTCAAACTGGATAAGCTGCCGCGCAGGATTCAGTTCGTGATCATCGCAGCCCTGGCGATCGGGCTCGTGGCAGTCGCTTACGGGCTTTACCTCAAGGATCTCATGGCAACCCGGAGTGCGCTCCAGACCGAAATAGCTCAGCTCGAGACGGCCGTCGCGCAGGCGGCTGAGGTCCAGCAGCGGCTGGCTCAGTTCAAGCGCGAGCTGGCCGACCTCGATGCCCGGCTGAACGAGCTCCGCCGCATCCTTCCGAGTCAAAAGGAGACTCCCGACGTACTGCGTGCCGTGCAGCAGATGGCGGCCGAGAGCAACCTGAAGATCGTCAGGTTCGTGCCGCAGCCCGTCGCGCCGCACACCTTCTATCTGGACTGGCCGATCACAATGGAGGTCGAGGGCTCCTACAACGCTTTAGGAACTTTCTTCGAGAAGGTCGGCCTGTTCACGCGCGTAGTGAACGTCGAGAATATCAGCGTCAAGAACATTGAGGGCTCAACCGATCTCACACGAACCCTCCATTCCAATTACACAGCCACAACCTTTGTGTATCGGGAAGACCAGGGTACCGTCCCCGGCAAATAGGGCAGACATGCTTAAGAATTTTCCGCATATATGGCTTGCAGCTCTCGGATGGATTGCTTTGCTCGCACCCTCCCAGGCCAGCGGGCAGACAACGGCAAGGAAAGCACCAACTGCCGACAGACCTGTGGCAGCCACAGCAGCTCCAACCGGGTACGCAGGAACCCATTATGAATCCGGCAACCGGCGCGACCCGTTCTTGAATCCGCTCATTGGCCGTAAGGACCAGAATGGCGACGAGGAAGCTTCAAAAGGAACCCCGCCTCCGGGCATTGCCGGCATGAATATCAAGGATGTGGAGCTGCTCGGTATGGCCGTGAGTTCCGAAGGACAAACGGCTGCTTTCAAAGGCACCGACAAGCGAGTCTATTTCCTCCACATAGGGGATCGTCTGTTCGACGGGTACGTAAAATCCATCTCCATTGATTCCGTCCAGTTGCTCCGCGAGACCAAGCTGAGGAGTGGCAAGGTCTTGACCCAAGAAATCACCAAGCGTCTCAGAACTCTATAGGAAATGGCGCTATGAGAATGCGATTTGTCGATGTCATAGGACTGGCCAGCACGACGAAAGGCAGCGGCCGCTTATGGGGCGTTGTTCTGCTTCCCCTGCTGTTGCTCGCCTTTTCCCAAGAGGGGATCACGCAGGAAACCACCGCTGCCTCCAAGTCGCCCAAGGCGGCGGAAGCCTCCGATGTATCACGCTTGAAAGACCCGGGGGCTGTGGAGAAGCCGCGTCAGGTGCCCGCGGGCATCATCACGAGTGTTTCGGCTAATCAGGAGGGCAACAACCTCGTAGTTACCGTCGGCAGCAGCAGCCAGTTGGCATACCAGGAGTTCACGCTCGACAACCCATCCCGGCTAGTAGTTGATTTCTTGAATGCCGAAAACCGCGCTTCCGCATTGAATTACCCTGTCGGTGCTGTCGGAGTAAAGCAGCTCCGCATCCGCCAGTTTCAAGGCTCGGACCCAAAGATTGCCCGCCTGGTTTTCGATCTGGAGGAGAACTTCGGCGATCACGAGATCGCAGCTGTCGACCATGGCATGTGCATCACGTTCCATCCGGCTGAGAGCGCAGGCTCCTCGGCCCCCAAGAGCCCGGCGCCAACCCCGACATCGGCCGGCTCCGGCGCGGATTCGCGCTCAAAACGCCCGACGACCGGACGGCAGGCAGTTCCCTCAACGCCGGGCAATGAGCATGCCGCGGAAGCTCCGGTTGCCACCGTACCGGTAATCAGTGACCTTTCCGTATCTGAAATTCCCCAGAGCGCTCTGGCCTCGGCATCTCAAGAGCCGTCAGCCCGCGCCGTGCCGCCGCCAGCAAAGGCGAAACCTGCTCCGGAGCAGCCGGCTGACCCGCCCGTATCGCGCTCGCCGGTCCTGTCCATGAATCGCCAGTCGGGTAAGTTCACCGGACAACCCTTGAGCATAGACTTGGTCAACTTCCCGCTCGTCGATTTCTTCCGCCTTTTGGCCAAAGAGGGCGGCATCAACATCGTCGTGGACCCCGCCGTTCAGGGCACCTACTCGATCATGGTGGATTCCGTTCCCTGGGATGAGATCTTCGAAACAACCTTGTCGAACAATGGCCTGGAAAAGCAGGTGACCGGAAACCTCGTTCGCATTGTCACCAGGAAGACCATGCAAGCGGAAGCGAAACAGGAGGAGGATCTCAAGAAGGCAAACCTGCTCGCGGCGGACGTGGAAACCCTCGTGAGGCGCCTCAACTATGCAAAGGTGTCCACGATGCAAGCGGCGCTGAAAGATCAATTGACGGTCCGCGGCACCCTTGTTCCGGACGAACGAACCAGTTCCCTCCTGATCAGCGACGTTGCCAGCTCCCTGGACAAGGTCTCGGAACTCATTGACAAGCTCGACATGCCGGAGCCCCAGGTTGAGATCGAGGCGCGCATCGTTTCAGCCACCCGCGATTTCGCGCGCGACATCGGAATTCAGTTTGGATTTGTCCAGGGGAATCTGGATCGCATCACCGTGGGCGGTCCCAACACCTTCGGCACCATCGGCGGAACACGGCCATCGGCGACGCCGTCAACCACGTTCGCCGCCGGCGACACCACCAACGGCCGGGGCGCGACGAAGAGCAGTTCAACCGAGTCCGGCAGCGTTAGCACCGGGCCAAGCTCGGCCAACAATCCCGGGAATTTCAACGTGAACCTGCCGTCACAAAAGCCGTTCGGCGGCATGGGAATCTCGGTGGGCAACATCTTCGACACATTCCTACTCGATGCCGCCATCACGGCAGGGGAAAGCAAAGGACAGGCAAAGCTGATTTCCCAGCCAAGGCTGACAACCCAGAACAACAGCGCCGGCACGATTACCCAGGGGTTGCGCTTCCCGGTTCAGGTGATCGCCAACAACACGGTCTCGGTCCAGTTCCAGAACGCGGCCCTGACTTTGACAGTAACCCCGCAGATCACCTCTGAGGGTAACATCCTTCTCGATCTCAAGATCGAGAACGACACGCCCGACTTCGCCCGGCAAGTTATGGGCATTCCTTCCATCCGCACCAGCGAGTCCTCCTCCCGCGTGCTGGTCAGCGACGGCGGGACTACCGTCACGGGCGGCATCCTGATTGATAACGAGGAGACACAGGAAGACAGGGTTCCGGGGCTGGCCTCGCTACCGATCTTCGGAAACCTCTTCCGGCGTACCTCGGTGTCGCATAGCACGCAAGAGGTCCTGTTCTTCATAACCACGAGGATCGTAAAGTAGGGTAGCTCATGTTCCAATCCATCCTGGCAAGGCTCGCAGCACGGGCCGGGGCACGCTGGGCCATGATCACCGGCGCCGACGGGGTCCTGTTGGAAACCAACTCTGGGGCTTTCCGTGCTGAGGCCGAAGGCCTGGCAGCCGAATATGCCGCTCTGTTTCGGGCTTCCCGGAAGGCCGCCAGTGACACCGACATGGGCGGGCTGAAGGGTTCCGTGCTGGTCACGGACCAAGGAAAGATCCTCTTTCAGACCCTGACCGCGGATTACTTTCTCATCCTGTTCCTGGAAACCGAATCGCATGCCGGAAAGGCATTCTTCGAGATTTCCCGCGCCTCCGGCCCGCTTAAGCAAGAGCTGGTTTATTGACGCGAAAAGGAACATTCCGCTTTTCTAGATGATACGATCAGCATGTCGGCAATAGCTCTGGAAAAGCCGGATGTCCCCTTTTCAGCGATCAAAGCCGATCAAAACTATTGAAGAGATTGAAGAAATCATGGTTTGACCGGTTTGACAACCCCCTCCTTTGGTGCTATCATGCCCGCCGTTAAACCGGGCATGCGGGAGGGAGAGCTGGCTGCAGAACTCGAGTACCGGCCGCGAAAGCAGGCGCTCAAGTAGCATCCTTGGACACCAGCGCAGCCTCAGTCGTCCGACCTCTCTCAATACATAAGCCATTGTAAAAAAGGGGGTTGTTGGCATAGTCTGTGAGCCCGGTCAGGCACGCGAGGTGTTGACCCAGCGCACTAAGAGACAACAGAACTGACGGTGCCATAGGAAGCGCCCCATGAATATCAAGGAAGTGAAGGATCTGATCCAGGACATCTTGCACAGTGACATCAGCGAATTCGAGTTGGAGCACACCGGGACCAAGGTAAAACTGCGCAGGGGATTTGCGCCGAGCGATACCCCCACCGCTTCGGCCACTCATGTCCTTGCTAAGCCGGTGGTGGCCGGGCACGAACACAACCCGTCAGTAGCGGGATCGTTCGCAACGCCAGCCATGTCCAGAGAGGAGGGCGTTTCGGAAGAGGGCCCCCACGTCATCACATCGCCCATCGTCGGCACCTTCTACCGCGCACCGGCGCCCGGGGCGGAACCTTACATAGAGATTGGTTCGAAAGTCGAGGTCGGCACGATCCTGTGTGTCGTGGAAGCGATGAAGCTGATGAACGAGATCCCCTCCGATGTCGTAGGTGAAGTGGCGGAAATCTACGTTGAAAGCAGCCAGCCTGTCGAATACGGACAGAAGCTTTTCGGCATCCAGCCCCGCAGATAGGCGTCCCTGCATGTTCAGGAAAATATTGATTGCAAATCGAGGTGAGATTGCGCTGCGGGTCATTTGCGCGTGCAGGGAGCTGGGCATACCAACGGTCGCGGTTTATTCGCAGGCCGACCAGAACTCTCTGCATGTGCGTTTCGCCGACGAAGCCGTCTGCATCGGTCCCCCCTCGAGCGCGGAAAGCTACCTCAATATTCCAGCCGTCATCAGCGCGGCCGAAATCACCAACGCCGACGCCATCCACCCGGGTTACGGCTTTCTCGCAGAGAGCGCATATTTCGCCGAGGTATGCGAGGCTTGTGGACTGACTTTCATCGGGCCCTCCCCCGAAGTCATCCGGCTCATGGGCAACAAGGAGATGGCGCGCAAGGCCATGCACGAAGCCGGGCTGCCGATCGTGCCCGGGAGCGAGAAGATCAAGGGTCCGATCGCGGCAGTCCTCAAGCGCGCTGAAGAGATTGGCTACCCGCTCATGCTCAAGGCGTCGAACGGCGGAGGCGGCAAGGGGATGCGGATTGTACACTCCCCCGCCGAGCTGCCCGAAGCCATCGAGGTGGCGCGCAACGAATCCCAAGCCGCTTTCGGCTCTGGGGACATTTACATGGAGAAGTATTTGCCGGCGGCGCGCCACATAGAGTTTCAGGTGCTGGCCGACCTTCATGGAAACGTCGTGCATCTCGGCGAGAGGGAATGCTCGATCCAGCGTCGCTACCAGAAACTGATCGAAGAAGCGCCTTCGACATACATCACGCCCGAACTGCGCGCGGAGGTGGGAGAGCTGGCGGTAAGAGCGATGCAACAGGTGGATTACACCAATGCCGGGACGCTCGAGTTCATTTTCGACGACCAAGGCAGGTATTACTTTATGGAAATGAACACCCGAATCCAGGTCGAGCACCCGGTTACCGAAATGATCACGGGGCTGGATTTGGTGAAGGAGCAGATCCGGATCGCCGCTCAAGAGAAGCTCGGCTACCGTCAGGAAGACATCGTTTTCCGTGGCTGCGCCATGGAGTGCCGCATCAACGCGGAATGTCCGGAGACCTTCCTTCCCTTTCCCGGCAAGCTTACGGCGTTCCATGTGCCGAGCGGCTGCGGAGTACGCGTCGACACGGCCGCTTATGATGAGTGCGTGATCACTCCTTATTATGATTCCCTGATCGCGAAGTTGATCAGCTATGCAGGAAACCGCAGCGACACCATTTGTCGTATGAAGCGAGCCCTGGAAATGACCGTCATCGAAGGCGTGAAGACTACGATCCCCCTGCACCAGCGTATCCTGAACGACCAGGACTTCATCGAGGGCAGGATCACCACGCGATTCCTGGATCGTTACGCCCAACGCAGTAAGGCATGAAGAAACTGTCTGGAGCCGCCCCGGGGTCGGACGAAGCCCGTCCCCAATGAATTGCACTACTAGCAAGATTCACAAGCGGGCAGGAGCGTCAGCCAGTGAGGCTGCCTTCACTCGCAGCGTTCGACGCGTATGAAACTCAGGCTTCCTCCCGTTTATCCAATCACCGACAAGCGCCTGTCGGGCAAGTCGAGCCATCTGGCAATCGTGCGCGAGCTGATACGGGGCGGCGCTTCTCTCATACAGATCCGCGACAAAGAAACCTCGGTGCGGGAGCTCCTCATCGACATTCGCCGCTGCGTACAGTACGCAGCCGCGTTCGGCGTTCCAATCATCGTGAACGACCGCTGCGACCTCGCACTTCTCAGCGGCGCTGCAGGAGTGCACCTCGGCCAGGATGATCTCCCGCCCGCGGCGGCACGCGCCGTGTTGGGGCACGGCGCGATCTTCGGCTTCTCGACTCACTCGCTCGCGCAGGTACGAAAATCAAACCGCCTTCCCATTCAATACATCGGTTTCGGTCCGATCTTCGCCACATCCACCAAACCGAACCATTTCCCCTTGGTGGGACTGGCGGCGTTACAGCAAGCGTGCCGCCTGTCGGCCAGGCCTGTCGTGGCCATTGGGGGCATCGATTTGGGGCAGATACGAGATGTGCTGGATGCAGGAGCCGCCAGCGCGGCCGTCATCTCGTCCCTGATGCAGGCGAAGAGCCTTGCCCGCCAGATGGAACAGCTCCTGAAAGCCAGCGGCAAAGGATAGATCCCGCGAAATTATTTTCTTGCATTTTCGTAAGATTGGAGGGACGAAAATGAGCCCACAATCTTGGTTTGAGAGTCTCTTCCTTGCACTCCTGCGCGCGTCCTGGCAGGCTTCGGTGCTGATCGTGCTCGTGCTCCTGCTTCGCTGGCTGCTGCGCAAGGCGCTGCCTCCGGAGTGGCGTTTCTGGTTCTGGATCCTGGTTCTGGTCCGGCTGTCCCTTCCCTTCTCTCTTGAAAGCCCCCTCAGCATCTTCAATTACTCGCGATTGAATGTCCCGGCTGCCCTTCGGGAGCATACGGCGGCAAGACCAGAGTCCACCACACAGGCTGTTCTACATTTCCCTTCTGCAGCAAGCCTTGAATCGGCACCTGGAGCGGACGTTTCCGAGGCGCTTGCAGTCGGCAGCGAGGAAGCAGCCCCACGGACGAGGGTGTCGACGAAACGCCCCTGGCCGCCCTGCAGATTCTTCACTGGTTCAACCCGCTGGTGTGGCTGGCCTCGAGCCGCTTCCGGGCAGATAGGGAGCTGGCCTGCGACGCCAAGGCTCTCGGCCACTTGGCGCAACACGAGGCGCGGGAATATGGCCACACCATTCTTCGGCTGATCGAGAGCTTTGCGGCGGGCCCGTGCATTCCGAGCATGGTCGGCATCGGCGAAAATCTCGATCACCTCAAGCTCCGCGTGGCGATGATCGGCCGTTTCGCGCGCCGCCCGCTTCACTGGGCGCTGCTGGCCGGAATGGCAGCTCTTTGTCTCGGCATTGTGACTTTGACGGACGCCCGCGTGCCGCGCGCCGGACAGGGCGACGGCGCTCATGTCGACGCGCTGGAGAAAAATCCGGGCGCCTTTCCGATTAACTATCAGCCGTATCTAACAGTCGCATCCTATTACACGCAACGCGGCATTCACCTGGATCGCGTTCCCGGCCTGGTCGACAAGGCGCTCCAACGAGCTGAAACCTCGACGGAGTCGAATCCATATGCGGCGCAAACTGTCGAACGCGATCGCTGGCGGGGTTGGAGTGTCCTTGTGGAGGCATGTATCGGGCTGAAGCAATTGGACAAGGCGCACGCGACCCTTGCGCAGATGAGCGCGTTCCTTGCCCGAACAGGCGGTCCGGGCGGAACAAGCTCCCGGAATACACAGTACCAGTTTCTCCAGGGACGCCTCGCGGAGGCGGAGAATCGCAAGGCTGAGGCCGTCTCTCTCTACCAATCCGTCTTGCGTGACAGGGCCGGACAGGGCGGCTCGATTTCGGCGACATCTGGTGCACAGCTGCCAGATCCGCTCATCGGCCAAACCGAGGCCCTTTGGAAGGAATTGCGACGGCCGGAGACCGCCTGGCAGTCGTTCCTCGCCGAGTTGCAGAATATCCGGAGCCAGCAAATCAAACAGAGGATGCCGGCGTGGAAGAGCGTGCAGATCCCTCTTCCCGAATTTCGCCTGGTCGATGCCCAAGGAAAAACCTGGCAACTTTCCGATCTGAAGGGCAAGACCTCTTTTATCCAGGTCTGGGCAGTCTGGTCGAGCAAGCACAACGACAATCTGAAACCCGTCCAAGGGCTCTATGACCGGCTGAAGGACCGGAGAGACGTATTGTTCCTGACGCTGAATGCCGACGAATACACGCCCCAGATCGAGCCGTTCCTCAAGGAGAAAGGCTACACGTTCCCGGTAATTCCGGCTTATCGCTACGTTGAATCCATCTCACGCTTCACCGGCAGGGGACAGAGCTGGATCCTCGACAGAACCGGCACGATCCGTATGCAGCTTACCGGATATATCGCCGGCGCCGACGCGGTAAACGAAGCTCTCGCGCAGATCGACCGCTTAGCGCAGGGCAAGTGAAGAATGACGGGTGACGAGTGAAAGACTGAATCCGCCAACAGCGGCCACGAGCGCAGGGACCTGAAGCAGAGAACCTGCGAGCTTGACTCCTCACCCGTCATTCGTCGCTCGTCAGACCAAAATATCTCTTGACATCTTCCTGAACACATGTTACAGATTGTCACATGACACTCCGTAACATTTCATCGCGTCCCCTTACAGAGCTTCAGCAAAGGATTCTGGATTTTATCTGGTCGAAGGGTTCGGCAACGGCGGAGCAGGTGCGCGAGGCCCTGTTGCCGAAGCATCCCCTCAAGGACTCGAGCGTGCGCACTCTGCTCCGGCGCCTCGAGGAGCGGGGCTACTTGAGCCATCGCCTCAAGGGGAAGGTGTTTGTGTATCAGGCAGCAGTGCCCCAGTCCAGTGTTGCCGCGCGCGCGGTGCAGCACATCATCGACCGATTTTGTTCCGGGTCGGTCGAGCAGTTCCTCGTCGGGATGGTGGATGAGAACGTGCTGTCCATCGACGAGATGCAGCGCCTGGCCCGGAAAGTGAAGAATCAAAAATGAAGGACCGGTGCAAGCGCCGCCGGCGCGGTCTTGGTTGCTTGGCCGTCTGTCTCCTAACTAGGAAAGGAGAGTTATGTCATCCGGATGGAATGCGGCTCTCTTCGGTATCATCCTTGATTCATCCCTCCGTGTTTCCCTGGTCGCGGTGATCGTTGCCGTTATTCTCGTTACGCTTCGCGTCCGTTCGAGTGGCGTGCGCCATGCCGCATGGACAGCTGTGCTTTGTGCGATGCTGCTGATGCCGGTGCTGCCATACTGCGTGCCTTCGATTGCGATTCCCGTTCCAGAAGCAGCACACAGCGCCGTGGCGACTCTTGACATGCCTGAAATCTCGGTCCCGGCTCAAGAGTCGCTGGGTTCCCAAACGCTCCTCCCTCAGACCGTTCCCGCAGTGGCGACTGCCCCGCTTCCCAGGCGTGAACCCGATGCTGCGCCGGCACGCGCTTCGATCTGGCCGGCCGCCGCGCTGGGCCTATACGCATTCGGGTTGTTGTTCTTTCTCTCCCGCCTCTTCATGGGCTGGCGTGCAATGGCGCAAGTGGCGCGCTCAGGGCAGCGAATCCTGTGCGGGCCGGAGAGCACGACCGATGCGGGCAAGACAGGAAGGCGGGGGATAGTTCCGGTCTACGAATCCGGACTCATCGCTGCTCCGATGACCATTGGCGTGATTTCTGCGAAGATCATGCTTCCGACGGCCTGGACGCTTTGGCCCGAAGAGAAACTCCGCGCCGTGCTGGCACATGAGCTGGCTCACATGCGGCGCCGCGATACGCTCGTCACTTTTGTTGCTCGTCTGAACCGCTGCATCTTCTGGTTTCACCCGCTGGCCTGGTGGCTGGAGAAGAAGCTGGCCACGACAGCCGAGCAGGCCTGTGACGACGCTGGCGTGCGCGCGATCGGCAAAGCCCGGCGCTATGCCGAGGTTTTGCTCGACATGGCTGAGGCCGTACGGCGCAGCGGAGGCCGTTTTTCCTTGCAGGGCGTTGGCGTCGACGGCAGCGGCCTCCTCGGCCAGAGAATCGACCGCATCCTGCGCGGCGATTTCTTCCGCGAGGTGTCCCGCACCCGGAAGGTCGTCGTCGCCTTCGGCTGCGCCGCCGCGATCTTTGTGGCGGTGGCCTGCCACCAGCAAGCAGCCCCACCTGCTCCTCTGCAGCAAGATGCCGAGGTGGCGAAGCGGCTGGCACAGCAGAAAGCCGACAGCGAGTTTTGGACCGCCGCGCGGGGCATGAATGCGCAGCAGGTCGCAGACCTTGAGGCCTCCCTGAAGAAAAACCCGGAAGATCTCGTCACATTGAAAAAGTTGCTTCTTTTCTATACACCGGTGGGCGTGCCCGTGCCTGGCGAGAAGGGCAAATGGGCGCCGATCTGTGCTCAAGTCCTCGGCGAGAAAGAGTGCATAGCGGCACGCCGGCCGCACATTCTCTGGCTGATCGAGCATCACCCGGAAAGCGACCTCAACGAATTGGCGAATATCTATCCGACCGCGATCGATCCCCTTCCGGATCCCGTCGGTTACGCAGAAGCGAAGAAGCTCTGGCTTGCGCAAATCTCCTGGCCGGATGTGAGCGTTCCGGTTCTCAAGAACGCTGCCTACTTCTTCTTCACGGCCGACAAGCCGCTGGCCGAGAAAATGATGCTGCGCGCGCAAGCTCTCGATCCCAAGGGGCACTGGTCCGCCGCGCTTGGCAGGCTCTTGCCTTTACTCTCGTGGGCTCAAACGATCAACGGCTTGGGAACGTCGTTCGATCCGTCAGCCTTGCCGATGCCCACGGCCCATACGCCCAGGGTATTCGCAAGAAGCTGGCCGATTCCACAGACGCGGACATGCTGTACGCTGCAGGGCAATACTTGACCCATGACAGGGGGTTGTACGAAGAACACAAAATTGATTTCGATGCTGTCGCATTGGGCAAATCCTATCTCGAACGTGCCCTGCAGCTGAATCCGCAATTGGTTTATGCGCGCTCAGTACTGGTACAGCAGCGAATCGCGGACCGGAACAGGTCCATGCGGGAGATCCTGCGGAACGTGCCGAGGGAATCCCAGTATCAGACGGTCTCCGCGCTGCCGGAAGGAGAGCGCTTCTCGTTTCTGCCTGAGCTGGCTATCGAAGCCTACATGGAAGGCGAGAGCGCCGATTATTACAAGAAAGATCAGGCCGGAGCAAAGGCTGCCTGGGAACGAGCCAGGAAGTATGCGCAGGACGCACTCCAGCTGGCGCCGAAATTCCGCGACAATTCGAACTATGGTACGGCCATCTACATGGGCAACATCGTGCTCGGCATGGTTACCTTCCGGGAAGGCAACAAGCAGGCTGCCGTCAATTACATGCTCGCAGCTTCCCATGCCCCCGCCGCTGAGGATCTCGACTACTACATACCCTTCCACACCAGACTGACGGGCTACCTTCTCAAGTACGGCGAGCGCGAGTCGGTCATCGAGTTCCTGGAGCGAGTCGCCCAGGTCAGCGTCATGGCCAAGACCCAGCTGCTCGATGCGGCCAGCCAAATTCGCAGGGGAATCCAGCCCAATTGGTACCCGAGAGATAAGACAAATCAGTAGGAGCTCGGGGCACATATCGCATCCCCAAGCCCATGCAGGCTTGTTGTTTCATTCCAAACGTGGCACGCATGTGCCCATTCCAAGGGCGAATCGTTATGGGTTTGTCTTCTTGGAGGACGATGCCATGTCCAGAATCCGTTTGATGGCTGTTCTTGCCGCGGCCGCCGTGCTGTTCTGCCCCGGCACCGCAGCATCGAATCATGCTTTCTCCCCGACGCCAAGGGTCACCTCATTGCAGACCAGCGGTAGGACCGCAACGCCCGCATCCAAGGGGGGCGAACGCCAGGCAAACTCTTCGCGGACGCCATTGAGGATCTATCGTAGCTCCGGCGCAGCATCACAGCCTGATTGGATCCTCAAAGCGAGTCGGGAGTATTCCAACATAAAGAGGCTGCTAGGGACTCGAGCCGTGATTGTGCTTGAACCCTCGGCTTACAGCGACGGCAGAATCCGGAGGATCAGGCTCATCAGAGTGCCTGGGCTGCTGTGGCCTGCACTCGATTTCATGCGATCCCATGGAATGCAGCGAACCTATCAGATTGCGCTAAAACTGTGCGCCCAATGGGGCGGCGGCTCAGAGATTGCTGTGCGTGACGCGGCCTCCTCATTGCGGCTGGCGCCGATACGACGCCAGCGGTAGTGCGGCTAACACGAACGGCCCCGATCCATAGGTGCAAGCGAGCATTTCTCGTCGGGTTGACGCGATCCCCGGAGTTTCAACGTTTCAGTACGCGGCAAAGGATCCAGGGCAATGTGGGTCCTGGCTGCCAGCCGGGACCTTGTCTGGTGCCGCAACGGCAGATTTGGAGGACCGGCACGATGTGGCAGGACTTACGATATAGCATTCGGACGCTGCTGAAAAACCCGGGATTTGCGGCGGTGGGGCTGCTGGTGCTGGCGCTCGCGATTGCAGTCAACACGGCGATTTTCAGCATCGTGAATGCCGTCTTGTTCCGCCCGCTGCCGGTGCGCGCTCCCAGTGAACTGATGTTCATGTACTACGCAGATCCCCGCATCCTCGGCCTCACATATCGCGATTTCTTGCATCTCAAAGAGAACAAAGACGCCTTTGTCGACCTGCTGGCGCGCTGCGGCTGGTCGGGCAGGGTAAGCGCAGGCGGGGAAACGGAGCAGACCAGCGGCGAGGTTGTGTCTTCCAATTACTTTGATTTGTTGGGCGTCAAGCCGGTGCTCGGGCGCACGTTCTCACCCGACGACGATCGCGCGTCCACCCCCCAACCCGTCGCCATTATCAGTCACGCTTTGTGGAAGGCGAGATTCAATTCCGATCCGGGTGTGCTGGGCAAGATCATCGAGGTTGACCGTCAACCATTTGCCATCGTTGGGGTGATGGGACCCGAGTTCAAAGGCGTTTCCAATCCCTGGCAGCCGAGTCAGTATTGGATTCCAATCGTGCCTTGGGTTGCGGGCAACGAGACGGCCAAGACATACAACCTTACTCTTGATAGGATGCCTGTCTATGCGATCGGGCGCCTGAAGGCCGGCGTGACGGCCGCGCAGGCGCCAGCGGTCATCGCGACGAAGAGCAAGCAACTGCAACAGGCATTCCGTCCGTCGAATCCAAACTGGTCGCTGATCCTGCTCGAGTCGAGAAAGATCACCCTGCCCTTTGATCCCCTCCAAAAGGTCGTTCCGAGCCGGCTTGCCGCCGCGCTGATGGCGGTAACGGGAATCGTGCTGCTGATTGCGACTGCCAATCTGGCGGGCATCCTCATGGCGCGCGGCATTACCCGCCGGGGAGAGATTGCAATCCGCCTCGCGTTTGGCGCCGGCAGATGGCGCCTCATGCGGCAACTCTTGACCGAGAGCATTTTTCTGGCAATGCTCGGCGGCGCTCTCGGGTTGCTGTTCGCTCGCCTTTTGGTCCACCTTTTTCTAACCAACACACCCGACCAATTCGGCCTGCGCCAAGTCTCGCTGGACGTTCCGCTGGACATGCATGTGCTGTTGTTCACGGCGCTGGCGTGCATCGGGGCTGGACTGCTGGTAGGACTTGCGCCTGCGCTCCAGGCTTCCAAAATCGACTTATTGAGTTCGCTCGGCGGTGGCGGCGCGATTGTACCGAGACAGCCGCGCACCCGCTTGCGCTACTGGATTGTCGTACCGCAAGTCTGTTTGTCTTTGGTCCTGCTGCTTGTGGCCGGCGTGTTCGTCAGGATCTTGTTGAAAGCCGAACTGCTCGATGTCGGTTATGACCCGGAGCACGTGGTTTTCGTTGATTTCGGTCTTCCGGTGCCGAGCATTCTAAGACAGCAACCCAAGGATCCCGGCGGTCACGAAAAATATGAGGCGGCGGCAAAGGCGTTCACAGAGAGACGCACGCTCCTGAACCGCCGTCTGCTCGAAACTGAGAAGGGACTTCCCAATTTTGCCGCCGCCGGCCTGACGGACTCCCTGCCGCTTTCTCCCATGCACACCTACATCCTTTCAAGGGATGACGTGTCCAAGGGAAATCAGCCGCGATGGGTCTCGCAGGCCACGGTGTCGCCCGGCTATTTCCAGGCTCTGGGAATTCCGCTCTTGCGCGGCCGCTATTTTGACGACCGCGACACGATTCCCGGCCCTCGCCGCGATGTGATTGTCTGTGAGGTGCTCGCGCGCCAACTCTGGCCGGACGAGAATCCCATCGGCCAGCATCTGGCATTCACCTGGCCCGGGCGCCCGCCGTGCCGCCCGCGTGGACCCGATGGTTGCACTGAGAGAATTGTGAGCCTTCGTTTCCAAAAGCGAAAACTCACTTGCCGGATACTCTCTCGGACGTGCGCAGGATCGGGTAGATTTGCGGCTTCTGCCGCTCAAGTATGTCGTCCAGCAGGCCCCAGGCGGCGAGGCTGTCTCCCGAGCGCGGTTCCAATAACTCCAGCGCAAGTCGTCCCAAGGGCTGATCGACTGGAACTACGAGGGTGCCGGCCGGCACATTCAGGTCCGCCGGTTCCCACTTCCCCGTGATCGTGCGCGCCGTATGTCCTTCGTACGCAGCGCCTGCCAGGGTCGAGGACTCGATCCGGAACTGCTCGCCCTTGATGGTGATGGGCTGATCGAGCTTCGTGAACAGTATGCCATGTGCCTCGAGTCGCTCCTGCACATAGGCCGTGACAGGCACCAGGTAGGCCCGTGGCGCGGTCGTGCTCTCGCTCGCTCCGAAGGATATGTACTGGTCTACCTTTACCGGATTACGCACGCCGGTGCTGCTTCGCATAGATCGACCCGTATACGGGTTCTTTACGGTTGTCAGCTCAGTCAACAGGAGGTCGAACTTTTCGGGTGACTTGACCAGAGTGCCCCGCAGTGCAATCTCCTGACCTACGATGGATTGCTTGTCGGCATCGTCTGTCGCTTTGCGGATTTCCGGGCCGTGCTGCTCGGCGTAATTGATGATCTCCTCGACAAAGCAGCGCGCCGCCTTGATGCGGTCCTGGAACGTTAAATAGCTGAAAGTCTCGCTCAAGATGCCGAGGCGGTTGCGCAAGCCAACCATGTTTATGCCGTAACGTGCTGTGTAGTCCGTGGTGGTGAATAAAGGTTCCGTAGAATCGGGGCCACCACGGCCACCCGGCATTTCTCCCCTGCCACCCCCGGCGGCACCGGCGCGGCCACCGGCCGCAGCACCTTGTCCACCTGCCGCACCGGCGCGGCCACCCGCAGCACCTTGGCCGCCGGCCCCGACTGGTCCACCCGGTGGCATGCCACGCCCGCCGGACAGGCCGGGGACGTTCCTGATGCCGCCAATGTAATAGTAAAAGTCCATGTCGTCTTTTGCCTTGACCGCTTTGGTCACTGCAGGCAGCAGCCCGTTGCGCAGCACATCGACCACGCTGGCAGCCGTCGCCGGATGGAGAGGCGGGGCATAGGTCAACTGGTAGGCATGCGCCGAACCATCCGTGGTGTGCAGATCGACAACGATATGCGGGTCATAATGGGACATCATCAGCTCGAAGGAGCGCGTTTCGGGTGCGTCGAGCTTCATAAAGTCCCGATTGAGATCGAGGTTTTGCCCGTTCGTCCGCTGCCCCTCGCCGCCGATCGGACCGTTTTGCGATGAGCGGTTGTTCAGGCTGATTTTGTCATTGCCGTCGGGATTGAAAATGGGGCAGATCAGTAACACTACCGAATCAAACCAGCTTGCATGTTGCCCCAGCGCAATCGCCCGCAGAATCTCGAGACAGGCCTCCTTGCCTTCCACCTCTCCGGCATGGATGTTTCCTTCGATGTATATCCTCGTCTTTCCGGTCGCCCTGACAGCCTCCGGACTGGCATCTTTGGCACCGATCACGGCCAGCCGCAGGGCGCGGCCCTCGAACGAGTAGCCGAACGTGGTCAGGTGGATACGCGGCGACGCCGCGGCGACCGTATTCATAAAGTCGATCACATCCTGGTATCGGCTGGTCTCGGCATAGTCGGTTCGTTCGGGGCGCGTCTTCAGCGCGCGCAGTGAAGCCGAACCCGCAGGCGCAACCGCCTTGCCGGCATTCTGAGCCGCCGTCAGGCCACAGCACAGCGCCAGCAGCGCCGACGCGGTAATGAATCGCAAAAGAGCTGATCGTATCGGTACCATAGGACCCCCTTAAATTCTCATCGAAAAACAAACGCCAAGCGTCGAAGCCCCAAAGACTCCGGAGAATTCATGATTCATCGTGGCTGAATTCCTTTGAGTCTTCGCGTCTTAAAGTGTGCGTCATAATAGCGTGGTTCTCTGAACCAGGCCATAGGATTTCCGCAACCCTCAGGCGTCAGATCCCGAGGATCAGGCCGCTTGCAGCGGTCGGTACGATGTGCCGCACTTCCCGTCATCGCCCCTAGGCGAGCTGGGATTGGACTTTCCTGCGAAACTCAAGGGGATTCGCGATGTCTTTGAAAGGCTCCTTTGTCCCGCCTGTCCCGGTGACGACAATCGTCCCGTAGTTCAAGACCCGGCCCATGATGCTCTGTTCGACGCCTACGGTTTCCACTTTGGCCAGCACGAGTTCGAGCGTTCGTCTGTAGACCAAGCCGACTTTGACGATCACCCGCCTGTTCGTGACGGCAAACTCGGAAGAAACGAACCGGATGTACCTGGGAAAGGCAACCACAATTGCGAGGACGAGGAACACGGAGGCTACAGTCCACGAGGCCACGACCACAGCCAAGATGAGGCCGAGCGCGGCTATGCCGGCGGGCAAAGCAAAAATCACAAGATGTAGCCTGGCACGGTAGATGACTTCCTCACCCTGCAGCAGATTCCTGTCCACATAGCTCATAACCCCTCCCTTCTGATGGAGTCTCATTGCCGGATGATGATGACAGAGGCTGATAATAGCGCGATTCCTAAGGTCCATCTACCTCAATCAGATTCAGGGGATTTAGGAAATCCTGCGCGTTCGGCACACTGTTTTTCGTACCCGAGAATCCGCAGATACGAGAAACTATGCGTGTCGGAGTAGTAGCACCTGCCCCTATTCACTATGAATGTGACCACAGGCGCACCGTCCAATCTGTCTTGTAGGTACCAGGGAGGCAGTTAAACAAGCAGCCGGCATATCCCCAGTGAGAAATAGCACCGCGCCTGCTTCGTCGGCGATATTTGCTGTGCCGATTGGCAGGCTGTGCCGCTTACGAAATGCTACACTTTTTGTTAACAGAGAGGCGCACACAGCCGATAGAGCGGACACAGGGGGATTTCTCAAGGGGGAAATGACCGAATGGGTATTCCGGACAAGGTACTTGATGGAATTGATCGGCTCGAGCCGCTGCCGCTCACTGTCCAGAAACTTCTGGTCGCGCTGAATGACGAGGAGGTGAACTTCAACGAGATTGCAGAAACCATCGAATACGACGGCGCCATCACCTCCAACATATTGCGTACTGCAAACTCCGCTGCCTTCGGCGGCCTCAGCCGCATCGAGCACGTCAGGGACGCGGTCGTGCGCCTGGGAACCATTACCCTACTTGACATCATGCTCATCGGGCACCTCAGATCCATGCGCATCACTTCCCATCTTTACCATCTTTCCGAAGACGACCTCTGGCTGCATGGCGCCGCGGCCTCTCTGGCCGTCAAGGCGATCCTGAAAGAGACCCGTAATCGCAAGATACCTCAAGCGTCGACGATCGCTGCGCTGATTCACGACATTGGCAAGCTGATCATGGTTCGCCATCTCAAGGCCGATGTGGCCTCCATTCAGGCAAAGTGCAATGAGAACAACCTCACTTTCGTCGAGGCGGAGAAGGAACTCTTCGGCTGCGATCATGCCGAAGTGGGCGGCGCCATGGCCCACAGATGGTCATTCCCCGAGCCCATCACTTATGCAATCGAGCAGCATCATGAACCGCCGCCGGAGGAGCCGAGTCCGATGCTAGACGCCGTGATCCAGGCGAACCTGGTCGCCAAAACCATCGGCTTCGGATTGGGAGCTGACGGAATGAACCTCCGCGTCGATCCGCCAGGGTCCAAGGAGCGCATAGGACTGGCCACGGAAGGGTTCGAACGGGTCTGCGCCCAGACCGCTGCCTGGGTAGAGGATCTCAAACACAGCTACGGCTTCCGCAATTGAGTGCTGAGTACTGAGTGACCGTTAGCTGGGACTCAGCACGCAGTACTCATTCTTCATGACTGCCGCAAGGTTGACTCCGTTGCCTGGCTCTGATATCAATCAGCCGGCCCCGGAGCGCCTATGTCCATCCTCACCGAGCAGACCGCTGTCAAAGAAACGCGCCGCTACGAAAACCTTCAGATCATTGCACATGAGAGAACCCACAGGAAGGTGTTGGAGATCTTCTCTCGTTTCCCTTCCCGGGGCGAGCTGCTGGAGATTCCCGCCGGCGAAGGAGCCATGGCATGGCAGTTGCACAAGCTGGGATATACCGTAACGGGCGGCGACATCGATCCAAGCTTCTTCAAGGTCCCGCCGATCCGATGCGTCTATCTTGACATGAACCATGCATTTCCTTTTCCGGACGCGCAATTCGATTTCGTTAGCTGCATCGAAGGGATCGAGCACCTCGAGGATCAGTTCCGGTTCATACGAGAGTGCCACCGTGTGCTCAGGCCAAACGGCTGTATAGTCCTGTCGACTCCCAACATCCTGAACCTGGCCTCGAGACTGAAGTTCCTATTCTCCGGCTTCTACTCCCTGGTGCCTCGGCCAATCAACGAGTTCAGCCAGGTGCCGGTTTTCGATCACATCCATCCCGTGACTTACTACCAGCTGAGGTACATCCTGCACACGCAGGGTTTCGAAATCACCGAGGCGGCCACGGATCTTTTCAGGCGCAGCGCGGTGCCGATCTATTTGCTGAAGCCGCTGATCCGGCTTTACACTATTCGCACCATGCGCAAGGAAAGGGATCCGCTGCAACGCGCGGCCAACTGCGAGATTCGCCGGATCCTTACATCACCGCAGCTTCTGCTGGGTCGCACCCTGATTCTCGTGGCCCGCAAGAAGGACCGGCTTGCGATCCCGACCATCCAAGCCTCTGAAATTCGGTGACCGGCACCGAATTTCGCACTTCCGATTGCACCCTCCAGTCAGGTCTGATTCGCGCTCGCTTCCGCTATTTGATAAAATATGCTGATCGAACTATGAGCAAGGATCTCTACAAGATGCTCGGCATCACCCGAAGCGCGGACCAGAAGGCGATTCGCGCCGCCTGCCGTGCGCCGGCGAAAGAATATCACCCCGAGGGCCGAGATGGACGCGATCCTGAGCTTCTGCGAACGCTTCGAGGAACCTGACTGGTGAAAAGAGAGCAAGTCAGTGGACGAGACTGAAACCAAGCCGAAACGCGAGATCAGAGGACTACTGGAACTTAAGGACGAGGACATCCAGGCTGAGTCTAACAAGCTTGCCTCCTATGACCCGCTCAAGCGCTATCTATACGAGATCAGCAAGTACGGCCCGTTGAGCCGGGAGGAGGAGCACGATCTGGCCGTACTCTATCGCAGAACGGGAAACCGTGAAGCCGCCTACCGCCTGATTACGTCCAACCTCAAGCTTGTCGTGAAGATCGCAATGATCTACGGGAAGGTCTATCGCAATCTTCTCGATCTGATCCAGGAAGGAAACGTTGGCCTGCTCCGGGCTTTGAGGCGGTTCGATCCTTTCCGCGGGACGCGCCTGCCGACCTATGCCGCATGGTGGATCAGGGCCTACATTCTCAAATTCCTTCTCGACAATGCGCGCCTGGTGAAGATCGGGACCACCAACGAGCGACGCAAGATCCTAATGAATCTCAACCGCGAAAAGCGCGAGCTGGAAGCCAAAGGAATCACTCCCACAGCTCAGATCCTCGCCGAGAATCTGGGTGTGGACGAGAACGAGATCCTCAACGTCGAGCAAGGCATGGCGGGTCCGGAGGTGTCGCTGGACGCGCCCATTGGCGGCGACGACAGCAACATGCGTTATGGCGACAGCCTCCATCTCATGGAGGAAAGCGTCGACGACAAGATCGCTCAAGGAGAGTTCCGCGAAATGCTGCAAAGCAAGTTCGCGGAGTTTGAGAAGACCCTTTCCGAACGCGAATTGATCATTCTGAAGCACCGGCTGATCGCGGAAGAACCGGAGACTCTGCAGCAGATTGCCGGCCGGTACGAGATCTCACGCGAGGCGGTCCGCGTGGCGGAAAAGAAGCTGAAAACCAAGCTGAAGAAATACATGACCGACTCGTTCAGAGACGTGCTCGAGGTCGAGTTCAACCTGAAGCCAGGCAGGATGCAACTAGCGCCCGGCCGTCAGTAGCATGCAGCCTCACTGTGGACGAAGGCAGGATGCATCCCTCGCGAAGCGCCTGCGTTCCCAGAAAGAGGCCCCGATCTTCATCCGGTCGGCTCGCAGAATTCCGTGAAGTCGAGGTAGGGCGTCGAGGTCAGCAGCAGCGGCTGGGCCGGGTGTATTTTTGGTCCATCCGCGTCAGAAAGAACTCCAGCTCGGTCGCAACCTTCTGTTCGGGATGGTGCGTGCGCAGGTGCGCGCAGTACCGCGCGTAGTCCGCTTCGCCCGTCAGTTCCGCCAGAATTCGCCGGATCATCCGCAAGTACCGCATCGTCATTCCCCCGTGATTGCTGAAAGGACATACTCGGATTCGCGCAGGACCGGAGCCTTGCGCCGCCGCAAAATGGCATACCACTGCCGGGCCGAATCCAGAACAATCACCAGAACTGTGATGGCAAAAAGTCCGGTGACTGCAGCATCGAGCCGATCGTTAAAGATCCGCATCTTTTTCTCTGCGACCTCGCCGGCAGGAAGGGCACTGGCCTTGAGCAAGACGCTTATACGCTCAGCATCCGCCAGGAAGCCGATTTGCGGATCGCGATCAAACATTTTCTGATAGCTCGCCGTCTGCGTGGCCAGCACCAGCCAGATCATCGGGACCAGGGTCACCCAGGCATAGCGAGCCTTGCCCATTTTGATGATGATGGTCGTGCCGACGCAGAGCGCCACAGCCGCAAGCATCTGATTGGCGATGCCGAAAAGTGGCCAAAGACTGCCGATGCCTCCCTTCGGATCGGTCACGCCCTGGTGCAGAAAGTATCCCCAGCCGCCGACAATCAGGAAGCTTGTCAGAATGACGCCGGGGTACCAGCTCGTGCGCCCGAGCGGCTTCCAGAAGTGCCCGAGCAGGTCTTGAAGCATGAATCTGCCGACGCGGCTGCCCGCATCCAACACGGTGAGAATGAAGAGCGCCTCGAACATAATGGCGAAGTGATACCAGATCGCCATCAAGCGCTCCCCCCCGAGGGTGTTGGAAAAAATGTGCGCAATGCCGACCGCGAGGGACGGCGCGCCCCCTGTGCGGGCAAACAGGCTTTGTTCGCCTACCGTCTTGGCCAGTCCATGCATCTGGTCCGCGGTAACCGGATAGCCCCAGGATGAGATGGTTGCGGAAACGGCCGCCGGATCCGTGCCTACAATTTCCGCGGGGCTGTTGATGGCGAAATAGACGCCTGGTTGGAGCACACACGCGGCGACGATCGCCATGACGGCTACGAACGATTCCAGCAGCATGGACCCATAGCCGATCATGCGGGCCTGGCTCTCCTTGGTGATCAGTTTGGGAGTCGTCCCGGATGATATGAGCGAATGGAAGCCCGACATCGCCCCACAGGCGATCGTGATGAAGGCGAAAGGAAAGATTTTGCCGGCAAAAACCGGCCCGCTGCCATCGACGAAGCGCGTCAGAGCCGGCATAGCCAGCACCGGCCTCACCGCCAGAATGCCCAGGGCGAGCAATAATATGGTCCCCAGTTTTACGAATGTGCTGAGATAGTCGCGCGGCGCCAGGAGCAGCCAGACCGGCAGGACGGAAGCCGCAAATCCGTAAGCAATGATGAGCAACGCCAGATGGCGTGCATCGAAGGTGAACATGCGGGCCAAGGCCGGAACGGCAGCTATGTATTGCCCGCCGACGACTGCCGCCATAACAAGCACGAGGCCCAGCAGGGATGTTTCCAGCACCTTTCCTGGGCGCAGGAAGCGCAGGTAGATTCCCATCAGGATCGCGATCGGAATCGTCATCGCCAGTGTGAAAGTCCCCCAGGGGCTGGCCTTCAGGGCGTTGGTGACGACCAGGGCAATGACGGCCAGCAGGATGATCAGAATCGATATGACGGCGAAAAGGGCGGTGAAGCCCGCCACAGGACCTACTTCCTCCTTGGCGATCTGGCCCAGCGACTTGCCGTCGCGCCGTATGGAGGCGAAGAGAATGACGAAATCCTGCACGCAGCCTCCGAGGACCGCACCGATAATGACCCAAAGCGTCCCCGGCAAATAGCCGAACTGGGCCGCGAGCGTCGGGCCGACGAGCGGTCCCGGTCCTGCGATCGCGGCGAAGTGATGCCCCAGAAGCACCCATTTGTTAGTCGGCACAAAGTCGCGCCCGTTCTCGAGCCGCTCTGCGGGCGTAGCCCGACGGTCGTCCAACTCCACGACCCTCAGGGCAATGAACCGGCTGTAAAACCGGTAGCCGACCAGGTAGATGCATACCGCAGCTACGATCAGCCACATCGCGTTGATGGGCTCTTCGCGGTAAAGCGCGATGGCGGCCAAAGAACCCGCACCCACGACACTGATGATGGTCCAAACAGCAACGCGCGCCAGCCGGCGCCGTCCCCTCTTGGCAGCGAAGTCCATACGATCTCCCCTATCTCCCCGCATGGAGATTTGCGTAAAGCCTATTCGGAACCGGCATCCGATTTCAATGAAACATTTCCCGCTTCCGACTTCCGACCCAGAATCGGCTGCGGCGCAGGCTACTCGCTCTCGTCAGAAAGGCCGCAAGTCGGAGGTCGATTGTGGAAGAGATCGGATTGCATTGACAAGACGCGTGAGAATATGCGAATTAGGTGCACAACACCAGTTTGCTTGGACACAACCGGTCTGTAGGAGGAGTGTAGCAATGAGAAGGTCCGATCTGCCTCTCGTGTGTGCTCTGCTTCTGCCGCTTGCGCTTTTCGCGCAGTCCGGCGACAAACCCGCTACGTTTGCGCTGGCGGGCGACTCGATCATCACCCAGAAGATCTCGGTTTTCGGTGAATCGGAGTTCCTCAAGATGATCGAGTCGATCCGGGCTGCGGATGTGGCGTACACCAACCTGGAAATGCTGTTCCACGATTACGAGGCTTACCCGGCCGCCCAGAGCGGCGGCACTTACATGCGCGCCAAACCCTCCCTGCTCCAGGACGTGCTCTGGGCCGGGTTCGACATGGCGTCGCTGGCCAACAATCACGCAGTCGATTACGGCATCGAGGGTCTGCGCATCAATCGGGACTGGGTGAAAAAATCAGGCCTGGCGTTCGCCGGCGTTGGCGACAATCTCTCGCTGGCCCGAGCCCCAGGATATCTCGATTCAGGAATCGGGCGCGTGGCGCTGATCTCATGCGCGTCGACCTACCCATCCTTCGGCCTGGCTGGGCCCGACCGCCCGGATGTGCACGGACGTCCGGGACTGAACCCGCTACGGTTTAGTGCTATCTACAAACTGGACGCGGAGGGTATGGCCGCGCTGAGGATGGTTCAGACCAAGCTCTTGGGAGGCCGCGGCGCCAGCGCCGCCTCGAATGCCGTCACCTTCCAGGGAAACCGATACGAGCTGGCAGATAAGCCGGGCGTAGTCACGACTCCGAACGAACAGGACCTGGCGGAGCTGACGGCTTCCATACGCGCTGCCAAGAGACAGGCCGACTGGGTGCTGGTTGCGGTCCACTGCCACGAATCGGCTGCCGGAAACCGCGAGCGTCCGCCGCAGTTCCTGGAGACGTTTGCCCACGCAGCCCTGGACGCCGGCGCCGACATGCTCGTGGGCACTGGCCCGCATGTTCTCGAAGGCGTGGAAATTTACAAAGGCAGGCTGATTTTCTACAGTCTGGGCGATTTCATTTTTCAGAACGACACGGTGGAGTTCCTGCCGGCGGAGAACTACCTCGCCTACAAGCTGGGCGCCGATGCCAGGCCCGCGGACTTCTACGACCGGCGTTCCAGCAACGACACGCGCGGTTTTCCGGCCGACGAAAAGATCTGGCGCTCGGTAATTGCATTCCCAGTATTCCAAGCCGGCAAATTGGAAAGAGTCGAGCTACTGCCGATTACGCTCGGGCAGAAGAAGCCGCGGCCACAAAGGGGCCGGCCGTTGCCGGCTATCGGTGAGGAAGCGCAGCAGATTATCCAGCATCTCGCGGACCTGTCGGCTCCCTACGGCACCAAGATCGTTTTCCAAAACGGAAAAGGTATCATCATTCCCTAAGGATCAAGGCGCCAGTGCGGGATCGCGTTGAGCGAGCTCCGACATCGGACCTCCGGCCTCGGCCAACCGCCGGAAAGGTCGAATGTCGGCTTCTTTCCTGTTGTGTCCACAGTTGGATTTTGTCGATTGACATGGCGGGCAGGACGGGAATATTCTGCGCTTTCTTAAAAGTGCGTCGAACCCCATCAGGCATCCCAGGCCATGCGCAGGATTGACCGGTAGACTTGGGAGATTTAGGATTCATATCCGCCTTTGTTTGAGATCCTCACCCTGGGAGTCGCAAGGAGCACATAAAGCATGCAGCAAATAACTCATGATGTCGTAATCCTGGGAAGCGGGCTCGCCGGGCTGCGCGCCGCCGTGGAGATCTGTATCAGGACAGGCAGCAAGGCAGACATCGGCATTGTGTCCAAGGTGCAGATCATGCGCGCTCATTCCGTTTGCGCGGAGGGCGGCACAGCCGCGGTGATGCGCCCGGAGGAAGGTGACAGCCTCGAGCTACATGCCTGGGATACGGTGAAAGGCGCAGATTTCCTCGCAGATCAGGACACCGTGGAGCGATTTGTGAAGACTTCGCCCAATGAAATTCGCCTCCTGGAGCATTGGGGCGTTCCGTGGTCGCGCCGCGACGATGGCCGCATCATGCAAAGGCCGTTTGGAGGTCACTCCTTCCCGCGCGCTTGCATGGCAGCCGACAAGACCGGCTTCATGGAGGTGCAAGCTCTATACGACACGCTGCTCAAGTACAACAACTTCAAGCGCTACGACGAGTGTTTTGTCACCTCACTCATCATCGAAGGTGGACGGTTTGCGGGTCTGACGCTTCTCGACGCGCCGACAGGTCAGTTTTTCGTGGTACGTGGGAAAGCGCTCCTGTTCGCCTCCGGGGGATTGGGGAATCTGTACGGATTCACCACTTACTCTCAGACGGTCACCGGCGACGGCCAGACCATAGCGTACCGCGCCGGCCTGCCGCTGGAGGACCCGGAATTCCTGCAGTTCCACCCGACCGGGCTTGTTCCCTCGGGCATTCTGATGACGGAAGGTTGCCGCGGCGAAGGAGGCTATCTGCGCAACAATAGGGGCGAGCGCTTCATGGAGAAGTACGCGCCCAAGATGATGGAGCTGGCACCGCGCGACATCGTCTCCCGCTCGGAAATGACGGAAATCATCGAGGGCCGGGGTTTTCCTGGCCCGGATGGGCTGGACTACATCAACCTTGATCTAACCCATCTCGGCGCCGAGCGGATCAACAAGCGCCTGCCTCTGATTCGCGAAGTGTGCATGAAGTTCCTCGGAATCGATCCGATTACCACTCCCATCCCGATCCGGCCGGTGGCCCACTACTCCATGGGCGGCATCGAAGCCGACATCAACGGCCGGACCAAGGTGGAAAACATCTGGGCCGCAGGCGAGGTCGCATGCCACTCCATGCATGGCGCCAACAGGCTGGGGTGCAATTCGACGGCTGAATGTCTTGTGTGGGGCGGTATCACGGGCGGCGAAATCTCCAAATACATTGGTCAAGGCACCCGGCTGAGCGACATGCCTGAGGTGAAGGCCCGAGAGGAAGAAAAACGCATTTTCGACGGCCTGCTCGCCAAGACCGGCAAGGAAAGCCCGGCCCAAATCCGCCGCGAACTTCGGGCCCTAATGGACAAACACGCGGGCGTTTACCGCACGGGAGAGTCCATGAAGGAGGGTTTGGCCAGGATCGCTGAATTGAAGCAGCGCTTCCGGAATATCGCCGTCCAGGACAAGAGCCGCGTTTACAACTCGAACCTTATTCAGACGCTGGAAACTGAAAACATGCTCGAGCTGGCCGAGGTGCTGCTCTTTGCCGGCCTGGCGCGCGAGGAATCCCGCGGTGCTCATGCCCGCACGGATTTCACCAAGCGTGACGACGAAAAGTTCCTGTCCCACTCCATGGTTTATTACACGGGCGGAAAGCCCAGGCTGGAACACAAGCCTGTGACCATCACGATGTGGAAGCCGGTCGAGCGCAAGTACTGAGAAACAGAGTTTGCGAATTAGACAAATCCGTTTAATTGCCGGGCTGCGGAAGGCAGGAACTCCCGCTGTGCGGCTCTGATAAACTGAAGGAGGCCGGCATGGCCGAAATCAAAAGGCACGACAACCGACTCGGGCTGTGGGGATGGCTCGGCGGCGGGCGTTGGGGTGTTGAACGTTACGCCTATATCTTGCACCGTGTCACCGGGCTTGGCATTCTTCTGTATTTCTTGATGCACGTCGTGGTGACCAGCCTGCGCGCAACCGGGACGTATCTGTGGGTCCCCGGCCGCATCTTTAGCCAGCCCATCTTCAAGTTCGGTGAGTTTCTCGTGTTTGCCGCCTTCGCATACCACGCCTTCAATGGTATTCGGCTTGTGCTGGTGGAACTTGGGTTCGCCGTCGGCAAACCTATCGAGCCTGTTTACCCATACAAGACGTCCCTAAGCGTTCAGAGGCCCCTGCTGATTCTCATGATGGTGCTGGCGGCGATCTTTTTCGTTGTCGGCGGCTATGAGTTTCTGGGACTGACACGGTAGGAGGGAGGAAAGATGCGCGAAACGAAATACTGGACCTGGCACATGGCCGCAGGGGTGGTGATCCTCTTCCTGCTCGGCCTGCACATGCTGATCATGCACATAAGTGGGCTCACTCACCTGTTCGTTCACTATTCGGGCGAAGAACCCATCTCGAAAGCGAACAGTTTGTTTCGGGATGGGATGCTCTTCTTCACTGTGACTTACATCATTCTGCTCGGAGCAGCTCTTTACCATGGTCTCTACGGCCTGCGAACCATCCTGTTCGAGCTGACTCTTAAACCCGCGACCGAAAAGGCCGTCAGCGTCGTCCTTCTGGTTCTAGGCCTGGCATTGTTCGGCCTGGGAACCTGGGCGGCCATCGCGACCCATACCATCGCAGCGAGGGGGTAGCCATGCCAGAAAGCACCAAGACCGTGCGCGAAGTCAACTTTCACGTCACCCGGTACAATCCGGAAAGGGATCGCTCGCTTCATGTGAGAATCTATAAGGTGCCGGTGCGCGAGGGCATGACGGTGCTGGACGGTCTGCACTATATCAAGGAGAACATCGATCCCTCCTTGGCCTGGCGCTATTCCTGCCGCATGGGCGTCTGCGGCTCGTGCGGAATGCTGCTGAACGGGCAGCCGACGCTGGCCTGCAACACCCAGATCCTTCACATTGCCAGCAAGGATCTTACCGTCGGTCCGCTCCCGAATTTCAAAATCATCCGCGATCTGGTTCCCGATCTCACACCCATGCTTGAGAAACACCAGTCGATCAGGCCGCACATCGTCCGGCAGGATGAGGGCGAAATCAACGATCCGGAAGGAGAGTACTGCCAGTCACCGGAGGAGCTCGAGGCTTATCTTCAGTTCACTTACTGCATCAAGTGCGGCTGCTGCATGGCCGGTTGTCCTACGCTAGCCACCGACGCCGAGTATCTGGGGCCGATGCCCCTGACGGCGGCTCAGCGTTACAACCTAGATACTCGCGACGATGGAAGACGGAGACGCAATCAGGAGACGGGCAGCGCGCACGGCGCATTCCGCTGCCATTATGCCGGCGAGTGTTCACGCGTATGTCCCAAGGGAGTCGATCCGGCAAAAGCCCTGCAGCACCTCAAACGCCGGCTGGTTCTCGATTACCTCCGCCTCGGCCGGCGGAAAACGCCGTGCGCCAAGCTGCACGGGCCGGGCGAGGGCAAACCGCTCCCCGGCATCCCAGCCGCCCCGGCAAGGACAGTCTGACGCGGTTGTTCCCCGATCGTGTCAGGTCTTCCAAATCCAAAATCTGCCAGGTCCCACCAGGGAGTGAATCGAGGGTAAAGCTCGCTTTCAGATTGATTTCCCTGCAAAAAGCTAATATCTTGGAGGCCCTAATTCCATCTAGCGGAGGCCATAATATGGATATGCAGGTCATAGAACGGGCAAAAGAGCATTTCAGCAAGCTTCTCCAGGACCAGATGAAGCGGATGGAGCGGGTCAAATCCGCCCCGGACTGGATAGACTACAGCGCAATCCAACCTATCAAGATCGGCATTCTAGCGGGCGACGGCATCGGGCCGTATATTGCAGTTGAGTCCAAGCGGGTCCTAAGGCACTTGCTCAAAGACGAGCTCAAGACCAATAAAGTCGAAATCCGCGACATCGAAGGCTTGACGATTGAGAACCGCGCCGCCCTCGGCAAGCCCATCCCAGACGATGTCTTGGCTGAAATCAAGAAGTACCACGTCACCTTAAAAGGTCCAACAACGACCCCACGCAAAGGAGATCCCTGGCCAAATATCGAGAGCTGCAACGTGGCCCTGCGGAAGGAACTTGACCTCTTTGCCAACGTCCGGCCCGTCCGGGTCCCCCAGCAAGGCATCGACTGGATCTTCTTCCGCGAGAACACGGAGGATCTTTATGCACTCGGCCCATATGGGATCGAGGTTGATGACGACATCGCCATCGATTTCAGGCTGATCTCTAATCCCGGTTCTGATCGGATCTGCCGGCTGGCTTTCGAGCACGCCAAGAAAAACGGCCGAACCAGGGTTACCTGCGTTACCAAGGCCAATATTATCAAGACGACAGACGGCCGTTTCCTGGACAACTTCTACCGCATCGCCAAGGAATACCCCGGCATCCAGGTCGACGACTGGTACATCGACATCATGACGGCCAAGCTGGTTGACGAGAAGCGCCGCCGTGACTTCCAGGTTCTCGTGCTGCCCAACCTCTATGGTGACATCCTGACGGACGAGGCAGCCGAGTTCCAGGGCGGGGTCGGCACTGCCGGAAGCGCAAACATCGGCAAGCGCTATGCCATGTTTGAGGCCATTCACGGCTCTGCGCCGCGCATGGTCAAGGAGGGCCGCGCACAGTACGCAGATCCGGCATCCATGACGCGGGCAGCGGCAATGCTCCTCGGCCACATAGGTTACCCCCAAAAGGCTAAGAACCTGGAGATGGCGCTCGACATCTGCGGGCAATACGAGAAAAAGCTTGCCATCACAGGACGTTCCAACGGCGCCACAGGCCAGGACTTCACAGACTACGTTCTGAGCTGGCTGGGCAGTCCGAAGCTTGTTTCAACTTGGGAGGGCTATGTAAAGGGCTGAAGCCCGCGCGACGGCGCCCAGAACTGGAAATAGGGCATCCCGGCAAGGAGACCGGGCTCGTGGCTTACTACGATTCAGATTCTGGGAATCAGCGGCGGTTTCATTACCCTGTGCCCATGGCCGCAAGACCGTGCGGGGCGGCCATCATGCTATAGCCCCGGTCTCTGGCCGGGCGAGATCGTGTGCTGGCTCAGAGAGCCGGCTTACAACCGTGCGCGGCTCGGAACATTGCGCCAAACGGCGAATTCGCTCTACTCCGCGCCACTGTTTCAATCGCAACTTGACAAATAGGAGGTCAGTTCATGCGCAAGAAGATCGCTGTCATCGGGGGTGGGCAGATCGGCCAGATACTGGCCATGCTTGCCTCACAGAAGGAACTCGGGGACATCGTTATCATCGACATCCCCAGCTACGTCAACGTGGTCAAGGGCAAGACCCTTGACTTGATGGAGATGGCGCCTCACGGCAACTACGACTCCAACATCACCGGCAGCACCGATTACAATGACATCACCGGAGCCGACGTCGTCATCGTCACAGCCGGCAAGCCGCGCGAGGCGGGGATGACGCGGGAAGACCTGCTGGCCGTCAACCTCAAGATCATCTCGGACGTGGCAGCAGGCGTAAAGCAGTACGCACCCAAGGCCTTCTGCATCGTCCTGACCAATCCCCTCGACGCCATGGTCTACGCGTTCTACAAGCTGACCGGCTTCCCCAAACACCAGGTCATCGGCATGGCCGGTGCGCTCGATACAGCCCGATGGCGTGCCTTCATCAGCATGGAACTGGGCGTGTCCGTGGCAGACGTCGCCGGAACCGTCCTCGGCGGCCACGGCCCCGACATGGTACCCTTGCCCCGGCTGACAACAGTCGGCGGCGTGCCCCTGGCTGAGATCGCAACCAAAGAGCAGATTGACCGACTCGTCACCCGCACCCGCGAGGCCGGGACGGAGATCGTGAAGCTCTTCGGCAAAGGGTCGGCCTACTTCAGCCCCGCCTGGAGCGCCCTTACCATGGCCGAGTCGTACCTCCACGACAAGCGGCGGATTATCGCCTGCGCAGCCCTGTGCGAGGGTGAGTACGGCATCCACGGCCTGTTCATCGGAGTTCCCTGCCTGATCAGCGCCAAGGGCCTGGAGAAGATTTACGAGATCAAGCTCACTGGAGAAGAGAAGGCCATGCTCGATAAGACGGCTACCTCCGTGAGGAAGACCGTCCAGGAAACCCAGCTGTAAGTCAATAAAAAAGCTTAGCCACGAATTCCGCGAATCTCACGAAACCTGGATCTCGTGAAATTCGCGGAACTCGTGGCTAGTTTCTTCCCCAGTCCGCGATCTTCTTTCTTATTTCTTGATCCGAGCCTTCGCAGTTTCCATTTTCTGCAACAGGTCGAGCGGGATAGTGACAGAGACATCGAACTCGTTCGCACGCTGCGTAATCTGCACACCCCTAACCAGCGCGGCCAGGTCCGGATTCTGTGCACCTGCCAAATTCCCCAAGGCAACCAGTCCACGCGCAAAATCGGCCAGCTGGCCTGCCGATGTATCGTCTTTTGCGGTCACAGTAATCTTGCCGTTGACAGCAGTGGTCAGGTTTAAGGTCCCGAAAATGCTCTGGATCGAGGACAGGGCCGGGATGGGAGCGTTTGCAGGCGCCTTCGATAGAACGCTGGCCGGATCTCCCGCGAACCAGAACATTTCCCCGGGATTCAATCTGGCGAGCAGACTCGAAAGGGTGGCGTTGCTATCAATTCCAGGCGCGCCAGAGCGCACGTCAATGACGGCATGGAGAGACTCAAGATCCCCGAGCGCTATCTCCGAGCTGCTGAGGAAGGCAATGCCCTTCTCCAGTTTGTTTGCCTCCGGCACCATCAGCACCGTAACGCCCTTGTAGATGAGTTTGATGGGAGTTACCTTGCTCTCGATCTCGATGAAACTGGTGATGGATGCCTGGTTGAATGTTCCGACGGCAATCACGACCCCAGCCCCCTTCTGCTGTGAAGGTCGCCCCGCCGCGATGATGTAACTGATGTCCCGGCGTGGGTCGACTCCGGTCTGGGCAATGACTTGAGAGAGGTCCGTGGCGATTTCCTGCTCGTGTTTTTGCACGAATTGGGCATAGATGGGCGAGGCAACGAACGCCTGCACATTCATCCCAAAAACTGCTTGAGAATCGGCGGGCAGGTAATGGACGGCACTGGGCAGGTCTCGAACAAAGGCCTTGGCAGCGAAGTCCCAGTAAAACGCCAGACCGACGACAGCAATGGTTATTACCAGCATTGAGACAGCGGATGTGACAACAAATTTGCGGCGGTTCATATGACGCCTCCTGACGGCACTTGGCCCTTGCTATTGCTCTGTCTTGCTACCTCTGAATCTGATACTCAGATACGTAACCGGACCCGAAAAGGTTCACGGGAGATATCCATGCACAGATAGAACCGGCGGTCGACAGCAGATCCACCGGGGCGACCGACTTCATTAAACCTCATAAGTCTTTCGCTGTCAAAGGAAAGCTGACGCTTCGTAACAGCGGAGAATCAGTAAGACACAGCACCGAAAGAGGGAAAGTTGGCGGAAGAGCGGGTCCTTGTCGATGCTCTCGGCATATGTCTTTCATCTTCTTACTCGCTCTATGACTTGGTGATGGAATTCCGTTGCGGTTCGCACTGCGACACGGGTAACATGACGATAAGATAGTGGGACCCACGCCAGGATTCGCTTTGGGGGGAAGCCTGTTAAATGCTTCCTCGAAATCTGATGCGCTGGCTGGCCCTTCGCGGAGTCAGGCCAAGATCCGACACTCAGGTCCTGGCACCGTGATATAATTAAGACCGACGTGGGTGGCTCCGATGCAGAGGCGCTCCGGTATCTGGGTTTTGTTGATGACCGTCCTGGCCGGATGCCCTTGCATAGCCGCTTATCTCCAATCACAAATCCCGCAGAACATCCCTACTTTTTCAGTATCCGTTGACCTCATCAAGATCCCGATCACAGTCATCGGAGAGGACGGAGCGCCCATTCAGGACCTGTACCGCAATGACTTCCACATCTATGAAGATGGCAAGCTGCAGCAGCTCCGCAGCCTCAGCGTGGATCCAAACCCCGTTTCGGTCGTGCTTCTGCTCGACTCCAGTGGCACGGTTGAGAAGGACTGGAAGCAAATCAAGGAGGCGGCTGGCGGTTTTGCTGATGCGCTCTCATCCGGGGACCGGGTATCGGTCATTACCTTTGCCGATGACGTCCAACAGGCACTTGATTGGACTTCAAACACCAGCCAGGTCCGCAAGGTGTTGAAGAAAATCGAGGTGGGGTTGCGAACCGACCTGTACGACGCCATGTTTGAAGCGGCGCAGGATCAACTCCGCGGCATCGACGGTCGCAAGGCCATTATCCTTCTGTCTGACTTCCTCAACAACCAGAGCGTGATGGGATACCAGGACGCAGTGCGCGCCGTTGTTCAGTCCCAGGCAACTCTCTACATCATCTCAAAGACCGTCATGGTCCGCGAAGCGGCACGCACAGAACGGCGGGTTGTGATGCTGAACGACATCTACCACCGGCTTTTTGGCGACGCTGACTACATCGACGAGTTTTTTGACAGAAAAGAAGCGCAGATGACCGACCTGGCCGAGAAGACCGGTGGCCGTTGTTATTTCCCGCCCAACTACAACATGATCAAGGATGTTTATAAGCGAGTTGCCCAGGAGCTGAGAAACCAGTATTACCTTACTTATATTTCAGAGCAAACAAAAGAGGCGAACTCCTACCACCGCATTACCGTCGAGTATCTCCAGCCGTCAAGCAGGCTCATTTACCGGCAAGGTTACTACTTCAAACCTGATCCCATCTTCGATCTGCGCGCGCCTGTCCGCATCGTTCGGTAGCGCTGACGCTGGCGCGGCTTATGGGACATAAGACTCACGATGAATCCGCAACGTCGTGCGAGGGCTGCTACGTCCTGGGGGTTTGCGGGGATCAAGCGTCGGACAAAAAAATGCCCCTCCGCGGGACTCTGCTGGAGGGGCATGAAAACTCTCCTACTCGGCCTTGGTAACGTCTTCGGCCTGGAGGCCCTTGGGGCCGCGGGTCACGTTGAAGGACACCGTGTCTCCTTCCGTCAAAGTCCGAAAGCCATTCATCTGAATGGCAGAGTGGTGGACAAATACATCGCCCCCCGATGCTCTCTCGATGAAGCCGTATCCCTTGGCATTATTGAACCACTTTACTTTCCCAATTTCCTTTTCCATGGGAACCTTACTCCTTAGCTTTTCAATTTCACAGCAATATCGTGTCCTCTCCATGACCCTTCAAATGAAAAAGCCGCCATGTGTTGGTCTGGCGGCCGTCACCCGAAGAATCCGGCGGTACAGGATGCACAAACACGAGGTGTATGGTATTTTTTATCGGCTCAAAAGTCAATTTCAACGTTGAAGATTGTTGACACGCCCGCTTCAATTGATGCGGGAGCGCTGAGACTGAAAAAAGGGCACGAAGTTGCGAGTAAACGCCGCCCAATAGCGGCGGAACATCTTCGGGCTCCTCATCTTCATCAGGATGCTTACAAAGCGGAAACGCGTCAGAAAAAACATGAAGTAAGCTTTTCTCTGCAGCCGCTTCAGCTTCCTGTGGTCCCATTCCTCAGACTTGATCCTGACCACGCCTTCCCACTCGTCATGAAGATCGTGGCCCCCTTCATAGGAGCCAGTCGCGCGCACCAGCTCGTTCAGCTCGGTCCCCGCATAGGGCGTGGCGATCGAAAACAGGGCTTCGTCAAAGCGGGAGTTGCCGGCGTACTTGATCGTTTGATTGATTTCCGCTACCGTCTCGCCCGGGAATCCGAGCATGAAAAATCCCAGTGTCTCGATGCCGTAGCGGCGTGCCCAGCCGAGCACCTCGTCGAGCCTGCTGACCTTCAGGTTCTTCCGAATCAGTTTCTGGATGCGGCCGCTGGCGGATTCAATCGCGATGGCCATGTGATGCGTTCCCGCAAGAGCCAGTTTCCGCATCAATTCCTCATCGAAGCGCTCCAGGCGCACGCCGTTGCCAAACTGAAATCCGAGCTCGAGGCCGCTTGCGACCACCAGATCGCAAATGTGCTTCGCCCTCTCGATGTCCATGTTGAAGACGTCGTCTTCCACCATGAACTCCCGGATGCCGTAGGTATCGTAAAGAAACTTGATCTCTTCCCAGACCAGTTCCGGCTTCCTGCCGCGGAACTTCTTGCCGAACAGGTCATGGCAATAGATGCACCGATAGGGGCAGCCCCGGCTGGTAAAGATCTGGATTGCGCGCCGGTCGACGGTAGGAAAACGAACAAAGTCGAGGTCGAAATAGCGCTCGATGTCGAGCAGATGGTACGCGGGCATTGGAACGGCATCCACATCGACAAAAGTACTCCGGCCCGGGTTGCGCTCCACCTTCCCATTGCGCCGGAACCAGAGCCCGGCCACATTATCGAGCCCCGCTCCTGCCGACATCCGGTCCAGGAAGTCGGACCAAACGTCTTCACCTTCTCCGAGGCAGATCGAGTCAAGGCACTCCGCTTTCATCGCCTGCTCCGGCATGATAGTGGCATGCTGCCCACCGAGGATAATGTGCGTGTTGGGCGAGAGCTTGCGAATGGCTTGTGCCGTCTCCAGTCCGCCCAAAAACTCGACGGACATGCAACTCAGACCCGCTATGTCATAACGATTGGATTCAAAGGCATGCCTAATGATTTCCTCGGGCTTCCGTTCCAGGCCGATATCGAGGATTCGCACCCGGTGCCCTTTGCCTTCGGCGACCGCCGCCAATAGCGCCGGCCCGATCGGGATGCCGGCTACTACATCGGCGTATACAGACTTGGGCCTGATCAAGAGAATGTTCAAAGGCTCAGCCAACTCATTCCACCGTCATGAAACGACTTGCGATTGCGTGATGCTGAAGGCTGCAAAGCCCGACCGAACCGCGCCCGTCAGGAAATAGGCACAGGATATTAATACCACTGGATCTGCTCTAGTGCAAAAATGCCCGCCTGCGCGCGCGTGGCTTTGAACTCGGGACCACAAACCGCAAATACAATAAGGCAGACATCCCGTATGCTGCTAAAGCGTCAATGCGATTAGCCGGCTGCCCTGCGTCTGCGAAGGGCGTCCAGGCTCCAGGATCCACCCCCGGCGAAGACCAGATAAAAGAAAATGAAGCAATAAACCACCGCCAGCTCGCCCCCGTTCACGATTGGCCAGAAGCTGGCGGAAGCGTGCTGGTAAAAGTACGCGACCGCCATCTCACCCGATAGCACGAACGCCACCGGGCGGGTAAAAAGTCCTATCATGATCAGAATGCCTCCGATCAGCTCGAGATAACCTGCCACACCGAGCAGACTCAGATGCGTGACTTGCTGTCCGCCCAGCAAGCCCAGCGTCTTTTGCAGCCCGTGGGCCATGAACATAAATCCGACTACCAGTCTCATTAATGACAGCACACGTCCACGAAGTGATGTCAGCTCATCTGTCATCTGCGCCTCCGATTCTGCTAAAGAAGTCTCACTAAAATCAAACCGCAAAGACCTTCGATGCCGCAAAGATAAGGAAACTGATGCAGTTTCCCTGAGGTCTTCGCCGTTGGCACTTGGGCGGCACCCGCACGTGCCGTTATTGAACTTCCGCTGGACACAGCCTATCATATAGATCGAACATGGCCAAGAAGTTGAGTTATTGCATAACTTGGTGGAGTTATTGTTAACATTTTGGAGGCACTATGGACGATTCGCCCAAGGGATCTATCCTGACAACGCCATCAACTCCCAGCAAGAGCAAATCCCTGATGCCCGAGGGACTCAAGAACGCCTTGCTTCTGGTGCTGTTGGTTGCCGTGGTCTTTCTGCTTTATGACAGTTACACATTTCAACAGGCTAACCGGGCCGAGTTGGCACGGATCTCCGAGCAGATCAGCACCGTCGATAAGGCGGGCGAAGCCAGAATCGCAAGCCTCAGAGGGGAGATTAAGGGGGAGATCTCCGCAACCCGGCAGCAGGTGGGCTCGACAAAGGCGGAGCTTCAGAAAACCGCTCAGCAAATCCAGATGGAGGGGCAAAGGACAAAGACAGAGCTGAGCAAGGCCCTTTCCTCCAAAGCCGAGGCCGCCGACGTCCAGGCTGTCAGGAAAGATGCTGAATCCAAGATCGGCCAGGTCAGCTCTGAGGTCGGTGGGGTGAAAAACGAAGTTGGGGCGGTCAAGACGGATGTCGGGGTAGTCAAGACCGATCTGGCAAACACAAGGAGGGACTTGGAAGGAACGCAGCGTCAACTCATCGACGTTCGCGAGATCCTCACTGCGGCCGTGGCGAAAAACGCCACTGAACTGGCAGCTCTCCGCCGCAAAGGGGAGCGTGACTACTATGAATTCACCATTCCCAAAAAGAACCAGATAACCAAAGTTGAAGACATCCAGGTAGTCCTGCGGAAGACGGACACCAAGAAGGGTACCTTCACGGTCGACATCGTGGTCGACGACAACAAGCTGCAGAAGAAGGATCGTAACATCAACGAGCCGCTGCAGTTTTTGGTGGGCCAGAACCGTCTCAGGTATGAGTTGGTGATCAACTGGGTTCAGAAGGACAAGGCCGGGGGCTACCTCAGCATTCCCAAGGACAAGAGTCTGTCCTCCGAACGCATCCCCCGTAACCAATGAAATCCCAACGCAAAAGCCGCAGGGAGCGCAGAAAGGCTGAAAAAAACCGAGAACAGGAACCATCAAAAACACAGATCCTTTGCTTTTCGTTCTCTGTGCTCTCTGCACCGCTCACAGGCGACTGCGTGATGTTTTTCCTTTGATTCCCATCCGGGCCGACCCAGGAATGTGGTATAGCTTGAACCTGACAGCCAAGGCAGGTCTTCCATGTCCGGTTACAGCCGCAGAATTGTCATCGGCATTTCGGGATCGAGTGGGCCCATTTATGGCGTTCGCACGCTGGAGGCGCTGCGCGCGGCCGGAGACATCGAGGTCCACCTTATCATGACGGAGGCTGCGCGCCAGACCATTCTTCTGGAAACCAAATGGTTGCCTGAGGAGGTTTTGCAGCTGGCTCACGTGGCCTACGAGAACCACGACCTGGCCGCCGCCATATCCAGCGGCTCGTTCCCCACAGATGGAATGATTATCGCCCCTTGCAGCATGCGCACGCTTGGCGAGATCGCTCACTCAATTGCCGGCAATCTACTTACGCGCGCAGCGGATGTGCACCTCAAGGAGCGGCGCAGATTGATCCTCATGGTGCGCGAGACCCCGCTTCACTTGGGTCATCTGCGCAACATGGTCATGGCCTCGGAGGCCGGGGCTGTCATCCTGCCGCCCATCCCGGCTTTCTATCACCACCCGCAAACGGTCGACGACATCGTCAACCACTCCGTGGGAAAGACCCTGGACCTGCTCTCCATCCCCCACCATCTCTTCAAGCGCTGGAAGAATCTGCCGGAGTGACAGACAAACGAAACACACGAAATCCGGGATTATCGGCACCCAGCGCCATATGGCCGTCCTGAGCAGCGGAGAGGTATCGGAGTTGCTGCCGACTGAATTCGTTACCAAAAACTACTTCTCCGTTCTCGGCGTGAAAGCTCCTCTTGGACGAGTTTTTCGCGACGGAGACAAAGACGAAGCGAGCGGGCCTGTAGTGGTCATAAGCTATGGGCTTTGGCAGCGTCACTTCGGTGGCGACCCTGCCATTGTCGGCAAAGCGGGCGCCGTTACCTAGGCCGCAGCGCGCTCGTGGTCGGCCAGCTGTGCATTTCCCTCGTCCTGCTGACGCAGTCAGGCCTGCTGGTGAAGAGCTTTGTGCACGGCCTGCGGGCAGACGTGGGATTCGTGAAAAAGAACATGCTGCTGGCGCAATTTGTGCTGGGCATCTACGAATATGACGGGAACCAGGCCCGCGCCTTCTACCAGACCTTGCAGGAACGTGTTCAGGCGCTGCCCGGCGTAAAGCAGGTGAGTCTCACGCGGCGCGTTCCACTCAGCTTGTCGGGCGGAGGAATCCGACAGCAAGTGTCTATCCCCGGAGAGAAGGCTTCACAGAGCATCAAGTACAACATGGTGGGACCGAATTATTTCCAGACCATGGGCACGCGCATTTTGAGGGGACGAGATTTCACTCCTCTGAATTTCGGATCGAGCGCGAAGGTGGTGCTCGTGAGCGAGGCATTCGCCAGGCGCTTCTGGTCCAAGGAAGATCCGCTCGGTCAAGTCATACGCATCGGTGATTCACCCCTGGCTTATGCATCCACGATCATCGGCGTGGTCCAGGATGGACCAGCCACTCGGATCGGCGAAGTCCCCGAGCCGTACATGTATCTGCCGCTCGTACGAGGGTACGACGGCGAGCTCACTCTGCTGGTGGAAACCGCAGGAGATCCAGGCGCCCTCGCAAGCCCATTGCGTCAGGCAGTGCGGGCCATTGATAAGAGTGTGTCACCTCTCCTCATGAGCACATTGAAGGAAACAGTCCGTCAGGGATTGTATGACCGTGAAATGATGGCAACCTTCATGGGCGCTTTCGGCCTGCTCGGCCTGATCTTGGCGTCCTTCGGGCTTTACGGCATCGTCTCCTACACGGTCAGCCAGCGCACGCGCGAAATCGGTCTGCGCATGGCGCTCGGAGCGCAGCGCGGCGACGCGCTTCGCATGGTCCTGCGGCAGGGTCTGGGCCTGGTGCTCCTGGGCACCGCAATCGGACTGCCCCTCGCGCTCACCGCAAGCTATTATCTTCGCAGCGCATTCTATCAGGTAAGCCCGGTCGACCCCACGGCCGTGGGCGGAACCACGCTTTTACTCATAGGTGTTGCCTTGCTCGCCAGCTATATCCCCGCGCGCCGCGCAACAAAAGTCGATCCGATGGTGGCGCTCCGCCACCAATAGCATGATCGATCAGAAAGCAGTGTCGATGTGGTCTTGATCGAGCACCCCGGCGCCTTCGGGAGCGGCTTCGCCGCCAGCCGAGTGTACCGCTATGGCGCGGTGATGTTCCTCACTAATCGCCACGTCGTCTCCGACGCCCCGGGGTCGGCACCAAAGAGGGCGGCGCGGTGCCTCTGCCATGGACCATGACCGAGGGCACAGTCTCCAACCTGCTCCCGGGTGACGTCATCCAGGTCGATGCCGCGCTTAACCCCGGCAACTCCGGCGGGCCTTTCATCAATATGAAGTGCCAGATCGTCGGCGTGGCTCAGGGCATCTTCCTGGCCGACGGCAAGCGGCTGGAAGGCACCTCAATGGGCGTCTCCGCCAAGGCTGCATTCGACTTTATGCAGAAATGCAGCGGCGATTATAATGGAGCAAGATGGGGAAGCGTTAGCACGGCCAGAGTGGGGACAGAATCCGTCAAGGTTGCCAAGGCAACAATCGTTCTTTCGGTGGATTCGAAGACTGCGATCCATGGCACACTAACGGTTGGATCAGCGGTCCATGTCGAGGCCTCGCTGAGAAGCGACGGATCGTTGCTTGCTTTGAGCATCACGATCAAAGGGGCCGGCAACAACAACAAGAAAGTTGTTACCCTCACTGGGGCAATTAAAAAACTGGGCAGTTCCTCCTTTGTCGTGGCCGGCGTCACCGTCGCCCGCCCATGTTGGATGGACCATTCAGAGCCCCGGAACCTCCTTCATGGCCTCGCAGATGCGAGGTCTCCTCTGAATGCTGATCAACCCGCAAGAGACTCAGCCAGATGATATTAAACCATCCGCACGTGTGGTCCGATATACATATGTGGTTTGAATAAGGCAAAAATGCTAAGCTTACCTGCCTTACTGCTCGTTTAGCGGATAGGCCATGGATGAGGACCGGAAAGTCAGACGCACTATCGATACCCGGATGATGCCGGCGCGCGTGATTCCGCTTGTGCGGCTCATTCTCGGCGCCTCGATGCTGCTTGTCTTCATCCTGGATAGACGGATCACCGGACGCCCAATTACGTTTGCTGACGGTCTGCTTGCTACGTACGTCCTTTTCGGCGCCGGTCTTTACTCCCTTACCAGAATTCACAGCCCGCTCGTCCGCAGGATCTCGAATTGGGAGCATTGGGTCGACGCGGCAACCTTTTCAGGCCTCGCGATACTCGACGTCCAAAAGAGTGTTCTCTTTCTGAGCGGACTTTTTTTCTCCTTCCTGGTTGCATCCGCCCGATGGGGATTCACCTCGGCAACCCGGGTCGCGGCAGCTTCTGCGACTTTGTGCACTGCGTCGGTCCTGGCAGCGCAGTTGTGGACGCTTCGGCTTGATGTCAATCAGCTGCTCATCCCGTTCGTGACACTCCTGGTGCTTGGAGGCATGGTCGCTTACTGGGGAGGATTCGAAATCGCGCTCAAGCGGCGTCTTGAATTCATTTCCGGGGTGACAAGGATCTCCAATCCGCGCTTCGGGCTTGGGCACGTGATCGGAACCTTCATGGAGAAGTTGCGCGAATATTTTGACGCTGACACCTGCATCATGGTCATGGCCGAGCCGGGGGAAGCCGAGGTGCTGCTGCGCCGCGTCGACAAGTCAAGGCCGGGCAGAGGAGCGCGCGCCGTGTCCATTTCCCAGGACACTGCCTCGCGACTGCTTTCGCTGCCTCCCGAAGTTGCAGTAATGCGTCGAAGCGGGCCGCGCTTCGCGCTTCTCCCGCGGACGGGCTACTTCGAATGCGACGTTGTGCGCGGCGAGCGAACCACCAACGCGAAAGAGACGAGCGAGAGGCTGGCGGTGACGGCTGATGCTGCGTCGCTTCTGACTGTGCCTCTGCGCTATCGAAACGACACCCTTGGACGAATCTTTCTCACCTCGGGCCGGCGCTGTTTCAAAGAGTCCGACGTGTACTTCCTCCTTCAGGTCTTTGATCTCCTCATGCCGGTCCTCGACAATATTCGACTGGTAGACCGTATGGCGGCGGATGCAGGCCTTGCCGAGCGAAAGAAAATCGCCCGGGACCTGCACGACAGCGTCATTCAGCCGTACATCGGTTTGAAACTTGGTATGGCGAGTCTGCGCCAGAAGCTCGAGGCAGGAACGCTCCAACTGTCCGACATCGATCGTCTGATCACGGTCAACGAAGAGGCGGTGGCCGACCTGCGCGGCTACATTTCGGTGCTGAAGGGCAATGTCGAACAGGATGAAGACCTTCTCTCCGCAGTGAGGCGCTTCGTCACCAAATTCTCGTTCGCCACGGGCATATCTGTCGATATCCAGGCGAGCGATCATTTGCACGTCAACGACCGTCTCGCGGCCGAGGCCCTGCAAATTGTTGCCGAGGGATTGAGCAATATACGTCGCCACACGGAGTCAATGCGGGCGCGGGTCTCGATCGGCTGTGACGACGGGCAACTGGTTCTGCGCATCGCCGACGTCTGCAGTAATGGGGTGGTGCCGGAGCCTTATGTGCCCTGGTCCATTACTGAGCGCGCGGAAGCCCTGGGAGGAAAGGTCCGAGTAGAGCCACAGTCACATGGGGGTAGCACTGTTGTTGTAGAAGTTCCGCTCTGAGAGAAAAAGCCATGACCAAACCAGAATCGGCAAAGAAGCCGATCCGTGTCCTCCTCGTTGACGATCACACGGTCGTGCGGACGGGACTCCGGATGCTTATCGAGAGCCAGCCCACAATGCAGGTAGTCGGCGAGGCGGGAAACAAAGCCGATGCATTGACGATCACGGCGCGCGAGCAGCCCGACATCATCCTGCTTGATCTTTTCCTCGGTCAGGAGAACGCGATTGAGTTCCTTCCCGAGCTCCTCACTGCGGCGGAGGACGCGCGCGTGATCGTACTGACAGGGTTCCGCAATCCCGCAGAGCACCAGCGCGCCGTGCGATTGGGGGCGATGGGGGTGGCGTTGAAGGAAACTACCCCACAGCTCCTGCTCAGGGCCATCGAACGAGTCCATGCCGGCGAAGTCTGGCTAGACCGTTCCCTGACTTCAAACCTCATCGTCGAATTGAGGGGCACGCACAAGCCCACCAAGGCCCAGCAGCAGGAAGATGGGATTGGCAAACTCACCAGTCGCGAGCTGGAGGTGATTGCGCTCGTGGGCGAGGGGCTTAGGAATAAGCAGATTGCCGACCGTCTGTGCATCAGCGAAATCACGGTGCGGCACCATCTGACCTCGATTTTCGAAAAAGTGAAGGTGTTGGATCGTCTCGAACTGCTCATCTTTGCCTACCAGAAGGGACTTGTGAAGGTTCCAGGCTAAGAGATTGATTCCCCCGGCAATCTCGGTAAGCATCCTGCTCTCCCACCGGAGCGTTTGTCCCGGTAACATCTTGTGAGTCCTTGTCTTAGGCATCTTCTCAGCGATTTTCTTTAATCCCATGGCAAAGACGCGAGTGGCACAGTTGTGCCGTTCAACCCCCAACAATCATCCCCTGTATCCGAGTCAAAAACCGCGCATTTAGACCATATTAATTGGTCTCCTTGTACAATTTCTTCGATAACAGAACTCCCTTAGACTGTCATCGCAGTACAAGAAAGCAGAGCAACTAGAGGAACTCCCCCCAACCTCGCAATTCTGCTTTGGCATTTCTTCTCGCACAGCCTGTTCCGGAGGAAAACGCGCTTGCTGGGCGGTTTTGGCAGTTTGCATCTCAATCTCAGCTCCTCACCTATGGAGGTGCTTGATGCATGGTGAGCCACGGAGGTCAAACATAGGTCGCGTGAGGTCAGTCTCGGCCTTAGGTATCATCGGCATTCTCAGTGTTTCACTCTTCAGTCAATCGTGGCGGCAATTCGGATCGAACCCGGCTCGCGGAGTCGACAAGATGGAGCCGACACTGCGTGCACTCCAACAGCAAACTGCGCTTTCAAACGACGAAACCATTCCAGTGATTGTTCAGTTTGAAGAGCCCGAAGCCACGGACAATTCTGAGGAGGTGATGCACGGACGAGCCCGTGTGATTCTTCAGTCCGGAGGCGTGGCGGATCGCCCTTTTTCACATCTGCCGATTCACACGGCCCGCATGAGCCGGCAAGCGCTCGACCGCTTGGCCGAAGATCCACGCGTCGCGCACATTTCATTCGACTACCCTGTCCAGGGAAACCTGGGACGGACGGCACGTGCCATAGGCGCAGATCAGGTCTGGACCGGTGCGAATTCGGCCACCGGTGACGGCATCACAGTCGCAGTCATCGATTCCGGGGTTGGAGACCAGGGCAAAAGTGCCTGGGATCTGGCAAGAAGCATATCCATCAGCTTGAATTTCGTTTCCGGCACCAGCACCGCCAACGATGAATACGGTCACGGCACGCACGTCGGAGGAATCATCGCCGGATCGGGGAAAAACTCAGGAGCAAAAAACGGTTTCGACGACGTATATGAAGGAATTGCACCCGATGCGAAGCTGATAAGTCTGAAAGTTCTGAACAGCTCAGGTGTGGGTCGCACCAGCGACGTGCTGGCGGCCTTGAATTGGTGCCTCCAATACAAGGGCAAGTTCGGAATTGCCGTCATAAATCTGTCGTTGGGCCACCCTGTTTATGAATCCTACAAAACGGATCCACTCTGCCGGGCTGTCGAAACCTGCGTGCAGGCCGGCATGGTAGTCGTGGTGGCAGCCGGAAATTATGGAAAAGATCAAAATGGAAATGCTGTTTACGGCGGCATCAACAGCCCCGGCAATGATCCCGCCGCCATAACCGTGGGGGCGATGGACACCTGCGGGACGGACTCGCGATCCGATGACCAGGTTGCCAGTTATAGTTCGCGCGGCCCAACGGCCATCGACGGTCTGATCAAGCCGGACATTGTGGCTCCGGGAAACAAAGTCGTATCAGACTCCCTGCCAGAGGGAACGCTCTTCCAAGATTACCCTTCTAACGTAATTCTCTCCCAGTATGCCAAAAAGAATCTTGCATACAGCTACTTCGTTCTCAGCGGTACGAGCATAGCGGCTCCTGTGGTTTCGGGGACGGTGGCTTTGATGCTGGACGCCAATCCGACGCTCACCCCCCACATGGTGAAAGCCATTCTCACATACACCGCGGAGCGCTTGACCGATCCCAGCATTCTCGAGCAGGGCAATGGTTACCTAAACGCCGAAGGTGCGGTGCGGCTCGCACGCGCACTTAGCCAGAGCCACACCAACATCAAACCTGGAAAACCTTGGATTCCGAGCCCATCACTCCTCAAGCCTTACAGCATCATTAACGGAGAGGGAATTCTCTGGGGTGACGGCATTCTTTGGGGCGACGGCATCCTTTGGGGTGACGGAATCCTCTGGGGCGATGGAATTCTCTGGGGTGACGGAATCCTCTGGGGCGATGGAATCTTGTGGGGCGACGCAGTGCTCAGCGGCAAGTACTCTGCCGCCAGTTGGAATGATCCTGTGATGGTGAACAAGCAGGTGGCCCTCGGAAGCGGGATTCTGTGGGGCGACGGAATCCTGTGGGGAGACAGCATCCTTCTTGATAACACCCTGATATGGAGCTACGGCGCTCGGAATCACACTCGAGGAGTCGCCAGTCGTACGCGGTCGAAGTGGTACCCCGCTCTTGTGGATCCCTACTCCCTTGCTGGTTCAACTATAGATATCCTGGTCCATGGTCAAGCGGGCATTGTGACTGGAATCCGCGTTGGACCTGTCGGAGCTTGGTTTTATCCGCATAAGTAGAGGTGTGTTCCATGACGTTTCAGGTCTCTCAAACCGAATCTAACTTGTGGAGTTACAACAATGAGTCAACATCAGCCTTATAAGAAATCCGCTAAGCGGATGATGAGAAGGTGGGTTCTCGCCATTCCTGTGATGCTCCTGCTTGCAGTCTGCGTGTTCAGCCAGCAGGGCAATACCTCGAATCCGGGACAGAGCTTCGACAAGCTGGAGGCGGTGCTCGCAGCCCTGAATGACTCGTCATTAAAACCGGGAGAAACTGTTCCTGTGATTGTCCAATTCTCGGATGACGATCGGGGCAACGGAAGACGCTCGGGGCCCGACAAGAAGATCCAGGAATGGGCACGCATCATCTCCGGCTCGCTCGGCACCCCCGGAAAGGGCTATGGGCACTTTCATGCCCATACGGCACGGGTGAACGTTAGGGCTCTGAAGATGCTCGCTCTTAATCCGCTCGTGAGCAGGATCTCACTCGACCATCCGATTAAGGGGCGCCTGTTTACTAGCGCGCGCGCAGTAGGGGCAGACCAGGTATGGAATGGCGTGCCCGGGTACACGGGAAGCGGAGTCAACGTCGCGGTGATTGACTCGGGCATCGCTGCGGTGCCCGATCTGGCAAACCAAGTTGTTTACCGGCAGTCCTTCAACTCCACTTCGGGCGACCTCTTCGGCCATGGGACGCACATTGCGGGGATCATCTCCGGGACAGGCCAGCAATCCATGCCTGGCAGTGGGTACAGCGTCCAGTACCAGGGCATCGCCTCTGGAGCCAACCTCATGGATCTACAGGTGCTTGACTCTGATGGATCAGGCTTCACGAGCGACGTTCTCGATGCCCTGGACTGGTGCATCGACAACAAAGACGTTGCCAACATCCGTGTGATCAATCTGTCGCTGGGTCATCCCGTCTTCGAGTCGTACAAGAAGGACCCGTTGTGCCAGATGGTCGAGTCGTGCGTGAAAAACGGGATTGTCGTTGTGGCGGCGGCAGGCAACTACGGCAAGGGCAGTATCGGAACCGTCTATGGGGGCATAACCAGCCCGGGCAATGACCCTGCTGTCATCACCGTCGGCGCGTCGGATACCCGGGACACGATATCACGCCAGGATGACACGGTTGCGAGCTTCAGCTCTCGCGGGCCGACCCCGATCGACGGAGTGCTCAAGCCCGATCTGGTGGCGCCGGGGAACAAGATCATTTCCTGCTCGAATCCCAATAGCAATCTCTATATCAACAATCCCGCAAACCGGGTGTATGCCGATCCTCCTGGGGTAAGCGCGGACTATCTCACGCTGAGCGGAACCAGCATGGCCGCAAGCGTCGTATCAGGCACGGTTGCATTGATGTTGGAAGCAAACTCCTCACTGACACCAAACATGGTCAAGGCGATCCTTACCTATACTGCCCAGCGCATGACCACAGCGAATCTGCTCGAGCAGGGGAACGGGCTTCTGAACGCGGTAGGGGCGGTGCGGCTTGCCGCTTCAGTCTCCCACAATTTCAGGTCGTTGTCGCCTGGAGCACTCCTGATCCACAATTCATCCGCCATGCGCCCTTACGATACAATCGCAGGGGTTACCTTCCCTTGGGGTCGAAGCTTTCTCTGGGGTAACGGTGTCTTGTGGGGCGATGGCGTTTTGTGGGGCGATGGCGTTCTCTGGGGTGATGGTGTACTCTGGGGCGATGGGGTCCTCTGGGGTGACGGTGTACTCTGGGGCGACACCTTGATGCTCTACAAGCAGAAGGCGCTCGATTATGGAGTTCTCTGGGGCGATGGCGTGCTGTGGGGCGACAGTGTCACTCTCAACGGGAGCCCAATCATAGTGACAAAAGTGGGCGCGACCGGGATTCGTCTCAAGACGAAGCACAGGTGGTACTGGCTCTTTGCCAATCCGTTTTCAATCGGGGATACGACCGTACTAGCTTTCGGCGAAGATGGCTCTGCACTAGAACTGACCGTGGGGCAACCGGGAGACTGGTACTTTCCGCCGGATGACGACTAGAAAGCGATAGCATCATCCGTCCTGGGGTCGCCGGCCTCTCCTTCGGGCTGGCGACCCCCCTCTGGTTCGGGGCTTTACTGAGATAAGGTGCTATCGTGAATCGCCCGGCGAAACTGCCTTTCCAAGAAAAACAGCATCACCCGGCATACATCTATTACTTGTATTCCGTCTCGAGTCTGGGCCTTGTCTCCATTTTGTACGCCATCTGGCAGCTGCCGAAGCAAACCACGAGTCACCAGTGGCTCATCCTCGCTATCCTGACCGTTGTCACCAGCACCTTCTCCATCAAAATTCCCGCAGTAAACTCCAAGATCACTCTGGGCGACACGCTCATCTTGACCAACGTCGTTCTCTTTGGACCTGCCGCCGGCACCCTCACGGCGGCTCTCGATGCAATTGTCGGATCCCTTTACGCCCGCACGAAGTCGCGTCGGCTGCAGTACATGTGTTTCAATTTGGGAACCATGGCGACCTCGGCCTTGACCGGTGGAACCATCTTCTTCCACTTACTCGGGCGCGGACCGCTCTATTCCAACCCCATGCACTCTTTTTATGAGATTCTTCTTCCGTTGAGTGCTCTGGGCTTCATCCATTATCTCTGCAATTCCGGCAGCGTTGCCATCATGGTCGCGCTCGAGCTGCGCAAAAACATCCGCGAGATTTGGCTGGACAGCTTTCTCTGGACTTCAATCACCTACCTCGCCGGCGCCGCGACAGCAGGCTTTACCGCCGTCCGCATAGGTTCCATGACGCCCACAGTGCTTGCAGTCATCTTGCCGGTTCTGCTGGCCGTCTATTTCACCTATAAAACCTATCTGGATAAAGTACGGGAAGTTCGTTCTCTCGCATACTACGACAGCCTGACATCACTGCCAAATCGTGTGCTCTTCGTTGAACATCTCAACCAGGCGCTCGGACACTCGCGGCACAACAGGCAGAACATTGCCGTCATGTTTCTCGACCTGGACAATTTCAAGCGCATTAACGATACATACGGCCACTGCGTTGGCGACTTGCTGGTCCAAAGCGTTGCAGTTCGTCTGGCAAGGAGTGTGCGGACGGACGAACGCGATACTCCTTCCCGCCCTAATCCTCAGGACATCGTCATCGGGCGCTTTGGCGGGGATGAATTCACCGTACTATTGACTGAAATCAGCTGCCCGCAGGAGGCCGCCAAGATCGCAGACCGCCTCCTTCAAGCGTTTTCGAACCCGTTTTCTCTGGAAGGGCAGGAGGTTTCGGTTGCCGCCAGCATCGGCATCAGTGTCTACCCATTCGATGGCGAGGATGCAGATACTCTTCTCAAGAACGCCGACACTGCAATGTTTTATGCCAAGGATCATGAAAGAAGCAGCTACCGCTATTATTCGCAGTCAATGAACGAAATGTCTCCAGAAAAGCTCCTGTTGGAGAATGACTTGCGAAAGGCCCTCCTTCGCAAGGAGTTTAGGGTCCATTACCAACCCAAGGTAGATGCAGAATCAGGAGCGCTCACAGGGGCAGAAGCACTGGTTCGCTGGCAGCACCCGACCAAGGGTCTTCTGGCGGCCGCCGAGTTCGTTCCTTTGGCGGAAGAAACAGGGCTGATCAAGCCCATCGGTGAATGGGTGTTGCGCAGCGTCTGTGCGCAGATTTCGGACTGGCTTAGCGACGGCGTCTCCCCGGTTCCCGTGGCTGTGAATCTCTCTGCCATTCAGTTCAAGCAACAGGGGCTGGCACAGCTCATCTCCGATATCATCCACGAGGCGGCCCTGGACGGCAGCTACCTTGAGCTGGAGATTACCGAAGGCACAATCATGAAAAACGAGGAGGAGGCGGACCGGTCGCTGCGAGAGTTGAGAGCTCTGGGGGTGAAGATTTCCATTGATGATTTCGGTTCAGGCTATTCTTCCCTGAGCAGACTGAAACGCTTCAGCCTGGATGCCTTGAAGATCGATCATTCCTTCGTGGCCGATCTGGCAGAAAACCCGGACGACAGAGCCATCACCGGGGCAATTATTGCCATGGCAACCAGTCTGAACCTGAAGGTAATTGCCGAGGGCGTCGAGACGGAAAAACAATTGCAGCTTCTGAGGAAACAGGGCTGCCATGAGATCCAAGGCTGGCTCTACGGCAAGGCCATGCCGGCAGTCCAGTTTGCCCTGCTGCTGGACAGGAATCGCTGTTTTGGATCCGCGTTTGGAAGCGCCCGCCACTCCCCCTCGAATGTTGTCATGGCGGATCAAAGATTCAAGCCAGAGCACGACTGGCATGGCGGCAAGCCCAGCACCAGGAGATTGCCGGTAGCTCTAAGATCCTGGCCGTCTTGATTTAGAATTCCACCTCCCAGCACCTGCGCCACTTGCTAGAATTCGCTTGCTCTCCCCACCCCATCGATATAGAAATACTTACATGCCAATAACGATCATGGGCGCGGGGCAGAATGACATAGAGGTGGTCTGTGAGCGAGGAGCAAGGGAAACGTAGCGAGCGGCGCGATTACTATCGTGTCACCTACCCCAGGGGTGACGAGCCCGTCCTGGTGATCGCCGGGCTGCACTATCCCATCGTTGATCTTGCCGAGGGAGGACTGAAGTTTCGGATCAGTGGCTCGCTGCCGATTTTCAAGGGCGGTGCGCTCAAGGCGAGTATCATCTTCCACGACGACCAGGTTGTCGAGGTCGCCGGCAAGATGATTCGTAAAGGCCTGAGGTACGTGGTCGTTCATCTCGAGCAGGGCATCCCGTTGAAGAAGATCATGGAAGAGCAACGGTTCCTGTTGAAGAAACACAAGGTCCTCCTTTAGGAGCCAGCAAGCACGAGGCGCAGCCGTAGCGTGTCGCAGGCGTTTGGCGCAGGGGCGACGTCGTGGTGACGACACAAGCGAGAAACTCCGAAAGGTGGCCCCGCGGAAGCGAGGCAACGCACGCGGCGTGGCAATCACTGGATACCGTCTGCTTGCGCCCCGCTCTTCTCCGGAGCCGTGATCAAAAAAACTCCATCCTCCCCGCAACCAAGCCGGCAAGATAGGGTTATTATTGTCAGCGGCGCCTGCAATGCTTGGACGTGCAACGCTTTCACGTTGACGATGCCGGGGGAGCATGCTAAAAAATGCACGTCCGAAAACCGTCAGCCGGAGTGCGGCGCAGAGTCCTGTCGTTTGCCATCAACGCCCGCATGCCGAGCGAGAGTGAGATGCTGAAATCGATCCCTGACCTAAGGCTGGTAGGACGAGACCATAAACCCGAGGGAAGCATTGTACGTGTCGGCGATGTAGCGATCGGCGGGCGCAAGATAGTGGTGATGGCTGGTCCCTGCTCCGTCGAGAACGCCGACCAGCTGCTCGCGACAGCCCGGGCGGTTCAGGGCGCCGGGGCAGTCATCCTGCGCGGCGGCGCCTTCAAGCCGCGAACCTCGCCCTACAGTTTTCGTGGCCTCAAGGAAGAAGGGCTGCGCATGCTGGCCGACGTCAAGCGAGAGACACGGCTTCCGATAGTTACCGAAGCCATGGACACGCGTCATCTCGACGCGGTGTGCGCGCATGCCGACATGATCCAGATTGGCTCGCGCAACATGCAGAACTATACGCTCCTCGAGGAGGTCAGCAGGCTCCGGGTGCCTGTCCTGCTCAAACGCGGCCTGAGCGCCACAATCGAGGAGTTTTTGTTCGCCGCCGAATATGTCGCAAGTGGCGGAAATGAGAGGATCGTTTTGTGTGAGCGGGGGATCCGCACTTTTGAAACCTCCACCAGAAACACCCTCGACCTCAGCGCGGTTCCCATTATCAAGAAGTTGAGCCACCTGCCGATCATTGTCGATCCCAGTCACGGCACCGGAATCTGGTGGTTGGTGCCGCTGCTGGCCCGCGCTGCTGTCGCAGTTGGGGCCGACGGTCTCCTTGTCGAGGTTCACGTAGATCCGGGCAGAGCGCTCAGCGACGGCGACCAGTCTTTGAGGCCGGACAAGTTCGCAGCCATGATGGCAGATCTCAAGCCGGTTGCACTCGCCGTTGGCCGAGAGATTTGACAGCCCCCTGAAATGCCTTGCTGTGGAGTACCCTGACCACACTCGGCCAAAAACAGTGCCGTCATGCCGGCCGAAAACTCGTGCACTGCGCGATCCCACGGGGCCTTGACTCATGATTCAGCACCACAAAGACGACACAGCCAGCCTCCTCTGGCGCCGGTTTTCAGGCCCCGTAGCCGACGAGATCTACGTTCAATGTCGGCCCCATCCCGAACAAGAGAGGGATATCGCTCGTCAGACCTCCTCGGTTTATGAGGCGCTGGACTCCTTGCTGCGCCGGGAAAATGGGTCCCTCACACATGTCATTAGCGAGACGGTGTTCTTCCGCGACATCGGAAAGGACTTTGAACGCTTCCAAGAGGCGCATTTGCAAGCCTTTGAAAGGTCTGCCGGCACTCCTCCCCTGTTGCCGGCTTTGACCTGCATCGGACAGCCGCCTCTTGATGCGCAGGCCAACCTGGTGCTGAGCGCGACCGCCATCATTCCCCGCCAGGGACCGTTGTATGACCGCAGTCATTCCTTCCCCGCCGTGGGGCGTTCTTTTGCGCTTGGCGACCAGAAGTATCTTCATGCGGGGAGCATTTACGGCGCCGCCGGGGACGCTTTTGACCAGACTTACAGCATGTTCTGCCTGGCGGACAAGATGCTGGAGAAGGAGGGGATGGACTTCCGGGACGTGATCCGCACGTGGATTTATTTGCGTGAAATGGAGCGCGATTACGCGGAGTTCAACCGGGCCCGGCGGGAGTTCTTCCGGCATAGGAATATAACCTTGCTCCCCGCGAGCACCGGCATCAATGGATCTCCCTTCCCGAAGAAGGCCGACCTTACCCTCGGTTTCTATGCCATCAAGTCCCCACAAGGCGTCCGAGCCACAGCGATGGCCACACCGACACTAAATGAGGCGTGCAGCTACGGATCCGATTTCTCGCGCGGGCTCAGGGTCGTCGAGGAAAACAAGGTCGCGCTCTACATCTCGGGAACTGCAAGTGTGGACAAGGAAGGCCGCACGTTGCACGTCGATGACTTTGAAGCCCAGGTTGATCGCATGCTTCTCAACGTGGAGACCTTGCTCTCGACGCAGAATGCTTCCTTCCAAAACGTGCTCTCGGCAGTCACCTATCTCAAAATCCCAGACCATGCGCCGCTCCTGCGCCGGATTCTTCGGGAGCGCGGACTTGACGACACGCCGAACGCACTGGTGCATGCTGCTGTGTGCCGGCCGGACCTTTTGTGCGAAATGGAAGCTATCGCCGCACTCCCCTTGGAAAACAATAGCCGGTGAGGCAACGCGCACCTTCGTTTACTGCCGACTGCTCTCTGTTTGATTATCTCCAGACGCGCAGGTCTGTCGGGCTCGTTGCCCCGCCGCGCATCAGGTCAGCGGCAAACAGCAACAACAGCTGGACATCACGCACTAGATGCAGGACGACTTTGTGCGGATAAATGCGCAGGAACTGGTGCCGGCGCCATCGCTCCCGGGTCTTTCCCCAGAACTGGTTTAAGTCAGAACGCGTGTACGTGACCCGTTTCGCAACGCTGAAGTTCAAATCCCTAAAGACCAGGGCCACACGCGAGGGAACGCGCAAGTCGGGGAAGTGAACCCGTGCCCGTATGTGGGCCAGCTGGAGTTCGGCTGCGCGCAGGCTCCGGTTGAGTTCGCTGCGCAGGCGATCGAGTTCGACCATGAGCTTCCTCTCGGCCTCGCTCCGCCGGCGGGTCTGAAGCCACAGCTCCTCCATCATGAACAGCAGCGACAACCAGTCGCGCGCGAGCTGCTTCAGATCCCGAAAGCGACGCAAGAAATGGCGCAGCCGCGATTCAACCGGAAACCCGGGCCGTCGCTCTTTCCGGTCCTTGAGACGGAAAAAACCATGGATCATCGGATGCCCCTGTTCAATCAGGGCCGAGTTACGGTACCAGATGAAGTTGCGGAAGAGATTCCAGTAAGTTTCCGGATTCGCGTTTGCCAGCACCGCGCGCATGTAATCGAAGGAGTAAAAACTCTCCCACGCTTTGCGGTAGGTCGCATACCACTCGCCCGGTTTGAAGTTCGGATGGCGCATGGTCTCGTGGAAGGAGTCATAGCTGTTCAGGTCCGGCTCGATCCACTCACCCCGCCGCACCATCTGCTCATGGTCGCGCGAACCGGGAATCGGAGTCAGCATGAAAAAGGATGCCTTATCCACTCTCAGCTCCCACTTCAGGCGCTCGATGTCCTCCTGGACCGATGCGGGCGTGTCGAAAGGGAAACCGATGATGTAGGCCGCATGTGTTGCCACCTTGGCGTTGTGCCAAGTACTAATCAGGTCCTTGTAGTCCTGGACGTGGTTCTGGCCTTTGCCGGTGGCTTTCAGATTCTTCGGATTGATGCTTTCCATGCCGATGAAGACCTGACTGCAGCCGGCGCCGGCGGCCAGGTTCACGAAGTCAGGAATCTTGTAAGACTGCGTGTCGACCTGTATCATGAACTCGATCTCGATACCCCCGGAGCGCAGGCGCAGCAACATCTGAAAGATTTCGCGCCAGTTGGGATTGCGCGCAAAGTTGTCGTCCGTGAAAAAATAAAAGTTGATGCCGTAGAGACGGTGGTTCTCGCGGATGGCCTGCTCGATGGACTCCACCGATCGAGCGCGCATTTCGCGGCCCTGCACGTTGATGATCGAGCAAAAACTGCAATTGAAAGGGCAGCCCCTGCTGCAATCAATGGTCCCAAGGTTCGGCGCGACAAACCGTTTCATGTGGCTGCGCAGCGGCTTGGGCACCGGCTGGCTGGCGAGGGACGGCTTTTGAGGCAGAAAATCGTATATGGATCTGAGTCGATCGTGAAGCGCATCGCGCAGAATATCAGCCCAGGCGCCCTCGACTTCTCCCAGGACTATGGTGACACCGATATCGATCAACTCTTGGATCTCCGGGCTCCCGTCAGGGAAAATGGCTTTGGCGCCGCTGACGTGGAAGCCGCCGATCAAGACCGGCAGCCCTCCCCGGCGAAAGCGGCGCGCAAGATCGGCGGCACGTGGGAACTGATTCGACTGCACGCCCACCAAGCCGACAATTGTCTTAGAAGCGTTGGGTCGATTGGATCGAACGATTCGCTTGACAGGAACTTTCTGTACGGCTTCGTCGATGATCTCGACGTCGATCTGCACATCCGGACCGAGCGCTTCCTGCTCTATGACATCTTCCGTCAAGCTGTAGAGGCAGGCGAGCGTGTTGCTGGGCAGCACCCCGCGAAAGTGGCGAATGACAAACCCTTCGTCGTCATATTTGGATGGCTTGACCAGAACGATCTTCAGGCGTTTGGGTACTTCAGAGCGGCGCGTTGCTTTCTTCAATTCATTCAATGCCTCAATCCTATCCAGCAATCAAGTCCGACCAAAGCCTCCCCGCCTGGAAACGAAAGTCTGTCGAGGAGGGCGGTATAAATCGCCGTCAGGCAGCTCGGCTCGCGCCACGGCTTCGGCCGTCTCCGAAAAACCAATAGTGCTCGGTAAGATACTCTTACACGAGAGTTTAATCTTACGAAGCCTGACCGCTCCATTCAACACGTTTGGCCCACGGAAATCGTAAAACTTGCTTTTACAATTGTCCCTTGAAGTACGGCTGAATGCTGCCGCTTTTGTCAGACGGGACCCGCAGGCTTTGGGCAGGCAGTTCTGTTCCGAGCACGTCAGCAAGCCGGATGTCTTGGGGCATCCTCACTGACGCCTGTCACTCGTCACCGCTCTTATTCGGCCGCTTCCCGCATGATGGAAATGATCGTTTGCTCAACTTCGCGCGCCACGGGCTCCAGATCGGGAGCATGATAGGCAGCAAGCATCTCGGTCGGTTTGATGGTTGCGATCTTGACCTTGCCTTCCTCCTGATAGACCGAAACCCGGCATGGCAGAGCAGTGGATATTTCCATCTTCGATTCCAGCACCCTCTTGGCCTGCACTGGGTTGCAAACCTCAAAGATGAAGCAGTCCCTCTCGAAAGCAACGCCCTTCTTCGCCATCGCCTCTTTCAGGTTGTGAATTCCCAGTATGCCGAACTTGTGTCTCTGCACCGCCGGTTCCATCGCGGCACAAACATCGGCAAGGGACTTATTTGACTCCACAACTATGAGCATGACGGCCCTCCCCTCAAGCAAGGATCTTGAATTCGACTATCCATCTCTATTTTACCCGACGAGAGCTCATGGGGTCGGCTGAATTTCACAGTTCTGTGCATGAGAAGTTCCGACGGGGAACACGCCGGCGCGTTCATGAAATCTCGTGCTTAAGAGAGGCGGCTTCGGAAAGCCAGGGGGAGAGGATGGATCGCGAATAACTGGGGTAGGTCTCCAGGATCAGGTCGGGACCGGCGTTAAAGCTGCGGCAGATGCGGAAGCGTGGCGCTTCGCTTGCAGATGCGTAACCTTTGCCGCCTACGGACGGCACAGCCTTGCTGCCCCCAAGAACGATCGGAGCGATGATGAAAAAGAACTTGTCTGCCAGATTAGACGATAGAAATGACCAGTGAACCTCGCTGCCGCCCTCAACGAGTAGTCCGAGGACGTTCCGCTTCCCCAACTCAAGCAATACGCGATGCAGGTCCAGCCCTTGCGAGCCGCACTCAACCGCGACAATCTCAGCCCCTCTCGCTTCCAGTTCCCGCCTGCGCTCCTGGGGCGCATCCGGGCGACAGAAGATCAGGGCACGGGCATCCGGCACGGCCTGGAAAAAACGCGCGCTGGGTGGAGTGCGCAGATGGCTGTCCAGCACCACCGTCATCAGGGAACGCGCTTTCGGCAACTTGCCGCGGTAAGAGAGTTGCGGGTCGTCCGCCAGCACGGTGCCGACGCCTACCAGCAAGGCATCCAGCGCCAGCCGCAGTTGCTGGCCGAACTCCCTACTTTCCTCGGAGGTAATCCAACCGCCGGGACTGCCGGCAGCGGCAATCCGGCCGTCGAGCGACATGCCCACCTTGCCGACCACGAGCGGCAGCCCCGTGGTCACATGACAGGCAAACGGCTCGATGATTCGTCCGGCCTCCGCCTGGAGCACTCCGACTTCCACCTCGATGCCCGCGGCGCGCATCGCGCTGATCCCCTTGCCTGACATTATTGGGTTAGGATCCAGATGTGCCACAACCACCCGCCGCACACCGGCGGCAATCAAAGCAGAGGTGCAAGGAGCGGTCCGCCCATAGTGCACACACGGCTCGAGGGTCACGTAGGCAGTCCCGTTGCGGGCGTGGCTTCCAGCCGCCGTGAGTGCGCGCACCTCGGCGTGATCGCGATCCTTGTATTCATGCCAGCCCTGTCCGACAACCTTGTCTTCCTGAACGATCACGCACCCGACGGATGGATTGGGGCTGGCCAAACCGAGAGACTTCTCCGCCAGCGCCAAAGCCCGCCTCATGAACTTCCGGTCTCGGGAATCCACAGCGACCCCAGTCTTGGATTACGGTCTTGCATCCAATTCCGAACTCAGACACCGGACCTGTCGTACCAGCCTGCGAAGGTCTGAAGCCGGCGGCCGAAGGTCAGAACCGAATAGCATGCACGAAGTCCGCAATCCATACCCGCGATGTCCTTAGCGCGCTGGTTGAGGAAGCTGGATGCGAAGTCGACGGATGCGCTTGCGGTCCGCGTCCAGGATCTGGATCCGTATCTCTTCGAGATCGAATTCCTCGCCCGGCGCAGGAATGCGTCCCAGGTAGGACGCGACCAATCCTGCGACCGTCGAAGCGTCGCAGCCTGTGAACTTCTTCCCCGCCAGCTCTTCCAGATGGTAGAGTTCCGTGCTTCCTCGAAACACATAACTCCGCGGGCTCTCCTCGACGATCTCGCTCACCTTGGCCTGGTCCTCATCGCGTATCTCACCTACAATCTCTTCCACGAGATCCTCGATGGTGACGAGCCCGGCGACGCCTCCGAATTCATCGATGACGATCGCCGTGTGATCCCCGCGCATTTGCAGCTCTTTCAGCAGCGCCGAAACGCGCTTCGTCTCGGGCACAAACAGCGCAGGATGAATCAGGCTGCTGATTGGTTCAGACTCTTTCCCTTGTGAGTATTGCGCCAGAAGCTGCCGGATGTAGGCAATGCCAACGATGTGATCGACGTCGCCCCGGAAAATCGGAATGCGAGAATGGCGGCTCTCCACCATGACATGGCGCAGTTCGCCCATAGTGGCGTCCTCGCTGCAAGCAGCGATCCTGGTGCGCGGCGTCATAACCTCACGCACCAGGGTGTCCCCAAACTCTACGACCGACTGAATCAGCTGCGTGTCCTCTTTCTCCAGTATCCCCTCATCTTCCCCAATCTCCAGGTACGCTTGAATTTCCTCTTCGGTCGCTTCTTCGCCGGCGGGGCTGGCGAGCGTCTCGGTTTCCTGATAAAGGCGCTTGAAGAGATCCAACATGCCCGAGACAGGCACGGCCAGAACGCGCAAGACCGTGAGGAGCGGGTTCAGGCAGCGAAAGAACAGGATCAGCTTCCTCTCCGAGTCGTTCTGAGTCATGAGCCGCGGAAACAGTTGCCGGAACAGGAAAGAGGTTGCGAGCGCCAAGCCAAACGCGTAGGCCGCGCCCCAGACCGGCCAGCGCCGCAGACTCGCATCGGTGATCAGGACGGCGGCGACGATGAGCGCGATCTGGATCCCGAGATGCAGGGGCACGAAGAGATGGGTCTTGTTTTCGATCACCAGAGGAAGGAGCGGCGGCGCTTCTTGGTTCTCGCGCTCCAGGCTCATCCGCAACGTCACAGGACTGGCAGCGATCAGAGCCCCCTCCACGAGAGACAGCACAAACAGGACGGCGATACTCACAACGATTGCTGCGATCTCCGGATAGAAATAGGTCATGTCTTGACTCTCATGATTGCTGCCGGGAACGCTCGCGACAAAGCTCGCCTCCGCAGCAGCCGTTGCTGCAGCCGCTTCATCTCGCCTGTATCGGATTCGTGATCGTAGCCCAAAAGGTGGAGAATTCCGTGCACCAGAAGCTGTCGCAGTTCCCGCTCAGGCTCGGTGCGCCACAGGTGCGCCTGGCGCCAGGCGACCTCCGGGGCAATGACGATCTCTCCCAAGAATGGAGAGCCTTCCACTATTTCCCCCTCATAGGAAAAACTCAGAACATCTGTCACGGAATCCCGGCCAAGATGCTGCCGGTTCAAGTTGCGCATCTTGCCAGGACCCACGAAGACCACCGTGAGCGTGCGCTTCTCGACACCCATGGCGCGCAGCACTTCGCTGCAGAACGTGGACACGGCACGTCCAAAGATCTTAAATCGCCTTTGCGTGTTTAGGACTTGAGTTCGTGACAGGGATCTTGTCCGGTTTCTCTTCGGCCGCGGTGAAGTCATAATCCGGATAGTCAAGGCGTCGATGAAACAAGCCGGTCAGGATCTTGAAAAACGACTCTTTGACCTGGCATATTTCTCGCAGCGTAATGTCGCACTCGTCAAGCTGGTTGTCAGCAAGAACGGCATCAACTAGGCGATCTATCATACCTCGAATCTGCGCAGGGGAAGGGTCGTTAAGCGTCCGGGAAGCAGCTTCGACCGAGTCCGCCATCATCAGGATGGCCGCCTCTTTGGTCTGCGGCTTCGGGCCTGGATAGCGAAAATCCACTTCGTCAATCTCCTGGTTCTTCCCGTTCACTGAGTCAAGCGCCTTGCGATAAAAATAAGTCATGATCCGGGTGCCATGGTGCTGGGGAATGAGGTCGCGGATGTCTTGAGCCAGCTTTATTTCCTTGGCCAGTTCGAGCCCGTCTTTGACGTGACTCGCGATGATCAGGCAGCTCATGTTCGGCGACAGCGTCTCGTGCTTGTTGATGCCGAATGCCTGATTCTCGACGAAGTATTCGGGCTTGAGCATCTTGCCGAGATCATGATAGTAGCCGCCAACCCGCACCAGCAGGGAGTTGGCGTCGATCGTTTCCGCAGCGGTTTCGGCAAGAGCTGCGACCATCAGGCTGTGGTGATAAGTGCCGGGAGCCTCCACCGAGAGACGGCGCAGCACTGGAGCATTGAGATTCGACAGCTCCAGCAACCGGATATCGGTGGTGATCTTGAAGAGTGACTCCAGGGTGGGAAGCAACATGGATGCCAGGGCCGAAGCCAGAGCCCCGCCGGCAAAGCCGAATGCCAGCCGCAGCGGCGTGCTGCTAAATGCGAACGGGGCCTCGCGCAGGAAATCGATCCCCAGGACGCATACCATGTTCACGAGGCCGATTGTCAGGCCCGCCTTCAGAATGGCGGCCCGGTCCTGGTAATGCCGGACGCTATAGGCGCCGGCCAAGTTGCCGAGAAGGGTGTAGGCGGCAATATAGCCATCTCCATAAAACAATCCGCAGAACGTCGCAACCAGCATCGACATGATGATCCCCAGGTTCACGTCCAGGAGCAGCGTGACCAGGATCGCGCCGAATGCATACGGAATCATGTAGTAGAGCTGGAAAGGCCCATGAAAGGCCTCGGCCGGCACGTGTTCGCTCAGAATGTCGATCAACCCGGACAACAGGCGCACCACGACAAAAACGGCAACCAGCACGAGCAATATCAGAAGTGTTTGATGTCGGAGGTTCCGGTACCGGCTTTGGTAGTAGACGAAGTAGCGCCAGAGACCGTAGAGGGAGATCGCGACAAAGAGAAAAAAACCGACGAATTGTATCAGCAGCGACTTCGGTTGTTGCTGGCTCCGCAACGCCGTCAATTGCGCGACCACGGCCGGTGTGACCACATCACCCTTGCGCACGATGACCGTGCCCTGCTTGATGTTGATCTCCACAGGTAAGACGCGGGTGCCGGCAGCTTCGTGGCGCAGATCCGTCTCTGCTTGATTGTACAAGAGGTCGGGGACCAGCAGCGTGTCCATGAAGCCCAGCAACTGCGCCTGGTCTCGTGCCGAAAGCTCCGCGAACTCGAGGCGAGATTGCCGCATATACTCGCGGGCCGCAGTGGGGTTGCGCGCCATATAGGCCTCCGCCAGCGGACGCTCGGCCAGCGTTGTGTTGTCGCGCACGACGATACCCTTGCGCTGATCCCTGAGGAACTGGGGCCAGCTCTGGTCATCGACGATGCAGCCTCGCAGGAGTGTATCCAAAATCCGGAGGATTCTTCCTTCCAGAGACGCACTGAACCGTTGCTCGAGGAGAAGGGGCAAGATGTTCGGCGGCACCAACCTGCCCAAACTTGCTTGCAGATCAGCTATGATCTCGGCTCTTTGCGCCGGCTCCAGGGCCCCCTTCGCCGGCACCTTCTTTTCAGCGAGGATGTTGCGCGCCGTGGAGAAGGCCTGGCTGAGGTTGCGCTCGATCCGGGCAATCAGTGCTCCATCGAAGTCATAGACCGCCGGCGTGCGTTCGCGCGCCATCTCCCGCTCTTCCGCCGTGGCAGCCTTGTCTTCATAACTGGCATCCTGCAGGGCCCGCACGTCCTCGGTGGCAACGTCCCCAACATGATAGTCCGGAATGGCATAATAGCGGAAGCCGACGAGAAGTCCTGAAAGAATCAAGGCTGCACTCAACCCGACCAGGAAATCGAGCCGGGTTAGCTGACTACGGAGGTTTTCGGAAATCTTGCGGAAGGAGTTATGTCCGGGCCGGTCACGCTTCCCGAACTTAGTCACTGCAGGCATGTTTCACCCGCCCAAAGTATACCACATTTGGACTGTTGCGTAAGCGCAAGTGATTTGGAGTTGGCAATTCAGACAGTGGTTCACACCCCTTGGAGCGATGTCGTCGCATACAAAAAACGAACCGCGAACACCTAAAGGCCTCAAAGAACCAAGAGCTAAGGGGGCTTTGGCTGCGCCGGAGGCGATTCCGCTGCTGCGCGCCATTCCTACTCCTGATCTCGTTTAGCCCTGGGACTTTAGTTTCCGGATTTCCTTCGCCAGTGCAGGAACAACAGTGAACAGATCGCCCACGATGCCGTAGTCGGCCAGCTTGAAGATTGGCGCTTCCGGATCCTTATTGACGGCAATGACGTACTTCGATGACGACATGCCGGCCAGGTGCTGAATGGCGCCGCTGATGCCGCACGCCACGTAAAGCGTGGGGGAGACCGTCTTTCCCGTCTGGCCGACTTGGTGTTGATGGTCGATCCAACCGGCATCCACTGCGGCACGCGAGGCGCCCAGGGCGGCGCCGAGTGCATCCGCCAGATCCTGCACGATGGCAAAGTTCTCAGGGCCTTTCAGTCCGCGCCCGCCGGAGACGACGATCTCGGCTTCCGTCAATTCCACCTTCGACCCTGCGGCTGCCTGCATGCCGACGACCCGAGCCCGAATCGCCTCGGGCTTCAAGTTCGGAACAAACGCGACTGTTTCAGCGGCTCGTGAGGGCTCGGGAGCGCCCAAGGAGAACACATTGGGCCGCAACGTCGCCATAGCAGGCAGCAGAGTGGGTCTGACCCGGGCAAACGCTTTGCCGGCGTATATGGGACGCACGCATTCGAGTTGCTTCCCTTCCACAAGCCGAATGTCGGTACAGTCCTGGGCAAGACCAACGCCTAGCTTAGCAGCCACCCGAGGGAGGAAGTCTCGGCCCATGGCACTCGCCGCACCCAGGACAATGCGCGGCTCTATCTGTTTCGCTGCCTGAACCGTGGCTGACGCGAATCCTTCCGGCGAGTAGGATGCGAGCAATTCGTGACGCGCGAGGAGGATCTTGTCGGCGCCGTAATGCGCCAGATCCGCTGCAGGCTCCTTCGGCCCGATGTAGAGGGCCGTTACCGGCTCCTCGAGAACATTCGCCAGCTTTCGCGCTGCGGCCAGCGCCTCCAGAGAGGGTTTCTTCGCGACTCCTTGCCGCTCCTCAACGAAAACCAGAATCCCCTGTGCCATCAATTTATCCTCCACCAAACTGAAAAGACCATAAGCCTAATGACAAGTGACGAATGACGAATGACGAGTCTATTATTCGTCATTCGTCACTCAGATGATCTTTGCCTCTTCATGCAGCAGCCGGACCAGCTCCGGGACCGTTTCCGCAACATCGCCGCTGAGAATCTTTCCGGGTGGCCGCGACGGCGGCAGGGTGATCTCTTCAATGGAAAGCCTGGGCTGCAGATCTTTCGGGGTCAACCCCAGGGAATCCAGAGTGCGTACGGCGATGGTTTTCTTCTTGGCAGCCATGATTCCCTTGAGAGAGGCATAGCGGGGCGTGTTGAGGTCCTTTTGCGCTGTCAGGACAGCCGGCAGGCTTCCCTCCACGATCTCGCGCGCTCCTTCGATCTCGCGTTCAGCGCGGAACTTGCCGTCCAGTATTTCCAGTTTCACGATTACGGATACCTGCGGCAGATCGAGAAGTTCCGCGACCACCGACGGCACCTGACCGTTGTCCACGCCGATTGCGTGTTTTCCGAACAGGATCAGGTCCGGGTTGATCTCCCGGCAGACACGTGCCAGCACCGCCCCTATAGCGAAAGAGTCGGCATTCTCCAATCCCCCGTTCTGCACTAGGATGCCGGAGTCGGCGCCCATGGCCAGGCAGGTCCGTATCCCGGCGCTAGCCTTCTCTCCTCCGGCCCCGACCACGACGACCTCACCGCCTGATTTTTCCTTGATCCGGAGCGCCTCTTCGACAGCGTACTCGTCGTAAGGGTTCACCACGAAGGAGACATCCCCCAGACTCAGCGCCTTGCCGTCGGGAGCGATCTTCACCTTGATGGCGGTATCGGGAACGTATTTGATGCAGGCGACAATCTTCATACAGCCATCCTCCAGTCATTATAGAAATTCGGTGACAGGCTGCCCATTCCCCGATTTCCATCCGATCAGCTGGCCGAACATATCACCATTGGATCTTGAAACTTACCGCCGAATCCACACCATCATGAAATTGGGGAATGGGTAGCCAGTCACCGAATTAACCTTCGAAACGCTTCAACAGAATGCAGGCGTTGGTGCCGCCGAAGCCGAAGCTGTTCGACAAGGCGTACCGAACCTTGGCGCGCCGTGCCTTGTTAGGAACATAATCGAGGTCGCATTCTGCGTCATAGTATTGCAGGTTGATGGTCGGGTGAAGGATCTGATCTCGAATGGTAAGGGCCGCAACTCCGACTTCCACTGCACCGGCCGCACCGAGCAAATGGCCGATCATCGATTTAGTGGAGCTGATAGCGAGCTTGTAAGCATGCTCTCCGAAGACGGTGCGGATCGCAGCCGTTTCGGTTCTGTCGTTGGGCGGCGTGGAAGTGCCGTGCGCGTTGATGTAGTCGACTTGACTCGGGGTGATCCCCGCATCTTTGAGGGTCACCCGCATGGCCCGCACGGCGCCGTCGCCTCCCGGAGGCGGGGATGTTATGTGATAGGCATCACCGGACATGCCATAGCCGACCACTTCCGCATAGATCTTAGCGCCCCTGCCGCGGGCGTGCCCAAGCTCCTCAAGAATCAGAATGCCCGCGCCTTCGCCCAAAACAAACCCGTCGCGCTCCCGATCGAAGGGGCGGCTGGCTCGGGCCGGTTCCTCATTGCGCGTCGAAAGCGCCTTCAGCGCATCGAAACCGCCCACGGCCATGGGGGTGATCGCGGCCTCGCTGCCACCCGCAATCATGATGTCTGCGTCCCCGCGTTCGATGATCCGGAACGAGTCGCCTATGGCGTGGCTGCCGGCGGAGCAGGCCGTGCAGGGCGCGGAGTTCGGCCCGCGTGCGCCGAACCGGATCGAAACACGGCCGGCGGCAAGATTTACGATGCTCGACGGAATGAAGAAGGGAGAGATTCGCTTGGGTCCATGCTCGAGAAGCGTCTCGTGTTGGGCTTCAATGCTGCCGAAGCCGCCGATGCCCGACCCTATGATCACCCCGACCCGGTTGCCATCCATGCGGTCGTAAGCCAAGAGCCCCGCATCCCGCATGGCTTGCTCTGAGGCCGCGAGCGCGTAATGGATGAAGGTGTCCATCTTCTTGACTTCCCTCTTCTCTATGAATAAGGTGGGGTCGAAGCGTTTGACCTCTGCGGCAATCCTGGTCGGAAACTGGGAAGCGTCAAAGCGTGTAATCAGCGCGACACCCGATCGTCCTTCAAGCAAACCCTGCCAGGTCTCCCGGGATCCGTTCCCGAGAGGAGTAACAAGACCAACGCCCGTGATGACAACGCGACGCTTCACAGTTGGGATTTCTCCAGCTAGCTGACGTGGGATTCGATATAGTCGATCGCGTTCTTTACGGTTCGGATCTTCTCTGCATCCTCATCGGGGATTTCGATGCTGAAGGCCTCTTCAAACGCCATGACGAGCTCAATGGTGTCGAGCGAATCGGCGCCGAGGTCATCAACGAAAGAGGCCGACTCGGTAACCTCTCCTTCACTGACACCCAACTGATCGACGATAATGGACTTCACTTTCTCTCCAACAGACGCCATGTGACCACCTCCTTTGAAGTACGAAACAGCGGACCCGGACACCGCCACGCAAAGTCTCACATTTTAGCACCCGAAGCCGCAGAAGCAAGCGCTTCAATTCTCCGGACACGGCCACGGCAAAATCGTGCGAAATTAGTGACAGGCACCTATTTTCGCCCGGGATGTTTCGATGGATGGACCAAAAGGCCGTTGAAAAAAGGGGCCTGTCGCCATTTTCGCTATTCCATCACCGGCTAATCCGGTGCACTACCTCTAGCGTAACAGTCTACCTGACTCAGCTCGACTTCCAGCTTTGCGCTGACCTGGTTTTCAGCACACTCCTTGGCGACCCTGATCGCATTCTTAATGGCGTTGCTGCTGGACCTTCCGTGACAGATGATGGAGACGCCTCGAAGCCCAAGCAAGGGAGCCCCGCCATATTCCGAATAGTCGAGGCGCTTCTTGAGTCGTTGGAAGGACCGTTGGCTCAATAGGGCTCCAAGCTTGGCCTTGAGGTTGCTGTTGAGCTCTTCTTTGAGAAGCTGCAGGACGGCTTCGATCAACCCCTCGCTCGTCTTCAGCGCGACGTTACCGGTGAAGCCGTCACAGACGATGACGTCGGCACGGCCGTTATAGATGTCGCGGCCTTCCACATTGCCGATGAAATTGATGCGGATTTCCTTCAGCGCCTTGTACACTTCCTTGGTCAGATCGTTGCCTTTGGACTCCTCCTCACCCACCGACATCAGACCCACCCGCGGCGAGGAGACACCAACAATTTTTTTGCTGAACAGATGACCCATGATGGCAAACTGGACCAGGTGGTGCGGCTTGCAGGCGACGTTGGCGCCGACATCGAGGAGCACGGCATGTCCTTCGAGAGTGGGCAGGACTGCAGCCAAAGCAGGTCGATCGACCCCGCGGACAGTGCCCATGACCATCTTGGAAATCGCCATGACGGCGCCGGTGTTGCCGGCGCTCACCAGTCCGCTCGCCACTCCCTGACGGACAAGGTCTGCGGCCACGCGGATCGACGAATCCTTCTTTTTCCGAAGAGCCGCAGTGGGCTGCTCGTCCATCGCGATCACTTCGGAAGCATGGCGCAACTCGACGGCCGACCCGCGCGATTGCCCCTTCAAGAGCGGGCTGAGTACGGGCTCCTTGCCTACCAGGATGACGTGCACGCCATAGTCTCTGGAGGCCTGCACGGCGCCTTCGACTTCGCTACGGGGGGAGTTGTCACTCCCCATCCCATCAACGGCAATCTTGATCATGCAAGCAAGGGAAGAGTTCCTTGGGGAGCTATCCCGTCTCCGCGGTTAGATCTCTTCCTCTCCTTCCATCACCTGCTGTCCCTTGTAATAACCGCACTTGGGGCAGGCCTGATGCGGCATCTTAGGTTCCAAGCATTGCGGGCAGAGGCCCGGGGTGACAGGGTGCAAGAAGTCGTGCGCCCGTCGCTTGCCACGACGCGCTTTCGAATGTCTGCGTTTCGGGTTCGGCATAAATACGATCTCTCCCTTATCTTCTAAGGCAGTCCCCAAGAAAGCCGCGTCCCCGAAGAACACTCACCGGATAGGAGCGGCTACTCCGGCGGCTCACTCTTTCATTTTGCTGCGGAAATCTCGGAGCACGGCAAGCCTGGAATCGGCCGTGTCAATCCTGCAGGCGCAGGGGCCTTCGTTCAGGTCCGCACCGCAGGACGGGCAAAGTCCCTTGCATCCCTCATGGCAGACGAATTTCATAGGCATAGTCAACTCTATCTGTTCGAGCACCATGAGGTCGACGTCCAGGCAGATGCCGTCATAGTATCCAACCTCCATATTCTCATACTTCAGCTCGATTTCCTCATCTTGCTTCCAGTCGGCCTGGGGAAAGTAGAAAAGGTTGAAGCTCGTGCCCAAAGGAGACGAGAACTCCTTCAGGCACCTGGAGCATTGATACCGTATTGCGGTCTGAACCGTTCCTTCGACGTAAAGGTCCTTTTCCTTATGCGTCAGGACAAAATCCGTGGAAACAGGCTCTGCCAGAGCGGCGTCGTCATGCTCGAACTGAAGATCTCCGATCCCGTACACACGCTGGACATGCAATGGCTCCAGTGTCAAGCGCTCGATTTCGATGAACACGTGCCAGGCTCCTACTCTGGACGAAGGTGCTTATTATATTAGGGTGGCATCCCTTGTCAAGGCTGCGAATTTACAAGCACTTAGAGCGTCGCTCGCTGCGCTGTCAGGGTCGCGGCGCGTTCCCCGAGCGGCCCTGGAGGCGGCTCAATTCTTGGAATATCAGCGATTGAAGCCCGCCGCCGCTGCCCTGTTCTTGGGCTTGCTGCAAAACCTTCAGAGCCTCAGCGCGATTGCCCTGAGCCATGTAGGCGCGTGACAGGTCAATCTGGAGATCTTCTTTCGGTAGGTCGCACTGCGGGTCCGTCAACATCGCTCGGAGGATCTCCACTCCTTTTTTGCTGTCGCCGGTTTCTACATGGTAGTTCGCCAGGACTTTCTTAGCCAGATATGCGACCGTGCGATCGACGGTGTTGTTCTCAATCGCCTCCAGCGATGCGATCGCCTCCTTTTTCTGCCCCAGCTGCTTCTGGCAAAGGCCAAGGTAATAACGCGCCATAACACCCAACTTGGAGGAGCCATAGCGGGAAGCTACCGAAGAAAAAACCGTGCTTGCGGCGCGGAACTTGACTTCCTCGTTCGGAAAGATCGGGTTCGGGCCCGAGGCATAGGGATCGCTCTTCGCAGAAGCATCCACCGTTGCATGATAGAAATCCATGCCCTTGGCCAGTTCCTGTTGGGCGCTGTTGTCGCGGGATTCAAGGTAGCCCAGGCCCAAATAGACAAAAACGGCCACCGATATGACACCGATGGTCGTCAAGGCGATGATCTTGGCATGCGCACGCAGAACCTCGACGGACTTGATCAAAGCGTCGTAGATCGGGTCCGCGGCTATTTCCTTCCGGGTCAGCTTAGTAGTGCCCACGACACCTTCCTGGCAGCCTGTTGGAAGCTGCAAATAAACAAAGAAATATAGCACACGCGAGCTGCGCCGGGCAATTCCCGTGTTCAGCCTTGGCAATTCAGACAGTGGTGCGCACCCCTTGGAGCGATGCCGTCGCATACCAAAAACGAACCACCAAGACCCCAAGACCTCAAAGAACCAAGAGCTAAGGGGGCTTTGGCTGCGCCGGAGGCGATTCCGCAGCTGCGCTGCGGAATCCACTCCTGGCACGGGCATCGGGGACAAGCGCATGGGGGATCGATGCGACAGGGAAGCCCGGGGATCTCACCGCACGCCCTAGGCTCCCGGACAGCTTCTTCTGCGTGCTTGTCCTCGATGCCCGTGCCAGGAGTGGCACCCAAAGCCTATTTCCGACGTACCATCTATCGCTACCCTGTGCAATCCCAGAATCTTTGTGGTCTTGGGGTCTTTGTGGTTCCAAAGGCATTCGGATGATTGGCATGCAGTGTCTGAATCGCTGTTCAGCCTGGGTGCAATTAAGAGTGCGAGTCAGGCTCCATCCAGAGCGACACGAGGTTCAGCCGGATAGTGGCGATTTTTACGCACCCGCTCAACCTATCAGGAGGATGGCGCTCGAAACCTATAAACGCAGGCCCACTACCCTTCTGGCAAGCGATTTGACCGCGCAGCGTTGTCTGAAACTGGTATAATCCCTTTTGTTACACGGTGGGGAGAGTGCAATAGTTTCTTTGCCGACTGCCCCCAAGATGCACAGGCAAAGATCCCCTGGGGTATGCGGATGGCAACCATAGCAGAAAATTTCATGGGTCCGACGCATGGAGAAATCACTTTCAAGTCTTCGTGAAGATAGTCAAGGCACGCTGAGGTAAACAAATTGAGTGACGAACGGTTGAAAATTGCGGTCTTTGTCGATTTCGACAATATAGAGATCGGCATAAAGAAAACACTCTCCAGACACTTCGATATCGGAATCGTCTTGGAAGCAATCAAAGAACGCGGCGAAGTGGTGACCAAAATCGCTTACGGAGACTGGAAGCATGCTGCCGATTACAGCCGCGCCATGGCTCAACACGCCGTGCAGATGGTCCAACGCAACCTCACTCCCGGCGGAGACAAGAACGGCGCCGACATCACTCTGGCGCTGGACGCCCTGGAGATGGCGTTTACGAAAAGCCACATCAACGCGTTCGTGATCGTCGGCGGCGACAGCGACTTCATCGCGCTGGTCGAAAAACTCAAGCAGTACGACAAAACCGTGTTTGTGGTTGGAGGGCGCTCCTTTACCAGCAGCATCCTGCAAAAGAATTGCCACGAGTTCATTGCATATGAAAACCTCATTGGCATACAGCCGGCCGCCCGCAAGGCCGCGGGGAGGGCGCATGCGGCCATCACGGCACAGTTGCGAGACGCTATGCCACCGCTGCGCCGCGCACTTGAAATCCTCACCGACCGGGAGGTTTCCCCGCAGCTTGGGTTGCTGAAGAGCACTTTGCTGCAGCTCGATTCGACGTTCTCCGAGCGGGATTATGGCGCCCACTCTTTCCGCGAGTTCATTCAGAAGATGGCCAATGCAGGCTTCGTCAACCTCAAGCAGGTGGATCGCAGCCTGATCGTCGAAATGAAGGAGGGAGAGAGCGCCCCGGCGTCTGTTGCGCCTGCCGCTGCTCCCCTTCATGAAGCAAAACCGGAACCGGCTCTCCTGGCTCCCAAGGAGCCCTCACCAATGCCTGCCCAATCTGCGGAAGCGGTCGCAGCCATGCGACGAATCCTCGAGCAAGCGGGGTCAAAACCACACTGGCCGATGTATCTGCGCAGCTTCAAACACTTCCTCCGTTCGGCCGACCCTTTTTTCGACGAACGCCGCTACGGCTTCTCCGGCATTCGCGATCTGGCTCGCCAGGCGCAGCGCGAGGGTCTGCTCAGAATCGAGCGCAATCGGCAGGGGGTCCTGCGCATTTACCCCGGCGATGAGTTCCCACAGGCCGTTCCTGAAAAGCCGCCCGTCGAGGAGGTTGCGCCCGTGGAAACGGCTGCTGTTTCGGAGGCTGTGGAATTTGTCGCGGTCGACGCGCCGTCTGGGCTCGAGCCTCAGGCCGAAGCCTCGGCCGAATCTCTCTTCGAGAGTCCCGTAGAGGCGCCCGCTCAGGAGTTGCCGGTGGCCCCTGCCGATGAGAAACCCAAACGCAGAAGGACCGCGGGCGCCTCATCGACCACTCAACGCAGGAGGGCCACACCCAAAAGGCCGCGTGCGACGAAAGGGAATCCAGAAGTTCTGTAATCATGGCATCCTGGAATCAACAATGCCAATCACAAAGACCGCAGGGAAGTCGAAGGAGATCCCAATTCTCTGTTGTCTTCGGAGATTCTAGTGCTTGGGGCGTGAAGGGCGAAGCCGCTCCTCCTAATTGTTCAGGTCCTTCAGGCATCCTGCCATGAAATGGAGAAGACTATGAGCAGTGAGTCTTTCAGCGCTTTTCAGATGGCCCAACAGCAGTTCGACCGGGTCGCCGAGCAGCTAAACCTGGACAGAGCTACCAAGGATCTGCTGCGAAATCCAATGCGGGAATACCAGTTCAGCATTCCCGTCCGGATGGACGACGGCAGCGTCAGGGTTTTTCGCGGCTTCCGTGTGCAACACAACGACGCCCGAGGGCCGTCGAAAGGCGGCATCCGTTTCCATCCGCAGGAAACGATCGACACCGTCCGCGCCTTGGCCATGTGGATGACCTGGAAGTGTGCCGTGGTCGACATCCCTCTGGGCGGCGCCAAGGGAGGAGTTGTCTGCGATCCTCACAACTTGAGCATGCACGAGCAAGAGGCAATCTGCCGCGGCTGGGTCCGGCAAGTAGCAAGAAATGTGGGCCCGATTGCCGACGTCCCGGCGCCCGACGTGATGACCAATGCCCAGCACATGCTGTGGATGTTGGACGAATTCGAAGCCATTCACGGCGGCAAATATCCCGGTTTCATTACAGGCAAGCCGGTGGGGATGGGCGGATCGCTGGGGCGAACCGAGGCCACGGGCCATGGTGTCGTCTGCACGCTCCGGGAGGCGCTACGCAAACTTGGGATCAGTATCGAAAAGACGACCGCGAGCGTACAGGGCTTCGGCAACGTGGCTCAGTACGCCATCCAGCTTTATCAGCAACTGGGCGGCAAAGTTGTCTGCGTCTCCTCCTGGGATCAGAATGATCAGACCTCGTACTCTTACAAGCTCGCTTCCGGCGTCGACCTTGACGCTCTGCTCGCCATCACGGACCGCTTTGGGGGCATCGACAAGGATAAGGCGCGCAAGCTGGGCTATGAAGTGCTGGCCGGAGACACATGGCTGGAGCAAGAAGTGGACATCCTGATTCCGGCAGCTCTCGAAAACCAGATCAGCGGCACAAACGTGCGAAGGATTGATAAGAGGGTCAAGGTCATCGCTGAAGGAGCCAACGGGCCGACTACGCCCGAAGCGGACGCCGTTCTAAAGGAGCGTGGAGTTTTCGTGATTCCCGATTTCCTGGCCAACGCTGGCGGGGTTACTTGCAGCTACTTCGAGCAGGTGCAGAGCAACATGAACTTTTTCTGGGAAAAGGACGAAGTGCTGAACAAGCTCGACGTCAAGATGACTTCGGCCTTCCATGCGGTCCATGAGCTGGCAAAGAAGAACAAACTCTATATGAGAGATGCAGCTTACGTCATCGCGATCAGCCGCGTGGCCCAGGCCTGCAAAGACCGCGGCTGGGTCTAGAACGCCGACCCCCGACCTCCGTCATCAGATCCCCGACCGTTGTCACAAGAACCGGGAGTCTGAGGTCGGACGTCGGAGGTCCTGTTTTTCCAAGGATGCGCCGATGGGCGAAACGGAACAGGAACCGACCGTAGACGATTTCGCCACGCCTCTCGACAAGGTCCTGCGTGCCCTGCGGGAGCGCGCCAAGGAACTGAGATCCATTTACACCATAGATGAGATTCTCCACACAGAGAGGCCATTCGACGAGCTGCTCCACCTGATCGCAGAAGCCCTCCCCGCAGGATGGCAATTCCCCCAGTACTGCCAGGCAAGAATCATACTTCAAAACCGGGTCTTCAGCCCGCCTGGCTTCAAAGAGACTCCGTGGGTGCAAGGGGCACCCATCTACGTCCGGGGGGAGCAGGTAGGCACCCTGAGCGTTTTTTACACCCGGCAGCTGCCCGATGCCGACGAAGGACCGTTCCTCAAGGAAGAACGCCAGCTCATTGAAACGATTGCGGATCGGCTCGGCCAGGCCGTGCTGCAGCGCACCGCCGGGAACCTCAGGCAGGGGGTGGCAATCCCCGCCGGGGCCGCGCGCCAGGACTGGCGCATCATCCTCGATCTTTTGAAGGAAACCGATCTCAATCTGTTCAAGCAGATCTCGCGGAAGATGCTCAATTACCTGTCGTGCAACGGCATCGCTGAAGCCAAGGACTTGCTGCGCACGCTTTCTGCCAGCCGGGGCGAGCAGGACGAGATCCCTTACGACGAGAACCGCCCTCAGCAGAAGACGGAAGCCAAGGACCTCGAAACGATTACGGAAGAGACGTTTCTCATCGCCGAGCATCACCTTGCCGAGCAGGAATTGCTCTCCCTGATTCAAGTCTGGATCAAGGAAGACCGGGTCAATTTCCTGGTGCAGGCGCTCGAGGCCGCCGACACATCGCTGGTCGAGATCGCGACTGCTATGGAGCGCTATCAGCACACCGGCGTCAGCGCCCGCGAGCTGTCGATCGCAACGCAGGTCGGCTTGAAGACCTCCCTGGTGCGCCGGCTGCTCACGGATCACCTCGATTTCATCGAAACGTCACGCAAATACCTGGAGGTGGAGGATTTCTTCGAGATTTTGGACCACACCATCCTGGTGCCGAAAAGTCACGGCAAACTGGGCGGCAAGAGCAGCGGCCTGTTTCTCGCCTCCCTGATCATCCGGGGAGCGAAGGAATACTCCGAACTTCTCACCGACATCCGGATCCCCAAGACCTGGTACCTCCCCTCCGACATGCTCCTGAACTTCCTTGCCTATAATAACCTCGACGACGTTTACAACTGGAAGTACCTCGACATCGACCAGATCCGGGAGGAATACCCGCACATACTCCAGGTCTTCAAGAGCTCGCGCTTCCCGCCAGACATCTTGAAGGGCATCTCCAACGTACTAGACGATTTCGGTAACACCCCTCTGATCGTCCGAAGCTCGAGTCTGCTGGAGGATCGCATCGGCTCCGCGTTCTCCGGCAAATACAAGAGCTTGTTTCTTGCCAACCAGGGCGACAAGGCGAACCGGATGGCAGCGCTGCTCGATGCTCTGGCTGAGGTGTACGCTTCGGTGTTCAGCCCGGATCCGATCCAGTATCGCGCCGAGAGGGGCCTCCTCGACCAGCACGAAGAAATGGGGATCATGATCCAGCAGGTCGTCGGCACGCGGGTAGGGCGCTACTTTTTCCCTGCGTTTTCCGGCGTCGGATTCTCCAATAACGAGTTCCGGTGGTCACCCCGGATCAAGCGCGAGGACGGCCTGCTGCGCATCGTGCCGGGCCTCGGGACCCGTGCCGTCGATCGCCTGGCCGACGACTATCCGATACTGGTCGCGCCGGGGCAGCCCAACCTGCGTGTAAACGTGACTCCTGAGGAGACCGTCCGCTATGCCCCCAAGAAGATCGACGTGATCAACCTTGAGGAGAATGCTTTCCGGACGATGGAGCTGTGCGATCTGCTGAAGGATGTCGGCCCCCAGTACCCCGCCATCGGCCAGCTCATCTCTGTCTTCGAAGACGGCCGCATCCGCACGCCGCTGGCGCTCGACGTCGATTTCGAGCATGATGATGTGGTCTTCACATTCGAAAACCTGATCGGGCGGAGCCCCTTCATCAGTCAGATGAAGAGCCTCTTTGCGTTGCTGCGCAATACACTGCGCACGCCGGTCGACATCGAGTTCGCTTCCGACGGCGCCAGCTTCTACCTCCTCCAGTGCCGGCCGCAGAGCTACTCGCTCGAGAGCGAACCCTCTCCCATTCCGAGAGACATCCCGGAAAGCCAGGTGCTCTTTTCAGCCAATCGCTACGTATCCAACGGAAAGATCCCCGATATCACTCACATTGTCTATGTGGACCCAGACGGATATGGCAGGCTTTCAAGCCTCGCCGATCTGCAAGCCGTAGGCCGCGCCGTAAGCAACCTGAACAAGGTCCTTCCCAGGCGACGATTCATCCTCATGGGCCCGGGACGTTGGGGCAGCCGGGGCGATATCAAGCTGGGGGTCAGCGTCACTTATTCGGACATCAACAACACCGCGGTCCTGATCGAGATCGCGCGCAAGACCGGCGGCTACGTTCCAGACCTCTCCTTCGGCACACACTTTTTCCAGGATCTGGTTGAGTCAGGCATCCGATATCTGCCCCTCTACCCTGACGACCCCGGCGTCATATTCCAGGAGCCTTTCCTGAAGGGCGCACCGAACATCATACCCATTCTGTTGCCGGAATTCGCCTCTCTCGGCCATGCGGTCCGCGTAATCGACGTAGAGCGCGCAACCGGCGGCCGCGTGCTGCGCATTCTGATGAACGCAGACTTGGACGAAGCGATAGGCATCCTTGCCATGCCCGGCGAAGTCGAGATCGCGCCGACCATTTCTGCTAGGCCTGCCTTCACCGCCCGCCCGCCCGACGACCACTCGCGCTGGCGTTCCCGTATGGCGCAAAAAATCGCGTCTGAGCTCGATGTGGAGCGATTCGGGGTCAAGGGCGTTTACCTCATCGGCAGCACCAAGAATGGGACGGCCGGTCCCGAGGCCGACATCGACCTTATTATCCATTTCAACGGCTCCCCGGCATCGAAACAGGAACTGGAGCTGTGGCTCGAAGGCTGGAGCCTCGCCCTGGCGGAAATGAACTATCTGAGAACGGGCTATAAGCGCAAGACTCTGCTCGACGTCCGCTTTGTCACGGAAGAGGACATCGCAAAGCAGACCAGCTTCGCTGCCAAGGTCGGCGCCGTAACGGACCCGGCCCGTTGTCTCACGCTCGGCAAGAACTAGCTTGACGTCTTGGAAATTACACAATTGGATGAAAGCAGGTATGTTCCCGTCACACTTCCTCAAGTTGTTTCAAGGGGCCAAGGGACCGAGGTGCAAAGGGCCCGGGGTGATATTTCCATCCTTTGTCCCAGTTGAACTTCTTGGCGTTTGTCCCCTTTGCTCCTTTGCTCCTCTGCCCCTTGATCCCTCAAGTTGGCAAGCGAAGCGAGCGAAGTTAGTTTTGGAGTTCGGATTTATGCTGCTCGGCAAAGCAAAGGCAAACTCCAACCGGGCTGGTTTTCAATCCAACACCTTCAATCCGAGATCCCAGATGCGCATGTCCCAAAAGAGCACATTCAGGAATGTAAAGCTGGGTAAGAATGTCTACCGGCAGATGAAACGCCGCGGACCACCAGTGCCACCGCCCTCCCCACGGCGGCAACCCAAGGTCCCCCCAAAGCCCCATCAATGATCTGCACTTTTCACTTCGGTTCACAGCGAGTGGTGGGATAATAGATGGCTTTTAAACAGACCGGCGCTCGGTCAAATCGGGAAAAGGCATGCCAGAGGCCAAAAAGGTTCTGGGGGTAATCCCTGCGCGGCTCGATTCGAAGCGGCTGCCCGGCAAAGTCCTGCGCAGCATTGCGGGCAAGGCCATGGTGCACTGGGTGTACGAGAGCGCCAAACGCTCCAGCCTGCTGAATGACCTGATCGTGGCGACCGACAGCGTGGAAGTCGAGCGGTACTGCTTGAGCCATGACATACCCGTGACGATGACCGGCCGGCATCCGTCGGGAAGCGACCGCCTGCACGAAGTGATGAAGCGGACCGACGGGGACATATATGTGAACATCCAGGGGGACGAACCGACGCTGCGTCCGGATCATCTTGAGTTGTTGCTGCAACCGATCCTGGCAAGCGGCGCCGAGGTGACGACCTTGAAGGTCGCGATTGACGAGATGGCAGCACGCGACCCGAATAATGTCAAAGTGGTGACGGACGACAAGGGACGCGCGCTCTATTTCTCGCGCTTCCCCATCCCTTTCGACCGCGACGGCAGCGGTGCAATCCGGTACTACAAGCACATAGGCCTCTACGCGTATACAAGGGAGGCGCTGGCTTTGTTCCACCGGCTGCCGCAATCGTCGCTCGAACTGGCGGAGAAGCTCGAGCAGCTGCGCTTCCTGCAAAATGGCATCCCGATCCTGGTTGCCGAGACGCCGCATGACACGGTCGGAGTCGATACCGAGGCGGACCTGCAGCGCGTAATCGCACTCCTCCGAGCAGCGGGCAGTGCGCCGTAAGCAGCAAGAAAGCTCAGGCAATCACCGCCGACTGCCTGCTGATCGCTTGCATCCGATTCTCCCGGATGCCACGGCGCACGGTTGATATAGCTTATGTATTTTCTGTACAGCGTATTGATGATTGGATGGGGCATCCTTCTGATCCCGGTCTTTTTCTATAAGGCCTGGCGCTATCAAAAGTACCTGCCCGGCCTGCGCCAACGACTGGGGAGGCTTCCCGACAGCCTGCGCTCCGACGGCCGCCCCACGATCTGGTTCCACTCCTGCTCCGTCGGGGAAACACTCAGCGTGCAGCCCTTGGTCCACGTGTTGCATCAGAGGTTCCCGGAGGCGCGTTTTGTTTTTTCGACCATCACCAATACCGGCCAGCTCATTGCAAGGCAGCGCTTCGCAAAATACGGCGAAGGCAACTCGTTTTACTTCCCCATCGATCTGGCATCGGTCGCCAACCGCGTGCTCGACTGGATCCGGCCCGTCATGATGGTCATCATCGACACCGAGATCTGGCCCAACGTGCTACATCAGGCCTATTTGCGCGGCATTCCAGTCATTCTCGTCAACGGACGCGTCTCAGCCGCATCGTTTCGTTATTACCGCTGGGCGCGACCGGTGTTGCGGAAGGTCTTGCGGAATTACAGAGTTCTAATGATGAAATCCGAAGAGGACGCCGAGCGCATAAAGGACATGGGAGCGCTGCCGGACAAGATTGTGGTCACGGGCAATCTCAAATACGACCGCGACCTGGTCGGGGAGGAGATAAGCGAGGCGCAGGCACGCGCTTTGGAAGAAGGCCTGGGACTCAATTCTGCCGCAGGCCATCTCATCGTGGCGGGCAGCACGCATCCGGGCGAAGAACAGACGCTGCTGGCGGCGCTAGCGCGGATCAAGAAGACGCCGGGTCTCGAGCAAACGCGGCTCCTTCTGGCGCCGCGTCATCCCGAACGATTCGATGCCGTGGCTGCGCTCGCCGGGCGCGCAGGCTTTCGCGTCAGGCGCCGCTCCAATGGCTCCACGCCGGCACAGGATGCGGAGGTGCTCGTCCTGGACACGCTCGGGGAACTCGCAACCGCCTACCGTTTCGCAACCGTCGTCTTTGTCGGCGGCACGCTGATCCGCCACGGGGGGCAAAGCATCATGGAACCTGCCTTCTATGCCAAGCCGATCGTGATCGGGCCGTCGATGGAGAACTTCCCGCAGATCATCGACGAGTTCCGCTTGCGCCACGGCGTCAGGCAAATCAGCGCCGGAGAAGATGACAAGGGCGCGCAAGTTCAACAGCTCGCGGAGGCGTTTGTGCACCTGCTGCAGGATCCCGCGGCTCGCGAGGTTTTAGGCAAGGCTGCGTATTCGGTTTTCGAAGGCAATCGAGGCGCAGCCCAGCGAACCGTGGAAAAGATCGTGGCCATTTACAGGGAGGTCGTGACACGATGAGCGAGGTCGGACGCATCACCATACGGGAAACCCATGGGATCCGCCGGTTTCTCTATCCGCTGTCAACGGAAATCCGACTGCCCGAAGCATGTCAAACTCAAAAACTCGGATTGGTTCGGCAGGACGGGCAGCCCGTTCCCTTGCAATTAACCCGGGTGGACGACGCCGCTGGCCAGCCCTCGCGCCTTGATTTTGCCGTCTCCATGGCCCCCCTGGAAACGGTCAACCTCTCACTCTGCACGGATCAGCCCGAGGTCACGATCGACGACCCGTTGAGAATCGCCCCCGGCGAACGGTTCCGGAGCGAACAGCGGCGCTTCGCCATCGAGCTTGGCCGGCACGGCGAAGTGCTTGACGTGATCTATGACCACGTGCGCCATCTGCGGGCGCCGAGCATTGTGACACGGAATGGAGAGCGGGCCACCCTGCTCAGCACTTCAACCTCCGGCCCGAATCTGCCTTTGGCGGCGCACATCCATGCGACAAGCCGATATGCCGATGGCTGCAAGGCCCATACAAAGTCCGAAATCACTGCACACAAGTCCTGGATGTTGCTGACGCACCTCCTCGAGGAACCTCGGGAAGGCGATGAGATTGTTTTGTCTCTGGTTCTCGCTGTCACTTCGCCCATCGTGATCTGCGACTTCGGCGTCGGCGGGGGGATCTATGGCAGGCTGCAAGCCGGCGCGGTCGACGAAGTCAGCTGGCGCACGGCCTTTTGCGACGCAGGCGCCGTCCGATGGTCGCTGTCTTCAGCGGGGAGTCTCGATTACCAGGGCCAAGTGGCGAGCAGTGGAGTGTACCTCCCGCAGCGCTGGTTTCACTGGGTCGACCGCGACAAGGCTCTTGCTGTGGCCATCACACAAGTTCCGAAAGATTGCCGGACCATGAGTGTCACCCTGCGCGCCGCCGGAGATGTTGCGGTTTCTTTCGAACTAGGCGGCGCCGTTGCCGAGCCGGCCGCTCTTGGCATTTGCTACCACTTCCTCAATGACATCCCGCCTCTTTCCGCTGCCACTAGCCCACAATCGATCCTGCTCCCGCCGCTTGTTGAAGCGGTAATTCTTTGACTCCTTCTCCACGCCGTTTGCAAATACGGTGACAGGCTTCGCTGTCCCAAGCCATGAAGAATCCTCAACTGACTGGGCCTTCCAGGGCGCATGGACAGCGTTGCCTGTCACCGTATTTAATCACCGCTTCACCGATATCAAGTTCTTACCGCGCAGTACCGGACGCACGAACTCACCGCTCCCGGTCACGTCCCACACCTGCGGCTCGATCAATAGCGTTCCGCCGAAGGTGTCGTCGCAGCTCATCGCGTGATCCCGTTTGCGGTAGAGGAAGTGATAGCTGATCAGCAGCGTATCGTAGCTCCTTTGCCACACGGTGTAGTACGGACCGCCGGCACCGATCTCTGCTTCTGCCAGGATTTCGCTCAGCCAGAAGGCATCATAGGATTGCGGACGAATGTTGCGATACACGCAGTGCATCTTTCCGCTCGCGTCAAACACTTCGAGCCGGTAGGTGCATGTGCGCGCATACTTTCTGTACAACGAGCAGTTTGTAACGATATACAACGTGTCATATTCCTTCGACACCATGCCCGGGCCAAATCGGTCCGTAACCAGAACAGGGCAGTATTCATACTGTTGCTGGAGCGGGACCTGCGGCTCGATGTAAAAGGGCAGATTCGGATCCTCAAAGCCGGCAGCCGGCGCGGTGCAAATGTATTTGCAGTCTTTGTGCTTGAAACCGAGCAGAGAGATCGCCCGCCGCGGCACCTCGGGCGACCCCGTTCGGGGCGCGAGGCCGAACAAGCCGGACTTCAAGTTCAGGCCGTGCCGCCGGGCATATTCATTGAGATTCAAGAACTCCGGACTGGTTCCATCCAGCCTCTCATCCTTCGTGAATACCACCTCACCTCGCTCGTTGCGGAAAATGAAGGTGAAGTCGCTGATTTTGGCGATCGTCGAGGAAAGCAGGCCAAGATAGGTGTCAATATTGAACCGCTCTTCCAGCAGCGGGAACGCAATGACCCACGGGTCCACATCAAGCTCGTCGAGCTTCTTCAAATAATCGGCCTGATAGGCATCCGTCGGAACGGCCCAGTGACAGGCGTCTGAGCCGGTCTGATGACTGGTGTTAATGAACTGTCTCGTGCCTTTGGGAGCAATATAATAGTTGGGCCGGTGGAGCGCAGTGTCGCACTTCATCAGATAAAAGGCGCTCTGTGCGCCCTCCAGAGAGATGTCGCTGAACAATCTGGAAATGTTCTGATAGGACATTTGCCGAGCGGGAACCGGATCGGCCGCCCTCTCGACAGCCACTTCCTTTCCGTCTCTGTTGAAGTGCACGAGAATCCTTGGGTGAGTCTCGCAATCGTTTTCATTATAGAAAGAGAGCGTCAGCTCCAGGCCGGGCTCCACCGGGAAGTAGCCGCGGGCAAACACCGTGTTGGCCACCCATTGATCCCAGCCCGATTGATGGTTGCGGGACAACCCTGCCTCACTGATGTAGTCGGCCCAGAAATGGATGAACGGCTGCACGCGCGTCTGCAGATTCTCGACCTCGAGCTCCAGCTGCAGATATCCTGAAAACTCTCCCAGGCTCAACTCCCGGGTATCGATTACGCCCAACCCGCCCGGCGGAATGATCCGCTGTCCTGTTGCTCGTACGGCGCCGTCGCATGCGCAGATCGCATACCTCATATCGATCGGGAAATTGATCCTGTACTTGCGGTCGTAATAATGGCTGATTTGCACGACCGTTTCGGTTTCACCCGAAAATATGTCCATGTAAGCGTTGATCTGAGAAACCTGGCCGCCGTAAAGGCGCGTAATGATCTGCCTCTCATTACCCGTGCGCAGGAGCGCATGATTCAACGCGACGGCAGCAGCGCGTGAAGTTGACGCCACCAGCCAGCCGTCACACGCCGGCATCGGGCCGTTGAGCATGGCCAATCGAACAGGACTCCCGGCGAAGATCGTGCCGACATTGTTGAGCTCGAACGTGTAGCAGCCACATCGGCCGGGCAAATCCGGGAGGTCTTCGGCTACGCTGGTGTGATCGATCAGGACTGCGTGGCTTCGGACGCCGTATTTCTCGAAGGCGCCTTTGACATAATCCGCACCTCGACTCTTATCCCTCTCACCGGATTTCAGGATGATATTGGTCAGTACTTTTTCCTGCATCATGATCGGCTTCTCCCCTTTCCCGTGCAAATGAGCTTATCGGAACCATGAGCCCTGCGTCAATGCAACCACCAAGACACCAAGTGACGCTGGCGGTGGAGCCCCTGCGGTGATACTGTAGGTTGGCTGACTTATCCGCAAGTGTCCTTCGATAGGCAGGTGCTCTATGAAAACGTATGGGATTTTATCGGTACTTGGCGTTATAGCGCTCACAATGGGTGCCGTAGTTCAACTTTCCTCGCAGGAGGCTTCCATGCCCGATTTGGCTCGGCTCCAGGCAATGACGGCACGGTTCGCGCCCGTAGAGATCAGCGCGGACATCTCGCGTCTGCCCGTAGGCGAGCGACATGCGCTGGCCAAGATGATCCAGGCCGGCCAGCTGATGGACGTACTCTTCCTGCGTCAGGTATGGGCCGGCAATGAGGATATGCGGTTCCAGCTCCAGAAGGACGATTCCGCCCTGGGCCGGGCTCGACTCCACTATTTCCTGATTAACAAAGGGCTCTGGTCGCGGCTCGACGGTAATGCCCCCTTTATGGCGGGAGTTCCGAAAAAGCCCGAAGGTGCGAATTTCTATCCACTCGGAGCAACCAAGGCTGAGGTGGAGGCCTGGCTGAAGACACTCACTGAAGCCGAACGCACACGAGCAACCGGCTTTTTCACCGTGCTGCGCAGGCCGGCGGCAGGAAAAGCGGGCTTGGTGGTCGTTCCCTACAGTGTGGAATACCAAGCGGAGTTGACCGGGGCAGCAAGCCTGCTGCGCGAAGCCGCGGCGCTCACGAGCCAGCCGACGCTCAGGGCATACTTGACAAGCCGCGCGGATGCATTCCTGAGCAACGACTATTACGCGAGCGACGTTGCCTGGATGGAACTGGATGCCAGCATCGAGCCGACGATCGGACCCTACGAAGTCTACGAAGACGAGTGGTTCGGTTACAAAGCCGCATTTGAAGCATTCATCTCGATCCGCGATGATGCGGAGACGGCCAAACTCGCCCAGCTCGGAGCGCAGCTACAGGACATCGAGGATCATCTGCCCATAGATCCCAAGTATCGCAATCCAAAGCTCGGTGGGCTCGCGCCGATCCGGGTTGTGAACGAGATCCTGGCAGCGGGCGACGGCAACTGCGGTGTTCAGACGACGGCGTTCAATCTTCCCAACGACGAGCGCGTCGTCAAGGAGAAGGGCGCCAAGCGTGTGATGTTGCGGAACGTGCAGGAAGCGAAGTTCCGGATCGTGCTCGTTCCCATTTCCCGGATCGTGTTTTCGGCCGCCGATCAGAAGCATGTCTCCTTCGACGCCTTTTTCACTCACACGGTGATGCACGAGCTGATGCACGGGCTCGGACCGCACCAGATCCACATCGCCGCACGCGCGACCACAGTGCGCCAGGAACTAAAGGAGACTTACAGCACCATCGAGGAGGCCAAAGCCGACATCTCCGGCTTGTTTGCCCTGCGGTACTTGGTCGACAAGGGTCTGCTCGACAAGGCATTGATGCAAACGATGTACGACACGTTTTTGGCTTCTGCGTTCCGATCGATCCGCTTCGGAATCACCGAGGCCCACGGGCGCGGCATCGCGATTCAGCTCAACTATCTTCTCGATTATGGCGCCTTCAAAGCGGCGCCGGACGGCACTTTCGCCGTGGATCCGGCAAAGATCAAGGATGGGGTGATCGCACTTACGCGCGAACTCATGACCTTGGAGGCCGAAGGGAACTACGCCGGGGCCCAGGACCTGCTGAAGAAGCTTGGCGTAGCACGCCCGGAGATCCAGCGCGCCTTGGCCAGGCTTCAGGCTATTCCAGTCGACATCGAACCGCGATTCACCACTGCGGAACGGTTGCTTGCGGGAAATCAGTAAGGCCTGAGCACAGAGGGTGGTACGCCTGGCAGGACTTGAACCTGCGACCCACGGTTTAGGAAACCAATAACGAGGTTTTCCGACTGGCTGTAAGTTCTTTCGCAAGTTGATGTTGCAAAAAGGTTTACTTTTGGTTTTTGCTTGTGTAAATTCAGTACCGGAAGCTACCAAATGACACCGAAAACTACCACGATTGACAAAGACATTGACAAAGACAGAGTGCTGAATAAGTGGATGGAAGCCCTCGCCCATTGGGGACAGCCACAGAGGCAATGGATGGAAGCCTTCGCCTCCTGGGAACAGCGTCAAATAGGTTCGCTGCTCGTAGCAGATGCCCGGAAGCAGTGGATGGAAAGCCTCCAGGAACCGGGGCGCAAGTTGATGGAAGCCTTCGGCCTACAGGCGATAGAGCAAACGAGACTATTGGTTGAGCCCTTCTTTCGGTGGCTGGATGATAAATCAACCGTGGCCTATCATGCGACAGGCCTTCTCAGCGACGAGACAAAAGAGACCGAACGCCAGGAAAGCGCGCAATGGCTGGCAGACAAAATATGGAAAAGAGTCTATTCAAGAAACCCGCAAGTGCGCGCCGGCCTTAAGAGCCTGGAAGCCACAGAGGGAAAGCGATATATCCGCGAATGCCTGCTACCCGGCTGCGTTTTGCTGGCCATCCGAGACGCTTCGACTCCACAACGCCTGCGCCTGGGTCGCGAGTGGATGACGGATGAACAGGGTCGGATCGCACCTTGCACGCCGTTGGATGAGCTGACTTGCCAAGAATTCGATCAATGGCTTCTGCAACGGGCGCGACGGCACCTTGAGTTAGCGGCAATCGATGAGGCAGGCGGCCAAAGCCTTCTTGCGCTGGCCGACCAGGTGCGTGATCAAGGTCTCGATTTGCTGCCTGCAAAGCAATCCGAGAGCGCCGTGGAATTGCTCTCATTGGCCGATTTGTCACCGCAAGAAAAGCGATACATCGAAGTCAAAGTTTCCGCACTGATTGAAGATCCGGGGCTGTCCGACCGCAGAGCCAGAAGCCGGGCGCGGCAAAATCTCGGACTCTCACCGGCTCATGCCAGACAGATAGAATTCAGAATCCGCAAAAAACTTTCGGCAGTTTGTTAACGCTTTTGCCAAAAGTTCACCTACAGGGTAGAGGCCCACTTTTAGGGCAGGAAGGTGAACATGGCAACCGAAAGACTTTTCCTCACGATTTCGGCCGGCGAGACGGCGCAAGATGCCCGCCCGATTCTGGCGACCTCTGACCAGGGTGTCGTCAAAGCGGTTGCGCGTGAGATAAGCAAACGCTTGGGACTCGACAAACCGGTATCAGTTCTCCGAAAGATCCAGCCCGTGAAGGAAGGTCAATGAGCAATCCGGCGATCTTCCCGAGGCTCTTCGACATTGTCGGCGCGGCGGCCTACTTGAGCATTGGTAAGGCGACCGTGAGGGACTACCTGGCGGAGGGCATATTGAAGACCGTCGCCTTGCCAGGAAGTCGGCTACGAAAGCCGGGCGGGGCTGTGACCTCATTCTCGAAGGATCACGAGCTGAGGAAGGTCTTGATCGATCGCGCCGACCTGGACCAGCTCATCGACGAGGCGCGCGCGAACCAAGCGGCGCGCAGGGGGGCCGCATGACACGCGACCTCATGCCATGCGATCTAGCGAGCGAACGCGCCACACTCGGCGGTATCCTCTTGCTCGGAGTGCCGGCGCTGGAAGAGGCGCTTGCTACCGGCTGTGATCTGAACGATTTTTATCCCGAAGAAAACCGCGTCATATATCGCGCAATGATTGAAACGGCCGCGGCTGGGATACCGATCGATGCACTTACCATCAAGAGCAAGTTAGATGAAAGCGGAGAACTTGAGAAGATCGGTCTTGAAAACCTTCTAAGCCTGACGAATGGCATTCCAGGGGCGCTAAATATCGGCGCGTATGCTCAGAAGGTACGCGAAAAGGCGCGTGAGCGGCGCCTCGTTTATTCATGCAATTTGACCGCTCAAGCGATACTGGCCGGCGACGGCGATATGGCCGCGGCGCTCGAGGAGCACCGCCGTATCCTTGACGAGCAGCCTCGCGAGGCAATGCCGACGATCGGATCCGCGGCAACTGCCCTGCAACCTCAGCCAGAAATATCCTGGATAATCCGCGATCACTTGGGCCGGCGTTGGGTCTGCATTTGGTTTGGTGAACCTGGCTCTAAGAAAACCTGGATCTTGCTGGATCAAGCCGTCACAGTCGCAATGGGTGAGGAGTGGCTCGGCTTTCAGTCCTATCGGACGAAGGTTCTCTTTGTGGACGAAGAGAGCGGCGAGGAGCGGTTTCTGCGTCGATTGGGCGATGCGATGCGCGCTCACAATGCGCCGGCAGACCTACCGATCCGTTATACCAGCCTGGCCGGATTCAACCTGACAGATCCATCCGGCGCCGCAAAACTTGAGAGAGTGATTGCGGCCGTTCAACCCGGTCTGGTCATCATCGACGCTTTTGCAGACCTCATGTTAGGCGGCGACGAGAACCTTGTGCGAGACACTCAGCCGATTCTAGCGTGTCTGCGGCGCATCGCCGAGCGGCAAAACTGCGCGATTGAAGTTGTGCATCACGTAAACAAGAGCGGCGACTACCGTGGCAGCACGGCACTGAAAGGCGCCGTCGATTGCATGATCTCAATCGAGAGTCGGCCGGACTCTAACCTCATCACGTTTCGTGCCGAAAAAACCCGAGACGTTGTGATCCAACCTTTTGCAGCAACCAGCCATTTCGACATCGGCAAGTTCCACTTGACTGAGGCGGATCTCGAAACGGGCGGTGAGAAACTCAGCCCAAGTGAGGCCTATGTTATGCGATACCTGGAAGCCAATGGGCCTTCGACGGTCCAGATAATCATGGATCATGCCGACGTGTGCACAGAGGAAACTGCTCGAAGAGCGGTCTACAACCTGACCGGAAAAGGTCTCATCCGTCGAACCAATGAGGGCGGGAAAGGCAAAGAGGCGACCTATGAAGTTGCGCGAAATAGCATCGCACAACTACCCTAATAATTCGCTTGTGCAAGGTGCCCTGCGTGAGTTGTGCGGTGGGGGTCTAAAGACCCCCCCACCATCGCACAACTTCACACACAAGAGCAGATGCGCGGCGCACAACTTCGCACAACTTCGCACAACTAAGGCAGGAAGGCAGCAAGAACTCTTCCAAACCGAGCCGAAACCGACAGGAAAGCATATGGCATTGATCGGCAAGCGGCGCACCCGGCCGGAGGACTATAGGCGCAAGGTCCGGGTTGCGCTTGAGGCGTTCGAGCCGGCTGAAGGGATAGGGGGGTCAAATCTCTACAGTCTGAGTGTCCAAGACCGGGGGCCTGGAGAGAATTAAATACGCATGTACCCCGCCCACAAAAAAATGGGCATAACTGAGTGGAAATGAGCAGAAAACAGGGACAAAGCGCACCGAAACATCTCAAACCTGCAACACGGCGTTGGGTCCGGCAAGTTCTGAATGATTGGGTGCTGGAAGAACATCATCGGAAGTTGTTGATCGCGGCCGGCGCGACCTGGGACCGTGGCGAGGAAGCGCGGCTGATCGTGGACCGCGAAGGCCAGACCTATCAAGACAGATTCGGACAACCAAGGATGCGCCCTGAAGTGCTGGTCGAGCGCGACTGCAAGGCCCTGTTTGCCAAGTTGCTTAGGGAGCTGGATCTTGATATCACCTTGCCCGTGGCCTCGAGTCGACCGCCGGCACTGAGAAGCATTAAAGGAGGTAAGTGAAATGCCAAGGAAGATGAGAAACGCAAAGGTGCGCCACGAAATAACGCGCGGGCAGATGTCCCACTTATGTACTGGGTACGATTTTTTCTTTAACGCCTTCGGCCAAAACATCGACGAAGGCAGCAAGGATGAAGAGGCAATGCGCGAAGCTTGGGAATCGAATCGGCAGCAGATTGAACAATTCTGTCAGCATTGCTGGCCGGGGTCTGTTCCGTACGCGCGCCTGAGATTCGACGAAGGTCTACCGCGTGCCGAGGCCCTCGAGGGCCGCAACTGGCCGCCCACAAAGGAGCAACCGTGCCTAGAAAACTGAGAAATCCCAAGCCCAGAATCGACGGAGTCAGCGAAACCGCGTTTTGGTTTCTGGGTGATCGCAAGCTGTATCCCAAACCAGAAACTCCCGACACCTGGGAGGAGTTGGGACTGGAATGCTTACCGGCCAAACGCGCCGCGGCCTGGGCCATTTGCAAAGACGTGATCCTTCGGGATTGGCGCAAGAAATTCAAAAAGGGCAGCCCTACGGCAGCACGGGAGTTTGGCACCTAACCACGCGGCTGAGGCCGCATGAAAGGACAACATGCTTAGTTTTCTGAAATCAAAACTTTCAAATCAAATCAAACGTTCCGCTGAAGCCGTACTCCAATACGGGCAAGCAAGGACGAGGGTGGAGAAGTCGCTTGAAGGCGGCGACGAGCTTCAATTGGAACGAGAAAAACTCTTTTTGCAGCACTTCGCCTGCGAACAAACCCAGGGATCGCGGAAACGCCTTCAGGAGTTGAGCCTTCAATATCGGCAAAAGACCGAAGAACTAGAGGTACCACGGAGAGCGGCCAAGGCCGAGGCGGAAAAGGCGGCCGCTGAAGTGCGCGCGACGACTCAGCCGACGATTGCTTGGGGTGTCAGTTGGATTCGTGCGACTCTCCAAGCCGCGCCAGCCAGCGAATCCTTCTCGGACCTCTGCCTGAAGGCGATCCGCGAAATCGAGAGCATGCAACTGCAGCCGCTGGCCGACGTCCTAAAAACAATCGAAAAATATGCGGATGCAATCCAGACTTGGGATTTCGGAGAAAAGCCGGCACAAATGCTGCCCGCGCTGAGCATTCAGACCTTAGTCGCATAAGAGAAAGGAAATCAAATGGAAATCAAAGAAGTTGCTCATTGGGCCAGAAACGCCCTTGAAAATCACGGCCTGGGATACTGCAATGTGATCTTTTTCAACCTAGTGAAACCGCTTGGTTTTGCATATCGCAATGTACTCGCGCTGAGCCTCCCGTTTGTGAAATTGAATGACTGGAATACGGTCACAGATGTGATTGCGCATGAAGTCGGCCACCTGAAGGAACCTGACGATCATGAACACGGTGGGGCGTGGCAATGGGCGGCGAAACAAGCCGATTCATTCCAGGAGCGGACGTATTCTGACGAGTGGGAAAAGCTATGGATCGCTTACGAAGCCGACAAAGAGCTTCAGGCCGCGTCGAAGCGCTACCTTGCCGACATGGTTGACACTCTTGATGCGTTGATCGACGCCAGCGGAGTGTTCGAACGGCGCGTCAATTACGACACCTTCGCAAAAGGACCGATTCAAAGAGTGCAATCTTCCATCGGGCTCGCTGATAGAGGTGATGGTGCGAGAAAAAAGTCATGCCCCAATGGTTGCCAGCGGGTAGGGGTTTCGGTAAATCACAGGACGGGAATCGTCCGGGCTGTCGTCGCCAATTCCTTGGAACGAGTAAGAGGTGGCTGGCATACCGCCTGCAATGGATGCCAGCAACGGTTTTTCGAATCGGACAGTTTCGAAGATAAGCTAAAAGACTTCGACCGTTGGGCACGATCTCAGGGGATTCACGTTTGATTCGTCCGGGCGCCGGCTCGAGGGGCGCCACGAGTACCTCGAGGTTCTCCTTTCACCGCCCACCGGACGGAATCCGGGCATGCGACCAGCATGTAAATGGTCCGACGCGAAGGCCGGCTGACGCGCGGGCTGGCCTTCGCCGAGACCATGGATGCGCCGATGGCTACAATAGGGAGCGCTGCCCGTGGCTACCACGGCGCTGAAGGGCTGGAATTCAGGCATACATCTACCTGGGCCCGGGGCGAGATCGTGCGTTCTGGGGCATCGTGGAGGGCACTTTGGGTGGTTCAGTTTTGGACACGTCGTCAACTCGCAAATACAGACCACCAGATAGAGGCTTCCCGCATTTTAAGCAACGCCCATTAAAGGCGTTATCTGGGCCTAGTTCTATGACCTCAATCTGCGTGCCTTGGCAGTTCGGCCATTGGCAATTCCCGCTAACAATGAAGGGTGGAACTTTCATAACGTCCTCTCGCGTAGCATGTTGCTACGGTTATTCGGGGAGTTCCCATTCAGAGTCATTCGCGCTCTCGATTTTTTGATTGATTTGCTCAAGAGTACGGTTCAGATTTTTAAGCTCCTCTTCGATATCCTCAAGCTTTCCAAGCTTGTCGAGGATTTGTGCTTCAGTGGGGTTGTACCATGAGCTTGCCACTATAATGTTTATCAGGATCAGAACTGCTATGATTGTCAAGAGAAGTGTCGTCACGAATCCTCCTCTTATCTCAACGGGGAAGTTTTTTAGGGGGTGATTCTATCACGGAATTGATGGGAGGACGGCCCGAGCCGAGATCGTGACTCCTGGACCGTCCTACAGCGACTTTTTTCTCAGGCATCATGCCAGGAAATCCGAAAACCGATAATTCTCCCGTTTTCCAGATCCATGCACCGCCTCGAGGACGATGTTGTCTCTGCGGTCAAGTCGGCCAGGAGTTTCACCTAGAGGAGAGGCCGACCGCGCGCGACGGCATGATTCAGACCTGGCCGTATTGCCGATCCTGCTGGGCCGCATGCCAGAGCAACGGCCAGGAGGTTGAGCCTGCACTGGTCGCGTTGCGATGCCTGGCATTCCTGAAAATGGTAATCAGACCGGAGTTATGTCCGCACACGCAAGGGTGAAAAGGTTAGTCAATTAATTGACCAACCTATTCCCGATCCACAAGTCCCTTACCAGATCAACCGCCGGAACCTCGCTCTCTACCAACGCGCCGAGCTGGCCTTGGCGCTGGAACCACTGATTGCGATCAGAGCAAAGGCGCAGCAGATTCGAAAACCGGAATCTGTTTCGGCAACATTGCCCAGTTTGGCGCGGGACGTGAGCGAGCACTGAGGGTACGAAAACGGGCAATGGTAGGCATAGGACTCGGCCGAGATCGGGGCTCACGGGGCAGCGCAGAGCAAATCTGCTCGCCCCCCACAGCGGATAAATTAAAGAAAATGTCATTGACCGCCGATCTAGTATTGTGATATCACATGCGCTATCATGGACAGGTTGATCAGGATTCAAGGGGAGATTGACGAGCTACGCGGAAGACCGGCAAACGTCCGATATCGAGAATTGAAGAGAATCGCCACGGCACTTGGGCGGATACTTGCCCCAAAAAGGGGACGGCATCCGACATTCGTAAACAAGGAAAGAAATTGGAATCCGTTGACCATCCCAAGCCACCCCGGGGCGCTCAATAAGCTGACCGTTCGCGGTATCTTGGATCAACTTGAGGATGATCTAGTGTCCTTACAAGCAGAACAGGAGGGGTATAAATATGGAGGATAAGATTCAGGAATATCTAAAGAAACCCTATTCTCGAATTCTCATCCCAGACTTTGAGAGCGGCGGCTTCGCAGCGCAAATACTGGAATTTCCTGGCTGCTTCTCTGAGGGTAAAACCCCACAGAAGGCATATCAGAACCTGGAGGAGGCTGCTTATAACTGGCTGGAAAGCGCAATTGAACAAGGCATGGAAATTCCGGCACCGTTTTCTGCGGAGAGCTACAGTGGAAAAGTGGCGCTTCGAATGCCCAAGAGCTTGCATCGGCAGGCCATGGCCATTGCTAAGCGCGAAGGTGTTAGCTTGAACCAATTTCTCGTTAGTGCAGTGGCGTCCTGCGTTGGTGCTGACAATCTTTATGAGAAGATGGCGGATCGTTGGGAGGCCAAGGTCAACGTGGCATTTGCGTCTTCAGGCATGACTGTAAACTTATTGTCAGCGGCCATCAGTCCCAGCGTCGCGATGAATTCTGCAATAGGCACCTTCCTTCGGTACCCCTCAAAGCCTACCAAGTGGCAGTGGGTGGAAGCTGCTTCGTTATCTCCGGAGAGTTTGCTCGTCGCTGAAACCCGTACTTGCGGTGTTGTTCAATAAATTGGGGCAAAAGGAGTCCTGCATGGTCGAATCAAATCAGATTGTTTATACATACAAGGAACTGGCTACTCTGCTCGTCAAAGATCGGGGAATACACGCCGGATTCTGGGGCATTTATGCAAAGTTTGCGTTCCAGGCATTGAATCTAGGTCGGACTCCATCTGACCTTCTTCCGGCAGCCATTATCCCGATTCTGGAAATTGGCTTACAGAAATTCGATAAGGAAACCAACCTTAGTGTTAATGCTGCAGAAGTGAATCCTCCTGCCGCGAAGAGGAGGCCGAGGAAAGCGGAGAAGTAGGGCTCAGTCTGGGCGACCGGGGCCTCAGGAGGACAACGGCATGGGCATGATCTACAAAAACACGTACAAGGACAAGAAGACCGGCGGCATATCCGTTTTCGCGAAATCTGTACACTTCAAGTTGGGCGGCCTAGAAACACATGATCGAGTTTGAACGCACCATCGGATCGTCCGAGGCGAATTACTGGTATCTCAATCTCAGCGACGACCGCGGCCGTTCGTATGGCCCGGAGTTGGGGTTGCCGCACTGCGCGAAGATCGCGATCCGTGATGGCCTTGGCCGCGTCACCTATGCGCAAAAGCATCATGCGAACCAGATTTGGGGCATGCTGAAGAACTGGTTCATCGATAACGACGTTTCGGCGGGTACGCGTGTACTTGTGCGTTTCGATCCAGACGAAAAGCACGACGGAGTCCCGGTGCTTCATCTTGAAACGGAGGCTCATCCGAGTGCAGTACCATCCGAGCCTGAATCTCGACCCGAAGCGGCTCAGCAGTACGCCTCCGAAATTCCTATTCAATTGGAGCGTCAGCTTGAAGAGTTCTTAGCCTCGAATCCCGAACTCATTGAGCCAGGACTGACCATGTATCGAGATGAGGATGGCCGTCTTGGTCAACAGTACCCTACCGACGTGGGCGTCATTGATCTTCTCTGCCGTCGCCAAAGCGGGCAGCTTCTTGTGGTAGAACTAAAACGGTCTAGGGTGTCCGATGTCGTGGTGGGTCAAATATCTCGCTACATCGGGTGGGTGAAAAAGCACATCGCGGGCGATTTAGAGGTTTGCGGGTTGATTCTATGCCATGACCGCGATGACGCACTCAAATACGCTGTGTACGCACACCCGAATCTTTCCCTCAAATACTTCAGACTTCGGCTGGAGCTCGTAAGTGAAGAACAACTCTAGGAAAGTGTCCGCCCAAGTCTCTGTTCTAGCCGACAGGCAGGAAGCGGCCTGCGGCTGAACAGCACGTTAGACGGGGCCTTTGGAGGACAACGGCATGGGCAGCATCTACAGGCCGAAATACAAAGACCGCAACGGCAAGAAACATGAAAGCGCGATTTACTGGATTCAGTTCTGCACCGGCGGCAAGGTGCACCGGGAAAGCACCGAAACGGCGGACTTCGAGGAAGCAAAAGAATTCCTTGTCAAGCGGCAAAGCGAGGCATTGACGGCGGGCTCTTCCCCGTCGAAGATGACCTTCGCAGAGCTGGCGGCCGCCGAGATAAGCGATTACGAAACGAACGGCCACAAGACAATCAGGGACTTGAAGACGCGCCTTGACCTTCACATTCTGCCGGTATTTGGCAGCAAGAAAGCGCGCGATATCCGCGCCGGCGACATCACCGGGTATGCGGCCGCACGCCTGAAGGAAGGCGCCGAGCGCGGCACGGTCAACCGGGAATTGACGGCAATAAAACGCGCCTTCACCCTGGGTATTGAAAACGAAAAGATTTTCAGACGGCCGCGGATTGCTATGCTTGAGGAAAACAACGTGCGGAAGGGATTCTTCGAGCAAAAGCAATTCGACGACGTTCTGAAGTACCTGCCCGACTACGCGCAAGACTTTGTACAGTTCGCCTTCATGACCGGCTGGCGCAGTTCGGAAATTAAAAACCTGCAATGGCGGCATGTCGATTTCGAGGCTGGCCTTGTGCGCCTAGATACGGGAGAGACAAAGAACGATGAGGGCAGGATCTTCCCTCTGACCTCTGACCTTCGCGCCCTGCTCCAGAGCCGGCGGGCGGCGACGGACGCATTCATGCAGGAGCACGGGAAGATTGTCCCCTGGGTGTTCTGGATCGAAGGCCGCCGGATCGATAATTTCAAGCGCTCATGGGCTACCGCCTGCCGGAAGGCTGGTATCCCCGGCAAACTGCTGCACGATTTCAGGCGCACGGCGGCGCGCAATTTTCAGAGGGCTGGAATCCCCGAAGGGACCGCAATGAAGCTGCTAGGACATAAGACGCCGAGTGTTTACCGCAGGTACAACATCATCACCGAAGATGACCTTCGAGAAGCTGTCAAGAAGCTGGAAAACGGACTGCCGATTGACAAAGTTTCTGACAAAGACACGGGATAAGCGGCTCTAAGTGGTACGCCTGGCAGGACTTGAACCTGCGACCCACGGTTTAGGAAACCGTTGCTCTATCCACCTGAGCTACAGGCGCACTGTTCGCATTTCCAATGTGCCACAAGGTACCATGACACACCTGTAGTGTCCATCAGATCTCAGAAGCTGCGGGCGGCCGCAAGTTCAACGGTTTCGGCCCCACACAAAGCAGTATCTCCGGCCCCCGACGTGCCCTGCGAACACAGGTTCACTGCTAATAATCGAATAACCATGAAGCAAGCAAGATGGCTTTCGAATATCTGGTGTGGTTCGTGGTTGACATTATGCTTGATCTAACCCCTGCCTTGGTGTGATATGGAAGTCGGTCGAGGATCTCGCCCAATCTTAGCCTTGCTGAATCGGAATCGTGGAGGGCTCTTGTATGCCTGAAGACCCCGAAGACAAATGCTGTAGATCAGATCATGGGATAAGCCGAAGGGACTTTATGTCGTCGGTCGGTGTCGGCGCCGTGGCAGCCGTTTCCATTGGGAACGCGCCGGCAGCGCCGGCGCAGGAGATTGAAGCCGTCAGTAATGTGCTCACCGTCAACCTGCGTATCAATGGATCGTTGAGGAAGATCACGGTGGAGCCTCGCTGGACGCTGCTCTATGTCCTGCGCGAATTCCTGGGGCTTACCGGAACGAAAATCGGCTGCGAGCGCGGTGAGTGCGGCGCCTGCACTGTGCTGATCGACGGCATGGCGCGCTATGCCTGCATGACCCTGGCGGTCGAAGCACAGGGCCACGAGATCACCACGATCGAGGGCCTGATGGATGGCGAGAAACTTGGGCCGGTGCAGCAGGCTTTTGCGGAGGAGGATGCCTTCCAGTGTGGCTTTTGCACTCCCGGGCAGATCATGGCAGTCGAGGGCCTGCTGCGCCAGAACCCAAATCCGACCATCGATCAGGTCCGTATCGGGATCAGCGGAAATCTGTGCCGCTGCGCTGCCTATCAACACATCTTCAAGGCGGCGGCCAAGGCCGCCGAGCTGCGCGCGAAGGGAGGTCAGGCATGAGCGACTACTACGAAGAATTGGAAGAATTGCTGCGATCGGCATCTGTGCCCCAATCCTCGCAACCTCAGGAGAAAATTGCGCCGTGGGGCGAGACGCGCATCGTCGGCAAGCCACTGCCCAGGGTCGACGCCTACGAGAAGGTTTCCGGCGCAGGTCAGTACACCTATGACATTCACCTGCCCGGCATGCTCTATGCCGCGATCCTGCGCTGCCCACACGCGCATGCCATGGTGAAAGGTGTCGACACCAGCGCCGCAGAGACGATGCCCGGCGTCGTGGCTGTGTTGACGGGGAAATCTCCAGGTGCGGACATCCCGTGGTACGGCAGCAGGACGCCGAGCAAGCTCTTCGACCCACACTGCCGCTATGAGGGCGACGAAATCGCCGCCGTAGCGGCCCGGACCTCCTATCAGGCACGGGACGCCGTAAAGGCAATCAAGGTCCAGTACGAACAACTGCCCTTTGTCATCGATCAGGAATCGGCTCTTAAGCCCGGCGCGCCCAAAATCCACGAAAGCGGCAACTCCGCAGGCGAGCCGCGCGTGACGTCCCGCCGGGGCGATGTGGCAAAAGGGTTCGCCGAGGCTGATGTGGCGCTGGAGGAGACTTTTTACACCAACTTTCAGATCCACGTTCCCATGGAAGCGCACGGCTCAGTTGTGAGCTGGGACGGCGACAAGGTTACCATCTGGGACTCCACCCAGGGCGTGTACGATGCGGTCCTAATGCCCTTTGCCCAAACCATGGGCGTGCCCATGAACAAGGTAAGGGTGATCTGCCGGTATTTCGGCGGCGGCTTTGGATCCAAGCTTGAACTGGGCAAGTACACGGTCATCGCCGCACTCCTGGCGCGCAGAACCGGCCGACCTGTAAAACTGATGCTGTCCCGTGAGGAGACGCTGCTGGCCGCAGGCAACCGGCCGGATGCCAGGATGACGCTGAAGGCAGGTGTGAAAAAGGACGGCACTCTGACCGCTCTACAGCTGACCAGCATTGGTGCAGCAGGCGCCTATTCGGCCGGTACTGGTGTAGGCTGGCAGGTGGGCGAACTCTACAAGTGCCTGAATGTCCTCGTCACCGAGAGCACGTTCTATATCAATGCGGGCCGCGCCCGTGCATTCCGGGCGCCGGGCTTTCCAGCCGGCAACTGGTGTCTCGAGCAAATGATGGATATGCTGGCGGAGAGAATCGGCATGGATCCGGTTGAGTTCCGCCTCAAGAATCTCACCGAAGTCAGCCAAAGCAGAAATGTACCCTATACCAGCACCGGCCTGAAGCAGTGCCTGATTGAGGGCTCCAAAGCGTTCGGTTGGAAAGAAGCGCGCGCTGCCAGGAAGAGCGACAGTCACATCAAACGCGGCTTCGGGCTGGCGGCAGGCATGTGGCAAGCAGGCAGCGGGGGCCCTCCCTATACCGCTGAAGTCAGGATGTTCATGGACGGCGGTGTAACCATCAAGACCGGGGCATTGGATCTCGGTACCGGCACCAAGACTGTCGCCTGCATGGTCGCTGCCGAGGAGCTAGGGATACCTCTGGAAAACATCCGCATCGAAAATGCGGACACTGCCGTAACCCCTTACGCCCAGACCAGCGGAGGCAGCATGACCCTGCCGGGACTGACGCCCGCCGTGCGGCGCGGCGCCTGGCTCCTTAAGCGCCAGCTCTTCGGCTGGGCGTCGGAAGCTCTCGGCGTTCCGGCAGAAGACCTGGAGATAAATAACAACTCGATCGTCAGCCGCAGCAGCCCGGACAAGAAGAGAACCATGCAGGAACTGATGCGTGCACACCAGGTCAATGAGGTGATCGGCATCGGCAACCGGGATCCCAATCCCGCAAACAGGGCCATAAACCCATTTGGCGCCCACTTCGCTGAGGTCGAGGTCAACACCAAGACCGGCGAGGTCAAAGTCGTGCGGCTGCTGGGCGCAAATGAGAGCGGCCGTGTGATCAACCGCAAGACCTTTGACAACCAGGTCCATGGCGGCATGACGATGGGCCTCGGCTACGCCCTGACAGAGAAGAGGGTTTTGGATCGGCAGACCGGAAAGATGTGCAACCTCAACTTCCACGACTACAAGGTGCCCACAGCGCTCGATGTTCCTGTGGATCATCAGGTAATAGCCATCGATCCCAAAGATACCGAGTGCAACATCGTCGGCTGCAAGGGCCTGGGTGAACCGGCACATGTTCCGGCCGCTTCGGCGATCGCCAATGCCATTTATGACGCCATCGGTGTGAGGCCCACCCATGGTCCGATCGATCCCAAAATGATCCTGGAACTGCTCAGCAAGAAGAAAAGGGGATGAGCCATGATGAAGAACTTCGCGTACGTAAGAGCCGGGTCGGTCGCGGCGGCAATCAAGGCGTTGAGCACCAAAGGCGCCATCCTTCACGCGGGCGGGACGGATGTGCTGGGATGCATGCGCGACGAAGCAGTCTCGGCAGAAAGAGTCGTCAGCGTCGGCGGTCTCAAAGAACTGAAAGGGATTTCCGCCAGACCGGATGGCGGACTTAAGATCGGCGCACTCACGACGATCGCCGAGGTCGCCGCCAACGCCTCGATCGCCGCGAAATATGCGGTCCTGGCACAGGCAGCAGCTGAGGTCGCCAGCCCTCAGCTCCGCAACCAGGGAACGATCGGCGGAAATATCTGCCAGCGGCCCCGCTGCTGGTACTTCCGCGGTGATTTCCACTGCGCCAGGAAAGGCGGCGACATCTGCTATGCCGTGGAAGGAGAGAATCAGTACCACGCCATCTTCGGAGGCGGCCCGTGCTTCTTCGTGCACCCGTCCGACACAGCAGCCGCACTGGCGGCGCTGCAAGCACAGCTCATGATCGCGGGGCCGGCGGGAAGTAAGGCGGTTAAGATTGAGGATTTCTTCGTCGGCCCGGACAAAAGCATCCAAAAGGAGAATATCCTGGCGCCCAACGAGATCGTGACGGAGATTGACCTCCCGCCGATCAGTGGCAGGGTGCGCAGCTCTTATCGCAAAATCCGGGCGCGTCGCGCCTGGGACTTCGCTTTAGCCAGCGTCGGATTGGTCCTGCAGTTCGAGAACGAGAATGTCAGCAGGGCGCGCATCGTGCTGGGCGGCGTCGGTCCGTACCCATGGCGCGCCGTAGCTGCGGAAAAGCTATTGATCGGCAAGAAGATCGACGGCGCACTCGCTGCCGCCGCCGGGCATGCGGCCATCGACGGCGCCAGCCCGCTACGCGATAACGAATACAAGGTCCAGATCGTCCAGGGAGCGGTCGAGGAATCCATCCTGGCGATGGCTTGAGGCTTCCGTCGGCAGGTCCCAACGGATCAGCAGAACTCGAGGAGCCCTGTATGCGTGCAAGGAGCCGGCCAGCGGCGAAGATCTCAGCACAGAGAGCGCAGGAGAAGCACAAGATGCTCTGATCTTAAGGCGCGATTCCCCCGAGATTAGAATGGTTTCAGGGCGCCCTGCTATGCTATGCTCGTAGGTACATTCCGGAGACAACCATGGCGAGATATATGATCCATGTCTTTTGCGACGAATGCGCGGTTACCCACTCAATGGGCATATCGGTCGTACTGATTGATGGCCCGCCGGAGAAAGCCTGCGTCGCTACTCTTTATGCCGAAAAAGGGATGCCGCCGAACCTTGGCATCATGCTAAGGAACGTCGTTAAGTGCCCAAAGACCGGCAAGATTTTCCAACAGACGGACAACAACAAGATCTACATTGCCCCGACACCGGGATAACTCCTTCGCTCCGGCGCCGTGAGTCAACACTCTTCTGGAAGGAGAAAGCACACGGGCGGTCGGCGCCTCACGCAGACCACGCGTGTCGCGCAACTCGTGGGGTTCCTTGGAAATCGGCGGCATCTCAGTCCTCCACGATCCGAGACTATGCCCGACGATATGAGGAGGGGGACATTCCAAAATGTTCCCTTTTTCAGAGGCCGTCTCGAAACCAACGGAACTGAGCCCTCCAAAAAATCTACGAAAATTGAAACTCTTCTGCGCATGTGACCTCTCTATTCACATGCTGCTCTGGAGTTTCGCAGAAACCTCACAAAGTCGGGGTCGATCGTGCATCCAGGGGAGATCAAGTGAGAGTGGAGCGCGTCGGGACCGAGTGCATCTCCAGCAGCAGATTCTCGATACAAGACATGCCTGATGCAACACTCTTTGCCGACTGCCTGCGTGAAGAACGGGGGTGAGTTTCGAATCGGCAAAAGGAGGTCTGGATGAAAAGAGATCTTCTCGCTGGCTTTGCGATGCTTGTATTCGTTCCGTTTTGGGGAACAGTTCAAGTTGCCCCAATGGCGGTGCTCGCCGACATCACGTTTGAATTTCATGTTGGGGGCAGAGTACTGCCGGCTGGAACGTATGAATTCAAGGTGGACGACAAGCAGGATATGGTGTCTGTGACAAACACGAAGACCAGAAACACGGTAGTGGCGCCCGTGCTAACCCGGATTAGTCAGCGCTCCGGAAACGAAGCTCAAGTGGTATTCGACAAGGTGCAGGATCGATCCTACCTCTCCGAGCTTTACGTGCCCGGCATCGATGGCTTTCACCTCACCGGCGCTCCCGGCCCGCACACGCACGTGAGTGTCAAGGCGAGAAAATAAACTCTGTCCGCTTGTCCTCCACTCATCCAAGGCGCGGTCTCGAGAACAGCTCTTCCCTTCCATAATCGAAGCCGTGCCGTGCCACCCCACCAAAGTGGCCGCAGACCTCGCGGCACGCGACCTTCCTGGTTGCGGCTCTGCCGCCCTGATGGTTTACAGTGGGATCAGGCGCGGCTGCCGCTGTTCGAACTGCGTGAGGTAGGGGAGTCCCGCGGCCTTCATTGCATCCAGAGCCTCATCGAGGTGGGAAGCCACTTGCCCGGACCGGTGCGCATCCGAACCGAGTGTCACGCGCTCGCCGCCCATCTCTGCATACCAGCGCAAGATATCGGGTCCCGGAAGCAGGACGCGTGCGCTGCGCCTCATGGCTGAAGTGTTGATGTCCAAGGCAATGCCCCGGTCGATGCAGTTGCGCAGCACGGGACGGATCAGAGTCTCGTAGCACCGGGGATCATATCCGCCGTAGACGTTGAAAGCAGTACGGACCGGCACATCAAGGTGGCCGAGTACGTCGAACCCGCCGACGCCGGTCATGTGTTCCAACTCTTCAAAGTACAGCCGAAACGCCTCCTCAGCGGGACGTTGAAAAAAGGCGACGTCGAAGACCGAGCTGCGCCCCACCCAGTGCAGCGAGCCGATGGCATAGTCGAACGGTGCACTTGCGAGCACCGCCTGAGCCTCAGCTTGAAAGAGATGGGGCTCGCCGATCTCAATTCCCGCCCTGATCTTGAGCCGCCCGGCAAACTCGGCCCGGCAATGCTCCAGTTCCGCCAGCCATGGCTCGAGCCGCAGCCAGTCGCGCGGGTTTTCATCCGGATGAAGATCGTAGTGCTCGGCAAAACCGATTTCCGGCACACCCAGCGCCAACGCGCTGCGGCACATTTCCTCCATGGATGCGTGCGCATCGGCGGAATAGCTGGAGTGAAGGTGATAGTCGTGAGGGATTATGGGTCGCATACATCCTCGAACGTCGACCCGATCAAAATCTCAGAGGAGAGACTGCCGTGCCGGCGGCCGGAACCAGGTTCCGCGATGAAGGAGAAGAACACAATAGGAAAAGGGACATCGGGATCGGAATCGCAATCGAAGTTGCCGTCGAGCTTGCTCGGGAGATTACGGCTGCAATGCCCACTCGTCCTGAGAGGCGCGCGTACCTCAAGATATCTGCGCATACTATGACGAACGTGCCCGGCAAAGGGCGCAGAAAAGCAACTTTTTTCTCTGCGCCCTCCGCGTCTGAATTTCTAGTTTCCTCCGGGCCCCCTCGCGGGCGGAGGCGACAGCTTGGACAGGTTGCCGCCTGCAGGTCCGCCGCCGCGGCCGCCACCACCCCCACCGGTGGCAACGGTAACACCGCATGCGGCGTAGATCTCTTCCTTCGTCCAGCCGCTCTTGATCAGCGTCAGGTAGAGAGTCTTCTTGAACGCATTGATGTTTTCGCTTGGGGCTCTCTTTACCGACATGACGAGGTTGTCGCTGTCACCGAATTGCTTCTTGTAATTCTGAAGCCTATTGACACAGCCCCCCGCGTCAGCCGCGTCGCATTCGAACAGCAGCAGCGTGTTCTTTTGATTCATGCGCGTGACCATGGCCTGGTCGATCGGCGCCGTGCCGGTAGCCGTCACCAGGAATGGCTTGGTGGTCACATCCAGCATGTCTCCCAGGAGCTTGGCGGACGGATTGACGAGATTCAAAGCAATGTTGTTCGCTTCCATCGCCTTTACGGCTTCACGGCCCTGGACACTCACGCCGCTGTTGAAGTTGAACCACGACCCGTCGTTGCTCGCTATGTCAACCCGCCCGAAGTTCAGCAGAGCCGACGCCTGCAAGAGCATGGGAATACTGCCGTTGAATACGCCTGCATCGCGCGCTCCCATCTGGTAGCGCGTTCCCATTGCGCCGCCGGCGCCGCGCCCTGCCGCAGGCGTTGCAGCAGCACCAGCCTGTGTGGTCGTTGGAGTCGTCAACTCCTTGATCCGGGTACTCATCCGCTCCATTAAATCAGCGCTGTTGGATGCATCCACGTACCGCCAGGCGGATCCGCCGCCCCTTCCCCCCGCCGCAGCTTCGCCACCCCTGCCTGCCGGCTGGGCTTCGCCGCGCATGTCGGTTACCGTGAGGGCTTGGGCGTTGTATATGTGCAGCCGGTCCGGAATCAGGAGATTGGCCTGGCTTTCATTGGCAAGGTTGAGCACCCCTTGCAGAACAAACTGGCCGGTCCTAGCAAGGATTGCCGGATCGATCTTGTCCGCATCATCCCCGGACTGATGGTAATCGGGGTGTCCCCCGCCGCCGCTGGTCATGAGCGCAAGAGCTTCAATGCCAAGCGTGATGAAAGCGGAGTGGTCGCTACCGCCGGGGCCGCCAGTACGCGGCTGAACCGCCTTCGCGACTTCCGGGCTCTGGCCGCGTGTGATGATGTTATAGATCTCGGGAAAGTTGAGTGCGCCCGGTGCGCCGATGGCATCGCCGAGTCCGACCATGTCCATGTTGAAATAGGTAACTACCCGGTCGATAGAGACGCCGTCGGTCGGCGTTTTGACCCAGTAATTCGACCCGAGGAGCCCCTGTTCTTCACCGCACCAGAGGCCAATAATGACCGTGCGCTTGGGCTGCACCTTGTTCACAGCCAGCAGACGCCCCACCTCCATCGCGACGGCCGTTCCGGATGCATTGTCGTCGGCGCCATTCATGACCACACCGTTGGTAACTCCCAGGTGATCCATGTGCCCGCCGAGGACGACATACTGGTTCTTCAGATTCGGATCCGTCCCTTCGATCTTGCCTAGCACATTTCGCGAGAAGTTGTTCTTGAACTTGTCGCCATAGAGAGCGACAGGGTCGTATCCCTTAGCCACCGCTTTCTTGCCGGTGCTCACGGACCGCACTTTCTTGTCGCGGATATCGCGGCGCATCTGATCGACCGTGGCATTGAATTCATTCAGGGACTGCTGCGGGTCGCGCCACATGATCCAGCGGAACACGCGCTCGTCAATGTTGGAGACATAAACAAAGGGGCGTGTGAACGGGGAAACGTCCGCCTGACGCGGTGCCTGGCCTCTGGCCGCGGGCACTGCAGCGGGAGCCGGAGCGCCTCCTCGACCACCGGCGCCGGCAGCGGGAGCGGGCGGAGTGTAAAGCAGGATTGCAGCTGCACCCTTGTCGTACGCGACCTGGGCCTTGTAAGTATCGACGGATTCTTCCTTCCAAGGATCGGGCTGCGGCGCCGGAGCAGCCGCAGGCTGGGCGCCACCCATTCGACCCGTCGCAGCGGGCGCGTTATTGGGCGAGCCTGCGAGCGCCAGGACGATTTTCCCTTTTACATTGGCAGGATACTCGTCAAGCCCCTTCGCCGGCACCGAGATGCCATAACCGACGAAGACGACTTCACCGGTAACCTTGGCGGCTGGAGGGGATGAAGGGTCAATCGAAAAATCGTTGTCCAGGATGCGGAAGATCCGTCCATCAATCGTGAGTTCTGGGACCCCCAGTCTGTAAGCGAAAGTCGACTGGCCGGATAGGATAGGAACCTTCTGAAAATAGGTGCCGTCCTCGCCTGCCGGCTTCAGGCCCCACTGCTTGAATAGCCCCGCTGCCCAATCGGCGGTCATTTCATAGCCGGGAGTGAGCGATCTTCTTCCCCGGTGCTTGGCGTCCGCCATGGTCGCGATGTAACTCTTGATTACATTCCCGTCCACGCGGATCGAGGTTGACTGTGCGAAAACCGACAATGCGAGCAGCAAGAGGACGGCTGCCGCTGCCGTATGTTTGCTTCGGATCATCATGGTTTCCTTTCGCGAGTGACTGAGTTGATGCTAAACATCAGATTAAGGAAACTACCGTCAAAGTCATTCCACTCTTAACTAAACTATCAGTATGCAGGTTGTTAGAGAGACAGACGCATTATAAGGAGTTTTGTCGGGGGAGCAACCAGGAAAATCCTGGCCATGTGCGTAGAAGCAGCCACGGATAGGACGGCACGGGTTCCTGCCGCGCTCTGGTCGTTGGAATCGGCAACTGTTTTTGGAGTGGCTCGGGTGCTCTCGAAAAAGGCACGGAAGAACCTGATTTTTTGATATAATCCAATTGTATTTTTTCATGCGTTGGACGACTGGAAGCAGCCATTTTTATTTGAGAATTCTGGGCTTCTGGTGACCGCCCAGAGGTTTGGCCGCAAGCAGCGGAAGCTGGGAAACGGGGCTTTCCCCCTCATTGCCCGGCTTCCTTGATCGGTGTCCGATGCTTCTGCCGTGGTTTGGCATCGTTTACCCAGGCCCCACCCTCGGCCGTAGCCTTCGGCGGGAGGGGATCAAGCGGAATGCCGGTCAGAATCCAGCTTCCCGGATTCGACAATGTATTGATAAGCAATGACGAACTCAAACTTAAAGAGGAAGAACGATGAGCTTAAGCCTGATCGGAAAATCCATTGCCGCATCGGCGACCCTGAAGCTTAATGAAACCGCAGCCATTCTCAAGGCTAAAGGGGAGCCGATCATTCACCTCGGCGGAGGGGAGCCGAAATCCAAGGCTCCCCTGGACGCCATCCTCAGCGCGGTGGCGCTCATTAATTCGGGGGAAGTGCGTTACACTCCCGCTGATGGCATTCCAGCGCTCAAACAAGCGATCATCCGCTACACCGAGGACTTTTACAATCGGCGGGTGACGCCTCAGCATGTCATCGCCAGCAGCGGCGCAAAGCAGGCGATCATGGTTGCCCTGCAGGCTATAGTCAATCCTCAAGAAGAAGTCATCTTTCCTGCTCCCTACTGGGTCAGCTACCCCGAGATGGTAAAACTGTGCGGTGGCGTTCCAGTGCGGGTCTACCCGGAAGACGGCAGCTTCTACCCATCCCTGCGCGACATCGAGCAGGTCGTCACGTCATACACCAAAGCCGTCATCATCAACAGCCCGAACAATCCCACTGGCGCGATGTATTCGGAGCAGTTCATCGCCGAAATCGTCGAGTTTTGCGAAAAACGGGGTCTGTGGCTGATCATGGACGACATTTACCACCGGCTGATCTTTGACGGCAGGAAGCCGATCAGCTGTTACAAGTTTGCCAAGGACCTGTCGGAAAACTCAAAGCTCATCGTCATCAACGGCGCCTCCAAGCAATATGCCATGACGGGATTCCGCATCGGATGGGCGGTAGCCAACAAGAAGCTCATCGAAGTCATGACCAATATTCAAGGGCATCAGACCTCGGGACCGTCCGCAGTCACCCAACTTGCAGCCGTGGGAGCTCTCAACGGGCTTCAGTCGAGCGTGGAAAGCCTGCGGCTGGCACTGGAAAACAACCGCAACATCATGATCGATCGGCTGAAGGCTTTCGAGGGAGTCAGGGTCACCAAACCCGACGGCACCTTTTACTGCTTCGCGGATTTCAGCCACTACAACAAACACTCCACCAAGCTGGCTGACCTTCTGCTGGACAAGGTTCGGGTGGCCACGGTTCCCGGCATCGAGTTTGGCCTGGAGGGCTACCTGCGCCTGTCAACCTGCGGCACGGTTAAGGACATTACCGAAGGCATCGAGCGCATCAAGTGGGCCCTTGATCCTAATTCTCCCAACGAACTCTACATCGGGCAGCGAAAACTAGTGAGGGATTGGTTATGACAAAGTATCTCGAATTCGACACACCGGCGACAAAGCAAGCGGGCGACCTGGCAAGCGACTTTAAGTTGCAGAATCACGGGCTGCGCTATCTGGATAGAGTCTTTTGGAACCTGCCCACGGCTGCGCTCTATGAGGAAGCCGTTTTCCGCGGGGAAGCTCACATGGTCCATGGCGGGCCGCTGATCGTCAACACCGGCAAATGGACCGCCCGCGCCGCGAACGACAAGTACATCGTTCGCGAGGAGACCACCGAGGACAAGATCTGGTGGGGCATTTACAACCGCCCCGTGAGCCCGGACAAGTTCGGCGGGCTGCATGCGCGCATGCAGGCTTTCCTGCAGGGCGAGGAGCTCTTCGTGCAGGATTGCTGCGTCGGCGCCGATCCCAATTACCAGATGCCGATCCGCATTATTACCGATAGCGCCTGGCAGAGCATGTTTGCGCGCAATATGTTTATCCCGTTGCGCACGCAGGATGAGTACCAGCGGCATGTTCCCGAGTTTACAGTCATTGCCTTGCCCTCCTTCAAGTGCGATCCAACGGTCGATGGGACCGCTACGGAAACTGCCATCATCATCAACTTTGCGCAGCGGCTGGCGATCATAGCCAACACAAGTTACGGCGGCGAGATCAAGAAATCCATCTTCACGATCATGAACTTCTTGATGCCGCTGCAAAACGTGATGGCGATGCACTGTTCGGCGAACGTGGGGGAGAAGGGCGATGTCGCCTTGTTCTTCGGACTGAGCGGCACCGGCAAAACCAGCCTTTCCGCCGATCCCAGGCGCAAGCTCATCGGCGACGACGAGCACGGCTGGAGCGATGAGAGCGTGTTCAACTTTGAGGGCGGCTGCTACGCAAAGGCCATCCGCCTTTCCGCCGAACACGAGCCGGAAATCTACAGCTGCACGCGCAAGTTTGGCACAATCCTCGAAAACGTCGTCTGGGACGCGGCTTCCAGGAACATCGACCTCGACGACGATCGTGTGACCGAAAACACCCGGGCATCGTACCCCCTGGAATTCATCCCCAACGCCTTGCCGGAAAAGATGACGCGCACTCATCCAAAGAACGTTATTTTCCTCACCTGCGATGCCTCGGGCGTTCTTCCGCCGATCGCCCGGCTCGACATGAACCAAGCCATGTATCACTTCATCAGCGGCTACACCTCGAAGATCGCGGGGACGGAGATCGGTCTCGGCATCGAGCCGGAGATCACGTTCAGCGCATGCTTTGGCGGGCCGTTCATGGTGCACCATCCGTTCTTCTACGCGGACATCCTGCGCCAGAAGATGGAGAAATTCGGCGCCAAGTGCTGGCTGGTGAACACGGGCTGGGTCGGTGGCAAGTTCGGAGTCGGCAAGCGCATCAGCATCCGCCACACCCGCAATATGTTGAACGCCGCCCTCGACGGCAAGCTGGACCACGCCGCGTACCGCAAGGACAAACTCTTCGGTTTCGAAGTACCGCTGACTTGCCCTGATGTCCCCGAGGACGTGCTCGAACCCTCAAACGCCTGGGGCAACAAGCAGGAATACTGGATGAAGTACGACGCGCTGGCAGCCCGCTACATCGAGAACTTTAAGCTGTTCGCCGATAGCTGCTCCCAGCCGGTAATCGACGCCGGGCCCAAGCGCCTAAAATCTGCGGCATCCTAAGCAGATAAGGCTCGTGCCTTTTACCACCAAGACTCAAAGACTCTGAAATTTTTTGGACTCCTGGAGTCTTTGGGTCTTAGTGGTTCAATCGGATGAGCGAAGTTCCGGCGTGTAGCCGTCAGTATTTGAGGACACTGGTGACCCTGTAATTGGTAAGTTTCTGGCGGCCCTTCAGGGCACTGAGCTCCACCATGAACGCCAGGCCGACGATGACGCCCCCCATCTTCTCCACCACTTCAGCGACGGCCTTCGCCGTGCCCCCTGTCGCGATCAAGTCATCCACAATCAGAACGCGCTGGCCGGGTTCAATGGCATCTTGGTGGATCTCCAGAGAATCGGTTCCATATTCCAGATCATAATTCACCTTATGCGTCGCAGCCGGCAGCTTGCCGGGCTTGCGCACCGGCACGAAGCCCGCCTTGAGCCCGTATGCGACCGTGGGAGCGAGGATGAATCCGCGCGCCTCGATTCCTACGACAACATCAATCTGCTTGCTTTCGTAGGGAGCAGTCAGAGCATTCACAACTTCATGGAAGCACTGGCCGTTCTTGAGGAGAGTGGTAACGTCGTAGAAGAGAATGCCCTTCTTGGGCCAATCCGGGATCTCGCGAATCGTCGCCTTCAGCTGATCCATTTTCACCTCACCATCCTTCGATCAAAAAACTTGGATAACTGCCGCTGACAGCAATGTCATGGATCTCGAGTCGCTCCACGTGCGCCATAGGCGGCCCTTTCCGCACTTCCCTGATGAACTCCTCCAGCCGGCCGGAATCCCCTTCCACCACGATTTCGACCGTCCAATCGGGCAGATTGCGGACTTCACCAATCAGGCCCAACCGTTTCCCGACTCGCTGGACGAAGTAGCGGAAGCCGACACCCTGCACCATGCCATAAACAATGATGCGCCGAGCTTGCTTCGCCATGGAGCAACCCTGAAGAAGAGGTTGAAGCAGTGGTCGGGGCGAGAGGATTCGAACTCATCACCCGACAGTTCGTCAAATACCGCCGACGTTCACCGAAGCCGCGTAAATAGCGGCTCGAGTTCCATTTCCCGCCGCTTCCGAATCCTGCCGAACACCGGCAAACAGCCCCGAACTTCGATACGTTACTACACACGCGTTACACACGGAAGGCATTTTTATGGCGCGAGCCAGGTGGATGAATCCGGCAGACAAACCACAACCAAACGCTGCTTCAGTTCCATCTCCGGCTCACATCTCAGGTCGATTGGCGGAACCCAAGGATTCCCCTCAGCGCTGGTGGCTGATAGTCCTGCTGATCGCAAAACATGATACTCGCCTATTGCGTCCTCGTGTGCGGTCCCCAACGGGCACATTCTAAAACGTCAGTGAAAGATACGCGTTTAATGAGTTCAGCCCGTGCATAATTCCTGGGCCTGGATGTGCCTTTCTCTGTCTTAAGAGCGTGAGGCTGATCTCCTAGAAATAGAAGTCCCGGACATACCGCGCGTTCCCACGCCTCCAGCACTCGTCTATGGGCCGCTGCTGGCGCGTGAAAGTCTCCAAAGATCCGAAAGGGCTGACCCGCTGACAAGTAGCTTGACACCGGCACGCGGTAAATGTACGATCGGGACACACAATATAGGGTTGTTATAGCGAACCTCGCGAAGATGGCCGTCCAAGCAACCGCGGTGGGGTTCGCGACATGTTACTCCCGTTCGCGGCGTCTTCATCCTTAAGGATCCATCATGCCGATACCCAAATCTGCGCTGAAAAAGCAGCGAGCGTTTTCAGCGCGAACCTACGTATTTGGCCTATGCCAGCCCGAAACCCGCCAAGTGCTCCTGCAACGCTGGCGGGAATTCGGGGAAAAGGATCTGCCGGGATTCGTGGATGCCGTATTACTGTCGCCTGGGCCCCACATCCTGCCGCTCATGACCGGTGATGAGGACGTCCTGCGGGTTCTGCGCACCCGCCATCTCGAGATGCTCGCCCGCGCACTATCGCCACAAACGCTGCGTGAAATCCTGACCAACGAGGCCCGGCTGGCGCTGGGCCTGCGCGATCCGCGGTAGACTGGGGACCAAGCCCCAGCCCGCCGAATCGAAAAGGCTCGCCATGCCTGACAACAACAGCACTACCATACCGGGGTACGACCCGCGCACGGATCCGGACTCCGAACACTACGACCCTGATTACGATCCCGAGGCAGACCCTTGGAACGACCCCGACTACGATCCGTTCGCCGAAGACTACGACCCCGAGACGGGCGAAAAGTACCCCGATGAGTCGCCGCTCCCCGAAGGGGAGAAGGAATGCATTCCGCAGGACTGTGAGCTCGTTGAAGTCGAGGACGGGTTCTGCTGTTTTGCGTGCCGGGAGACGTGCAGTGATGGCAGCGGGATCACTGGCTTTTACTGCGAAAAATGCAATGACGCCTCGGAGTAGCCATTCCAGAAGTCGCGTGAACGAGGACCGGCCAATGACCGAAAAGGAAAGGCAGCAGTTTGAGCAACGAGAGGCGATTCAATACCTCTTCGAAGACAACGAACTCGCCTGCATCGAGCTTACCGTCCGCGTGGGCGATTTCCGTCGTAACCTCAAGCTAGACGACAGGTATCTCGGGATTCGAGGTCGAGAGGCGCCAGCCCTGCTATTCGGGTACCTCTGCGAACTTATGCGCAGACAGTACCTGGCCGAGACGGATTTCATCCGGGAACGTACGAACACCCAATACCTGCTTCAACGGGCGAGGGAGCTATGGCAGAAATAGCGTCAGCATCATTCTGTGCATTCCCGATTGAGGGCGCGCTGCCCTTGCACGGCCGGCATTACTACTACTTCCTCCGCCGTGCAGTCGAGTCCGCCAATTACCGCATCTGGGCCTCGATTTTCATCGTGAGCGTGACTCGACAGTACGATGTAGAGCTAGAGGTGCGGGACCTCGTTTCGCTACTGTCGTATAAGCGATCACTCGGGGTCGACGTCAGGTTGATCCTCGGTGATTCGCATACCACACCGTCCATACACGATGCCGACGCCGTGGCTACGCGTTACCTAAAGACGCGGCGGATCCCGGTGCGGCAGAACCGAGGCGAAAAGAAGAGCACGCACAGCAAGTACGTATTGATCGACGGCAATCTCAGTATCATCGGCAGCCATAACTGGACGACGAACGCGTTCAGCATCAGCGAAGAGGATTCGATCGCCGTGTACTCGCCTGAGATCACGAGAGAGCTCGACCGTGATTTCCTGTCTAACTGGATGGCCCTCAAACATGAAACCGACCTGGGTAAGAGCGATCATTGACGGATGGAATGCCGAAGTAGCGTGGACGGACACTGAAATCGAACACCTGTGTGACCTCCTGCTCGCGATCTGTGACATGAACGGTGGCGTCGTCTATCCCGACGTCATCCTCCCCGAAGAACAAGTCTCCGACTACCGGAGGAAGCGCGTCGAGGCGGTATTGTCGGCATTCGTCGTACGAATTGCCCGCCGCCTGTTCGACCGGCCCGTGCCCGTGTGCCGCACAGAGGCTACCGGGTTCCAAGTCATGTTGCCCTTCCTCCAGGCCACGGGACACGCCCCGCGCACCAATCTGAACCTCGCAAATGCCGAGGCGCTGGCCGCACTTCCCGGGCTGGGTCCCAAGACCGCAGCGAGGCTGGTGGCGTACAGGCGAGCACACGGGCCAATCCGGACGCTCACGGAGTTAGGGAAAATCGCCGGCATTTCGACGGAGGGGATCGAGAAAATCGCGCCGAAGGCGTATCTGCGAGTGCCTTCGGAATCGATCGCTCTGCGGTCCGAGCAGGCCAGGAAGCTGATCGATGACCCAACGTTCCCTAACTACATTGCCTTATTAAAAACAGGCCATGTGTTGGCCACCAAATACTCGCGTGGCGCCAAAGATCTCAAAAGTCTGATCATCGCCGAGATCGAGGGGATCAAGACCGAATTGGAGAACGGACCAAGGCTTCACCGGATGTCGCCGGGCATCCGCGCGAGCCGGATCCGCACCCGCGATGAGCAGGATGCGGAGTTCGATCAGTATGTCGCGCAGTTTGCGATCAAAGGCACGCACGCGGTGCTACTCCGCGATGCGACGTACTTCTACTTCGTCAAGAAGCTGCTGATGACCGCCAGCAAGAGCATCCGGATCGTCATGTTCTTCTTCCGCTTCGATGAGAAGGAAAAGGAGAAGTATCCTACGTACGAGTATCTGATGGCGCTCGTCGAGGCGAAGAGCAAGGGGGTGGACGTCAAAGTAATCCTGGATCACCAAGCGGAGGGGGATTCCAAGCCATCCACCCTGATCAACACAAACGCACTCGAGTTCCTGCGCAAGCACGGGGTGCCGGTCACATTCGATATCGAGGATGTCGCGACGCACTCCAAGCTAGTCCTGGTGGATGATGCACACGTCGTAGTTGGCAGTCACAACTGGACAGCCGGCTCCTTCTTTGCTTATCATGATGTCAGTATTTACGTCCATTCTGCCAAGCTCTTCGAGACTTACACCCAGCACTTCGACAGCCTGTGGCAGCGGTACGAGGGAGCACCCGATGCTGCGCCGGTCCAGACCGCAACGGGCGGGGCGCAACAGGCGTCATCATACTCCAAAGATGCATTGAGATAGTTCGCCTGTGGACCTTCGAGACTTGTTGTGTGCCGATCCTTGTCGTTCTCCAGAATCCGGCCAGATTGATAATGTCGCACTTAGAGGGTTCCATTGCTCCGGGGACCCAACTCATCGACAGGAGGCGCCAGGAGGACGAGATCGCGCACGACTGCGGGGGAATGCATCCCCCAATCCCAAGGTCCTGCAGAAGGCGGGCGGCAGGCATATCGGTCGCGTGGGCGACGAATAACGGGCAACCCGGAAAGCTGGAACCTCAGCTCCCCTCGAAGTCCCGCTCGGTTGAAAATTCTTTACATCGTTGCATCAAAGATTTATACTCAAACAGAGTATAAGTCTGCATCACGCTGCCTGGAATAGCTTAACCAGTGGGACAAGCCACAGCATTGCCTCTTTCGCCGCCGGTGCCAGAATGGGGTCACCCTTTGGTCACTCCGAAGGGCGAAACTATACGGGTACCCGCCTTCGCATTCCGGAAACTGCGGCAGCTTGGCGCGCTCATGGGCAGTAGCAACCGGCTGTCGCCCAAGGTTTACGAATTCGTCCGCACGGAGTTCGATTGCCTCAGCGAAGGTATTGGTCGCTTGCTCGGTGAAGACCCCGGCGGGCTGGCGCTACCCTTCCCTGAACGATACCTGCCTCGGAGCGCTCCAGATGCTGTTCGACCAGGCGACCCTCCTCGGAATCGCTGAACCCGACCACTACGTCTTTCCCTACCACCCCCGCGGACGCTTCAGGAAGAACCAGCCGCCGCTCGATCCGACTCGCCCCATGACCAAATATGCGCGGCAGTGGAACGAGATCCGGAAGGAGGCCGGGCTCGAGGGGTTCTGGTTCTACGACGGGCGCCACACGGCCTTCACGCAGATGCAGGAGGCCGGCCTGCCGGACGGAAGCATCCGCGCCCAAGTCGGGCACATCTCAGCCCAGGTCATGAAGCGCTATTCCCACATCCGTCGGCAGGAGCTCAACCGCGCCGCGGCGGCGCTGGAGCCGAAATTCCTGAAGAACGTGCTGGTTATTATGCCGGAGACGGACGACGGCGTAACGGTACAATAAAACTATCTGCGTCAGGCTATAGCTTCGCTAATCAGCGGTCGTCTGCATCGGTCCAATTTGTGTATCAAAGAGAACCATTGCTTGATAGACAACATTCCAGTCCATCTTATGCATTTCTTTCGACTCTCTTACAATGAATCCAGACTTAAAAGCGATAATCTTTTGCTTTTCGGAACTAATGCCAAAAAACGGAAGAATTTTCATTGCGACTTTTTGGGCAACTTCACGGCCAGGAGACCAAATATCCGTTGGTCTTGTCACCCCTGGGTCTTCACCTTTAGCACACGCATCCCCGAAAACGTGGAATTGTCGGCAAGCTATTGGCCTGACAGGATATATTGAGCAAGCAGTGTCAACAAGGAATGGGCATTGACTGGTTTGCAAGTGATCCAAAAGTTGACGTTTAACAATGTCGCGAATTCCTCCTGCAAGCTTTTCAGAAGCGTACCAAGAGATGCCTGCCAACTCGATTTTAGTAATGGGAACGCTCGGTCTCAGACAACACTCATAACAACCTTTTCTGCAGGCAACCTCCCGGCCCCGCTTTCTTCTCTCTTCCTTGAGACCCAATGAAGCGGCCCGATCAAGAATGTTGTAGGCGTCCAAAAGCAAGGGCAACCAATCATATTTTTTTTCATCTGCTGGATACGAATAACGCATTGAACTAGGCGATTGCAAAGGTAACCTCCTCACCCCAACGGTCGGCGCGCACCCGGCGAAGCTCTCATTTAGACTGCCAAACCTGAAAAAATCTGGTCGTCGAAAACGAGCATTCGCCGCCATAGGCTGCCTCTCCCTGGAGACGGTTGATCGGCGCGACGGTGCGATAGATCTCACGTTACTACACACGCCACTACACACGGAAGCACGTTTTAGGCCCCCCATGCCCGCAAACGTCTGATTCTAAAGAAACGGGATTTAAGGAGGATGGTCGGGGCGAGAGGATTCGAACCTCCGACCTTACGGTCCCGAACCGTACGCGCTACCAAACTGCGCCACGCCCCGCTCGGAGTCAGTGCGAAATCGTAGCGTAAATCCTTCAGCCGATCAACCCAATTCCGGGTAGCCGGAACCGGCGAAACAGACCCGGCGCGTCCTTCAGCAGCCAATCCGCCGTGGCATAGTCCGTCTGATCCCGCTGCAACGGGGTAACGGAAATGTAGTGTTTCATAATAGCCTGATAGTCCTGGAGAATATCTGACTTGGGGCGGACTTCCGCCTCCTTGAATTCTGCGTCGTCGTCGGCCCGCGCCCTGTCCAGCCAATTGAAGTGGGGGAAGTGAAGCGAACATCCCTGACGCGTTATCTTTACGCCGCGGACCTTGCGGACCGGAATGTTCACGTTCAGGCAGATGCTGCCCTCGGACTTCCGCTCCAGCATGGCGTGGACGAGCTTCCTAACGAACTTGGCCGCTTCTTCAAACGAGATGGGGCTGTCGTCGTAAGCCTGTGATACGGCGATGGCGGGGAAACCGCGCCTGGAGGCTTCGCGTGCCGCGGCAACGGTTCCCGAGTACATGATATCGTCACCCAGATTGGCACCATGGTTGATGCCCGAGACAACCAGATCGGGTTGCGAGATCAAAATGTGTGTCAATGCGTAGACGACGCAGTCGACCGGCGTGCCGCTCAGGGCGTAGCGATTCGCCTCGATTGGCTGCACTACCAAGGGGGAACGGATCGTGAGGCTGTGGCTGACAGCGCTTCGTTCCCGATCAGGCGCCACTACGACGGTCTCGCCCAGGTCCTCAATGCTTTCCTCGAGGATGCGGAGGCCTTTCGCTTCGATGCCGTCGTCGTTGGTAAGGAGAATGAGAGTCACGATAAAAGAAAGATGGTCGGGACGAGTGGATTTGAACCACCGACCACACGCACCCCAAGCGTGTGCGCTACCAGGCTGCGCTACGTCCCGACCGCCAAAGCCTACACTATCATCCGCGCTCAAGCAAAGTCAATATATTCTCCAGCTCCTCGCGCACCTGATTGAGCCGCTGTGCGGGAGCCGCCGGCGCCGGCGGAGACTTCTTATCGACCGCAACTTTGCCCGAAGCACGACCGAGGGCCGGCTCGGCCCGCGTCGTGCGAGCCAGCTGTCTGCGCGCGCCGGCGATCGTAAACCCTTCTTCGTAGAGAAGCCTCCGAATGGTCAGAAGGAGCTCGATATCTTTCGGCCGATAGACTCGTTGCCCTGCCTTGCTTTTCCGAGGCGCGAGGCTTGGGAACTCAGTTTCCCAATAGCGCAGGACGTACGCCTCCACGCCGAGGATCTTGCAAACTTCACCAATCCGGTAATAGAGCTTCTTTGGCGTGAACTGCATGGCGGTCAGAGAGATTTCAGATACTTGGAAGGCCGGAAGGTGACGGCCTTCCTGCCCGGAATCACGATCGCGTTCCCCGTCCGGGGATTCACCCCTCTTCTATCTTTACGCGTCGCCACGCGAAAGCAGCCGAAACCGCTGATCACGACCTTCTCGCCCTTGACCAGCCGCTGTTTGATGGTGTCGAGAATCAGGTCCACGATTCTCTGCGCATCAGCGTAAGACATGCCGCCGTGGATGTCATGGACCGCTTTGCTAAGGTCGTCCTTGTTCACGTTCCGACTCTGGAAACGGCCGTTCAATTCAGGATTCGGCTGGGCTTGACGCAACCCAGTATACTATTGATGTGCCTCATCAGTGTCAACAGACCCGCGAAATTCGCCAGGCCGTCCTGAGATGATTCCGAGTGCTCTCCTGCAGGATGGAACGCCGATATCGGAGAGCGCCTGCTTTCATCTGCGGCTTGCTTTCTTCTTGGTCCGCTGGCGAATGCGGATCGGCGTGGCGTGAAAGCCGAACCGCTCGCGCAACTGGTTGACCAGGAAGCGCTCGATCGAAAAATGCAGCGGCTCGCGACCCGAGGTGAAGACCACAAAAGTCGGCGGAGACGAACTTGCCTGGGTGATGTAGCGAATGTTCAGCTTTTGGCCGGGATTGCCGGCAATCCACTTCTGCGAGAGATCCGGAGCGAAGATGTTGTTCAACAGGCCGGTCGGGATGCGGACTTGCCGCGCCGCCCAGGCTTTTCGGATCATGTCGAACAGCTTCGAGACGCGCTGGCCCGTCAAGGCGGAAACGGTCACGACGGGAGCATAGGCAAGGTACTTCATGCGCCGGCGGATCGCGTCCGTGTACTCTTCGACCGTGTGCTCGTCTTTGTCCACCTTGTCCCACTTGTTGAGCACAATGATGGCGGAGCATCCCGACTCTTCCGCGTAGCCGCCGATTGCAGCGTCAAGCTTGGTGACACCCTCTTCCGCGTCCACGAGCAGGAGCGCCACGGCGGCCCGCGCCAGGCTCTTGTGCGCCATCACAACACTGATTTTCTCTGTCCGGGCCTGGGTCCGGCCCTTGCGCCTGATGCCCGCGGTGTCAATGATCCGGTAACGCACGCCTTCGCGGATCAGCAGCGTGTCGATGGCGTCCCGCGTGGTCCCTGGAATCTCGCTCACAATCGTCCGCTCCATCCCGAGCAGCCGGTTCACCAGCGCCGACTTCCCTACGTTCGGCCGTCCCACGACGGCGACTGCAATCTCCTCAGTCGACTCCGGCGCGACTCCCGTTACGATCTCGCTTGCACGCGCGGCGATGGCGTCGAGCAGTTCTCCAATCCCCCTCCCGTGCTCCGCTGAGACGGCAAACAGCTCCTTCGCCCCGAAACTGTAAAACACCGCCGCATGAGTCTCGATCTCCGGGATGTCGATCTTGTTCACCACGATCCAAATCGGTCTCCCCGCCCGGCGCAGAATCGGCAGGAGCTGTTCATCCGGCGCCGTCACTCCCGCGCGCCCGTCAACAACCAGCAGTAAGAGGTCCGATTCGCTGATGGCCCTCTCGACCTGCTCGAGAACTTTCCCTGGGATGACATCGCGCACGTCCGGAATCATGCCGCCAGTGTCCAGGATTTCGAAGGTTCGGCCGGCCGAACTGACCGTTCCGTAGATGCGATCGCGCGTGATCCCGGGCTCGTCGCCAACGATCGCCTTGCGGGTGCCGCACAATCGGTTGAAAAGGGTGGACTTGCCTACATTCGGCCTGCCGACGATTGCGACTCGGAACATGGGTGCTTGACTCCGGCCCAAAGAATAGGGAGCGGCGTCGGAGAGGTCAAGATCAATCCGACCTCTATGGAGGAACAACGAGAGGGTAGCTGGCGTGCGACAAAGTCACATCGAGCGGGAGCGTGCCGACAAGCTCACCATCCGCTTGCACCCAGATTCCGCGAGGGCCTTCGACCCTCAAAGCTGTGAGGCGGCGATGCTGGATGCAGGAATCGGAACCGGGTTTGCCGCGCCATGCCGACAGGAGAAGACGGAAGTGGCCGATCCTGGGTTTCCCTTGCACGATGAGGACGTCGAGGAGCCCGTCGCCCATGTCTGCGCTCGGCGTAAGCACCAAGCCCCCTCCATAGCTGCGGGCATTGGCGACGAGACACGAGGTCGCAGCAAGAACCTCCTCCTGCACCACGACGCGGAACTCGGGAAAGTGATAAGACAGGAGCGCGCGCAGGGTTGCAAGGTAGTAAGCAGCGATGCCCAACCTCCTCTTTATTGGGCGGACCTTCGAGACTACGTAAGCGTCGAACCCGATCCCGGCCATCAGCAGAAATCGCTGCTGCTTCCTTGCTAGCAGGACACCCAGGTCCACATGCTTCACCACCCTTTTCAGGGCGATTTCGAGAGACTGAATCGGATCCAGCGGCAAGCCGAGTTCCCGCGCCAGTACATTGGCCGTGCCCGCCGGGATCAGGGCAACTGGGAAGGGCGGTTCCGGCACGCTCGACGCAACGTCACTGAGCGTTCCGTCTCCTCCGCAGACGGCGAGCAGGTCAGGCGGCCGGTCCAGCAGTTCGCGCGCAAGCACTCCGGCATGTTCCGCACACCGCGTCGGGTACAGCTCCACTTCCCAACCCGTGTAAGGCCACACTTTTACAAGTCGCTTGATCCGCTTGAAAGCCCGGCCGCCGCCAGAAATCGGGTTGGCGATAATGGAGAGTCTCAAGATCGAACCTCAAACAACCGGCCACACGCGCGCATGACCGCCAGCCACGAGCGGGGAAAGGCCGCAGAGTCAGAAACCGAACATGACTCCGCCGCTGAGTTCAAACAGGTTCACGGAGTGGGAAAATACGCCTGTGATCTCTTGCGCTCGCGCAACGGGTCCAAGCAAGATGATGAAAGCAATCAGTAGCAGCCAGATTTGGCCTGACTTCATTTCCGCGTATGTCCTTCCCCGGTAGCGGTCTTTGCAGCTTGGGCTACATCCTCGCTGCGGGGGGCGAGTTGGTCGAGCCGGCCGCGCAGATCGTCGCGCAGGGCGGCAAAGCGCGCGAACAATTTCGCTGCTACCGGCGGAGCCTCCGGAGCAATCATTCTGGTCGGATTGACAGGCGTCTCGCGATGCATCAAGCGAAAATCAAGGTGCGGTCCGGTGGCAAGCCCGGTGGCGCCCACGTTACCGATCAACTGCCCCTGAGCCACTTGCTGGCCGACGTGGACTGCGATGTGGGAGAGATGGGAATACACAGTCTCATAGCCGTTGGCATGACGCAGGCACACGCTCAGGCCGTAGCCGCCGTTCTCTCCAGCCGACAGGACTCTGCCCGCAGCCACGGCCACCACCGGCGTTCCCGTCGGCGCTGCGTAGTCAACTCCCCGATGGGGTTGAACGATTTTCAGGATCGGATCCAGCCGGGCATTCGAGAACCGCGAAGAGATGCGGGTATACTTCAAAGGCGACTTGAGGAGTGACCTCCTGAGTGCCTTGCCGTTGAGGTCATAATACTCGTTTTGGAAGCGGAAGGCCGACAACCGCTTCTTCTGGACTGCGAGTTCGGCCGCTAGAATGTTTCCGTACCTGATAAACTCCCCGTCCAGATACTTCTTTTCGAACAGCATCCGGAAAGAGTCGCCCTTGTGGATGTCAGTATAGAAGTCCACATCTCCCCCAAAAATGCTGTTAAATTGGTCGGCAAGCTGATCCTGCTCGCCGGTTTCGTTCACAGCCACGAACAGCGAGTCCCGGATGACCGCATTTATCGCCACCGTGCGCGTTTCGTAATTGAATGTTTTCACCAGCGGGACAAACTTGTCCCCATCGCGATAGACCGTGATGTACCGGTCGGAGTCAAGGCGGTACCGAAACTCGTGGAACTCACCATTCGGATAAAGATTGCCCTGGAAATCCTCGCCAGCGATCACCTTGGAGCGAGGCCATACGGAGCGCGTGGTCTTTACCAGTTCAAAAACCTCTTGCTTCGTCAGACCGTGGCGCATGAGAGCGTCGGTGATGGTTTCGTTTTTGTGGAACTTGTCGGAAAACTCCTGAAATTTCGGCGCGACAGGCACACTCGGCAAGGAAACAGCCGGCTTTGCAGGCGGCGGAGCGGATCGTCCCCGCTTCAGAGCCCGGTATCCGGCCACTGCGACGAGAGGGATCACGAAAGCAAGCACGACCCCATACAGGGATCGGCGTTCCATGACCACGCGCGGCTTGCCTGGCTTGCGTTTAGGAATCAAGACACTCTCCCGGTCACGTCATGAGATCGCAGCACGCCAAGAGCGGCGGCTACCGCCGACGGCCGTGCCTGCGTTTGAGGCGCTGCTCTACAATCGGAGGGACCAGACCGCGCACGGATCCTCCCAACGCCGAGATCTCTTTGACGAGGCGCGAGCTCAGATACGAATAGGTCTCTGCGGGCATCAGGAAAACGGTCTCGACCCTGGAAGAAAGCCGCCGGTTCATAAGCGCCATTTGAAGCTCGTACTCGTAGTCGGAAACCGCACGGATTCCGCGAACAATCACTGATGCCTTGATCTGCTCGGCGAAGCCAACGAGAAGCCCCTGGAAGGTAACCACGGACACGTTTTTGAGGCCCTTGACCACATCCTCCAGCATCTCGACCCGCTCCTCGGTGGCGAAAAAAGGCGTTTTGTCGCTGTTGCGCAGGATCGCGACCACCACGTCGTCAAACAGCGCTGAGCAACGCTGGATCAGGTCCAGGTGACCGTTGGTCACGGGATCGAAAGTGCCAGGATAGACCGCTCGAATCTTCATCAGCAATTCGCCACAGATCGAGCCGGGGAAACGACTCATCTCTTGTTTGTGCGGTCATTATACATCAAATTCGGTGACAGTCACCGAATTGCCCGATTGGTCTTGCGCGGATGCAACCTCCTTCAGGCAATTCGGTGACTGTCACCGAATTTGATGTCAGGCGATCACGAGCTTCATGGGTGCGGCGCGCAGCGCCCGGTGCAAGAATCGCCTCAATTGCCGAAGACCCTGCACGCTTCGGTGCCGCAGCGTCGAGTAGGGAATGTTGTTCTCGACTCCGGCGTCGCGGATCGACACAATGCTGGGATCCATGACCGTCAGGCGCACTGCCTCGTACTGTTTGAGCGGAAGGCGTGCCAGGCCCTCATTGAGGAGAGTCAGCATGCGCGCATTCGTGCTCCACTCCTCCCTCTCCTGTAGAGACCGCTCCGGCTCTCCGTGATTCGATGCCGTGAGTAGTTGCTCCTGCAACGTGCGGTGTCGCTGGCGATTTCGCCTGCGCATGTGGTAAAGCTCGATGGCCGTGTTGCAGATGATGCGCCCCAGGTACATGCGCGCCTGCTCAGGCGAACGAAACGCGCGCTCGCGCGCAAGCATCCGCAGCACCGCCTCCTGCAAGACGTCCTCGGCATCTGCCCGATTTTGCACCATCCTCTGGACAAACCTGAGCCATCTGTCACGGTGGCGGAGCATCAAGGTCTCCACAACCGATGGCAGATTCAGATTCTCGGAATCACCCACACCCATGATTTCTTGGCTCAAAACCTCCATGGACCGTTAGATAGGAAGGAGCTGCTGTCACGTCAGTATAGTTTCCTGTCGGCCGTTGCTATTTCAGGGAATCTGTGCCGGAGCATATGTGATCAGAGGGGAATCATTCAGAGGCCGAGACCACCGCCTCCATCGAGAACTACTGCACGCGATCGAGAGGGCCCGATCCCGGCTTGCGGTGGCGATCGCCGTGGAGAATAAGACCACTCCACGCGAGCGCTGGCGCTATTACTTGGAGACCGAAGATCGCATGCGCAGGTGCGTGAGGGAGATCCGCCGGCATGCTGGCTTGAACATCGGCAAACAGTTCGGCTGGCTTCAAGCTCTGGACTTGCTGAAACAGCCTCTTCCCACCCCCGACCGCAAGTCCCAAGGCGAGGCCCAGCAACTGTGCCAGCGCCTGCACGACATTCTCAAGATCATCGAAAATCCAAGACAAGAAACGAATGACGAGTGACGGGCGAAAAATGAAAAACGACGAGTGACCGAATGAATGGTAGCGATGATTTCTGCCAGATGCGGTCTGTTCCGTCTATCGCCGTATCCATCTCACGCGTCAATCGTCACTCGTCATTCGTCACTCGTCACTTGTTCTATGTCACTCGTCACTCGATAGAAGCTGAGGCACTTGTCGCTTTGGCGCACGACACGCACACAGCGAAAGCCTTCGCCCGCCTCCGGCAGCGCAGCTTTCCGATGATGCTCGATCACAACCCGGCTGCCCGGTCGAGCGATCCCAGTGCGGAAGAGGGTTTCGAGCAAGTCGCGGTACGGACCCCAATGGTAAGGAGGATCGAGAAATGCGGTGTCGGCGGTGAAACTTTCGCGTGCCAGGGTGCGCAACAAGGTAAAAACGTCGCCCAGAAGGATGCGGTAGCGGGAGGCGATGCCGCACAGCTCAATATTCTGACGGATGAGCTGCGCGGCTTCTTTGCTCGATTCGATAAACACCACTTCCTGTGCGCCGCGGCTGAGCGCCTCCAGTCCGATGGCGCCTGTGCCGGCAAAAACGTCGAGGAAGATGGAGCCGCTAATCCCGGGGCCAAGAATGTTAAAGAGTGTCTCCTTGAGCCGATCGCCGGTGGGGCGAAGATCTCCCCCGCGCGGGTTCTTCAATCTTCTCCCTCGAAACTCGCCCGATATGATGCGCACGATGCCCTTTACCCCGCCAATGCGATATCGTATCGATTGCGCCACCGGCTGCGGATCAACGCCGCAATACGGCGGCTCTCATCGTCGGCATTGGTCTTCAGCATGCGGATGAACCGCGCCGCTTCAGTATGGGCGAGCTCCAGTGCTTTCCGGTCCCGGACCAGATTGGCGTACTTGAAAACGGGGATGCCGGATTGGCGTGTGCCGACGATCTCGCCGGGCCCGCGCAGCTCGAGATCGACCTCAGCGATGCGGAAACCGTCGTTGGTCTCGCACAGGATCTCCAGGCGGCGCTGCGCCTCCGGGCTGCCGCGCGCGTTTCCGACCAGAAGGCACAAGGACTGCGCGGCGCCGCGGCCAACGCGCCCGCGCAGCTGGTGGAGCTGTGCCAGGCCAAAACGTTCGGCATGCTCGATCACCATCAGCGTGGCGTTGGCGACGTCAACGCCGACTTCGATCACGGTGGTCGCGACCAGGACATGGATCTCGCCGGCGGCAAAAGCGTTCATGATCCGGTCTTTTTCCGTGCTCTTCATCTTTCCGTGCAACAGCCCGATGCGCAGGTCCGGGAACACTTTTTCCTGGAGTTGTTCGGCCATCTGAGTGGCGGCGCGCAGATCGGACTTCTCCGTCTCCTCCACCAGCGGATAGACCACATAAACCTGATGTCCTTGCGCAACTGTCCTGCGCATCTCCTGGTAAGCAACGCTGCGCTCTTTTTCCCCGATCCAGCGGGTTTCGATGGGTCTTCGCCCGGGCGGCAGCTCGTCGATCACCGACACGTCCAGGTCCCCGTACAGGCTCAAGGCCAGGGATCGGGGAATGGGAGTGGCGGTCATAACCAGAGTGTCCGGAAGCTTTCCCTTACTCTTTAGAACCTGGCGTTGAATCACACCGAAGCGGTGCTGTTCGTCAATGACAACCAGGGCCAGGTTCCGGAACTCCACACCTTCCTGGATGAGCGCGTGCGTCCCGATCGCGACGCGTGTCTCGCCACTGCGGATGCGCTCCAGTGCCGCCTGCTTCTCCTTGAGCGGGAGGCCGCCTTTGAGGATGTCGATCGGATACTGGAGCGGAGCCAGGAGCCGTCGAAAGTTGAAATAGTGCTGCTCGGCCAGGATCTCCGTCGGAGCCATGATTGCTGCCTGAAAGCCGTTCTCGACTGCAACAATCGCCGCCTGAGCCGCAACGATGGTCTTGCCCGAGCCGACATCTCCCTGTAACAGCCGGCTCATGGGGTGCGGCGAGCACATATCATCGGCGATCTCCTTGAGGACGCGTTTCTGTGCTTCGGTCGGATGAAACGGGAGGATGCGCTTGATCGCGCGCCGCACATTCTCACCCAGGCGGAGCTTTCGATCTTTCAGCGCGCGTGTGCGATTCTCGCGCACCATGCCGACCCCGACCTGGACCTCAAAAAGCTCCTCGAAGATCATGCGCTTGTGGGCCGGAGAGAGGCTCCGATTGAGCATTTCCATTTCCCTGGCGCGACCGTCCGGCGATGTGGCGCGCAGCTCCGGAAAATGAATGAGCGCAAGGGCCTTCGCCTTGGGGAGGAAGTGATACTGGCGGCGGAGATACGGCGGCAGCGGATCGCTCATATCCGGCGGCAGGCTGGAGACGGCCTTATACATGATCTGGCGCAACAATCGGGCGCGCAGCGCGCCCAGCTTGCGATAAATAGGGACCACGCGCCCTGAGTGCACCGAGGGCCCAGTCGTCTCCTCCTCAAGAACCTCGCACTCGGGATTCATGAAGCAGAGTCCACTGTGCGCGTAGGTGTCCCGCTTCACCTGGCCGTAAATGACGAGCTTCATGCCCTGCCGGTAGACATTCAGGAGGTAGGGCTGATTGAAAAACTTAAGCTCGACGCTCCCAGTCCCGTCCTGCACCAGGATCTCGAAAATGGAAAGCCGGCGCCGGCGCGCCTCGAATGCTCCCACGCCGCAGATTTGCCCCCGTGTCAGGACCCACTCTCCTTCGCGCAGCGACTGCAGCGTTCGGTACACAGTGCGATCTTCGTAACGGAATGGCGGGTAATCGAGCAGATCGCCGATGGTCCGGATGCCCTGGGCAGCGAGCGTCTCGGCACGCCGCGGGCCGACGCCCTTCAGGTATTGAACCGATGCATCCAGACTGGCTGCCGATGAGGTCATATCATTTCAGAGCATGCAAGATCCTGCCTGCTGCTCCAGGAATCACGAGACACAGGGCCAACCCAAGAAGGTCGGAATCGGTATCGGCGCTGATTCATCTCCCCAATGGCGATTCCAATACCGATGTCTGGCCAAGACAGTGTCCAAGAAAGGTATTATAGTCAGCTTCATTGCAATGGCCTATGGTTTGCTATACATTTCGGCCATGCGAAGCTCCAGTCGTCTCTGCCGGCGCGCCAGTCTGCTCGGGCTTGCCCTCTTACTTAGCGGTTGCGGCGGCCGGGCGATCAGCAAAAGATTGGCTCGCGACGTGATTATCGGCTCCCCTGCCGGCGAGCTTGCAAAGGGGGACGTCGAGGTGCTGTCAATCACCGAAGTGGGTGCACATGACGCGATCGCAGAAACGTACTTGCATACCTCCTTCCACCTGGAAAAGGTCGGCAGCGACTGGGTGATTCGCGAAGTCCGGGTGGGCAATGGGCAGTGGCAAAAACTGGAGGATGTCCAACGCGCCTTGCAACAGGCCAGGATCGATGAGACCCGCCGGATGCTCGACAAGATCGCGGCTGCCATCGAAGCCTACAGGCAGAAGAACGGCCGTCTGCCGGACTTTATAGACTACATCGCACTTTCGGATGCTCTTTCCCCGCTCTATCTGTCCCCCTTGATCCGCGAAGACGCATGGAATCATGCGTTGGCTGCAGTCCGTCTCAGCCAGGATACAATCCGCCTCGTTTCCGCGGGACCCGATGGCAAGCCGGGCACTGCGGACGACATCGAGCTGACCAGAACTTTCCCTCGCTAAAGGGCATCGGGAAGCGGAGAGGAGAACAGATTTCGGAGGTCCATCTTCTGACTTCTGACTTCTGACTTCTGTTGGCCGGAGATCAGACTTTGGAGAGGAGGTGGCCGAGCTTTTCCTTCTTGATCTTCAGGTATTCCTGAGTCGAGGGGTTGGGAGGTATTTCGAGCGCAACGCGTTCGACGACCTGAATCCCTTCTCTTTCCAGCCCAATCACCTTTTCCGGATTGTTCGAGAGCAAGCGGATGCGCGTTGCGCCCAGGTATTTCAGGATCTCGGCCGGGAAGCGATACTCCCGCTGGTCGGCCTCGAAGCCCAGCTCGATGTTGGCGGCGACGGTATCCAGGCCCTGATCCTGGAGTTCGTAAGCGTGAATCTTATTCAGAAGCCCGATCCCGCGCCCTTCTTGCTGTTGGTAGACAAGCACTCCGCGCCCAGATGCGGAGATCCTGCGCATGGCTTCATGCAGCTGATCGCCGCAATCGCACCGCTCTGAGGCAAAGACGTCGCCCGTCAGGCATTGAGAATGGATGCGGACCAGAGCCGGGCCATCTGCAGCAAGATCGCCGGCGACCAAGGCCACGGCTTCCTCGCCGCTTTCCGGGTTGCGGAAGCCGTAGACCGCGAACTCTCCCAGGCGCGTGGGAAGTTTTGCTCGAGGAACCTTATCGAAATTCATCGTTTGAGGGGAAACACCGAGGGACGCAGTCGAATCTTCTGTCTCTGTCTTGTTGCCGGTCTTCATCACTGCAACCGAATCATTCTTTGGATTCTGCTGCGGGTGTCTCTTTCTCCGTCTTTCTTGCCTTCTTGCCGCCCTTTTTCGATTCGCCCTTAGACGCCTTGTAACCGCTCCCAATCAGCTCGAGAATGGCCATGTGCGCGCCGTCACCCTGTCGGAATCCCAGCCGGATGATCCGCGTATAGCCGCCATTGCGCTCGGCAAAGCGCGGCGCCAGGGTCTTGAAGAGCTTGGAGACCACTTCGGGATCCTTCACAAAAGCCAAAGCCTGCCGCCTGGCGTGGAGCGAATCGCGCTTGCCCAGGGTGATCATACGTTCCGCAATGGGGCGCAGTTCCTTCGCTCGGGGTAAAGTGGTGCGGACGCGCTCCTTGTCGAGAAGCGAGGTCACCAGGTTGCGAAACATCATCATTCGATGGGGAGTCTTGCGTCCCAACTTTCTGCCGGCCATTCGATGTCTCATGAGCACGATCTCCGATCTACTTCAATGATCTCCCCCGCTACTCCGGCTTGGGAACAGGCGCAGGCCTGCCGTCCTCACCAAGCTTCATGCCAAACGACAAGCCCATTTCGGAGAGAATCTCCTTGATCTCGTTCAGGGACTTGCGGCCGAAGTTCTTGGTCTTGAGCATCTCGGCCTCAGTCCTCTGGACCAGTTCGCCGATGGTTTTGATGTCGGCGTTCTTCAAGCAGTTGTAAGAGCGCACTGAAAGCTCAAGCTCCTCGACGGAGCGCTTCAGGTTGTCGCACATGCGCTCGGCGTCCCGATCCACTTCTTCTTCCACTTCCTCGGGCTGCTCTTCGAAGTTGATGAAAATGAACATGTGGTCCTTCATTATCTTCGCAGCCTGAGCAATGGCGTCCTGCGGGCGGATACAGCCGTTGGTCCAGACGTCGAGAATCAGCTTGTCGTAATCGGTGGTCTGCCCGAGCCGGGCGGCTTCAACGCTGTAGTTGACCCGCTTGATCGGCGAATGAACGCTGTCGAGCGGAATGTATCCGATGGGCAGGTCTTCCTCGAAGTTCTCGTCGGCGGGGATATAGCCGCGGCCGCTCTTGATCCGCATTTCGATCCTCAGGGAGCCGCCTTCCCCGATGGTTGCAATGTGGATATTCGGGTCGAGGATCTCGACATCGGGGTCGGGGGTGATATTTCCCGACTTGACTTCGCCCGGCTGATCGGCCTCGAGGTAGACCGTCTTCTCGTGCAGCACTCTCAATCGGATCGGAATCTGCTTCAGATTCATGATGATGTTCGTGGCATCTTCAGTCACATTGGGAATGGGGGTGAACTCGTGCAACACCCCTTCAATCTTGATTGCCGTAATAGCCGCCCCTTCGATCGACGAGAGCAGAACCCGGCGCAGAGCGTTTCCGATCGTCGTGCCAAATCCACGCTCAAACGGCTGAGCATGGAACTGTCCGTACGTCGGACTCAACGTCTCGAGGTCGCAAATCAGTCGTTTCGGTTTCTGAAAACCCTTGGTCATATCCATCTCCATTGATGAAGCCGTAGGGCCAGCCTTTTTCGAATGACGAGTGACGAATGAAAAACCTCCATTCGTCACTCGTCACTCGTCATTCGTCATTTGTTCTGTCCCGTCTCTACTTCGAATAGAGTTCGACGATCAACTGCTCATCGATTGGCATCTGCAAATCGTCGCGTTTCAGCAGCGCCACTACTGTGCCCTTCAAATTCGCAGCGTCGAGCTCGAGCCATGCTGGCACTCCGCCACGGCCCCCGACCGTGGCGACGCAGTCCTGGATCTGCTGTACCTTCTTGGCCTTCTCCCGCAGCGTAATAACGTCTCCGGCATTGACCGACACCGAAGGAATGTCCACCTTTTTCCCGTTAACAAGGACATTCCCATGGTTGACCAGCTGGCGCGCCTGATCGCGCGACGTGGCGAAACCCAGGCGGCAGACGACGCTGTCGAGCCGGCGTTCCAGGTTGAGCAGAAGCGTCTCGCCTGTGATTCCCTTCTTCTTCTCCGCCTTCCTGAAGTAGTTGCGGAACTGGCGCTCGAGAACGCCGTAGATGCGCCGCACCTTCTGTTTTTCTCGCAGCTGCAAACCGTAACCGACCGTCTTTGGACGCCGGTCGCGTCCGTGCTGGCCTGGGGGCCAGTTGCGTTTTTCGATCGCGCATGTGTCTTTAAAGCACCGGTCTCCCTTGAGAAAGAGCTTCATTCCTTCCCGACGGCAGAGCCGACATTTTGATTCGCGATATCTAGCCAAACTGTCTCTCCTCTTTCAAACTTCCTATCCGGGCTGTCCCAAGGGGGACGCGGAAGACCTGCAAACTCTAAACTCTGCGGTGCTTCGGCGGGCGGCAGCCGTTGTGAGGGATCGGTGTGATATCACGGATGGATTTCACCTCGAGCCCCGCTGCCTGCAGTGCCCGAACGGCGGATTCACGGCCGGCCCCGGGTCCCTTGAGATATACCTGGAGTGTGCGCATGCCGTAGTCCTTGACACTGGCTGCGGCGGTCGTGGCTGCCTGCTGCGCCGCGAACGGAGTACCCTTGCGCGATCCTTTGAACCCGACCGCACCAGCACTGGACGAGGTCAGAAGGTTTCCCTCCAGATCGGTGATGCTGATGATGGTATTGTTGAAGGTCGCCAGAATGTGGGCGATTCCATTCGGGACGTTGAGCTTCTCGCGCTTCTTTCCCGCCTTCTTCTTCCCTGTCTTCTTTACTTTCTCCGCCATTGCTTCACTCCTGATCGAGTCCGTCCCGGGAACGGTGCTGCTCCCCTCGCAGCCCGCTCGTCACTTCTTTCCCATAATGCGTCGCGGCCCCTTGCGAGTCCGAGCGTTGGTGTGCGTCCGCTGCCCGCGAACCGGGAGGCCTCGGCGATGACGCAAGCCGCGGTAGCAGCCGATCTCCATGAGCCGCTTGATGTCCATGGAAACGGACTTGCGCAGATCGCCCTCGACCATGCCGTCCCTCTGAATGATGTTCCGGATGCGAACGATCTGATCCTCGGTGAGATCCTTGACCTTGGTACCGACGTCGACGCTTGCCTCCTGGCAGATCGCCGCCGCCCTGCTCCTGCCGATGCCGAAGATGTATGTGAGTCCGATCTGCACCCTTTTGTTGATTGGCAGATCCACTCCCGCAATTCTAGCCAAAGTTAACCTCCATGACCCACGTTTCGGAAATTACACAATTAGTTGAAACTAAATTGGTTCCCATCACGCTTTTTCAATTTGTTCCAAGGGGCCAAGGAACCCAGGGCCAAAGGGCCCAAATTGACATTTCCGACCTTTGTCCCGGTTGAAGTTCCTGGCGTTTGTTCCCTTTGCCCCTTTGCTCCTTTGCCCCTCGGACCCTAAAGTTGGCGAGCGCAACGAGCCAAGTTCAGTGAGGGGTCCGGCCTTAACCCTGCCGCTGCTTATGCTTGGGATTGGAGCACTGGATGTGCACCACTCCCTTGCGGCGGACAACCTTGCACTTGACGCAGATTTTTTTTACCGATGCACGCACTTTCATGACATTCACTCCGCAGCGATGCGCCTGCCCCGATTCCCTTCACCTCGCAGCCTACTTGTACCGGTAAACGATGCGGCCCCGGGTAAGGTCATAAGGGGACAGCTCGACGAGGATCTTGTCCCCGGGCAAGATACGGATAAAGTTCTTGCGCATCTTCCCAGACACATGGGCCAGGACCATGTGCTTGTTTTCGAGCTCCACTCGGAACATGGCGTTCGGGAGCGTCTCCACAACCGTCCCTACAACCTCGATTGCATCCTCTTTGGGCATATGACGTACCGCGCCGCCGCTCACTGGGATGCGGTGCGATTCTGTTCCTCTCCGTTCACGATTCTGACAATGGAATCAAAAATCCGACCGACATCCCCAGCCCCATCGACTTCCACGAATTGCCCGCGCCGCCGATAAAAGTCAACCAGCGGCTGCGTCGTTTGATGATAGACCTGAAGGCGCTCCCTGACAACCTCGGGCTGATCGTCCTTGCGTTGTGTCAAGACCGCGCCGCACTCATCGCACAGCCCCTGTTTACGGACGAAATTCGGACCCTCATTATAGATCCTGCCGCATTGCGGGCAGTTCCAGCGCCTTGACAGCCTTTCCACCAGCGCCTCGTCATCAACCATGATGCCGATGGCTAGCGGCTGCATGCCCGTCTCCACGGCGAGTCTTTCAAGGAACTGGGCCTGACCGATGGTGCGCGGGTAGCCGTCCAAGATAAACCCGCGCTGCGAGTCTTCGTCCGCAAGGCGGCTCTTGACGATCTCATCCACAAGGCTGTCGGGAACCAGCTCTCCAGCGTCCATCAGTTTCTGGGCCTTCTTTCCCAGATCCGTCTGCTTCTTCACCGCTTCTCTGAGCACATCCCCTGTGGATATGCTGGGGTATCCGCAGTGAGCCGCGAGCTTGTGTGCCTGCGTGCCCTTGCCTGCACCCGGCGGCCCCAGCAATATCAGTGCTCTTCTCGCCATAAATGTACCGCGCGCTTCCAGGCGAATCACCCTCTCCGGCCACGAATCCGCCCCTTTTTCAAAAACCCGTCGTAGTGGCGCATGATCAATTGAGACTCGATCTGCTGGACCGTATCCATCGCCACCCCTACCACAATCAGCAACGAAGTGCCGCCAAAGTAGAAAGTCACTCCAAGCCCGGTCGTGATCACGCTCAACCCGGCAGTGGTCAGCCAATCATCGAGCGGGGGACCAATGAAGGGGAGTGGTTGGACCTTGAATCCCGTGATCAAGAACTCGGGTAGCAGGCAAACCAGCACCAGGTAGATGCCGCCTGCCGCAGTAAGCCGGCTCAAGATCCGGTCGATGTGCTCCGCCGTCCTCTTTCCCGGCCGAATGCCGGGGATGTATCCGCCGTACTTTCGGATGTTGTCAGCCACCTCCATGGGGTTGAAGATGATGCTGACGTAAAAGAAGGCGAAGAAGACAATCCCGGTGATATAGAGCAGGTTATACAATGGCATCCCCTGCCCCAGCTGCTGCGCCAAGCCTTTCAGGATAGTCTGAGGAAAGACAACGCCGAGCGTTTGAGGGATCGACACGATCGAGGCGGCGAAGATCACGGGAATCACGCCGCCGGAGTTGACCCTCAACGGCAGGTGTGTGGCCTGGCCGCCGTAAACGCGGCGTCCTACAACGCGCTTGGCGTACTGAACCGGAATCTTTCTCTGCCCGCGCTCCACGAACACGACGGCCCCGACGGTAACAACCATTACGATTACGAGGACGATTTCTGTGAAGAGCGACCACGTATGCTGTATCAGGTTAGTCAGCATGGCAATGATGGCGTGGGGCAGACCCACGACAATGCCGGCAAAGATGATCAAGCTGATTCCATTGCCGATTCCCCTTTCCGAGATCTGCTCTCCGACCCACATGATGAAGGCGGTTCCTGTCGTCAGCGTGATCATGACCATCAAGCGGAAGCCCCATCCGGGGTTTAACACGATCTGTCCGGTGCCCTGCTTCTCGAGCGCAACGGCGGTCATAAGCCCCTGGAAGAGGGTCAGAACTACGGTCAGATACCGGGTGTACTGGGTAATTTTCTTGCGTCCCAGCTCGCCTTCCTTGGAGAGCTTTTCCAGGTATGGGACCACGACCGTTGCCAGCTGCAGTATGATCGAGGCCGTGATGTAAGGCATGATGCCAAGCGCGAAAATGCTGAAGCGCCGCAGGTTGCCGCCGGAGAAAATGTCAAGAAAGCCGAAGAGGGTTCCGGATTGGGCGTTGAACAGCGCTTCCAGGGCCCCGTGGTTGATGCCGGGCATCTCGACGAAGGAGCCGAGGCGATAGACCGCGAGCATCGCCAGCGTGAACAACACCCGATTGCGCAAGTCCGGGATGCTGACGATGTTTTTGATGGAACTGAAAAACGGACTTCTTTCTTCTGGCATTATTTTTCGACCGTTCAGCCTTCGCCGAAGATTTGACCTACCTGGCAATCATTTCGACCGTGCCACCCGCCTTCTGAATCTTCTCTAAAGCGCTCTTGCTGATCTTGTGCGTTCGAACATGGATGGCGTGCTGCAATTCGCCTGAACCCAGGATCTTGATGCCATCTTTGGGACTTTTGACAATCCCTTTCTCCTGGAGGATCTCCGGACCCACCTTCGCCCCCGCCTCGAATTCCGCCAGCCTTTCCAGATTCACGATCGCGTATTCTTTGCGGAATACGTTGTGAAACCCACGCTTGGGCAGGCGACGGTGCAACGGCATCTGCCCGCCTTCAAAGCCGGGGCGAATCGAGCTTCCCGAACGGGACTTCTGCCCTTTGGAGCCGCGCGTCGCGGTCTTGCCGTGGCCCGTACCTATGCCGCGTCCGACGCGCTTCGGCTTGCGATTCGCGCCTCGCGCCGGTGAGAGGCTGTTCAAAGTCAGTGTCATCTTCGTTCCCCTTACTCCGAATCCACAATCGCAACCAGGTGGGGCACCCGGGCCACCATCCCGCGGATGGCGGGGGTATCCACTCGGGTGACTACTTGATTGAGGCGTTTGAAACCGAGGCTCTTGATGATCAGCTTATGCTTGCTGGGTGTTCCAATGGCGCTTCGGACGTACTTGATCCGCAGCGTCGCGCTCGCGGTGGATTCCTTGTGCTTGGTGCCTTTCAGAATCATATTTCCTCGACCTGCTTGCCGCGCATTTTCGCGACCTCGGTTGCCTCCCTGAGGCTCTTGAGCCCTTCGAAGGTCGCTTTCACCACGTTGTGAGGGTTTGTGCTGCCCAGAGACTTGGTTAGGATATTGGAAATACCGGCGGACTGCATCACCGCGCGCACAGGTCCCCCGGCAATGACGCCGGTACCTTCCGATGCGGGCTTGAGCATCACCAGGCCGGCCCCGTAACGGCCGACGACAGCGTGAGGAATCGTGCGGCCCTTCAAAGGGATCCTGATCAGGTTTTTACGCGCCTGTTCCACGCCTTTGCGGATGGCTTGGGGGACTTCCTTCGCCTTTCCCATGCCGTAGCCGACCAGGCCGTTCTGGTCTCCTACGACTACGAGGGCGCTGAAACTCAGGTTCTTACCGCCTTTGACGACCTTGGTAACGCGGTTGATGGACACTACCTGGTCCTTCAACTCCTGGCCACTCACGTCGATCTTTTCCAAGCTTCCTCCTAGAACTTTAGTCCGCTTTCACGGGCCGCCTCCGCCAGCGCCCTGACGCGGCCGTGGTAAAGGTATCCGCCACGGTCGAAAACGACCGCCTCGATACCTTTGGCCTTAGCCCGCTCGGCGATCGCCTTGCCAACTAACTTGGCCCCCGCGATGTTTCCCGCCGTTTTCCGATCGCCACAAACCTCGGTCTCGAGCGTTGAGGCGGCAGCCAGGGTCGTGCCGGCCAGATCATCGACGACTTGAGCATAGATGTGCGTAAGACTCCTGTAGACGCATAGTCGAGGTCGATTCGCGCTGCCGGAGAGTTTACGGCGAATCCTCGCATGAATCCTGGAGCGCTCTCGGGCGCGGTTAATTGGAGTGATCATTATGCACCCTTCTTTCCAACCTTGAGCCGGATCGTCTCGTCGGCGTAGCGGATGCCTTTTCCCTTGTACGCATCGGGCTTGCGCAGGGCGCGGAGCTCCGCAGCCACCTGCCCGACCAGCTGTCTGTCTGCCCCGGAAACAGTCAGGGTCGCAACATAATGCTGGATGCCTTTCGGTTGTCGTTCGACTTTGACCGAGATTCCCTCGGGAATCGGGAACTCGATCAGATGCGAATACCCCAGGCTTAAGACCAGCGCCTTAGGCTTGGCTTCAGCTTTGAATCCGATCCCGACGATGTCGAGCACCTTGGTAAAGCCTTCCGTCACACCGCGTACGTTGTTGGCAGCCAAAGCGCGCGCCAGTCCGTGATAGGCAGGATACGGCTTTTCGTCCGAGTCCCGCGAAACCAGCAGCTCATCGCCTGCAAGCTTGAAATGGATGCCGGGCGGAATCGGGCTGGTGAGCTTCGCCTTCTTGCTCTCGACAGCCAGCACATCGTCTTTGATTGACACCTTGACGCCGTTGGGTATCTTTATGGGTTTCTTACCAACTCGCGACATAGTGCACCTTTAGCATGGCAATCCAATCCTGGTTCTCAGCTGATCGTACAGAGCACTTCGCCGCCGAGCCCTTTTCCCTGCGCTTGCTTGCCGGTAAGCAGTCCCTGCGAAGTCGAAACGAGGCACACTCCCATCCCACCCAAGACGGTGGGGATACGGGACTTCCCCGCATAAACGCGGCAGCCGGGCCGGCTTACGCACGTAAGAGAAGTGATCACCGATACTTTTCCCGGCGCGTAGCGCAAGTGAACGCGAATCATGCCCTGTTTTGGGTCGCTCGAAACCGCATAGTTGGAGATATAGCCTTCTTCCTTGAGGATACGGACTATCTCCAACTTCATCTTCGAAGACGGGATGTCAACCGTCTGGTGCTTCGCAGCAATAGCGTTGCGGATTCGGGTCAGCAGATCTGCGATCGGATCGGTCATGGTCATATGTTCCACTCTCCAGCCAGGGCGGAGCAAGTCGCCTCGGCATCGGTTCGCCGCGGGCGACAGTCTGCCACATTCTCTACCAGCTCGATTTCGTGACCCCCGGAATTTCGCCCGCGAGCGCCAAGTTCCGGAAGCAGATGCGACAGAGCTGGAATTTCCTATAGATTCCACGGGGACGGCCGCAGCGCAGGCAGCGATTGTGAGCGCGCACCTGGAACTTGGGTTCTCGCCTGGCCTTTGCCTTCAAGCACGTTCTTGCCACAGTGACTCCTCAGCAGGCAGCGCTCTGCCCGAATTCATAAGACTATTGTTCTTTCTTGGCAAACGGGATGCCCATCAGGTTCAGCAACGCATGGGCTTCATCGTCGGTCTTGGCCGTGGTCACGATCGTGACGTTCATGCCGCGCGCCTTGTCGACTTTGCCGTAATCGATCTCGGGAAAAATCAACTGGTCGCGCAAACCCAGAGTGTAGTTCCCACGCCCGTCGAAGGAGCGGGTCGAAACCCCGCGGAAGTCGCGAACGCGGGGCAGGGCAATGTTTAGCAGCCGGTCGAGAAACTCGTACATGCGATCCCCGCGCAGGGTAACGGTGAGACCGATCGGCATGCCCTGACGCAACTTGAAGTTCGCGATCGATTGCTTGGCCTTGGTAACCACGGGGCGCTGTCCGGTGATAGCCGCCAGCTCCTCCGCTGCCATGTCAAGGACCTTGGCGTTTGTAATTGCCTCGCCCAGGCCCATGTTGACGTTGATTTTCACCAGCCGGGGCACTGCCATCACGTTCTTGTAGTGAAACTGCCGCGCCAGGGCAGGGACCGCTTCGTTCTTGTAGAACTCACGCAATCTACTCATGACTGGATACGCCTTTACTCATCCAACAACTCGTCGCAGTTCTTGCAAACCCTGACCTTGCGTCCGCCCTGCATCACGCTGAGTCCCACACGCGCGCGCTTGTTGCAGCGCTTGCACACGACCATCAGGTTTGACAGATGGATCGGGGATTCCTTGGGAAGTATGCCCCCCTTGATGTTTCTCTGCGGGTTCGGCCGGGTGTGTTTCTGGATATAATTCAGCCCTTCCACGATCGCCCGGCTCTTGGCCGGAAAAACTCTGAGCACCTTGCCCGTCTTACCTCGGTCCTTGCCCGAGAGCACGTAAACCAGATCGCTTTTCCTGATATGCGCTTTGTACATGGGTTCCAACCCTCGCTCGACCGCCCCTAGATCACTTCCGGAGCCAGCGACACAATTTTCAGAAACTCCTTGTCCCTGAGTTCGCGGCTCACGGGACCGAACACGCGCGTCCCGATAGGCTCCTTCTGATCATTGATGAGCACTGCCGCATTGTCGTCGAAGCGGATGTAGGTACCGTCCTTGCGCCGGTATTCCTTCCGGGTGCGCACGACTACGGCCTTCACCACCTGACCTTTCTTCACAGTTCCGTCAGGAGAAGCCTCCTTCACGTTCGCAGTAATGACGTCACCCAAGGTGGCGACATGTCCGATCTGGCTCCCGAGCGGCAGAATGCAGGAGATTCTTCGGGCTCCCGAATTGTCCGCCACCTCCAAGATAGTTCGCATTTGTACCATGACTGCATTACCTCACCTGTTTCGGCTGCGCATTCCGCCACCGGATTGGCTTCCTCCGTTGCCCGAAATCTGCCGGCTCAAGCAGATTTGGACAGGATTTCCGTTACCCGCCACCTTTTTCGGGCACTCAAGGGGCGTGTTTCCATGATGCGCACGCGATCCCCGACCTTGCATGAACCGTTCTCATCGTGGGCCAGGAAAGTCGATGTCTTCCGCAAGGTCTTCTTGTAAAGCGGGTGCTGAACCAATCGGTCCACCGCGACCTTCACGGTCTTCTGCATCGCCGTGCTTTTGACTACACCCACCTGGGTATGCCGGATGCCCCGCTTCTTCTGCTCCGCATTCATCATTTCCCTGCCCCTTGCTTCTTCGCCTCTTCTGCCAGTTCCATCCCACGGAGGACGGTCTTAACCCGCGCGATGTCTTTGCGCACAGCTCTTACATGGGAAGCGCTTTCGAGCTGCCCGGTCGCCGTTTGGAAGCGGAGCTTAAAGAGCTGCCCCCGCAACGCGGCTTCTTCCAAAACCAGATCCTCCCTGGACATGTCTCTCATCTGGGAAGCCTTCATGCCTCCTCCATGCCGAAACGTTTCACAAACTTTGCCTTAATGGACATCTTGTGCGCCGCCAGTCGCAATGCCTCCTGGGCAACGCTCTCCGTCACGCCTTCCATCTCGTAAATAATCTTGCCGGGACGCACGACGGCAACCCAGCCTTCGGGAGCGCCCTTGCCCTTTCCCATGCGGGTTTCGGCGGGCTTTTTGGTGATCGGTTTGTCGGGGAACACGCGGATCCAGATCTTGCCGCCGCGCTTGATGAAACGGGTAATGGCCACGCGCCCGGCCTCGATCTGCCGGTCGGAAACCCACCCGGATTCGAGCGCCTTCAAACCGTAATCCCCGAAGGTGACCTGCGAGCCGCGCCAGGCCTTGCCTCGGCGCTTGCCCTTCTGCTGTTTTCGATATTTAACCTTCTTCGGCATCAACATGATGAACTTCTACTCCTGCTGACGAATCACCGCCCGAGCTCGGGCTTCTGCATCTCGAACACTTCGCCCTTGTAGATCCACACTTTGACGCCGATCACACCGTAGGTGGTATGGGCTTCGGCGAAACCGTAATCGATGTCGGCGCGGATAGTGTGCAGGGGGAGCTGGCCGTGCAGGTACCATTCCGCGCGGGCGATTTCCGCGCCGTTCAGACGGCCTGCCGTCCGCACTTTGATCCCCTTGGCGCCGAAGCGCAGGGTGCTGTCGACGGCGCGGCGCATGGCACGCCGGAATGCGATGCGTTTTTCCAATTGCTGGGCGATGCCTTCGGAAACCAGCTGCGCGTCAAGCTCCGGTTTGTTTACTTCCTGTATCTTTAGGTTGATTTCGCGCCCGGTGAGAACCTGCAGGTCCTTCTTCAGCTTTTCGATCTCCGTCCCCTTCTTGCCCACGATGATGCCGGGGCGAGAAGTAAAGATGATGATCGTGAGCTTGTTCGCGGCCCTCTCGACTTCGACATGTGAGACGCCGGCGTGCGCAAATCTCTTCTTGAGCATGACCTTCAGGTTGAGGTCTTCATGGAGGAGAGCGCCGTAGTCTTTGCGCGCAAACCAGCGCGAGCGCCATGTCCGATTGATGCCGAGTCTGAAACCGTAAGGATGAACTTTCTGACCCAAGGTGGAACCTCCCTACTCCTCTATATCCTTGCCCTTAATTGTAATCGTAATGTGCTTGTACCGGCGCTGCTGCCGGTAAGCCCGTCCCATCGGGGCGGGGCGGACCCGGCGCCGCCACTTGGTCGGGCCCGTATCCACCACCGCGCGATGCACTACGAACGAGTCGACGTCCGCCGTCGCGTTTTTCTCCTTGGCGTTCGCCACTGCAGAGAGGAGCACCTTTGCAATGGGTTGCGTGGCGCGCTTCTTCGTGAACTTCAAGATCGCCAGCGCTTCCTGCACACTCCTGCCGCGGATAAGGTCGATCACCAAACGAGCCTTCTGCGGCGATCCCTTCAAGTACTTCCCTGTCGCCCTTGCCTCCATATCGAATCCACCGAGCTGTGGCCGGCGAGCTGCCTGCGGCGGCGATCCGGAGGATTCGCTGCCGTCAGAAGTCCACCGTGCACTTTCCCTCTCCTCCTGTCGATTCCTCGGACCGTGCGCCCCCGATGTAACGAGGCGCGCCGGCAGTCCGCCCTTGCTTTAAGTCTTGACGGCGGTCGCCCTTTCAGCAACCTTCGTGGTATGCCCCTTGAAAATGCGCGTAGGCGCGAATTCGCCCAGTTTGTGGCCCACCATGTTTTCGGAGATGTAAATCGGGATGAACTTCTTGCCGTTGTGCACCGCGATCGTGGCTCCCACCATCTCCGGCGTAATGGTCGAGCGCCGCGACCAGGTCTTGATCACCACGCGGCTGCCGGTCCCACTGAGTGCCCGCACCTTCTCCAGAAAATGATCATCCACGAATGGACCCTTCTTTACCGATCTTGCCATGCAACACTCCGCCTATCTCTTGCCCCGGCGCTTGATAATGAAGCGCTGAGTCCGCTTGTTGTTGCGCGTCTTGTATCCTTTGGTGGGCAACCCCCAGGGGCTGACCGGGTGCCGCCCGCCCGAAGTCTTTCCCTCACCGCCGCCGTGCGGGTGGTCGATTGGGTTCATGGCTACGCCCCGAACCGTCGGGCGCCAGCCCAACCAACGCGACCGGCCGGCCTTGCCGATCGAAACGTTTTCGTGATCGAGATTGCCAACCTGGCCGATGGTGGCATAGCAATCCAGGTGCACCATGCGAGTCTCGCCCGATGGGACCTTGAGCTGAGCATAGCCGGCTTCCTTGGCCAGGAGCTGCGCCGCCACGCCGGCCGCCCGTGCCAGTTGCCCGCCCTTTCCCTTCTTGAGCTCGATATTGTGAATCATAGTGCCGAGCGGGATGTTTTTAAGCGGCAGGGCATTGCCGACCAGGATGTCCGCGCCCTCGCCTGCAATCACCGTGGCGCCCACATTCAACCCGTGCGGGGCCAGGATGTAGCGCTTTTCGCCGTCCGCGTAAGTCAGGAGGGCTATACGCGCCGAGCGATTCGGGTCATATTCGAGCGCCGAGACCCGGGCTGGAACGTCGCGCTTCTCTCTCAGGAAATCGATGACGCGGTACAGCCGTTTGTGCGCCCCGCCCCGATGGCGAACGGTAAGGTGCCCCTTGTTGTTGCGCCCGGAGATTCTCCGCTTCGACTCCGTCAGTCGCTTCAACGGGCGACCTCCGGAAAGCTCCTTGCTGTCAAGGGTGGTTCGAAACCGGATCGCCGGCGAAGTGGGCCTGTATGTCTTGATTGCCATGTTTCCAGCTGCTCCCGCCGAGATCAAATCATCTCGGAGAATTCGAACATCTTTTCGCCCTTCTTCAACGTCACGTACGCCTTCTTCCAGTCGGGCTTGCGCCCTGCGAAACGCCCCTGCCGGCGGATCTTGCCATGAAAGTTGGCGGTGCGAACGCTTGCGACCTTCACCTTGAATATCTTCTCAACTGCGTCTTTGATCTCGATCTTGTTCGCGTTGCGCGCCACCTTGAAAGTCAAGGTTTGGAGCTTTTCCTTCTCAAAAGTGCTCTTCTCGGTGATCACGGGCAGTCTCAGGATGTTGTGTGCTTGCTTCATCGGCTCAATCCCTCCTGCACCTGCAGAATCGCCTCTTTCGAAAACATGAGCAACTCATGATTGACCACGTCGTAAATATTGACGCCCTGCCCTGAGACGAGTTTCACGCGGGGGAGGTTTCGTGACGAAAGCTGCAGGTTGCGATTCGGGTTCGAGTCGACGAGGAGCACCTTGCGCCCGGCGCCGAAGTGTTCCAGCGCCTTCTTCAGGTCCTTGGTCTTGTGGTTCTCGAGCTGGAACCCCTCGACGACCGTCAGGCAGTTCTCGCCGAATCTCGCCGACAGCGCGGACCGCAAAGCTCCACGGAGCTTCTTGCGCGGGAAAGGATAGACGTAACTCCGCGGCTGCGGGCCATGGGCCGTGCCTCCGTGCCTCCACAGCGGGCTGCGGATGCTGCCGATGCGGGCTCGACCCGTCCCCTTCTGGCGCCAGAGCTTCTTCCCGCTTCCGCTCACGAGGCCGCGGGTCTTGGTCGCCGCTGTCCCGGCGCGCAGTGAATCTTTATAATGTTTCACCGCCTCCCAGATGAGGGGCACGTTCAGAGGAGCTTGGAACACTTCGTCGGAGAGCTCCAACTTCCCGACCACTTCATTTGCGAGGTTTTTGACCTCAATCTCAGCCATTCCTGAACCTCGATTTCCCGCCCCGTGCAGCGGAACCTTTCATCTCCTCTACGCCTTTTCGACGATGACGTATCCACCGTTACGGCCGGGGACCGCGCCCTTCAACACCAGCAGGTTCTCCTGATCCTGGACGCGCAACACACGCAGGCCCTGCACTGTGACGCGGACATTCCCCATGTGGCCGGCTGCGCGCATGCCCGGCAATACGCGGCTTGGGAAAGCCGACGCGCCGATCGATCCCGGAGCGCGGTGAAACATGGAGCCATGGCTAGCCGCGCCGCCTCGGAAATGGTGCCGTTTTACCACGCCGGCGAACCCGCGCCCTTTGCTGGTGCCCGTGACATCGACCGTATCTTCCCGCTGAAAAACCTGGTTCACCAGAATCTGGTCGCCCACCTTGAGCGGCTCCTCGCTGTCGTCGAAGCTGAACTCGCGCAGGATTCGAACCGGGGGCACGTCTGCCTTCTTGAAGTGGCCGGCGCGCGGCTTCTTCACCCGCGAAGGACGAATAAACTCAACCAGCCCCAGCTGCACGGCGTCGTAGCCATCCTTTTCTTTGACTTTCTTCTGGACGACGATGCAGGGCCCGGTCTTGATGACCGTCGCAGGGATGACCTTGCCATCCTCTTCGAAGACCTGGGTCATCCCCACTTTGACTCCAATCAGTCCATCCACCATGTTCGCCGAGAGCCCTTCCGAGTGACGAATGACGAGTGACGAACGACGAGGGCCTTTTCACTCGTCACTCGTCGCTCGCCGCTCGTCATTCAACTGCGCCCTTCCTTTCTCTGTTTCGCTACTTATGTTCCGTTCCGAAGGCCTTGATTTCCACGTCAATTGCCGCCGGCAGGTCGAGCTTCATCAAGGCATCGACCGTTTGCGGCGTCGGTTCGAGAATATCAACCAGGCGCTTGTGCGTGCGCATTTCAAACTGCTCGCGCGACTTCTTGTCCACGTGCGGAGAGCGAAGCACGCAGAACTTGTTCTTCACCGTCGGCAGCGGGATTGGCCCTGACACGCGGGACCCGGTCCGCTTGGCGATATCTACAATCTCCGACGTCGACTGGTCCAGCACTCGGTAATCGTAAGCTTTCAGCCGTATTCTGATTTTTTCGTTCAGCATAGATTCTCTGCTCTATTCCAGAATGTCCGAAATCGTGCCGGCGCCCACCGTGTGGCCGCCCTCGCGGATCGCAAACCGCAACCCCTTCTCCATCGCAATCGGCGTGATCAGCCGGATCGACAGATTCACGTTGTCCCCAGGCATCACCATCTCCGTCCCCTCCGGCAACTCCGCCACCCCAGTCACGTCCGTCGTCCGAAAGTAAAACTGCGGCCGATACCCATTGAAAAACGGCGTGTGCCGACCCCCCTCTTCCTTCGTCAATACGTATACCTGCGCCTTGAAATACGTGTGCGGCGTGATGCTCCCAGGCGCCGCTATCACCTGCCCCCGCTCCACTTCCTTCCGCTCCGTCCCCCGCAACAATACTCCGATGTTGTCCCCAGCTATCCCTTCGTCCAACAGCTTCTTGAACATCTCCACCCCGGTCACCACCCGCTTCAGCGTCGGCCGCATCCCTACAATCTCTACCTCTTCCCCTACCTTCACCTTCCCACGCTCCACACGCCCCGTCGCCACCGTTCCACGCCCCGAAATCGTGAAAATGTCCTCCACCGGCATCAAAAACGGCAACTCCACATCCCGCTTCGGCAACGGTACGTAATTGTCCACCGCCTCCATCAACGCCAGTACCTGCTTCTCCGCCTCCGCATCTCCCTCCAACGCCTTCAATGCACTCCCCCGCACCACCGGAATCTCATCCCCAGGAAATTCGTAGAACGTCAATAGCTCCCGCACCTCCAGCTCCACCAGGTCCAAGAGCTCCGGATCATCCACCTTGTCCACCTTGTTCATGTGCACCACAATGCACGGTACCCCTACCTGCCGCGCCAGCAAGATGTGCTCCCGCGTCTGCGGCATCGGCCCGTCCGCCGCCGATACCACCAGAATCGCTCCGTCCATCTGCGCCGCCCCCGTGATCATGTTCTTGATGTAGTCCGCATGCCCCGGACAGTCCACGTGCGCATAGTGCCGCTTCGCCGTCGAGTACTCCACGTGCGCCGTCGCGATCGTGATCCCCCTCTCCTTCTCCTCCGGAGCGTTGTCGATCGAGTCGAACGTCCGGATCGATACCTTCGGATCCAGCTTGTGCAGCACCATCGTGATCGCCGACGTCAAGGTCGTCTTGCCGTGGTCAATGTGCCCGATCGTCCCAATGTTGACGTGCGGCTTGCTCCGATCGAATTTCTCCTTCGCCATGGAAACCTCCAGATTCCTGCCTATTTGGAAATCACTCTGCCACGGACCCTCGACATGATCTCTTCGCTCACAGCTTTGGGCGTCTCTTCATAACGCGAAAAGTGCATGGAATAGGTGGCTCGCCCTTGAGTCATGGACCTCAGGTCCGTTGAGTAACCAAACATCTCCGAGAGTGGGACCCGGCACTTGATGATGGTGGAACTCAGGCGCGATTCTGTGGATTCGACGCGGCCCCTGCGCGCATGCAAGTCTCCCGTGACGGCCCCCATGAACTCCTCGGGCACAACCACCTCGACGTCCATCATCGGCTCGAGCAAGACCGGCTTGGCATGTCTTGCCGCTTCTTTCAGTGCAATCGAGCCGGCAATCTTAAACGCCATCTCTGAAGAGTCCACTTCGTGATAGGAACCGTCGAGGAGCGCGACCTTCACATCCACCATTTCGTAGCCTGCCAGCACTCCGGCTTCGAGCGCTTCCCGCATGCCCTGCTCTACCGCAGGAATGTACTCGCGGGGTATGGCACCTCCGACAATCTGGTTCTCAAACTCGAAGCCTGTTCCCTGTGGCGCCGGTTCCAGGGCGATCTTGACATGCCCATATTGCCCGCGCCCGCCCGTTTGCCGGATGAACTTTCCTTGCGCCTCCGCATGCTGACGGATGGTCTCCCGATACGCGACCTGCGGTTTCCCTACGTTCGCGGCCACTCCAAATTCCCGCACCATGCGATCCACGATAATTTCGATGTGCAGTTCCCCCATACCTTCAATGATCGTCTGTCCGGTATCCGGGTCGGTGTGGACTTTAAAGGTCGGGTCCTCCCGGATCAGCTTGCCCAGTGCAATGGCAAGCTTCTCCTGGTCCGCCTTGGTCTTGGGTTCGATGGCGACGGCAATTACCGGAGCCGGGAACTCGATCGCTTCCAGTACGACCGGGCGTCGTTTGTCGCAGATGGTGTCACCCGTGCTAACGTTCTTGAGGCCGACGGCAGCCGCGATGTCACCGCAGTAAACCTCTTTGATCTCCTCTCGCTTGTTGGCATGCATTTTCAGCAGCCGTCCCACGCGCTCCGAAGAGTCCTTGGTCGAGTTGTAAATCGTGATCCCTGTCTGCAACTGCCCGGAATAGACCCGGAAGAAGGCGAGCTGACCGACGAAGGGATCGGTCATGATCTTGAAGACAAGGGCGGAGAAAGGCTCGTCGTCCGAGGCGTGCCGGACCGACGGCGCTTCATCTCCGCGTGGGATGCCGTGCACCGGCGGCACGTCCGGCGGTGATGGGAGATAATCGACGATCGCATCGAGCAACTGCTGGATGCCCTTGTTCTTGAAGGCGGCGCCACAGAGGACGGGCACGAACTCGAGAGCGATGGTTCCCTTGCGCAGGGCGGCTTTAGCCTCCCGCTCCGAGATCTCGGCGCCGGAGAGGTACTTTTCCATAAGGCGGTCGTCGACGTCCGCGATCACCTCGAACAACTGCTCGCGGTACCGGGCGACTTCCGCGCGGTATTCGCCCGGGATTTCCTCCTCTACGAAGTCTGCGCCCAGCGTCTCGTCTCTAAAGATGATCGCCTTTTGCCTGATGAGATCGATTACTCCGCGGAACTGGTCTTCAACGCCGAAAGGAAGTTGCACCGCTACCGGGGTGGCCCGGAGCCGGCTCTTGATCATGCCGAGCACGCGAGCGTAGTCTGCACCCGGCCGGTCCATTTTGTTCACAAAGCCGATGCGGGGCACACGATACTTGTCCGCCTGGCGCCATACGGTCTCCGATTGCGGCTCGACGCCCTCGACGGCTCCAAATAGCGCCACCGCGCCGTCGAGCACGCGCAGGCTGCGCTCCACCTCAGCAGTGAAATCGACATGTCCCGGCGTGTCAATAATGTTGATGCGATAGTCGCCCCAGAAACAGGTGGTCGCGGCCGATGTAATTGTGATGCCGCGCTCCTGCTCCTGTGCCATCCAGTCCATGGTGGCCGTACCCTCATCCACTTCGCCCAGCTTGTAGGTGATGCCGGTATAGTAGAGGATCCGTTCGGTCGTAGTGGTCTTACCCGCATCGATGTGCGCCATGATTCCGATGTTACGGATCTGTTCCAAAGGTACTAGCCGCGCCACCTTATTTCCACCTCACTACCACCGATAATGCGCGAATGCCTTGTTGGCCTCTGCCATCCGATGGGTATCTTCTTTCTTCTTGATTGCGCCGCCGCGATTGTTTGAGGCATCCATGAGTTCCGCGGCCAGTCTCTCTTTCATGGTCTTCTCGTTACGGGCACGGGCGTTGGCAATGATCCAGCGGATCGCCAGCGACGTGCGCCGGTCCTGCGGCACCTCAACGGGCACTTGATAGGTAGCGCCGCCCACGCGCCGGGATTTCACTTCCAGCACGGGCCTTACGGCGTCCATCGCCTTCTTGAACACCTTGACCGGATCGTCCCTGGCGCGTTCCTTGATCGCATCCAGGGCGCCGTAGAAAATGCTCTCCGCCACGCTCTTCTTGCCTTTGAGCATCATGCAGCTGACGAACTTCGTGATGAGCGTGCTGCTGTACACAGAATCCGGCAGGGTTTCCCGTCTTGGTACCTCTCTGCGCCTCGGCATAGCTGAAGATCTCCTGCGACCTCTTTTTTGGTGTTGCTCTCCCTTCCGGGATGAGAAATGCTGTCCCTGAGAGCGGGATTCGTCGGCTCCGGCAAATGCCTTCCGAAGATTCTCGCAGGGCGCAAGCCCGTCACCCTAAGACGGTTGTTTGAAGGAGTGGTTAGCTTTTGGGCCGCTTGGCACCATACTTGGAACGGGAACGCTTGCGCTCCTGGACACCAACGGAATCCAGGGTGCCCCGCACCACATGGTAGCGGACGCCGGGGAGATCCTTGACACGTCCACCGCGAATCAAAACGATGGAGTGTTCCTGCAGGTTGTGCCCGATTCCGGGAATATAGGTGGTCACCTCAATCCCGTTCGTGAGCCGGACACGCGCAACTTTGCGAAGAGCAGAGTTTGGTTTCTTGGGTGTAGACGTGTACACCCGAATGCATACTCCTCGCCGCTGCGGGCTCCCCTGTAAAGCCGGACTCTTCGTCTTGTAACGAATCTTCTTTCGGCCAGATCGAACCAGCTGATTGAAGGTCGGCAAACCGTTTACTCCTTTTAACTTTTGCAATGGCGAGACGCTGAACTTGCCCTACCGCGGACAGAGCGCCTAAACCATAGGGAAAAACCGAACAAATGTAGCAAACAGCCTGTTCTCTGTCAAGCAAATAGCCTGCGGTCACACGGTAACGGCAAAGTCGAGAGCCGGGCAGCGAAATTGGCGACAGGCACCCTCTTTCAACGGCCCTTTGATCCATCCATCGACATATCCCGGGCGAAAAAAGGTGCCGGTCACCAATTTCGTAGATTGTAAATCATGGGCCGCTCCAGATTTTTTGGCTCAAGCAGCGCCTGAGCCGTTAGGTAGATTGATGGATCAGAGGAGCCTCCGACAAGGCCGGATGCCTGCCGGAGGAGCCGCTATCGAAGAGGAGGAAACATGGGCAGCATCAACAAAGTCATTCTTATCGGACGGCTCGGGAAGGACCCGGAAGATCGCGTTACCGCCGGAGGTACACGGGTATCGAACTTCAGCTTGGCGACCGATCAGTTTCGCCCCGGCAACAGCGCGGCCCAGAAAACGACGGAATGGCATCGCATAGTCGCCTTCGGCAAAGCGGCTGAGCAGTGCAACCAGTATCTGCGCAAGGGGAGACTCGTATGCGTCGAGGGATCCCTACAGACGCGCTCGTGGGAAAAACCACCGGGTGAAAAACACTACACCACGGAAGTCATCGCGGCGCGAGTGACTTTTCTCGATTCCAAGGGCAAGGGATCCCCTCAAAGCGATGAAGTCGGAAGCGAAGCCGAACAGTTCTAGCATCTGACGAGCAACGAACGATCCACCTCACTCGTCATTCGTCACTTTCTTCTGTTTTGGGTGCTATAATTCGATGCGCCATGGCTTCAGCGAACCAAACCGTGCAGAAACCGCGCAGGCTCCCACGGTGGCTCTGGGTGCTGTATGGGATCCTGGTATTTTTTTTCGCCTTGGCTGGGACCGCATTCGGCATTTTGCTTGGGTATGAGTACAACCTGCCGAGAATCCAGAGTCTCGAGGACTTTCGCCCCGACGTCATAACCGATGTCTTCTCCGATGACAACAAGGTCATCGGTGAGTTCGCCATCGAGCGGCGCATCGTCGTGTCCTATGAGGATATTCCGGCCTACCTGCAGCTTGCGATCCTGGCAGCCGAGGACGATCAGTTCTACAATCATGGCGGCGTCAACTACCTTTCCTTGCTTCGTGCGATTTACAAAGACGTCATCTCGATGAAACCAGCGGAAGGGGCGAGCACGATCACGCAGCAGCTCGCTCGCCTTCTCATGGGCAATTTGGAAAAAACCTTCGATCGCAAGGTCAAAGAGCTTCTCATCGCCTGGAAAATCGAAAAGCGGTACTCCAAGCGGCAAATCCTCACGCTTTACTGCAACCAGCACTACTTCGGGCACGGCTCTTATGGCGTCGCGGCGGCGGCGGACACTTATTTCGGCAAGCAGCCGAAGGACCTCACGCTGGAAGAATGCGCCCTGATCGCGGCGTTGCCGAGAAATGCCGCTATGTATTCTCCGCTTCTTCATCCGGGCGCTGCGCTCGCCCGCCGCAACTATATTCTGGACCGCATGGTTTCCGAGCAGATGATCTCTGCCCGTGCTGCTGCGGAATCTAAGGCTAAGCCCATCATCCTGAAGCCTCGCACCAGCAACACGGATCTCGCGCCCTATTTCATCGAGTGGGTACGCCAGTCGCTGGCAGATCGTTATACGACGGACGTCATTTGGCGTAAAGGCCTGCGGGTCTACACGAGCCTGAACATAGAAATGCAGAGTGCCGCTGGCAGGGCGCTGAGCCAAGGTTTGCGTGATTTCGACAAGCGCCGCGGCTGGCGCGGCCCTATCGATAACGTGCTCAAAGATCCGTCGGTGCGGCTCGAAACTTACTCCAATCCAAGCTGGCGCTCGTTCCTGCAGCCCGGGGACCTTGCGACCGGGCTCGTCGAGGGCGTTGACGACCCCGAAATGAAGATCCGGATCGGCAAGTACCGCGCCACCCTGGGTCCAAAAGAAATCGCCTGGACCAAGGCTAAGAAGCCTTCCGAGATTCTCAAGGCGGGGGATCTTGCAACCTTCCTCGTCACAGGGCTCGATGATGCCCACAAGACCGCCACGGCAGCATTGGATCAGATTCCGGAAGTGCAGGGAGCGTTGGTGACGCTGGACAACACGACCGGCGAGATCAAAGCCATGGTTGGCGGTTACGATTTCGAGGCGAGCCAGTTCAACCGCGCCACCCAGGCGATGCGCCAGGTCGGCTCCACCTTCAAGCCTTTCGTGTACTCGGTTGCCCTGGAAAAGGGCATGGATGCAAGCAGTCCGATCCTTGACGCACCGATCAGTTTTACCGATTCACTCGGGCGCGTCTACCAGCCGGAAAACTACGACGGCAAGTACGAGGGCCAGATCACCCTGCGCCAGGCATTGATCGAGTCGCGCAACGTGCCGACCGTCAGGCTTGCCTCTCTAATCGGGATCAAAGATGTCCTCGTCATGGCAAGGCGATTCGGACTGAGCGGCCCAATGGAACCCTATTTGTCGCTGGCAATTGGAGCCTGTGAAGCCACGCCGCTGGAAATGGCTACCGCTTTCACGGTCTTCCCAAACCTGGGGGTTCAACCCAAGCCATACTTCATTCGCAAGATTGAAGACTACGACCACGTTAAAAAGGAACAGGCCGAACAGCAAACTCACAGGGTTCTCAATCCCGAGATTGCGCAGCAGATGCTGGGTTTGCTGCAAGACGTGGTGCAGAATGGCACTGCCAGGGCCGCCAGATCCCTGAATCGGCCGCTTGGAGGTAAAACAGGAACCACCAACGACTTTACCGATGCTTGGTTTGTCGGCTTCAGCCCTTCGCTTACGACTGCAGTCTGGGTTGGATTCGATTCCAGGCGAACGCTGGGGGACAAGGAGGCCGGTGCGGTCGTCGCGCTGCCGATATGGATGCAGTATATGCAGGAGATCCTCAAAAACAAGCCCGTCGAAACGTTTCCCACTATAGAAATCCTCACCTCCCAGTCGGCAGACGGCAATGGAACGGGTCCAATCACGCAAAGGAAACTGCTCGTCGAGGACCTGCCGGGATCCGCACCTGCGCGCAAGAAGTAGTGAGGGAATTGGGTTCCAGACAACTGCCGGCGAGCGCGGATCTTCGCCGGGATCCATCTGCACGGAACGGTGATTTCAGCGGTCGCGCTCCACGATGTACTCCGGGATGACCATCAGCGCGTCGCGTGCCTGGCAGGGCGGGAAACCGGCCAGATATTTCTTGGCCTGGCAGGCGTACTCAGAAGCCTTGTCAAGGACTCGATCCGCAGTTCCGTACTCTCGCACCAGGGCCAAGATGCGCTCCCGGTGCGCACCGCCGAAGCCGTCTTCACGGATGATCGCCCGGATCAGCTCGCGGTGCTCGGGCTCCCCATCGCGCATCAGGTAGATCAAAGGCAGAGTCAGCTTCCCCTCTCTAAGATCGCTGCAGACAGGCTTGCCGAGAGTGCTCTCGTTGGAGGTAATGTCAAGCACATCGTCCACCATCTGGAAGGCCATGCCCACGTGCAGGCCGTACAAGCGGAGCGCTTCTTCCTCTTCCTCACTCACCGATCCGAGGATAGCGCCCATCTGGGTGCAGGCCGAGAAAAGAAAGGCCGTCTTGCGCATCGATATGTCGAGGTGCTGCTCCTCGGTCACATCAGGGTTCCGGCTTACGCTCAGCTGGATCAGCTCGCCTTCAATCATTTTTCTAGTGACGTTACAGAGGATGTCGAGGATCTTGAAGTGCCGCTCGCCGAGAGCCAACTGTAAGGAAGTCATATAGAGCCAGTCGCCCATCAGGACGGTGATCTCGTTTCCCCAGTGGGCGTTGACGGAGGCCTGGCCGCGGCGCACTTTAGCGTCATCAATGATGTCGTCATGCACCAGCGTAGCGGAATGAATCATCTCTACGACCGCACCAAGCCGGTAGCAGACGGGCCCGTCGAATCCGCACAGCCGCGAGCTCAACAGGAGCATCGCCGGACGGATGCGCTTGCCGCCGCTGTCATGAATGTAGCGGCCGATCTGGTCGACGAGCTGTACGTTGGAACTCGACTGGCGATACAGCTCCTGCTCCACCTGTGCCAGATCCTTTTCAACCAGCTTGTAAAAATCCGATGGATTCAATTGGCTCTCTTCACGGCTGATGTCTCAAACTGCTTCCCATGTTTCGGACTGATCTTATCACAGAGTCATCTTGGTGTCTTGCCGGCGACTCAAGGAAGACGTCCTGCACGCACTCAAACGGCAAGCGCAGCAGGCACCGCATGTTCGGGAAGTCTCGCACCCGAGCACCTAAGGATCGATATTACTCATGCGCGCTAGATATCGAATCGGCGCATCTCGAGGTGCGCGTGGAAGCCGAAGACCATGAAACAGTCCGGAACACTCGCTCACTTAAGCAAGGCCCCGTTGGGAACATCCTCGGTGAAAGTAGCCAGGATGGGCCGATCACCATCCACAGCCGCAAGCACCATCCCATCGGATACTACACCCATGAGCTTCGCCGGCCTCAGGTTGACGACCAGGATGATTTTTCTATCCACCAGGGTGGCCGGCTCATAAGCTCCTGCAATCCCGGCCACCACCTGCCGTATTTCGGAGCCGATGTCCACGCGCATTCTTATGAGCTTGCGCGAGCCTTCAATCCTTTCGGCTTCCAGGATCTGCCCCACCCTCATTTCAACTTTGGCAAACTCTTCGAGGCCGATCCTCTGATGTACCGCCGGCTGGGGCGACGGGGTAACGGGTTCCTGTCTTGGTGCGTCATGCATCTCTTCGGGCATATCGATTCAATCTCCAATCCAAGGCGCAACGGCGCCGGAAGAGGAATTGAGAAGGCGGACGCGGAGAGGCGCCGATCAATGTCTCGTTCGTCAGCGTCCATCTACGGTTTCGTTCTTGGCGGCTCTGGTGTGAGCTCCAAGTAAGCACGCAAAGCCGCGGCCATGACATCCTTCAACGCTGCGCCTTTTTCCAACGCCAGACGGCGGCAGCATTCAAATTCAGGAGCAAAATTCACCCGCTGGCCTGCCAGGGAGGCTACCTTGATCGTGACCGCGCCAAATTGAGTCTGGACTTCCAGGAACTCGCGCTCGAGAGTCTTCCGGCAAGCAAACGTGTACCTGATCCCGATGGTAGTGGTTTCGGCAAAAATGAGAGCGGCCATGGCATCGATTCGGTCGGGGCGGCAGACAACCGTCAGCAGCATTCCAGGCCTGTTTTTCTTCATCTGCGCCGGGATAGCAAAGACATCCAGGGCGCCGGCGGCCAACACTTTTTCCTGGAAAAAACCGTATACCTGCGGGTTCAGGTCGTCCACAGTCGCCTCAATGACGGCAACACGCTCCTCGAGTGTTTCGCCAAGAACGATCTCCGCTTCCTGTCCCAGCGTCACCCTCAGCACATTGGTGGCCCCTGGAATTTCGCGACCCCCAGCGCCGTATCCGACCCGGTCCACTCGCATCAGCGGCCGCGGCCCGAAGCTTTCCGCCAAGGTAACCAGGAGCGCTGCACCCGTTGGCGTCGTCAGCTCTCCCTTGATTGCAGTGGAGTAAATCGGGATTCCCTTGAGAAGCTCAACTGCCGCCGGACCAGGCGCGGGATATATGCCGTGCCTGCATTCGAGCGTGCCCTGTCCGACGTTTACCGGCGCGGAGATCACTCGCACCGGCAGCAAATCCTCGATGGTGACCACTGCTCCGACGATGTCGACGATGGAATCGACCGCACCAACTTCATGGAAGTGAACATCTTCTGGAGGGAGGTTGTGGATCTTCCCCTCGGCTTCGGCGAGCCTGCGGAATGCCCCGATCGACCGCTGCTTCGCCCAGTCGGATAGCCCGCTCGATTCGATCATGGCGCGGATTTCTCGGAAGCTGCGATGATCGTGCCCGCGAGTCCTGCGCCCGCCGCACCGGACGTCGAACTTGGCGGCCTGGATGCCTGCGCGCGAGCACCTGGTTACCGAAAGGCTGTAACCCTTCAGGGGGAGCAGGCGCAGCTTCTCTTCCACCCTGGCCAGATCAATACCGAGATCCAGCAGGGCGCCCAACAGCATATCCCCGCTTATGCCAAAATACGGTTCGACGAACAGGATCTTCCCGCCAGGCTGTGCAGCCAGGGGAACGGTGCCCGCGTGACATTCTCCAGTCGTATCGTGAGACCGCATGAACTCCGCACCCATCAATAACAGGCCAGAGTCTAGGTGCGGCACTTGTAGAAGTCAAGGTCCGCAGATCCCAATACGGAAGGCGATGAGCCGGTAGAAATCCGAACGCAGAGAAATCGTGGCCGGCATCGGGATCGCCGGCGCAATCGGCCGTTGTTCGCGCATGCACGATTGCGATTCCGATGCCACCGTCTCACATGGGGCCGCCGCCGTGCGCGCATTGATTTGACGGTGCGAGTAAGGTATGTTTTTCGAGCCCGGTCATTCAGGCGTTCAAGGTGCAATATATCCAATGCTGTCCGCGCTTACAAAGACCATCGAAAGCACGCTGAAGAGCATCATCCTGGACAAGTATCAGATTGCGTACGATTCACTGAACTTCACGACTCCACCCCGCATTGAGATGGGAGAGCTCGCGCTTCCGATCGCGTTCGATCTGGCCCGCAAGGTTAAACGCGCTCCTCAGGACATCGCGCGAGAACTTGCGCTTGAAGCGCAGGCAATCCCGGCAGTATGGAAGGTTGCCGTAGCGGGAGCTGGTTACCTCAATTTCTATCTGGATCGCGCCCAATTCGCGCTCAGTCTCTCCAAGAACATTGAAGAGCAGCTTTATGGCTGGGCTCCGGCGCCGGATACGGTCGGCAAGATTATCGTAGAGCATACCAATATCAATCCCAATAAGGCTGCGCACATCGGTCACCTGCGCAACGCTGCGCTCGGCGACACCTTCGTTCGATGCCTGCGGTTTCTGGGACACTCCGTGGAGGTTCAAAATTATCTGGACAACACCGGGGTTCAGGTTGCCGACGTGGTCGTGGGATTGCAGCAGATGCTGGGAAAGACCCTTGAGGAAGTCGCAGCACTCGAGGGAAAGTTCGATTACCACTGCTGGGACATATACGCGCGCGTCGCCCAGTTTTACCAGCAGTCGGAAGAGAATCAAAAGTGGCGCAGCCTGACACTGCGGGCGATCGAAGCCGGGAAGAATCCGACAGCCGAGCTGGCCGAGCACGTCGCCATGCGGATCGCGCGCGCGCACCTGGCAACCATGGCCCGCATCAACGTCCACTACGACCTCCTGCCGCGGGAGAGTGAAATCCTTCATCTTCATTTCTGGGAGAAGGCGTTTCAGCTTCTTCGTGAGCGCGGCGCCATCTATTTCGTCGAGGAAGGCAGGAATCGCAGCTGCTGGGTGATGAAAACGGGCGAGGGTGCTCTAGCTGCTACGTCACGGGAAGAGCTTGAAGACGACGAGAAGATCATAGTCCGGTCCGATGGCACGGTGACCTATGTCGGGAAGGACATCGCTTACCAACTCTGGAAATTCGGGCTGTTAGGGCTGGATTTCCACTATTGTCCGTTTCAGACCTGCGATAGCCGCACCGTGTGGGCGACGACTCTCGAGAAGCTTCCGGGGGTAAACCCGCCGCATTTCGGCGCCGGCCGGCGCGTCTATAACGTCATCGACAGCCGCCAGTCCTACCTCCAGAACATCGTGTTCCAGGGTCTGAGAGCGTTGGGCTATGAGGAGCAGGCCCAGAACTCGATCCACTTCTCTTATGAGATGGTGGCGTTGAGCCCCGCCTGTTGTAATGAACTCGGTTATAAACTGGCCGAGGAAGAGAGAAAACGCCCCTATGTCGAGGTCTCCGGCCGCAGAGGCCTGGGAGTCAAAGCCGATGACCTGCTTGATGCGCTTGTCGCCAAAGCGCTGGCGGAGGTCAAGGCCAGGCACACACTCGGCGACGAGCAGGCCGAAGATATTGCCCGTGTCATCTCCACGGGAGCGCTTCGCTATTTCCTGCTGCGATTCGCGCGCAATACCGTCATAGCGTTTGATTTCAAGGAAGCACTCAGCTTTGATGGGGAAACGGGACCGTATGTCCAGTATGCGGTGGTGCGGGCAAACAACATCTGCCGCAAGCTTGAAGGTGCAGACGTAAAGGAGATTATCTCAACCATCGACCCGGGCAAGCTCGCAGAGTTCCTGTCGCGCAACGACGATATTTGGGAGATCACTTACCAGGCGGCCCGTCTGCCGGAAGTGGTGCGCCAAGTAGTGCATTCACTTGAATTGTCGCAACTGTGCAAGTATGCGTTTTACCTCGCACAAAGGTTCAATATCTTCTATCATAAGTATCATATCCTGTCCGAAACCAATGCCGACAGGAAGGCGCACCTGCTGTTGGTTGTGGATCTGGTGCGAAGCCAGTTAACTAAAGCGCTGGATCTTCTGGGGTGCGAAGTTCCGCCGTTGATGTAAGGATCCATGATACTTCAGTCCTTCATGCTTATCCTGACGCTGGGCCCTTGGCTTCAGGGATCCAACCCTCCTCCTGCCGGGACATCTGCGGATTGCATTACCGCGGTCGAAGAGAGACGGCTGTCGGCCGAGGGAAAGATCGACAATCGCATCAAGATCTATCGCGAGATTTCGGTACGACTCCACAAGGCGGTTGAAACGGCCGTAGCCCGGAAGAACTTCCAGGAGATTCCCGCTTTACTCGAATGTTGGAAGGAACGTTTGACTGCGTCCTTGAAAGATGTCCAGGCCAATATCAACCGCAAGAAGAAATCAGGCGCGCTGAAGGACTATGAGATCCAAGTTCGAAAGTCGATCCTGGACATGGAGGATGCCCGACTGAAAGCTCCTTACCAACAGCAGGACGATTTTGAGTCCTGGATAGACCAAGCCAAGATGGTTAACGAGAAGTTCCTTGATATACTTTTCCAGAGGAACCCCGTCCGGTGAACCGGAGAACAACGACATGAAGGCTTGGATGTGGAAACCCGGGTGTTATCTGCTTGGCCTGGTGATTACTCTGGGCGCTCATCTCGCGCCAGCCAAGGAGTTTCTTACGCCTCAAGAAATCGAGAACATCCAGGAAGCTCAGGACATCGACGCGCGTGTCAAGGTCTATCTCGCCGCCGCAGCTTTGCGACTGAAAACTGCTACCGACCGCCTCGCGGGCATAGAATCGACACCGGGAGATCCGCTCGAGTTTTTCAGCGTCGAAGACATGCTCGATGGCTATTATCAGATCCTCCGCAGCGTCATGCTGAATCTGGATGACGCGTCGGCGAAGCCGTCGACAGATCCCAAAAAGGTACAGGCGGCTTTGAAGAATCTGAAGTCCGCCACCGAAGCAGCCGTCAGGCAGCTCGATGCTCTCAAAAGGATAGCCGAAGAACAGCGCCGCGAAGAGGTCTGGAAACTCGTCGGCAAAGCGATCGAAATAAATAACGGAGCCCACGAGGGCGCGGTGGCAGCCCTCGCAAAGTGACGAGTGATGAGCAACGAGTGATCAGTTTGTCATTCGTCACTCTTCAATCGTCACCTGGGAGTGCGGTTACTTCGCCAGACCGGCCGCGACAGATCCCTGCAAGGCGTGTGCTATTACTCGTCCGGAGGCTGCCCAGTCCGGCTGGAAAACCATCCCGGAAAACCACTCGGGCCAGACCAATCCCCCGTGTGCAGGAATTGTCAATTGTTCCATGGAAACAACGCTTCCGCCTAGCGTGACGGTCAGCACGATCGTGGCTCGTGCTTCGCCAGGATTGACGAACCACAGGTGTCCACCGAGCTCTCCCAACCACCAAGCCGGGAACGACCAATCGTGAGGCAGTCGCTCGGACTCTACCGGCAGCCCGAGCACGAGTGCGCCGCTGGATCCTGTGTCGCGGGAGCCGATGACGGGTATGTCGCTGAATGCCTCCCAATGGCCTCCCTCGCCGACAGAGGCGGGAAGATCCCGCGGCGGAAGCAGCGCAAGGGTCGAGGATTCCCCAATTACGACGGCATACTGCGCAACCAACTGTCCTTCCCGATCATAGCCATTCCAGAGAGTGTGCGCAGGCAATCCCATAGGGTTCATGACCAGATATGCCGCTCCCCCTTCGGTAGCGTCCTCGACGTCGAGTGCAGGCCAGATCAGATGCAGAGATGGAGCCGGCTTGGTTGCTGCTTCAGGGGCCCCAAAAAACTCTCGTGTTTTTCGGGAAGCTGTGGCCTTCAGCGAAGACGGGCTGTTGCTCATAGGGATAGCGGATGGGTAGAAGCCTGCCGGATTCGCGCCTCCTCCCAGGTCGTTCCAGGCAGGCCACACTGCCTGGTTGAGGGGCTGCGCCTGGCTTGCATGCGCAAACTCGTCCGTCACGGATCCGGGCATCGCGGCCGGTGGAAAGAGCCCGTCGATTGCCGAGCTGGCATGCGCATCCTGGTTGACGATCATCGGCGAAGGTTGTAGGAGAGAGAACGGCGGCGCAGCCGGCACTGCCCCTTCTCCTGTTGGTGAAACAGCGGTGGCGCCCTCGATCTCGATTACGCCGACTTTGTTATCGGCCACTCTAAGTCGCAGCCCGAGCGCTTTCCCGACAAAGGCCACCGCTTCCCTGGGGTTCAGTGCCGAAGCTCGGAGCGTGATCGGAAGCCACTCCGTCTCGGCGGAAAGCTCCGGCAGGTCCGTCACGGCCGAGCGCAGAATCCGAAATGCCCGGCCGGCCGGCACTCCACGGAAGTCGAAAGAGATCAAACCATCTGAGGATTTCTCGAACGTAAAATCTCCCTTGATCCAGCCTGACGCCGGCGCCTGATTTTGCGTGATGGAAGCGATCGCCGCGCGCACTTTTTCTCGTCGGAACGAGATTGGCAACCCGAGCCTAACTCCAACAGCGGAAGCGACAGATTCCGGGCTGGAGTTCGCGAGGAATTTCAGGCTGCCGGCTACACTGATGTCTTCGCCGCCACGCATTGTGGTGCCAGTCGCACACTCAAGCAGCTTCTTGAGGCTGATATTGGTTGCTTGGAAATCCAAGCGGAGGCCTTCGGCAGTCGCAGTTACCGACGAAAAGAGTGCGCCCTTCTCCGAAGAATCGTGTGTGATGCTTAGAGACGCCTCAACCGAACTCGTTTGAGTCGGCGCATCGGCGAATTGAGATTGAGAGAAAGCGGCAGTTTCTCCGGCCAGGACTTTGCGTACGGCATTCGCCGCCCAGACCGTTACTGCACCCTTATCGACGCTCACTTCACCGATCGGCAGGACCGTCCCGCTCAAAGTTTCGGATCGATCCGCCGAGACTTCGAGCTTCGGCAGCATCACATCGCACACCCGGACAGTGAACTGGCCGAGCGAAGCCATCACAGCACCTGCAGGAGTGCGCACCTGGAAAGCCTGTTTGCCGGCCTGAACATCAGTCAAGAGCGACCCGCTCAGGAGGATTACCTGGTCTGGAGGCTCGAGCGGGCTGGCGGGGATTTGGACCAGCGTATCCGCTTCCAGAGTGAGACGACAGAAATCGCGCCACATGATTTCAGCATCACCAGGCACCGGATTTCGGAGCCAATCGCCCGAATGCAGGATCGCTCCCGCTGCAGTCCGCACCCATGCAAGCGAACTCGTTTGCAGCACTTCCAGGCTCTCTCCCGGATCGATCACCCTGGCATATCCGATGCCTTCCCTGCTTGGAAAGATCTGGCTAAGAATGGCAATCGCCGCGATAACTGCCGCGGCTGCCGGGAGCCAACGAACCAGGCCCCGCCGCCGTACCGCGCCGGTCGACGCGTGGCTTGCTTCCCGTCTTCGCTGGGTCTCAACCTGAGCTACTTTTCGAACAAAGTCCTCGCCCAAAGCGTGCCCGCACAGGTGATCACGCAGACGGGCGCCTTGAAGTCGCCAGTGTTCCAGCAGCGCCCGGCAGCTCTCGCATTGGGCTAGATGGTCCTCTACCTCCACAGCCTCCCACGGTGAGAGTTCCCGATCGAGGAGCCGAGAAAGCATGGGGTGATATTTTGAGCAGGTCATGATCCATCGCTCCCGAACTTCATATCTTCAAGCTTGTCTCGAATCATAGAGCGCACCCGGTAGAGCTTCTCGCCCACAGCCGAGACAGTCATGCCCAGAACCCGGGAGATCTCCTTGTAAGAGAAATTGTCTATGTGCTTCATGATGAAGATCTCACGATAATCCTGCCTGAGCGATCGCAGGGCTGCCAGCAAGTCATCCTCTGTGAACTCAAACGCCGGATCTTTCGGTACAGCGACAGGCTTAAGGGCGACCTCTCTTTGCAGCCGTTTGTCTTGGTCCAGGGAAACCCAGCGTGGACTGCGCCGGATGGCATCGATGGATTTGTTTCTGGCAATCTTCAACAACCAGACCTTAAAGCGCGTACTGTCGCGCAGGCTGGCAATGGATTGAAACGCCTGAACGAAGGTTTCCTGAGCGATATCCTCAGCAGCAGAGAAGTTGCCGACATAGTTGTATGCCAGGCCCAGTACGGTGTTCATATGCTCGCGTACTAGCCGTTCAAAGGCCGTGGGATCTCCGTCGATGCACCGGCGCACGAGCTCAGAGGTCGGATCCATGCCCTTAGCCTGCTCGAACAGTCTCAAAGCGCTCAATATAGAGTCGGTCGAGAGCGCAAATATTAGAGACGTGCGGCGTCCAATAGCGGAGCGGCAACCGCCCACGCCGAGTATAACGCGAAATGGGGGCGCAACAAATGAAGAATGACGAGTGGCAAGCCGGCAGCGATGAATTCGCAGTTCACGGCTCTTCACTCGTCACTCGTCACTCGTCACTCGTCACTCGTAATGGTTGCGGAAAAGGAGATGCAAGTCCCGTTGGAAAAGGCTTATGCCCGCGACACCGGCAGCTCCGGCGTTGAGAACCCGGTGAATTCGATCCGGCCGTATGCCGCCGAGTCCGAGAACCGGAATACGGAGAGCGGAACAAACCCGTTTGAGGTAGCGGACTCCCAGCGGTCCGCCGTAGCGGATCTTGGATGCCGTGCGGAAGACCGGCCCCAGTAGGAGGTAATCCGCGCCACCGGCAGCGGCACGCCTGGCCTCGCCCAGCGAGTGCGTCGAAACGCCGACGAGAAAGCCCCTGGGCAGACGCGGCCTGAGGCCGGCGCTCTCGAGTCCGGTGGAAGGAAGGTGAACGCCGTGAGCGCTGGCGGCCAGAGCTACATCGATCCTGCCATTCACGAGTATTCTGCATGTCGTACCGCGTGCCAATCGCACCGCCTCTGTCGTCAAGTGGAAAAGCTCGAGGTCGGAGAGATCCTTCTCGCGCAACTGAATGAAATCGACCCCCCAGGAGACCGCGCGCTTTACTTTCAAGAGAAGCACGGTGATCGATGCAGAGGGCAACTGGCGCCGGTCGGTAATGTAATAAAAAAGCGGCCGCTTAGCGGGAAAGAAAGTTCCTTGAGCTTTTCCGGAAGTGCGCAATTTCCTGAAATCCTATGAGCAGATTGACGAAGCCAAGCCCCAATACGGCGCCTTTTAGAAAAGGATTGCTCATGACCGGCCGCAGGCTCGGGAATCGATAGAGGAGGGAGTTATTTTCCCACTTGGCCTGCCACGGGAAAAGGATCAGAAAGCTTCCGGCTGCCAGCCAATACGTGATGTGCAACAGCAAATAGGTGGTATGGAGAAAACTCACAATCCTTGCCAGTCTTGAGTCGGAACGCGGCTTCCCCGCGCTCTTGATATCGGAATCCGAAAACCCAAAAGGAATCCTAGTGGGCATGCCGTGCGAGACCGCTCTTGAGGTCATCGATCCTCTGGGCCACGTCGCGATAGCTTGGGTCGAGACCAAATATCATTCCAAAGCACTCCAGGGCCTGGCCGGTATCACCAGCCCCGGTGTGAGCAATCCCCATATCATACCGGAGGGCCATCGCTTCGTGCGAGGAAATCTCTCTGACGCTCAGGCCGGTCCGGCACCAGCGGATGGCTGATCGGGCCATGCCCTTTTCCAAGAAGCAGGTGCTCAGCATCCCGCAGCATCGAATAAACTCCTTCGGAGACCTCGCAGGATCCAGCGTCTTTGCGGCAAGCTGGAACTCCTTGATCGCATCCTCCGTCAGTCCCATCTCACGGAACGCGATTCCAAGGCTGAAGTGGGTCTCGAAATCCTCTCGCGCGATTTCCTGATCGGTGAGGGAGTTCACCTCTTCCATGAGGTCCCTAAACATGGAATTGGCAGGAGCCTCGACGGGAGGCTTGCTCTCCACTGCGGCACTATCCGCCGGCTTCACTGCTGGCGGCATGGCTATGGCGAAGTCTTCCTCGATCCCCGGCAACTGCACTGCTCCTTCGTCCTTCGAATCGAACCCTATATTCTCCTCGCAGTGGCCGGCTGTGGTCTCCAGGTCATCCCTGAGGAAATCACTGCTGGCGACTGGCGGCACGGCCTCTTGGGCATCCGTCGAGATAAGCGGTGCACACGACAGGGGTTTCTGCTCCGAAGCCGCCACCCCCGGCATCCGCAAATCAGGCTCACGAGTTGCAGGCACAACGGGATCCGAAGTCTTGGCAGGCTCGAGACCGACTTGGCTGTAACGCAAAGCCAGCTCGGGGTGGTTCGGGCAGGTCGCGGCAATCTCGTCGAGTTTCGCGCGGGCCTCATCATGAAAGCCGAGACGGATGTAGAAGTCGACTTCCTGCAATTGCTCTTCGATCGACTCACGCGCCGGGTGGTGCGGCATCTCCTCCGAGAATTCATCAGCCACCACATCCGGTGTGCCTGCGAGGGCACTCTCTTCTCGATCCGGCGGCCCTTGAGCATCCTGAAAGAAGATCTCGGACAGGTCGCCCGACAGATCGACTTCGAAATGGCCGCTTGCCTCCCGGCCCGGGGCGTCTGCCTTCGCGAGCTCGAGGCTGATCCCTCGCTGCCGCGCAAAGCGCATCACATCCAGGCTCGAATTGATCAAATCCGGAGCCAGATTCCTAGCTTCGTCCCATGACTTCTGCGCTGCTTCCGAGTTCCCGCCCTCTCGCTGCAGCGCGCACAACAATATGCACTGCTCCGCAGCCAGCCGGGGCTCGCCGGCTTCCCGGTAGAGCGACGCGAGCCGGGATCTCGCTGTCATATCCTTGGGTCTTTTAGCCACCAGACCGCATAAGAGCTGAAGAGCTTTCTCCTTCATCCCATAGTTGAGAAGCAGGTCGACTTCAATAATAGCGGAATCGGAACTCGCGTCGCCAGCGGCCTCGAAGGAGGCCGGGCCCGCGGGCGTACCGAGGCGGGAGGCTACGCAGCGCTCCGCTTCAAGAACGGCGCGTGGCAGTTTATAGGGTGCGCGGGGAAAGGCCTGTTCGAACAACTCGCGGTGCTTTGTCAAGTGCTTCTCGCTGTCGGGAGTGATCTCCAGGATTTTTTCCAAGGGCTCAAGGGCCTCCTTTGGACTGCCGGAGTTCTCATAGTGCTGCACGATGCTCTCGAGAACGGCAATGCAGCGCAGGTGCTCGTTTGTGGCAGATAGAATCTCCGCCAGTTTCGTCAGCGTCGGCAGGTGCGCAGGATGCGCAGCCAGAATCTGGTTATAGGCCTCTACCAGTCTTCCGGTATCCCTGCGGCTGATCGTCGCGGGCACGATCGACTCCAGGCAGCGCAGGGCACGATCCGGATCGCCGGCTTCAAGAAACGCCTGGCTCAGGGGAAAGAAAGAGTCGTAGCGGGACTCTTCGGCAGCAAGAACTGTCCGGAAGTATTGCTCGGCGCGCTCGAGGTCGCCGACGGCCTGGTACGCCCGGCCGAGCACCTCGAATAGCGCAGGGTCGGCCGGTGTGCCGCTGATGGATCCTTGGACATGGTCCAGAGCGCTCTTGAGATCGCCCCCCTGCAATGCTGTTTCGAGAAAGCCTTTCAGCACGTCAGAGCTGGCCAAATTGATGGCGAGGGCGCGCCGGAACGATGCCATCGCGGCCGGAAGGTCGCCGGCTTTCATCTGCGCACGCGCGGCGTTTCCGAAGGACGAGTATGCCTTGTCGTTCGAATCTTGCGCTAAGTAGGCCTCCGCCAGCTTCAACTGTACTGCGGAATTCAGCGGATCGATTTCGACGACCTTCTCGTACGCTTCTAGGGATTCGCGTGCCTTTCCCGCATTAGCGCACAGACCGGCGACAAACACATACTGGCTGCCGGCCTCGACGTTCATCCCCTGGCGCGCTAACAGCGAAGCAAGCAGCATGTTGACTTCCAGGTCCTGCGGGTCAGCAGTCAGGATCTTCCTGTAGACCGCGATCGCTTTCAGCAGGAAATTGTTGCGGCTGTAATTTTCCGCGACCCGAAGGAAGAGCCGCTTTGCCTCGTCCTCCTTTCCTTGTCGCAGGTACAGATCGCCGAGGGTGTTGAGGGTGAGGACGTCATCGGGATCATCCTTGATGATCTTGAGGTACTCGTTGATCGCGAGGGAGGTCTTGCCCTGCTGGACGTACCGTTCCCCATCGCGCAGGATCCGCGTTTTGCTGTCACTGGACATCATCCCCTCCCCCGGCTCGGACACCTTTGAAAGTTCGCCGGTGGTAAGGAGAAGGTCCGTGGCTGGCGATCGCGCGCCGATGAAACTCGGTGCCATAACCCATGTTGCGGTCGAAACCGTACTGGGGATACTCGGACGCCAAGGAGGTCATGAGAGCATCACGTTTCACCTTGGCCACGATCGATGCAGCAGCGATGGAGTAGGAGCGAGAGTCGCCGCCGACAATCCCGATAGAGGGCATCGCCAGACCAGGCAAAAAAAATCCGTCCACGAGCACCATGTCGGGAAGGACGGGCAGGTTGGCGACTGCCTGACGCATAGCGTTGTGAGTAGCCTGGAGAATGTTGATCTGGTCAATCTCGGATTCGGAAACCCACCCAAAGCCAACACCGAGCGCCTCAGCATGAATCCGTTTCGCCAGCGATCGCCGCTCGCGTGCGCTTAGGACTTTGGAATCGCGGATGGGGCTGTAATCTCCTGTCCCGTCGAGCACGACCGCCGCAGCAAGAACCGGGCCTGCGAGCGCCCCACGGCCCACCTCATCGACTCCCGCTATGATTCGGAAGCCGTTATGCTGCAGAGTCTTCTCGAAGTAGTCGTGGCTCCACATGGAGACTGGATCCTACTCCTCGGCCGATACGCTCCGTGTCTGGCGTTCCGTTCTTCCCGTTTCCTTCAGTCGGGCAGCCTTGCCCCGGCGCCCACGCAGGTAATACAACCGGGCGCGGCGCACTTTTCCCTGTTTCACCACCTCCACTTTCTCAATTATGGGAGAGTGGAGCGGGAAAATGCGCTCGACTCCGTAGCCGGAAGAGACTTTCCGGACCGTAAAGGTCGATGATATTCCATGCCGCTTGACGCACAACACCACGCCTTCAAAGAGCTGGATCCGGTATTTGTCCCCTTCCTTGATCTTGACGTGAACGCGTACTGTGTCACCGGCGCGAAGCTTGGGAATATCGGTCCGCAACTGAGGATTATCGACCGCTTGCAGCAAGTTCATAACGCACTCCTAGGGAATTATCTCTTGACCATCTCCGGTCGGCACTCCCGAGTTTTTTGCAATGCCCGTTCCTTGCGCCATCGGTCGATTCTGGCGTGATCGCCAGAGAGAAGGACCTCGGGCACAGACATGCCGCGGAATTCAACCGGACGCGTGTACTGTGGGTAGTCTAGAAGACCGGTGCAGAAACTCTCGTTTAGAGCGGATTCCTTGTTTCCCAACGCCCCCGGCAGGAGCCGGACCACTGAATCGAGAATCACCATGGCCGGGATCTCACCGCCCGTCAGGATAAAATCACCGATCGAGACTTCCCCATCCACGAGGCTGTCCACAACTCTCTGGTCTACGCCCTCATATCGGCCGCAGATGACGATTGCATGCGGAATTGTCGCAAACTCGAGCGCCAGCTTCTGAGACCAGAGTTTACCTTGGGGCGAAAGCAGGACCACCCGCGCTTCCGCTCGGCTTTCCTGTCCTCGACAGAACTCAACGGCGTCAAACAGGGGGCCAGGCATGAGAACCATGCCCTCGCCGCCCCCGTAGGGACGATCGTCCACAGTCCGATGCCTGTCGGAGGTAAAGTCGCGCAGGTTCACAATCCGAACATCCAGGATCCGGGATTGGAGGGCGCGCCGCACGATCCCACACTCCAGGACACCGTCAAACAGCTCCGGAAAAATGGTGATGATATCAATTCTCATTTATTCAGGTCCATCAATCCTGCCGGCAGCTCCACCACGATCTCCCTGCGCTCGAGCGAAATCTCTCTGCAAATCGTGGCAACCGCAGGAACCAGATATTCCCCGCTTTCCCCTCGAACTACCAGCTGGCTGTTTCCCGCGATGCGCATGACATCAATGACCACCCCCAGAAACGCTCCACGCGCATCGCGCAACGAGCAGCCGACCAAATCGTAATCCCAATAGGTGCTCTCGGGGAGCGGGATCGCTTGATCGGCCTCAATCTCGACCCACGCGCCTATAAGCGCCTCAGCATCGGTGATCGAGTCGATCGCTCCGAACTTCAGCACTTGCCTGCCCTTGTGCTCCCGGCAACTCTCGAGTTTCAGGCATTTCCGTCGTCCGTCTGGAAATTCAATCCAAACTCGGTTCAACAGGCTGAAGCGTGCAGGGAAATCGGTGTGCAGTTCGGCCAGGACCTCGCCGCGTCTACCGCGAGTCCTAGCGATTCGGGCAACAGCAATATGGGAAGGTCGGGCGCCGGGATTCACTACTCCAGAATTTCCAGGACGAACCGTTTGCGCAGCTTCATCCCGGCCGCGCCCAGAAGAGTTCGGATGCATCGCGCCGTACGGCCCTGCTTTCCGATAACCTTGCCAAGATCAGACTGGGCCACGCGAAGCTCCAACACCGTGGTCTGTTCCCCTTCAACCTCCGTCACCACCACCTGTTCTGGATTGTCCACGAGCGCTTTCGCTATCATTTCTACCAGATCCTTCATGGCCGCCTCCATTACGAAATCGCACTTTCCACACAACTGTGATCGTGAGCTATCCGGGGTACTGGCAACAGGACGACGGGTAGGCTCAGCTGGCAGGCAATTGGGCAGGAGCCTTCTTGATCAAAGAACGCACTGTGTCTGAAGGCTGAGCACCACATGCAATCCAGTGGCGAACCCGATCCATGTTCAGTTTTATCGACGGGGGGTTGGTCACAGGGTTGTAATGTCCCACAATCTCCACAAATCTTCCGTCGCGAGCCTGTCGTCGCTCAGTAACCACAACACGGAAAAACGGCTTCTTTTTCGCACCCATCCGAGTCAATCGTATCCTTAACAAAACTCCTCCTGCTATATCGAAGCAGCATTAAACAATTTCAATTCTGGCATATAACCCGTTTGGATGCAATCGCTATTGCCGGCGGTCTTGTCGGCCGGCAGCCTCGCCGCTAGCCGGGAAAGCGCATTCCCTTCAGCACTCGGGGCAGCATTCCTCGGCTAAGGCTTTTCATCATTTTGCGAGCTTCCAGGTATTGCTTCAAGAGCTGATTGATCTCCTGCACCGGCCGGCCGCTTCCGCGCGCGATCCGCTTCTTGCGGCTGCCGTTCAGGATGTGGTGATAACGACGCTCCTTAGGGGTCATGGAGTTGATGATTGCTTCGATATGGATCCACTCTTTTTCATCAACCCTCATCTGATTAATCCCGCGCAGCGGGCCGATGTTTGGCAGCATCCCCATGATTTGTTCCAGCGAGCCGAGTTTGCGGATTTGCTGGAGTTGGTCGCGGAAGTCGTCGAGGGTGAACTCCTCCTTGCGCAGCTTCTCGGCCATCTCGACGGCTTCCTGCTGATCCACGATCTTTTCCGCCTTCTCGATGAGCGAGAGCATGTCCCCCATACCTAGGATGCGCCCAGCAAGACGGTCCGGGTAAAATGGCTCCAGGGCATCTACCTTTTCCCCTATGCCAACGAACTTGATGGGCTGCCCCGTGACACTCTTGATCGAGAGCGCCGCGCCTCCGCGTGCGTCACCGTCCAGCTTGGTAAGCAACACGCCCGTGAGGCCCAGACGATCGTGGAACTCCTTCGCGCTTCGTACGGCGTCCTGGCCGGTCATGGCGTCGGCCACGAGCAGGATCTCAGTCGGCTGCGTGACTTCCTTGATCCGCTCGAGTTCGCGCATCATCTCGTCATCGATGTGGAGTCGGCCGGCCGTGTCGATCAAAACCACGTCATAACCGGCGTTGCGCGCCTGCCGCAGCCCCTGCTCTGTGCGCGCAATCGGGTCCTCGTTGCCCGGGGCGTCAAAATAACCGAGCCGATTGCTCTCGCAGAGAACACGAAGCTGTTCCACGGCTGCGGGGCGGTAGACATCCACCGAGAACAGCAGCGGTGTGTGGTTGTTTCGGGATAACCAGAGGCCAAGTTTGGCCGCGGTAGTGGTCTTGCCGCAGCCTTGCAAGCCGACCAGGAGATAGACGGTCGGTGGCTGTTTGGAGAACTCAAGCGCGGCCTGACTTCCTCCGAGCAGCTCGATCAGTTCATCCCGCACCACTTTTACGACCTGTTGCCCCGGGGTTAGCGACTCTATTACCTCCTGGCCCAGAGCGCGTTGTTTCACTCTCTGAACAAAATCCTTGGCAATCTTGAAGTGGACATCGGCATCCAGGAGAGCGTTCCTGATCTCCCTGGTTGTTTCGTCAAGGTGGCGCTCCGAGACACGGCCCTGACCGCGAAGATCTCGGAGGATTTTTTGCAGTCTGTCGGAAAGATTCTCTAGCATCCCACAACCTGGGCAGGCACCTGGTTTCCACTGGCTAACCGGGGCTTAGTACATTAGTATTGTCATTTCTTGCAGGCGAGAGCGCGCCCATCCAAACCCGACAATCTTGTAAGCCTACTTATGCCCCTTTTTGCAGTCAAGCGATTTCAGACCTCAGAGGATGATTTCCTGAAGTCTTCGCGCCTCAGCGGTTGATACGGAGAAACGATGGCTTGCACGCGCCACATGATCGTCGGAACAGCAGGGCACATTGATCACGGCAAGAGTGCGCTGGTGAAGGCGCTCACGGGAGTTGATCCCGACCGGCTGAAGGAGGAACAACTGCGCGGCATCACCATTGACCTCGGTTTCGCTCATCTGGACCTGGAAGGCGTCCAGGTCGGATTCGTCGATGTCCCAGGCCACGAGAGATTCGTCAAGAACATGCTGGCGGGGGTCGGGGGAATCGATTGCGTCCTGCTTGTGGTGGCCGCAGACGAGTCGATCATGCCCCAAACCCGCGAACATTTCGATATCTGCCGCTTGCTCGGTATCTCCGCTGGAATCGTCGCTATCACAAAGGTCGACCTCGTGGAACCGGAACTCGTCGAGCTGGTCCGGGAAGAGGTCCGCGAGACCGTGCGGGGCTCATTCCTCGAGCGAGCCGAAATCATCCAAGTGAGTTCTAAGACCGGTGAGGGCACAGAGCGGCTAAAGCAAGCATTGCGCGCAATCGCGTTCTCGATGCCGGAGCGGCCCGCCGATCGCCTGTTGCGGCTGCCGGTCGATCGTGCCTTCAGCATGCGTGGCTTCGGCACCGTGGCTACTGGAACTTTGACCTCGGGCAGTCTCCGGAGGGACGACGAGGTCGAGCTAATCCCGGGTGGGCTGATCGCCAAAGTGCGGGGCATCCAGGTTCATGGCCGGGCCACTGATCTCGCAGTGGCAGGCCAGCGCACTGCGGTCAATCTCCAGGGTGTCGACCTGTCGCAGGTCAAGCGCGGCATGTCACTGGCGGCGCCCCGTATATTCCGCGCCTCCCAGGTTATGGACGTTCGGCTGGATCTGCTCGCGACATCGCGCCCTCTCAAGAACTTTTCCAAGGTCCGGTTCCATCACGGCACCTCCGAGGTCCTCGCGCACGTTGCACTGATGGGGCAACCCCTTTTGGAACCCGGCAAATCCGCATGGGCGCAGCTTCGGCTCGAAGCGCCGGCGTTTTGCCTGCATGGGGACGCTTTCATTATCCGGCAGTTCTCGCCTGCCACCACGATCGGAGGCGGCCGCGTTCTGAACCCGCTCGCCGTCAAGCACAAGGTGACGGACCGGCAGGCGCTCGTTCTTCTGCAGAGCCTGGAGGGCAACGACGTCGCACAGAAGCTCCCGGGCCTGATAGCAATGCACCCCAGGCAAGTGATCGGGCTTCGGGAATTAAATGCCGCCATAGGACTTCCCGAAGCTGAATTGAAGAACCTCTGCGCATCGGCCACAGCAGCCGGGAAGCTCGTTATGGTGCCGGGTCCTCTTCCGATTCTGGTTCTTCCCGCCGTAGTCGAGACATTGAAAAAGGAAACAGTATCCCTGGTTGCGCGATTTCATCAGGAGAATCCCTTGCTGCGGGGCGTTTCCCGGGAAGAGTTGCGCAAGAGGGCTTATGGCGGTTTGCCGCCGGAGGTGTTCCGCTTCTGTCTCGAAAAGCTGTCGGAGGAGCAACAGGTTTCCGTCCAGGAAGACATGGTGGCGCTCTACGGCCGTGAGGTGCGGCTATCAACGGCTGGGCTTCAGATCAAGGAGAGGATCGAGAGTCTGTTGCGACAGGCGGGATGGCAGCCGCCTTCCTTGTCGGAGATCCCGGCCATGTTGTCGACGGATCCGACAGAGGTCCGCAAAATCTGTTTCTGGATGTTGAAGGAAAAGATCCTGGTCCGCATCTCCGAGGACTTCATATATCACCGTGAGACCATCCGGGAGATGAAGGACAAGATTCACGCGCGTTACGCCGCAGGCGCCAGATTTGGCGTCGCCGAGTTCAAAGAGCTGTTCGGCCTGACGCGCAAACATGCCATTCCCTTGCTGGAGTACCTTGACAGGGAGCACTTCACCCAGCGACAGGGAAGTGAGCGCATCCTCCTCTGAAATCTTGGATTTTGGCGTTGATTGACTTGGTCTTATCCGGCGAGTACTCTTGAGTCTGACGCTTGGAGGTGCTTATGCATTTTGGACCGCAGGAACTGCTGATAATCCTTGCTATTGTTATTGTCATCTTTGGGGCGACCAAAATACCCCAATTGGGCAAAGGGCTGGGCGAAGGGATCAAGAATTTCAAAAATGCTATGAGGGCCGGCGAAGAAGAGACCGACAAGAGCGAGAAGAAGTAGCCACAGAGCAGCGCTTAGGCGATTTCTCCGCACCTGCAGCTCGAACGCCTCAATATTATGACACCGCAACGCCAATCCTCGTTGACGGCGATCTTTGACACTTCCAGGTTTGCATCAAGGCAGCGCAGCAAGCGCTCAAGCGAATCATGGAAGGAAAAAACCGGAGAAACGAGGTAGATCTTTGGGCGCGCGCGGCTGAGCCTAAGTCCCGCAAAGTAGCCTCGCTTCTCGAAGTCGCCAGCGAGATTATGCACGATCACCCTCCCCCAATAGTCGAGAGACTGCAGAGGCATGTCGGGATCCTCGCTCACCTTGAGCTCCATGACTACCAGGTTCCCCTTTCGATCCACCCCGAGAATGTCGACCCTACCGGGAACCTTCCCCAGGTAAACGGGAATCTGCGGGTAGACGGAACCGGGCACTAGCTCCGGGAACAGGAAGGCGACATCGTTTAGCAGCAAGCATTCCAGCCAGCGCTCCGCCTGCATCCGGTAGTAGGGGTGATCGGGCGCGGGGCTGTCCGGCCGGCGATAGTACAGGATCTCCTCCACGAGGACGCGCAGATCTTCAAAGTTGTCCTCGGTCAGTTCCGTCTGCTGGGAACCCACGCCGTAACAGATGCGATCCCGCTCAGGACCAAAGGCTCTCGCGAACTCCAAACCCCAGAGTCGCAAGGAATCGTAATCCTGGAATCTCGGGTATCGCTGGATCGCGTCTGGAGCCAGATCCATCACGCGCGCGAGCAATGGACTCCACCGGAAAGGACCGAGCACGGGCCAGCGGAAATCGCGGTTCTCCTGAGGTGCTTCGGGAAGAGGGGGACGCCGCGTCTCCCATTGTTGTGCAGCATTTTCCACATATTCCCAGACCTCGATGCGCGCCCGCTCCCGATTCACAAGCCGGGACCGGTGGTACAAGACGGCGGAGCGTCCCGCCGGGACGAGCAAATGGATCGTCGGCACGCCTCTCAGCCGGCCTTGTTCCTGCAGATAAGCCAGCCAGAGCAGAGCTTGCGTCAGGATCGCATGCGCTTGCTCGTCCTCGTCTCCAGGTGCACAGGCAAGCAAAAGATGATCTGCATCGCCTTGCCGCAACCTCAGGCGGAGGTAGGCGCCGGAAAGAGTGTGCGCCCGGTCCGATGCCTGGCTTGCAGCTAGAACCCTGCATCCCGGCAGGTTCAGCGCGACCCACGCACGCGCGGCCTTTAGCATGCGACTGCGATTCAGCTTCGACTGAGCCGCCTGCGACCCCCAGGTTACATGAATCTCCTCGGGCGGTCTGCTGCGATCCCAGAGCCTGATCGTCGCTCCCCACCGAGCCGGATGAGCGGACGAGATCCAATGCACCAGGGTCTGATTCTGCCTGCGGAACTGCAGGCGGATTTTGTTTCCCTCCAGCCGCCAGCGGGGTGCAATGTCGCTCCACAAACCCAATTCGATGGAACCGAGCCTCACTGTCGCTTCCGGCCGTGTGGCATCGATCCACTCCAACAAGGCGAGGCTCCTGCGCAAATAGGCCGCGGCGACAAACATCCAACCTCGAACCTCCAACAGAGTAGTGTTTCCAGGCGTCCGGATATTTCCAGAATTGTGTTAGAGTATCGGGGCTATGAACGAATCTAGACTTGTATCCCTGGCCAGCGACGGCGACGTCACTCGACTCACTCTGCGGCGCGCCCCCCTGAACTTCCTAAGCCTGGAGCTGCTGCAGCAAATCCAGGAGATGCTGGAATCTCTCGGCGCCTCTCCGCCCGGTCGCGTCCTGGTCATCGATTCGGACTGCGCCGCCTTCAGCGCGGGACTTGAGATGGAGGAGCAGACCAGGGAGGGGGTTTTTCTGTTGCTCGATCAGTATCACACGGTCGTACGCACTCTCAGCGCCTTTCCGAGACCCACGGTTGCTGTGGTTCGGGGCGTGGCGCTGGGGGCCGGAAACGAGCTGGCGGCCAGCTGCGACTTTGTACTGGCTTCTGTTCAGGCCACCTTTGGACAACCGGAGATAAAGGTCGGAGCCATCCCATCGCTTGCTCCATTGCTTCTGCCGCACCGCATCGGAGTGCACAAGACGCTGCAGATGATCCTGACCGGAAATCCTGTGGACGCGCGGGAGGCCGAGCGCATCGGGCTGATCTACCGCGCCGTGCCTGACGACGCCCTTGATGCAGCGCTCGAGGAGCTCGTGAACAGCTTCCGCTCATCCTCAGCCGCAGTGATGGAGTTGGCCTTGCGCTCCGTGCGTGGTGTGCGCACGCGCGAGCTGGAAAGCAACTTGCGCGAAGCCCAGTCGCTCTACCTCAACGAGCTGATGGATTTGGAAGATGCAACCGAGGGAATCAAAGCCTTCCTGGAGAAACGTCCGCCCCAATGGAAACACCAATAAGAAATGACGAGTGACGAGTGACGAGTGTGGCCGGTGTTTTCATTCGTCACTCGTCACTCGTCACTTGAGAGAGCCAGCGGAGGTAGTCTGGGTCTGCTGCCGTGATCGGGAGCGCGATCACCTCGGGAACCTGGTATGAATGGAGCTGCCGGATTCGGGAGCGCACCTCTTCGTAGCGCTCCGCCGTGGATTTGATCACGAGCAGCAGCTCACCTGCGCTACAGACCTCCCCCTCCCATCGATAGACGGAATGGATTCCAGGCACGATACTGACGCAACCCGCCTCGCCGGCCTGGACCAAAGCTGTGGCGATCTGCTGCGCGAGTTCGAGGCTGTCTGCGGTTGTCAGGACGACGATCGGATTCATAAAGGAAATTCCCGGCACAAAACGGTTGCAACGAACAGCCGGTGCTCAGTATCATTCCGGGGTAAGATTGAAGTCAATCAATTGTTCGCCCTGGCAACCCATGGCCCACTCTGGGAAGAAAGTCTCACACGCCAAAGAAGCTTTTTGCATCCTATGCATTCTGATCGTCCTGCTCGTCGGACTGTTCAGTTACTTCGGTCCGTGGGGCTACCTCGAAATGAAGAGGATTCAGGCAGAGCTGGAAACCCATCGCGCCCGCGTCGAGGCGCTGCGCAAAAGCAATGAGGAGCGGATGCGCACGATCAAGTCGTTGCGCGATGACAAGGATGCGATCGAGAGCTATGCGCGCAAAAAGGGCTACGGCAAGAAAGGGGAGATCATTCAGGAAACCCCCCAACAGGAGCCGGACGGACATCCCCCCTCAGATGCCAAACCTCTGAACAAAGGGAAATAAGACCCCAACTGCCAATGGGTCAGAGGCTCCAGACCACCCTGCCCTTGACGATAGTCATAACCGGTCCACCGCGCAGCTTCCAGCCCTCGAAGGGAGTATTGCGGCTGCGCGATAAGAACTCCGCGCTGCGCACTTCGCACCGCAACTCGGGGTCGATCACGGTGACGTCGGCCGAGGCGTCTTTGGCCAGCGTTCCGCGCTTGAGTTTCAAGAGGCGCGCAGGGTTGAGCGAGAACGCCTCCACCATCCGCTCGAGGCTCAGAATGCCGGGGTGGACCAACCGATCCAGGATCAGGCTTACTGCAGTCTCAAGACCCACGATCCCGAATGGCGCCCGGTCGAACTCGACCATCTTGTCATTGATGTTGTGCGGTGCATGGTCGGTTGCGATGACGTCAATCGCGCCTGCAGCCAGGCCTTTAACAAGCGCACTCACGTCCTGCTGCGCCCGCAAAGGAGGATTCATCTTGGTGTTGGTGTCGTAAGAGGTGAGGAGTTCTTCCGTAAGCAGTAAGTGATGGGGAGTTGCCTCGCAAGTGATGGAAATGCCTTCCTTCTTGGCACGCATCACCGCTTCCAGGGAGTGTCGGGTCGAGATATGGGCGATATGCACCCGGGCGCCTGTCTGGCGAGCCAGGATGGCGTCCCGTACCACCTGCACCTCCTCGGCGGCTGGATTGATTCCTCGCAAGCCCAGAAACGTTGAGTAATAGCCCTCATTCATGCAGCCGCCGGCCGCAAGATCCTTGTCCTCGCAGTGATCGATGACAAGCAGATCGAACAGCCGAGAGTACTCCATGGCACGCCGCATGACCTGGCTGTTCTGAACCGGCTGGCCGTCATCACTGATTGCCACGATGCCCGCCCGGACCATCTCGCCGATTTCCGCCAGCGTCTCGCCACGGCTCCCCTTGGTAATGGCGCCGATTGGATACACCGGAATCTTGGCAACTTCACGCGCCCGCTCGAGGATGAAGGCCGTGACGGCCTCCGAGTCGTTGGCCGGCTGTGTGTTGGGCATGCAGGCCACGGCGGTGAAACCGCCGCGCGCGGCAGCATTGGTGCCGCTTTCGATGGTTTCGGCATCCTCCCGCCCCGGCTCGCGCAGGTGGACGTGCATGTCGATGAATCCCGGCGCCACAATGACACCCCGCGCATCGATTTCCTTTCGGCCTCTCCTGGAGATGCGCGGCGCTATCTCGACGATGCGCCCATTTTCAATGCCGAGATCGGCGACTTTGTCCAGCTTTTGCGACGGATCTATAATCCTGCCGCGACGAAGGATGAGGTGCATAGGCTATCGAGATGGCTTGCCGGGCTTCAGCCCGGCGTTTCCGGAGAGAAGGTAAAGGACTGCCATGCGCGTGGCAATCCCGTTCGTGACCTGGTTCAAGATGACCGAGTTAGGCGCGTCGGCGACGTCGGAATCGATTTCGACCCCGCGATTCATGGGGCCTGGATGCATGACGATCGCATCCTTTTTTGCCAGGCGAACGCGCTCTCGCGTCAGTCCGTAAAGGTTATAGTATTCCCGCGTCGAAGGGAAGAATGCCTCGGTCTGCCTTTCATGCTGCACTCGCAGCATCATCACAACATCGGCCCCCGCCAGCGCCTCCTCAATGTGACCTGTGACTTTTGCTCCGAGCCTGTTGAAATCGCAGGGGATGAGAGTTGCCGGAGCACAGATCCACACATCCGCGCCCATTTTATGGAAGAGCATGGTATCGGAGCGCGCGACGCGGCTGTGGGCGATATCGCCGATGATGGCGATCTTCAAGCCTTCGATGCGTCCCTTCGTTTCGCGCACCGTCAAAGCGTCAAGCAGCGCCTGCGTCGGGTGCTCGTGCATGCCGTCGCCGGCGTTCACGATGGAAGAGCGGCATACCTGGCTGAGGAGCTGCGGCGCACCGGAGGAGCCGTGGCGTATCACGATGATGTCCGGTGCCATCGCTTCCAGGTTGCGCGCCGTATCCACGAGCGTCTCCCCTTTCGAGACGCTGCTCGTGGACACCGCAAAGTTCAGGACGTCGGCGCTGAGCCGTTTCTCCGCCAACTCGAACGAGCAGCGGGTGCGTGTCGACGGTTCGAAAAAAAGGTTGATGATCGTCTTGCCGCGCAAGGTGGGCACTTTCTTGACGGGACGATCGGCGACCTGCTTCAAGGCTGCCGCCGTGTCAAGAATCAGTTGAATGTCCCCGGCGGATAACTGAGCTATGCCGAGCAAATCCTTGTGACTGAGGGATGCCATAGCGTTCGCCGATGGATGCTACCGTTTGGTCACGATGACTCGCTCTTCGCCGTCTTCTTCCATCAGGTGGACCTCCACAAACTCGTCATCTTCGGTCTGGACGTGTTTCCCGACGTAATCCGCCTGGATCGGAAGCTCACGGCGGCCGCGATCGATCAGGACAACGAGCTGCACGCGCCTGGGGCGACCCAGGTCGACCAGGCCGTCCAGTGCAGAGCGAACCGTGCGCCCTGTGTAGAGGACGTCGTCGACGAGCACGAGGCTGCGGTTGTTGATATCGAATTCGATGGAAGTCTCCCGCAGCATGGGCCGATCACCGATAGTGGTAAGATCGTCCCGATATAGGGTAATATCTAGAATGCCGCTTAAAATCGGCCGTTTGAGAATCGCTTCCAGCTTGGCCGAGAGGCGGGAGGCAAGGTGCACTCCTCTACGCCGGATTCCTATGATAGCGAACTCGTCCGATGGACCCAGCTTTTCGATGATCTCGGCCGCGATCCGAGCCAGCGCAAGGTCTATCCCTGCGCCGTCTATGATGGTCTTTTCCCGGGGTTGGTTCTTTTTCCTCATGTGCTCGATCGGTACTGTTGGCGCCCAAGAGGCGGCGGGATATTATCATAGGCGGGAAACGGTTGCAAAAAATTCGGTGCCTGTCACCGAGTTTTTGGGGGCTGCAGAATCGCCGAGGTTCATGAGAGATGTTGGACAGGAAAGCTAAAGTGAAGGAGGTGAGAGACCTCGGCGCGGGGAACTATCTGCTGACACTGAGTTCTCCCGAGCAGGCCCGCCTGGTGCGTCCCGGACAGTTTCTGATGGTAAAATGCTGCGAAGAGGTGGGCGAACATCCGCTCCTCCGCCGCCCCTTTAGCGTCTTCGCTATTCACAGCCACGCGCGCACCGGCAACCCCATAGGGTTGGAGATCCTCGTCAAGGACGTCGGCGCCGGCACCCATAAGCTGGCCCGGATGCGGCCGAACCAGGAACTTCATGCCCTCGGCCCTCAGGGGCGGCCCTTCCAGCTGTCCAAAGAGATAGGAAGGGAGGTCCGCTTCGCGTGCCTCATCGCCGGCGGAGTCGGCATCGCCGCCCTTCATCTGCTCGCACGCGAACTGCTTGCCCTCGAGGCATCTCCGGTTCTCTTTTATGGAGCGCGCACGGCACAGGAGTTGGTCTTGCGAGACTACTTCGAGCACCTGGGAATCGAGACGCATTACACGACCGAGGATGGCTCATTCGGCGGGCAGGGGCTGGTGACGACGCCTGTCGGCCGGTTCCTGAGGGAACATTCCCGGGAGAGCATACGGATGTATGCCTGCGGCCCATGGGCCATGATGCGGGCCGCTCACGCGCTGGCATTGCGGCATAATGTCCCCTGCGAGGTCAGCCTTGAAGCGCGCATGGGTTGTTCCCTGGGCGCCTGCATGGGCTGCGTGGTTCGGGCAAACAGCGGCCGGGGCCCGAGCCGCTACCTCCGGGTGTGCATGGAAGGTCCCGTGATGAATAGTCGCATGATCGATTGGAAATGCCCGCCGCTTTGAACTACGATTCATGATCTCATTCGGCGGGAAATTAAACCCCTAGGACGCTAAGACGCAAGGATTCCAAGAACGTATCTTAGAAGAATTCTTGGGGTCATCGCCTCTGAGGGTCTTTGCGGTTCCACGAGGTATCGTGAAGAGACAAAACGCTACGGCAGTTCGGCAGAAACAGGGCATGCAGCCCAAAATGGAGGTGAGCATTGGCGCGGTCCGGTTTAAAAACCCCGTGCTTACCGCCAGCGGCACTTTTGCCTATGGCACTGAATTTGCGCACCTGATGGATCTCAGCTCTATCGGAGGAATCGTCGTCAAAGGCATCTCGATGAAGCCGATCGCGGGCAACCCGCCGCCGCGCATCTATGAAACAGCCTCGGGCATGCTGAACGCCATAGGCTGGCAGAATATTGGGGCGGCCGAATTTGTTTCCAAAAAACTCCCCGCACTCCGAAAGTATCACACCAACATAGTCGTGAACGTCGTGGGGTTCTGCCTGGAGGACTATCTTGAGGTCACCCGGTTTCTCAACGACTTTCCGGGTATCGCGGCTCTGGAGCTGAACATTTCCTGCCCTAACGTGACGCACGGAGGATTTCATTTCAACAAGGACCCCCGCGACACCTTCAAGGTGACGGCGAAGACCAAGAAAGCGTCTCGCAGGCTTCCACTCTGGGTTAAACTTTCGCCCAACGTCACCGACATCCGGGTCTTCGCCCGTGCCTGCGAAGATGCCGGAGCCGACGCCATTTCCGCGATCAATACCCTTGTGGGAATGGCGGTGGATGTGGATCAACGGCGGCCGCGACTGCGCTTTGTCACAGGGGGGCTTTCCGGTCCCGCCATCAGACCCATTGCGCTGCGCATGGTTTGGCAGGCGGCCAGCGAGGTGAAGATACCCGTAATCGGAATCGGAGGCATCGCCAGCAGCGAAGATGCCCTGGAGTTCCTCATCGCAGGGGCACAAGCAGTTCAGGTGGGGACCGCCAACTTTTATAATCCAGCCGCGTCGCAACAAATTGCCATCGGTCTCGAGGAGTATTGCCGGTCACATAACATCAGAGATATCAACGAAGTCGTCGGGAGTCTCCAGGTATGAACAAAGCCCGCTCGCGCCTGATCGTAGCCGTTGACGTCCCGGATCGCGCCGCAGCGCTCGCAGCCATCGGCCGTCTGTCAGGTCATGTGGGGTGTTTCAAGCTGGGGCTGGAGATTTTCGTGCGCGAAGGCCCAACGCTTGTCAATGAAATCGTCGGGAGAGGAGAGAAAGTCTTCCTCGACTTGAAACTGCACGACATCCCGAACACCGTCGCGGGGGCGGTGCGATCTGCGTGCCGGCTCGGGATTGGCATGCTGACGTTGCACGCGGCTGGGGGCAGAAAGATGCTCGAGGCCGCCTGCGAAGCGGCCCAGGGCTCTTCATCCCCTCCACTCCTGCTGGCTGTCACTGCGCTGACCAGTCTCACGCCCGACGACGCGCACAGCATCGGCGTGCAGTATCCGATACCCGGTTGGGTGGAACGGCTTGCCGAGGTCGCCTGCCAAGCCGGAATCCGCGGCTTGGTAGCGTCATCGCACGAACTTTCGAACCTTCACAGTAAATTCGGTGGTAGAATGCAGTTCGTCATCCCCGGCATAAGATTCAGGGGTGCGCCGTCCCAGGACCAGGCACGCACGGCCACCCCCGCCGACGCCATACGGGCAGGAGCCGATTATATCGTCGTGGGAAGGCCGATACTCCAGGCTCCGGATCCGGCTCTGGCGGCGGATCAAATTGTGGTGGAGATCGCCGCCGGGTTATCGAAAAAAGAGAAACCGTGAAATATCACCGGATCCCCTGCGTATTTTAAGTTGCGTCACTATCCTGGCGATGGGGATAATTCTTTATCTAAAAGTCATTCGGCGGCCGGCGCCGAGCGAATGAGTTCATGCGTGTTTCACAAAATAGCCCGGCACCTAGGTGCCGGAGGGAGTCCAGTCGGACCTGAAGAGCATGCTCTATCAGTCTCTTAGGTCCATCAACGTTCACAACAAGGAGAAACCATGAAGAGAGCTTTATTGTTACTCGCAATTGCGCTTTGTGTGGCTGCTGTCGTGTTGGCAGCCCCCGATTTCAGCGGCACATGGGCGAGGAATGCTGAAAAGACGGCAGTGGCAAATCCCGCGCCTGCCGGCGGCGGCGGTGGCGGCGGCGGTGGTCGTGGTGGCGGCGGCGGCATGGGCGGCGGTGAAATGGTGATCAAGATGACCGGCACCGAAATGTCAATCACCCAGGGCCAGAATGAATCCAAGTACGTTCTGGATGCTGCTGAGCACACAGTCACCACGGGCCGAGGGGATCTGAAGTACAAGGCCACCTGGAGCGGTGACGTGCTGACCATCGCCGGGACACAGTCCTCGCAGAGGGGCGATTCACCCTACAAGATGCAGTACTCCATGTCCGCAGACGGCAAAGAACTGACCACGACACAGACGATGAATATGCAGGGTCAGGAAATGGTTCGCAAGACCATCTACGACAAGAAGTAAGCGAATCGTCGGCCGGCCTCTAGCCGGCTGATTCGCACCAAGACAGGCGGCCGCAACAGATCGGGTTTGCCCTCAATCTGTTGCGGCCGGCCTAAAACCAGTAGTTGCGGCTTCGGAAGCGCTGCAGAATGCGGCGCACATAGTCGCGGGTCGTGGGGAAGTTCACCAGCGACAGGTAGTAATTTTCGGGGGCAGTTCCTGTAGGCACTGGTTTGGCCGCAGCAAGCCGCAACCAGTTGTCTGCCCGCCCCTCTCCGGCATTGTAACGCAGGAGAGCAAAAAGGATCGGGGCGGGTGAGTTTTTGTACCGATCCAGCGACTGCCTTAGATACCAACAGCCAACCTCGATATTCAATCTCGGCTCGAGAAGCCTATCCTCATTGATGGGGGGAAAGCTATTGCGCGAAGTGAAGTCCGCCGCCGCCTTCATCGTCACCTGCATCAAACCCAGCTCGCCCGAAGCGCCCCGGATGTCTGAGCGGAACCAGCTCTCTTCGTAGACGAGCGCTTTCACCAGATAAAAATCCATTTCGTAACGCGCGGCCGCCTGGGCAATGATTTCGTCGTACTGCGTGCTGTGAGAGTACAGCCAGAGCCCCACAGCAGCGATCACCGAAAAGATCAGCCCGATTCCGAACCAGACCCGGCCGCGCATCAATCCTCTCTCCCACTTTGAGAACGAATGAGAAATTCGGTGACAGTATCTCATCCCGCGCAGCGGGACCCAAGCGCATGAAAAAGCGCACGGGCTGAAGCCCGTGCCCACTTGAGATCTCTGAGGGTAACATGTAGTGGGGACGGGCTTTAGCCCGTCCGCTGCACCGTCTGTTTTCAAAGCAGGCACCGAATTGCCTGATTGGTTTTACCCGGATGCAGCCTTCTTCAGGCAATTCGGTGCCTGTCACCGAATTTCAGGCTTTGGATTTGAGGCTGTACAGTAGAAGTAAATGTGCCCGTTCCCGCAAAGATTGTCCTGAAAGCAAAAGAAGGTCCCGGCTCCGGGACCTTCTTTTTGGGATTGCACTTCCGGCGACAGTTATTTCCGCCGCGCCCTTTCTCTGCGCCACTTCTCCCAATATGCTTTCATCCGCGCCGAACGCCGTTCTCGTTCTTTCTTGCTGAACCGCGAACGTTTCCGTCTCCTGACGGCCTTTTTAGCCATCGGAACGGCTGCGCCGAGGCGCGGCGCGCCTCTGGCGCCCCTGCCCCGCCGCAATTCGCCGGTCAGGGCTGCGATCTCTTCATCAATTTGCCTTTTCTTGTTTTCCAGAGATTCCAGCGCCAGTTCCAATATTCTCTGTCGTTCACTCGGCATGAAATAAATCCTTTCGCTGAATGTTATCCACCTACCCGATTGTATTGTAAGTACTACACCACTCAATATAAGTCAATAAGGATCGGTTATTCTGACATTTATATTGCCTCGCGAGATACCCGACAATGGGAGCGATAAAAATACAAAAAGCTGCTAATCATTCGAGGCCCGGGGTCGATATGTGAATCAGAACCAGGAAAATTGGACGGCTGGGAATAGTAAGTCGAAGTCCTGTCGCTCTACTTATGTGCGGGACGCCGTGTTTCAAGCGGAGAAGCGCTCGGTTCGTTAGACACGGGTGAGGGGACCGCATGCTTCGCGGCGGCCCGCACACCAGCCTCTCTCCTTACTGCCCATACATCGCTGACATTAGCAAGCTTAGCATGTGATCGCGCGCCGGTGTTACGACGAACGGCGGGTCGTGTAATTGGCGAAATACTTGCGGAGGCGCAGCCAAACATACGTGGTGCTGGCGCCGACCAGAAACATTATGATGACGTTGTTTTCCAAGCTGCTGTCAAACACGGTGTATCTGTAATACGAGGAAATGGCGCCCATGATGAAACTCAAGGCCGCCAAAAGTGCTTCCGTCCGCCCACTTGGGGCTGTGGAATTCCGTAAACGCTCCCAGCCCAAGGACACCAGATAGGAGGACGACGCCGCAGCAATCGCCGGCAGAAACCAGGCGTCCAACGAGAAAATCATCGGCCTTTCCTTTTCAAGCGTTTCACTGCATTCCCGCTGCTACAAGTCCAGTGTCTGTTCACAGCATATCACGTCGGTACGGCGGCGGGAACTGGGAGCCGCCGCTGCGGTCAGATCGAGGATATTTGGCTCTTGGAGACTTGACATCTCCTTTGCAGGCGACGCGCGGCTAGAATTTAATTTTTCTCGACCTGACCCCACGCATCGATCCGGTGATATAATGGGGGTCTCGAATCTTATCGCAATTCTCTGAGAAGTAATTCTCTAGAGGCATCATCTGCCGAGGGTTGACGCTTATGGAACAATTTGAACAGAGTATGCTTGCATTGATCACCCAGACTTCCACGAATCTGCCGCCCGATGTGCGCAGAAAGATGGCCGCAGCTCTGGCCGCGGAAACAGGAGGAAGCCAGTCGGCATCGGCACTGAACGTGATGGCCACAAATGTAGACATGGCGCTGGCGGATTCCGGCCCCATATGCCAGGACACGGGCTTGCCTACCTTTGAGATTTGCACGCCGATGGGCACAAATCAGTTGAAGATGAAAGACAAGATCCTATCGGCGCTGGCGGAGGCCACCAGGCAGGGCAAACTGCGCCCCAACTCGGTCGATTCGATCACCGGCAAGAACAGCGGCAACAACCTGGGTCCGGGTTCGCCGACGTTGCACTGGAGCCAGTGGGAAAACAACGACGAGATTGAGGTCAAGCTGCTGCTGAAGGGCGGAGGGTGCGAAAACAAAAACATCCAATATTCCGTCCCGTGCGATTTGCCCCACCTCGGACGTGCCGACCGCAACCTGGACGGCGTACGCAAGTGCATTCTGCACGCGGTCTGGCAGGCGCAAGGGCACGGCTGCTCCCCCGGCGCTATCGGCGTAGCCATCGGGGGCGATCGCACCTCCGGCTATCAGTATGCCAAGGAGCAACTCTTCCGTCTGCTCGACGTCGTCAATCCTGATCCCAAGCTTGCCGCTCTCGAGGACTACATCATGTCCGTGGCCAACACCCTGGGCATCGGCGCGATGGGTTTCGGCGGCACAGCAACTCTGATCGGCTGCAAGATCGGAGCGCTGAACCGGCTGCCGGCTTGTTACTTCGTATCGGTAGCCTACGATTGCTGGGCGTGCCGGCGCCTGGGAGTGATTCTGGACGCGCAGTCCGGCGCGATCAAGCGCTGGCTTTACCGTGATGCCGGTGTTCCGGAAAAACCGATGGCTACAGGCGAGGGTTTTCAGCGGACAGGCAAAGAGATCGTATTGACGTCGCCCGTATCGGAGGCGGCTGTTCGCAGCCTCAAGGTCGGCGACATCGTGCTCCTGCGTGGCGACATGTACACCGGTCGTGACGCCGTCCACAGTTACCTCATGAAGAATCCGGCTCCTGTTGACCTGTCCGGCGGACTCCTCTATCACTGTGGGCCGGTAGTCCTGAAACAGAACGGCACCTGGAAGATGACGGCCGCCGGGCCGACCACGTCAATCCGAGAAGAACCTTATGAAGCTGAGGTCATCAAGCGATTCGGTATTCGCGCCGTCATCGGGAAGGGCGGCATGGGCGCCAAAACGCTGGCCGCTCTGAAGAATTTTGGCGCGGTTTATCTCAACGCGATCGGTGGCGCGGCTCAGTATTACGGCCGCTGCATCAAGAGCGTAAAAAATGTCTACCTGTTGGAGTTCGGGTTGCCCGAGGCGATGTGGCATGTGGATGTGGAGGACTTTCCCGCCATCGTCACGATGGACGCGCACGGCAGCTCCCTCCACGCGGACGTAGAAAAGGCCTCCGCCGCTGTCCTGGCAAAGCTGGCCGACCCGGTCTTCTAGTATCGGAAGCCGGGCGCTGACGCCTCTCCGGGGAGAGATCCTGGGGCACGGCGCGCCGTGCCCCAGCGCGCCTTCGGTTTCGGCATGCCAGGCTTTGGAGGCCAAACAAAAATGGGCCTGTCCAGTCGAAAAGGCTTGTGCTTGTGCCAAACACGCAGGTCTTTGGGCAGCGTTTCATCTCAACCGAGAAACATGCAGGGTCTAACTCTCATGTTGCTCGCGCTGACTTTGGCCGCGAGCACGCAAGGATGCTCCTCCCCCATGTTTTCGAGCCGTAGTGAAGAACCGCAGAAAGCCATCTCTGCCGGCAACGAGGGACAGCTCCTCCAGTTGCGGGAGCGTATGGTTCACGAACAGCTGGAAAACCGGGACGTGAAGGATCCTCGCGTCCTGGCCGCCATGCGCAAGGTGCCGCGCCATGAGTTCGTGCCCAGTGATCTGGTAAACGCCGCTTACGAAGATAATCCACTCCCCCTCATACTCGGCCAGACTATTTCACAACCCTACATTGTCGGCTACATGACGCAGGCGCTTACGCTACGCGGCGACGAGCGTGTGCTCGAGATCGGCACCGGGTCCGGTTACCAAGCGGCAGTGCTGGCGGAGCTGGTCTCCGAAGTGTATACCATCGAGATCCTACCCGAACTCGCATCTCATGCCAAAGCGACACTGGACGCCCTTGGGTACAAGAATATCCACGTCCGCTGTGGTGATGGCTACATAGGCTGGCCTGATGCCGCTCCTTTTGACCGCATCATCGTGACGGCGGCACCCACGCACATCCCTCAGCCGCTAGTCGACCAGCTCAAACCGGGAGGCAAGATGATCATTCCTGTGGGCCAGCTAGAGCAGGAACTGGTCCTGGTCGAAAAAACCGACAAGGGCATCAGCCGCCGTTCGACGATCCCGGTGCGTTTTGTGCCGATGACGGGACGCGCCGCGGAACGCAAGGTAACCAGCGGTAAGTAGCGAACAGACCGCAGATTCCGCACCCAGACGCCTCCATCGGCTAAACCATTTCCTGGTCGAACATCTGCTCCTTTTGATGCCATAAGGTATAGGTAAGGCCGACCTTGTACTCATGAGGCATGTGCAGGCGGCGATAGCTGTCGTCGAGGTGCGCGAGCTGGTCCATGCGCCGCAAACGTATGTCGTTCAACGAGGGAAAACTGTAGACAACCTCGCCACCGTCAATAATCGGGCAAAGCAGCTCCACTCGCGTCGGTGCGCTCAGCTTCTTGCGCCGCAGCGGATTGTTCGGGTCGATGATCAGGATCTCGCCGTTGTTGAGCTCCTCGGACCTGTGTGCCAGCGCATCTGCTTCCATCAGTCCGTCGTCGCCGTAGAAGCGGACAACCTTCTTGAAGCCCGGATTGGTCATCTTCTCCGGATTGCTGCTGAGCTTGATCTTGGGACGACCGTTGTGTTCCACCATCTTGTAGACGCCGCCCAGGGCGCCGCCATCCTCGCCACAGGCAGTTACAAGCCTGGTGCCAACCCCCCAAATGTCGATCCTGCCGCCCTGTGCCAGGATGTCGGTGATCACGAACTCGTCCAGCTCATTGGAAGCCACGATCTTGACGTAGCCCAGTCCGGCCTGATCCAGCATCTCACGCGCGCGCTTGCTCAAGAATGCGAGGTCCCCGCTGTCCAAACGAATGCCGAGCAGACGATGCCCCTGCTCCTGCAGTTCCCTGCCGACGCGAATCGCGTTGGGAACGCCGCTTTCGAGAACATCGTACGTGTCAACCAGCAGGATACAGTCATTGGGAAAGGAACGCGCGAATGCGCGAAAAGCCTCCAGCTCGCTCGGAAATGACTGTATCCAACTGTGGGCGTGCGTACCGGCGGCGCGCATGCCGAGCAGAGCGGCGCCCTTGACATTGGAGGTGGCGTCGGCGCCGCCAATAAAGGCAGCACGGCACGCGCTCATGGCGCCGTTTGGCCCATGCGCGCGCCGCAGGCCGAACTCGACGACCGTGCCGCGATTCGAGGCCTCCCACATGCGGGCGGCCTTGGTTGCCACCAGCGTCTGAAAATTGATGTGGCAGAGAAGAATCGTCTCCGCCATCTGGCACTCGATCAGGTTGCCACGCACCTGCAACAGAGGCTCATTGGGAAAAACCACGGCGCCTTCCGGAATCGCCCACAAACCGCCGCGGAAACGGTAGCCGGCAAGATACTTGAGGAAATCTTCCGAGAAAAGGGGAGCTCCGCCGGAGGCCCGAAGCGAGCGGAGAAAGCCGATATCCTCCGCGCTGAATCGCGTGTCTGTAACCGCGCGCACAGCATCCTCCAGGCCGGCGGCTATGGAGTATCCGCCCCGAAAGGGATTGTGCCGGAAGTAAAGGTCAAAAGCAGCAGTGTCGTTGGCTTTGCCCTGTTCGAAATAGCCCGCGGCCATTGTGAGTTCGTACAGGTCTGTCAGCAAGGCATCTGTGACCAAGAGAGTCCTCCTCGATTTCTAATAGCGGAGTTTCATCGCGATAGGCATGCGCCGGCCGCTTCCAAAGGCGCGCGCAGAGACCTTCAGGCCAGGGGCAGCTTGCTGGCGCTTGTATTCACTGCGGAAAACCATCCTCGCCACCTCTTCCACATCGGAGCGCGGATACCCGCGCGCAACCACCTCGTCCAAGCTCACCTGTTCTTCCACGATCAGGTGCAGGATCGCATCCAGAGTTTCATAGGCGGGCAGCGTGTCCTGGTCGGTCTGATTGGGGCGCAGCTCCGCCGTCGGCGCCCGGAGCAGGGTCCCGGCCGGGATGATCTCGCGCGCGCGGTTGATGTAGCCGGCGAGCCGATAGATCTCCGTTTTGGGGACATCGGAGATCACGGCCAGTCCCCCCGCCATGTCGCCGTAGAGCGTGCAGTAACCCACGCCCAGCTCCGACTTGTTCCCAGTACTCAGAACCAAATGCCCAAACTTGTTCGATAACGCCATCAAAATGTTGCCGCGAATCCGGGCCTGGAGGTTCTCCTCGGTGGTGTCCTCGGGAAGCCCTGCAAACACATGGGCGAGTACGGAGCGATACTCCTGAAAGACAGATTGAATGGGTATGACCCGAAAGCTTATGCCCAGGTTCTGCGCCAGCGCGCGTGCATCGTCGTGGCTTGCCTGGGCAGAATAAGCCGAAGGTAGCGACACCCCCAAGACGTTCTGCGGCCCGAGCGCCTCGGCGGCGATGCACGCTGTGACTGCCGAGTCGATGCCGCCGCTCAGCCCCAGGACTGCTGATTTAAAACCGCACTTGCGCGCGTAGTCGCGCGTTCCCATCACCAGGACCTCAAAGAGGTTCTGCATCGGCTCCCCTTGGCGATAGCTCTGATCCTGCTCGGAATCCGGATCAACCAGCAGGAGCTCTTCGCAGAAGCTTTTCCCCTGCGCGATCAGGTTCCCCCTCCTGCCGAAAGCAAGGCTGTTGCCATCAAACAGCAGGTCGTCATTGCCGCCCACAAGGTTGACGTAAAGCAGAGGCACTCGATATTTCTGTACGTGGCCGAGAAGCATGCGATAGCGGACGAGCGGCTTGTACATCTCAAAAGGCGAAGAGGAGATGTTGATGAGCAGATTGGCGCCCAGTTCAACCTGCTTGTAGATCGGGTTGGTATGATACAGGCGCTTCGACCAGAAATCCTGGTCGTTCCATGCGTCTTCACAGATGGAGATCCCAAGCGCGCGGCCCCGAAACGCGACCAGCTGGGCCGTGTGCGATCGCTCGAAATACCGGTCCTCGTCGAACACATCATAGGTCGGCAGCAGCGTCTTGTGTATCACCGCCCGAATTTCGCCCTCGGAAAGAAAAGCTGCTGCATTGTACAACTCCTTGCCTTCCGGCTCCCGGTTCCGATCGACGAAACCCACGATGGCGCCCACGCGGCCTGAGCTCGAAGCCAGCTCCTGTAGCGCCTGCAAGTTGGACTCCACGAAACCGTGCAGCCCGAGCAGGTCGCGCGGCGGATATCCGGTCAGGCATAGCTCGGGAAACACCGCGAGCTCGGCGCCCATGCGCTCGGCCTTGTTCATCGCCTCCAGTATGCCGTCGCGATTGCCCTGAATATCGCCGACGGTTGTGTTCATCTGCACCATGGCAATCTTCATGTCGTCACCGGCAAAAAGAATATCACAGGTAATCAGAAACCTCTGCCAGGCATTGAATGGCCGCTTTCTTTGCTCTTTGAGCCCTCCATTCCCGGCGGTGAGAAACGTGAGCCAAGACACTCTGCTAACACGCGAAGATTCAGAGGCTCACCTGGGCTCGGGCGGAAACATCTCGTGCCACGAAGTTGCCAGTTCGTAAGCGTAGGCCGCCCGCAGCACCGTCTTTTCGTCAAAGCGCCGGCCAATCAGCTGCAATCCGGTCGGAAGCCCATCGGAGGTAAGCCCGCAAGGCACTGTGATTGCCGGCAGCCCTGTCAGGTTGCCGGGCCGAGTCAAGCGCAACAACGCCACGCGCACGTTCTCCCTGGATCGGCCCACAACAACCTCGCTCTCCTCTATACGGGGCGCGGCCACAGGCAGGGTTGGGGCCGCCAGCACATCGACAGATCGCAATACGTTATCGAACTCCTTTGCATAGACGCGCCTCATCTCTTGCGCCTGCAGATAAGCCAGCGCCGATTCATCCATGCCCTCTTTGAGGCGGACGCGCACGTCGGGCCCATACTCGGCCGACCGCTGCTGCACCCATTTCCAGTGATATACGAGGGCTTCGGCAACCGTGATTTCGCCGGCCAGCCTCGCTGTCTCGCTCATCCATTTCAGATTCACTTCCCTTACTTCGGCGCCGCTGTGCTCCAGAGCGGCAATCGCAGCGGTCACGTTGCGGCGCACGTCTCTCTGGAGGCGGTCAAAAAAGTATTGCCTCGGCACCCCCAGGCGCAAGCCCCGGAGCCCTTTCTTGAGATCCTGCGTGAACCGCTCGCCGACGCGTCCCGAACTGGCCGGATCGCAGGCATCCGCTCCCGCTATGGCTTCGAGCACCAGCGCAACGTCCTCCACGCAGCGGCAGATGGGTCCGATGTGATCCAGGCTGGGAGCCAGCGGGATCACGCCACAGAGGGGAACCCGCCCATGTGTCGGCTTGATTCCGACGCAGCCGCAAGCAGCTGCTGGGATGCGGATGGATCCTCCGGTGTCAGTGCCGAGCGACGCTATCGCCAGACCGGCCGCCACTGCGGCTGCGCTGCCGCCACTGGAACCACCCGACATTCGATCGCGCGCCCAGGGGTTGTGCACAGGGCCGAAGTGGGGATTGACGTTGGTTGCGCCATAGGCAAACTCATGCAGGTTCGTTTTTCCCAGCAAGATGATGCCTGCCGCGAAGAGGCGATCAACCGCCACGGCATTTTCGGCCGGGATGAAGTTGCGCAGGATGCGCGAGCCGGCAGTCGTGCGCACGCCGCGGGTGTAGAAAAGATCCTTCAGGCAAAAGGGAATACCATGGAGCACGCCGCGGTAGGCGCCTCGAACAATCTCCTTCTCGGCCCGTTTCGCCTGGGCCAGCGCCAGATCCGATGTCACTGTAATAAACGAATTCAAACCAGGCTCCAGCCGGTCGATCCGGGCGAGCACGGCGCGTGTCAGCTCGACGGGCGAGAGTGTGCGGCGCCGAATCAGGGGAGCCAGGCGGGTAATGGTAAGACCGCCATTGTTGCCAAAATCCATATATCCTCCATTGAACCATGCATTATCAGACACGTTCTGCCTTTCGCTCAACATCTCTCTGCAGGCTTGGCAATTCAGACAGTGGTGCGGACCCCCTGGAACGATGCCGTCGCATACCAAAAACGAACCACGAAGACCTCGAAGACCCCAAAGAACCAATAGCTAAGGAGGCTTTGGCTGCGCCGGAGGCGATTCCGCAGCCGTGCCAGGAGTGGCAGCCAAAGCCTGCTTCCTACGTGCCATCCATCGCAATCCCATGTAATCCCAGAACCTTTGTGGTTTTGGAGGTCTTTGAGGTTCCAAGGGTATTCGGATGATTGGCATGTAGTATCTGAATCGCTGTGATAAGGTGTTGAGGTGAGCGCTGCGGGAAGTTTTCAACAGCTTCAGGAAACCGTCATCCATTGTTGCATGTGCCCGCGGCTTGTTGAGTGGCGCAAGCACGTGGCGATCGAGAAGGTGCGCAGGTTTCAGTCCGAAGAGTACTGGAGCCGCCCGGTCCCGGCATTCGGCGAGCCGGCAGCCGCACTTCTCATCATCGGACTGGCGCCGGCCGCTCACGGCGCCAACAGGACAGGCCGCATGTTTACCGGCGATAGGAGCGGCCAATGGCTTTACGAGAGTCTCCATCGTTTCGGCTTTGCGAACCAACCGACCTCGACCCGGCGCGATGACGGCCTCCACCTCAATGGCTGCCTGGTCACAGCTGCTCTGCGCTGCGCGCCTCCGGCCAACAAGCCGTTCCCGGAGGAACTCGACAACTGCCGCCCCTACTTGCGCCGGGAGCTGCAACTGCTCACCCGCACTCGCGTCATCGTGGCGCTCGGACAGATCGCATTTCGCGCCTTCTTGAAGGCATGGGTGGAGAACGGCGGCGAGCTGCCTGGCGGACGGCTCCCCAGATTTCGACACGCCGGCGAGTGGCAGTTGCCTGGAAGGGTGACACTCATTTCGTCCTATCATCCCAGCCAGCAGAACACGCAGACCGGCAGGCTGACGCGCTCGATGTTCCATGGCGTATTTCGCCGCGCGCGCCGCATTCTGTCTCGTTGAACGATCCCTTGCCGCTGTCAGGCGGAACACCGCCGCCGCATACGCGCGATTCAGAGCCGGGCCCGCGGTAAGCGAGCAACCGGGACCGGAGGTAGGGGCTTCTGCCTCCTGCAGTCTCGGCCCTGCACGGCCAGGCGCTTCCTGTTGCCATGGCGGGTGCGGGAGACATTCCTGATCTCCATTTTGCAGAGGATCAAGTATTATTTTTGATTTTGATCGGGAAAGCCTGCATTATGCTTGGATTTATTGGTGATCTATGATTATCGCGGCAGATGAGGCCATACCATACTTGCAGGCGGCGTTTTCCCGCGTCGGAGAGCTGAGGCTGTTTTCAGGCAGATCTGTGCGCCCTTCTGACGTGCGCGAAGCCGATGCCCTCATCGTACGCTCGGTGACGGAGGTCGGCGCGGATCTGCTGGAAGGGAGTTCGGTTCGGTTCGTCGGTACCGCGACCATCGGCATGGATCACATCGACCTGGATTATCTGAAGGCGCGCGGCATCTACATCGCCAATGCGGCAGGATGCAACGCGAAATCGGTGGCGGAATATGTCATAGCCGCGCTGTTGGAAACCGCAGAAGTCAAAGGCTGGAGATTATCTGGAAAATCCATTGCCGTCATCGGTGTCGGGCACATCGGATCTCTGGTCGAAAAAATGGCGGCTGCGCTCGGCATGGAGGTGCTGTTGTGTGATCCACCGCTCCGGGAGAGTACAGGAGACGAACGTTACCGTTGTCTCGACGAAGTGCTCGACGCTGACGTTCTCACCCTGCATGTGCCGCTGACCACAGAAGGCCGCTATCCGACCTGGCACATGATCGATGGCGGCGTCCTGCAGCGCCTTTCTCCGCGGCAGTATCTCATCAATACCGCGCGCGGTGCCGTCGTCTCCGGCTCTGACCTGAAGCGCGCGTTGCGCGCGCGGCGGATCGAGGGAGCCGTACTGGACGTGTGGGAGGGTGAACCCCAGATCGACTACGATCTTCTTGACATGATAGACCTCGGCACACCTCATATTGCCGGCTCCGGTCTGGACGGCAAAGTATGCGGCACGGCGATGATGCTGGAGGCGCTGTGCCGCTTCTTTGGTATTCAGGAGAGGTGGGACAGCCGAGATATGTTTCCTCAACCTCAATGGCTACGGCCCCAGCGCGGGGTGGATGGTCAGAATGCCGTTCGATCCGTGATACTCCAGGCCTACGACATCCGCCGGGACGACGCTAGCCTGCGGGCTTTAAGAGGTATGCCGGAAAATGCGGCCGCAGAGCGCTTCGACCGTCTCCGCACCGATTATTCATTGCGTTGTGAGTTTACCCATTTCATTGTCGAACTGGCCGAAAAGAACTGCCTGGCTGCGACGTTCAAAGCGCTTGGATTCCAGGTCGTCAATCCTGCACTCAATTCAAGCACGCACTAGGAGAAAGAGGATGCACCTTCACGTGGCGAGCTCTGCACGACAGGTTCTCGAGTGGGTATTTCTCGCGCCCGTCATCGGCGGGTCCATTTATGCAATCCTATGTTTGCTCGCCGTCGTCCGCTTCCGCGCCCGTTCGTCCCGCGTCGCCGAGCACACATTTTCCTCGTGGCCGGCCGTCACAGTGCTGAAGCCAGTCTGCGGGCTGGAAAAGAACCAGCGCGCGAACCTGCGCAGCACCTGCATCCAGGATTACCCAGAGTTTCAGGTTGTCTTTTCGGTACAGACAGCTGATGACCCGGCGATCCCGCTCCTGAAAGAGATTCAGTGCCAAGTGGGCGCGGATCGGGTAACCGTCGCGATCGAGAATTGCCGCGGCGGCACCAACGGCAAGATCAACAACATGATGGGAGGCCTGCTGCATGCTCGACATGATGTTCTTGTGATCAGCGACAGCGACGTGCGGCTGAAGCCGGACTACCTGAAGACGATCATTGCGCCGCTCGCAGATCCTGACGTCGGCTGCGTCTGCACGCTCTATAAGGCCGCCTGCGCCGATAGATGGTTTGAGAAGATGGAGCTTCTCACCCTGAACGCTGATTTCATGGCCAACGTCGTTTTCGCCCACATCAGTGGCGCCTCAAAATTCTGTCTGGGCGCTTCCGCCGCGCTGCGCCGTTCGACTCTCAAGGAAATCGGCGGGTTGGAGGCCTTGGCCGATTACCTCGTCGAGGATTACGAGATGGGTCGCCGCATCTGGGTCTCCGGCAAGAAAATTGCGATCGTCCCTTACCTGGTTGACACCATGGTGGATCTCAAGAGCCCCGGGCAATGGTGGAATCACCAGGTCTACTGGGACCAGAACACACGAGCTGCCCGGCCGCGGGCTTTCTTTGCTACCGCATTGATCCGCTCGACTCCGTTCGCGCTCCTGTACGCGCTTGCCCGGTTGTGCGATCCGACGGGGTTGGGCGTGCTTGCGGGCGCACTCTTTTTGCGTCTTGCGACGGCAGCAGCAATTCTCGGTTGGGGATTTGGCGACCGTGAAGGGCTGAGAAGCATCGGGCTGCTGCCGTTGCGCGATGTCCTTTCGCTCGCATCGTGGTTTCTCGCATTTGCCAAGCGAACCACCATCTGGCGCGGCTCTCAGTTCATCCTCACCAGGGACGGGCGGCTTGTGGCGCGGGAGATGCACTCTTGAAGCGGGTTATCATCACAGGGGACGACTTCGGGCTCGCGCTGCCGGTGAACGAGGCGATCGAGCACGCGCACCGCTATGGAGTTCTTACGGCTGCGAGCCTGATGGTTGGAGCCGCGGCCTCAGAGGACGCGGCTGAGCGTGCGCGCCGCCTGCCGACGCTGCGGGTCGGCCTTCATCTGGTTCTGGTCGAGGGTTGTCCGGTCCTGCCGCCGGAACAAGTGCCCGGCCTGGTGGATGAGCGTGGGGAGTTTTCCACGCGCCTTGGCCGTGCCGGTTTTGATTTCTTCTTTCGCGCCGGCGTGCGCCGGCAGCTCGAGGCCGAGATCCGGGCACAGTTTGAGGCTTTCAGGCAGACGGGGCTGTGCATGGACCATGTAAACACGCATAACCACATGCACCTGCATCCGACGGTACTGGGGCTCATCCTGAAGGTAGGCCGGAAATATGGAATGCGGGCGGTGCGCCTACCCTTCGAGTCAGCTTTGCTGTCCTGGCGTGTGACGAGAAAACAGTTAGGGCAAAAGCTCTCGTTCGCGCTCTTCCTGTCTCCTTGGCTAGGTCTGATGCGAGTACGGCTTCGTCGGGCGGGCATTCGGACGAACGATAGCGTTTTGGGGATGGCCGACAGTGGCAGAATGACGGCCGCCCGCGTGCTCGAGTACCTGAAGCGGCTCCCCGGCGGGGTTACCGAAATCTACTTTCATCCGGCGACTCGGCGATGTCCGGAAATCATGCGTCACATGCCGGACTACCAGCACGAGGAGGAGTTCAAAGCTCTGATCGACCCTGCGGTCTCGGACGCCCTCGTACAGGCCGGGGCCGAGCGCATAGCCTTCGCCGACCTGTGGGACGATGCCGGAGAGGCGGGTCGGGCAGACCGGCTTGCGGGCAAACACGGCGCTTACGGCTTATGAACGTCGGCCTTTACCCTCTATACGGAGAGAATAGCCAATGATCCGAGTTCTAATTGCAATGACTGTCGCTACTGCATCCGCGGCCGTCGGCCAGATCCTGGTGCGGCGGGGACTGCTGCAGGTGGGACCTCTCGAGAACTATGCACCGCTGGCCCTGCTCGCGTACTTCGGCCACGCGCTCGGCAATCTGTATGTAATCATAGGAACCGTGCTGAACGCCTTGTTTTACTTCCTTTTTCTCGCGTCTCTTTCGTGGACAGGCGTGACCGTGGCGCTGCCGTTCACCGCAATTGAGTATGCGTTTGCAGCCTTTCTGGCGGTGGTCTTCCTCGGGGAACACGTGCCGCCTCTTCGCTGGGCCGGTATCGTCCTGATCATTATTGGCGTGATTTTCATTGCACGCGGCGGAGGTGAGACTTGATCCCTTGGAAGTTGGGATTCCGCCAGATCGGTCAAGAGCTGTCGGCTGAAGAAAGCCGATGACCGTTTCGGCGCTGAGGGGATCGGGGTCGGACCACGCAAAATCTCTCACATTGAAAGACATGAGCATCACGGAGGGCCCAAAAATCGGGCTTGGGCTCGATTTTCGGCCCCATTTTTTCGTTCTATGGCATTTCCCTGCCGATAGATCCCGGCGGCGCCGATCAGAAAGTTGGCCGTGCGGATAACAAATGTTGGGGACAGGCGTCCCCAATTTCCGATTTCGCCCAAATTTCGAATAGCGCTTGTAGGAAGCTAGAGCCGTTCGGGAAGTAGGGTTGCTCCACTCCAACCATGTCAAAGCCCTGCTTGACAGCGGCATTCTCTCTGGTATGCTGGAAAGGCCAGGTAAGACCAGGTAATAAAGAGCAAATCCTATGAGAACACGCCACAGCATTACGATCTCTCTGCCGCCCGAGATGGCGGCGGAGGTTGAAGAAACAATGAAAGTCGAGCGCCGGACGCGTTCCGAGCTTATGCGGGAAGCTCTTCGCACCTACTTCTCGATCCGGCGTTTCCCCGAAGAGACTCCCACGCCCGCCGAACTCCGCGCGATCCGCCGAGGCGAGGCCGCATACCGGAGGGGAGATTACGTAACCCTCAATGAATATCTCCGCGATGTGGACGGTCGTCCTCACCGGCCCCGCAAGAAAGTCTCTTAAGCGCGCCCCTGCTTCTGACCGGGAACGGATTCACGCCACCTTACGGGAGATGGCGGCAGATCCCTTCCAGGGCGACATCAAATACCTCAAGGGGCAGAAGGTTATGCTTCGCCGTCGCGTCGGCGACTGGCGCATCTTCTTCCGCCTTGTACCCGAGCAAAAACACCTTGTGGTGAACGCCATTGAGCGGCGGACCTCCACGACCTATTGACACTTTACGGAAACCGGGGACGCTCTCCTATTTTGCCGTCCAAGCTACAGGACCGAAGTTGGTCGTCAAAGGCAAATAGGGAGCGTCCCTGGTTTTTAGCGTGTCACTTTAACCCTGGAATAGCGCGCTGCGTAACAGCTACCCATTAAAAGCGGATGTCGACCGCTCTGTTTCTTTCTGAGAATCGATTGCTGCTACCCATCGTTCGCACAGCTCCAGGACCAGTTCTTCTTGTGGCAATCTGGAGAGCTTGTCGATGTCTGGCGCGTCTTTGGCGAGCTCGATGAGTTTCTCTTTTGTGGTTTTCTGATAGCAGTCGACCATCCATTCGAAGAGTTCGAACGGCGTTTTTGTGTGACCTGGCGCTGGTTGGATGACTCCAAAGTACGCGTCTTTGTGCGCTCGGTAATCATCGAGCTCCTCGTCGGTCATCTCGCCGTAAATGATGTAGGATTTGCCGTCTTGAGCGGTTACTCCGTAGCAGGCTCGTTTTTGATTCTCGTCTACGAGGGAGTGGATGTTGCGGGAATGAGGGGCAGGCGGCGGATTGCCGGGCAAGAGTGGGTTTCTGGGAGGCGGAGGGCGCGGCAATTCGCTGCCCGTCCCGGCTCCAGCGCCTGCAGCATGAGATTTCGCCAGCGCGCGGACAGACCTCCACTGGACCAATGCCTGGCCGGCAGCCGGAGCGCATTCGGCAACCTGGGAATTATTGGGGGGAGTGCGCATGCGGCTGCGGAGGAGCCCGGGGCTCGAACGGGTCCTGCGCCCGGCAGCGCCCGCTTTCGCGATGGCACAGGATGCGGTCGACAACGCGCGGGTCTGTAATGAAGGAGACGATCCGCATGCGGGTGCCGCATTGGCAAAGGAGCGGGTCTGTTTCGAAGATTTTCCTCAGAAGGCGAGCCCACAGGCTTCGGGCTTCCCTGGAGGAGTCGGAATTGTCCTTGCCGAAATGAGCGTCTACTGCGGCACGGCCGCCGGGGCCCGCCGTTGATGGAAGGGCGGTTCTGGCGCGGTTCGAGTAGGCTCCATAGTACCTTCGGCAATGCTGTCCCACATCCGGGATATGAGCCGTGATGCGGTGAATCCATTCGAGCGGATCCAGAGTGAGCATGGTGGCGCCGGTGCGCGGGTCCGGGGGTGTCTCCAGGGCCAGGCGACCGTCATCCAGTGGTTGCAGGGCATCCATGGCCAGGGCGGGGCGGGTGATGTAGCGCGCCTGCGACTCGAGCGAGGTCAAGGCAGCGGGCTCAACCGGTGGGCCGGCAAAGACTGAGAATATTGACGAAATTGGTGTCCGGCCGGATCGTCAGCGGCTCCAGGCCGCTCAGGCGCGTGTAAGGTTCAGGAACGGCCGGCATGCGGGGCCTGAAGCGGCGAACGCTTTGCGCAATCGCCCGAATGTGGTCCGGCGTCGTACCGCAGCAGCCGCCGACAACATTCAGCCATCCGTTGGCCGCATACTCGCCTAAAATCCGGGACATTTCCTCGGGAGTCTGGTCGTAACCTCCGAATGCGTTGGGCAGGCCGGCATTCGGGTGACAGTTAACATAGATGGGGACCAAGCTGGAGAGATCTTCGAGGTGTGTGCGCAACTGCGCCGGCCCCAGGGCGCAGTTGATGCCGACACTCAGCAATGGGGCATGCGAGACCGAGATCCAGAACGCCTCAGGGGTTTGCCCAGAGAGCGTGCGGCCGCTCGCATCGGCAATCGTCATCGACACCATCACCGCAACGTGCCGGCCGAGTTGTTCACAGAAGCGGTCAATGGCAAAGAGCGCTGCCTTGGCGTTCAGCGTGTCGAAAGCAGTTTCGACAAGAAGAACATCTACGCCGCCGTCCACCAGACCACTCACCTGAACCTCGTAAGCCGCGACCAACTGATCGAAGCTAACCGCACGGTAGCCGGGGTTGTGAACATCCGGAGAAATGGACGCTGTCTTGTTCGTCGGCCCGATCGAGCCGGCGACAAACCGTGGGTGGGAAGGATCGGCGGCCTCGGCTTCGGCCACGGCCGAGCGAGCAATCCGGGCAGACGCCAGGTTGATGTCGTATGCGAGGCTTTGCAGCCCGTAGTCGGCTAGCGACACCGCGTTTGCGTTAAAGGTGTTGGTTTCGATGATATCCGCTCCGGCCGACAAGTATTGCTCGTGGATCGTCTTCACCACATGCGGCTGAGTTAGATTCAGAAGATCGTAATTGCCGCGCAGATAGTGCGGATGGCCTGCAAACTGAGCGCCACGATACGCGGCTTCGTCAAGTTGGAGCCGCTGGATCATCGTCCCCATGGCGCCGTCCAGGACGAGGATGCGTTCCCTCAGCAACCGCTCGATCAATCTGCTCCTGTCCGGATGTTCACTCACCAGGTTCTACCTCCGAGCTCTCCCCGCCAGATCGCTCTGCAAATCCGCGTTCGTCCTGATTTTCTCTTCGTTGTCTGCGTTGATATTTGCTCGATCAGGCTTCAAAGGATCCTGCCGGCGCGATTTTCTCCGGCGGTTCCTTGAGTCCTTCCGGGCGGCATTGAGAACAGGGACAGATCCTGCGCAGGAAGTCAAACGTGTAAATCCCGGTGCTATGGCCGTCGCTCCACGAGAAACTGAGGGCATAATTTCCAACAAGTTCCACGTTCACCCTCTCGAGAGTCGATGGGATGTTTCCCTGAAGGAGGAGGCGCCGGCCGGTGAATTCTTCAACGCACGAGGCGCAAGGACAGTTTTCGCGCAGGTACCAGGACGGGTACGAGCTGAAGTGCCCGTCATTCCAGGTGATATCCGTTCGAAACGCGTCGACGCGCTTGACGCGCGACGGTATGAGGTATGGCAAGAAATCCCCCTCCCTTCCAACACAAATATACTTTATACCATACCAAAAGTCCTAACGCGGAAGGCGCTGTCAGCGAAATTGGTGACAGCCACCTTTTCCCGCGGCGACTTGATCCATCCACCGAGATATCCCGAACGAAAAAAGGTACCTGTCACCATTTTCTTCCGCTGGTATACTCCATGGGGATGAAACGACGAATAGCGATAGCAATCTTCTCTACCCTGGTCTTGCCGGCGCTGGCCCTAACGCAAACGTCGGGCGAGTCGCCGGTGCATTGGTCAGCCAAGCCGCCCGTCGAGCCGGTTCGAGCCGGAGCCAAGTTCGAAGTCAAGCTCGAAGCCACGATCGACGACAACTGGCATATGTACTCCGCCACCCAACAGCCTCCGCCCATTGCCACCCGCTTCAAGTTGCTTTCTAGCGGGCCTTTCGAAATAGCGGGAGCTATCAAGCAATCTCAGCCAAAGACCGAGTTTGATCCAAACTTCGGTATCCCGACGGAGATCTTTGCCGGCGGAGCCGAATTCTGGGTTCCCATCAGTGTGGCGGTTTCGGCCAAGCCCGGCGATTACGACTTAAGCATTCAAGCGTACTATCAGGTGTGCGACGACAAGAGCTGCCTGCCGCCCAAGGGCGTGCCTGTCTCTTTTAAGATCAAGGTAGCCCCCGGATCGGCCGTTGCTCCGCAAGCGGCGACGGGCAGCCCGGGAACGGCCACACCTTTGCAGGCAGATCAACAGTTGTCATCGCAGCCATCGGCCGCCCTCCCGCAGGTGCCGGGGGCGGCTGCCGTCACCTCCTCTCCTGCGGGAACTGCCGCTGAGTTCCAGAGGGCACGGGCGAGCGGCTTTCTTCCCTTCCTGTGGTTGGCGATGACCATGGGAGCTCTTTCGCTGGCGACACCCTGCGTGTTCCCCATGATACCTATTACCGTCTCCTACTTTACGAAAAGCGCCGAGACCAACCGGGCTTCCGGACTCCGGCTGGCGCTCGTCTATTGTCTGGGGATCATCTTCACCTTTACCGGACTCGGCCTTGGGCTCGCGGCCGTGCTGGGAGCGACCGGGCTCAATCAATTCGCCGCCAATCCCTGGGTCAACCTGTTGATCACGGCGGTCTTCCTGGGTTTCGCGCTCAATCTGTTTGGACTCTACCAAATCGGCATCCCTGCCAGCGTTCTGACCAGACTGTCTAAGGCAGGATCGGGCAGCGGCTATGCATCGACATTGCTCATGGGATTGACATTCACCCTGACCAGCTTTACCTGCACGGTTCCGTTTGTCGGAACCGTGCTCGTGGCGACTTCTCAGGGCGACTGGCTGTGGCCCGCGATGGGCATGCTCGGGTTTTCTGTGATTTTCGCAGCCCCGTTCTTCGTGCTCGCGCTGGTACCGCGCCTGCTCGTCTCGCTTCCCAAGAGCGGAGGCTGGCTGAACTCGGTAAAAGTGACGATGGGCTTTTTGGAAGTAGCTGCCGCCATGAAGTTCATCTCCAATGTCGATCTGGTCTGGCGTTGGCATATTTTCACGCGTGAAGTGGTTCTGTCGATTTGGCTCGCCACGTGTGTGCTTACTGCGATATACCTCCTGGGCAAATTCCGCCTACCCTACGACAGCGCGATCGATCATCTCGGCGTGATGCGCATGACTGCGGCGCTGGTTTTCCTTGCCATGGGGTTCTACCTGTTCACGGGTTTGATGGGCGCCAGCCTGGGCGAAATCGATGCGTTTTTGCCGCCGCGCACAGCCGGAGCATTCACGCTCACAGGCGGCTCGCATGGGCAGGAACTCAGCTGGCACACAGACCTCGGTGGCGCCCTGGCCCAAGCCCGCCAGGAGCGCAAGCTGGTGTTCGTCGATTTCACGGGATACACCTGCACAAACTGCCGCTGGATGGAGGCGAACACCTTCACTCTCCCCGACGTCTACGCCAGCCTTCAGAAATACGTCAGGCTGCAGTTGTACACCGACGGCGACGGGAAGCAGTACGAGGAAAACCAGGCCTACCAGAAGGAGAAATTCGGAACGGTGGCGCTGCCGCTTTACGCGGTCCTCGACGCGCAGGGAAACAAACTCGCTACCTTCCCTGGGATGACCCGCGATGCCGCGGAGTTTGTGCGCTTCCTCAACGGACCGCTAGCTGTCCCACCGCGACAGGCTATCGAAGAAGAAAAGCAATAGCATTGATGCCGACCACTGCGATCAGGGTCAGCTTTGCGAACCGAGGATGGTTCCGTTTCCAGCCATGCCGGGAAACACACGAAACCTCTTTTCGTGTATTTTGTGGTTTGAGATATCATTTCACCCGCTATTACTTCACGGGATGCGAAGATCATGATTATTACGATCGGCCTTGTACAGATGTCATGCAGCAGCGATCCCACGGCCAACTTGGGAAAGGCCATGGAACGAATCCGTCAAGCCGCTGGCCTGGGCGCTCAGATCATCTGCTTGCCTGAGTTGTTCAAGAGCCTGTACTTCTGCCAGATTGAAGACCACGGCAATTTCAGCCTGGCCGAGAAGGTCCCCGGTCCTACAACCGAGCGCCTCGGCGCACTGGCACGCGAACTCGAAGTCGTGCTCATCGCGCCGCTGTTTGAGCGCCGCGCGCCCGGAGTTTACCACAACACGACAGCCGTCATCGATGCCGACGGCACGTACCTGGGCAGGTATCGCAAAATGCATGTTCCCGACGATCCGCTCTACTACGAGAAGTTCTACTTCACGCCCGGAGACCTGGGCTTCCAGGCCTGGGATACGCGCTACGGCCGCATCGGCGTTCTCATCTGCTGGGATCAATGGTATCCCGAAGCGGCCCGCCTGACGGCGCTGCGCGGCGCGCGCATCCTATTCTACCCCACCGCCATCGGATGGCATCCGCGCGAAAAGGCGGAACTCGGCGTCAGCCAACACTCGGCGTGGGAGACGATCCAACGCAGCCACGCCATCGCGAACGGTGTATACGTAGCGTCGGTCAATCGGGTGGGGCACGAGGGAACAACACCGGGCGGCATCGAGTTCTGGGGCGCCAGTTTTGTCTGCGATCCGGGAGGAACGGTCCTGGCGCGCAGCCCGCACGACCAGGAAGAGACGCTGATCACAGCCTGCGACCTGCAGAAGGTGGACACTGTCCGCACGCACTGGCCGTTTCTCAGGGACCGGCGTGTGGAAGCCTATCAGGATTTGACCAGCAGGTATCTGGATTGACGCCCCAGGCTGACGGAAACGTGTTAGATTAATGATGTTTCGCTCCTAGCGAAGATTGCCCTATGGCAACTCAAACTACTTTGCTGAACGCGATTGCCCAGGATAATCCCGAAGACACCGCGCTGATCGAGCACGGGGGACTCATACTGACATATCGATCCCTCCGCGAGCAGGTCGAACGGCTGGCAGGCTGGCTCCAGCGCGCCGGGATCTCGCGCCCGGACCGGATCGCCATTGTCCTGCCAAACGGAATTGAGACTGTCGTCGCGTTCCTTTCGGCCGCGACGGCTGCCACGGCGGCCCCGCTGAACCCCAATTACAAGCTGGAGGAGTTCCGGTACTTTCTGGCGGACACCGGAGCCAAGGCGCTGGTTGTGCCTGCAGAAGGAGGCGAGTGCGCCCGTCAAGCCGCAGCACCGGGAACCCTGCTGATCGAGTCTCGAATCGATGCCGGCGGCAGGGTCCAGTTTTGCACCTCTGCGCATGTACGTGCCTTGGGAGAACTGGACCCGGCTTCGGCGGAGGATGTGGCGCTGGTGCTGCACACGAGCGGCACTACAAGCCGCCCCAAGCGGGTTCCGCTCAGGCACTCCAACCTGCTGGCGTCGGCGCGCAACGTTGCGCGCTCTTATGCGCTTTCGTCCTCCGACGTCTCTATGTGCGTCATGCCGCTGTTTCACGTTCACGGGCTGGTCGGTTCTGTTCTGTCATCGCTCCTGGCCGGAGCGGCCGTAGTAGTGCCGCCCGGATTCAACGCGCTGGCCTTCTGGCCTGCGGTTCAGGCGCACAGCGCAACTTGGTATTCTGCCGTCCCGGCAATTCATCAGATGCTCCTGGCGCGCACGCGCGCAGGAATCCGCCCTCCGGGTGCCGAAGGGCTCCGTTTCATCCGCTCCTGCAGCTCCGCCCTGGCGCCCACGACCATGGCTGAGCTCGAGCGCCGCTTCGGAGTGCCGGTGCTGGAGGCTTACGGCATGACCGAGGCCTCGCACCAGATTGCCACGAACCCCTTGCCGCCTGCCGAACGCAAACCCGGAACAGTCGGGCTCGGCAGCAATGTCGAAATCGGAATCATGGATACGGAGGGACGCCTGCTGCCTGCTGAGGCGCAAGGCGAAGTGGTGATTCGAGGCGCCAACGTGATCGCCGGTTATGAGGACAACCCGGAAGCTAACGCGACCTCCTTTTCAAACGGCTGGTTCCGCACCGGGGATGAGGGAGTGGCGGACAGACAGGGTTACTTGAAGCTCATCGGCCGCATCAAAGAACTCATCGTGCGCGGCGGCGAAAAAATCTCACCGGTCGAGATCGATCAGGTGCTCCAGCTGCACCCAGCAGTTGCTGCAGTTGCGACTTTCGGAGTGCCGCACCACGTTTACGGCGAGGAGGTAGCGGCGGCTGTGGAGCTGCGCGCGCCGGCGACGGAGCAAGAACTGATTTCCTTCTGCCGCGGTCACCTGGCGGACTTCAAGTGCCCCAAGAAAATCCATATCGTTGAGCGCATCCCACGCACGGCCACCGGCAAGATCCAGCGGAAGACCGTGGCACAGAAGCTGGAATTATGAAGTTCGCCATTGTAGGCGCAGGAGCCATCGGAGCCTATGTCGGCGCATGCCTGGCGGCCGGCGGAGAAGATGTCGCACTCGTGGCGCGCGGCGCTCATCTCGAGGCGATACAGCAACGCGGAGTCCGGGTTCTTTTCCAGACGGGCGAGGAGCTGACTGCGCGTCCCTTCGCCACGGCCGATCCGGCTGAAATCGGACCTGTTGATGTGGTCTTTCTGGCTCTGAAAGCCCCCAGCCTCCGCCTCATGGCTCCGCGCCTGGCCCCACTCCTCGGGCCCGAAACGCCGGTGGTCGCAGGGCAGAACGGCATCCCCTGGTGGTACTTCGAGAATACCGGCGGCCCGCTGGAGGGCACGCACCTGGAGGCAGTGGACCCCGGCGGTTTTCTTTCCGCCGCCATCCCGGCCCAGCGAGTGATTGGGTGTGTGATCTATTGCTCAATTGTGGTGGCCGAACCGGGGATCATCAGACAAATCGAGGGAAATCGCTTTGCCATCGGTGAACTCGACGGCGCCCGGAGCGAGCGGTGTCGCCGGATTGCCCAGGCGTTCCAGAAAGGCGGACTTAAATGCGCAGTCCGCAAGCGCATCCGCCACGACGTATGGGTGAAGCTGATCGGCAGCTTGGCGTTCAATCCGATGAGCGCGCTCGCACGTGCCGAGATGGAGGAAATCGTTCGAGACCCACGCGCCCGCGCTCTCGCTCGCGCCGTCATGGAAGAAGGAGAGGCAGTGGCGCGCGCCCTGGGCATGGAGCTTGACATCACGATCGATCAGCGTCTTGAAGGCGCCGCACGGATCGGCGCGCACAAGACCAGCACCCTCCAGGATCTCGAAATGGGAAGACCGCTCGAATTGGATGCCATTGTCGGGGCTGTAGTTGAACTTGCAGAAAAACTGGGGGTTCCGGTTCCGCATACGCGCACGCTCTATGCCTGTGCCGGACTGCTGGAGAAGCGAGCCCTCCAAAGCGCATCCGGACCAGCGAAATGAAGCAATCCCCTCTCCCCCTCGCCGTTCGAGAGAATGTGCCTCTGGCTCCTTTCACGACATTGGGCATCGGAGGACCCGCACGCTTCCTGATCGAGGTCCAAACGGAAGCTCAGGTGATGGACGCTCTGGAACTCGCGGCTGCCCGCAGCCTGCCTGTATTTGTGCTTGGAGGCGGCAGCAATATCCTCGTGTCGGATGCAGGCTTCCCCGGTCTCGTGATCAAGATCGCCCTGCGCGGCGTCGAGCAGACCAACGGCGGCACGATCGCGGCCGCAGCCGGTGAGGATTGGGACCCGTTCGTGCGCCGGTGCGTTGAGCAGGATCTGGCTGGGATCGAGTGTTTGAGTGGGATTCCGGGAACCGTAGGAGGCACGCCGGTGCAAAATGTCGGCGCTTACGGCCAAGAAGTCAGCGACGTGATCGTTTCGGTCCGCGTCCTGGATCGCAAGACACAGCAAGTGGCAGAGCTGAGCAACGAGGAATGCGGCTTCGCTTACAGGACCAGCATCTTCAATACTTCGCACCGGGAGCGTTTTGTCGTCTTGTCCGTCAGCTACTCACTGCAAGCAGGTGGGGAGCCCTGGGTCGCATATCCCGACGTGGTCCGTTGCTTTGAGGGCCGCACCGATCGCCCCGGCCTGGCCGCAGTGCGCGAGGCTGTCCTGCGCATTCGGGAGAGTAAGTTCATGGTCGCCGGAGCTGGCGATCCCAACGTGAGAAGCGCCGGCTCCTTCTTCAAGAATCCGATTGTGCCGGCCGACATGACGGCGAATATAGAGGAGGCGGCAAGGCGCCATGGACTCCTGCAGGAACGCGAAGCCATGCCCCGGCAGCCGATGCCGGGCGGCATGGTGAAGTTGCCGGCAGCATGGCTCGTCGAACACGCGGGCTTTGCCAAAGGCTACAGTCGCGGCCGGGTGGGGTTGTCGAGCAGACATGCACTTGCCTTGATCAATCGGGGCGGCGCCACCGCTCAAGAACTCCTCGACCTCGTGCGTGACATTCAGACGGCCGTGCGCGCCCTCTTCGATGTGGAACTGGTTCCCGAGCCTGTCTTCGTCGGCTTCGAGTAGCCTCCAGAAAAGACCACAAAGACCTTAAGATAATGATAGGTTTCTTTGCGCCCCGACAGTCTACCCTGGAATCCAAATCTTGCCGGCAGTCACCAGCTCAGCCTTGGCAGGAAGCGGCAGTGGTTGGCTGGATTTTGTAAAAAACGCGAGGCCTTTGTAGCTGGTCAAGTACTGGTGATTGGTCGACAAGAAGCCGCCTTGCGAGTAAACCACAAGGGGCGAATCAGCGCGCTCGACGATCGATAAGAAGTCGCGTCCTCCAACCCGAACAATTACTCCGGAAGCTTTGGCGGCTTGAGCGATCGCTACGGCCGCGGCCCCAGCTGCAGCAGCACCTGAGTTCATCCCGATATCCTCCCGACCCTACTGTAGTTTCTGTCGCGAAACTGCCTTAACCGAAAGACAGAGTACCGACGGCGTCCCTTTAGTGGGGGTGGGCTTTAGCCCGCGCCCCAATTGTCCTTTCCATGGATCCAGCCGGTTGCATGATAGTAATTCCTTTCCTTCAGTGACGATATGAAATTTAATTCGTTAGTGTTCCCATTTGGAGCGCCGGGAACGGGCTAAAGCCCGCCCCCACTTATTTGTTAAATCGAGGGGTCTTTCGGCTCGGCTAATGAGTTTCGCGACAGCAACTATTGTAGGGTTCGCATGAATTCGACAGTTAGCCCCACACTTTGAGCAGAGTGGCCGATCACAGTAGCATCTGTCAAACCCAATCTTATAAGGTACGGAATACGATTCGCATCAAGGCATGGGGCGCCTGTTCGAGACAGCCCAGGCGTGCGAACTCGATGCCGCCGCAGTCGTCAGGGCGCGACTCTTTCTGTAGACTGGCGCTCATCGGCCATTCATGAAGCAGGAGATTTCATTGTCCCGAAAAAAGATGGCATAATTGGCGGCGGAGGAATGATCTATGAAGAGAGCGATGATCCTGGCAGTCCCAGCGGTACTCCTGGCCCTGATGGCAGGGTTACTTCTTGGGCAGAACACGGACCTTAGCGGAACATGGGTCGGGGATACCGTGGTTCCAAATTCGCCTGATAAAGACGGCGTAACCTTGGTTCTGAAAAAAGGCGGGGCTTCTTACTCCGGAACCTTCTCCGATTCCATGGGCATGGCAAATGAGGTCGCCCTGCAGAACATAAAGTTTGACAAGGACACCTTGACCTTCGAATTCGTCGTCTTCGTCGGCGAGGCAGGCCTCAGGATCAGCACGACACTCAAGATCAGTGGAGAGAAGCTAGTGGGCTCCTGGGTGTCGGAAGCGAATGACACCGGCCCGCTGGAGTTGTCGCGTAAGAAGGCGGACTAGCGCTCCGGCCCGTGAAGTAGTCGGTTTCTCCGCATATGACGCGTGGCGTATCTCGGGCTCGCAATGCGGCTTGCTGGTCCACTCGCGACTTGCGATAGATCCTTGCGCACTGTTTGCGGGAAGAACAGCGTCTTGATTTGCGGGCTGTAGCCCGCGATTGCTCTGCTGATCGTTGCCTAGTGCAACCTGGCATGGGGGTGCGTGTGAAACGGATCCTGGAAGTATGCGTCGAATCGGTCGAGGGCGCGGTTGCGGCGCAGGAGGGGGGCGCAGATCGCGTGGAGTTGTGTGCCAACCTGCTCGAGGGGGGTACCACACCCAGCGCAGGGTCAATCGAGCTAGCGCGGCGCAGCCTTCGCATCGGCCTGCAGGTCATGATCCGGCCGCGTGGCGGCGACTTCTGCTATTCGGCGACCGAGTTTGAAATCATGAAGCTCGATATTGAGACGGCCAAGAAGGCCGGTGCTGACGGCGTAGTGATCGGCATTCTGAGAGAAGACGGTTCAGTGGATGAAGCCAGAACGCGCACGCTGACCGAGTTGGCCCGGCCGATGAACGTTACATTTCACCGCGCCTTCGACATGGCGCGCGATCCTTACGAGGCGATGGAAACCCTGATCACGATTGGTGTCAACCGCATTCTCACCTCCGGGCAGGAGAGCAGCGCGCTCGAAGGCCTTAACCTGATCTCCGATCTCGTGCGCAAGGCTGGCGACCGGATCATCATCATGCCCGGCGGCGGGATTCACGAGCGGAACCTGGCAACGATCGTCGAGCAAAGCAGGGCGAAGGAACTTCATGTCGCCGCCCTGAGTCTCGTCGAGGGACCCATGAAGTTTCGCAATAGCCGGTGCTTCATGGGAGGAGAGTTGAGGCCGCCCGAGTTCGATCTGATCAAGACCGATGCCGGAAGGGTACGAGCTTTCACGCGCTTGCTGAAATAATGCGAAATTGGTGACAGGCACCTTTTTTCAGCAGCCCTTTGATCCATCCATCGAGATATCCCGGGTGAAAAAAGGTGCCTGCCACCAATTTCGTTACGGATCGATCGCACTCGTGACTTCACGAAAGCTCAACTGGACCGGCAATATCAGATTGACTGCCATTCTGACGACTGCTCGATTGAATGTAATGTGACTTGTTTCCCTGACCGTGAGTTTTGCGGTTCCCCAATTCAAGTTTCCATTCGAGTCTGACAGCTTCGCCACATAGATTGCGCCTGTAATGCCGCTCGACCCTCCGCAGTCGAGTTCGCCGGCCCCAATGATGAGGATGACGCCGTTGAAACTCAACTGGCCCGCCACAGAGACCCTTCCCGTTATCACCAGGAGACCGGCCCCTTCCAGGTTGCCATCGACGAACAGGTCACCATCCACATAGGTGACCCTGGGATCCTGGTTTGGCGAAGTCGGCGGCAGTGAGGGATCATAGCTGCCCAACGATTCGGGAGCTCCGCCAATCCAACTTTGAGGCCCTAAATAAGCGCTGTCGGCGAACTGCCGCACGGACTGCTTGACAAAGCGCCAGAGGTATAACTTGTCCAAGAGCAGCTTCTTGTCAGAATGCGCTGTGATCGAGGAGGTGATATCCCGAACCGATGGCTCCAGGCCAGCTCCCTGGATGTTTTTCTGCTGTACTGGAGTGAGCTGAGCCAGGATCTGCTGGAGAGGCGTGGCCCCACCCCCGGCCGCGGTACTGATCGTTGCGATGCCGACGTTGGCAGCTCCACCCTGGATGAAAAACAGGTTGCCCCCGAACATGTCCGCAGAGGCAGGCTCGACGGCGTCACCTTGCACAATCAGGGGCGCGTCCAGGTCAAACGTCGAAAACCGCTTGAACCGGGCTTCAAAGAGCGCAACCGAGTTTCTGCGGGTCCCAGCCTGAGTGTCTTCGTGCAGCGTCTGCGCAGTCCCTATAGACCGCAGAATGATCTGTCCGTCGCCGTCCACGAATGGATTGTCGGTTGGATCCTGGGCAAGCTCGCTCGCTTCGCCGTTGTTATCGGAGACTTTGACGAAATAGCGGCCTGCGACCAGCGTGCCCTGCCCCTGGGGATTCGGCACAATCAGTGGGATCCCGGACATTGGGATCAGAGCCACACCATTGCTTCCTGGATACCAGCCGGTGTTTATGACCCCATCGTCGGGACCGCCCTCCAAGAAGCCAGCAGGATCCAGGATGTTGAGCATGCGGGCCGTAGACCAGTCCACGGGGGAACGGTAGCTGTGGGTCCTGGCGGAAGCGAGGTAAGCAGGAGCGGTATTGTACGTTCCGTCCGGTCCCTGAAGCAGATCGTCGAAACGAAGGCCTTTCAACAGAACACGGGCATGATTTAAGCCCGCCATAGCGGCGGCGCGCGCCTGGATGTAACTCTCGTAATTGTCACTGATGCGTACTTCGGAAGTCGCGATCAAGGAGAGATACAAGCCGACGACAGAGAAAAGGGAGAGCGCAATCAGTGCAATCAGCAGGGCAAAGCCACCCTGGCGCGGAAGGTGACGAACCTTCGGAAAAACCGGAAGCTTGATGGTCGGACTGCTCAATGCTGTCATGACCGCGCGTTGACAGTTGCACGCGAAACACCGATTCGTGCGCTTTCGCACCTTCCCGGCTCCGCGGTGAATCGTGTGAAAACAGAGTCGACTGCAGCGGCTCGAAGATCTGGAGATCCCGGGAGCCATACGCACCTTCACCCTCTGCTATTTCTGCAAACCTATTGTTTCAGCAGCGCGGCACTTATTTCCTCCGAGCTGAGAAACGCTCTGGAAAAGGAACGCGCCAACAACGAAAACGTCATCTGCGAAGGTGCGTCGTCCAGTCGCAAGTTTTCAGGGATAGGGTCGCTTTGATCGCTTCGAAATCGGCATCGCAATGGAGGAGGGTCACATCATGCTCCAGCGCGATCGTTGCGATCAGACAGTCGGCGGCTGTCGCGGAAATGCCACGCTTTCGAAGGCGTGCTGCGTGATCCCAGGTTTCTTCCCACCACGCCGGGTTGAAATCGAGGCGGCGGACCGGCGCAAACCGATGCAACAGGGTTTCCTTGTGCTCCGACTTGAGAAGTCCGGTCATGAGCTCGAGCAGAATCCACTCCGTGATGGCGACATGGTCGCTGAGGATCAGCGGCCGTAAAGCAGCCCGGATCGCGGGGCTGCCTGAGGGACGAAGGGCGTGGATCCAGACGGACGTGTCAACGAGATACATGGCGCGTCCGCTTTTTTCTCTGGTTCCGGAGATCTTCAGTCGTCAGATTGATGGGGATGGTGCCGAGCGAGTCCGCGAGTTCTTGGAGCCGGCGCTGGCGAACGACGGATCGAAGGCTCTCGTTCACGGTTCTCTTGATGCTATCGGTCCCAAGCACCCGTTTTGCGGTATCCAGTAGCTTTGAATCAATATCAATAGTGGTTTTCATAGCGTATTCTCTTACTCATTATAGCCATATCCATTAGGGTGTCAAATACATACATTTTCGAAAAGTGATATGGCCGAATGGATTAGCGGTCTACAGCCGGAAGCTCCGCATGCATTCAAGGCTTCCGGTGATGCCGGGGTTACAACCAAGCGGCGAGGCACCTATTTCCTCCGTCGGCGCGCGCAGGATCGGAAATCGATTGGTGCCGTTATGTCTTTATGATAAAGGTTACGACGTGCAAAACGCTGATTCTCGGGTCCAGGATTTTGCTTCGGAACTGCGCCGGGAGTTCTCCGGCGAGATCCACATGGACCGTTTCACCAGGCTTCTCTACAGCACGGACGCCAGCATTTACCAGATCGAGCCGCTGGCCGTGCTTGTGCCTCGCGGGCATAACGATGTAGCGGCTGCCGTGTCGCTTGCGGCTCGTCACCATCTGCCGCTTCTGCCGCGAGGAGGCGGAACGAGCCTGGCAGGGCAGACCGTCGGCTCCGCGGTGGTGATCGACTTCTCCAAATACATGAACCGCATCCTGGAGGTAAACCTCGAGCAACGTTTCGCGCGCGTGGAGCCGGGCATCATTCTCGATCAGCTCAACGCCCACCTGCGGCAGTCCGGCTGGCGTTTTCCGCCGGATGTAGCCACAAGCAATCGTGCCACGCTCGGAGGCATGATCGGCAACAACTCCTCAGGCTCGCACTCGATTCTCTATGGCATCACTCGGGATCACATCCGCGGGATGCGAGTGCTGTTGGCCACAGGCGAGGAAGCCACCTTTGCTGAGCTGAGCGCGGAAGAGTGGAAGCAGAAGAGCGCGCTTGACGGCTTCACGGGAAGGATCTATCGCGCGGTCGGCCGCATTGTCGAAGAGAACCGTCAGGAGATTCGCACGCGCTATCCGAAGATCATGCGTCGGGTTGGAGGCTACAACCTGGACAGCGTCCTCGACAATGCAGGCGGCAATCTCTGCCGGCTGATTGTCGGCAGCGAGGGCACGCTGGCTACATGCACCGAGGCGGTCCTGAACCTGACCCGTGAGCCGCCCGCCAAGGCGCTCGTCGTTGTCCACTTCCCCGATCTCATCGCCGCGCTGGAAGCGCTGCAAGAGATCCTCGCGCTCGAACCCGCCGCGGTCGAGCTCATGGACAAGATGCTGCTCGATCTGACGCGCATGCAGCCGTCTTTCGCCCGGAAGATGACATTCATTGAAGGCAATCCGGCCGCGATTCTGATTGTGGAGTTTTTCGGCACAACCGAGGAGGAGGTCAGACAGAGGCTTGTGCAGCTCGAGCAGAGGCTACGGGCCTGCGGCATGGGCACGGCCTTTGTGCGCGCGGAACGGCCGGAAGACCAGGACAATGTCTGGGCGATCCGCAAGACCGCGGTCGGGCTGCTGGCCAGCATGAGGGGGGACGCCAAGCCGGCGGCATTTGTCGAAGACACGGCCGTCGCGCCCGAGCACTTGAGCAATTACGTGCGGCGTTTCCGGCAGATTCTGGAACGGCACGGGACACGCGCCGGCTTTTACGGCCACGCTTCCGTGGGCTGTCTGCATATACGGCCTGTCATCAATTTGAAAGAGGAGTCCGGCATCCGAAAGATGGCAGACATCGCGGCGGCCGTAAAGGACCTGGTGGTCGAGTTCAAAGGGGCGATGAGCGGAGAACATGGCGACGGCATCGCCCGCAGTCATTGGAATCGAGAGTTGTTCGGCGATCGCCTCTACGCGGCATTTCGCGAGCTTAAGGAGGCCTTCGATCCTGCCGGCACCATGAATCCCGGCAAGATCGTTGATGCGCCCCCAATGACGAGCCATCTGCGCTATGGGCCTCAGTACTCCGCGCCCGCGATCAAGACGTACATCGATTTTTCACCGGAAGGCGGGCTCGGGCGCGCCGTGGAACAGTGCAACGGTATGGGCGTTTGCCGCAAACTCGACACCGGGACCATGTGCCCTTCGTACATGGCAACGCGCGATGAAGAGCACTCCACTCGCGGCCGCGCCAATGCGCTGCGCGCCGCGCTCTCCGGCAGTCTTCCCCTCGAGGAATTTGCTGGCCCAAGGGTATACGAGGCTCTGGACCTCTGCCTGGCGTGCAAGGCATGCAAGACCGAGTGCTCGGCAAACGTCGACATGGCCAAGCTCAAGTACGAGTTTCTGGCCCACTACCACGAGCACCACGGCATCCCGCTGCGATCGCTCCTGTTCGGGAATATCGCCGTGCTGAGCCGGCTCGGGTCTGCCGCGGCGCCCGTGACGAATTGGATCGTGCGCGCGCCCATCGTGCGCGGGACCGCCCAGCGTCTCCTGGGCATTCATCCCGAGCGCAAGGCGCCGCCGTTTGTGCGGCGGACGTTCCGGCACTGGTTGCGCAAGCATCCGCCTCGAACCCCGTCGCCGGGAGCTCCCAAGGTTGTCCTTTTCAACGACACCTTCACCAACTACAATGAGCCGTGGGTCGGCGCCGCCGCGCTGCGGCTATTGGAAAACAGCGGCGTGCAGGTGTTCGTTCCCGAGGTCTCCTGCTGCGGGAAGCCCATGATCTCAAAAGGGCTCCTGAGCAAGGCAAAGGAGAACGCGCACGCGAATGTCGCCCTGCTGGCGCCCTTCGTTGAGTCAGGCGCGTTTATCGTGGGCTGCGAACCCAGCTGCATCCTGACGTTGCGCGACGAATACCCGGATCTCCTGGGAACTAAAGAGGCCCGGAAGGTGGCGGAGAGAGTCTTGCTGCTTGAGGAGTACCTGTGCCGCCGCCTCGATGCCGGAGTGTGGCGGCCGCAGTTTTCGAGCGCGCCCCGCTCCGTTCTGCTTCACGGCCACTGTCATCAGAAGAGCCTGGTGGGAACGGGTCCTTCGCTGCGCCTGCTGAAGATGCCCGCAGCTTTCCGTACGGAAGAAATCGATTCTGGCTGCTGCGGCATGGCCGGAGCCTTCGGCTACGAAAAAGAGCACTACGAGATATCGCTGCAGATCGGCGAGATGCGGCTGTTTCCCACGATCCGGCGCGCGCCCGAGGATGCGCTCATTGTTGCATCCGGCACCTCGTGCCGTCAGCAGATTCTGCACGCGACCGGGCGCAAGGCCGTGCATCTTGCGGAGGCTCTCGCAGGCGCTCTCGTATCGAGTGAATCTGACAGCCGGTATTGATGCCTATCGAGATCCGACACCTGGAGACGTAGCGAAAATGCACAGAACCCTATTGATTCCAGACCTCATCTCCCGGAAAGGTGTGCGGCCGTTCGTTTCCTTCCTCCTGCTGACTTCGCTTGCCCTCCTTGGCTTGCTCTTTGAGCCTGGATGCCTCTTCCGAAGACACAAGCCTCCGCCGGCCGCCCCTGTGTTTCCCGCTCCGACGCGCATCGCTTTGCTCCCGATGAACATCCCGCAAGGAAATACCGAATTGCGCTGGGTCTCCCTCGCCAGCACAGTGCTCATGGCACAGGTTGCCCAGGCTGCTCCTGACCTGGAACCGGTGGCGCTGTGGGAATCGATGCCGACGGCCCTCCAGTCTCTCGGGGATTCGCGCACTATCACGGCTGACATTGCTGAGTTGGTCGCCACCCGGCTGACGGCGCGTTGGGCGACTCAAGGCGATCTCAGACCCGCCAACGACACGCTGTCCTTGCGAATCGACTTCATCCCGTCACGGTCGATACTGGTTCCTTTTCGCTATGAAAAGGGCTGCTCCATCGATGAGTTGGATCCCCATTTCCGCGTGGCCTTCGATCAATTCCTCCGCTATCTGATCGTCAGGCCCCTTATGGAAGAGAACATCCAATCGCTTGACGCCAAGAAGTTGAAGGAAGTCGCTGAAGCTCTCGACGTCGAGTACGGCTGGTTTGAGCCGGCGAAGCCCGGCGAAGCCGGCAAGGTTGTCGAGGATCTGGCACATGCGAACATCGATCTGGCGCGCATCCTTTTCAGTCCGACGCTGTATCCGGTCCTCGGGAAGTAGGCGGCAGATAGCAGACAAGTCCGGATCTGCCCGCCGTGGATATTCCGGGCCGCGGAATGTACGGGGCGTCCAATCACAGGAAACGCGTCATCAGATTTCCGCCCACTTTCCCTTGCCTTCCCAGACCCTGACAGTAAGGGGCATGGACAGGCGTTCCCTGAGCCTGCGGTGAAGCATCTCACAGATGTTCTCCACGGAAGGGTATTCGAGAAAATCGTTAAATGACCTGTGATCGTACATGCTGAGGGTTTCCCGGAGCAGCCCTTTCAAATCGCCGAAGTCGATGATCATTCCTGTCTTGTTCTCGCCCTCGATCGTCACTTCAACTCTATAGGTGTGGCCGTGCAAAGTGCCGCATTTCTTGTGTCCGGGCAGGTAATGCGCACAATCGATGTATTCAATCACTCCCAATTTCATAGCCCTTTCCTCGTGCGAACAATCTTATCAAGCGAAATGGGTGACAATTTCATTAGAGCCGAGAGAATCCGGCAGCGGCGAAGGCCTGCGCGCGCTCAATGCAGGATTCGCAGGCGCCGCAAGGGCGCTCGGCATCATGGTAGCAGCTCCACGTCAACTCGAAGGGCACCCCTAGTTCTGAGCCCAGCCGGATGACCTCGGCCTTCCCCATTTCTATGAGCGGAAGAACAACTTCCGTTTGGACCTGGGCATGACTCCAGATCGCAATCCTGAAAATCTGGTTAAGCTGTGCCCAAAACGCCTTCCCAGCATCCGGAAAGCTCTCGCAATCGGTGCGGTTGTGACCGCCGACGATATAGCGCGCTCCCAAGACCTCGGCATGGTAGGCAGCCAGTGAATAGAAGATCAGGTTGCGCAACGGGATGTATCCTTCGGGAGCGTGTGCGAGCGAGGGGTTTGCCAATTCTTGTTCGGGGATGTCGGAGACTTCGCGAATGAAATGAAGCGGAGCGGCAATCTGATTCGTGATTCCAATGCGTTCGCGTAGGCGCCGGCAGGCCCTGCGCTCCTGTTCGGGGCGCTGGCAATATTCGAACTCGATCGGGAAGACATCCCAGCCCTGGGCTCGAGCCCAATAGAGGGCAACAGCCGAATCCAGTCCTCCCGAAAGCAGGATGATCGCTCGCACAGATCGCCTCTACTCCAGGTCCCCGATCTCAAGTTGACATTATCACCTGTGTTTGCTAGATTTGGCAATTGGTTAGCGGACCGCCGCTCCGAGTTTATGCAACTTGCATTACTTCCCGCCTCGCCCGGTCCCAGTTTCTCGTAGGGAAATCCCGGAACAGAGATCCGAGGCCGGACTGCTGCGAAAGTGGCGGAATTGGCAGACGCGCTGGACTTAGGATCCAGTCCCGCAAGGGGTGGGGGTTCAACTCCCCCCTTTCGCACCATGAACATTCGCAAGGATTATTTCGGGCCTGCCGGAGCAGCCTCCAGAGCACCAGAAAAGGAACCGAATACCCTTGAATCTGGAAATAGTCGACGTCAGCAGTTGCAAGAAGAACCTTGTGGCCGCGGTACCCGTGGAGCAGGTTGAGGAAGAGATTGGCCGGCTCGCCCTCAAGTATGCTCAGCGAGCCAAGGTTCCCGGATTCCGCCCCGGCAAGGTGCCTTTGAACATCATCCGGCAGAGGTATGGTGCGGAACTGCGCAGCGACGTGACCCAAGAGATCATAAGCCGCACCTGGAAACAAGCCGTTGCGGAACGTGGTCTTGAGCCTCTGGCGGAGCCGGTGGTCGAGAAAGTAGAGGCGGAACCCGGTCAGGCCCTCAAGTTTGTAGTTTCCTTTGAGGTTCTGCCTAAGATTGAGGTTACGGACTACAAAGGCATCTCCCTAACAACCTCCCCGATCACGGTAGACGATTCGGATGTGGACGAAGCTTTGGAAAACCTCAGGGATGAGCATGCCCAGTTTGTGCCGGTCGAAAACGGCACGGTCCAGGATGGCCAGTATGTGACATTGACGCTCGACGGCGAGTTCGAAGGGGGAGGTAAACCCATCCATGAGGACGACGCCACCCTGATCGTAGGGGCTCCGCAGACCAATCGTGAATTCTCGGCAAACCTCCAAGGCGCCCGCGTCGATGAACAGCGCTCTTTCGACGTGGTGTATCCGGAAGACTACCGCCAGAAACGGCTGGCGGGCAAGCGCGTCTATTATCACGTCAAGATCAGAGATATAAAAGAGAAACAGGTTGCCGAGCTCAACGACGATTTCGCACGCGATGTCGGCGCCGCAAGCCTGAAGGAACTGCGGAGCCGAATTCGAGACGAACTGGTAACGAAGGCCAGACAAGCTGCCGAAGAGAAGGCCAGAGAAGCGGTGTTGGACAAGATAGTTGACCGCCTGGTTTTTGACGCGCCGGAAAGCATGGTGCGTGAGGAACTGGAAGACCATGCCCGCAGAGTTGCGGCCAATCTTGCCCGTCAAGGCATCGATGTGAGTAAGACCTCCATCGATTGGAAGAAGGTGTTCGACGAGCAAAAGCCTTACGCCGAGAGGTCAGTACGCCGCCGAATGGTTTTGGATGCCATCGCACGGCAAGAGAAAATCGAGGTAACCGAACAGGAGGTAGACGCCGAGTTTCAAAGGATGGCTGAGCGGGGCGGCAAGTCGGCTCCGGCCATCCGGGCACAATTCGAAAAGGATCAACGCCTTCAGGCACTTAGGATCTATTTGCAGCAGCACAAGGCGCTTGATTTCATCTTCCGCAATGCTAATATTAGCGAGGGGTGAGTCATTGGCACTAATACCTATGGTGGTGGAGCAGACCAATCGCGGCGAGCGCGCCTACGATATCTACTCCCGCCTACTCAAAGACAACATCATATTCCTGGGTACGCCGCTTGACGACAACGTCGCCAACGTTGTCACGGCGCAGTTGCTGTTCCTCGAGGCCGAAGATCCGACCAGGGACATATCGCTCTACGTCAACTCTCCGGGCGGCTCTATATCGGCCGGGATGGCAATCTATGACACCATGCAGTTTATCCGGCCCGATGTGACAACCATCTGCATCGGCCAAGCAGCCAGCATGGCTGCGTTGCTCCTGGCTGCCGGAGCTGCGGGTAAGCGCTTTGCGCTGCCCAACTCCAGAATCCTGATACACCAGCCCACGATGAGCGGCCTTTCAGGCCAGGCGACCGACATCGATATCCATGCCCGGGAAATTCTCAGATTGCGCGAGTCAATGAATAGGATTTTATCCCGCCATACGAAGCAACCTGTGGAAAAAATCCAGAGTGACGTAGAACGCGATTACATCATGACGGCAGATCAGGCCAAGGAATATGGTATTGTGGATCAAGTAATCTCCAAGAAGGAATAGCTGGGCGGCGGCTCGAGCCGGAGGTTTCAGTTGAGAAAAGACGACGAACGCGACGACATCCTGCGATGCTCATTCTGCTCGAAGAGCCAGAATGACGTGAAGAAGCTCATCGCGGGACCTACGGTCTATATCTGCGATGAGTGCGTCGACGTCTGCAATGAAATCATCGCCGACGATGTGGTGACGTCCCCGATAGGCGACAAGCTGCCGAAACCTTTAGAGATCAAAGAGTTTCTCGACCTCTACGTCATCGGCCAGGAGATGACCAAGAAGAAGCTCGCGGTTGCGGTGTACAACCATTACAAGCGCCTCGAAATCTCGAAGAAGCGAAGCGACCTGGAATTGCAGAAGAGCAACGTGCTTCTGATGGGCCCAACCGGGACCGGCAAGACCCTTCTGGCGCAAACGCTCGCCAAGATGCTGTCGGTGCCGTTTGCGATCGTCGATGCTACCACTCTCACGGAAGCCGGCTACGTGGGCGAGGACGTCGAGAACATCATCCTCAAGCTGCTCCAGAATGCCGGCGGGGACAAGGAGAAGTGCCAGCAGGGTATCGTTTATATCGATGAGATCGACAAGATCGCCCGCAAGGACGAGAACCCTTCGATCACGCGCGACGTGTCGGGAGAAGGGGTGCAGCAGGCTCTCCTCAAGATCCTGGAAGGAACCATTGCCAACGTACCCCCGCAGGGAGGCCGCAAGCATCCTCATCAGGAATTCATCCAGATCGACACAACCAACATACTGTTCATCTGCGGCGGCGCTTTCGTGGGGCTGGACAAGATCATCGAGCGCCGAGTGGGCAAGAAGACCCTCGGATTCCTTACCGACAAAACCACGAAGGGCAAGGCTGCCATGCCGTCCAACATCCTGGATGTCACGCAGCCGCGCGACCTGATCAAGTTCGGCCTGATCCCCGAGTTTGTAGGGCGCCTGCCGGTGATCGGCTCACTATCGGAATTGGATCGCACCGCCCTGATTGAGATTTTGATCAAGCCGAAAAATGCCCTCGTGCGCCAATATCAGAAACTTTTTGAGTTCGAAAACGTCAAGCTCAAGTTCACGGACGACGCCATCGGCGCAGTTGCCGACCATGCCCTGGAACGCAGGATGGGCGCCCGGGGATTGAAAATCATCCTCGAAGATCTTATGTTGGACGTGATGTATCAACTTCCTTCCCAGAAGAAGGTGAAGGAGTTCATGATCACACGCGAGATGGTGGAAAACAAAGAAATTGTATTCACGCTGCTGGAGAAGGCCGGTTAATCGAAAGCATGGCAAACGAAGATCCCCTCAAAAAGACAGAACGCCTCCCGACGATCCCGATCCGAGGTGTGGTTGTGTTCCCGCACATGATGATCCCTTTTGTGATCGGACGCCCATCTTCTGTTCGCGCACTGGAATTTGCCCATGAAGGTTCCAAGCGGATATTCCTGGCAACCCAGATCGACGAATCCGTTGACGAACCCAAACCAAAGGACATTTACAGCATCGGCACGGTGGCGAACATTATCCAGAGCGTGAAGCTCGCCGACGGCAACATCAAAGTCCTGGTGGAAGGCGTCCAGCGGGTCCGGGCATTGCGGCTGATCACCGAGCCCGGCTTTTTCGTTGCGGATGTAGAGCTCCTCGAGGAGTCTTCGGTTGCCAGCGCACGCACTAACATCCTGGTCAAGCGGCTGCGGTCGGTGTTTGAGCAGTTTTCCAAGCTCAGCCACCATGTCAACTATGACGCGATCCTGAACGCGATGAAGAACCTGGAGCCTTCAAAGCTGGCCGACAACATCTGCGCGAACCTGCCGATCAGCGTGGAGGAAAAGCAGCAGCTGCTGGAGACCCTCGATCTGGCCGAACGCATCCAGAAGATCAACGAGATCGTCGAAGTCGAGATCGAGAAGATCAAGGTGGACCGCAACATCCAGGGGCGCGTGAAGCGCCAGATGGAGCGCGCTCAGAAGGAGTACTACCTCAACGAGAAGATGAAGGCGATCCAGAAAGAGCTGGGTCGCAAGGACGAGAAGACGGAGCTGGAAGAGCTCAAGAAGCAGGTCGAAGCTGCTAAGATGCCGAAGGACGCGCACGAAAAAGCCGTGAAGGAGATCCAGCGCCTGGAGATGATGCCGCCCATGTCGGCCGAGTCCACCGTTTCCCGAACCTATCTCGACTGGCTGCTGGCCGTGCCGTGGAACAAGAAGTCAAGGGAAATCCGCGACATGCGCTGGTCCATGAAAGTGCTAGAAGAAGACCACCATGGCCTGGAGAAAATCAAGGATCGCATCATCGAGTTCCTCGCCGTGCGCAGCCTGCTGAAGAAGCCGCGGGGATCCATTCTTTGCTTTGTCGGACCGCCGGGCGTCGGAAAAACTTCACTCGGAAAATCCATCGCCCACGCCACTGGGCGCAAGTTTGTGCGTCTCTCCCTCGGCGGTGTCAGGGATGAAGCGGAGATACGCGGACACCGCCGCACTTATATCGGGGCCTTGCCGGGGCAGATCATTCAGTACATGAAGAAAGCCGGCACGCGCAACCCGGTATTCATGCTCGACGAGGTCGACAAGATGAGCATGGATTTCCGCGGCGACCCGTCGGCGGCGCTGCTCGAAGTGCTTGACCCCGAGCAGAACCACATGTTCGTCGACCATTACCTCGACACCGAATTCGATCTCTCGATGGTCATGTTCATCGCCACGGCCAACGTGCTGTTCACCATACCCCGAGCCTTACAGGATCGCATGGAGGTCATCCAGCTCTCCGGCTATACGGAGCTTGAAAAGCTTCAGATTGCCAAGCGCTTCCTGGTCAAGAAGCAGTTGGAGGCCAACGGGCTCAAGCCCGATCAGATCGAGTTCACCGACGAAGGCCTGCTTGAGCTCATCCGCAAGTACACGCGCGAGTCTGGAGTCAGAAACCTCGAGCGCGAAATTGCTAATGTCTGCCGCAAGACGGCGAAGAAGATCGTAATCTCTCAAACCAACCACAACCGAATTACCCCCGAAGTGGTGGGGCAGCTGCTTGGCAAGCCCAAGTTCCGGGAGCAGTTGGTTAGCGAGACCAACCAGGTCGGCGTGGCTTGTGGGTTGGCCTGGACGGAGGTTGGAGGCGAGGTCCTCTTCACCGAGGCCTCCCTCATGGATGGCAAAGGCCAGCTCACCATGACCGGCAAGCTCGGGGAGGTCATGCAGGAGTCGGCTCGGGCCGCCGTGTCGTACGTGCGCACGCGCGCGGCTGCTTATGGCATCAGCAGAAACTTCTATCGCAAAATGGATTTGCATATTCACATTCCGGAAGGAGCCATCCCCAAAGATGGACCGTCGGCGGGAATCACGATCGCAAGTACAATCGTGTCTGTGCTGACCCGGATCCCCGTCCGCAGCGATGTTGCCATGACGGGAGAAATCACTCTGCGCGGCAAGGTTCTACCGATCGGGGGCGTCAAGGAGAAGCTCCTGGCCGCGCATCGCGCAGGAATCAAAGAAATCATCCTTCCAAAGGAGAACGAGAAAGACCTCCAGGATATTCCACGGGACATCCTGGAATCGATGAAAGTCAACCTCGTGGAAACCATGGACGAAGTTTTGCGGGTCGCCCTCGAGAGGCTCCCTGTTCCCCAGGAACAGGTGTCCGAAATGTCTGTCCGTCCGAACGAGAACATCGCGCATTAATCGTTTTGACGCCCTCAAGATGCATCTCTCGTGAAAATGGCTCACTCCGAACGGTAGGTGCTGAACGCAGTCTCACATGCGCGGGCGCGCATTCAAGCACACGAAAGATGAAGAACACTCAGATCGAGTTCATAGCCAGCGCGTTCTCGCCGCGCGACTTTCCGCCAGTGGGAATCCCCGAAATCGCCCTGGCAGGCCGGTCGAATGTCGGTAAATCGAGCCTGATAAACAAACTCATGGGAGTCAAGCGTCTTGCACGGACCAGTTCGACGCCGGGGAAAACACGGAGCGTAAACTTTTATCGCTGCAACGGCTCCTTCTTCCTCGTCGACCTGCCCGGATTCGGGTATGCCGAGGGGAAACACGGAAATCGCGAGTGGAAGCAGCTTGTCGAACGATACTTCGAACACCGTCCGGCGGTCGCGCTGGTGATCCATCTCGTGGACGCGCGCATGCCGCCCACGCCGCTGGACGTTCAGTTCGCAGAATGGCTGGAACAGTTGAAAATCCCCCGCCTGGTTGTCGCGACCAAAGCAGACAAGCTGTCCGGCAATCAGAGGGCTGTACAATTGCGCTCCATGTGCGAGGTATTCGCCGAGGTGCCGGTGATCTTTTCTTCTGCGGTCACCGGAATCGGATGCAAAGAGATTTGGAACCGGGTGGTCGAAGCCACCCAATATCAATAATCCCCGAGAGAAATCCCCGAGAGAGTAACCTTGATCGCAACCTGCTGGAACCTCTCCCCCCTGGAGGGAACTCATGCCTGAGACGACGCAACGTCGAAACAACACCACGAACAGCAACGGCCGCGAAAACGGCCATCTGAACATCCGCGACCTGAAGGAAATGAACATCGCCGCCCTGACTCAGGTAGCCAAGGATCTCAACGTCCCCGGCTGTACCGGAATGCGCAAGCAGGAGCTGATTTTCCAGATCCTGAAGGCACAAACCGAGCAGAGCGGATTGATCTTCTCCGAAGGCGTCCTGGAGTGCCTGCCCGAGGGATTCGGTTTCCTCCGCGCCCCCGATTACAACTACCTGCCGGGGCCGGATGACATCTATGTTTCCCCTTCGCAGATCCGGAAGTTCGACCTGAGGACTGGCGATACCGTCTCGGGCCAGATTCGGCCCCCCAAGAACGGTGAGCGCTACTTCGCTCTAATCAAGGTCGAGGCGGTGAATTTTGAGCACCCGGATGCGGCGAAAGACAAGATCTTCTTCGACAACCTGACGCCGCTGTATCCGCACGAAGCCTTCAAGCTCGAAACCACGCCCGACAATCTCTCGGGACGCGTCATGGACATGCTTGCGCCTATCGGCAAAGGCCAGCGCGCCCTCATCGTCTCGCCGCCCCGCGCGGGCAAGACCATGCTGCTGCAGTCGATCGCCAATTCGATCTCAAGGAACCACCCGGATGTGGTTCTCATCGTGCTCCTCATCGACGAGCGCCCCGAGGAGGTGACCGACATGCAACGCTCCGTCAAGGGAGAGGTGATCAGCTCTACCTTTGACGAACCTGCCTCGCGACATGTGCAGGTGGCGGAAATGGTGATGGAGAAAGCCAAGCGCTTCGTGGAGCACAAGCGAGACGTCGTGATCCTGCTCGACAGCATCACGCGTCTTGCCCGCGCCTACAACACGATCGTCCCTCCCAGCGGCAAGGTTCTCTCCGGCGGCGTCGACAGCAACGCCCTGCAGCGGCCCAAGCGGTTCTTCGGGGCCGCCCGGAACGTGGAGGAAGGCGGCAGCCTTACGATCGCCGCGACTGCCCTCATCGATACCGGCAGCCGCATGGACGACGTCATCTTCGAGGAATTCAAGGGCACCGGCAACATGGAGCTGCACCTCGACCGGAAACTCGTCGACCGGCGCGTCTTCCCTGCCATCGATATCAACAAGTCCGGCACGCGCAAGGAAGAGCTCTTGCTGCCCGCGTCAGATCTCAGCCGGGTCTGGATCCTGCGCAAAGTCCTGAACCCGCTCTCCGTCACTGAAAGCATGGAGCTGCTGTTGGAAAAACTTTCCAAGACGAAGACTAACGCGGACTTCCTCGGCGCTCTGTCCACCGGCTAAGGATAAGGACGATTCAGCTTGGTTCCCAAGCCGGCCCGGGTTTCGTTGGCTACAGCCGCGAGGCACTCGCCGATCGCCATTGCGGCAACTTGGGATATTGAGATGGCGCGGCTCGACGGCGAAATCGCCGGCGCGGAAATCCATCGCCGTGATCGGACCTTATGCCGAGAGGGCGGTGACAGGCGGGGGCGGCAGCTCGCGCGCAGTGCCTCTCTACACCGTTGCGCCGGTGGATGGCATCCAGAAGCGCGCAGGCGCCAATGTCCGAGTCAGCTTCTCCGATGGAGCCGACGCAGCGAAGGCCGCAGCTCTCGCACGCGAGGCCGACACAGCCATCGTGATGGTCGGCGCAACAGACACGGAGGGCATATTCGTCGGCTATCGTCACTACGACGCAAAGGGCGTCGAGCCGCTCTTCCCTTTCGGCTTCGGGCTGTCCTATACGAAGTTCGCCTACCGAAATCTTTCGGTCACGCTGCACCCGTTCCATAGTGCGGATGGCTCTGCTCGGGCCGCAACGGTGGAGTTCGAACTTGCAAACAGCGGCACAATGCCCGGCGCCGAAGTTGCAGAGGTGTACGTCAGCTTCCCTTCAACAAGCGCAGTGCCGCAACCGCCGAAGCAGCTCAAAGGATTCCACAAGGTAGCCTTGCAGCCGGGCAAGGAGACACACATAAGGCTCACGCTCGACGTGCGGGCATTTTCCTATTGGGATGTGCCACACCACGGCTGGGCCGTCATGCCAGGAAGGTATGAGATTCTCGTCGGCTCATCTTCGCGCGATATCCGCCTGCGCAAGAAGCTGGAGATCAAGTTCGTCGACGCTCAGAAACAGTGAGCGACCACTGCCAAGCTGGCTGGGAATTCCGGCTGGGGCTTTCGCAGGTGTACGGTTCGGACGTTCCGCGATCACAAGCTGGATGTCAGACGGAGTTCTCCCTGCTAGCGAATCTCGACGAGCCGCGTCGACGCGACAACCTTTCCGTCGATCCCATCCTGCACTACGCCGCGCAGCCGATAAGTCCCGGGAGGCGCCGGAAGCCTGAGGAAGCAAACAGAATCATCCGTTTTCCCGGCATGTGGCCCATATAATCCACGATGTCCTCGATGGTGCCCAAGATGGCGCTGGAGGTCATGCGTACCTGCTCCCAGATCTGATCTGCTTGGACCTGTACGCCCCTTCTGACCACGTCCGGCGAAGTCTTGCAACCAGGGCCTGGGGAAACGACCAGTCTCCCTCCGACATTCCTATAGTTCGGATTGCAACCAAAGCACCGCAGCCCCTCGGCAACTTTGATCTCCAGTGTCTCCCCCTGATCCCGATTGTTGGCGATCACGTAAGCGTCGTAAGGCGTGATCGTGGGACATAGGCCACCGGACGGAATGCGGGAGGTGAAGTTCAACTTGTCGATGGCTGCGGTCAGTTTCGACACGTCGGTGCTGAACGGGAGGACTTGCTGCCCGGATATGGTGAAGATTGCCACACGGTCGCCGACTGCCAGTCCCTCCTTCACGAAGTGCTTGGCTGCCAGTTTCACCGGCGCCAAGTCGGCGAAGGGCGTGCTGATATCGTCGAAGAGGAGCGCGACATATCGCGGTCGGGCATTCGGATTTATAGGGCCGACATCGACCGGTTTCTCGCGGACGGCTGCCGCAGTAACAGCCGAAGTGAAACTCTCGACGGAGAAGGCGGTGATCTCCCGCTTCTTTCCAGCGTCTTTCTAGAGGTTCCATACCCCGGGGATGGGGGACTTGCAGTTGCGGCACTTGCCCTTCAGAAGGAGGACCTCCGCAACCAAGTAACCATTGCGCTTGACCACAACCTGGTGGCACTTAGGGCAGTAGGTGCTCTCCGCTGGGTGGCCCGGAACGTTGCCGATATATACATAATGTAGCCCCTCGGCGTCGGCGGCGGCTTTGGCGCGTTCGAGGGTGCTGATAGGCGTCGGCGGCAGGTTCTTCAACAAATAGTCCGGATAAAAGCGAGAGAAGTGCAAGGGCACATCCTGGCCCAGCTCCCCTTTGATCCAGCGGGCAAGGCTCTTGAACTCCTGGTCGCCATCGTTCAGGGTCGGCACCACAAGGTAGACGATCTCCGTCCACATGCCTTGCTTGCGCATGGTAACCAGGGCGTCGAGCACAGGCTTCAGCTCGCCATTGACCACTTCCTTGTAGTACTTTTCCGAGAATGCCTTTAAATCGACTTTGATGGCATCGACTTCGCGGCACAGCTTTGTTAAGGCCTCCTGATGAATATAGCCTCCAGTCACTACTACGTTCTTGAGACCCGCAAGGCGTCCGGCGGCGGCAGCATCTCTCATGTACTCGTAATAGACCACCGGTTCGGTGTATGTGTACGCAATAACTGGACATTTATGCTGCTTGGCCTGACCGGCAACCTGCTCGGGAGGAAGGAAAACAGCTTCGACCTGCTCCGGCCTGACCTGTGAAATCTCCCAGTTCTGGCAAAACTTGCAGTTCACGTTGCAGCCGACGGTGGCAATCGAGAAGGCAGTGCTTCCCGGGAGAAAATGAAAGAAGGGCTTTTTTTCGATCGGATCCACGTTTGCCGCCACGGCGCGGGAGTGGACCAGTGTATAGTAAGTGCCGCCGCGGTTCTCGCGCACTCCGCAATAGCCTCGCTCGCGATCGTCAATGACGCATTCTCGGGGGCACAGCTTGCATTTGATCTTTCTGTAAGGCTGCTTCTCGTAAAAGCTCGCTTCAGCCACATACTTGCCGTCATCCGCAGCCAGAGACGACGCAGCGTGCGGCGGCATCATGTATGCCGCCTCGCAAGCAACGGCCAGACAAGGCAGCGACAGGGCCTTCATAAACTCGCGTCGATTCACCGTGCTTGGATCTGGAAATGGATTCTCATGATTTGTCATCTGCTAACCCTGTACCATTATGCCTCTGCCACCTGAATCTTTGCGGGATCGCAGGTTCCCAAGCGATGGCGCGCGTCGGCCGCCGTCGCGATATAGGTCGGCTCGCGTTTCAGATTCCGCAGCGGCTCCAGGCGTTTCTCGGCCCGCTTCTTCTCGATAATCTGCCAACCGGTATAGTCCAGCGCCACAGGATCCGTGCCCACAATCAGTCCATTGTAAGGCCAGGTCCACTGGGGCATGAAGGAAGGTCCTCCCTCGTACTGTGCCGTGATTGCATCGCAGATGGTCAGCCGGACCTTTTGCCGGATCGCAGGAAGCATATTGACGTCGGCCACGTAGGGGTCCCCTACGTTGATATGGTATTTGTTCGGGTTGTGGATGGCGCCGAACAGGTTCTTCAGTGCCCCGGTGAAGCCGGCGATCCCATGGTCCTTGAGCACCGGCAGGTTGATCACGGCATCGCACACTCGTGTGAGCGTGGTCGAGATGAGGCTCCCGACATTCCCATAGACCGCAAGCTCTTGCTCATAGCCGCTCGTATCGTTGCCAAAGCAGCGGATGCCCGAGCCTCTCTCGGCGATGCGAAAGCCGGCGCTCTCGAGATCGGCATTCAGTCGATCCCAGATCACTATGCTTCGGATGCCTGCTTGCTGGAGCCTCTCGCAGATGGCGTCGACAAGTTGCGGGTTCGTCGAAATACCCCTGCCCGCGAGGCAGTTCACCTTTAACCCCACCACATCGCCCGGACGCGCCACCTGCTTCCATGCCTCCAGCGGGTTGTCCCGATTGTAAAAACCCTGGAGCGCCCGATCCAGGATCTTCAGCAGCGAATCGTGCGCCGGGCCCGATTTCGTTCTCTGGAGCTGCTCGTCGCGAGCGATTACGATTCTGGATCTTCCTGCTTGCGTGGCCCGGCCCTGCGGAAATAGTTCGATGCCGGTGGAATTCCATCCGGCTGCCAAAGTCGAACCGGCCTGCAGACTTGCCTTCAGGAAGGCACGGCGCGTCGTCTTTTCTGAGGCCCCGATCATGATTGCCAAACGCTTCTACACAGAATCCGTGCAGACATTATAACAAGGCCAGCCGACGAGCCAAAATCTGTTTTCCGTACAGCAGGTGAGAAACTGCTCCCAAAAATGCAAAGAGCCGGGAGATCGTCCCGGCCCTTTCGGTTTCTTTCAGTCAGCAGATGAGTTGTCTGTGAGCGGCGTCGTCAGGGAGATTGGCGGATCGGACGAAGTTCATCAGGCGTGAGTTTGCCGTCGCCGTTCTTGTCCAGCGCAAGCAGCGCAGCCATAAACGGAGGTGTGGGCCTCGCCGGAAGTTGTCCGCTATTGGTCCCGGCCGCAAGCATGCCGCGGCCTTGCCCCCTCATGCCAGGACGCTGTTGCGCGAATGCAGCGAGCGCTAACACGGCAATCGCTAAGCCTACTAAGACTGCTTTCCCTGTTTTCATAGCCTGACCTGCCTTGTTCATTTCAGTTTCGTGCCGGCGTTGCGCCTTTGGTTTCCCTGTAGAGTCGGCGCCTGATGCACCGGCATTCCATACTAGTATACGCAAGCCTCGATCGCCTGTGTGTTAAAACACCTGCATAATTGTAAAGCCGTTGTAAAATGTGCCTTTTTACGCCGCTGCCGTGTCCGCAACGAGGAATCAGCAGCAGCGGTCGCGGCGGCTGCAAAAAGTGATTGAATTGCGCGCGCGATAATGTTTTCTTAGCAGCCGCGGTGAGGTGCTCTTTCTGCAGGGAGGACCTTCTTGTTGCGTCCTTTGTGTTCAATTCGCCACGCTGGTTTTGCGAGCTCGGTTACTCTATTCCTTGTTGCTGCTCTCGCTTGGTCCCAGTCTCCAGAAGGCCCGGCGGCGAACCCCGACCCGCCGGGTTCGATTCCGCATATCCTCGAAAATCACACAGACCAACCTGTATCTTTCAGGCCGGCACTCTCGAACACGCCCAAGGCAGAGACTCCGACGCCAAGCAACGCGACGAACGACTTCTGCCTCTATTGCCATGGCAATCCCACCGTGACGATGACCTTCCCGAATGGAGAATCTCTCAGCCTGTTCGTGGACCAGGGAGCCTTTGCCCTCTCGACTCACGGCCGCAACCACATGCCGTGCATCACCTGCCACGCGCAAAATCGGAGATATCCCCATCTCCGCGTCACGGCAGTGTCCCCTCGCGAACTATCTCGCCGTATCGTCCAGGAAACCTGCTTTCACTGCCATCAGACGATTTACCAACAGTTCAAGGAAAGCGTCCACGGCAAGGTACTCGTCGAGGAAGGTAACCTCGACGTTCCTGACTGTTCTGACTGCCACGGCATTCACAACATCCGCGAGCCGCACTCCGTGCTCTTTCGCATGGAGTTGGCCGATGTTTGCTCCCGCTGCCACACGGACCCGATCCTGGCCGCCAGATACGGCATGTCGGACAACGTCAGCCGTGCTTACTTGAACGACTTCCATGGCGTGAGCGTCCGTCTCACCCGCGGGCGCAGCCCTGACGTCGCCAGCGCCAGGGCTGTCTCCAAAGCCGTCTGCTATGATTGCCATGGCAGTCACGACATCAAGAGGGTTGACAGTCCGGAATCACACGTTGCCCAAACAAGGCTCGTCGAGACCTGCCGTCGGTGCCATCCAGGAGCCGACGCCAGCTTTACAGCCGCATGGATGAACCACCTCACACCGGACCGCCAGCATTGGCCTCTTGCCTACTGGGTCAGCGTTACGTACAAGATCCTCATCCCCTCCATCATCGGATCGATAGTCCTTTACATACTCCTCGACTTGATTCGCGCGCTTGTCAGTCGCATTCGGCGCGGTCAAGGGCGGATGAATTTGCAGCATTCATCCCAAGACAAGTCCCTTTCCTTCGTTCGATTCACGCTTCCGCAGCGCATCGAGCATGCCGTGCAAATGGTCACCTTCTCCATGCTTGTCGTAACAGGTATATCCCAAAAATACAATTCCCACGCCGCCGCCGAAACCGTGATCCAGTTCCTCGGAGGAATCGAACGAGTGCGATTCCTCCATCACGTTTTCGGGGTCTTCCTCATCATCGAGGTGTTTTACCACGCAGCAACCATCGCGTATTCCACGCTGATTTGCCGGCGAAAGGCCTCCATGCGACCCAATCTGAAAGACTTGCGTGATGCAGTGCAGACGTTCCGATACCTCATCGGCCTGCGTGCCGAGCCTGCGCAGTTTCACCGCTTTGATTTCCGACAAAAGGCCGAGTATTGGGGGCTCGCCTTGGGAACGCTGGTAATGGTTGCGACCGGACTCATCATGTGGTTCCCTGTCCGGGCCAGCTCCATCTTGCCCGGCTCCTTCATCCCCGCGGCCAAAGCGGCTCATGGCGGCGAGGCGCTCCTCGCCTTCCTCTGCATTCTCGTCGGGCACATGTACAGCGCCCACCTCAGGCCGGAGGTCTTTCCCGTCGATACCTGCATCTTCAGCGGCAGAATGCCTGAAGAGCAGATGAAGTACGAGCATCCGCTCGAGTGCAAACGGCTCGTCGCCCAGGAGCCTTCCGAACCGGCGCCGGATCAAATCCGCCCGTGACGTGGCCGACAGGCTCGACCGGGTCGCGTGCATCTGCAGCCTTCGACCGTCTGCGTCCCCAGGTACGATTAACTTGGCAGTTGTACAAGCAAGACCGCACGCGCCCGGCATGTCTGCAGCGGGGCAGGTCCCCTATGAAGCCCCTGTATTTGCAGCTTCGAGTTGTTCCCCAGAGCCGCAATTGTGGCGACAGCTCGTTCGCCCGCCGAGCTTCCAAGGCTGAAGGAACCTGTTGACAACAGCAGCCGCCTAGCAGTCTAATTTCACTAACAAGGATCGCTCACTTAATAACCACGCCCGAGCAACTCGGGAAAGGAGGATCCATGAAAAGGTTATTCAGCCTCTTTGTTTTCCTACTATTCATCTCAATAACGGCTCTGGCATCCCAAACGGTTTCAGGAAGTTCATCGGCAGGAATGCAGCTAGTTCGGGACCTGAATTGCACGACCTGTCATTCACTGAAGGGCCAGGGAGCCGGCACGGCGCCCGACCTGGGAAAAACTGTGGCGAGGGACTACAGCCCTTCTTCTGTGGCCGGCCAAATCTGGAGTCACGCGCCCGCGATCTGGTCCCATTTGAAGCAGCAGGGCATCTCCTCCCCTCGGTTGACCGAGGAACAGGCGGCAGCTCTTTTCGCCTACTTCGCCTCGGCACGCTTTTTCGAAGAGTTGGCGGACGCAAGACGCGGCAAGGCAGTTTATCGAGATCTGCAATGCGAAGAATGCCATTCGACGGTGTCTTCCGGAGCATTGCATGGCAAAGCAGTTCCATCCTGGCATTCGCTCCAGGATCCCATCGCTCTCGCCTGCAACATGGTGAACCGGCCGGATGCCATGACCAAGGCGGCTGCCGGCGGAAAGTCCTCGCCGGTGCGGCTGACTTCCCAACAGGTGGCGGATCTGTTGGTGTACCTCAGGCATCAGCCGGAAACGCGCGGGCGAGAAGTTGTCTACTCTTTGCCCGCTTCTTTCCAGGCGGGACGCGCACTGTTCGAAAAGGAAGGCTGTGCCAAATGCCATGCCGGGAATCTCAGCCTCGACCGCTTTAAGTCGCGGCTCACCGTTCCCGGCTTCGTCGCCGCTATGTGGAACCACAACCCGCGTGTGAAGGGAGCGAACGCGGAACTGACCTGCGAGAACCTGACGACAATCGCCGGTTATCTGTGGGCCATTGGGCTCTTTGATGAACGCGGCGATCCCGCCCGCGGCCAGCGGCTGTTCACGAACCTGGGTTGTAGTTCTTGCCATAACGGCTCGAACAAGGAAGCGCCTGCCCTGAATGTGGCCCAGCGGCCGGAGCAGTGGCCATTCTGCGTCTACATTACTTTCGAGGTTTGGAACCACGGTCCGGAAATGCTGGAACGTATGCGCAGCAAGGGGGTCTCCTGGCCGCAGTTTACCGGCTTGAAGTTGGCCGACCTGGCCGCGTTTTTGCAGCAGCGCCCGGCGGCAGCGGGCTATTGAAGAGTGGAATCCGGTTTCTCCCGGATTTGGCCGGGATACAGTGGCGCTCCTATAAGTCAGTGGCAACGACAGCCATTGAAGCACGGGGCCGCCTATCGTTTAACGGCTGCTTAAGGTCAATGTCGTGGTTTCCAGGCCTGGAGCCGTGACCCTGAGCGATATTCTGCCCGCGACCTGTGTGGATCGAAGGATTGCCAATCCTCGGCCTTGATAGGCTTTGTGTACCCGGCCTTTACAGTCCTCGGTGTTGTTCAGGTCGCCATTGCCGATCCCGATGATTTCAGCGGGTCCCTCCAATTCAAACGTCAGCGACTGATCCGCGCCCGGGACGCGCACGCCCTGGGCATCCACGATGCGGAACTCTACGTGACAGATGTCCTTGCCATCCGCCCGCAGTTGCGTCGCGTCCGTCTGCAGTTCGATGCGTCTCGCGTCTCCTGCCGTTTTCAAGGTAAACTCACACACCGGCTTGCCGTTTCTGCTTCCCACGGCCTTGAGAATTCCCGGCTCATAGGGAACATCCCAGCCCAAGACACCCTCCACGGCATCCACGAGGCGCCTGGTCCCGATCGTCCGGCCATTAAGAGTCAGCAGCACTTCAGGGCAGTTCGAATAGCACGAAACGGCCACCGTCGTGTTGGCCGGCCAGTTCCAGTGTTCCTCACCTCTTGCTGCGCGCATTCTCGTTCCGCCGCCAGCCGAGGCGCAGAGATACACCATCGGCGTTTCGCTCCACAGGCCCTGCCGGAACCAGGCGTTGGGCTTCTTGAACCCGCACAGGTCCAGAAGTCCGGCGCCATTGGCTCGATTCGGAAACGCGCGCGCTTCACCCAGGTAGTCGATTCCAGTCCAGAGAAACTGGCCGGCCACGTAATCGTTGTCCCGGACCACGGCCCAGTTGCTGAATTGGTGGCCGTTTTCGCTGCCGAAAATGACCCGATTGGGATATCGTTTGTGATCCGCAGCATAACGGGATTCCTGGTAGTTGTAGCCGACGATGTCGAGCAGCTCTCCCAGCCCGACCGCATCCGACATCGCCAGGCTCGCCAGTGCCGCGGTCACCGGCCGCGTGCTGTCCAGCTTCTTGACGGCCTCGATCAGCGGTTTGGCGTGTTTGACCAGGTTCTCTGCCGGGGGATTCTCCGGGCGGTAGTTCTTCTCCAGCACGGGGTGAGAAAAAGGATCGTTGGGATAGTCAATCTCGTTGCCGACACTCCACATGATCACGCAGGGATGATTTCGGTCCCGGCGCACCATGTCCTGAATGTCGGTGACCGACCACTCGCTGAATATCTCGCCATAGCCGAATCGGCTGGGTACGCCCGCGTTCCAGCCGCTCACCCACTTGTTCTTGGGCGGCGTGAACTCGTCAAAGGCCTCGTCTTTGACCAACAAGCCCAGCCGGTCACAAAGATCCAACAGCTCCGGCGCCGGTGGGTTGTGGCTGGTGCGAATCGCATTGATTCCCAACTCCTTTAAGGCACGCAGTCGGCGTTCCCAGACTTTCTCCGGAACCGCGGCGCCCAGGCACCCGGCATCATGATGCACGCACACACCTTTAAGCTTCACCTGCCTTTCATTGAGCAGAAACCCTTTGTCCGGATCAAAGCGGATCGTGCGAATTCCAAACGGCGTCGAAGTCTCATCGACTACCGTAGAATCGGCGGCCAACCGGCTCCTGAGCGTGTAGAGCACCGGCGAGTCAATCGACCATCGCTGCGGCCCGGCAACGGTTATCTCCTGGACCCATGTCTGATTCTTGTCGGCCTCTAACCTCCCCGGTGTGGTTCGGCTCGCCATCACGCGTCCATCGGCCGCAACAACTTCTGATTCGAGGACGAACGGTCTGTTGCGACCCGAGCCGTTCTTGATCGTAGTCTCGATGCGGACTACAGCTGAGTCCTCCCCGACTCTCGGGATCGTGACAAAGGCGCCCCAGTGGCCGATGCACAGTGCGTCCGTGATGCGTAAGCGCACATGCCGATAGATCCCAGAGCCTGTATACCAGCGCGAGTCTGCAAATCTGGAATGATCCACGCGAACGGCAACGATGTTGTCATCGGAACCGAATTTCACATGCGGTGTCAGGGTGCACTCAAAGCTCGAGTAACCATAGGGCCTGCCCCCCACGAATTGCCCGTTGATCCAGACCTCCGCATAGTCGTAGACGCCGTCGAACTCGATCGAGACGGTTTTCCCTTTATGCTCCGCATCCAGACGGAAGTGCTTGCGATACCACCCGAACCCGCCGGGCGCGTATCCGTTTCCGCTGCCGTAGTCGGCGCTGAACGGTCCTTCGATGCTCCAATCGTGCGGCAGGCTCACTCGCCGCCAGCCGGAGTCATTGAAGGCCGGCAGGGCGGCATTCGCAAAGTCTCCCCGGCTGAAAAGCCAACCTGCATCGAAATCGACGAGCGTTCTTGCAGGTGAAGACGCCGCACTGGCTATACTCTCGCCTCGACGCACCTCCTGATTGGCTGCTTCACCCACTTTTCCGAAATGGCCGTCAAATCGAGCGTCGGCACCGAACGCAAGCATGATCGTGAGCAGCAAGGCACGCGTCGGGATGGTCTTGCTTCTCTTGTTCGAATCAAGTGACATTGCGGCTCTCTCCAAGGTTCGTTGCATCGATTTCATACTGTCGAAATTAGTGACAGGCACCTTTTTTCACCCGGGATATCTCGATGGATGGATCGAAAAGCAGCTGAAAAAAAGTGCCTGTCACCAATTTCGCCTCCCCTGACCCTCCTTGACATCAATGAACATCGGACATAAAGTGGGCCTCAAGGCCAGACAGCCGATCCGAACGTCGTCACTAAACAGCAACCAGCTGCAAAGGCCAACCGGGTCCGGAGAAAGGAGCTACAATGACACGCAAATTCAAACCAGCACCGCACATTGCATTCCTCTCTTTACTAATGCTGGCCATGTTTCAAGGCGGACCTGTGCGCCAGATCAAGGAATTTGCGGATTATGTGAATCCATACATGGGCTCCATAAGTCCCAAGACCGGCGGAACCTCTCCGACCGTTCTCGCACCTCATGGTTCGGTGATATTGTCGCCCCAGTTTACTCCCGGCATAGGAGATAAGTACCTGGCCGACAAGATTTTTGGCTTTCCCGCTGGACCCGCATTGATCATGGCGAACGTCGGCGCGGTCAAGACAAATAACAGGGATAACGCCTCACGGTTCGACCATGACATGGAGACGGCAACCCCCTATTATTACGCGGTCCTGCTCGAGGATTCCAGCGTAAACTTGGAGTACACCATTAGTGACAATACGGTTTACTTTAGATTTACCTTTCCGCAGGCCGCCAGCTCCAACATTCTGATGAGCATGTCCCGCAATGCGTCCATTCAGATCATCGGAGACAGCGCCATAGAAGGATCCGGCGGCGGAGGTCCCCGTGGCGGTCAGGGCAATAGGGTTTTCTTTCGTGCAGAATTCAGCAAACCGCTCATGTCATTCGGAACCTGGATTGGTCAAAATATTGCCCAGGGATCGACAACTCAAGCGGGGGACGGCATAGGCGCGTTTATCAGCTATCCCACTTACAAAGGCGAGCGGGTAGAAACGAGGATGGGCATCTCGGCCGCGAGCATAGATGAAGCACGCCAACACCTGGCAAGGGAAATTCCCTCGTGGGGTTTTGAGGAAGCGAAAAACAAAGCCAAGGCCCGATGGAATCAGGCATTGAGTCTAATAAAGGTCGAAGGCGGCACCGAGGAACACCGCAGCACGTTCTATACCGCATTTTACCGAACCATGGGCAGAAAAGGGAACGTGTGGGATACGTACCGGTGCGCATATCCACTTCAAACCATGGTCGAGCCGGCAGAAAACATGAAAGCCATCCGGGAATTCGTCAAAGCTTATATAGATACCGGATGGTTGCCGAGTTCCAGTGCAATGATAGGACATCATTCGACTGCAGTGATCACAGACGCCTATCTGAAAGGTTTACGCGACTTCGATGTGGAGAAGGCCTATGAAGGCATGAGGAAAAACCACATGGAGGCTACGATGATCCCGTGGAGAGATCGGGGTCCCATAACGGAACTCGAAAGATGTTACTTTGAAAAGGGATTCTTCCCTGCCCTCCCCGTGAGGGAAGACGCCAAAATAGCAGACCTGGAGAAGTGGCGCGCGGATGTACGAAGACTGATCGGCGCTCAGATGCCCTACCAGATTACCTGGCTTCCCGAGGTCGGGGTCAAGGAATGGGTAAAGGGAGTCGATCCGTGGCATAGAAGGCAATCTGTGTCTGTCACTCTGGAACATAGCTATGACGACTGGTGCCTGGCACAGATGGCCAAGGCTCTGGGCAAGACTGCAGATTACGAGCTCTTTACGAGGCGGGCCCACAATTATCAAAACCTCTTTGACCCAAGGATCGGCTTGATGGCCCCGAAGACGGCGGACGGCAATTGGGTGGAGCCTTTTGACCCCAAGCTCTCCGGCGGTTTCGCGGGCGAGGCTTACTTTGCGGAGTGCAACTCCTGGGTCTATACCTGGAGTGTTCAGCACGATGTGCAAGGCTTGATCAATCTCATGGGTGGAAGAGACAAATTCACCGCGAAACTGAACGCCCTCTTCACGGAACAGTACGTCATGGACAAGCCGGCATTCTTGGGCCAATTCCCAGATATGTCGGGACTGATCGGCATGTATTCTCAGGGCAATGAGCCGTCATTCCATATTCCATACTTGTATAATTATGCGGGACAGCCCTGGATGACCCAGAGGCGTGTGCGGGAAATCATGAAACTGTGGTATAACGCCGGCCCCTTCGGCCTGAGCGGTGATGATGATGGCGGAGCTATGTCCTCATGGTACGTATTCAGCTCGATGGGATTTTATCCGGTGTGTCCCGGCCGTCCCGTCTATGATATCGGAAGTCCTATATTTGACAGGATTACCATCAGTGTAGGCGGCGGCAAGACGTTCGTGATTGAAGCCAGGAACGTATCGGATAAAAATAAATACATTCAATCCGCCACATTGAATGGGCGGCCGCTAAACAAGCCGTGGTTTGAGCACACTGACCTGATGAGAGGCGGCAAGCTCACTTTAGAGATGGGACCAAGGCCCAGCGAAAAATGGGGCAGTGCGCCTGAGGCTGCGCCGCTTTCCATGTCGCCTCCCGCAAAGTTCTGACACAGACTTGGCGTCCGATACCTGATTTTTCTCCCTATTCTGAATTCTCTAGACCGTTATGCGTGGCGTCACGTGAATCTTGTTCTCGTTAGAAGCAAGAAGCTAGGAGCCAGAAGCCGGAATTTTCATAAGCGCCGCCCATGCTGCTTTCCCGAGGTGATGTCATGCAAACAGAGCGACCAAAGGAAAGTCGTTATTACCTGATCCTGGCGCAGGATTTGGGCTGCGGCCAGACGGATCCGCTGATGAACTCATTGGAGGAAGTCAGTCGCCCGTTGAACGCATATGCGAGAGCCATTCTGGCTTCCGGCTCCTGACTTCTGGCTTCTCATATCCCGCCGCTTCTTGGCGGGATATCAAGGGCGCAGCCCTTGACTAGCTCTGTAGTCGGACTCAGGAACGGCCGATGTGAAGTGATAGAGCATCGCTTGTTCGTCAGAGAAGGGAAGTATTTCCGTGCCGCCAACGGTCTGCCCTAAGTGTGGATTTCATCAGGATGGGGGTGAGGAGTGCCGGCGGTGCGGCATCGTCTTTGCGCGCTATCGCACGTCGGCGCAGGCCGCCCGGCCCCCGATCTACACGAAGCCGCGCGAGTTTCCTGATCGGGCGCCGGCCGGCGTGCTTCGTCGTTGCTACCGCATCTTCCGCTGGGTGACACTGGCGGTGCTAATCATCATTCTCGTTTTGATCCTTCGTCCGTCACCGCCCCCTCAGATCGCCATTGCCCCCGACGCAGCGCAGCGTGCGGAAGTCAAGGTCCTGGAATTCCAGGCGTCGGCGCAACAAGGACGATCCGAGACGCTGGAACTGGACGAATCAGAGCTGAACGGATGGCTCGCCGCTAACCTAGCGATCCAGCAACCGAGAGATGCGACTGCTGCTTCAACCGAAATGGTGAACGGCGGTGTCATGTCACTGGCGAAGAAAGCCCTGGCGCCGGCAGCCAATGGCGGCCCCGCAAGCGCGCAAGAGCAGTCTTCTGTACGCGACGTCAAGATCGAGTTGCGCGGAGATTCTTTGCGGGCCTACCTTGCCTTCGACGTTTACGGCATGAACCTGTCGCTGGAGCTCGAGGGACGACTCCTGGTTCAGGATGGTCATCTGCGGCTTGAACCAACCCGCGGCAAGCTTGGTTCCCTCCCTCTCTTCGCCGGGGTGCTCGAGAGTGCGGTTCACCGACTCTTCGACTCGCCGGAAAGCCGTGAAAAATTCCGTTTGCCACCCTATATCGACGACCTGCGCGTCGCCCGGGGCCGCTTGGTCGTCTCCTCCCGTTAAGCCAAAAGCGAGCAGCAGTGCCTCGAAAGTACCTCTGATTGCAGATCAGTATCTGTCCCTGCCGCGTGCACAGGCAAGTCCGAAGCCGTAGTTACGAACGCGTGCGAAGGGTGCGTGTGCTCCGCGCCTACGGCACCGAGAGCTTGACGAGCTGTTTGCCCATGTTGCGCCCGTTCAACATGCCCATAAATGCGCGGGGCGCGTTCTCTATGCCGTCTACTATGTCCTCGCGATATTTCAGCTTGCCTGCCTGCAGCCATTCCGTCAGCTGCTTCAGCGCTTCGGGATAGCGGTCGGCAAACTGGGAAACAAGGAATCCTTCGGCGCGCGCCTGCTTGACGAGCAGGTGTGGAAGGAGTCGCGGTCCCATTTCGGGCCGTTCGAGGTTGTACTGCGAGATTTGTCCGCACACGGCAATTCTCGCTTTGGGCGCAAGAAGCCTGATAACCGCGTCGGAGATTGCGCCTCCGACATTGTCGAAGTAAACATCAATCCCGTCAGGGCACATCTCGTGCAGAGCTTCGAAGTAGTTCTCGATGCTCCGGTAGTTGAAAGCCGCGTCGAACCCAAGCTCGCCGACGAGGTAATTGATTTTCGCGTCGGAACCGGCCGTTCCAACCACACGGCAGCCCTTGATCTTGGCGATTTGTCCCACCGCGGATCCCACGGCACCCGCAGCTCCGGAAACCATCACGGTCTCACCCGGTTTAGGATGCGCGATGTCCAGCAAACCGAAATACGCAGTCAGGCCCGGCATGCCGAGAACGCCCAATGCGGTCGAGATGGGCGCTGTCTCAGGATCGATTTTCCTCAATCCGCTGCCGTCGGAAATCGCGTACTCCTGCCATCCCAGCATCCCTTCCACAATATCACCCTTGATGAAGCCTGGATGATTGGACTGGGTGACTTTTCCTACTGTCCCGCCCACCATCACATCGCCGATCTGGAGTGAACGGGCGTAGGATGATCTCTCACTCATCAACCCGCGCATGTAAGGATCGAGCGAAAGATAAATAATGCGAATAAGCATCTGCCCCGGCCCGGGGGCCGGAATCGGTTTTTCCGCCAAATCGAAATCGGACTCCCGCGGATAGCCTATAGGACGGGCTGCCAGGATTATCTGTCGGTTCATGGGCATGAGTCGGTTCCTTTCAGACGATGTGCCGAATCGTGTATCCCCTGTGCAACCATTCGGCGGGTTTTAGCCGGCTATTTCCGATTCGCGCCCTTTGGTTGCCGAGCCTGGAAGGAAACATTCGCCGTGGCTGCCGGACGCAGCAGGACAGGGGAATGCCCATCTCCACAATGTAGTCGCCCACCAACGCGCAACCTCGGAATAAGACAACGCCGCCGACGCAACACGGACCTGGCCGTTCTTGACGGCATTTACAACCGGCCCTATGCCGGGCGCCGAATAGATCCAGGTGAAGGTTCGGCCCAGTTGCCAGAGTTGATGCACGTCGCCGTTGCCGACCAGCGGCTTCGAGTATGCCGTGGCAACTCTGCGCGCGTGCTGGTTGAAATCGAGTCGCTTCGTATGAAAGCCGGAGATTTCAATCGCATCGAAAATCCCGATGTTGCGCTCGAGGCGGTTCCACAGACATTTGGGGCTGGGGAAATACGGGTGAGGCGCCACTACGAGTGTATCGGGACGAGATCGAACACGTACCTTCTCGAAAGTATTGAGATTCTCCGCCCCGGTCCGGAAGTTGTATACCAGTATGTGCCAGCGTCCCTCCATCGCAATCTCCATGCCCGGAATCAGAGTGATTCCCAGGCTTGCCGCATACCCTGAGAGATCCGTGGTCCAGACGTCCAAATTGTGACACGTGATTGCCAGAACTTCATAGCCGAGGCGCGCCGCTTCCGTTATCACCTCTTCAGCCGAGAAGGAGCATAATCTGTAATCCTTCGGATCCAGGCTGCAATGAGCATGCAGCTCTGCCTTCAGCCACCGTTCCTGCGCCTGGTTCGTGTCTCTCACAGCGGTTATCCTCCTCAACTTCGCTCCTGGCGACGGAATACCCGCTGCTGCCGCAGGGCCGGAAGACAATTCATTTCGGATAGGCATCTGGACGCATTCGACGAGCGCATGGTTAGCCGGATCGCAAACGCAGCTTCGGGCCTCGCCAACACCGGTTGCCGCGCCGCCGCGTGTCGCGGAGATAATGCTACCAATCGCGCGCGGCTTGCGCAATGCCGTTTCCCCGCTACCCGAAAAAGGAACCCCAATGAGCCGAGGTACTGCCTCCGTCCTGAGCCAAGCCTGCTGCGAGGAAAAAACCTTCGATGGCTGCATAGTTGGGGCGAAGGTCTCTCCCCAACGTCCGCATTTTTAGCAAGTGAGTAAGTTCCGATGGGTCCCCCTGTCGCGACCCGGAGTTCGATCGAGAGCAAACTCTAAAGTATCCAGTCCCTTCCGACGATGAAATGATTGTGGCTTGCCGAGTCCCTTGGCGACTCGAAGAAGTAAACCATTCATTCGGTGAAGGCAATGCGGACGAAAGTCTCCCAAGGCTTGTACATTCCCGCCCCAAAACTGAATCAGCTGCATATCCTGAAACAGATTGCCGCGGATCAGAACGTCACTCAGGCCGAGTTGGCAGAGCAGTGTGCGCTGTCAGTAGCCATGATCAACAATTACATGAAGGAACTCGGCGACCGAGGTCTCCTCGAATACAGGCGTAAAAACTCGAAGACCATCTCCTATCATGTTACCGCCGCCGGCAAAGAAGCGATCGACGCAGCCCAAAATGAGCTGCTTCAGGAGTTGAGCAAGCTCTTTGCGGACGCCAAAGAACAGATGCAGGAAATGATCATGAGCCAGGCGCGCGGCAATCTTCAGCGGGTGGTGTTGTATGGCAGTGGCATCCTTGCGGAGATTGCCTTTCACGCGCTCGAATCTGCCAGGATAAGCGTCATCGGCGTGTGCAGTGAAGATCCGGCCGAGGTCGGGCAAGAATGGTGCGGCAGAGAAAAAATAAGTCCTTCTCAGATCCGTTTCATGGCACCCGACGCGGTGGTCATTGCCTTGGCGCACAGATCAGAGGAGATTGATCGTGAATTGGCGCATCTGTGCGAGCGCGAAATCCATCTCATATACCTGGGGTGTCGGGCACCGGAAACCACTACTGCAGCAATTGAACAGGATTCCATTTGGTCTTCCGCAGCACTCAGATGACATAGATCGAAGCGGACTGGGCAGATGACCGTCCAGACTCCACGGGGGGCGGCGGCAACGTCTCCCTTCCCGAATTTTTCAACATCGGCAAAGTAACACCCGCTAGCGACAAGGTTGACCCGATACATGATAAACATGACCCTCCCCCATCGGCCTTGCAGCACGCGGCACTCGCCGATGAAAGCCGCAATCACTGAATGAACACCTGTGAGCGGCGCCATGGCGCAGACAGCAAGAACCTTTAAAGATCTCAACTCTTTGCGCCGATGAGAACACTGGCACCTGATGGCGGCCTGCGGCCCTCCATCAGTCGGAAACATTCAGCGAGTGAAATTGATGCGAGCCAAAAGCCCTGACAGCTCGAGCTTCCGTGCTCCCAGACTGAAGCAGCCGTGAAATGTGCTGCCGCTCGTCGGGGCGATGGCCAAAGGAGTTCATGCCTATGCAGTGGGTTCCTTCGCCTTCAGCTCCGAAATCAAGTCGGAAATACGTCATGCCTGCGCGGGAGCCGCCGCCAGACCGCGGATCTTCGTCTTGAACGGAGGGAGCTAGAGCATGTCTGCAAGCGGGAAGGTTAGTGTGGTTGTCCTGATGCACAACAATGTTCCCATGTCACAGCGTTGTCTGGAAGCGCTGTCGCAAGCCGTCGCCGATCTGGATCACGAGGTCATTCTGCTGGACAACGCTTCCACCGAAGACACCGAGCCAATACGCGAGTGCGCCAGTCTCTTCCAGCGCTTCAGGTTCCTCAGGAGCGACGAAAATGTGCCGTTCTCAGCTGCGAATAATCGCGGGGCGAGTGAAGCGTCGGGGCGCTGGCTGCTTTTTCTAAACAACGATGTCTTTGTGGGACGCGAGAGCATCAAGCGGCTGCTGGCGCCGCTACCTGAAGACAAGACGATTGGCATCACAGGCGCAAGGCTGCTGTTCCCGGACGAGAGGTCGGTCCAGCATGCCGGAATCGGCCAGATGCTGTGGGGGTATCCTTCCAATTATGGCGTCGGGGCAGGCCCGACAGATCCGCGGGTCCGACAGCGTTGCGAGCGATTTGCGCTGACAGGTGCCATGCTTTGTCTTCCTAGGGATGTGTTTCAAGAGGTCGGCGGTTTTGACGAGCGCTACATCTGGGGCTTTGAGGACATTGATCTCTGCTTAGAGATCAGATCCGCAGGACTGGGCGTAGTCTATGAACCGGAAGCCGTTGGCATTCACGTCGAGTCCGCGACACTCAAGGTTACCCAGAAGTGGGATTTGAATGGCAACTACCGGCTCTATCGGCAGAGGTGGGATCGCGTGCTCATTCCTGCCGAGCAGAGCTACGTGCGAGGATTGACAGACCGGGGAATCCGGCGTGTCGCAGTGTTTGGAACCGGAATGGCTGCCCGAGGCATGACAAAGGTTCTCGATGAGAACGGAATCCGGATTGTTGCGTTTACCTCTTCCTATACTACAGGCAAGGGTGAGGCGTTCCTTGGCAGACCGGTTATACCTTTGGCTGGCCTTAGAGAAGAGAGGTTTGACAGGCTGATAGTGGCCTCCCAGTTTTTCTTTGAAGTGGAACCAATGATCCGAGATTTTGATCCCATGCACAAACCAATCTATCCCCTCTTGATGTAAGGACTGGGTCGAAACTGTCATGGGTACCGATTCCTTCACGATATTCCACGTCATCGCGCAGTTGCGACTCGGCGCGGGACGCGTTGTGGCTGATGCAGCCATCGAGCAAGCTCGAGGCCGGGGGCACCGGGTAACCGTCTGTGTAAGCGCCGATGCAGACGAGCACTGGCGCACCGACCCGAGGCTCGTCTCCGAGTTGGCTCGTCACAATATCGCGGTTCGGACGATTGGTGACTTCTTCCACCGCCGCACGGATCTGCTTCACGAAGCAGCCGCGCGGCTGCGGGAGCTGCGCACAGGGAGCACCGGCACCGTCATTGTGCACGCACACACGGCAATGGCTGCGGCCGTGGGCCACTGGGCAGGGCCCGGCGCATTGATTGCGACCTGCCACGGATGGGGAATCGGCCGGACCGCCGAGATGGATCTTCAGGATTCCCTGGCCTACCAGCTTTGCGACTCCGTTGTAACCTATTCTCGCTACTGGGCAGATCGACTCGTCTCTGACTTGGCAGTGCCCAGCCCTGTGATTCTGCCCATGGGTCTTGACCTCGAGCGTTTCCCTCGATTACCGGAGAAGCAACGTTGCCTTTCAGATCCGCTACGACTGGTTACCGTGTGCGAGCTGACACCGCGCAAAGGTGTGGATTTGCTGCTCAACGCAATGCCGGCAGTCTGGGAACGCCGGCCGGAAGCTGAGTTGCACATCGTAGGACACGGGGAGTCCACGGCAGATCTGCAACTTCTGGCCGCGAAGCTCGACCCCGGAATGACGCGAGTGTTTTTTCACGGGGCGGTGCCGCATCCGTATGATCAACTGGCCAACTACGACCTGTTCGTCCTCGCGAGCCGATCCGACAACCTGCCGGTCGCCATACTCGAGGCGATGCTCGCCGGGCTTCCGATTGTCGCTACAGCAGTCGGGGGAGTTCCGGATCTTATTTCAGCAGCCGGGTGCGGCAGAGTCCTGCCGCCGGAGTCATCCGCGGCACTCGCAGAGGCGACCCTCGCCATGGCGGAACAAGGCCGGCGGAAACTGGCGGCTCTCGGCCGCAAAGGCGAGCGGTTCGGCCGCCGTCGGTTCGATGGGCGCAAAGCAAATTTGGAAATCGAGCGCATCTATCGCGCCGCCCTTCGCAGGGGGAGACGCAAGCGGCCGCACGGGCAATGAAATTATGTTGTGGCAAAGCTCATGAGCCTGTCATCGACTTCGAAACCAGATTCACCCCAGGTGCTTGAAAGCATTGCTTTGCCCCGTTCGCGGCAAGCCGTGCCCGGCCATCTGCATACGATCGTGACTGATCCCGAAGGAAATATTTACTACTCGGATGAGACTAACTGAGTTCTGGGTCCAGGAGCGCATTGAGCGGTGGCGATGGAAAGCCCCGGACCCCGGCAAAGTATATCAAGAGGCTGATCTATGTGTAACGGCCTCGCGCGATGAGGGCCTGGGACTGGCTCTCCTGGAAGCAATGTCCTATGGGCTTCCCACGCTGTCGAAACCGGTGCCGGGACACCTGGATTTCGCCGAAGACAACCGCAATACGAGGTTTTTTCGTTGGGAGACTGCCGGAAGCTCAGCGCAGCCTGTTGGGAACTCCATGATGACCCTGCATTGCGGGAGCGATTGGGAGCGCATGCCCGGAAAACGGTGCTCCATAGGTTTTCCTGGAATCAGACCATAGCTTCTTACGTCGAGGTTTATCGGCGGCTGTGGAGTTGAGGTATGAGTCTCTCTCGGCGTGGAAAATCTGCTCTGACGGTTTCGATTCCGGCATGGCCCCATTCGGATGATAGCAAAATCCTGCCGCCCTCCGGGCTGGCTGTGACCGGGAAATAATCAGGACATGGAACTACCCGCCACACAATCCTCATTTCCCCTGCGCTCGGTGGGCACGGTGATGCTCCCGCGCTTCGAACAGGACCCGGGACCCCTGCATACCTTATTGCAGGACGCGGACGGCAATATTTATTACACCGATGAAATCAACCACATTTTGGCAGCCTTGACCGCGGCCGGGGAGATACGTTGGCACCGAGGCGGACGTGGCAACGGGATGTGTGAATTCCATTACCCCAAGGGCATGGAATTGGGATGGATCACTGAGAATCACGGCAAAACCAGATGCATCGCAGTCTGTGACTCCTGGAATCGCCGCATTCAATTCTTTGATTTGGATGGCGGGTTTCTGAGCAGTTGGAAGGCGGCAGGGGAGCTTCCGTTTAGCGATGCGGTTGACATCCGCTTTCTCGACGCCAGCGGCGCCGACGAGGATCGTTCCTTCTGGGTTGTCCTGGACCGTGGCCATCACTGTCTGCTCGGGTTGGACTTGGCGGGTCTGCCGCTCTTCAGGATCGGTCAGCCCTTTTACGAAAATCTGGAACCCAAATGGCCAACGCCAAATAGCGTTGCGGCTGAGCCAAGACATCCGGTCGATCTGATCCGTGAATCCTCATCTTATGACCCTCTGTTCATGCCACTGAGGATCTTTGGCAGTTCCCAGGAAGCGCTCTTCATTTGGGAGCCGAACTCTCGACGATTGAAGCAGGTGTTTCTTGGCAATCTCCTTCCAGTCTGGATCGAACCGCCTGCAGGAGCGGAATGGATTGGTGCCGACGAAGAAGGATTGCTTGCCTTCAATAAGGCCACGAGTCTCATCAGCTTTTGCGATTTCAAGAGCAGGATTTGGCGATGCGCCCGGGTCGAGGGTGTGCCGGTGCCTGGGGGCTGCTCTACCAGGGAAATCTGGATGCAAAACGGCTCTCTCGTCCAACATTTTAGCCACAACCCCGATGCGCAAGAAAGCACAGCGCAGAGTGGGATCCCCAATCCGTGGGCGTTAGGCAGGCTGAGCGATGAGATGAAACGTGCGTTTCGTCTCGAAAATCCTCCACATGGTATTGCCGAACTGAAGGAAATAGTCTATCGCATGTACGCACTCGGAGAGAAAGCTCAGAATCTGAGCAATTTGCAGAGCCTCGACACAAGCGGACTGCAGTCGCTCCGTGATAACCTGCTATCGGCGCAGCCGCAGTTTTCGGGAATTCTGCTGGAAATGCGCGGATTCACACATACCCTCTTTCTGGCGCTTCTCAAGGTCCTGCAGATTCGATCTCTTCATCCGGCGATCACAGCCTGTGAACATTTCAAACGGGCAGTCGCTCCTCTCTTGGCCTCGACGCTGATGGTAAGCGATCTATTCGTCGAACTCCTTCGCTTCAGAGATCAGTGGATTCTCACCGCTCCTTCCAGATCGGCCCCGGCAGATGGCACCAAAGAGTCCACCCAACTGTGGAACATCCTGATGGAAGAGTTCGCAGCCACGCCTTTGAGGGCAATGGTCGAACTCGCAAAGTGGTCCTGGTTTGTGCCTGCCGCCGACGCGCTCATCAACATGCCTGATTCCAGGGTAAGGACACAGAAATCGGCGGATTCAAACGGATGCCCAGGGTTATTGCTTGCACCCCCCCATTCCCGCTCCCGCCGATCATCAGGGTACTTCCGAGAGTTGGACCGCATCTTTCTGGGCAGCACCAGATTCCCCTCGCCGGTGCGCCCAGCAGCGCTTGTTCGTTCCCAGGATGGGCATCTATTGGTGACTTTACAGAATGCTCATCAGGTCATGCGGTTGACTGAGCAAGGCGAAGTCCTGGGCACGATGGATACAGACCCTGCCGAGGGTAAGACGCTTCGGGAGCCCGCAGGCATCGCAATAGACGATATCGGTCGTGTGTGGATTTCGGAACCCCAGAACCATTGCATAAAGATCTTTGATCCCCGAGCACACCGGTTCCTGACCCTGGATGAGCTGGCTGGCATACCGCTCAATTTGAGGTACCCTTTTGGCATCCACAAGGCAGACAACGGCTCGATGCTCATTGCGGACACGATGAACAACCGCGTGCTTGTCGCCTCAACTTCGGGAAAGATCAGGGTTCTTTGCAATCGCGAGGGAACCAATCTTGGAGAGTTCCGGCATCCCATTTCCTTCTGCGCCACCAATTCCGAGGGAACCGTTTGGGTAGTGGACCTCAGAAACCATCGGTTGCAGAAACTGAGTCTCGACGGCGTCCCGCTTCAGGAAATCGGCGGGCCCGGGCTCGGCATGGGGCGGTTTGTGCTGCCTGAGCATTCAGTGATTTTTGAGGATGGCGTCTTAGTCGTAGGTCAGTGGGCCTGTATTAAGGCGCTGAAGGTTTTTTCACCCGAGGGAGACGAGCTCGACACTATTCACTTGGACTATTCTCCCCGGGGAATGCTGGTCCATCAGGGACGCCTGTTGGTGTGTTCAGGTTCTGGAGATCATATTTATGTCTACGAACGCACATGACGGACCTGATGGGCTCATCCAGTCCAACTATGAATCTTTGGCGCAGAGCAGCTCAGAATCTGAGCCACGCGCAAGTGAACGAGCGGACTGTTCCGTTGCGGGCGCCCTCCTTACTTTCCCATGAGACCGACGCCTTGGGGCGCCTGGCCTATCGCCACCCGGACGACTGCTCGGAACAAATATATCCGAGGCGACTCATCGAACTTCCATGAAAATCAGAGCCGTTGACACAATCCATGAATTCAAGGCCCACTTCGGTCTGGAGCGTGACGGAGCGATCTTGGAGACTGATTTGGATGTGGTCCGGAACGATTGCGATCTCCACGGGCGCAAGCGACGAGATGCCGAAGTGCTTTGCACGTTGGCGGCCAACATCAGCGGCTCGTGCCTGGATCTGGGCACCTCCCTCGGCCGCAGCGCCTTCAAGCTCGCCACCAACCTGCAGGATCGCGGCACTGTCTTCACGGTCAACATCCTGCCCGAGCAACACAACGAAGCCAGCGGGCAGTTGATCACGCACCTGTTGACCAAGGAGGAGATCGGCTCCTTCTTCCGTGGTCACGGCCTGAAGAATGTCACCCAAATCTACGCCGATACGGCTACATGGACAGTGCCGACGGAAATCCGCGACCTGGCCGTCGTGTTTGTGGACGCCGCACATGACACCGAGCGCGTTTATCAGGATTCCAAGAAACTCTATGACCTCGTCCGCCCGGGCAGTTATATTTGCTGGCACGATTTCTCACCAGAATGCCGTGCCAAATATGACTGGGTGGATGCGGTGATGCGCGGGGTCGAGCGGTTTGCGGCCGAAACAATTCCCGACGCCGAGATTGTCCATCTGCATCACTCGTGGATGGGCGTATTGCGCAAACCGGCCGCCAGCGCCAAGGTGCGTGTGGGCCTGGTGCTTGAACGGGCATTTCATGTCCAGAACCGCTGGACAAGCATCACCACTCCGCCCCTGATTAACGGCATCCTGAACCGCTTCGACATCTGTTGGATTCAGAATCAAGCCGACTACGAAAACTGTTTGGGTGACGTGGATGTTCTGCTGTCCGTGGAAGCAGGCTGGGGCGCACCAGTGCTCGAACTCACCCGTACGCCCGCCTTGAGGGAAAAACTCCAGTCCATGGCGTCGTACATGTTCTATAGCGACCCCCACGATAAGAAATGGCGGGAAGATTACGTCTTGAACGGCCTCGATTTTGTGCTGGCCTTCTATGACGCGCCAACCCGCTATCATTTCCGTCATCTGCCGGCTGAACGCCTGGTCCATTTCCCCTGGGCCATCCCGGACCACTGGATTGGCCGCAACCCGCTGGCTTACCGTGGGACACTCCAACTCACGGTTTTCGGGGCCAGCGAGCATGAAGCCTATGAGCTGCGCAATTGGTGTCGCGGCTTCCCTTTCGTTGAATCCTGCGCAAACAGCGGCTGCGAGAACAAGGTCATGACCGACGAGGACTATCTCCGCTGGCTGGCCACCAAAGACGCCCTCATCGCCGCGGGTTCAGACGACCCGCGCTACCGCCTGACCACACCTAAATATTTCGAAATCGCCGCCATCGGTGCGCTCCTTTTCGCGCAGGAAACGGACGACTTGGAAGGACTGGGCTTCCGGCATCGCGACAATTGCATTGTGTTCAACCGCTCGAACTTTGAGACGCTGGCCCGTGACTACCTGCACGCACCCGGGGAGTATCTGGACATTCGCAGCCGCGGACGCGAATTGATCCGGCAGCGGCATGCCTTGTCCGTGCGCCTGGATTTCCTGGAAAATCACATGAGAGAGAATATTGAAATAAAGAGACAGTCTTCAGGCGGGCGCCATGCCACCATCCAACCCGGGACCGGCGGAAAATCGTTATCCAAAACTGACGTGCCAATCCGTGACGCCAGCCAAACCGACACCGATTTCGAGAAGTGGTTCACACCTGTTTGCGTCTCGGATATCCTGGCCGAAGCCCGCCGTGAGCCATTGAACTGGCGGGGAAGCCCGCTGGCTTGGGAAGTATGCCATGAAATTCTGGCGTTCCAGCGATTCAGCGGCGGCAAGTATTCGGCGGAGAAGCTGATTGAGCTTTCGAACAACCGATACCAGTTGATGGACCACATCTGGCCCGGTGGCACCCCCAGCAGGGAACAACTGGACGAGTTCTACGTCCGCAGCGCTGAGATTGTGCCTTTTGGCCACGGCGTCTTCCAGGCTGATCACAACGTGGCCGAGCGGCGGCGGAACTGGCTGCGGCGTGTCAACATGCTCGCTCTATTGCGGGGCTTGGGAGTGGATTCAGTGCTGGACTACGGGGCCGGAGGCGGGCACACGAGCCTGCTGGCCAAGGCGATGGGCTTCACGCGCGTGGTTCATCATGAGTATCCGGTTTTTCATCCCTACGCGCTGTGGCGGGCGGGATGCATCGCGGGAAACGCGGCAGGTCCAACCCCGGAGTTTATCGTCACAGACGCCTCCCGGCCCTTGTCGCTGGCCGACCCCGCACAGGCCATCCTCTGCACCGATGTGGCGGAACACGTTTTTTCGCCAGACGAGATGCTGGAGCAAATCCGCCGCGCTCTCCAGCCCGGCGGCTACCTCGTCTGGGTTTCGATGTTTGGCCAAGGCATCTCCTGCCACCTGCACGGGCGCCTGGCCGGCAAAGAGGAACGCTGGCTCTCCAGGCACGGCTTCACACGCCTCGGTGACCTGCCGTGTTCGTATCAGGGATATACGGGATTGTTCCAGGCGACGCCCGCAAGGTCCGTCGCGCGTAAACCATCCGCGCCGCCAGCATTGAAGTTTTCGACAAATACCACACTGAAACCCGGACTGTTGGGCAACGATTTTGTCCCGCGTGTCCCCAAAGCAGAATCATCTGCGGCCCCGTCCCAGCCTGCACCGGCGCGCGAGTGGCTAACCGACTTCCTGCAATTGAGCCAGCGGCCGCAGGCGCCAGTCATTCTCGACGGCGGCACCAACCGTGGCCAGATACTCGACCGCATGCTGGCGGCGATGCCGGACGCGACCTTCGTTGCGTTTGAGCCTATCCCTGCCCTTGCAGCGGAGTTGCAGCGGAAATATGCCGCCCATCGCAAGGGCCGTGTTGAGCCGGTGGCCCTTGGAGCTTGCAACACCCGTCGGTGCTTTTATGTCAACCGTTACGATGAAACCTCCTCCTTCCTGCCGCCCTCCAAGCAGAGTGCTGATCGCTTGATTATGGCACCGGTGGATCGGATCGAGGTACCGGTCTTGCGTCTGGATGACTACTGTCGGGCGCACGCGCTCCACTTGATCCACTTCCTGAAACTGGATCTTCAGGGCTTCGAACTGGAGGCATTGAAAGGCGCGGAAGGAGTGTTGAACCAAGTGCTGGCCGTCTTCGCGGAAGTGCTCTTCGTGCCGCTCTATGACCGACAGGCTGAGTTCTGCGAGTTGGATGCGTTCCTACGTTCAAAGGGCTTCCGAGTCTTCAACATTTACAACCAAGGTTCGTCCTCGGTGACCGGGCAGCTCTTAGCCGCGGATGTCCTATGGGTGAACGACCGGCTCCTGCCCTACGTCGCGGCTCGCGAGCCTTGGGAGAAGGAACTCGAGGATCATCTCTCAGCCCAAGCCGCAGTCCAGGCTCGCGCCGAGCAACCCGCTCGCACTACGGAGGTCGTAGGCTTCGATTCGATTGACGATGCCATCGAGAGAACCCGCTACTTACCTTGCCCACGATGCGGATCGGCGGTAGACCGGCCCGATCTGAGCGTGAATGTCTTTTGCATCCCGGCCCTGCAATCCCCGGCCGCGGACGCGGCATCACAAGGCAAAACCTTCACCAGCCCCGCCGAACTCTACCTCGCCAGCGCCGACCGCATGGATCGCGTATTGCCAAACCTCGACCGTTTGCGCCGGGAACTCGCGCCTGCCGTGGACACTTACGCCACCGTGATCGGCGGCTTGTCCGGGTTGAATTATCTGACTGCGTTAACTCCGAAACGGATCATCTTCTACGACATCAACCCGGTCGCGCTGGATTACGCGCGGTTGATGGTTGAACTCATCCGGCTCACGACCAGTCCCCGGGACTTCATCAGCCGGGTGTTCAGCCGGTCGGTGACGAATTTTCTGGCCGAAACCGGCGAGCTGGACCTGACCGTGGCCAATCAGGAACGCTATCTCTCGCGCCCCGTGGAGGAGGCGCTTCTGGCCGGCACGCTCGCCCGTTTATCGCCGGAGGGTCGCAAAACTTTCCAAACTTTCGTTCAGCCGCACATGGCGGGACATACGCTGGACGGCGTGCGCAACTGCCGGCGGCTCCTGCCGTGCTGGCCCGAAAACGAGCGTGTGCCCGTGGGCGGCGGAGCGGCTCTTGGCTATGACGAGGCCGGTCAGTTGGTTCCCAACACTAACACATTCTTCTACGGTCTCGGCTGGCTCGAATCGCCCGAGTCCCTTGCCCACGTGCAACAGGTGCTCGCTCAGGCCACGCTGAACTTCCAACAGTTCGACCTGTTGAACCGCGACCTGCCTGAGCTGGCTGAGTTGTCCGGCACGTTCGTCCTGCACGTGTCGAACATTGACGATTGGTTCCCGAATGAGTTCCCCCAGTTGGTCCAGCAGTGGCATGAGCAGGCACTGGCTGCCCAGTGCCGGCTCACGATCTTCAGCAGCCACAACGGCCTCAACGCGATGTCGGGCGATCCGCACGCGTGGGCATATGGCGCCCTCGCCCCGCATGTTTTTGGGCGCGTGGTCGAAGTGACTCACAAAGTCCCGTGGGGATTCCACGAGTTCGCCCGCACCAATGTCACTGTGCAGGAATACCTGGCCGGCGATTTCCCGGCGGATACCGCCATTCTCCACATCCTCCTCGGCGAGGGCGTTCCCCGGCCCGACTTCCTCGCGGTCTATCGCAAGGCGGTAGCCCAGAGCCATCGCGTGATAATAATGGAACACAACCGCGACTCGGCCGACTGGGTGCCCCGTCCGCCCGCCTATTTCGTCAACGAGCCGGAATTGCGCGGCTTGCTGCTGAATAACTTGGGCGATGTGCCGGCCCGCCTCACCAAATCCCAGAAGGTAATCGGCGAGAAGGATGCCCAGCGAAACCTGGTAATGGTTCTGGAAAGTGAAGCGGTGCCCGCGCACTCGGTCGGGCCGGTGCCCACCGACCAGCCCGCCGAATCGCAAATCGGGACGGTCGCCGCGATGATGCAGCGCGCCGCTCGCGCATCTGGCCGATCCGCAAAGCCGCGCGTTCTCTTGATCGCCGACGTGCCCAACTGGATTTTCGCGCGGCATTGCCGGATGCTGGAGCGATTTCTTGGCGACCGCTTCGACTTCACTGTCCAGTTCCAGGACCATCCTGTGGCGGAAGAGCGCTTCGACCTCATTTACCCGTTGGAGTGGAACCTGATTCCGCGGGAGCAAATCCGAACGCCCGGGAAATACGTTACCGGCATTCGCTCGCACATCTCCTGGAAGGACGAGGATTTCCTGCTGTTTATAGATTTCCTGGCAACCCATTTCCAGCGTGTCCATGTGGTCTCGCGACGGCTTCAGCGCCTGTTTGCACCCTTCCTGCCAGACACCCTGCTCCTCTCCCACGGAGTTGACACGGAATTCTTCGCGCCTTCGACCGCCGCCGATCAATCCGGGCGCGGCCGCCTGCGCATCGGGTGGGCAGGCAACCGCATCAACGCTACGAAAGGCTTCGAGCACTATGTCGCACCGCTGGCCCAGCTGCCAGGCATCGAATTGCGCTTCTGCGGTTTTCAGGACCATAACCTGAGCATGGATGAAATGCGCGCCTTCTATGAGACGATAGATGTTTTCGTGTGTGCCTCCTCCGTCCATCATGAGGGCAACAACAATTCACTCATGGAAGCCGCCGCCATGCGGCGCGCCATTGTCACCACTGATAATGGAGCGGTTCCGGAATACCTGCATCACGACGAGAATGCACTCATCGTCGAGCGCGAAGTCCCGGCTTTCATCCACGCTGTCGTGCAGCTCCGCGACGACCCCGCCTTGCGCGTCCGCCTCGGCAACACCGCGCGCGAATCAGTGAAAAATCATTTTGAGTGGAGAGACCGGGCAGAAGACTATCGTTCGTTATTCCGCGAGGCGCTTTCCAAGCGCGACCAGTTCTACCCTCGATCCGACGCAGGCCGCCGCGCTGTGGCACTGCCGGAAGGGATCGGGGCGAGCACTGAGCCGGCGCCCCATGCTCTTTTGAGCATCGACAACCGAAACGAAGAAGCCGACAGCGCTTGCATTTCCCCGCACGAATTGCGGGCGCCCGGACCTGGTCTGAACCTGAGTGGCGATCGATTGGATCCAAAGGAAGGTGATGCGCGAACCTCCATGATCTCCTCGCAGTGCGAGTGCGCGCCCCGTTCCCTGAAACGGGTCGGTTTGTTCGGCGCCTCAAGTCGCGGGAGGCAGTGCCTCATGCTCCTCGCCGGCAATGACCGCTTTCTGCCCGCTTGTTTTTTTGACAACGATCCTGGGAAATGGGGCACTGAGTTCGAGAATCTGCCCGTCCTTCAGCCTGAGACTTCCCATCTCGAGTCCGTCGATGTTGTGTTGGTCGCTTCCATGCGGGCAAGCGAGATTATTTCACAATTGGCGTCATTGGGGATGTCACGACGTGTAGCGCTCGACGTGCCTGACCTCTTCCTCCGTTTCTCGAGCCCCGACGGGGAACCACCGCCGGGAAAACACGAATTCGCTCCGGATCTTACAGATGAGCAGCTCGTCAAACTCATTGAAAAGGACGTCAACTCAGAGTCGCGGTCACTTGCCGATCGCCTCATCAAGGGCCTGACAGGCGCCGTCAACGCGGACCGTCGCACCGATGTCGCGGCCTGCACGATATGCTCCAACAATTACCTGGGCATGGCCACCACACTCGCACGCTCGTACCTGTTGCACCACCCTGGCAGCCGATTCTATTTGTGCGTGGTAGGGCGGCGCGCTTCGCACCTGACTTATCCGGATCATCTTGATGATCGGATCGTGGTCATAGAAGCCGAAAGGATCGGTATCGAAGACTTTCCATCAATGGCCTTCGGTTACGACGCCCTGGAACTGAACTGCGCGGTCAAACCAGCATTTCTGGGATGGGTGTTCGCAAACAGCGACTGCAGGTCGGTTCTATATCTTGACCCGGATATCCTCGTCATGTCCCCGATCGAGCCCATCTTTGCCGGCCTAGAGCGAGCGACGATTGCCTTGACTCCCCACCTTACGGCCCCTATCGAAGATGATCGTTCGCCGTCCGAGCTGGACTTTCTCAGGAACGGGACTTTCAATCTCGGATGCATCGGGATCCGGCGAGGTGCTGAGGCCATTCGCTTCCTCTCCTGGTGGAAGCGGCGCCTGAGACTGCTGGGCTTAGTCGATCCGGCACATGGACAGTTCGTCGACCAGAAATGGTTGGACCTGGCCCCAAGTCTGTTCCCGGACCATGTCATCATTCGGGACCCGGGATGCAACGTAGCCTATTGGAACCTGCAGGAGCGCACGATCGCAGGTGGGTCGACAGAGTTCACAGTCAACGGCGTCCCGCTCCGCTTTTTCCATTTCAGCGGTTTCGATCTGCTCAACCCGAATTCTCTGTCAAAACATCAGAACCGCCATGTTCTTCCGGCCATGGGGCCACTCCGGCTGCTGTTCGATGCCTACCGGCTGCTACTGGCAAGAGCGGGACATTTCACATACCACCACGAGCCGTACGACTACGACCGCTTCGAGAACGGCGTCCAGATCCCCCGTATCGCCAGAGAGCTATACCGGCAACTCGGGGATCAGCGCTCGCCGGGCAATCCTTTTAAAACCGATTCAGACGACTGCTTTTTCAATTGGCTGAACGAGCCGATCGCGCCGGCGTCGCGGGTCACACGACTGTTCGAGGCAATCCATCGCACGGCGACAGCAAAATGCGATCGCTCATGGGAGTCCGAATCCGAACCAGAGATCGTGAGGAGAATATCAGAGGCAGCGCAGTTCTACGAACTCGATCCCGCATTTTTTGCCGGTCGACAGGCGGACACAGCACTTATTCACAGATGAGGGCAAGAACAAATGAGTAAGAAAATAGCTTTGATAACTGGAATCACAGGTCAGGATGGCTCTTACCTTGCGGAGCTACTCCTCGAAAAGGGGTATGAGGTTCACGGCATTGTCCGCCGCGTAGCCTTGGAGGATCCGGCCCATCGGCTGTGGCGCATCCGGCATCTCCTTAGCGACATCAAGATCGAATCCGCATCTTTGGAGAGCTTCGCCAGCCTCCACCGTATCATCCGAACCGTCAAGCCCATGGAATGTTACCATCTGGCGGCACAAAGCTTCGTGAGCTACTCATTCGAGGACGAATTCTCCACTCTCAACACGAACATCAATGGCACACACTACATACTTGCCGCCATTCAAGATCTCGTTCCAAACTGTCGATTTTACTTCGCAGGATCGAGCGAGATGTTTGGTCGAGTCTGCGAAGTACCGCAAAATGAAAACACCAAGTTTCATCCCCGTTCGGCATACGGCATTTCGAAGGTGGCGGGATTTGAACTGACACGCAATTATCGCGAGGCTTACGGGCTCCACGCTTCCAGCGGCATCCTTTACAACCACGAATCTCCGCGGCGCGGCTACGAATTCGTCACCCGCAAGGTGACTTCCTATGCAGCCCAGATCAAGCTTGGACTGGCCGATAAGCTGCCGCTTGGGAACCTTGATGCCATGAGAGATTGGGGGCACTCCAAGGAATACGTGAAAGCCATGTGGCTGATGCTGCAGCAGCCGACACCAGGAGACTACGTTGTGGCCACCAACCAGACCCATTCGGTGAGGGAATTCGTGGATCTGGCCTTTTCTCACCTGGGGTTGGATTATAGAAAATACGTGGTGAGCGATCCGCAACTTTTCCGGCCAGCCGAAGTCGACATTCTCCAGGGCAATCCGCAATTAGCCCAGAGCGTATTGGGCTGGAATTACAGTATTACGTTTCCTGATCTTGTTCGCGAGATGGTGGAGGCTGATTTGCGGCTCCAGCAAGCAGCCACCCGCAGGGCGCCATCTAGCCGGACCGACAGTTAGGTTATTCTAGATGAACAAGACACCTGGTAACGATGCGACACTCCAAGACCTGACACAGGCCGACTTTGCGGCTTGGGGGCGAGTCTGGAGCCGGACATGGCAGGCGTTCCAAAACTGGCCGGCCGGAAAATTCCAAGGGAGACGCGGCATCATCTACGGCGCCAGCCTCTCGGGGCAGCTCGTCTACTCAATTCTGAGGGCCATGGCCTGCGAGATTCTCGCAGTTGTGGATTCCTCGCCTTCCAAGATCGGTACCATGTTTATCGACAACCGGCCGATTTTGTCTCCAGACAACGTCGACTGGCAGAACTCCTCCGCGGGATTCGTACTCATCGCCTCTACGTCATCTGAGGCCACTCGCCGGATCAAGGAACGTCTCGCACCGGTTTGCCATGCAGAGATCATCGCGTTTTCTGACGTTACCGCGATTGCTCCACCCAGGGTCCCTCTGCCGCCGCTCCATTCGTACACGGAGTGGCTTCGTCACGCGAATGCGTTGCCTTCAGACATGGCTTGGATGCGTGACGCCGTAGCCGGATTGGATGAACAACCGGTCTTTGACGTGACCATGGTGTGCTCAGGCGAGACTCTGCCGTCGAGCGTTTGCACGACGCTCGATTCTCTCAAAGACCAGGCCTATGGTAAGTGGCGGGCCTGGCGAGTGGAGAGCGATGGCATTCGGGGCGACAAACGGGTTCTGCTCGGTTCCGGGCCGATCATAAGTGCCGGTATGGCGACTACCACGACATGGGCACTCAGCTTGGATGCCGGCGCGCGGCTCGCACCCGAGGCGTTCTTCGAATTGGCAACCGAGGCTGCCGTTTTTCCTTTGGCACGCAGCATCGCATTCAGCGCTGACCGCAGCAGCGCAGAGAAGGTCTCGGAGCGCCGCTTCGACCCGAATGAACGCGTCGTTGCCATGCGCACCGACGGCGATGGAGCGCAGCGTGCCGACGCAGTGGCTCAGCCGGACCGGATCCTTCCGAAGGCGCTGGTCACCCTGCCCGGAATCGGCGCCGAACTGCCGATGGCCGGCAAAAATGACGTCACCCTCACACCGATCCTCAACAAAGCGCCGCTTCGCTTGATCGACCGCAAAGCGATTACGCGCATTCTGCTCATCAAGTTGGACCATATTGGCGACGCTGTCCTGAACATTCCTGTCATGCGTCGGATACGAGAGTGGTTTCCAGAGGCAGATATCACCCTGCTTGCTGCGACCTGGAACGAGCAGTTTCTTCGCGAGCAATTGGAGACGCCGGGGGTGGTTCAGCGCGTTCTGACCTTTAATTTCTTCCGAGAAGTTTCCCAGGGCGGTCATCGGCCTCTCGCCTGCTCTGAGATCGATGAACTCGCCAACCGCCTAGCCCCTTTCCATTTCGATCTCGCAATTGACTTGAGGCGTGAGGCGGACGCACGAGCCGTCTTGAAGGCGGTTCCTGCACGCTGGAAGATCGCGTTTGGCGAAGAGGATCCGTTTTCTTTGCTGGGTCTGAACTCAGCCACCAACCGCGTCGGAGTGGATGGGTCGGTACCGATCACTCGGCAGATGCACCTGCTCCTCGACGCCTATCTGCGTCCAGATGATTCGCTGCTTTCAAGTACTGTGCTTCATCAAAATTGTCGCGACGAAGAGCCGGGCGACGCAGAGCCCACACAGTGGGTAATAGGCTTCAACCCAGGATGCGGGGACCGTCTCCGGATTTGGCCGGCCCAGTACTATGCCGAAACAGCCGATTTGCTGTCCGAACGGCTGGATGCAAGAACGATCTGGTTTGGCGCCCCCAGGGAGGAGCCGATCATCTCGACGTTTCTGCGAACCATGAAATACCGCGATCAGGCGGTATCTCGAGTGGGCCAGCTCGACCTTCCCGGATTTGCCCGAGAGGTCAGGCGGTGTCACCTCTTCATCGGGAATACGACAGGATCCACCCACATCGCAGCAGCATCTGGAGTGCCCACCCTCAACATTTTTTCCGGGCAGGTCAGTCCCTTCGAATGGGCTCCGATAGGCCCTGCCCCGTTCGTGCTCCGGGTAAAGACCGCCTGCGCTCCCTGCCACAGACTGGGAGGCGAGTGCGAGTTTGGGAGGCGTTGTCTCACCGCGATCACTCCTGAGGCGGCTGTGCGAGCCGCATGCCAGATTTTACTTGGTATCCACGGCAGCCTTGTTTACCGTCCGCAATCAAGCTCTTCAACAAGGAGTAAGTGTTAAATCCTATGCCTCCAAAAACAGCGGTCTTTACCATCGTTGCAAACAACTACACGGCACAGGCAAGAGTTCTGCTCAAGAGCCTGCGCCGGGTCCAGCCCGAGTGGGAGCGGTTTGTGCTGATTGCAGACGCCCCGGCAGCTCGTCGCACCATCCCATCCGAGCTTGCGCACGTGGTGTACGCCAGGGATCTTTCTCTGCCCAATCCATCCTGGTTCACCGTTCTTTACACAGTTATGGAGGCGAGCACGGCCGTAAAGCCGTGGATGTTGGAGCATCTGTTCGGTTTGGGATTTGAGCGCGTGGTCTATCTTGACCCGGATATCAAACTCTACTCACCAATGGAAGAACTCGATCGAGCGTTCGAGTCGGCGGAACTCATCCTGACCCCTCACACAACAAAACCCTATCCAGACTCCCTCGTTCCCAACCATCTGGATATCAGAAAATCAGGCATCTATAACTTGGGCTTTCTCGGCATTAAGCCGTCGAATGCCACCCGGGACCTGCTCCGATGGTGGCAGGAGTGCTGCCGTGAAAACTGCCGCGTGGCTTTCGACGAACATATTTTTGTCGACCAGGGTTGGATGGATTTTGCGCCGTCGTTCGTACCGAACACGCACATCCTCCGCCATGTTGGCTACAACGTCGCCTACTGGAATCTTCATTACCGCTCCTGCAATTGCAGCGGTTTCCCGGCCGCGGCTCCGACGATGCATGATGGAACAACCTTGCGATTTTTCCATTTCAGCGGCTTCGACCCATCGCAGGCAAGAACGTTGTCCCGGCACCAGACACGCGTTACGGACGGTTTCTGGCCTTCGTGGCTCGCAACACTGTGCGATGACTACTCGGCGAATCTCGCGGCCGAGGGTTACCAGCGGTACAGGACGATTCCGTGGCGCTTCAATCCGCTCACAGATCTCCAGCTGCCCGAACCGATTCGCCTCAACATTCAGAAATCTCCGGTCCTTAAAGGAATATTACAGCAACAACTCAGCCCCGAGCGGGTGCGCGACATAGTGATTGATTTCCTGACGCAGCCTGATTCGGCCTATCCACAGCTACCCAAGTACCTGGCCGATTTGTACCGTTCGCGCGCCGATGTCCGCACTGCCATCCCCAATCAACACCCCCGTTTTGCGCAGAACGTTATCGCCTGGTTCAAACGAACGGGACGATCAGAGTTCGGGATAAACGGTCAACTTCCAATCGAAGGGTGGTGGAATCGACGCAAGCGGACGCACCCAAAGAGGGTCCCGCACAATAGCCGCTGGCCTAAGATCAATGTGTATGGATACTTCACGTCTCAATTGGGCCTTGGGGAAAGTGCCAGGTCGTGTGCACGCGCGCTTCGGGCAAATGGTGCTCGATTCCGAGCCGTCAACTTCACTGCCGGGTGTTCATCACCGAGCGTCTCCAGCGATGTTAAGACCAGCCTGCCTTTCTCGGATCCTATGATCGACCTGATTCACGTCAACAGTGATCAGATCCCAACCTTTTTTTCGACACACCCTGAGGTGCTTTCGAGGGACAGCTACAGGATCGCTTATTGGGCATGGGAACTCGATGTGCCTCCCCCGCAAATCGATGAAGTAATCCCGGCGTTCGATGAGATCTGGTGCCTGAGCAGGTGGAATAGGGATTGTTTCATGAAGTCATTCCGGGGGCCGGTTCGCGTTGTGTGGCCCAATGTGACCGCCGATCCTCTCGCGGGCAGCCGGCCCACCGGCCAACTGCCTGGCCTCTCGTTTGAAGGCCGGTGCGTGTTTCTCGCACTCTGCGACTTCTTCAGTTCCCCCGAACGAAAAAATCCCGCCGGTGCCGTCGAGGCATACCTCCGGGCCTTTCCTGAACCGGTTGATCAGAGATTGCTTGTCGCCAAATTATCCAATACTTCCGCGCGGCTCGACTATCTCGAGCAACTCGAGAGGTTGCGCGGCGATCGCCCTGACATTGTCTTCATCAAGGACGTTTACAGCCGCGAGCAGATCAGCGCGCTCCTCGGGGCGTGCACAGCTTTGGTTTCGCTCCACGCCAGCGAGGGATTCGGACTACCACTGGCAGAAGCGCTTACGCTCGGCAAGCGCGTAATCGCCACCGGGTACGGAGGCAACACCGACTTCTGCACATCCAAGCGCGCTTACCTGGTTCGATACCGTTTGCGCAAGATCGAGCGCACGGTCGGCGCTTATGCTGCGGGGGCACGATGGGCTGAGGCCGACCTGGACGATGCCGCCGATTGCATGCGCAGGATTTTCAAGGAGTGGCGTAAAGGCGGTGGCAAGTCATCGCCATCGGTCGACGGCCGGATCAACAAGCGCAGTCTCGCGATGTATCGGAGCGCGTTGGCTGCCGCCACTCGCCGGGCCCGATCCGCCTCCCGCAACATCTCGCGAACTCATGGCAAGCGATTAAAGGTGGTCGTTTTTGGCGCAGGCAGCGCCGGCCAACGCCTTGTGGCCAGTCTCGGTTCGCTGTACGAGGTGCTGGCTTTCGCCGATAATGATCCGAAAAAAGTCGGGCAGACATTGATCGGCTATCCTATTGTCTCCCCAACGGCAATCAAAGCACTGATGCCCGATCGTATTCTGATTGCAAGCATCTACTGGAAAGAGATCCAATCCAAATTGATTGGCCTCGGCTGTAAGCCGGGAATGCTGTCGGTTGCATCGCTGTAGAGGTCTGTCTGCAAATGGCAAAGCCCGATTCACAGATATTGCCGCCGAAGGTCCCCACGAAGGATGACGGTGTATCCTTCTGCATCATTACTGACGGCAGCCGACCCCTCCAGCTGAGGAACGAGGTCGAGAGTATTATCGCATTGAACATTCCTGAGTTCGAAATCCTCATCGGGGGCAAGCCGGCTCTGGATCTCGTTCACCCCGCTATCCAATCGGTGCCGATGATCGAACTCGCTCACGAGGGACGCCTCGGCGCGCTGCGCAACGGACTGTGTCGACGCGCCCGTTTCGATCTGCTCGTGGTCGCCGATGACGACCTCCGTTTTGAGCCCGATTTCTACACGGGGCTGCAAGCCTTTCCCGGTGATTACGACGTGCTCTGTGTCCGCTTTCTGAATCCCGATGGGTCTCGCTACTGGGACTGGGCGGCACATAGAGGGAAGCTGGAGCATGTTCTCCTGGATTACGATGCCACCGATGACCATGTTTACGTAACTGGCGGTCTCTGCATCATGAAGGCATCCGTATTAAGGACTGTGCAGTGGGACGAGACTCTCCGGATCGGGCAGGGCGAGGATGTCGATTTTTCGCGCAGGCTGCACGCTGCCGGACTGCGAATCGCGTTCAACCATCGGTGCACGGTGATCCATGATGATCCGAGGAACACGCAAGTTGGGAACGTGGTTGCCCGAGTCTTGCACGAAACCGCAGGAGTCGAGTTGATTCAGTTTTTCGGGGATGGCGGAGATCGTTGGTGGCTCGGGCAAACGGGAACGATTCGCGTGCCGGGTGGCTCAACGCCGGCGCATCTCACCTTTGAGCTTCAGTGCGAACGGCAGGAACTCTATCCGGACTTTCCGCTTACACTGCACCTGTACGTTAATGAATGCAGGCGCGATCCCATCCTGTTCCAGCAAGACAATGAAAGGCGGATTGTTCGGGTCACACTCCCGAATCGACTCGAAACTCGAGTGCGCCTCGAGCCGGACCGGTTTTTCGTACCCCGTGAGCGAGGACTGAATTTCGATCCTCGACCTTTTGCAGCATGGTTGCAGGGTGTTGCTGTGATACCCACTTCTTCCCCGCCTCCTTCCCCAGAATTCACCGTCGAGCAGCATTATCCGGATGCGGAGCCGCTCGAAGATGGCTTTTACCCGCCCGAGAGGGATGGCCGTTGGATGAGCAGCTGCGGAAGCCTGACCATCCCCCCTGCCAAGCTGCCGGGTTCGGTGGCCCTGCGGCTCTCTTGCTCAAGGGCGGAGCACTACGCGCAATTTCCTTTCGCCGTCAATTTCTCCGTCGACGGCGCTCCTCTGCGGGCAGTGGTTTTCGAGACAGGAGAGCAGACACTGATCGCGCGTCTCACCCTCAAGAGAAGCGATAAGGAGCGCGTGATCAAGCTTGAAAGCAAGCAGTCATTTGTACCGAGGTTCCGAGGTATCAGCCTGGACGCTCGACGACTTTCCATATTACTCGGCATCGCCAGCGTTACGACAACGCATGATGAGGCGAAAGGTGACCGACTGGAAGTTGAATTCCCGGTCTATGGTGCATAAAACCCTCGTAAAGGAAGGGCCATCTCTGATTCGCAAACAATCCGCGCAAAAGCGCAGCTAGAGGAAACTGTAATGTCTGAGACATCACATGCTCGCGCCCGTCTGCTTCCATACTGTAACGGTTATGGCCTCGACCTCGGGTTTGGTGGTGACAAGATCCAGCCGTCGGCGATCGGAGTCGATCTTCCCATCCCCTATACTCAAGTTGGAAAGGACCCCGTCCAACTAGGCGGCGATGCCCGCCATCTCATCTGGTTTCGCGATGAGGTCCTCGACTACGTTTATAGCAGCCACCTCTTAGAGGATTTTCCTGCCAACGAGACCAGGACGGTCCTCGTCGAATGGCTTCGTGTTCTGAAGGTGGGAGGAAGTTTAATCCTCTATCAACCCGATGAGCAGGTCTTTCGTGCCCACTGCAAAGCTACAGGCCAGCCCTACAATTCCTCGCACTCGGTCCCGGATTTTTCCCTGTCGTGGCTCCGAGATAAGATACTGGCTACAATTCCGGGCATCGAGATCGTGCACAGTAACCCCCTAGTTGAGGCCTATTCGTTCGAAATTGTGGTCCGGAAGACCTGTTCGACTCGCGGGTAGTATTCAAGGTCTGCGGCAGGAAGCTTGGGTCAGACGACCGCTCCGAAATGACGTGGTTTGAACCTTTGAAAGGCAGGAGATAAGCAACATGACTACCGTGGTCTCTACCCAAACGCACGACGACGTAAGGAACAAAATCCTCCAAGTTTTGCGTGAGAATCCCTTCAACCAGATGGATCCAGAAATCCCTCATCGCCAGATCATACCGTTCGCCAGCTATGCACCCTGGGCAAATGACACCAGGTTCCACAAAATTTACGCACAGGTCTGTAATAACACACTGGTCGATCTGTACCGGTGTTGGGAACTTTGGAAAGTGGGCCTGGACTTGGCGCCTTTTGAGGGGGACGTCTTTAGGTGGGCGTCTGGAAGGGTGGCACGGAGGCTCTACTGTGTGCCGCAGCCGCGCAGAATCCCCGGACCCGTGTCTACCTCGCCGACACCTTCGCAGGGGTGGTAAAGGCTTCGGTTGACGATCCTATGTACAAAGGAGGAGAACATGCGGATACTTCGGAGGTCGAGGTCTTAGCGCTCTTAGGCAAGATCCAAGCCAGCAATTTCCGGATCCTTAGAGGCATTTTCCCAGATGACTTGCCCCCTCAGGAAAAGATCGAGCAGATTAAACTCTGCCATATCGATGTAGACACCTATGGATCCGCCAAAGATGTCTTGGAATACGTCTGGACCCGCATGGTCAGAGGAGGAGTTGTGGTTTTCGACGACTATGGTTTCTGGGGACGCGAAGGTATCACGCGCTACGTGAATACCCTCCAAATTCCAGATGCGCGTGTCACTCACAACCTCAACGGACATGCCGTCGTCATCAAGGTCTGATGCCTGCCTGACGACTTGAAAGTGCTTCCTTGACAACTCCCAGAAGCGGAGGCGATCCATCCCGCAATAACAACACTTGGAAGGGCTTGTGATCAGATGAACATTTGACCAATTTGGTTCAAGCATGATCTCGTCGGGGAGTTCCTGGCAATGGAAACATGTGAATGCAGTATGCGCAAGCGGCAAAGTAAAGACGTAACGACATCCTGGACTGTCTCACCACCCACATTGGCAAACAAGAGGTATTGAATGGATCTTAGAGAGCTGGAGCAAAATTGGGATAGATTTGGAGAAGTGGATCCACTCTGGGCGATCTTGACCGATCCCTCCAAAAAAAAGCGGCAAATGGGATGTAAATGGCTTTTTTAGAACTGGCAGCGCCTACATCGATTGGTTAATGAAATATATAGCCTCCCTTAAGAAGGACTTGCCGAGACGCAGGGCGCTGGATTTTGGCTGCGGTGTCGGGAGGCTCACGCAAGGCCTTTGCAGCAGGCCCGACTCGTTGGGCATGACGTAATTGGTTGGGTCCAGATTGTGTTCTTTGTCGATCAGCCACATTGCCGGAATGTCGGCGGATAGTTCGGCGCACCTGCCTTCACATACAGCAGATTCGACAATGACTGTGCCCCCGGGTTTACAGGCTGCAGCGGCGGTCTTCAGCCCCTGTACCGGATTTTTCATGTGGTATACAATGCCGTAAAAGAGCACAGCATCCCAATTTCCCCAGTTCGGTATCACGATCTTTGGGGAAAGCGGGACGTCAAGATCAATTTCCCGGTCGGACACCAATGGAATTCCCCGCTCTCCCGGCGCAAGGGATGCCGTCGGCAGCGGCGGCGAGTGCCCATCGACGGCGACCACTTCGGCCGCACCTCGTTTTTTGGTCTCGATGGCCCAATAGCCGTCAAACGTGCCGAAGTCGATAACGGACTTACCGGTCAAGTCGTCCGGAAACAGGTAGTGGGTCGAGTTCCAAACAGAGTAGTCCGTGTCCCCTTTGGTCTTTTCACCGTTCAGCAGCACGATGGAGTGGTACCACTTCAAGTCTTTATGATTCATCGTTGCATCCCTTTTATCTTTCGAGCCGGATCATATTACTGATACTCGTTCCGAATCGATGGACGGTAAAGGCGGTCAGTCCGGCATCGGTACGGAATGTTTCGGTTATTGCCCGCATATCTACTTGCATGGTCTTGCGCTGCTCACTATGGACGGCTTACCCTTCTACTGAAGATGCACCATTGATCGTGATAGCCGGATGAAATGCCTCCCCGGGTGTGATAGATCTCAAAGTGGCGGCAGATCATGTTGATGATGGTGCTTTCAGGCAGGGCGGTCCGCTCGGGTGATGAACTAAGCTCATTGGGAGGGTTGCCGAACCAGGAGGAAAAGAGTCGGCCGTCTTCCTTAAGCACCCGGTGCATTTCCGCCAGATAATGCGCGCAAACCTCCTTGGTCGACAGATGGGTAAAGAGCGAGCCGGCGATGACAGCATCGAAGTGCCCATCTTCAAAGGGAATGCGAAAATCAAAGGCGTCGATCGTGCCTTTGGGATTCGAACCTTCGTTCCGCACATCAATCCAAATGAATTTGTGGGTGGGATATTGTGAAAAAGCATTCTGGCTGAATTCGACGCAGGCCTTCATGGACTCAATGCCGACATACTCAGCGAGGTCATATTGCAGCAGGCCGATGGCCTGGCGACCATTGCCGCTCCCCACATCCAACACCTTGGAGCCATTGCGGAATATCTCGTGTGTGAATAGTTCGTTCGCTTCTTCGATGCTGGCTGTTACGGCGCCCGCTGCTTCGGGAGCATGTCCAGCCTTCACTCCTTTCAGTACCTCCATCCAATGATTGCGATCTAGCATTTCTCCCCTCCGCGGTTTAATAGTTCCTGTTGATTTGCTGGGAACCCGTCGTCGACTATGGTTTGCGCGGCCAAAATCGTGCTTCAGGCTCTGACTTCAAAACTTGTCAATAAAAGTCATTCATTCTGCTCCAATACTTCCACATCGAGTTGATCGCAGCTTCCGGGATCATCATTTGTCCTGAATTACGCAAGGGTTCACGGAACAGTGAGCATGAGACCTGTTGAGATCAGCTGAAATGCCCGAAAAATGGGGCTCCTCCTGTGGTATAAAATTGTAGCCCAACTAAACTCACACCGCAAAAGGAGCACCCAAAAGTTATGCCATCGCACAACCGCGACGCCTCGAAACCCAAGCGAAAAATTGCCGGGGAATTCACTCTGAAACGGGCAACCGGCTTTGGCGGTTTCAATCTGCTTGCCGACTTCATGGACTCCGTTGGCTTCTCCGAGATCGCGTGCCGCCATTTGGAGATCGAGAAAGCACATTGGGCAGACTATCCGTTGGCTAATATGATCGAGATGCTGGTGCAGGGATACGCCTGCGGTCTGCAGCGACCTTATCAGTTTTTAAACAGAGCGCCAAACGATCCTCAAGCGCCCGCAGCTCGTGCTGCTCTCAAGGAGATTCAGGAAATCCTTCCAAAGCTGAGGTAACTGCCATGCCCTTGTTTCCGATGGCGTGTTCTCGGCCCAAGGAGAGTTCCTCCCGCTCCCTTCCTTGGATGCCTCGGCTGTTAGGAAGTGTTCCGGCGCTTGCTGCTTCTGGGCCTGCACCAGGCCGAACGCCTCTCGGAGAACTTCATGCAGAACCTCCTCTCGTGGGTGCACCCCGGCTTTGTGGTCTTTTGCGGGCCTCCCGTCGATGCCGCTGCCTTGACCTCGCTGGAGTCTCAGGCCCGCTATATCACTCGCCCCGCCCTGGCCATGGACGCACTGCAAAAACTCGATGACGGCAACTTGGCTTTCGAAACACCCTGGACCCCAGGACCGGCGTGACCTTGCTTGCGCTGGATCGGCCCGAGTGGATTCACTGCATCACCGCACATCCCCGATCCGGGGCTCCATGGCCAACGCTATTACGGCACCACAGCAACCGTGCCAGAGTCACCACTCCATCCCACGCCGGCGATAGCGCCGGATCCGCGGCAGACGCCCACCCCGAGAAGGAGAATTCCGACTTCTCCAAGGAAGCCCGACGCACCTGGGCGCGCCTGCTGAAGGAGATTTTCGAGATTGACCCGCTCCTCTGCACCTGTGGCACCCGCATGCGGATTGTCTCCTTCATTACAGACCCGCGGGTCGTCGACCGCATCCTGCGCCATCGTGAAAGCGAGCGCTGCAAGGTGGAGGATCCATTCGAGCCCCGCGCTCCTGCGCGGACGCAGGCAAGCTCCCGGCAATAATTGCTCTTAGGTAAACCCCCGGCTTTGCCGGGGGACTCGCACAGTTTGACATTTGCGGGAGTGGCGCTTTCCAAAGCAGGAATTGCCGATCGCAATTCTCAGGCGACATCCGCAGTGCGGAATACATTATGGTGAAAGATGATCTCGGTGTCGGGCACACAGCGAATCCAACCAGGAGTCTCTCGCGGATCCCCAGAATGGGTCCGCCGATGGACGGGAGTGCAGTGGTGTTCGTGTAGCAACCATCCCGGAGGGTGCTCATAGCCCGACCGCTTTGAGCGGTTCATAGATCAAGCCTCCGGCTTTGCCGGAGGTACCTGACTCCAGAGCTACAGTATGATTGCCGGTTGCCGGCCAGGCGCCCGTCGGGTCGAGCTCTGCCCAAACGTGGCCGAAATCACAAGCGGCGAGCGCAGAACTTGGGGCAGGCGGCGAATTGCTCGGCGCTCCGGCAGCCAGAAAGGGACTCGTGCCCGGCAATTCGCTGCCCACCCCATATTCTGGCTGGATTTCCTCCCTTGCCTCCACACTTTCCCATTGTGCTCCCAGATAGAAAGCCTTATAAGGTGGACCGGTTCCCAGTCCGGTCTTGTGCCACCGCAGGCAGCCCCGGTGGTCCAAGCAGACCACGCTGTGATTGATCTCATCCGAGTACAAGAGCGTTCCCTCTTTGTCCACCAGAACAGTGTTCAAAGGTCCCGGCGCATACTGCTCGATTCGAGGCAAAGTAATGCTCTGCAGTCGACGAGCGGAATTCCGATTCGAAGCGGTTGCCTTATTCATCAGTAATCTCAACTGAGAAACATTCAATTTGGAGGCATGTTGGCCGCTTCTGGCTGCTCCATGCGCAGATGCTGAGCACTCAGGTATTCCTTCAACCCATCTCTCCATGAGGGAAACCGGTCAATTCCAAGCAGACGGAGATTCTGATTGTCGAGAACCGAAAAGGCGGGCCGGGCAGCAACGGCTCCCGACTGGGATGTCGCTTGTGGGCTAAGAGTAGGCGAGAGCCCCGCAAAGTCAAAGATGGCGCGCGCGAACTCAAACCACGAGCATTGGCCCTGACAGGTGGCGTGATACGTGCCATACTCACGCCGCCGACTAAGAACGAAGATCTGCTCAGCCAGCACCCGGGTTGGGGTGGGCGTCAGGATTTGATCGTTCACCACCCGAATGGACTTGCCCTTGCGGGCCAACCGCAGCATCAATTCGACGAAATTGCTCCCTTTTCCCGACGGGCCCGCAACCCCGTAAAGCCCACTGCTGCGCACGATAAAATGCTTCGGCCCCAGGGACCGGATTGCCATCTCTCCCGCCGCCTTGCTGATCCCATACATGTTGATGGGATCGACAGGATCGCTTTCTACATAGGGCTTGCCTTTCCTCCCGGAAAAGACATAGTCGGTGCTCACATGGATCAGCACAGCATCCAGATCCTTGCAGGCCAGCGCGAGATTGCGGGGCCCGATTACGTTGACGGCAAAGGCATGGCCTGGGTCGACCTCGACGTCATCCACCCTGTGATAAGCAGATGTATTGATGACCACTTCGGGACTTCCCGCCTGGAGCGCAGCTCGCACCGATTTAAGATCGGTAACTTCGATATCCCGGTGGGTCAGGCCCAGCAGCTCGTCGGACGCTGAAGCGGCTGTGCGCACCCGCGTTAGATCCGAGCCAAGTTGCCCATTTGCGCCAATGATGGCGATTACCCTGCCCATCCTCCTGCCTTCTGAGACGAATGAACCTGCTGTATAGTCCCGCGTGTTGTAGGGGATCAGGCGGGCGCTCATGCACTCAACGCCAGTCCCGGCCGTTCTTCGACTTCAGACACAGACCCCGTGAGGTGCGCCCGATTTCTCATGCAAAGCCCACGAGCCTTCGCCAAAATCCGAGTGGAAGGCCAGGGATCTCATCCGCCCCGGAACCGGACACCGAATGAGCCCTCGTTATTCATCGGCAGGCAACATCCAATACTTGAATGAATAATCATTCAAAAAATAAAGAGCTTCGCTGACTTGAAACACACCACTTCCTGCATGTCTCTTCCATGGGAAACGCAACCTTTCACCGTCTGGGGGGCGACACGCCAGGTCGTCCAGTAACAATGACGCTCTTGTATTTCGGGGAGGGACTTCTGGTACTATTGCTTCTCACAATGGCCGTAACCTGAAAACGGCGTGTCCAGCCTTGATTCCGGCAGCACGAGGCGGAGTGCGTTGCCTGCCAGAGGAGGATGGAAGGTGAAGATCTTGGAAGTGAAAAACTTGGTCATACCGGATATTAAGGTGATCCGCTTTGCACGGTTTCGCGACCATCGCGGATACTTCACGGAACATTTTCGCAAGAGCGACTTCCTCCACCACCTGTCCTCCATGAAAGACACCGAGTTCCCTCAGTGTAACGAAAGTGCTTCGAAGCCGGGAACCATCCGTGGCTTGCATTTTCAGTGGAATCCCCACATGGGAAAGCTGGTCCGGACTCTCAGCGGCCACATGGTAGACCTGGTGCTGGATATCCGCAAAGGCTCTCCTACTTTCGGCAAAATCCTCGCCTACGATATGCCGGCAGTCCCAGATGCTGAGTTTGCGGAGTGGATATGGGTGCCCGTAGGCTTCGCACACGGCAATTTCTTCATGGAAGATTCCGTCATTGAATATTTCTGTTCCAGCGAATACAGTCCCGGCTGCGAAGCTGGCATCTCTCCTCTGGCGCCTGATCTCGACTGGTCGTTGTGCGACCCGGAGTTAAAGCATGGTTTCGACAAAATCGTCTCCGGGACGCCGCTGCTGACAGAGAAAGACAAGAACGGCCACTCCCTGGCCACATGGCTCGACTCCCGCAGCTCTGATCACTTCGTCCACCAGGGGTAAGTTCTTCGCGCGTGCCTCTTGAAAGACGGCCGAATCCCGATCTAAGATGAGATTTTAATTAACGAAATTGGTGCCAGTCCTTTATGGGCCGAGGGCGCACCCAAGCGCATGAAAAAGCGCACGGGCTGAAGCCCGTGCCCACTTGAGATCTCTAAGAGTAACGTGTAGTGGGGACGGGCTTTAGCCCGTCCGGTGAAAAAAGGTGCCTGTCACCAATTTCGTGGCTTGGCCCTTCATAGGCATTCGCCCTATAGAGGGAACTCGTCGAGGTGAAACAGCAAGTGAAAAAAGCATCCCATCTTCAGGACCTTCTCAAGCTGGCGTTGGCGCTCGCGATGGTCTTGGGAACCACGTCGGCCTTCGCGGAATCCTGGAAGTTCGGCGTCATGAGCGATACCCAGTGGATCGGGAACGATGACGGCAAGAATCCGAACTCGGTGGCAGTCGGGATTATCAACCAGATCAATCAGCAGTTTATCAAGAGCGGCGTGAAATTCGTCGTGCAGGTGGGCGACCTCACCAGCAACGGCAGCAATGTGGCGCTGGACATCCGGGCGACTTTCGCCCAGGCCCTATACAATGCCGGCATCGGCTTCTTTCCGCTTCGCGGCAATCACGATGCGTCGCAAGCCGCCGCCATCGAGTTTCAGCGGATATTCCCCCAAACACGGAGCGGCTCAAATAACTCTACGCCCTCGGATGCGTTGGTAACTACCGCCGATTACGGAACCCCTCCGGCCAATACCGGCGTACCTTTCACGATTGGCGCCAGTTTCAGCAGCCCCGCGACCGCCACAACCACTACGGGCTTGATCGGGCTAAGCTACTCCTTCCTCTACAACAACGCCCGGTTCGTAATGCTCGACCAGTTCACCAGGACGGATGGAACCGGCAGCGGGTCAGCCAACGTGAATAACAACAACGTCGCCGAACAACAGGACTGGATTAACCGCATGCTGGCGGAAAAGCCTGCAGGCGGCCATGCCTTCGTGTTCGGCCACAAGAATTTGATCGGCGAGAACCATAGCGATAACCTGCTGGGATCCAATCCGGCTCAAAATGCTCCCGCGCGCAACACCTTCATCGGCAGCTTGTACAACAACGGAGTTCGTTACTACATCAGCGGTCACGACCACATTCACCAACGTTCGATCATCACGAGCCCGGATGGAACCTCAAGCGTGATGGAGATCATCGGCGCGTCCGACAGTTCAAAGTTTTATATTCCGGCGGTTCCTTCCCACGACAGCAGCAGCAACAAGCCCACGCGCGAGACTCCCATTACCCAGGAACTGAACCACATCGGATACTATATCTTCACGATCGACGGACCGCGCGTGACTGTCGATTATTATTCCGCCGAGGTCAATCCAACACTTGAATCGGGGGAATACACCATCTCTTCCACCCCGACCTTGAAGTTCTCAAAGCGGGAGACTTTCGGCTACAGCTTTAACGGCAAGGAATTCCTGGTGCCTGAGGGCGAGTCCTGCACTGTTGTTCAACAGAGCTTCGAGAGCACCACTGCGCGGATCTTGGCAGGTGTCAACCGCAGCACGGCAAAGGACGCAAGCGGCCGCGCGCTGACCAAGGCCGTGGATACCGGATGGACCTCTGCGATCGGCGCTGACGCGCTCGCCAGCAACATCGTTACCCTGTGGGGCATGGCCAGCAGTCTGGGCAGCGGCGAGACCGACGTATATACGCTCTCAATGACCTATGACGACAAGAGAGTCCGGTCCCTACGGCTCGGCAACGGCAGCTTTGGCCTGGCAACCAAAGATGCTGACGGCAAGTGGGTCAATGCTGTAGACAAAAACCACGGCGGCAGCAAGAAGTTCGTGGCGGGTCCGTGGAATTCCAGCTACGGGCTAGGCGCGTACGGCGTCGACCCGGGCACGCACACCGCCTGGGCGGTCATTAATTACGATGGCGATTTCGCCATCTGCCCAAACATTCGACCCGCGCCGCGGCAGCAAAAGTAAAGCAGAGCGCAAGCAAGGCTGCGGCGGCCGGGAACCTGTTCTCGCACGCCGACCAACAGATGCAGCGGCCTCCCTTCAGACCGTCTTCCCGAACATTTTCAACATTCCATTCGCCTTGTACAAGCGGTCGTGAATTTCTATACTCTTATGCGGGTGTAGGGTGCAGCAGCCTATAGGTGCGCGAATCCAATTGGCTGCCCTCCTGCGTAATTTCTTCCAGAGCTGGTTCTCGGCGGGACTCCCATGTTGATCAAGAAAGCCTCGGACATTCCATCTTCCGAAATCACTCCCAAGGAGCTTTACCTCAATCGCCGCAAGTTCATAGCTGGCGTGGGAACCTTGGGCGCAGCCTATGTCGCACGGAGATTCATCTCCTCGGCGAGTTTTTCAAGCGCAACACCCTGCTGTTCAACGGATATGACCATCAGGTCGCCGGCCTCTATGCCGGCATGGATTTGCGGAAGTACTTCTAATGGCTCCCGAGAAAAGAACAATACGCGCGCAGAGTTATTTCTTTTTCTTTGTCGCAGACCAATTGGAGCTTCCGAAATCGCCCATCTGGACTTCTCCAGACATCTTCTCGCCGTCGATCTTGCCCTTGAAGACGAGCGAGAAATCGCCTTGCGGAGTGCTAATCGTCACTATCCACTGCACGATGCCGTCTTTGACGGTCCCTTCACCCGACATAGTCATGCCTTGAGGGCCCGACATTGTGACTTTCAAGGTTTCCTTCTCTTGTGTGAAGGTCGCGTCGTTCGTCATATCGCCCTGGGGTGTTGAAATCGTCATCTCCCAGGCGCCACTGACGTTGATGTCTTTGGCCTGGTCCTTTTCTTGAGGTAAAAGTGGAAACACAACCGCCAGCAAAAAAACCGAAAACAAGATCAGTATGCTCTTGTGCATCGTCAGCTCCTTATGTGGCTTGACCTTCGGGATGTCGGTCGCGACTCTATCATGAAGACGGCTGCTCACCAAGACATTTTGCCGGCGTCAAGCTGCGATCAGCCGCAATTACGTACGGAATTCGACCGGCTTCAGTTTGCGTTCGTCAGTGGCTTTTACGTTTATTACTTCTTCACAGTTGACGGAGAATTCTCCAAATTGTTCGGAGGCAGGACCGGACGCGCTCGGAATGTAGTAAGTGTTACGCTGTCGCGTCCTCCCTCCTCTCCTATGCGCTGAATCCCGTACCTTCCTTCCTGCAGATACTTGATGCAGGCCGTGAGATAGCCAAGACCGGGCCTGGTGACCAGATCCAGCCAACTGCCCTGTGCCGTTTCATCCGGCGCCTCAGTCATGCCGCTGAAGTAAGTCACCTGCGGCCAGGAGCCCATCGTCGGCCTGGTGCCGCCGCTTCCCATGGTAGCGCGACGGCTCCCGTGCGGCTCGCCCGTTTCCGGATCGCTGTAATTGATGCTCGTGTCCTTGTAGATCTCCTGATTGAAAACATAGGGTTCGAACCCAAACGCCCACCGGCGATACCGATCCTGGTGGCGAAGGTTCATGGCGTGCACTTGCGGATCGCTGTTGATCTCGCGCACGATCGCCTCGCGAATCGCATCGATCACCTGGCCATACTGTGCGTATCGCGGGTCGCGCAGCCCGCTGATGCTTGTATACCACCCTCGCGAGAAGAGGTAGGACCGGAATCCAGGCGGCACGTAGCCCGAAAACTGCTGGACCCACTCGTGCGAGGGATATCCATGGGGATTGAGATAGATGTCGGGCAGCCATTCACGCCAGAGATGGCCGCGCACGAGCGCCTCCGGCAGCAAGGGGTCCGCTTGTCCGACCTGTGACCCGACGTCTGTCCCGAGCGCGCTGTAGCGTCCTGCATGCAGCATGTAGTTCGGCGTGAGTTTCTGCAGATCATAGGCCATCTGGGCCCCATCTGGATTCTCCACGGGTTGAAGGATGACATTTACCTTCTTGATAATCTCCTTGTAAGACGGATCCGTCACCAGCAACTCCGCCAGCCGCAAGATGTGGCTTGTCGAGGAGACCTCATTGGCGTGCTGGCGCCCGGTGATGAAGATGGTCGGCTTATATGCCGTCATCTTGGCCGGGGAAACGAGCTCGCCGGCCGTGGGCAGGGTGACTTCCATTACCGAGATGTCCCGGCCGCGATATGAATTACCGGCCCGGTATGCCTTTACCTCCGGATATGCCGAGAGTTTTTTGATGATCTCTTCGCTTTCCGCCGGACTGAGGATGTGGTCCCAGGTCACCAGAGGAAGTCCAGGCTTCTCACGCGCCGCCCAAATGTTGGATGGAGGTGCCTCGCCGGTGTTTCCGACAGTTCGTTTTGTGCGCGCATCTTTGAGTCCGATCACTACTGAAATTCCGTTGACGTGGTCATATGAGAGTGCCGTGCGGTAAAGCCTGGCTTCATGCAAGCGAATGAGAGCATCCAAGGCATCTGCTGCCCTCGCCGCCTCGTGATCGTCCTTGGCCTCCACTTGCAGCTCGATCTCACGAAGCTGATCCGCTCGCGCCACAAGCCGCATGACCGCAGGAGCCGTAGCATCGATCTTTGCCAAATCCCGCGATATCCGGCCGGGTTTCTCTACTCCCTTTTCCTTATAGGACACTTCGAGCTTCGCCTTCGTGGATGCGTTGCCGGCATAAAGGACCCGTGCCTGCCCCGGCTGGCCGGTCCGAGCCGGGTGAATGATGGGACGGATCGTGCCCGGGGACGACAGTCGCCGTTTGACGGTTGTCCGGCCCAGGGCGTCAAAGAAATCCAGGGTGACGAAATAGAGATCTTCGTGCAGTGACTCGAGCGATGAGATCTGTTCCTCGTCCACTCCGGTGCGGAAGTCCGGCTCGCTCATCCAGACTTCTAGGTCCAGGTCTCGATGGAATGGCTGCTTGTCAGGCATCGGCTTGTTGTCAGTGATCTTCATGACGTAGTCATAGACGCGCGGCAAGACCTTGGACTGATAATAATCCCAGAAGCGCTCCGCATCCGTGGCAATGCGAGTATCCGCAACTGTGCTGCCGTCGACCGATGCCGTGATCCATCCGGTCGTAACCTCAACGCGCGACCAGCCGGGGAACTTATCCAGATACTCGCGCTCGACATATTTCGGACTGAAGGCGTTGCGATAGACAACCTTCCCCGAGCCGTCCAACGCCTCCAGGCTATAGATGTCTTTGGCGGCATCCACTAATTCCAGGTGAAATGCGTTCTTGGGAATGCCGAGATCTCGCTCGAAGATTTCATCCACGGGGTAGAGCTCGTGCAGCCAGCGGCTCGGCACCTGGTAAAACTTGAACTTCTTGGTTAGATCGGGGTGATAGGCCGCGACCTGGATCCATATGGAGCGCACTCCTTTTCCCTTGAGCTCGGGAATGACCTGCTCGGTAAGCCACAGAAAACCCTGTTTGTAGGCCGACAGGATCGCAACTCGCGTATCGCCGGCTCCGGCCTTCGCGAGCTCCGCGCGCGCTTTCGCAGCAATGTCGAGTCTCACTTGAGGCGATTCGCTCAATCGCGCCTCAACCGCCACCTGCGCACCGGCCTTTGCTTTCGGCAGCACTTCGGAGTGGAACTTTTCCCAAAAATCATCCACCTCCCAGGGGATATCGATCTTGTCCTCGAACACAGGAACCGGCTCCGTGATGCCCTGGCTCGTGACGGTTACAGGAATGTCCTGGAACGTCTTCTTGAGTCGGGCGGTCAAATACGCATCGAGTCCCGGGTCAGCTTTTTCAAGGAACAGCTTCGCCTCCAGCGATTCCAGCTTTTTCTCCTTCAAATCTGCGGCAATGCTTTCGAGTTCGCCCAGTGCCTGGCTCGCCTGTCCGGCTCCGCTCTTTGCCTGGAGAAAGCGGGTCACCTGGGTGACGACATCGTCGAACGTCGGGGCGCCCCGAGCCGCATCCCAGACGTACGGCACCCGGCGGGCGAGATAGTCGCAGGCGGCTTCGGTCCCCGCGGCATCGGCGCCGGCGACAACCGTCGCGGTCGCGTTGCCAAAAGCCTTGGGCACCAGGTGGACTGTACCTTCTCCGGGTTGAAGATCATCCAGGCGCGTTTTTCCGATCTTGATGAGCTGCTGCACGAGAGAGTTATTGCGTCCGACCAGAATCGGGCTCGGCTCGCGGTTGGGCTCTTTGACCTTGCGATCAATCTTGCCGATGGGCAACGTGATGCCTGTCGTTTCCAGCCCAAGGCGTGCCGCTATGTGAGCGGCTCCCAGCGACTCAGCCGCATCCCCGATGATGAGCGAGGTCTCCGTGCGGTCAGGGATAAGGTCCGGATAGGCATCGCCCAACCAGCCCGCGATCGAATAGGTCGAGGTCAAATCAAAGTTCTTAGCAGGGGCCGAAGGAGGCTGGCCCCCTGGGGGCGTATCCGATGCCAGTTCGTCGGGATCAATGGGAGGAGTCAGAGTCCTCGAGTTGAGGCCGGAGCGGTGAACCTCCGCGTGGCCTACGGTCTTTCCTCCTGCAATCACCTCACAGTTGGTCACCGCGATGTTGCCAAAATCAAGCGTCCGGGGCTCGAGTCCGCGTCGATGCACGCGGTCGAGGTCTTCAAAAAACATGATGGACCTGGCGCCATCGGCGGCGGCCACTTGAACCCGAAGATCGATCCTGGCGATGCCGCGCCGGTCGCTGTCTACCATCAGCGACCGGATGCCAGCGCCGGAAGCCGCCACTCCTTTGGCGCGCAAGTATCGGAGCGTCTGATCTTCGATTCCCGGCAGCGCGATTCCCGTCATGGTCCAGACTCGCGGCAAGCGCGCGGCCAGCTCGTCCGCCGCCGCGAGGGTCCCTCCGTCGTCGGCGCCTACGACTGCCAGGCCATCAGGCCCGCCTAAAGGCGAAGGCACCTGGGCAACCAACCCTTGCCCCGGACTCAGCGACTTGATGTCAATGAGGCCCTGATCCGCCAGCTTCTTGATGGCTGAGTTTTCGCGCCCGATCAGGATTGGAAGCGCTATCTCCTGCGCGCGCACCACCTCATCCTCGCGCCAAACGAGTGGCAGGTTCATCGCCAGCGTCTCATAGCCGAGTCGTGCGGCGATGTCGGCGGCAGCCAGAACATCTTCCGATGCGGGCTTGGCAGGAACGATGATGCGGGCTACTACCTCATCGCCAAGGCCGTCTCCATTGGTATCACGCACGACTCCCCGCGTCAGGCTGAAAGCGTCACTGAGTCCGGTAAGCGTCGGCCCATCGGAAGCAGTCGACCGGTCGAGTCTGACGGCAGTGACAGCGACTAAAACGGTGATAAGGGCACACGTGAAGATCAGTCGTTTCATAGGAAACTCCATGCTGGATGGCCATAAGAGTCAGATCACGAGTACTTCTATCGCTGGAAACGAGGAGGAGCAAGAAGAAAAGTGAGAGCATCTGCAAGAGAAAGCGCAAGTGAATACGGATCAGAATCGGCGTCGGGATCGGCTTTTTCGACAGCGTCTCTTCGCAGCCCCGGCGGCACTGTTCTGAATGCCGATCCCGACACGGACGCCAGTATCAACCAAGGATCGCATCCACCTGCGCTCAGTTAGTTTCTGTCGCGAAACTCATTAGCTGAGCCGAAAGACCCCTCGATTTAACAGATAAGTGGGGGTGGGCTTTAACCCGTTCCCGGCGCCCCCAATTGGGAACACTAACGAACTAAACTCCATATCTTCACTGAAAGAAAGGAATTACCGTCATGTAACTGGCTGCATCCATGGAAAATCGACATAGGTTGGCGGTCGCCCGCTTTCCCTGTCACACCACCGTACGTACGGGTCCGTATACGGCGGTTCGGCGGGTTAAGCTATAGGCCGCCAGTTAATCTCGGAATCCCGAGTAAATCGAAATAAGCATTGGGCAGCGCAATAGCGAGTGCCAGACTATTCGCCAGCCTCCACGGGCCATGAGCGCTGCCCGCCGTACAAGCGGCAAGATCGTGGCCCATACCCCGCTTCCGCAGTTCGGCATCGGATGACGATCCCTTCGCCCACATCTCTCTCCAGCACATAACCGCATTGGCCATGACCCAAACCGTGATCCCTTGCGGGCACCACCCGCCAATTACTCCGCGTTCCCGCAGATACAAAGAATTCAAGGCACTGTCGATTGGTTCGGAGGATTACAAACTGCTGAGTCTGCGGTCGAGATCATCCTCGTCTGACAAACGCTCAAAGGGACCACCGGCACTGAAGGCGGGCAATCCTCGCAAAACTCACCCATCCTGCGGGGAATCTCTTTTCGGATATTCGGACGACGGCTCTGATGCGTGAGCACGGGGTACGAGAGGTCTACACTACCGACACAGATTTTCTCCAAATCCCAGACATTAGGGTGGTCAACCCGTCGCGAGCTTCGTGAAATTGCTGGGTCACAAGCAGAAAACGGAAGACGAGTTCCCCCTCGCTATTGGCTCGTCCTCCGTGCCCCCTGAAAACAGGGGATTTCGATATTCGCCGCCCTTACTTTTTCGCAGGCAGGTAGTTTTCCATGACCCAGACTTTTGTTTCGCGCACCTGGGATGTAAACGCGATCGTCTTGCCGTCCGGATGGAAACTCAGCCCTGAAATGTCGAGCATATTGAGATCGAGTTTACGAGCCTGCTTGGAATCAAACGTGGGCATATACCAGAGATCACGTTTTATGACGTCTCCGCCTTCATTGTAATAACGTCTATCGAAGAGAACACTCTCTCCGGGGCCCCAGAAGAAAAAGGCGGCGATCATGCCGCTCTTTTCCGCAGATGGAGCAAGCTGCAGCACATTTCCGCCAACGGCTGGTACAACATAAAATGCATCTGTCCTCTGTGGATCTCCGTAATCCATCATTCTATAGCCGATCCACTTGCCATCAAGGGAAACCTGCACCCCACCGATAAGCTGGCCAATCTGGCCGGCCACAACAACCATTTCTTCCCCGGTTTTCACATCCTTGCGAAACAGGGAATCTTTTCTTTCCGTTAAGGATCTAGCCTCGTTTGTCTTACTCAAAACTGTAAAGCTGCCATCTGCAGAAAATGCACCTGTGTTGGCACTACTGACAAATTCACTGTGTCCGGATTGTACTTCGATACGAAATACTCCTCGTTGAATTTTACCGTCCCCTATGGGCTTGCTGCCATAAATATAGATAGATTTTCCATCCAAGGACCACCGCGGGGGCTGCATGTAAAGAGAACTCATCAGATCGAGAAGGTATTCCCGCTCCTTACCCGTGGTCATCGGGTGAATTTGCAGCGAAAGTCTCCCGCTATCTCTACCGCTAGATAATAAGTAGGCCAGTTCACTTCCATCACCTGACCAGGTTGGCGCGAATTTATTTCCTGTATAAGCAGTATCGACGGATTCAGGTGCCTTGAGAGTCCTGCCTGTTGCCAGATCGACCTGCGCTAGATATACATCCGATCTATTAATGGATTCTGCAAAGTAGAAATCACCATCTTGAGTGAATCCCAGGGATGTAAATGACGTCCCTCTTTCTTGAATCAGCATTGGACTACCTGTGGGCTTTCCGTCGCCTACCGCTTGTGCCCAGATGGAGCGAACTCCGGAGCGATCGCTTGAAAATAGGATAAACTGACTATCTGGAGTCCAGCCCAGGAGAATATCTAAAGCAGGATGCTGAACAAGATACCCCTGAATTTTTCCGTCCGTTGAGATAACCCGGATATCCCATTGTGAACCCTCACGCTGGTCAAAGGCGATGAAACGGCCATCTGGAGAGAGCGTAACGTCCGTAATTTTGCCCACGTTCCTGATTTCTCGAAGCATACCCTCGGAGAAAGACAGGCTGCAAATGGATCTGCTGTCATCTGGGTTTAAGACAGAGACAATCACTGCTGACTTGTCCGGAAGCCATCCGGCAATTTCATCAATGGCTTTTTCTTGATTGTCATAGACAATCTTAAAATTGGATCCATCACTGTTTACCAGGCCTAATTTCCCGCGACAGCAAACACGTTCACCATGATCAAGAACAAACGCGATCCGATCGCCGTTTGGTGACCAAGCCAGGCTGCTGATAAAGCTGCTCCTGAAGGAATCGAGATTCGTAATCCGTCTCTTTGTCTTTATTCCGACATCATAAAGCTCTATGTCGTAATGATCATTGTGGATGACTGTATAGGCAATATATTTTCCGTCGGGAGAAGGCTGGCCTTCGGGTACAGAAACCTGACGGAGAACGAGCCCATTATTTGCATTCTGGGCTACTGCTCGTGATTTTGTGAGCAGCGCCAGGCGTTCGTTCGCGGCGCTGACGGATTCCTTCTGCTCCGGGTATTGCTCAATTACCTTGCGGAAGGCCTTCTCGGCTTCGGTCGCGCCGAGTTTTTCATAGCAGAGGCCGATGTGGTATTGGGCTCTGGCTGCCAGCGCGCGGTCTGTGCCGGCGCCGGCGATCACCTTCTGGTAGATCGCAATCGCCTGCTCCAGGTTGCCTTGGATTTTTTCATGGCTCAGCGCCTTCTGGTAGAGGTCCTGAGCGTTTTGCGAGAGCAGGACGCGGGCGCTCAATGCCAGCATCGCCAACGCGGTTAGTGCCGCGAGAACTGCGGAACTCTTGAATTTCTTCATAGGTATCCACCCTTCCGGATCACGGTCGGTCCGCTGCCACCCTATCTCTTTGCGGCGCCGCATGTGTCAGGAAAGGGTCAGGAGGATGTTATTTAATAATATCATTCTCGCCGATCGTAAGTTTGTAGCCTACACCGTGAATCGTGCGCAGGAAGCGCGGCTGCGCCGGGTCTTCCTCGATCTTCGAACGCAGCTGTGCCACATGCGTGTCCACGGTCCGGGTCGTCGGGAAGCGGTCGTAGCCCCAGACCTCGTTTAACAGGTCTTCCCGTGTGACCGCTTTCCCGGCCCGGGCCGCCAGCAGCCGCAGCAGGCCGAATTCCTTGCGCGATAGTTCGATCGGGCGGCCGGCTTTGCGCGCCTCGAAGCGCTCGAAATCGACTTCAACATCGCCGAGGCGAAGAAAATCCGGCAGATCGTCGAGCTTGGAACGTCCGGCCCGGCGCAACAGCGCGTGGACGCGGGCCAGCACCTCCTCGAGAGCAAACGGCTTCGAAACATAGTCATCGGCGCCGATCTCCAATCCATGGACACGGTCTTTGGCATCCCCGCGCGCAGTCAGCATCAGAACAGGTAGAAGATAGCCTTCCCGGCGCATCCTCCGGCATAACTCAAAGCCGCTGATCCCCGGAAGCATGATGTCGAGAATCACCAGGTCAGGCTTGTGCTCGCGGATGATTTCCCATCCTCGTTCGCCGTCGGCGGCGACCTCAACCTCGAAGGAGTCGTATTCGAGGTTGTCCTTCAGCCCACGGGCGATCGCGACGTCGTCCTCGACGATGAGAATCCGCTTCATGATTGGCTCCCCAGGGGAAGAGTGATCGAAAATGTGCTGCCGCAGCCGGGAGCGCTCTCCACCTGCACGGCGCCGCGGTGTGCATTCACGATGTGGGACACGATCGTCAGGCCGAGGCCTGTGCCCGGAATCCGCTCGGGATTGGACGAGGAGGCACGATAAAAGCGCTCGAAGATCTTCTTGTGTTCGGCGGCATCGATGCCGATGCCCTGGTCCGCGATCCGGATGGTGATGCTGTCCTCGATGCGGGCGGCGGATAGTTCGATGCGTCGCGAAGAACCGGAAAACTTCATCGCGTTGTGCAACAGATTGATGAGCGCCTGAATCAGTGCGTCTCTGTCCGCCTGGATTTCCGGAAGCCCGTCCTCCAATGCGATCGCGAGCGTGAAGCCCATCTGTTCGAGCGGGTAGGACATGGCTTTTGCCGCGGCGACGACGACGTCGGGCACGGAAACCGGCGCGAATTGATACGCCATCTGCCCTTCTTCTATCCGCGAAAAATCGAGGACATTGCTGAGCAGGCGCGACAGGCGTTCGCTCTCGTTGACGATGGTGTTCAGGTACTCCTCCTGGGTTTTCTGGCTCTTGAGGCGCCCGAGGCGCAGGGTGTCGGCGAACATCCGGATTGAAGCCAGCGGCGTCTTCAACTCGTGGGAGACGCCAGCCACGAATTGCGATCGCAGGCTGGCCAGCCTGACTTCTCTGCGGACGTCCCGCCACAGGAGGTAACCGCCGAACAGGGTGATACCGAGGACCAGCAGCAGGGTCAAGCCGTACAGGAACCGGCGATCATTTCCTGAATTGGCTTCCGGGGAAGAGCCCGGCTTTTCGAGCGCGATCCGGCTGTCGGGGAATGCGGATCCGAGCGCATCCCCCTCCATGTCGGATCCGTCAACGAAACGCCATGCGCCACTATTAATCTCGCTTACGCCCGGCGTCCGGCGCAGTTCCTGTAATAGGGAACCGGCACCCACGGCGACGACGAAAGTCACGTCCTCCACGGGCTTTCGGGCTGTGCCCACGAACCAGCGTGCTGCGTTGATCAGTTTCCATTTTGGCAAATCCTCCGACGCGCCATCCGGATGCTTAAATATCTCCATCGAATCGGCATTGCGCTGCAGTTCCGTGGCGGCCTCGATATCCTGAATCCGCTGTCGGACGTTGGCGAGGATTTTATCGGTAGCATGATGGACGCCGGACGCTGTGGGCCGGGCAAGGACTTTCTTTGCTAGATCGCAGAGCCGGTAATAGACGAGGGGTTGCTGCCATCCTGGTGATGTCATAATCCCCTCAAGAATGGGCAGGATTTCCCGGCCGTCCTCCCCTTGATCAAGGAGCGCATCGGCAGCATAGAGGCAAAGCGGCATGCCATCCTCGTCCTTGAAATCAGCGGAGAGAGCCGCGATCTCACGGTATGTCCTGCCGGCTTCCTGGATTCGCCCTGCCTTCCTGAGAACGCGGGCGAGTTCGAGCCGGATGAGTTCTCTCCGGCGGCGGCTTGGAGTCGAAGACAAGGCAGCGCGATAGGCTTCCACGCTTTTGATCGAATCCTTGGCGACAAATTCGGCAGCTTCGGCCTTCCTGATGAGCTCGGCGACGGCAGGCTCGCTTGCCGCTATAGGAGGGTGCACGGGCCCAAGTTCCCAGGGAAGAGCCAGCCGCCCATCTCTTTTAACGGCGATCAGCCTGGTTTCGGGATGGATATAAGCGCAGGGTGTGACCGCATCACACTGGATCTGCTGCTGCACTTCGTCCCGCTTGATGGTTTCCAGGCGGGCCAGCAAAATTTGGCCGATCTCGCGCGCCCTCCGGCTGCGTTCCTCCTGAAGCCTTTTCGCAGCCAGTTCTTTTTCCTGACTGATGATCTGCAGGGTCAGGAATGTGAGCGCCATGCTGGGCACAACTACCGCCGCGAGGAAAAGAAGTATTTGTTTTTGGCTGGGTGCTGCCATCATGCTGATTGATCCCGCGCAATGTTACGCCCAGATTATCACCGATATTGGGGAGGGAATTGTCAGGAAATTGTTATGCAGTACAGTAAAGCATCTCCCGATATCCCAGCCACCTCACCCGACTTTTCCCTTGTGCCGCATGATTAAAAGTCCCATAGAGGGTTCGCTACGCACGCGGAGATCGCTGCCAGGGCCAAAGAGCACGCCGCTTGAAGGTGCGCACGGCGCCGGTTTCTTTTGGATCCCGATCCTGGTCCGGATTTCTTCACGGCATATGCAATTCATGTGCAAATTCCATGGCCTGCAGCTTCTTCGGGTAGAATCAGGCCCATAGGGATGTGATCTCAGGGGCCGCCCGGTCTACCCCGAGGCTCGCGGTTTCCTCCAGCGCCCGGCCGCCGAGGCTCTCCGGCGCGTGCACCGGGCCTTGAAGAAGAAAGGTTATGGGCTTCTAGTGTTCGATGCTTATCGGCCCTAGTCTGTGACAAAGATCTTCTGAGACGCCACAGCCGAGGATAAGAAGGAATTTGTAGCCGATCCCAAGGTCAGCTCGCACCACAATCGGGGCCGTGCTGTCGACCTAACCCTGTTTGACATGAAGATAGGTAAGGAAGTGCTCATGCCGAGCGCGTATGACGAGATGAGCGAACGGGCCCACATCAACTATAAGGGCGGGACCGAAGAATCGCGCCGGCTGCGTGACTTGCTCCGCGACGCAATGCAGGCCGAAGGCTTTGCAGTTTACGAGCCCGAGTCGTAGCACTATGATTTCAAGGATTGGAAGGAGTACCCGGTCCTGAACACCAGCTTCTCGGATATCCGCGCAAGGAAAGAACGGCGCACACATTAAAATCCTTGGCTGGCCGGTCATCGCAGGGATCGGGACACGGCGATTCGACTCGACACCCATGTTCTCACATTCACTGCCCTCGTCTGCGTGCTCTCGCGAATAATATCCAGACCACCTGCTGGTCACGGTCCCGTTTCACAAGATGATCGGCATCCTCCACGCCCTCGAGCAGGGTGCCGGCGGGAGGGGTCTATGGGAAACCGGGTCGCGGTAGGAATGCCGGTTGCCCGGCGCCCCCAAATGGGAACACTAACGAACTAAATTCCATATCTTCACTGAAAGAAAGGAATTACTGTCATGTAACTGGTTGCATCCATGGAAAGGACAATTGGGGCGCCGGCTAAAGCCCGCCCCCACTAAAAGGATCCCATCGGTACTCTTTCTTTCGGCCAAGGCAATTTCGCGGCAGAAACTAGTGGTATGTCTCTAAAATACCTTTACAACGGTTCACCTTTGCCAAGATCTTCTCCACGCTGGCAGACCATAGGAATGGCTTCGGGTGCTTATTGTTTTCCTCGAGATATTCATTGATGGCGAACTTCAGATCCTCGACACTGGTGAAGCTGCCCCTGCGAATGCGCTTCTCACTTAGCTCGCGAAACCAGCGCTCGACGAGATTGAGCCACGAGGAACTTGTGGGTGTGTAGTGCATCTGAAAGCGCCGATGTTTTGTCAGCCAAGCGGTAACACGATCGTGTTTATGGGTGCCGTAATTATCGACAATCACGTGGAGGTCAATTCCGCTGCGAGTCTCCCTGTCGAGCTTCCGGAGAAACTTGAGATACTCCTGATGACGATGTCGCGGCATGCACTCGCCGATGACCGTCCCCTCGAGAACATTGAGTGCCGCGAACAACGTGGTCGTGCCGTTGCGCTTGTAGTCGTGCGTCATAGTTCCGCAGCGCCCCTTCTTCATCGGCAATCCAGGCTGAGTCCGGTCCAACGCCTGGATTTGGCTCTTCTCATCGACGCACATTATCAATGCCTTGTCAGGAGGGTTCAGGTAAAGTCCCACGACATCCGTGAGTTTCTCGACGAACCGCTTGTCTTTGGACAACTTAAACGTTCGCGTCCGATGTGGCTGCAGTCCGTTTGCATCCCAGATACGTTGGACGGTCGCCGGGCTGATTCCCTGCGTCTTAGCCATTGTCCGCACACTCCAGTGTGTGGCGGCCCTGGGGGTCGTCTGCAGTGTGGCATCGACGATCTGCTTAACCTTGGCGGCCGTAACCTGAGGCTTCCGACCACGCCCTGGAGCATCTTCCGTCAGCGCGGTCGGTCCTCCCCGCACAAAGCGGTTTCGCCAAAGAATGACCGTAGGGCGACTCGTTGCCATCTCGCGGGCAATGAAACGATTCGAACTGTCAGCGGCGGCCATCAGCACAATGCGCGAGCGGAAAACCACCTTCTGCGGCGTGTTACGAGCAGCAATCCATGCCTGCAGGGTTCGTCTTTGCTCGTCGGTTATCGACAACGGTTCTGGAGCGTCCCACATAGCAATGTCGATCATACAGGCATGGGACGCTATTGTAAAGTTATTTGTGAGACACTACACTAGCTAGAAAGCGATGCGCGATCCTGGGCGGGCCGTGATATTCTTGCGTCTACTGGACGACAGCTACACATTGAACCGCCGGCAACCGGACTTTGGATGATGAAGCCATTAAAAATCGGCATCAGCGGAGTTCGCGGCATTGTAGGTGAGACCTTCACTCCCGAGCTGGCAGTCGGTTTTGCGCAAGCCTTTGCCACATATCTCAACTCCGGACGCGTCCTCATCTGCCGTGACACGCGGCCGTCAGGCCCCATGGTTGCCTCGGCAGTCGCCGCCGGGTTGCTGGCGTCGGGGTGCGAGGTCATCGACCTGGGAGTTTGCCCCACTCCAAGCCTCCAGTTGGCAATCCCCTGGTTGAATGCCCAGGGGGGCATCGCCATTACCGCTGGTCACAATGCCACGCCGTGGAACGCCTTGAAGTTCGCCAGATCCGACGGCCTCTACCTCAACGCGACCCAGGCAGTCGAGCTGCTCGATATTTACCATCAGTACGAATTTGCGAAGGCGCCATGGAATCTCATCCGACCCATGATCAGTCGGGAGGATGCCGTCGATCACCATCTTGCGATCCTGGCAAGCTCCTTCGACATCGCCGCGATCCGCAAGCGTGCGCTGCGCATCTCAGTGGACTGCTGCAACGGCGCCTGCTCTGCTCTGGTTCCACGCTGGATCACGGAACTGGGCGGCCAGGTCATTGCGATCAATGACGACATGAATGCCCCCTTTCCACACGACCCTGAGCCGAGGCAAGACACGATGGCACAGGTACGCGCTCTGGTGAAGGCGGGGAATGCGGATCTTGGATTGGTCCTCGACGCCGACGGAGAGCGCCTGGGACTCGTCGACGAAACCGCGCGCATACTGCCGGAAGAGGTCACATTCGCCCTGGCGGCCGGCATCAGGCTCAGCCAACGCCCTGGGCCTGTCGTTACCAACATATCGACAAGCTCGATGGTCGACAGGATTGCCGCTTTATATAAGGCGCCTGTATTTCGGACTCCTGTCGGCCAGGCATACGTCTCTGAAGGAGTGCTGGAGCATCACGCATCGCTTGGCGGCGAAGGCAACGGCAGTGTCATCATCCCCGAGATCCAGGCTGTGCCCGACAGCGCCGCTGCCATCGGGCTCATCCTGGAACACCTCGCGCTCACAGGACGTGGGCTCTCTGAGCTCGTCGATCAGCTTCCACGGCTTTCGATGGTCAAATCAACACTGCCGATCGAGCCGAATCTGATCTACTCAGCGTTGCAAACGTTCCGCGACCGCGTGCAGGACGAGAGCAATGCCGCCATCGATTCGTCCGATGGAGTGCGTATCGATTGGCCTGACGGCTGGGTCCACGTTCGCGTTTCAAATACGGAATCGATCATTCGGATCATTGCCGAAGCCGAGGACGATTCACGAGCGCACGACCTGGTCGATTGGGCGCGTGAGCGGCTGCGCGGTTGATCCGAGGACAACGGAGAATATGCAGGCGATCCCAACCCTTAAAATAAGCATTTCCGGAGTTCGCGGCGTAGTGGGCGTTTCTTTGACGCCCACTTTGCTGACGCGTTTCGCTCAGGCTTTCGGCACGTACGTGGGCCAGGGCAGAATCGCAGTGGGACGCGACACGCGCACCTCCGGCGAGATGGTGCGCCAGGCAGCCGTTTCCGGCCTCCTGTCCACAGGCTGCCGCGTCATCGATCTAGGCGTCTGCCCGACTCCCACTGTGCAATTGACCGTGCGCCGGCTGGCAGCCCAGGGCGGCATCGCAATTACGGCGAGCCATAACCCGCCGGAGTGGAATGCATTGAAATTTGTCGGGCCGGACGGGCTTTTCCTCGACGCAGAGCATGCCCGTGAGTTGTTGGATATTTATCATCAGGGCGATTACACCAAGGTGGGGGGCTCGCTCATGCGGCCGGTTGAGCTGATGCCGCAGGCCGGAGACGAGCACGTGCGCAAGATCGTAGAGGTGGTTGGACCTTTGCAGCGCGGTGCCCGCAGGCCGCGGGTCGTCATCGATTCCTGCAACGGCGCAGGCTCCGTTCTTGCCCCTCGTCTGCTCGAGGCGCTGGGGGCCGAGGTGATCGGCATCCATGTCATGCCCGACGGAAGATTTCCCAGGCCCGCCGAACCGCTTCCGGAAAACCTCGGCGCCCTGTGCAAGGCCGTTCAGGATCACCACGCCGACGTGGGCTTTGCCCAGGACATGGATGCCGATCGCCTCGCTGTGGTCTCAGAGCAAGGCCGGCCCATCGGCGAAGAGCTCACACTCGTTTTGGCGGCGCAGTTCGTGCTCAACAGGACCCACGGCCCCGTCGTGACCAATCTGGCCACCACACACGCGCTGGAAGCCGTCGCGGCACGGTTTGGCTGCAAAGTCTTTCGCACGCCAGTCGGCGAAGCCAACGTAGCCAGAGCGATGCTGAGGCACGAGGCCGTCATCGGCGGAGAAGGAAATGGCGGCGTCATTTATCCGCCGGTTAACTTCGCTCGGGACAGCCTGGTGGGAATGGCCCTCATCCTTCATCTGCAGGCGGAATCCGGCCGGTCCATCTCTCAACTGGTGGAGGAACTGCCTCCCTTCCACATGGTCAAAAGGCGGTTTACGTTCCCCTCGCATCGAATCGGCGAGATGCTCGCCCGTGTGAAACGAGAGTATGCGGCATATCCGATCGATGTGCGTGATGGGGTAAAGGTGACCCTGCCCGAAGGCTGGTTCATCGTGCGCGGTTCGAACACCGAGCCGGTGGTCCGCGTCGTCGCGGAAGCATCATCGGAAGAAGCCGCAAACCACATAGCCTCCACCATCCTCAACAAAGTGCAATCATGGCTCGAAGGGGTGCGCCCAGAAGTCTAACGTCCGAAAGACCTACCCGCCAAGACAGACTTCTCGACATGCAATATCACCTCAGAATTTGCGAATACGGCCGATAAGAATTGCTGGAGGTGGCCCTTTCACCGCCAGCATGCATTGATCGATGAAAGGGTTCAATGCAGGCGCTCGATCCGCGCCACGAGTTATGTTCCTGGAAGCGGAATTCTTGAAAACGGAGCAGGATTTTGAGTATCGGTCTCCTGTGACTCAAAGCCCATTCGACCAGAATCGCTCAACTTGAGGTCCCAGGAATCAATCATATGCCAAAGCAATTTATTGAGTTAGGCCTCTTCAAACGCCGGAAGAGCGATAGTGACAGCATTATTGTACGGGTCGCGAAGCTGTCGGCACGCCTTCTCGCTTTGGTTTCCCAGATCGCAATCGAAAGTGAAAGCCTGAAGACTTCCAAGTTCCTATCCAAGCTGGAGCAGTATCGGACCCAACTTGACCGTGCTACAGATAGCCGGACCCTTGAAGACACCATCGAAAAATGCCTGGCTCTCTGCCAAGACTACTTCAGGCAGGCTCAGGGGTACCTGCTGGAGCGAGAGAACGAAATAAAGGAGGTCATAGATCTCCTGAGAGAAGCCCTCAGCACTCTCACCGGCGAGGCTGACACCTTTAACCAGCGATTGTTGGACTCCTCAGTGCGCTTCAAACGCTTAGTCGAAATCGAGGATCTTCGGGAACTGAAGCGGCAGATCACCCAAGAGGTGAATGAATTCACTCGCATCGTGGCGGAAAAAAGGAAGCGCGACCAAGAGGTCTACGCGAAAATGTCGAAGCGGTTCGAGGTGCTCCAGGAGAAGCTCAGACAAACGAAACAGGAAGTGCTGCTGGACCCGCTGACCCACGTCGGGAACCGCCGAAGCATGGATCATGCGCTTAAGCGGGCCATTCAGGAGTCAAAGAAACCCATCATTCTGGCCATCCTGGATATAGACGATTTCAAAGACATCAACGATATCTATGGGCATCAGGTTGGGGACCAGGCCCTCATGTGCGTTGCCGGTTGGCTCGTCGCTAACGTTCGTTCGGGCGATTTTTTGGCACGCTACGGTGGCGATGAGTTCGTGGTTCTCCTAACCAACACGTCCCTGCCTCAGGCGGAAATGCGTTTCCTGCAACTCCTCGCAAATATTGCCGCCTCGCAATTCAACTATCACGACGGCAATGAAACTCGCACGATCCGGCTAAGCGTCAGTTGCGGACTGGCCGAATATCTTGCGGGAGATACATCTGATGACCTCATGCGGCGCGCTGACAAAGGACTGTATGAAGCCAAGAAGCGCGGTAAAAACTGCCTCGTAACATGGAGAGAGGCTGGGTAGACCTCTGAGGTCTCGGACCCTGATATCACGGCTGGCTACGGCAGCACCGCGAACTGCATCCTGTCTGACTGAGAACCATTCCCGACACCAGTGCCGGCATGCCCGGGCGATTTAGCAGGGGGTCGGACCGACGCAAAGCCTATTTGGGCAACAGATACGAAAAAAACAAGCTCCGACAAACCCCTCAATTTCGATTTTTGGCCCCCACTTTCGTAGATAAGCAGCCTGGAAGTGGATCCACTTTGGCAGGCGGTCGGTCCTCGCCTGTTGCAGATTTCTTCGCTCAGATCTTAGGCCAGCCGTTAGATAAACCGGAGCCGGATTTCGGTAAATCCGATACCCCGGCGGCGGGAAGCGCATGCCAAGAGCGAATCGATTCGTCCAGCCCGGGATGATCTGCCACCTGACGCACCGCTGTCACAACCGTTCCTTCTTGCTTGGGTTTGCCCGCGATCGGTCCGAGTATCGCAAGCGCCTCAGGCAGGCATCCAAGCAGTTTCGGGTGTTGCTACTGAACTACTGCCTCACCTCGAACCACACCCACAGCATCGCCATTGAGTCCCGGCCAGGAGGAATCAGCGGCATGATGCAAAAGTTGGAGGGAGATTTTGCGGGCTATTTTAACCGGCGCAAGCATCGGAGCGGCTCTTTTTGGGAGGACCGATATCACTGCACCATGGTCGAGGATGGTGAGCATCTGTGGAATTGCATCGAATATGTTGATCTAAACATGGTCCGCGCCGGTGTCGTTTCTCATCCGGCGGACTGGTCCTGGTGCGGATACCGGGAGCTTGTCGGCGAGAAGACTCGCTACTGCCTGCTTGACGTGGATTGCCTGCTGGAATTGTTCGGCAAGAATGATGTCAAATCGTTTGCCGAAGAGTATCGCGCGCGAATCGAGCATGCCATCGCAGCGGGGAGATTGAAGCGCCAGAAACGCTGGACTGAGAGCATTGCCGTCGGCCGCCAGTCGTATGTGACGAAAATCGCCGCCACCATTCGATGCGAACGCCTGAGACCACGGATCGAGGAAGGAGAAGACGGCTCCTGGTCAGTTTGGTAGCCAACCTCTCATTACTGCGCAAGGCAGATGAATGCCGAGCAGATGCCTGCCGAGGCTCCAGATCTTCCTAAGCCGCAAAAACAGACCCAAAAATCGCGTTTGAGCCCTGTCTTCCCGCTTGTTTCCAGGCTAATGACCTGAGCACATTCAACTTGCGTCGGTCCGTCCCCAGATCCCCCCCCACGTCGGTCCGTCCCCAGATCCCATTCGAGAGTCTTTGCCCCGGTCACCGGCTTGGCCTGATTCAGGTGCAGATCGAATACGATGATTTCGTTCGCGCCGGTCTTGAGCCAGGGCGCCGGGCAATACAACCGCTTTTGCGGGCCGATATCCCAGTAGCGCCCTAGATTGTGGCCGTTCACCCAGACGAGACCCTTCGTATAGTTCGACATGTCGATGTAAGTGTCGGCCACTTGTTTCAACTCGAAGGTGCCTTTGAAGAAGGTCCCTCTGCGTGCAGGATCGACGGGCGCAGCCTTCAGCGTCCGGATGAAATGTTCATCAAACGGCAGGTTGTACACCTCCCAGTTCATCAGTGTCATGCCGTTTAGCGTCACGCGTTCTGTAATCCCCTTGCGGTCAATCATGAACTGGGCGAAGTTAATCCGTCCCATGCCTTCAACGAAGATCTCCAGCACCGGATCTCTTGCGTCGCTCTTAGGTATTTCGATCGTGTTCTCGCCCTCGCGGCGATCCAGCTTGCCGACGTAACTCCCGTTCAAAAACACGGTGGCGTAGTCATGTAGATCCGTGACGGTCAGCGTACCACTCTTGTGGCCGACGAGCTTTGTCTTGTAAACGATAAAACCATAATTCTGCCCATAGGCTTCAAAGGGCTGCGGTTGAACCGAGCTCACCGGTTTGGGAAGGTTGGCCCACACCGAGGTGAAGGCGCTCATCGAAATTTCCGGGGTCTCCACCGCAGGGATCGGCTTGGGCGGCTCAGGGAGAGCGCCGGCGTATTTGGATATCAAATCGCGCAGTGCATAGTACTTGCTGGTCGGTTGACCTTGTTCATTAATCGGGGCATCGTAATCATAGCTCGTAACATCCGGCTGGTATCCCTTGCCGCCCGAGTTGGCTCCGGCAGTGAATCCGAAGTTTGTTCCTCCGTGAATGACGTAAAAGTTAAAGGACTTCTTGTTGTCGAGAAGAAATCTTACTTCGCGCAACACGCCTGCGGAATCGCGTCGCGCCCATTTCTCACCCCAATGTGTAAGCCAGCCGGGATAGGTTTCGCCGCTGAAGGCAGGCACCTTGGGATTTCGCAGCGCGGCCTGGTCAAAGGCTCTCTGACTGCTCCCGGAATCCAATCCGATGGCGGCGCCGTCGATGTTGCCGGCCTCGAGCATGTACGGTGTTGGCCCGTCGGACGTGTAAAATGGAACGTCGATGCCGTTCTTCACCCAGATTCTTCTCAGCTCTTCCAGGTAGTTCTTGTCGTTGCCATAGCTGCCGTATTCATTCTCGATCTGCACCATCAAGATCGGCCCGCCATGCGTCACCAGCAACGGCCTGGTCACCGCTGCCAGGCTTTTCAGGTAGCGCTCGACCGCCGCCATATAGCGCGGATCCATGCATCGGATCTTGATGTCGGGTATCCGGAGCAGGTACGGCGGAATGCCGCCGAACTCCCATTCGGCGCACACATAGGGTCCCGGGCGCAACAGCACCCACGTTCCTTCCTCTTGCGCTATGCGGACGAACTCCGCAATGTCCCGGTTTCCCGTCTTGAAGTCGAACCTGCCGGGCTCGCTCTCGTGATAGTTCCAGAAGATGTAAGCAGCAATGGTATTGCACCCCATCGCCTTTGCCATCTGGATCCGATGCCGCCAGTATTCCCTTGGAATGCGCGCCGGATGCACTTCACCGCTGATGATTTGGAACGGCTTGCCGTCCAGCAGGAAGTCCTTCTCGCCGAGCACGAACGTATGGCGCTTCGTTTGTGCCACCCCAAATCCAATCAGAAGGAACGCCAGAACAATAGGCGGACAGACGATGCGTTTCACAACTGTCTCCATAAGGCCGAATTCGATGCACCGCCGCGCGCGCGTCACCGGACAACCTTGCCGCGGTTGAGCAGCGCAAAGACCAATCCAAAGACCAGCATGAAGAGCCCCCACCAGAGATCGGGGTGGAGGTGGGATAGGATCTTTGCGTCCGCCGGAGGATGCACCAGCGAATAAAGCCCGGAAATGAAGATAATGGAGCCCATCGTTATGAGGAGCAGTCCGACAAAGTACCAAATGGATTTCATGCCGAGCCTCTACCAGAAGTAAATGTTGAGCACAATCAGAACGATGATCGAAACGATGCCGTAAAACTCCGGAGTTTTCATGAAGGGAACCGCCCCCATGGACTTCCCGGCCGTCAGCCCTTTCACCAGCCCGACGAGTTCTTCTCTGGGCCTCTTCCGTGTAAAGAAACTGACGAAGATGGTGACCACGAAACAGATGAGCCACGCCCACCAGGCGCGCCAGAAATTCACAGCCATGTCGCTGGCGACCGGAGAGAGCGTGATCGAGGCCGGGTTGATCCACTGAAACTTGACGGCAAGGAACAGGAAGAAGGACGAACCCATGCCCGCCAGCAATCCCCAGAATGCGCCGTTTGGCGAGATCCACACCACGAACATGCCCAGGAGCATCGTGGCGAACAGCGGCGCATTGACCCACGAGAAGATCGCCTGCATGTAGTCCATGATGCTGGGGAAACTCTTGGCCCAGTAAGCGGTGCCTACGCTCAGGATAATGCCGACCACAGTTGCGACCCTTCCCATCCAGAGGAGCAAATCGTCCGACGCCTTCGGGTTGATCAGGGCGCGGTAAATGTCATAAGTCCAGACCGTGTTGAATGCGCTGACATTGCCCGCCTGCCCCGCCATGAACCCGGCCAAGAGCGCGGTGACTCCGAGGCCGATCAGACCGGGAGGATAGTAGCGTCGAATCAGCAGCGGGAGCGCCGAGTCATAGTTGATCTGCCCGCCGTCGCGCAGCAATGCAAAGCCGCTCTTGGGGTCGAGTGCAAGAGCCAGCGCGACCAGTCCTGCCATGATCACCAGAAACGGAACCGCCATTTTGAAGAAGGAAGCAATGATCGGGGTCATGCGCGCGGCGCGCAGATCGCGGGCGGAGAAGGCTCGCTGCACCACCAGGAAATCCGTAGTCCAGTACCCAAACGAAAGCACGAACCCAAGACCGAGAACAATCCCAGCCCACGTGATCACCATGCCGTTTTGAGTGGGATCGCCCGAAGTGGACCACAGCGCGGCAAAAGACGGCGGGATGCGCGCGAAAACTTCCTTGACGCCTCCAATTTCCACAATGCCGAGTGCCGAAACCAGGAAAAGGCCGAACCAGATCAGGAAGAACTGAATGATCTCGGTGAAGATCGCAGACAGGAGCCCGCTCAAGGTGACATAGACCGCCACCGTCGCTGCCGAGATCCACATGCTGACGTCCCAGTTCCAACCCACAAAGGTGTGCAGCACCAGCGCCATCGCATACAGATTGATCCCCGACACCAGGAGTGTCATGCCTGCGAAAGCGACGGCGTTCAGCACCCGCGTCTTCTCATCGAAACGAAGCCGCAGATAGCCGGGAACGGAGTGGATGCGGCTGCTGTAATAAAAGGGCATCATGTACAGGCCCAGAAACACCATAGCCGGGATGGCGCCGATCCAATAGAAATGCGCCACATACATCCCATACTTGAAGGTGTTCCCGGTCATGCCGAGCAGCTCGAGGGCGCCGAGGTTCGCGGACAGAAACGCCAGACCCGCTACCCAGGAGCTGTTTTTTCTCCCCGCAATGAAGAAGTCCTCCTGACTCTTCGTGAAGCGCTTGAGGTAGACACCAATCCCGAGGATAAAGGTAAAATAAACGGCAATAATGAGCCAATCTGCGGGGCTAAGACCGAGCGTGACCATAAGGCTCCTTTCGAATTCGGTAACAGGCAGCGCAATTCTGCAAGCCCTGGACAGAATAGCAGATCAGCCCAGGGCTCACACCTGGGGTTGATCCGCCGGGCGCTTTCAGGGTTCCCTTATCTAAGCGCCATTCCACACCTTCCCGGAATTTCAATGCTGCCCTGAGGGCGGACCCGCAGGGTTTTGACACACCCCGATCCAAAAACCGATTCCATCAGCGATCGAAATTCCTCCACCCGTGCGCGCGGCAGGAAGACCAGAATTGTGCCGGCAAATCCTCCTCCGTGGACACGGCAGGCCCCCTTACATCTCCGGATGAATTCCTCAGCCAGCGCCAACGCCAGGGGAATCCCTTGTTCGGTCACGGCACGGGGCGTGAAGCAGTTCTGCAGCCACCGAAACGACGAACTGCCGGACTCCCCTACGAGCCGCAGGAAGCCTTGCACGTCCTTTTTTCGGAGCGCTTCTGCCTGGAGGTCAACGCGGTGATTCTCGTGCAGGAAGTGAAGAGCGCGCAGGATTGCCCGGTCTCCAACGCTGGTACGGAGGTCTGTCAGACGGCTCAAGAGCTCGTGCTCAGAGATTTGCCTGCAGACTTGACGGCCGAATTGGGCGGCGACCGACTTCATTTCGCGTGGAATCGATGCGTACTCTTCGGTCAAGTCCGCATGGCTCCCGCCGGTGTTTACGACGAGGAGACTGTAACCCGCTGCCGTGAAGTCGAAGTCGATTCTCTCCACCAGGGGAGAGTCGGGGTCGTTGAAGTCGATGCTCACGATCCCACCCATGGCACAGACGATCTGATCCATCAAACCGCAGGGTTTGCCGAAATACACGTTCTCGGCATACTGGCCGATGACGGCGATTTGTTTCGGCTCGGCCCGGCCGCCGTTGTAAAGCGCATTAAAGACGGTCGCGATCAGCATCTCGATCGAAGCCGACGAACTGAGTCCCGAGCCCACCGGCACATCGCTCGCGACACAGGCGCGAAAGCCGCCGATGGCATATCCGACCTGGCGGAAACGAGAGGCGATTCCCCGTATGAGCGCGGCTGTCGTCCCCCGCTCCGCCGGAATCGCGGCCAGCTCGTCCAGAGTCACCACAAACGGCTGAGGGTATCCGTCGGAAAAAACCGTGATGCGCTCCTCCGAAGTCGGCGCCGCTGCCGCGATGGCATCCAAATCAATGGCAGCCGCCAGCACTTTGCCATGATTGTGGTCAGTGTGATTGCCGCCAATCTCGGTCCGCCCCGGCGCGCTGAACAGATGAACCTCCGACTCCCCAAACCTGCGCCGGTGTTCGTCAACCAGACCTTGCCAGCGTTGCACCTGCCTGGCAAGCGTTGCGCGGCCGGGACCGTAGAGTTCCGCGAGGGATTGCGCCGGAGGGGCAACGTTCGCCGTCATTTCGTTCCCTTCTTGCCAAGAGTGTAGTGCACTTCCGAGAGCGATCTCAGGCGCGCGGCGGCCGCTTCCGGAGTGATGTCCCGTTGCGGTTCCGAGAGCATCTCGTACCCAACCATGAATTTCTTCACCGTCGCGGAGCGCAGCAGAGGAGGGTAGAAATGCGCGTGCAGTTGCCAGTGCGAGAAATTGCCGGGGGCCGTCGGCGCTCCGTGCCAGCCCATGGTGTACGGGAAAGAGATGTGAAACAGATTGTCGTAGCGAGTCAGCAGGCGTTTCAGAATGTCCGCCAGGGAATCGCGCTCCGAAGCCTTCAGATCAGTGAGCCGCCGGACGTGACGGCGCGGAAGCAGGAGCGTTTCAAACGGCCACACAGCCCAATACGGGACCAGCGCCGCCCAATGATCATTCTCCGTAACCAGGCGTATGCGCTGCTGGCCCTCAAAAGCAAGATAGTCGAGAAGAAGAATCGACTTGTGCTCTGCCCGGTAGGCACGCTGATGCGCGTCCTCTTTGGCAGGCTCGTTTGGAAGCGCGCTGCCGGCCCACAGTTGCCCGTGGGGATGGGCATTCGAACACCCCATGATCTCACTACGATTCTCGAAGATCTGTATCCACCGATAGCGGCGTCCCAGCTCCCCGAGCTGGTCGGCCCATAATTCAACCACCCGGCGGATCTCTTCCAAGCTCATCAGTGCCAGTGTCAGATCATGCCGCGGAGAGAAGCAAAGCACCCGACAAATGCCTCGAACGGCCTCCTGCCGCAGGAAGCGGTGCTCGGCACCCGCCAGGGGCCGTGTCCCTGGAAGAAGGGCGCTGAAATCGTTGTCGAACACATGCACGCCCGTGTAATGCGGGTTCCGTGCGCCGTTCGCGCGCAAATTCCCAGGGCAAAGATAACAGCCAGGGTCATAGGTGGGAAGTTGCGTTGCAAGAGCGGCCTCGACCTTTCCCTGCCAGGGACGTTGCATGCGGTGCGGAGACACCAGGATCCATTCCCCTGTCATCGGGTTCCAACGCCGGTGGGGTTTGTTCTGGATGGAGGCGGGCGCGGGCCGCAATTTCATGGCAACTCGGCCCCACTTTCGATGCGAATCACAAGATTCGTCAGACGGATCCCAATCACGCCAAAACCTGCTCGCTCAGCTCCTTGACCGATTTCGCTCCGCTGAAATCCGGGCGCCATGCTATCTCGGCCGAAAGCGGAAATGCAACGAGAAAGACGAAGTTACTGCGATTCGGCAACCACGAAATGCCTGCCGCGGCATAGTCACAGCCAAAAAGTCTTGAGATCTGGGGAGGCCTGTTTTTTGTGCAACCTGGGACCACAAGCCAATCGTGACGAAACCCGGCCTGCGTCTCAGCACCACGGAATCAGCGTATTTGCTGGCTGTTTGATTTGTCAAGAAACTGCGGCCGGCTGAAAGCAGGACCAACACCCGAACCGGACACGGAACTTGGGAAGCGAGTCAAGGCTCAGATGGACATGCCCACATCCGTCATCAACCGGCATATCCATGATGAGCCCGTCGTTCCGCCACCTTGCCATCCGGTTGGAGGATTGACCCCCCATGATCGGCAAGACCATTTCTCACTATAAGATCCTGGGAAAGCTTGGCGGCGGCATGGGCATTGTCTACAAGGCCGAAGACCTCAAGCTTAGACGCACCGTCGCCCTAAAGTTTCTGCCCGAAGAACTATCCAACGACCGGCACACGCTGGAGCGATTCCAGCGCGAGGCGCAAGCGGCCTCGGCCCTGAATCATCCCCACATCTGCACGATCTACGACATCGACGAGCCCGATGGCCGAACCTTCATCGCCATGGAACTGCTCGATCTTTTTCGCAACCCGGCAAAGAAACGATCGGAGCTGCTTCCGGTGGAAGTCTGCCTACCGTGCCGGAGTCACTCACCCTCACCATTACAGCCGCTGGTGGCTATCGCCAGTCCATTCCGCTTCGAGTGAGTATCGTGCCGAAGTGATCAAGCAAGTAACACCGTGCTTCAGAGCATCCCGTTCAGGCAGGCTGGATGGGGGATTTATCTGATTCCCGCTAAGATCCCATTGCGGCTATACGAACACAACTCGAAACGTTGCCGTCTATTTCTTTTTTTGCGCCATCTTTTTGAGTTGGTCGATTTGCTTGTTGTAGTTTTCCTCCACTTCTTTCTTTTGTGCTTCGCTGGTGACCCTCGCCAGGGATAGCTCCCTCGCTTTTTCAACTACTTTGATGGCCTCATCGTAGTTTTCCTGCTTCTCATAGATGCTTCTTAATACGCCCAGATGATAGAGGGTAGGAGCCCGCTCATTGGCCTTTTTAGCTACTTTGAGGGCCTCATCGTAGTTTTTCTGTTTCTCATAGATGCTTGCTAATACCTCCAGACCAAACAAGGAATTAGGAGCCTGCTCATTGGCCTTTTTAGCTGCTTCCAAGGCGCTTTCGAGATTTTGGTTCTGACGATTCCAGAGCGAAGCATAATAATTTAACTCAACCGCGTCGGTAAGCTTCATCGCAAATGCGGGGCCATAGATGGCGAGTGCTTTGTCGGATCTACCAGTCTTAATGTAAATGTCCGCTACTATTTGGGTGATGCGGGCATTCTCCGGTGCGTTCCTTAACGCTTGCTCTGCGATTGCAACCGCATTGTCGATGTCGGTCTTCTGTTGAATACAAAAATTTGCGTAATTGACGAGTTTAAACGAGTAGGAGTAGGTTAGTCTGTTGATGATTTCCTTGGCCTTGCCGCTGTCTCCAGTCAGCTTATAAAGCCGCGCCAGCTTCAGAAAGAGGCTTGGGTCTGGCTCTGCAAGTTCGATAGCGTTTTCTGCCAATTCGATGCCCCTGGCGACGGGATCTTTATCCAGCAAGATGCGATCCATCCAATCACTTAAAACAGAAGGATCCAGCGGAAAACGGCGATAGTATTCTTCATAGAACTGTGTCGCAATCTCCTTCGGGATAGCGGAATCCTGGTAATAGTTGGAACTCAGGCGGCTGTAAGCCACTTTGACTATTGCGCTCGTCGGATATTTCTTCACGAAAGCTCTCAATGGTTCGGGATCTTGCTTCATTGCCTCAAAGCTAATGGCAGCGCTAGCGATGGCGAACTCTGCATATTGGGTATACAGGACCTTTTCACCGCTATAGTCCGTAGTTCCCAGCTTCCCCTCAGGATCCAGCACTATAACTTCTTTGAACTTTTCTAAGGCTTTATCGTAGGCCCCGCGATCCGCGTATTTCCTCGCGAGCTTGAAGATAGTAGCCACGTCTTTCGGATTTTTGCTGTTGGAAATGGACAGGGATTTGAACGTGTCGACGCCGCTTAAAATTCGCTCAATCTTTTCGTGGAACTTTTCGGGTGGCGGCCGGTACCCGACAATCCAGTCCACCTCAGATCCGTCTGCATCTAGAACCATGACAGTCGGAGTTGGAACAGGCTGGAATCTGGCAAACACTTTGCCACCGAAGGGCTCGTCACGGTGGGCTCTGAATAGGATGAAATGCTTGTTGAGATATTCCTGGAACTTCGGATTGCTAAAGTACTGCTGACCCAGCAGCTCGCAGCTTGGTCAGCCAGCGGAGATAAAATCAACCAGGATCGCCTTGTTCTCGCTTTTGGCCTGCGCCAAAGCTTGTTCTAAGGAACCGTTCAACCAGTTTTGAGCTAAAGCCTTGGGAGCAACGGCGAGAAGCAGAAACAGAGTCAGGGCACTTCTCATAAGCAACTCCCCTCTTTGGATCGTGTTTTGGTTTTGTTCGACTTATATCTCGAAACTACCTGACACACAAGCGGAAACCTCAAGTGAGCCCAATGAGGTTTCGCCGGGAATACTATTGATGTTTAAGGGAATAAATTCGGCGTGGCCTCCTCCAGGCAAGGCCTGCCCTCCATCAGCCTTGAAACCAGTTGCTCGTTTGCAAATCGCAGGAACTGGCCGCTGGTAGTGACGGAGCCGATCGCGGCCTTTGCCCTGAAAGCAACATCGCCACTATTGTTCAGCTCAATATCCGCCTCACGGAAGTCGCCAAATATACCGCCTGCGATCCCCGGAACCGATTGACCGACCCATGCAATCGGGGACGCCGAGATAGTCCGAATAAGCTGCGATTCTTGGGATCGGAGCCCGGCGGTGAGGGCTGGCCCTGCTTTGGATACGGGGTCTTGGATTTAGTCCAAGCCACGATTTTGTCGCGGCAAGCGCGACAAGAATCGCCAAATTCTTATGTTAACTTCGGCCCGTCTGCCGCAAATCCCGCAACCCAGGGTCAGGGTCGATTACAAAGGGCATTTTACAGCAATCCGATGTTTCCGGATATAGGATTTGACACAGATTGCACCTTATCCGCCGGAAGCCGCGCCGGTTTACGGATCCCTCCGGGCCCATTTGCAGCGCAAAGAACTCATCATTGGGCCGCTGGATCTGCTCATTGCCGCCCACGCAAGTTATGTCGGCTGCACTCTAGTCACCAATAACACCTCTGAATTCATGCGCGTTCCAAGTCTGCTCGTAGAAAACTGGCCTAGATAGGCAGCAAGCACTCCGTCGTGTATGCCGATTGCTTCGCGGCAGCGCTCGGCATCCGGAAGAAGGCAAGGGTGATTACCGGCGGCCCGGAATTCAGGAAGTTCGGGAATGCCGTATCTGTCGAGTGCATCGCCACCGGTGCCGGACCAGGCTAGCTCCGGGGGACATCCCGATTTCCCGCGCCAAATGCAAGATCAGACCATGGCCGCAAATCGGAAAATCAGAAGGTCCCTTCCTCCTCGTCCGTTACTTCCCAGCAGATTTGAGCGGCGGCAGGTTTTCCATGACCCAGATTTCGCTGGGATTTGTCCCCCCGGAAGTAAAGGTTATCCGCTTTCCATCCGGATGAAATGACACGTAACCGATGCTAGGGCTGGTCAGGTCCAACTTTTGGGGCGCGCCCCCCTCCAAAGAGATTTTCCACAGTTGCACGTTGTCCTGGCTTTCGCTTCTCATCGAGCAGACCATGCTTTTACTATCAGCAACCCACCCTAGAGGAGAAAAGCTCTGGGGTAGCTTGAGCGTAATCAGCTCGCGGGCAGCACCGCCGCCCGTGGGAATGGCGAGCAACACGTTTGACGAAGGCTGCTTTTGTTTATCAAGCACAGTTGCCTTAGTTGCCAGCCACTTCCCGTCTGGTGAAAGTGGTCTACTACCCAGTCCGAGAAAAACAACGGGCTCATTGCTTCGATATAATTGCGTTTCGGTTCCTGTCTCGAGATTTCGGGCTATTATTGTCGTATAGCCGATTCCAGAAGAGCCACCAAGCATAAACACCGTCTTTGCATCCGGCGTCCAATCCAAAGGCGGACTCTCCAGTTGTGCCAAGATGCTGATTTCACCCGAGCCTACATTTAATCTCAACAATCTGGGTTTGACAGAGGCATCAATGGCTGAAATGAATTTGCCATTCGGGTCCCAGTTCAGATGCGAAACACCCGCGAATGCGAATCCCGTCCTGAATTCCTTTTGCATCGGATTCTTTACCGAAACGATATTGATGCTATTTGCAAATGGGGCATCTGTGGGCATGGCAGCCAGGTAGGCGATGAATTCGCCGTCCGGCGACCACACCGATGAGGTACAAAACCCGATATGGCTTGGATTGACGCGTACCGGCGGTGTGATCACTTTCCCATTTTTCAGGTCAATTTCCGCGATGAAAACATCCGAAGCGGTTCCGGTATTTTGATAGAAAAATGAACCTTTGCGTGTGCTTCCCAGGGGCCACACGCGGCCAAGGTCAGACTTCACCAGTTCAGGTTCTCCGTGCGGTTTGCCGCCAACGATCGCAATCCGCCACAGACCGAAGGATCCGCTGCGATCACTGGTAAAAAGAATTGACCGGCCTGCAGCATCCCATCCCCAGAGACTCTCGTTGGACTTTTCGGTGAAAATCGGAGCTGTGGTTCCTCCGTCGACAGGAACCACGAAAATGTCCCGATCTGCCCGGTTTTCCTGCTTCGAGGACATATAGGCAATGAACTGACCATCGGGAGAAATAACGGGTGTACCCAATGGTTGCGAAATACTCAGATTCTGGACAAACCCGGAATCCACCGCGATCCGGCAAAACTGGCTCTTTACAGAGGCGAGGATCGATTTGCCATCAGGGAACCAGCCGTACAGATCTCTGCCACTAGTGACAACTCGTAAGTTGGACCCATCCAAATCGATTACACGGAGGTCCCAATTTCCCTCCTTGTTGAACCAACTGTACGCTAACCGCATCCCATCAGGAGACCAGGCAGCCTCGAGAGCCATTTCGAATTCCTTCGCTTTTACATCTCTATGGGTGAGTCTGCGATTGCTTCCGGTGGTTAGATCATGGATGCCGAGATCGAAGGTATCTTTGTCGACATAGGCTATGTACCGACCGTCCGGAGAAGGGGGTCCTACGATATCGATTTCAGGTCCCGTCCAGGCCTTGCGAAACAGCAAATCCGTTGACTTTGGTGGAACCACCCCCAGCGCGTTGAGACGAATACTGGCCTGAGCAACCACCTCCGGCTGGTCCTTATACTCACCGATCAATTTCTCGAACGTTTTTCGTGCCTCCGTGTTGCCTTGCTTTTCGTAGCATTCGCCGAGGTGGAGCAGGGCTTTAGCTGCGACGGGGCGGTTGGGGCTCTTGGCGAGCTTCTTGTACTGCTCGATGGCGCCTTTCAGGTTGCCTTCGACGGTCTCCTTGTTGATGGCGGCCTGGAGCTGCGCTTCGGCGCGCGGGTCTTTCTGGGCGAACGCAAGCGGCAGCGTGAGAATCACCACAAGTGCCAGAATCATCATCATATTCTTGCGCATGATCGTTTCCCTCCGCCGACAGGGTAGAACGCGAAGGTCTGGACCATTTCGGAGTTCTGTCAGATCCTCGTCAGAACTGCAATTCAGCCGTCGAAGCGGTAGCCGAGGCCGCGCACGCTCACGAGATACTCCGGCGCCTGCGGGTCGCGCTCGATCTTGCGGCGCAGGTTCATGATGTGGTTATCGATCACGCGGTCGGTCGGGCAGCTGTCCGGCCGCCAGACTTCGTCGAGCAATCGATCGCGAGTCAGGATCCGGCCGCGCCGGCGCACCAGCGTCGAGAGGAGCTTGAACTCGAGCGGCGTCATCTCCAAGGGCGTGCCGCCGCGGCGCACCTCGGCGCGCGTGAAATCCACCTCGACGTCGCCGAAGCGGTAGACCTCATGCTCGTCCGGAGCGGCCCGGCGCAGCAACGCGCGCACCCGGGCGCGCAGTTCGAGGGCGCTGAACGGCTTGGTGACATAATCGTCGGCGCCGATCTCGAGGCCGAGCACCTTCTCGGCTTCCTGGGCCCGCGCGGTCAGCATCAGCACCGGTGTCCGATGGCCCGCCTGGCGCAGTTCGCGGCAGACGGCGTAGCCGTCCTTCTTCGGCAGCATTATGTCAAGCAGGATCAGGTCGAACGCGCCCGTGCGCGCGCGCTCGAGAGCCGCGACGCCGTCACGCACGACTTCGACCTGGTAGCCGTCAAGCGTGAGATCACCCTTCAACCCAAGCGCAATCCCGGGATCATCTTCCACTATCAGGATCTTCATCACAGTTTCCTTCTTGGACACGAAATCAATCTTACGACGCTCTTCGTGTACCAGGTGGTTCCAGGGCGGGCAACAGAACGGTGAAAGTGCTTCCCTCTCCGGGCGTGCTTTCGAGCCGGATCTCACCACCGTGTGCCGCCACGATGTGGCGCACCATGGCCAGGCCGATTCCGGTGCCCGGAATGCTGGACTCTTTGGCCCCCTCGCCACGAACGAACTTTTCGAAGATGCGCTGCTGCTCGGCGGGTAGGATGCCGCGCCCGCGATCGCGCACGCGGATGGCGACGCTCCCGTTCTCCCGCTCCACATCGACCCAGACCGTGCGGCACTCGGGTGAGTATTTGAAGGCGTTATCGAGCAGGTTCCAGATCACGCAGTCCAGGGCGGCGCGGTCTGCGCGCACGAGCGGAGCGTCGTCTTGGATGCGCACCTCGATCGCGCAGCCAGCGCCATCGATGCTGCGCTGGAATTCGCGGGTAACCTCGTGGACCAGTTCCGCGGGATCGATCGTGTCGAAGCGGTACTGCATCGCGCCCGCTTCCATGCGGCCGAAGTTGAGCAGTCCGTCGACGAGCCGGCGCAGGCGCCGGCTGTCGCGTGCGAGCACGCCGTAGTACTCGGTGCGCTCCGCATCCCCCGCGACTCTGCCGGCTTCGAGCAGTTCGGTCAGCAGGCAGATGGAAGACAACGGCGTACGGAACTCGTGCGACACGGCGGAAACGAAATCCGATTGCAGCCGGCCGACCGCCAGCTCGCGCGTCACGGCGCGGCCGATCAGCCAGATCCCCGCGAGGAAGAGCACGGTGATCGCGGCAAGTCCCGTAATCAGCATCTGCTGCCGCTTCCACGCGGATGCCTGCGCCTCATGGCCATTCGTGGATACCGCGTGCAAATTCCATGGGAGCCGCGTGGCCGGGGCCAGACGTACGGCTTCGCGCCCTGCTCCGGCCGCCGGAGGACCCATGACCATTCGCCCTTCCGGGTCTGTGAGCCCAACGGCCACACCCAAGGCAGCCAGGCCGGAATTGAGACTGCCGCTAAACTGCGCTTCGAGCCATTTCGGCCCCAGGACAAGGGCCGCCGGATTTTGCGCCGGGCCGTGCTGCAGCACCAGCAGGTCTGCGGCATCTTCTCTCACGGCGCGCCGCCCTGGACGGAGCTCTTCGGTGCGCCAGCTTTCGCAGAGCGACGCGACGGCGCCGGCCAGGGCCAACGATCCGGGAGCGTCGGCGCTATCTCCGGCACGGCCGAGCACCCGCAGCGCCTCGCCGGCATAAAACTCGTAGGGTCCGCGTGCCAGCCGCCAGCGCCGCTCATGCAACCCGCCAAGCAGCGTCGCGGCTTCCTTCCGGGCCGCGTCTGGCCGAGCCACAATCTCCAGCACGCTCATGCGTGCCTGACAGGCAACCAAATCCGCCGGCAGCCCGGTTACCGGAGTGTTCCCCAGCGCCGAAAGCTCCTGATACACAGCCAGCGCCGCATCCCACGCCTTCTGCTGGCGGTGGATGCGGGAGATGCGCAGCAGCGCTTCGGCCCGGACTGCCTTTTCCGCGGAGTGTGCGAGCGGTTTCAACACGGCAATGGCGGCAGGGTAATCCGATCTGCGCACCTCCAGATCGCCGGCCTCGGCGAAGAGCGATTCGGAAATAAGCGGCGCAGCCGGCTCGTCAGGGTAGAAAGGCAGCCGCTTGTCGGGGTAGATCTCGATCTTGCCGCCGCGCCGGAGAACGAGCGCACTATCGACGGGGAGCGTCCGGGCGTAGGTCGCGGCTTCGTTTTGAAGCTCGCCGGGCGCGAGTGTGGAGAGGTTGGCGAGACGCACCTCGGCCTGGGCGAGCGCCGGCTGCAAGGCGGCGACGCAGAGGTCGGCGGCGGTTTCCTGGCGCTCCTGCAGGCGTTTGTCCGCCAGTTCCCGGTCCTGGCGCGCCAGCTGCCAGCCAAGCCAGAGCAGGGCCCCCACGAGCAGCAGCGCCGTCGCCAGAAACAGGAACAGCAAATGTCGCGGTGGCTCGAGCCACTTTGGTTTAGGCATAAGATTCGACGGTGCATGCATCCGTCCCCAGAGTGCCGATCAGGGCCGGAAGGACACATTGAAGCACGTTTGTGATCCGGAACAGATCACATTATCAGTTCGAGGTCAGAAACCGATCGGAAAACGGTCAGAGATGAGTCAGATCGGCCCGCGGGCCCTTTGCTGCAGCACATAGTCAGAATAAGCTGCTATTTTGCGAGTCCGCGCCGGGCGGTGAGAGCCGGGCCCGCTTCTGATCTGGGGGCTTGTTCGGACTATCGTGCTACGGCCCCGCTTTTTTCCTGACAGAATCCTGACAGTAACGAGGTATAGAATGGCGTTGACGGTATGCGCATGCGACAATCGAAAGGAATCGCCCGACCTCTGCTTGCCGCTTTCCCATTTGTTCTCCCATTGCTGGCCGGTGCGTTTGCCTGGCTGGCCTGGCGCGAGATCGGGCAGGAACGCTTGGGTGAGCAGGAGCGCACCCGGGCATTGGTGGGGATCATCGCTGACCGCATCCAGGCCTCGCTCCAGAGCGCCTATGCCAATCTGGAGAGCCAGACTGGATTTCTGCTTGCCGGTTTGCCCCCCTCCGGTGAAATCCCGGATAACGTGGTGCTGCTGCTTGTGGACGCGTTCACTTTGAAGGTCTACCCGGAGCGGAGACTCCTTTACTATCCCGACCAGGCACCGGGAAACGAGCTCAGCCCTGCGGTCTTCCGGGCGGGAGAAGATCTTGAATATCTCAGGAAAGATCCGGCGGCGGCCGCGCTAGTGTATCGTCGGCTGGCCGCCTCCGAGGATCCCAAGATCTCGGCCGGCGCTCACTTCCGCCTGGTGCGCGCCCTGCGCGAGGCCGGCAGGTATGACGAGGCGCTCGCTGCCTGCGCCGGCCTTGAGCGTCTCGATCCGGTTGTCGTGGAGACTCTTCCGGCCGGCCTGAGGGCCCGGCAGTTCCGCTGCCGCATCCTGGAGCAGCTTGGAAAGGCGCAGGAACTTGAGCGCGAAGCCGCCGCACTGCATCAGGATCTGCTCGTCGGCAGGTGGCATTTGCCCCGATCGGAATTCGAATATGCTCTGGATAAGTCGCGGTCAGGCGCGGGCGGATCAGAGCGTGCCACTCCTTCTTCCGAGGATCTTGCTCTGGCCGCGGCCGCCGAGCAAATGTGGAACCGCCGGACGGAGGAGCTCTCCGGAGGCCACAGGTTCACACTGATCGAGAACCAGCCTGTCCTGCTCGCATGGTCGACGAGCCCGGGAAAACTGGCTGCAGTGGTGGCAGGTCCCCGCTATTTGCGTGCGCTCCTGCGCAGTGTTCCCCATGAGGCGACCTTGCAGGTGGGGTTATCCGATGCTGAAGGAAGGATTCTGCTGGGAGCCTTCGATGCCCGCGCTCAAACCCAGGTCGCGAGAACAGCGGCTGCGACGCGCATGCCTTGGTCCCTGCACCTGTCTGCCGCCGGCAGCCTGGATCCCGAGTACACGCGGCGCCACCGGCTGCTGCTGGCCGGCCTCGCTCTCATTACCGCGACGCTTCTGGGTGGCGCATATCTGAGCTGGCACGCCCTGTCCAAAGAACTGGCCGTCGCCCGCCTTCAATCCGAATTTGTCTCCGCCGTTTCGCATGAGTTCCGCAGCCCGCTGACCGCGCTGCGGCAGATCTCAGAGCTCCTTGCACGCGACCGGGTCCCTTCCGAAGACCACCGGAGCCGATTCTATGAGACTCTCGCGCGCGAGAGCCGACGCTTGCATTGGCTCGTGGAGAATCTCCTGGACTTCGGCAGCATGGAGGCGGGATCGCTCCACTACGCGTTAGAAAAGCTCGACCTGTCCGGGTTGACCCGCACGCTTGCCGGCGAATTCCAGGACCAGATCGGGGGCGAGGGCCACCGCATCGAAGTGAGCGCGCCGCCCAAAGGCCCGGCCGTGCGCGCCGATCCGGAAGCGCTGGGTCGAGTTCTATGGAACCTGCTTGACAACGCGGTGAAGTATTCCCCGGACTCGCAGAGGATCCTTGTGGAGATATCCACGAGCGACGCAGCCTGGGCCGCCGTAAAGGTTCAGGACTTCGGACTTGGGATTGCACCCGCGGAGCAAAAGGAGATCTTCCGGAAATTCGTGCGCGGCTCCGAGGCCCGCGCACGCGCGATCAAAGGCACCGGGCTCGGGCTGGCGATGGTCGAGCACATCGTGCGCGCCCACGGCGGCGAGATCCGGCTGGTAAGCGAGCCCGGCCGGGGCAGCACATTTACCATCCTCCTTCCGATCGAGAGGGACGCATGACTCGCATCCTGGTGGTGGAGGACGAGCCCGGCATCGCCCTGGCGCTGGATGCCGATCTGGCGATGGAAGGCTACGATGTGGAGATTGCGGGCGACGGCAACAGCGCCTGCCGGCGCGCAGCCGAAGGCGGCTTCGACCTGATCCTGCTTGACCTAATGCTTCCCGGCATGGATGGCTTCGAGGTCTGCCGCCGGCTGCGGCGCGGCGGGCTGCGCACGCCGATCATCATCCTGACCGCGCGCACCCGTCCGGCGGAGATGGTCATGGGACTGGATCTCGGCGCCGACGACTACGTGACCAAGCCGTTCAGTCCGGAGACGCTGCGGGCGCGCATCCGCGCTGTCCTGCGCCGGGCGTCGGGCGCCCAGGATGAGGCGGAAGTGTATCGATTCGGCGACGCCGAAGTCGATTTCGCGCGCTGTGAGTTGCGCCGGAAGGGCCAGGTCGTTCATCTCACGTCAACGGAGTACAAGATCCTGGCGGCGTTCATCCGCAACCGCGGGCGTGTCTTGAGCCGCGACGCGCTGCTCGATGCCGCGTGGGGACACGGCTTTGCAGTGACCGACCGCGCGGTCGACAATCACGTCATGGCCTTGCGCCGGAAGATCGAGCCTGACCCGGATGCGCCCCGATACCTGGTCAACGTGCGCGGCCTCGGCTATCGGTTCGACGGCTGAACCGGCGCGGCTCGGGTTAGGCAAAAACAACCAGTCCGGTTGTAGCCGCCTGCCGCGCCGTGTATTTCGTGGTTCCTGACGGAATTCTGACGATTGTTTGGGTTTAATCCTGACAGAGCGGTGCGATCCTCGGGTTGGGAGGATAACAACATGGGCAAAAAAAACGCATTGCTGGCAGCAGGTCTACTGATCGTCGGACTTGCCGTGGTGCCGCTCGCAAGTCAGACGGGCAACCAGTGGGACAAGCAGCTCCGCGCGGCGATCGACAAGGAGGTCATGGATGGCGACCTGAAAGGAGCCATCGAACAGTACAAGAAGATTATCGCTGCGCGCGGCGCGAGCCGTGCCGTCGTGGCAAAAGCGATGCTGCAACTCGGCGGCTGCTACGAGAAGCAAGGAAGCGCTGAGGCTCGCAAGACCTTCGAGCAGCTGCTCAAAAACTACCCTGACCAGACCGAGATCGTCGCCCAAGCGCGCACGCGCCTCGCAGCCCTTGCGCCCGGTGCTGCGGGTCAAGCAGCCGGCGGTGGCATCCGCATCCAGCAGATTTGGACCGGCCAAGACGTCGATACCGATGCATCCCCATCGCCGGACGGTCGATATCTTTCGTATATCAGCATCGAGGGCGATCTCATGGTTCGGGACGTGACAGCAGGTGTAGACCGGCAGGTGGCTGGTCTTGTGAAAACCGACAGAGACAACGATGCCATTTCGCCGCACTGGTCACCAGACGGTAAAAAGATCGCCTACGAGTGTTTTTCTAGAAGCAAGAGCAGCGAAATTCGTATATACGAAATGTCATCCAACACATCGCGTGTCCTCTTTGGCATAAAGCCGGATCGTTCGGAAATATATCCTGGAAACTGGTCCCGGGATGGGAAACTGCTGTTGGCATTTCTCAGTGAGCAGGGTGGGAGTTCTGTCGGAGTGATATCCGTGGAAAGCGGTGAATTCCGCGCCATAAAGACCTTCGAGCCGAGGCACGGACCCGGCAGGTGCGAGCTGTCTCCAGACGGGAAATTCATTGCTTACAATAGCACTGTGGGACAGAGAGAGAATCGTGACCTATTCGTTCTTGAAGTAAGCACGGGCAAGGAATCCTGCCACCTTGAACATCCGGCGACAGAATTCCTGCTCGGATGGACCCCCGATGGCCGCTATCTCCTTTTTCAAAGCAATCGCACCGGAAACAAGGACGTGTGGGCTCAGCGTATTGATAACGGCAGACCGGCCTCGGAACCGGAACTAGTCAAATCGTTCGGGGAATGGCTTTCGCCCATGGGATTCAGTACAAGTGGCGCTTTTTTTTATAGCACTAGCACTGGCGGAAGCGATGTTTATTTGACTGAAATTGACCTTATCAACGGAACGGCAACAGCACCGCAGAAAATCAGCAAGAGCCATGAAGGTTCGAATACCAACTGCGAATTCTCGCCGGATGGCCGTTACCTTGCCTACCTGACGGTCCGTGAAACCATCAGTCCTCGCACTCCGGACAACTATCCTGATTGGGCGGACACCATCTGTGTTTACTCCATGGAAACCGACAGGATTCGAGAATACCCGACGGAGATACGGATTCAACGAAACTATGCATATAGATTGCGCTGGTCGAACGACAATCAAGCAATCGTCTTCACCGCTCTGGAGAATGATCCGAACAGTCCATATTCCCTCCATAAGCTGGATACCAGGAACGGAGAGATAACCAAGATCCTGGGAGGAAAAGCCGTGCCATTCTGGTCCTGGACTGACAACGCTGCATTCATGTTGTCAGAGAATCCCGACAGGACAGCGGGCCTGATACGCCGGGATCTTCAAACCGGCACTGACAAGAAAATATGTAACTTGGCTCGCTTCCCATATTACCCGACCTTATCGCCCGATAACCAATTGGTAGCCTTTATGTTGTCAGAAGGATTCGCCCAAGGCAAAGGCAAGATCAGTCTGATGACAGTTTCTGTGGCAGATGGTGCGCAGAAAGTCATTCTTGCGGAAGAATCGACCATGTCCGGCTATTATAATACTAGCATCGGTTGGACAGCTGATAGCCGAAATATCCTCTTGAGCAGAATGTCCAGGGATCCTTCTAAGAGGGGCCTGCGGGAGATATGGCAGGTCCCCCTGGATGGTGGAACGCCCAAGAAGATTGATATCAATGTAGGGTCATTACGTTTCGTGACTGCTCACCCAGATGGGAAGAGGATTGCTTTTGTCGCAAACACGAAGCGGGAGGATACAGTCTGGGTGATGGACAATTTCCTGCCCCCGGCAAAGGACGCAAAGCAAAGCAAGTGAAAGGGCAGGCATCCCGATTCCCGCGAACCCCGAAGACCAAATAGGAAAACCGACTTCGCGGTCTTTGCGATCTTCGGGGTTTAACTCAGCGGTGCGTTTTCTCCGGCACCTTCCGGCCTCCCTTCCAGAGCCCTCCCGTTGCCCGCGCAGTGCCGGAACGCGAGATAGACGAGCATTACTCTTCGTGAGCAGAGAGAGGGGCAGCGAAACTCATCCGCCGCAAGTGTGCGCAAATCCCGCATCCTGCAGCTTAGTTTCGGCTTACAATCGCGATTGCTTGCGCCGGGAAGCCGGCAGGCGGCGCAAAGCCGGCATCACTCCCAACATCAAAGCAGGGCCCGCCCTCCCAGTCTGGCTACGATTCAAAAAAGCGCAGCTTTTTTCAACCATTCGTCTCTTGGACAGGCAGCAAACCGCCGGCGGGAGCGGACATCTTCGGCAGCTTTGTGCCCGGCAATTCGCTGCCTGTCCCTAATCCTGTGCGGAACCTCCTTATCCTACATTCGCCGACCGCCCGCTTTCCGCTTGCTCCCCAAAATGGAATGTCCTATAAGTTCGGACGGGTGGCAGAACGCGCTTCATCTGTTACCGGGATGCTTTGAGTGGAGGGAGGTTTTCGATAACCCAGACATCGTACCAACTCTGTCCACCGGCGGTGAAGGCGATGCGCTTGCCGTCCGGGTGGAACGACACCTGGTGGAGCCAACCCATCGACAACCCCAATTTGCGGGGCGTACCGCCTTCCATGAAGATCTCCCAAAGCTCGACGGTACTGGTGAAGCCGCCTTTTCGGTTATATTGCGAGTAAACGATATGTTTCCCGTCGGGAGTCCAGCAAAAGTCAAGAAGACCCTGAGGCGCCTCGATCGTGACTAATTCCCGCGCTTCCCCTCCGCTTGTGGGGATCAGCAGGATCTTGATAGGGCGAGTGGCTGTGTCCTCCTTCTGAACGAAGCGGCCAACTGCCAGCCACTTGCCGTCCGGTGATAACGGTCTTCCCGCTATCGGCAAGGAAATCCGTTCAACGCTATGATACAGTTCCTTCTCCTGACCACTTGCCGCATCGTGCGACAGCACAACAGCAGGCCGCGAATCAGACATCCATGGTCTGACCGTGTAGACCGTGTTTGCATCCGGCGACCAGTCAGCGATGAGGCCATTAATCGCCGCCGCCGTGCTGACTTCCCCCGTTCTGGTGTCTATCCGGCACACACCTCGAGCAAAGCTACTCGCCAAAATGGACTGGCCGTCAGGGGACCAGGATAGATGCGCATCGTCCTGGATATGATACTCGTAAGCGAGATCGAATTCTCTCTGTCGCCCATCTTTGAGGGATAAAATGCAGAGCTTACCAGCCCCGCCGCTAACTACAAATCCTTTGTAAGCCGGAGCAAGATAAGCAAGATAATTGCCGTCGGGTGACCAAGCGGGTGAGTCAGCCGAACCGACGTGAGCGGTGCTCACTAAAACAGGGGTGGTCACAATCCCGCCGCTGGCCATGTCAAGCGTTGCAACATATACGTTTCGGATCACCTGCCCCCGACCATAAAAAAACGAACCCTTGGGGGTGGACCCGAGTGGATCGACATCGCCCAAGTCGGACTTCACCAGCTCCGCCTCCCCTTGCGGTTTTCCCTCAGCCACCCGGATACGCCACAGATCGAAAGAACCGCTTCGCTTGCTGGTAAAGAGAATCGACCATCCATCCGGATCCCAACCGAACAATTTCTCAGCACCCCTCTCACTGACAATCGCGACCTCACTTCCCCCGGCTATGGGAATACAATATATGTCCGTGTCTGAAGAATCCTCATCCTTTGGACGATTGTAGGCGATAAAACGGCCGTCCGGCGACAATGACTCGTGACCACGCCGGCCAGGCGTCTGGAATACCTGAGGAGGACTGTCATCGAGGAAAATTCGCGCGAGAAACTGCATACCACCCTTTTTCCATAATCCTGCCAGAAGCGACTTTCCGTCTGGAAGCCAATGCAGATCCTGGTCCTGGTGGTAGTCCTTGTACACATAGACTGTCCGTGGTGCCGAACCATCGAGCTTGATCACACGGATTTCAGAGATGCTAAGGGTTCTACTATTCGACGCACGCCAATTGTAAGCGATCATGGTTCCATCAGGGGACCACACCGAGTTTTCCACGATATGAAATTTGGGATCGCCACTTGTAAGCCTCCGGTTGGTTCCTGTGAGCAAATCATGGATTGCCAGGTCGATGTTTTCGCAGTCCTCATATGCGATATAGCGGCCGTCGGGTGAGGGCGGGCCGATGAAAGTGGCCTCATCCGGCTGAGCCCAGATCTTTCTGATGGCCACGTCCGTCGATTTCGATTCAGCAGAGCCTAGCGCGGTTAGTCGGGTGCTGGCCTGGCCGGCGATGTCTGTCTGGTCGGCATATTCCTTGATAAGCCGTTCAAAGGTCTTACGGGCCTCGGCGTTGCCGAGTTTTTCGTAGCAGAGGCCGATGTGATACAGCGCTCGGGCGGCGACGGCGCGGCTTGTGCCCTTTGCGGCGAGGACCTTTTTATATGTCGCGATGGCGGCCTCGAGGTTTCCTTCGACTTCTTCTTGGCGCAGCGCGGTGCCCATCATGGCTTCTGCAGACTGCGGTTTCTGCGGCGCCGCGCCTGCAAACAGAGCCAGGCAGAGAATGGAAATCACGAGGATCTGGATTCGTACCATGGTTTTCCCTCCCAGATCTCAGGATACCGGAGGCGCGCGTCGGCGTGCTTCAAGCCCGTGTCAATTCTGTTTCATTTCTCGTCGAACAGCGCACGTGCACCAAATGCCTCAAGACCGCTATGCGACGAATTTGTAGCCCAGGCCGCGCATGCTGATCAGGTAACGGGGCGCGGAAGGGTTGTCCTCGATCTTAGTGCGCAGGTTGTTAACGTGCGTGTAGATCACGCGTTCCGATAGGAAAGCATCTTTGCCCCAGACCTCGTTCAGCAGGCGGTCGATCGACAGGAGCTCGCCACGGTGCTGGAGAAATACCTGTAGCAGCTTGAATTCCATTGCGGTCAGATTGACCCTTTCCCCCCTGCGCCAAAGCTCGAAACTTCGGAAATCGACGCGCACGTCGCCAAACTCGTACACCTGTTGCGGTGTCTGATTCGGGACAGCGCGCCGCAGAAGCGCTTTGATCCGCGCCTTGAGCTCGCGCGGACTATAGGGCTTCGTCACGTAATCGTCTGCCCCCAGTTCCAGGCCGAGGACCTTATCGATTTCCTGACCTTTCGCGGTCAGCATGATCACCGGTGTCCGGCGGCCCGCGGCGCGCAGCTCGCGGCAGACGGCGAGACCGTCCTTCTGGGGCAGCATGATGTCGAGCAAGATGACATCAAAATCCGCTTCGAGGGCCCGTTTCAAAGCGCTGATGCCGTCGCCGGCGACTTCCACCGCATAACCTTCATACTCGAGATCGTCCTGCAATGTCGCCGCGATTGTCGGCTCGTCCTCTACAATCAGGATACGGTTCATGATCTCAGTCCCGTCCTTGTCCAGATTCCTTTGATTCGTAATGGCTATCGAGAGCGGCGTCGGCAATCCGGAGGCGGATCGTGAAGGTGCTGCCGGCTCCCAGCTTGCTCTCCACTTCGATCGAGCCGCGGTGTGCACGTACGATTCCGCTGGCCAGCGCCAGACCTAATCCAGCTCCACGCACCGTGTCGGCAACTCCCGGACCACGATAGAACTTCTCGAAGATATGCTTCTGCTCCGACTCGGCTATGCCGATGCCTTGGTCACGTACCCGAATGATCAACTCACGACCATGCGCCTCGGCTTCAAGCCAGACCTCCTTCGAAGCCGCCGAGTACTTCACGGCATTATCGAGCAGGTTGTGAACGGCACAGCTCAAGGCTTCGCGATCTGCGTTGACTGTGGGCAGCCGATTCGGCATGACCACCTTGATCTCCACGCCTGCGGCGGCTATCTCGGCCTGGAATTCTGCAGCCAGGCCGCGCAACCACTCTTCAGTTCTCAGGGGAGCGAAGCGAAACTCCTTGTGGCCTTCTTCGATGCGCGAGAAATCCAGGACGTTGTGCACCAGGCGCGCCAGCCGCCCGCTCTCCTGGCAGATCATTTCATAATATTGCAGGCGCCGCTCCTCGCTTTTGACGCGCCCTGCGCGCAACAACTCCGCGGCGTGACGCAGGCCGGTCAGCGGTGAACGAAACTCGTGCGAAACGGCGGAGATAAAATCCGATTTGAGCCGGGCCACTGCCACTTCTCTGCGCACCGTTCGGAGCGTCAGGTAACCGCCCGAGACGAGCAGTGCGAGTGAAATGGCCACAACGAAAAGATAGAACGACTGCCGCCGCCTGAAATCCGCGTACAGAGCCTCGGGGTTCCTCGGCTGGATGAGGAGCCGCCAGGGGAGCCCGATCGACTCCAAGTGGCGCTCCGCGACTGGGTGCTCCCGATTGGAGGCGACCGGAGGTTCGGTGGCATGGTTCCCCAAACGGATATCGAAATCTCCTACTGCAGAAGCAAGGCCGGGCAGAACCGCGGCGGTCAGCCTGTCGGCGGATATCAACAGAAGCGCAAACGGGTCGGAACGGCTGAAAGCAAGGTAGGAGCCGGAAGACAGGAGTTTCTGTGGATTGTGAAGAAATTCATCGACGGCACGACTGATGGCGAGTGTTTTCTCCTCTTCCACCCGCAGTCCCAGAAACTCTTGCGAGGAATGTCCGGCTTCCAGCCAGGAACGCAGCTCTGCCGAGTAGGAACAATAACGGAACTGATCCAGGTGCCAGCGCCCCCGGACCAGGTCGCGATACAAGCAGAGCGCCTCCGCTGCGGTGGTGGCAGCACCTCCGGTTTCTGTCCGGATCGAAAACATTTCGTATCGTGCCAGCAGGTCCGCGGGTATGCCGCCGATTCGCGTGGACATTTCACTTGCCAGTTCGCTATACGCGGCCATGGCCCGCTCAAGCATCCCCGCCTTGCGGTAGCAACGGGCAATCCTCTGGCGCAGCTCTGCGCGATACTTTGGGTTTGCAGCAGAAAGTCTGGCGTAAACGTCAATGGCCTTCAGGTAATTCTTTTCGCGAAATTCGCAGTCCTCTGCCGGGGTGAAGGCGGCCGGAGCGGCCGCGTCCGGCTCATCATCGCCAGGCCAGAATAGCAGGCGCCCAGGCGGATAGACGTGGAATCCAGAAAGTGAGCGGTAAGCGAGGACCCCGCCGCCGGGCTCGAGGAGTTCCTGGCGCACTATTTCAGGGATACCCTTTTCATCAATGATCATCCCCGCGGGCATTTCATCGACCGATTTTTGCCAGTTATTCAGCCGGCGCTCTAGTCCGGCGGTAACGATGTCAGCAGCGCGTTCCATGCGTTCGTCGATCTGTTGATCTGCGCGATTGCGCTCCTGCTGAAGTGCGCGAAGCGCAAAGATCGCCAGCAGGAGAGCGGGAAACAGAACGGTGACAATAAAGAGAATCGCCAGACCAGAGCCCGCGTGGGAACGACAATACTGCTTTGCCGCTTCCATATAAGAGGCCAGAGATGGTCTCATGGTATCCTCCGGTGCGAGCTGCCGAGCTTAACGCCCCTACCGAAAGAGGCGTAGCCAAGACTAGCACATGCCGGGCCGGGCTGCCTCCGCTTATGTTCAAGCCTGTTTAAAGATTGTTTCAAGCCGCTGGTGACAGCGCTACCATTGGGAAAACCTGCCGTACGGGATTTTAGGGGGGACGATGGAAACGTCGGCATCATTCAAAGCCCGGTCCGCGCCATCGTCCTACGCGACCGCTGCCCCTCAGTCCATGAAGTTGGCGCGCGAAGCGGGCCGACTTGCTGCCCTTCACACGATCTTGACATGCACCTGACGGAATCCCTACCTGGTTGAAGTACAATGTCCGGCAGCGAGCGGACAGCATGACAAAGACTGAGGGTTGGTGGCAGGCACCCGGCAAGCTGTTGATCCTGTTTCTCCTGGTAGTGTTGCCTCCGTCAGCTACGCTGGTCGTCCTGGGTGTCCGCCTGCTCGAGCAGGATCGCGCGTTGGCCCATCAACGGCAAACCGAAATCCTGGAACGCACCTCCGACCTGGGAGTGCGCGCGTTGGAGCATGATCTGGCTGTGTTGGCAAAAAAGCTGGCCGCCCAGTCATGGGAGGAAGGTGACTTCCCGGAGGATCTGGTCCTCGTCTCATTTAGCCGCGAACAGATTCTGGCTTCTCCATCGGGCCGACTGCCTTACTTTCCTACCGTGCCGCCGTTCCCGGAGCCTCCGGCGCAGATATTCACCAAACTGGAGTCACAAGAGTACGCGCATAACAATCTCGAAGAAGGGCTCGAGATCGCGCGCAAGCTGTCGGCAGCAGCGGATATTCCCTTACGGGCCGGCGCCCTCGTGCGCCAGGCGCGTCTCCTGCGCAAGCTGAACCGACCGGACGAGGCGTTGGCAGTGTATCGACGGCTCGGCGAGATCCGATCCGTTTGTATAGACGGCACCCCTGTCGACCTGGCGGCGCGCAAGGCCCGTTGCTCAATGCTTGCGGAGATGTCGCGGCATGCGGAACTGCTGCATGAGGCGTCATCCATTGACAGCGACCTCCGCTCCGGCAAGTGGCCGCTGGATCAGGCGACCTATGAGCAGGTAGTTGAGCGACTGAGCCGCTGGCTTAATGCGGATGTTCGGTCAGACGGTGAGCGGCAAGCCCTGGCCGAGGGAGTGGATTGGCTTTACCGGCGCTGGACCGGTGGAGCGCACAACTTCGCTGCTGCGCAGGGGCGGGAGCTAATTGAGGCGGGCGGCAAGACCCTTACGATTCTGTGGACATCTCACGAAAGCGGTGTGGCCGCCCTCGTTGCCGGGCCGGAGTATGCGCGCACCGAGTGGCTGCATGCACTGCAGCAGGCCGCGCAACCTGCCCGCGCGTGCCTGCTTGCAGCCAGCGGGAAGCCGGTCGCAGGGGATCCGCCCGCCGATGGGGAACGGAGAGTCGTGCGCCCAGCAGCGGACACCGGTTTGCCGTGGACGGTCGTGGTTGCCGGTGCGGAAGAGACAAACGGGGCGCTTGCCGCGCGGCGCCGCAGCCTCCTTGCAGGATTGATCGCGGTGTTGATGCTGGTGGTTGCCGGCAGCTACTTTATCTGGCACGCAGTCAACCGCGAGATGGCCGCGGCGAGGCTTCAGTCCGACTTCGTGTCCGCAGTCTCGCATGAATTCCGGACACCGTTGACCACACTGCGCCAGTTCAGTGAACTGCTCGCCGAAGATGAGGAGCTTCCGCGTAAGACGCAGCGCCGCTACCACGCCGGACAGGTGCGGGCCGTGGGGCGGCTCCAGCGCTTGGTAGAAGCGCTTCTCGACTTCGGCCGCATGGAGGGAGGCAGAAGGCCGTATCGCCTGGAGCCGATGGAAGCAGGTGCATTGGTTCGCGCGGTTACCGATGAATTCCGCAGCGAAGTCGCGGAGCGCGGTTTCACCGTGGAGTGCAGCCTGGATGCCGGCGCCGCCATGGTTCAAGGCGATGCTGAAGCGCTGGGGCGGGCTCTCTACAACCTGCTCGACAACGCGGCGAAGTACTCCGGCGACAGCCCCGGCATCGAAGTGACGCTGCGGCGCGCGCAGGATTCAGTGTCGCTCGGGGTGCGCGACCATGGCGTCGGCATCCCGGCTGACGAAAAGCGGCGCATCTTCCAAAAATTCGTGCGCGGCTCGGCGGCGAAATCGCAGGGCATCCAGGGGACCGGCATCGGCCTGGCGATAGTGCGCCACATCGTTCGTGCGCACGGCGGCAGCGTTTCTGTGCAGAGCACCCCCGGTGCGGGGAGCGCTTTTACTATCGTATTGCCGGCAAAGGAATGACCGATGGCACGCATACTGGTTGTGGAAGACGACCCCGATATCGCCCTGGGATTGCAGGACGACCTGCGGCGCCAGGGATACGAAGTGGAAACGGTGGGGGACGGCGCGACCGCCCTGCAGCGGGCGCGGCAGGAAACCTGGGACTTGATCCTGCTCGACGTCATGCTACCGAAGCTCGATGGCTTCGAGGTCTGCCGCGAGTTGCGCCGCATCCGCTGCAAGGCGCCGATCATTATGCTGACCGCGAAAGCGCAGGAAGCGGAAAAGGTGCTCGGCCTCGAGCTGGGCGCGGATGACTACGTGACCAAGCCATTCAGCCCGCGCGAACTGCGTGCCCGCATCAAGGCGGTGCTGCGGCGCTTTGCCGGCGATTCGCTGGGCGTCTACCGCTTTGGCAACATCGAGGTCGATTTCGACGGCGCCGAGGTACGCCGCGCTGGCGCACGCATCGACCTAACCGCCCAGGAATTTCGCCTTCTGTCGATATTGATCCAGCGCCGCGGGCGTGTGCTGACACGGGAGCAGCTGATCGAGGCCGCTTGGGCGCCGGGGACATTCGTGAACAACCGCGCCGTTGACACGCACGTATTGAATCTGCGCAAGAAGATCGAGCCCGATCCGGGGGAACCGCGGTACCTGCGGGGCATACGCGGCATCGGCTACCGCTTCGACGGCTGAAAAACTTGACCTAATCTTGACCGTCGTCCCGCGAAGGCCCGACTTCAGCCTGCTATGGTAGAAGCATCAGGAGGCTGATATGCACAAACAAGGCAAGATGATTCTGATGCTCTTAGCGCTTTTCACTGCGTGGTCGCTTTCCACCTCAGCCCCAGCCACGCAGAACCAGCAAAAGGCCGAAGTGGCGCTGAAAAACGCCATGGAAAAAGAAACCATCGACGGCGACCTGAAAGGAGCCATTGAACAGTACAAGAAAATTATCGCCGCGCGCGGCGCGAGCCGTGCCGTCGTGGCAAAAGCGATGCTGCAACTCGGCGGCTGCTACGAAAAGCAGGGCAACGCCGAAGCCCGCAAGACCTTCGAGCAGCTGCTCAAAAACTACCCTGACCAGACCGAGATCGTCGCCCAAGCGCGCCCGCGCCTCGCAGCCCTTGCACCCAGTGCTGCGGGTCAAGCAGCCGGCGACGGCATCCGCATCCGGCAGATTGCGACCGGCCATGACGTCGGTGAATCTCCATCGCCGGACGGACGATACATTGCCGATTATAGCGGCGAGTATGATCTCCTGGTCCGCGACGTGACTACAGGTGTAGTCCGGCGGCTGGGCAATCTCGCGAAGAGGACGGCTGATGAGGATGTCGAACTAGGGGACTGGTCCCCCGATGGCAACCTGATTGCATATGATTGGTGGTCTAGAGGCAAAGGCTACGAAATTCGTATATACGAAATGTCATCCAACACGTCGCGTGTCCTCTTTGGCCCAAAGCCGGATTTAAGTTCTGGAAACTGGTCCCGGGATGGGAAACTTCTGTTGGCAAGGGTCTATGAGCAGGGTAAGGGTTCGGTCGGAGTGATATCCGTGGAAAGCGGTGAATTCCGTGCCATAAAGACATTCGAGCCGAGGCACGGACCCGCCAGGTGCGAGCTGTCTCCAGACGGGAAATTCATTGCTTACAATAGCACTGTAGGGCAGAGAGAGAATAGTGACCTATTCGTTCTTGAAGTAAGCACGAGCAAGGAATCCTGCCACCTTGAACATCCGGCTACGGAATTCCTGCTCGGATGGACCCCCGACGGCAACTATCTCCTTTTTCAAAGCAATCGCACTGGAAACAAGGACGTGTGGGCTCAGCGTCTTGAAAACGGCAGACCAGTCTCTGAACCGAAACTGGTCAAATCGTTTGGGGAATGGCTTTGGCCCATGGGATTCAGTACAAGTGGCGCTTTGTTTTATAGCACCAACACCGTTGGCAGGACGAACGATGTCTATTTGGCTGAAATGGACTTTGCCAATGGAATGGCAACAGCACCTCGAAAAATCAGCAGGAACCATGAAGGTTCGAATACCAACTGCGACTTCTCGCCGGATGGCCGTTACCTTGCCTATCTGACGGTCCGTGAAACCATCAGTCCTCGCCAACCGAACATCGTTCCTTATTGGGCAGATACTATCTGTGTTTATTCCATGGAAACGGGCGAGATTCGAGAATACCCGACCAAGATACGGATTCAACGAGACTATTTATACAGGCTGCGCTGGTCGAATGACAATCAAGCGATCGTTTTCACCGCGCGGGAGAATGATCCGAACAGTCCATATTCTTTGCATAAGCTGGATACCAGGAACGGAGAGATAACCAGGATCCTGGGCGGAAAAGCCGTGCCATTCTGGTCATGGACTGACAATGCTGCATTCATGTTGCCAGGGAATTCGAATCCCGACGGGACATCGAACCTGATACGCCGGGATCTTCAAACCGGCACTGACAAGAAAATATGTGAGTTCGCTCGCTTCCCGAGTTACTTGACCTTATCGCCTGATAACCAGTGGCTGGCCTTTACGCTGTCAGAAACACTTGCCCAAGGGAAAAGCAAGATCAGTCTGATGACAGTTTCTGTGGCAGATGGTGCGCAGAAAGTCATTATTGCGGAAGAATCGACCATGTCCGGCTATTATAATACTAGCCCGACTTTGACAACTGGGGGGATGGAGAAGCTGTAAGTCGTTGAAATCATTGAAAGGCACCTCAAAAAGTCTTCACTACAGATGCATCTGCAGTTTGCCCATCTCGGGCTTCCTGCCCAGCAGTTGCGGTTTCGGCTGGGCCGGCAGATTCAGGTCCAATCTTGAAAGCAACAGGAGTTGATCCTTGTCCGGCTGCGTGTATCGGCGAAGGAGCAGTTCCCGCCCATCCGTCGTGGGCAGATAGACATCCACCATTTGGATGGATTCGAACTTTTCCAGCACCGCTCGCACGGTCAGCCCGGGGGCAAGCGCTTTCAGCCGCTGCTGCATTGTCACTTGAAGACAGTAGGCCAGGAAAGCCACGAAGATGTGCGCCTCAATTCTCACATCCTTCTTGTGGTAGATGGGACGCAATGAAAGATCCATCTTCAGGGTCTTGAAAGCCTGTTCAACCTCGACCAGCAAGATGTAGTACTTCCATAGCTCGGCCGGATCCTCCGAGCAGAGATTTGATCGCAGCAGGTATTGTCCTTCCTGCCTGCGAACCTTGCGGAGCTTGTCTCTGCGCAAGCGAAAGTGAAAGGTCTGCGAAGTCACTGGCTCCCGCGCTGACGGCAAGGAGATCTCCACCAGGGAAGCCGCACGGCCGGCTTCCTTTTTCGCCGCTCCCACCTTCATCAGAAGTTGATCCCGATCTAGCTTTTGCTGGCTGATTTCCTTGAGCCGATACCAGTATCGCTTCAGCCGATGGCGCCGCATGGCCCGTTCCTTCGCTTGCCGACTGCTGCTGCGTGCCAACACGTACAACTCCTTATCCTGCTTGAGCAGCTTCACACTCAGGCTATCGCGCACTTTCTCCCAGGGCAGCGGCAGCAACTCTTTCTCGAGCTTGTTAAGCCGCCCTTTCGGAGTCCCCACCAAGTAACAAATCGGAGTTTCGGATTGCCGCATCTCCGTCAGGATCTCCTCGGTTGGAATCCCGCGGTCCATGATCCATACCCGCCGGGCCTTACCGTATCGTTGTTCGATCTTTTTGAGGAACCACCGGAGCGTGGTCCGGTCACTGGTGTTGCCCTCCATCACTTCGTAGGAAAGCGGAAACCCTTGCGGTGTCACTACCAAACCGATGACCACTTGCACGCAGTCGAACCTCTTATCGCGACTGTAGCCGAACCGACGTTTGCCTCTCCCGGGCGGGTCACACTCAAAATACGTGCTCGTCAGGTCATACAGGAGAACGTCGAACCCTGCATTGAAAAGATCCTGCCAGCGTCGTTTCAGGAAACTGAACAGTTCCTCTTTGTGGGCAAGGAGTTTGTCCAGACACCGGTAGAGATTCTGATAGGCAATAGCCTCTCCTTCCTCCCCAAGCAAATCTCCCATGGCGCTCTTGCCATACCACTCCCGATGCAGCCGCCACTCGCTGCCAGGTTTTATCAGCCGATAACAAGTCAGGATTTTCAGTACATTCAGCCAGCGTGTCCCTTCCCGGCTCGGCGGCAACTTCTCCGCCCAGTAGCCATCCAGGTGCAACTGGTCCCACAATAGCAAGGCCATCCAACATGCCCCCCATTGCCGCGGACGCTCCAGCCGCATCTGGTTCACGCGTACGTGAATCACATCGCGATCGATGGATTGAATTGGTCGATCTTCAGGAAACAGCGAAACCGTGCGTGGCGTATCTTTGCCATTTTCCAGTATCTCTATCGAGCGCCACCAGGCTTCTCTCTGGCTGTCGTTGATCTCGCCCAGATAGAGAACATGCCTCTGCACCACACGCCGGTCGCTGAGGCGATGGTTCTCGACGATGCTCCAGTAGCGGTGTTCTTTGCCGTCCTTGATTCGCCGAGTCATCCGAAGGAACATGCAGCCATTGTCTTCAAATCAAGAACAGGTGCAAGGGGGTAGGTCTTCACTACACGCGCTTTGATGAATGCCGGCATTGACAACAAAAGATTTGCAGTCTCAAAAGGGGCGAAAATCGCAAAAAATCACGCCCAGTTGTCAAAGTCGGGCTAGCATCGGTTGGACAGCTGATAGCCGTAATATCCTCTTGAGCAGAAGGCCCAAGGATATTTCCAAAAAGGGCCTCTCCGAGATATGGCAGGTCCCCTTGGATGGTGGAACTCCAAAGAAGATCGGTATAAATGAAATGTCATTACGTTCCGTGACTGCTCACCCAGATGGGAAGAGGATCGCTTTTGTCGCGTCAACGGAGGGGGAGGTTGCAGCCTGGATAATGGAGAACTTTCTGCCACAGATAAAGGACGCAAAGCAGACCAAGTGAAAAAGTAGACATTCCGATTATCGTGAACTGCTGCCTGGTAGGAGAAGTGTGTCAAAACTCCGTATCCTGCAACATCGTTTTGGCGTAAAATCCCGGTGGTGATCGGTCCTGGACTCCGGGCAGACGCGGCGAAGTTTACAACACCCCAACGCGGAAGTTGAGGCGGCGCCATAGGCAGGCTTCGATGCAAAATTGCATCTTGTTCGGACTATCGTGCCAGCGAGTACTGCACATCTCGCGATACCGTTGTGGATGCAGCCACGCGTGTCTGATTCATGTGCCTCTTCGCTGCCACCTCAAAAAACGGTGCCAGGCTACCGTGTTCCCATTCACTTCGACGCGGACAGGTCGAACGCCATCACGCCCAAACACCCGTCTGGGACGAATTGCGGATGGCCCGTAGCCGATGCGCGACACCATTCCGAGCAACTCGCGCCACCGAATTTCAATTGCGGCCCCGACGGGCCGGCCCACCGGGTCGGCAGGAGAGTTCAGTTCACTATCCGCACCAGTCCGCGGCATCCTCTCCCCGACATCCAAGAGCAGTTGATGTTCCTCACTTTTCATGAAGCCGATTTCGTGGCCACGAGGAGACGCTTGCGGCGCGGCTCGGGAAATCTTTCAATGGCATAGCGAAGCGCGGTGCGTGGGATGCGCGCGCCGTGAGCCAGCAGAAAGGCCTCGAGTCTGCTATCATCGGTTTTCCCGCATTCGCGCAAAAGCCACCCGACGGCCTTGTGCATCAGATCCTCGGAATCGCCCAATAGAGATTCTGCCACGGCGTAGGCGACGTCGAGGTGCTCGCCTCTCCGTGCCAGCGAAGTCAGCGACACCGCTGCCGCGCGCCGCACCCAGAGGTTGGCGTACTGTGTCCAACTGGCCACTTTCTGGAGCAACTCAGGAAAGCGCTTGAGCAAAGGGCTCAGAACCCTGCCCGACAAAACGTCGGTAGCGGCCCAATTGCCGCAGTGCCCGTCGGCAAGCCAGCCGTGGATGGTTTCAAGCAAGCTCTTGTCGTACTGCTTGTGGTATCGGGAGAGAAGGACTATGCCGACACTCTTGGCTTCCAGGAATCGGTTTCGGATAAGAATGTCGCAGAACTGCACGGCATCCGCGAGCAGCCACGTAGGTTTAACAGCAGCGAAAATCTCTTTTTCGATTTCGTCGATCTTCGCCGACTTAATGCCAACGACTTGTACTCTCTCGTGCAGTTTGAAGTATTTCCTGGCTTGCGCAGCGACTCGCTCATCGCCGGCTGCATTGAGCACTGCCAGAGTTTCCTTTGCCCAGCTTGCTGCGGTGTTCTTTTTCATAGATGCCGACCGGATGGATCGGGAGCATAAGCCAAAGCAGGCAAGGAATCAAATCCGAAACTCGCTTGCTCTTCACACCCCCACGAGCAGGCACTGAATTGCCCACTCAGGCTTACCCGGATTCATAATCGTCAAGACAAGTCGGTGCCGTTCGCGCGCAGATTCCCAGGGCAAAGACGACAGCCAGGGTCATAGGTGGGGAGTTGCGTTGCAGAAGCGGCCTCGACCTTTCCCTGCCAGGGACGTTGCATGCGGTGCGGAGACACCAGGATCTATTCCCCTGTCATCGGGTTCCAACGCCGGTGCGGTTTGTTCTGGATGGAGGCGGGCGCGGGCCGCAATTTCATGGCAACTCGGCCCCACTTTCGATGCAAATCACAGAATTCGTCAGACGGATCCCAATCACGCCAAAACCTGCTCGCTCAGCTCCTTGACCGATTTCGCTCCGCTGAAATCCGGGCGCCATGCTATCTCGGCCGAAACCGAAAGTGCAAGGCGAAAGAGGAAGTTACTGCGATTCGGCAGCCACGAAATGCCTGCCGCGGCATAGCCGCAGCCAAAAAATCTTGAGATCTGGGGACGCAAGACTCATCCTCGGTTTTGCCACATGGAATATGATCGTCCGACCCTGGAAGATGAGTATTATGTCCCGAATGGCGCTTAATTAAGAGTGACCGCAATCACCTCGTAGTGCCGCCAAATCAAGTGCTAAGCCCCAAAGGGGCGGGGCAGGAAAGCCCAGGGCGTGAGCCCTGGGATCATGAACATCCGGGAGACCGGCCCTGAAGGGGCGAAGCAGCCTGCGCCGCCCTTACAGGGCTGATTCCTTGCTCTACGTCAGTTCCCAGGGCTGACGCCCTGGGCTTTCCTGCTGGACCCTTTCAGGGTCCTAATTGGACTCCTTAATTAAGCGCCATTCTATTATGTCCCCGGACCCCGAGTCTCAAGACCTGTGGCGGGTGGTCGGGGCATCGGCAATCCGGACAATAACTTTCTTTCCGAGAACTTTGGCAGCTCGGGTAATGGTTTCAAGAGAGACGGCTGTATTTTGGGGGTCGAGCAAACGGTTGAGCTGCGACCGGCTCGTGTGAAGATCTCGGGCCATGGCCTGCTTGGTCTTCTGCTGTTGCTTCATCGCCTGTTCCAGCTGCCAGGCAAGGACACGCTTGGTGGCGACGGCCTCGACCTCTTCCCGAATTCCCTGTTCATCCAGAAACTCATCAAAGGTGGAGCCGCTGTAATCGTGTCGTCTCCGAATCTTTCTTTCCTTCATTGCAATCCTCTCTCATGCTTTTCTTTGTTTCTCCGCGCCAGAGCCAAGTCCGCGTCGGGCGTCTTCTGCGTCTTCTTTATGAAGCCGTGCAACAAGACCATTCGGTGCTTGCAATCGATATAGAACAGAACGCGGGCAATGCGATTGTGCGTGAGATCCGTGCGGATCTCGTAGATTCCCTGACCCAAAGGCCGGCAAACTGGCATTCCGATAGGCCAGCCGAATTCGACCGTCTTGATGTCCTCTCCAATTCGTTTCCTATGTACCATATATGGTACAGTTGTCAAGATGACGGAGAAAAACGCTCGACAAAACACCATTCGACACCAATTGCGTACCAAGAGATATTCTTCTCGACCATGTTCCTTTGAACGAATCTGCGTGCGAGAAACCATAAAATTCAAGGCGTAACCACTTTTTCTTTAGGTCGATAATCTGTTGGAGTATCATGGGCTCCCTATGCCAAAGAAAGGAACATCACCGATACAGGGGGAGATGCTGCAGGGCACGCTTGACCTGCTGGTTCTACAAACGCTGGCCTTGGGTCCGGCTCACGGCCACACCATTGCCTATGCAATCGAGCATCGGTCGGAAGATGTCCTTCAAGTCGAGCACGGATCTCTCTATCCGGCGCTGCACCGCCTCGAGCATCGTGGGTGGATCTCGTCGTTCTGGGGCACATCGGAGAATAACCGAAGGGCCAGGTACTACCGGCTGACGCCTGCAGGCCGCAAGCAACTGGCAGAGCAAGTCGGCCGTTGGGATCAACTGGTGCGGGCCATCAATCGGATTCTGCGACCGGCCACGGAGTAGCGCCATGGGATGGAGCCCCTTTTTCCGGCGCAGTCATTGGGATAAAGAGCGATCCCGCGAAATCCAGTCTTATATCGAGATCGAAACGGACGAAAACATTGCTCGGGGCATGGCACCCGAAGAGGCGCGCTTTGCCGCTCACCGGAAATTCGGCAACGTCACCTTCATCCGCGAGGAGATCTATCACATGAACACCATTGGGTTCATCGAATCGCTGTGGCAAGACCTGCGCTATACTTTCCGCTCCCTGCGCCGCAACTTCGGTTTTGCCGCGACCGCGATCGTGACCCTGGCTCTTGGAATCGGCGCCAACGCAGCCGTATTCAGCGTCGTCGACGCCGTCATTTTTCGCCCCTTGCCCTACCGAGACCCCGGCCAATTGGTGTCGATTGCATGGGCCCCCCGTAGTTCGCCCCAATTTCCCCATATTGGGCTGCATTCTTTGGAAGAAATCGAGGACTGGCGCGCACAGAAGCAGATCTTTGCCGGCGTTGAGCCATTTTCCTCTTTTCACAATGTCGATGGCGCCCGGGGAAAAGTGGGCTTGTTTCCCACCAACTCGATCTCGACTGCCATTCCGGAGATGCTCGGCGTGCGGCCAATGCTGGGACGCAGTTTCCTGCCCGAAGATGGACTCCCGGGCAGGGGTCAAGTCGCGCTGATCAGCAACGGATACTGGGCACGGGAGTTCGGGTCCGATCCTGCAGTTTTGGGCAAGACGGTTGCGCTCGACAATCGTGTGTATACGGTCGTTGGCGTCATGCCTCGGGATTTCGAGTTTCCTCCCGGCTCGAGGCCCGATGCCTGGGTGCCGTGGACCAAGGAGTCCAACGGCTCGATGTTTTCCCTTCTCGCGCGCCTCCGTCCCGGCCTCGGCATCGACCAGGCACAGCGTGAGGCGGTGCTGGTATCCGACCGTATTCACTGCTACAACCAGGAGGTGAGAGAAAAAGGCCTTCCTGCACTGTCGCGCATCGAACGCCGCCTGGATCCCAAGGTCAAGACCGCATTGCTCGTCATGCTCGGCGCCGTCGGCTTTGTATTCCTGATTGCTTGCGCGAATGTCGCCAATCTCATGCTCTCCCGCGGCGCCACGCGCCAGCGCGAGATTGCTATTCGAGCGGCTATCGGGGCAAGCCAGGGGCGTCTCCTGCGCCATTTCCTGATAGAGAGCCTGGTCCTTTCGGTTGCCGGGGCGGTGGCAGCCCTCCTTTTGGCCTCATGGATGACACGTCTGATTTTTGCAATTCTGCCCATGCCATTACTGTGGCTCTTCATGGGTTACGGGTCCGCACTGAACGGCCGGGTATTTGTGTTTTTGGGCATCATAACGATATTAGCTTGCCTGCTGAGCGGCTTGACTCCTGCATTCAGGGCTGCCCGCGGCAACAGGATTCCGGGATTGACGGAAACGAGTCGCCTTGCCGGCACCACTCGCGGTCTGCGGCGGTTTCATCTTGTTTTTCAGAGCCTGCAGGTAGGCCTTGCTCTCGTTCTGCTTATTGGCGCCGGGCTCATGGCCAACAGTTTCGCGCGTCTGATCCTGACCAAAAGCGGCTTTGACACCAAGAACCTGTGGATGGTCAATGTTTCCGTGCCACCGGGCTACAAGGGGCCTCAGGCGTTCTCTTTCTACAACCAGCTGAAGGCGCTGATCAAAACATTCCCGGGGGTGCAGTCTGCGACGATGTCGATAGGGACGCCGGCTGCGCGCGGATATGCCAGTTCCCGGTTCTTCCCGGAGGGCGCGTCCGATGCCGAAGCTGTGACCGGACTGGAGTTCTTCGTCGCCCAGGATTATTTTGCCACTCTCGGCATTCCCATTGTCGCGGGACGCAACTTTGATCCTGAGGAGGGCCCGTCCTCGCCGCCGGTAGTGATCATCGATTCCCGTTGCGCCGCGACCTTGTGGCCCGGGCAGAGCGCAATTGGCCGGCGACTCCATTCCGATTCCGGCTCGTCGTCGTTGACCGTAGTTGGTGTCGCAGCGCCTGTGAAGACCGGAGCTTTTGCGGAACCGAACAACTGCCAATTGTACAAGCCCTTCTCACGTAATCCGTTTTACTCGAGTCTGGTCATCCGCATGGCCGGCAATCCAGCACCCGTTCTAGCTCAGGTGCGTGCGACGGTTGCCGCTCTCAATCCGAAGGCCGAGATCACCGACACTGCCACCTTCGATGAACTGTATGCGGCATGGGATGCTCATATTGCCAACACCCCGCGCTTCTACCTCATCCTGATGACGATTTTCGCGGGAGTAGCTCTGGCAACCGCCGCCGTCGGCATCTACGGCGTACTCTCCTATTCGGTGGCCCAGCGCACTTCGGAAATCGGCGTCCGCATGGCGCTCGGGGCGACAGCCCGCGACATCCGCCGGCTTGTAATACGCGCGGTGCTCTTACCTGTGTTCGCCGGTGTTGTCGCCGGTGTCATCGGATCCTTCTGGCTCACCGAGCTGCTTCGCTCCCTGCTCTATCAAATCACACCCCATGATCCGCTCACCATAATCTCAGTGGCTGCGTTTTTGCTGCTTGTGTCTCTGGCCGCCAGCTACGTGCCGTCCCGGCGCGCGAGCCGGGTCGATCCTATGACCGCCCTGCGGGTCGAGTGATGTCAGGAAGGACAATTCCGGCATGAACCTGCAAGGGAATAAAGCAGATCCGGGACCCGATCAGGATTGTTCCCTGGTCGGCAAATTCCTGGTGGAAGGATCGGCAGACGCTTCTGCCAGAAATCTGATTGAATCCGCCGGCCGAAGGCTCTATCTTCGAGGCACTTTCATTCAACCCATTTTCGGCCGCTTCTGGAGGAAACAAGCATGATCCGAAAAACAATCGGCACAACTCAAAAAAGGTACCCCATCAAGATCGCGATCACCCTGCTGGCTTGCATCCTTGTGCTTCCGGTGCTCGGGACAGCCCAGACTTATCCCGGAAAGACATGGGAGCGCGTCAAGAATCCACAGCGCGTCGGCTGGTCTGCCGCCGGCCTGAAAAAAGCGGAAGATTACTCCGCCACGATCCAGACAGCCGCGGTCATGGTCGTCCTGGACGGGAAAGTGCTCGACGAGTGGGGGGAAACCGCCACGCACTTCAATGTGCACTCGATCCGGAAGAGCTTTTTGAGCTCGCTTTATGGGATCTACATCAAGGAGGGACGCATCAACCCGTCCGCCACGATGCAGCAGCTCGGAATCGACGACAACGAGCCGTCGCTGACCGCGGTCGAGAAGAAGGCCACGGTGATGAACCTGCTGCGGGCGCGCTCGGGCGTGTATCATCCGGCGCTGTACGAAACGGCCTCAATGAAAGCGGCGCGCCCCGCCCGCGGCAGTCATGACCCCGACACGTTTTGGTACTACAACAACTGGGATTTCAACGTGCTCGGGACCATTTTCGAGCGGCAGACGAAAAACAGCCTTTTCCGGGAGTTCAAGGCGCGGATTGCCGACCCGATCGATATGCAGGACTTCCGGCTCGAAGATTGCGAGTACGTCACCGGCCCCGATTCGGTTTACCCAGCCTATCCGTATCGCATGACGGCACGCGACATGGCGCGCTTCGGACTGCTTTTCATGCGCAGAGGAATGTGGCGCGGCAAGACCGTCGTTCCACCCGAGTGGGTTGATGAAAGTACCAAATCGTACTCTGACGCCGGCAATTCGGGGGGGTACGGCTATCTCTGGTGGGTGGCGGTGGATGGAAAGCACTTGCCGTATTGCACGCTGAACGGTGCTTATTCGGCGCGCGGGGCCGGCGGGCACTACATCCTGGTGATACCGGACCAAAAGCTCGTAATCGTGCATCGAGTCAACACCGACATCCAGGGAAGGCAAGTTTCGGCCGATCAGTTCGGTCAACTGGTGAAATTGATCCTGGACGCGCGCAAAAATTAAAAGAAAGCGATACCTGGACTGAATAAATCCCATGCCCGGTGGGCGCCGGGCACCGAACGGCGCGCCAAAACCCCGTCCCGCGGCCGGGGCCTACCTTCGCAGCCAGTCGATCTGAGGCCGCGGTGCACCTCCAGTTGTTTCTTCGATCACTTCTTTACTGGAAGCCTAAAGGTGATGACGCCGAGATCGAGCGGCGTGTCGCTCCTTCCACCCGGCATTTCCGGAACAACAACTTCCCCCATGACCAGCTGGCCGCCGAGGCTGTTTATGAAAACCGTCAACTCATACGTTCCTGCGAGAACGTCCTCTACCCGGAAGGAATCATCCTGCGCAACGTTGATGTGGTACAGCCGCTCCGACCGCAACCGGTTTCTCCCTGCTTCTGACTGTACCCAGGCATAGTAGGCTTCCGCGTCCGTTGGGGGAGAACCTGGCAACTTCAGGACCATGGAAGGGAATGCAGTTTTCCAGTTGATCGTGACATCGGTGCCGGCAACAGCGATGCGCCCGACGACAGGGCGTCCCATGCCGCCCAACGCGACGTAGGTCGTTTCTCCCGCGCGAACTACAGCGGATGCAGAAGCGCCTCCGGAAACGGAAGCCGAGGTGACTGCCACGCGATACTCATCGGGAGGCACCATGTTAAAAAGAAACTTCCCATCGGTGTCGGTGGGAACTCTAAGATAGACAAAAAGGCCGGGGGGAGCAGGCTGCTGTATCAGGGATCGCAGCATCACTCCCACATTGGCACCCGCCTGGCTTCCAACCCGAACAGTGCCTTCGATCCGCCCCCACGGTTCCAGGGTCAGTGTTGAAGAGGCTGCAAGCTGCTCCGCGGTTGCCGCTGCGAAGCCTCTTTCGTAAATAGCCATGACCGTATGAGCTTCCGGCATGGGATCAAAAGAGAACTTTCCGGATTCATCCGTAGCGGTACTGGCATTCAGGTCCCGGCCATACATCAAGGTCCCGGGGCTCATCATGCTGGGAGGAAGCGGCATTCTTGCCGCGCTGCCCGTGGGGCCTAAGGGTGCGCTGGCGCCAAAAAGATAGACCTTGGCGCCGGCAACCGGCTTGCCGCCGGGGAACTTCAGGGTGCCGGACAGCCCATCGGCGCGCACCAGGGCAAACTCCAGGTTTTGGTCGCCATTCCTGACATCCACCGACTGGGAGGCATCCGGGCGGTAGCCACGCGCTTCAATTCTAATGACGTACATGGAGAGGTTAAGGTCGCCGATCGACCGGTCCTGCAGGGTGAGAGTAAACTCGCCCCGGATCCCCTCAACACTGTTGTATGAGCCATTGTTGGCCGTAACTTTGAAGGCTTCGATCGGCATCCTGGTCTTCGAATCAAGCACTTTCCCTGTGAGGCGCATGGTCGGAAGCCTCTGCAGCCTGATTTCATGATCTCTGCCGGGTTCAAGGACAATCTTCGCGCCCAACAGAGGTTGGAAGCCTTCGGCTCGGACCGTATAATGTAGAGCTTTCGCCGGAGCAGAGTCCCAAAGAAACCGTCCGTTCACATCCGTCTTGTCCTGCCAGGAGAAGTACTCCCAATCGGAGGCAGCGGGAAGGAGGGGCCCGGACACGGTAGGTGCGGTTGAGACCGTGGCGCCGGCGACCGGCTTGCCATCCTCTTCTATAACCCCGCCGCTGACGATCTGGCCTTTGCCCAATCGAAACTCAATCATGGGCATGCGCGGCACGACATCGACGGTCCGGATCTCGGGGGCCAGGCCCTTTGCCTGAGCCCTGAGAACCATCTCTCCGGGCCTCCCATCCTTGAAGGCGAATCGACCATTCGAATCGGTAGCAACTGTCGGCAGAATCCGGCTCGGGCTGAACTTGTCGATCTGGCTGATCGTGGCGCCTTCCACTCCCTCCCCTTTCTCATTCATAAGGATTCCCGCGACCAGCAGGCCGTACTTCATGGCCAGCATCGCTTTGCCGGCTCTTAATTCGCTCATCTCAACAGGCCTGACATCCATCGTTGCGGCGCGAGGGACCTTGTCGGTAGAGTAGCGGCATTCCACATATTCCGGGTGAGTCAATATGAGGAAGATATCGTCGGCATTCGGCAACACCTCGTTGCAGCTCCAACGGCCCGAAGCATCCGTCCGGGCGGTCAACGAATCGTTCACACCTTCAAGGTTGGGAAGCGTTTGAGAGGATCTGCCCATGTCAACGGGGCGAATTGCGATTTGCACATCGGCGATCGGCTTAGCCTCTTCACTGTGCACGAAGCCCCCAATCGAAATCCCTTTTTAAAGCTTGAAGGTGTATTCGACCGGATATGGATCGGTATCGCGGAACCTCGCCACGTGAGATACATAGCCGGCAGCTCTGACGGTAACAGCCATTGGCAGTGTCAGCGAGATTTCGCAATGCCCGTTTTTGTCTGTGAGCAGTTCTGATTCGAGAGAGGCAACTCCTCGCTCCGACAGCGGTCCCAAGTGAAGTGCCGCACCCTCGATGCCGCTGCCGGTCCTTGCATCGACAACTTTGAACAAGGTTGCGCGGTCTTCGTGCGGGATAGTGAGTGGGGCCTGCGACAATGCGGGATTCAGTGCCAGGGCTCCTGTGCTTGTTTGCGTGTTTCGATCCGAAGGGCCACTGCTTCCCTGGGAAGCACCCGTGCCTGCCGGCGTCGTGCGCAAAACGCGTTTACGGATTCCGGGGATAAAAAGCAGTCCCAGGACCAACACAACCAGGATGACTGTCCAAGTCAATCTTCGCTTCGCGGGCGATTTGATGTTCATGATGGTATTGAACCTCCTAGCATTGAGATTCACCGGCAGAAGCAAGGCACGCATTGCGCTAAGTCGCCGTGCTTGCGGTTTACATCGCTCGGGTTCAATGCTGGGTACCTTTCAGGGTTTGGCTGCCCTTTGATTACAGATACGCTGCCAAAAACCGGAAGTTTCGGATCTGCCGTCAGATTTCCGGCGGCTGGTCATGATGGTTGTGCCGATGTCGATGGCCCCTCTTCACCATCAATGAAGGCTTGGCTGCTGCTGGTAGGAGAAGTGTGTGCAGATTCCATCCTGAAACATCGTTTGGGGAGTAAAATCCCGGTTGTGGTCGGTCCTGGACTCCGGGCAGTCGCGGCAGACGGGGCGAATTTACATAGCACCGCAAGTCGGAAGCTGAGGCGGTACCGTAGGCAGGCTTCGATGCAAAACCACATCTTGTTCGGACTATCGTGCCGGAGCAGAATCCAAAATATTCGATCCTGGATTCGCAGCCGAGGGCGACGAATTTTTCGCTTGAGTATGCCCAACTGCTGACGGAGGGCAAGGATCTCGAGGCCGAGGTTGTAGCGGGAACGGAAGAAAGCGCTGAGGCAGGTGAGGAAGCCGATGAAAAATGGAATCATGGGCCTGGATTTATAGCATAGGGGTCCTTCCGGCGCCCGCATTAATTGCTTGAATTTGCTGCCTCACGGAGTCTTGGCGACACACAGCACATCTACGTAAGGGGGTTTTTCGACCATGTGTCCCGGTGATCATTGATACGTTGAACGCCGGTTGGGTTCAAGGGAACTACCTCGGCTATGCCTCCTGAGTTGGTGAGAGCGAGATTCCGACTCGTGTTGCCTTGGCAGGCCGGCGTTTGATAAGCGAGAGGAGTTCCTTCGGGCTTGTCAGATTCACGAGCACGCGCCCAAAGAACCCTGACAAAAGATCTTGGACCTCTCCACCGGGCAGAGTGGCGCGGACCGCCCAAGCCCCTGGTGGACCGCCAGGTATTTGTGCCACCAGCTTCGCCGCGTCGCCCTGCGGCGCTGACGAAATCCAGGCCAGTCGGACTCCCTGCTCGGCCGCAAGCGTGAAGAAGGCTTCCATATCGAAGTATGCGAAGACGCGAGTTCGCCCCATGACGAGATCCATCACCCTTTCTTCTTGCACCCAGAGAAAGACAGGCGTTCCTTCCATGCTGCGGAGATTCACCTGCACAAGGTCAAATACGGGTTGAATCCTTTGGACAGCAGACAACTCTTCGAGCGCCGCTGTTTCGTCTCGGAGTTGGCACGTCAACGAGGGGTTGGACAGATGATAGAGGCTGTGCTTGACCGCGCCAAAATCCGTTGCCGCAAGTTGTTCGGCGGAAACCACGAACAGAGAAAGGCACCGCGAGATCCTAGCGCCGCCGAAACCCGATTCGTGCGCTCGCTTGCATGCAGAGTCAAGAGCGACGGCATAGTCATCGACTTCCACGATGTCAGGGAATACTCGCGTATACATGCCAAAACGCGGGCTCACACCTTGATCGGTTTCGACCAAATTTTCAAAGCTCTTCTGCTTGCTCTGCTGGGCGAGCATACGATTGATCTGTCCCACTGCTTTAGGACCCAGCAAATTGCGTAACATGGCTTTGTCTTCGTCTGACACCTTGCCCTGCTTCTGCTCAATGAGGTCTGAGAGGATTTCGTTAATTTTTCCGGTCTTGAGTTCCACAACTCGCCAGGATCTTCCAGTCAGGGTCGATCTGTCGATCTCAACAAGATCCCCGATTTGCACGGCTGTGGTCAGGTCGCTGACGATGCTGAACCGCAACCTTTCCTCCCGGTTCCTCTCGGTCGCAGCGATTATCGTCTTCCGCAAGACTTCTGGGTCGATAGGGCGGATCTGATTGTCTAGCCTAAAGTGCCGCAGCACCCACTCGTTCGGAACGAGCATAGTGAACAAGATGGAGTCAATGAGGCGTCGAAGAATGAGCTGTCTTTGCCGCAGAACACGGACGCATCCGATCAGATTCTTGTACTCAGGATTGTGAGCTTGCCGAAGGGACTTCAGGTTCTTTTCGGCTTCTCTCGCGTCGCGCTCCAACCTAACGACTTCGTCTGCCACACGCCGCTGCGCCAGATCGTAGCCGTAGTGACAACCGCGCAGGAACCGTCGGTGTGCTGCACGATCGTTCTTGATGTCTTCGAGCGTCAAGCCAGCAGTCTGCAGCGCTTGCAGCCCTGTTGTGTGAGCCATCTGAGCGCACTCCCTTAACACTGGCTCGAAGGGCGACAAGCTGGGGTGATCAACATGCATGGCCTTCATAAACCCGCGTGGCAGAGACGCAGAGGTCGACGACCAACAGGCACGAGAGGATGGCTATTAGTCGGCTTGTGCATAGGAACTGAGCGTCGCCAGTGCGCGTGAAGTGAGAACCCATTTGGGGACCCCGAAAATCCTGCGGTAAAACAGAAGAGTTGCGAAGCGCCAACTTTGCGAGCTGATTTTCGGGAGCCACCCAAACGGTGATCAACAGGAAAAAGCATAGCGACAAAAGGCCCGCCAAGCAAGCGGCTGAGGCAGTTATCCCGGAGCCCAATAAAATCGGGGCTTCCACATCCTACGACTTCGAAGCCAAGAACCTGACGGCCTACGGCGGACTCTTACCGGTGGCGACGATGCCGATGTGGCGGCCGCACATGAGGATTCTCGCGGCCATTCATCCTCCGGAGGCGATTCGAAAGATACTTGCCTGCCTCGGCGCCGAGTAGGCCCGGGGAATTTCACCCTGAGCCTCTCACAGATCCGTGCATGACTGTCTCCAGTCACACGGCTCGTACCACCCATCGAAGACTGCCGCCTTCCGTCGCAACCGCCCGGTTCCTCCTGTCGCCAGTTGACCTAACCGGTCGCAACGCGGATGGCCCACCCCCTTCGCTCCACGGGCATTGCCCCGCTTCATCACTACTATGGGGTAGTCCGAACCTAAACCGGCGCATTGGTACTTTCGGCCTCACGGTTCTTCCGCTTGTGCCTTTTCCCTTACCATCGCCAGTCAGGGTCTCAAGTTCCATACCAGAGCCAAGGTCAGAGTCACACCACCTGTACACCGGACACCACATGGCCAGTAAGCAGGTTCCCGCCATGCTCATCCCGGAGAGAGGGAGGTCTCCCGGTTTCGATGTCATCAATAGGTCTGTTTCGATGCCTCGACAGCGGTTCGTTTGCACTTGTCTCTCTGACCCACACATGACGTGATCAATGTCACGCCTTTTAACCGTAACGTTCACCACCGCGGCTTTTGGCCGAAGCAGCTTACGGCTGTTTGAAGCCTGCTCCTGTAAACCGGCTCCGAAGGACCCTCCTTCATCTCTGGTACAGCATCGCGCCCTTGCGAGCACGTTCTTGACACAACTCCCTTCCAGACCGCCTCCGATTGCCTGCGCACTGCCGGATCGCCAGATAGACGAGTCTGACTTTTCGTCAGCAGGGAGACTAATCCGCCGTGCTGGTAGAAGTTTGTGACAATTCCATATCCTGCAACGTCGTTTTGGCGTAAAATCCCGGTTGTGATCGGTCCTGGATTCCGGGCAGACGCGGCGAAGTTTACATAACACCCCAACGCGGAAGTTGAGGCGGTGCCATAGGCAGGCTTCGATGCAAAATCGCATCTTGTTCGGACTATCGTGCAGGAAACCATTCCGATCACAACTTTCCTGATTCACGTTATGTTCAATGGGGGGAATCCAATGGCATCCACAACCGATTTAAACCTAAAAACAGCAATCAAGCTGGTTGACGAAGTCACAGCTGAAATCGAGCCGCTGAAACAGACAATAACCCAACATAATGCTTCTCTCGATGACGTGCCCGATTCGAACTATCTTGGGTTTCTAGCACAAGGTTTCAAGGGAAAGTTGGGCATAGCAAGAGAGAGCAATGCACTTTTGCACAAATGCGAACAGGCAATCTCTCTTGCCTCTGGTGTCATTATCACTGCCAAAGACGCTCGGGTGTTGGTCAAGAGAGATGGGGAAGATGTAGAGGTTACTCCTCAGGAAATACTTGCCCATTCGCATCTTTGCAAAGGAGTCATCTTTTCCTTTTCAGATCGATATAAGGATGCTGAAACGTCTTTCGAGGAGTCCGTCAAGGCTCTGCCAATAGCTGATGCGCGTCTTCGGTTGGCATATGCCATCCTAATGCAAGGAGAGCGAGATAGGGCAATAAAGGCCTTTCAAAAGGTGATTAATGAATATCCTGAGGCCGAAGAAGCAGTCGAAGCAAACAGGACCTTGCTAGAAGTCGAGAAAATAAAACCAAAACGGTGGAAGATAGCCCTTCCTTTGTCAATATTTCTTGGGTGGCTTGGTATTGATCGATTCTACCTCGGATATTACAAACTCGGGTTTATAAAACTGATCACTATTGGTGGATTTTATATATGGTGGATAGTTGATATTCTCCGAATCTTAGGTAATACGCTGAGGGATTCGAACGGACTGAAACTGCAAAAATAAGATTGAAGACATCGGAAGATCAACCCTGCACCAGATGACGAGGGCCTAACCCAGATAATTCACCAGGAGATCGAATTCGGGGCGCCAATAAATGGTGTCAGGTCTGGAAAATTTCATTTTGTCCACTCGGCGCCCTGCTAGCGATGAGAATCAGAGGCAAAATGAAATTTTCCAGACCTGACACCAAGAATTGCTTGAAACACTCTGTCGAAATCCGTTGCCGGGAAAATCCGACTTAATGATTTCAGTGATACGGATTTGCACGAAATTCACGATTCCGTTCACGAATAAAGCGGGCTAATGCAGTCTGACTGAGGGGGAATTACGACCATGAAGAAGTTAGTTGGAATGGCAGAAAGAATCTGTGCCAACTGCGGGAAAAAGGGCGAAATATATGGTGGTAAGATTTGTTCGAACGACCACTTTATTTGCAAGGCCTGTGCATTCGGACATTCACACTGCCCGATATGTGGACATACGCTAAGGTAGCCCATCGGAGGGGGTTGCGAAGGAGTGCACTGCCGCAGGGATGACAACATCGACAAGGGCACCTACCATTATACAACAGAGATATTTTCCTTACTCGGAAGGACACCAATAGGATAGCCTTACGAAACTGCGTTTCGGCAAGCGCAGACTCCTTCGGCTGCCGTCGTCGATTTCGTAACCCATCTTAGGGCGGCGGGAAGGGCTAAGTGTACGATTGATACATATGCCAGAGAATTAGGCGGCGCCGAGTAGGCCCGGGGAATTTCACCCTGAGCCTCTCACAGATCCGTGCATGACTGTCTCCAGTCACACGGCTCGTACCACCCATCGAAGACTGCCGCCTTCCGTCGCAACCGCCCGGTTCCTCCTGTCGCCAGTTGACCTAACCGGTCGCAACGCGGATGGCCCACCCCCTTCGCTCCACGGGCATTGCCCCGCTTCATCACTACTATGGGGTAGTCCGAACCTAAACCGGCGCATTGGTACTTTCGGCCTCACGGTTCTTCCGCTTGTGCCTTTTCCCTTACCATCGCCAGTCAGGGTCTCAAGTTCCATACCAGAGCCAAGGTCAGAGTCACACCACCTGTACACCGGACACCACATGGCCAGTAAGCAGGTTCCCGCCATGCTCATCCCGGAGAGAGGGAGGTCTCCCGGTTTCGATGTCATCAATAGGTCTGTTTCGATGCCTCGACAGCGGTTCGTTTGCACTTGTCTCTCTGACCCACACATGACGTGATCAATGTCACGCCTTTTAACCGTAACGTTCACCACCGCGGCTTTTGGCCGAAGCAGCTTACGGCTGTTTGAAGCCTGCTCCTGTAAACCGGCTCCGAAGGACCCTCCTTCATCTCTGGTACAGCATCGCGCCCTTGCGAGCACGTTCTTGACACAACTCCCTTCCAGACCGCCTCCGATTGCCTGCGCACTTCCGGATCGCCAGATAGACGAGCTCAACTTTTCGTGAGCAAGGAGGCTAATCCGCCGTGCTGGTAGGAGAAGTGTGTGCAAATTCCATATCCTGAAACATCGTTTGGGGAGTAAAATCCCGGTTGTGATCGGTCCTGGACTCCGGGCAGTCGCGGCAGACGGGGCGAAGTCTACCTAACACCGCAACTCGGAAGTTGAGGCGGTACCACAGGCAAGCTTCGATGCAAAATCGTATCTTGTTCGGACTATCGTGCCTGTGGTAATGGCGGGAGGCACGCTAAGGAAATCAAAAAGGGAGACGCGAAATATGGACAATGATAGCAAGAAACAGACATCTCAAACCGGCATGACGATTGGATCTATTGCAGGGGCAGGAATAGCCCTGCTCGTATGGTTTCTGTTCCTGCGCTCCCCCCACGGGGGATATTTCACGGCAAGTGAGAACATCATTGTCATCGTTCTGGCGGTCGTCTTTGGAGCACTCGGAGCCTGGGCTGGATCTGCAATCCAATCGCTTGTGGAACGAAACAAGAAATAGCAAACCCCTTCCCCGCGAGCCCATCTTCCCGCATGTTGAGCGTGCCGCAACCTTACCCCCTAAATGCCCGTGAGAAAGCGCATGAGATGCTGTCACCAATTTCGCTGCCTTTCTCTCGACTTTGCCGTGGCCGGGCGCAATCGGCCCGTCCGCTTGACACCATGGAAGGCCTGGAATAGAGTGACGCCCAGCAAGCACTTACACAATTGATATACAGAATCAAGGCAACTGACATCCCCGCGGAGGAAATAGAATGCGGTCAGCTATCTGCTTCCTGACACTCTTGGCATTGGCTTTTGAAATTCAGATGGCTCAGGCCCCAACCAGCAGGCAGACACAGGTTCCGGCCACGGCGAAACCGACCCGGTCCTGGCCCCATCCGTTCCCGGCTCGGGTTTGGGATGGCAGCAACAAGGATCTCTTTGTGATGACCCTCGGGGATGTGGATACGGTCCTCGCAGATGGAACTTATGACCCTTCGAAGGACGAGCTGACTTTGAAGGACGGGTCGGTCATGAAGAACTATTACCGCGACACTCTGAATGTGAAATATTTCAAACCAATCGACAAGTCCGCGCTTCCGTTGCCTCCATCCGGACTCTGCACCTGGTACTACTACTACCAGGACGTCAACGAAAACGAAGTGAAGCGCAACACAGAATGGATTGCGAGAAACCTGAAGGACTATGGAGCGAAGTACGTTCAGATCGACGACGGCTGGCAGGCAGAAACCAGAGAGGGACGGCATGGATCGCGTGATTGGACGGGGATCGACAAGGCCTTCCCAAGCGGCATGGCCAGCCTCGCCACTTACATCAAGTCCCTCGGCCTGACCCCGGGAATCTGGATCGCGCCCCACGGCCAGTCGAATGAAGACGTCGTGAAGAACACACCGGGTGTTTTCATGCTGAAGCCGGACGGCACATCAGCGTCGACTTCCTGGGAAGGAACGTTTTTGGTTGACCCTTCGGCGCCGGAGACACAGAAGTACCTGGCGGACCTGTTTACCAAACTCTCGAAATGGGGCTACGAGTACTTCAAGATCGACGGCCAAACGGTCGTCATGGATGAATACCGATCGAAGGCCTCGTTCATGAGGAATCCCGGGGATCCAGAAGCATGGTATCGGAAAACCATCGACACCATTCGCAACACGATCGGCCCAAATCGCTATCTCCTCGGCTGCTGGGGTATTCCTCTCGAAGGCGTGAGCTACATGAACGGCTCGCGCACCGGTGATGACGTGGTTCTCGGGTGGAGCGGATTCTTAGCCGCGCTGGAGCCCACAATGCACTGGTACTTCATGCACAACATCGTCTGGTACACCGACCCGGATGTCATGCTGCTGCGCCCGCCGCTGACGTTGGACCAGGCTCGCGCATGGGCAACGCTCGAGGGATTGACCGGGCAGGCGCTCATGGCCAGCGATCGCCTGATGGATTTGTCGGAAGACCGCGTCGAGCTGATGCGGCGAGTCTATCCGGCGGTTGACATTCGGCCGTTGGACCTCTTTCCCGCAGGGCAAAACAAGCGGATCTGGGATCTCAAAGTCAATCATCTCGGCCGCAACTACGATGTGGTCGGCGCGTTCAATTTTGACGAAGGCAAGTCCGAGAAGGTCTATCTGAACTGGAAGGAACTGGGCATTCCGGAGCACGGCCCTGTCCATGTCTTTGATTTCTGGAACAAGGAGTATTTGGGCGCGTGGGAAGCTGGGATGGCCGTAGATGTCTCTCCTACTAGTTGTCGGGTGTTGACGCTCATGCCCGCCTCCGAACAGATTCAGCTGGTCTCGACCAATCGCCACATCACTCAAGGCTGGGTGGATCTTGTCAGCCTGAGCCCAGGGCAGGCAGCAAACTCCTTCACCGGCAAAAGCAAGATCCTAAAGAGCGATCCCTATGAGCTCCATTTTGCTTTTCCACGAGGGAAGAACTTTGCCGTCAAAACCGCAACGGCTCGGAGTGCTGCCGGAACCTTGCCGGTGAAAACTTACAACCACCAGGGTTGGGCGACGGTCCGGATCGAATCTCCCAGCACAACCGAGGTGAGCTGGGACGTTGTCTTCGAGCCTGCAGATTCCTACCATTATCCAACGCAGGCCCCCACGGGCCTCCGTGTCGAGCCCGTGGGATTGGACGGCGTCAATTTAAGCTGGGAAGCCCAGTATTATCTCAACGCGGGATATCAAGTATATCTGGACGGCAATTTGCTGGGCTACTCGGGAAGCACTGCGTTCCCGTTACGCGGTCTCGATCCGAGCCGGACCTATACGGCGGAGCTCAGAGCCGTTTGGGATGACGCGACCATAGGGCCGAGACACCAAAAGGCAGAGCTGAAGTTCACGATTCAATCAATCTTGCCGGATGAGATCCTCCTCTCCAGCCTTGAGCCTATTCGAGGGGTGGGCGGCGCGGGGCCGGCCAGACTTTTTTCAATCGGCGGCAAACGATACGAAGGGGGAATCGGCGCGCGCAGCGGCTCGGAGAACGAGTACGACGTACTAGGCATCTTCGCCACGTTCTCTGCCCTGGTAGGCATTGACGATGGATACAACGGTGCCGGGACTATCGCCTTTACGGTCGTTGGCGATGGGAAAGAGCTTTGGAACAGTGGAGCTGTGAAGAAATCCGATGGTCCCAAGCCGGTCACTGTCAACATCGCCGGCGTAAAGCGACTCATCCTGCGCGCCACCGCTGCAGGAGAAATAAGCCAGGGTCAAAACATGCGCAGCGGCCCCGAGGGTGCATGGATTAATGCTAAGATCGCAGGACGTTCCGGACTGAAGTAGAGCAACTCCGCAGCGGAGCGCATTGGAAAAACAGTAACGCAGAGCGAGCAGAGGCCGCGGAGCAAGAGGCTGCGGTTTCCACATTTGGGATCATCCATGTGCTGGTGTACGTCGCGAGCCGTAAAGAGGCTGCCGGCCAAGAGCTTTTCCGCAAGGGGGATCTGCTGGACGATCGTGCTCCCGGCCTTGAGCCTGTACCTCGGAATCGCACGGGTCGCAGGCCAGGATGCGGCGTCTCCTGGATCTGTGCGCTTACCCCAGCGGGTAGTCAGCTTCGAGCATGTCAATAAGGAATTGGTTCTGAAATGCGATGTGGGTCTTCTGGTCATTAAAGCTTACGCTGACAACATCATCCACGTCAGCTATTTCCCCGGCATGGAAAAAACCGCTTTGCCTTTCTGGGGATTCGGTGCGACTCCTCTCGATCCAAAGTATCGCATCGATTCCACCGTAGAATCCCTCAAGCTCGCAACCAGCCAGCTCGCCGTCAGCGTCGATCGAAAGACCGCGATAGTGACCTTTCTTGACCCGAGGCAAAACGTCCTTCTGACTTCGAAACAATACTATTTGAAAGAAGCGGAGGTATCCGGGGAAGCGACTTTTAACGTCCATGCCGAGTTTGTTGCGCCTGACGATGAAGCTTATTACGGCCTCGGTCAGCATCAGAACGGATGGATGGATCAGCGAGGAAGAACGGTCCGTCTTTGGCACGACTATGAGACAGACGGCGGCGAGATCATTGCGGTCCCGTTTCTGGTGACAAATCGCAGGTACGGCTTCATTTTCGACAATCCCTCGAAGACCACCGTCATGCCCGGAAAAGACAGCCTGACAACATGGGATGCCGAAGTCGGCGACGCTCTTTCCTATTTCGTTATTTACGGCAGCACGACCGATGACCTGTACAGAGGTTATCGACTCCTGACCGGGACCACTCCTCTTCCGCCGAAATCCGCTCTCGGATACATGCAGGGCAAGCAGAGTTACAAGACACAGGACGAGCTGTTGCAGGTGGCGCGGAAGTACCGGGAGAAGGACTATCCGGCCGACATGCTGGTGGTAAACCTGGCAGACACGGGCATCGATGAAAAGCTCTGGCCCGACCCCGGAAGCATGAATGTCGAGCTCAATAAGCTGGGGTTCAAAGTCATGATATCCTGCTGGTCCCGCTTCCCAAAGGCATCTTCCGACTTCAACGCGCTCGATTCCATGGGCTGCTTCATGAAAGACAAAGAGGGCCAGGCCGTTCTCGGCCAGGGCCAGGACCAACGCGGCGCATTGATTGATATCACCAAACCGGTGTGTGGAACCCGGTTCTGGAATACGATTCAGAAGAATTACGCCTCCAAGGGCTTCACGAGCTGGTGGCTGGATGAGAATGAACCCGGCATGTCGCCGTACGCTTTCTTTCTTGATGCGGGAACGGGAGCCAGGATCTTTAACCTCTATCCTCTGATGCAGGTTAAGGCGGTATATGAAGGGCACCGCCAGGACATGAAGGAGCGCTGCCTCATTCTCTCGCGCTCCGCTTACTTGGGCGCACAAAGGTACGGCGCCACTTTCCGATCATCGGATATTGGCCCCCAATGGGATGTGCTGAAACGGCAGATCCCGGCCGGACTCAATCTTGCGGCCTCAGGCTTGGCCTATTGGTCTTCCGACATTGGAGGGTCAGGCACCGGCCGCAACGAGGCTGACTATCGTGAGCTTTTTGTTCGCTGGTTTGAATACGGGGCTTTTTGTCCGACGTTTCGAACTCACTGTGCACGGCCGGAGAACGAGGTATGGTCTTATGGTGAAGCAGCCGAAAAGATCCTGGTTAAATACCTGCAACTACGCTATCACCTGCTGCCCTATATTTATTCTTTAGCCCACTCCGTGACCGAGACCGGCGCCCCTTTCATGAGGGCGTTGTTTATGGATTTTCCTCAAGACCCGGAGGTCCGCGACATCAACGACGAGTATATGTTCGGGCCCGCATTTCTTGTTGCTCCGGTAGTTGAGAATGGGAAAAACAGCCGCAAAGTCTATCTCCCCAAGGGCCCGGCCTGGTACGACTATTGGACCGGCAAGAAATACCCGGGAGGACAGCGGATCTCTGCGGATGCGCCCCTGGATGTTCTGCCCCTGTTCGTAAGAGCGGGCTCCATCATCCCGCACGGGAACGACATTCCCAGCACGCGCGCAGAGCAGAAAGATCTTGTTCTCTATGTCTACGCCGGCGCAGACGCCCGTTTTGATCTCTATCAGGATGATGGCACGACCTACGATTACGAAAAGGGCAAGTTCAGTTTGGCCCAGATCCGATGGAATGATGCCATGCAGAAGATCACGGTCACCGGCGATGACCGGGGGCTGTTCTCCGGTCCTCAGGACAAATGGCTCAAAATCGTCAAATAACTGCCGGGTACTCAGACAACAACAGATCGCCTCGAGTCGCCCCTTAAGAACTGTCCGTCAGTCTTGATACTGGAGTCTGTCCGTGCGGCGCCGGACCCATTTCTGCAATGCCCTTTCCAGGCGCCACGACAAGGCAGTCAGGACGGCCAGCACAGCCATCAGCAACGAGATATTGGGATAAACCCAGCGGGAGAATACAAACAGTAACCCAATGGCCGCAATGGGTCCAAACGCCAGAATAAGAATCATGCTGCTCGATCGTTGGCCCTTGCGGGTGGGTTGAAAAAAAGGCAATGCCGGATTGGCAAACACGGCCAGCTGCAGGAACAAGTGCGACAGCAGCCCCAGCACGATCAAGTGCAGCCAGAAAGTCAGTGGTCACCTGCCCTGCATCGCGTGAGCCCGTGAGATGTGCAAAGGCCTGCTCCAGGGTATCGCTCCCTGTCGAGTCGCAGATATCTTTGGCCGTGCCCTCAATGATCGCCTTGCCTTCGTTAATTATGAGTATGCGTGTGCAGATGCGTTCCACCACCTCGAGGATATGAGAGCAGAACAAAACCATCTTGCCCTGTGCCGCCAGCTTCTTAAGCAGTTCCTTGAAGATCATGGCTGCATTGGCATCCAGCCCATTGAGCGGCTCATCGAGGAAGAGCACATCCGGTTTGTGGATCAGCGCGGCCGAGACGAGCACCTTCTGCTTCATGCCCTTGGAGAATTCGGTCATACGCTGGTGCTTGACGTCTAGGATTCCGAAAAGGTCCAGCAGTTCGTCCATGCGGGTCTTGGCAGTCCTTGCGTCGAGGTGGTGCAGGCAAGCGACCAGCTCCAGGTATTCGGCCGGCGACAGGCTTTCGTATAAGGCGCCGGTTTCAGGAACATAGCCCAGGCGGCTCTTGACGTCCAGCGGTTGCTCGACCACGTCGAACCCCGCCACCTGGGCCTTTCCCCGCGTCGGCCGTAGGAGGCCGGTCAGGACCTTCACGGTAGTCGACTTCCCCGCACCGTTAGGACCAAGGAATCCGAAAATGGTTCCCGGCTCAACACGAAAACTGAGGCTGTCGAGCGCCACTTTGCTTCCGTACAATTTGGTCAAGCACGCCGTCTCTATCATATTCGTCCAATCTGCAACCGGTGAATCATACAGCCCACCCGGATTCGCTGCCGATGCTGTCTTGTTTCGAAACACGGCCGCAAGCAGGCAATATCCGTCAATGCAATCACACGTTCAAGCAGTAATTGGGGGCTTCGTTACGATCCTCGCGTGTTCCTCGCTGCCGGTGTTGATGGGTGCAATTGGAAGTGGGAGTCAACTCCTGGCAAGTCATCAGCTTCTGTCCAACGATTTTAAGCGAAAAACGAACCACGAAGACCTCCAAGACCTCTAAGAAACACAGGCAGCGGGATACGCTTCTGGACCCACACATGGGCCAGCGCTTCGCGCGTGAGCGACTGTGCCCGGGCGCTGTGGAAAACGCTCCCATCCCCAAAACGTGATTGCGCTCTTGAACATCCCGCGTTTTCCCACAGCGCCCGGGCACAGTCGCTGGCCGGAGGCCGCCCATGTGTGGGTCCAGAAGCATATTCCGCCGAGCCCCGAATGAATAGACATAACCTCAAGGAGAAACTCTTGGAGGTCTTCGAGGTCTTTGTGGTTAGCATGATCGCAGCTGGTCCGTCGGGTCCGCAAAAACCGCCACTATCCGGTTCAACCTCGTGTCGCTCTGGATGGAGTCTGACTCCCACTCTTGATTGCACCGGCTGTTGATGCTGCGCGCATGTTCGAAACGTGGTATACATCAACTACTGAAATTGGTGGAGGCACCTTTTTTCAACCGAGATATCCCCGGGTGAAAAAAGGCGCCTGTCGCCAATTTCGCAGGAGTAACATGTCTGGGATCGTGCATCGCCACGACGATTTTGGCATCCGATGAGAATAACCACGAAGATCATTTCAGGCTACGGGATCCTTATTGCTTTCATGTTGGGGCTGCTTGCATTTCAGGTCTTTACCGTGCACCGCATGCAGTCCACGATCACGAAGCTGTCCGACGTCAACTTCCAAACCGCCGGCACGGCCCTGCAGATGATGCGGGATCTCGACCTGGTGGATCTCTTCACGCAGAAGTCGTTTGCATCCAACGACCCCGGCAACACCGACCGGCTCCGCGAGTATTGCGACCTCTTCGAGGCTGACCTGCGCAAGGTTGAATCTTACGGCCGCACCCGTGAGGAGCATGCAGAGATCGAGCGGCTCTCCCGTTTTTGGAGTTCCTTCTCGGACGAGCTCGCACGCCAGCAACTGGCGGCACGTTCGCAAGGCACCCTCGAGGCGCCCAGCGTGATGGTCGATCTGCTGGCACAATTGAAAGATCAGACGAACAGCGTCTACGAGGCGGCCTGCGCCGGGCTCGAGTCTGAAGTGAAGGCCTTTGGCCAGGCCGGCAGGATGGCAGAGACAGTCTCCTGGATAGTCGCGGGGATCGCGCTGCTCTTAGGCGCCTCGGTCTCGATCTTCATCGTCCAGTCTGTCTCGACACCGCTTAAGCAGCTCACTCAAGGCACGCGCGCCATCGCGGAAGGCAAGTTCTTCTATCGTCTCGACACGTCGCGACGCGACGAGTTCGGCCAGCTCGCCAAGGACTTCAACACTATCACCCGCCGGCTGAACGAGCTCGACCAAAGGAATTCGCGCTGCTGACCGTCACGAATTCCGGACCCGGCGTGCCTGATCAGCATACTCCAGCGGAAATCAGGATTCGAGCGAGGTGAGCCCTTCGCGGATGGCATACTTTGTGAGCTCGGCGACACTATGGATGTTCGATTTTTCCATAATCTTCTGGCGGTGTGCTTCGACCGTTTTCACGCTCAAATCCAAGGAGTAGGCGATTTCCTTGGTGGTCTTGCCCTCGGCCATGAGCTGGAGCACCTCTCGCTCCCTGGCGCTCAAGACTGAGAAGACCGAAGCTTCGGCCGTAGGCAGTCTGCTCATATAGTCGTTGAGCACAACGTGGGTGATGCGGGGGCTCAGGTAAATCTGGTCTGCAGCCACTGTATGGATGGCGTTCGCCAGTTCCTCGAAAGCGCACTCTTTGAGGAGATAGCCGGAAGCGCCTGCTTTGAACACTTCTTTGACAAACCGGCTGTCGGAATGCATCGACAATGTGATGACCTTCACGCGGGGCGCGCCGGCTACGATTTGCCGGGCGGCCTCGATACCGTTGAGATCGGGCATGCTGATGTCCATGATGACGACGTCGGGCAACATCTCCTTGGCCAGACGGACGGCGGTGCGCCCGTCTGCGGCCTCGGCCACGACCTCCATGTCCTGCTGCTTCTCGATCAGAGCGCGAAGTCCATCGCGCACGATTTTGTGATCATCCGCCAGGAGAATCTTGATGCTCATTTGGCCGCTCCTTTGCCGCTAGCTTTTCCTGCCTGAGCGGCGCGATCGGACTCGCGCTGGTTCAACGCCAGGCCTTGACACGATCGCATCGCGATCACCACCATTGCCAACGCCCATCCCGATGCTCACTCTCCGCGCCGCGGAAAGCCTTGTCATCTTACCGGACCTTCCCCGCAGAAGTCGCGCGGGCGCCAGCGCTCACAAGTCTAGCACGCTGCGGGCTTGTCGTTCAGCGGAAGTAGCGCGGACATCACAACTTCCTAGCCAAGGGGCTCTGCCCCATAAGCGCTAAGATAAGCTCGCTACCCACTTGGACTTTGACCTAGACCTCGGCGTGGACTTGGATTGTCCTGCCTGACGTCAACTTGCGCAAGCTCGACGTTTACCAGGTCGCCGTGCGCTTCTTGCCGCTTGCAGCCACCATTGCCGACAGTCTACCACCGGGCTACGCAGCTTTGGCGGATCAACTCCGCCGTGCATCCATTTCCATTCCGCTGAATATCGCTGGGGGCTCAGGAAAGAGCACTGTGCCAGACCAGCGCCCGTTCTATACCATAGCGCGCCGCAGCCGCCAGGCCAGCAGGTATATCAGGAGCAGGCCGAGCACGATCATGATGGCCTCGTCCACGTGACTCTGAATCCTCGCCAGAACCGACTCCCAATGCTGACCGAAGAAAAATCCCACGGAGATAAACGCGAGCGACCAGATGAATCCGCCGGTGTATGCAAACAAGGCAAACGTGCGGAAGCGCAGTCTGGAAGCGCCGGCGACAAGCGCGATGAGATGCCGCACGCCCGGGATAAAGTAGCCGATGAGCAGCGTCCATCTTCCGATGCGCTCAAACCATTGATGGATCCGATCGATGCGCGCCTGCGTCACGTGCAGATATCGGCCGTACCGCCGGAGCAGGCCGAGTCCTGCCGTGCGCCCCAAAGTATAGCTGACCGTGATGCCGCACAGGGTTCCCAGGAGCGCCGCTGCGATGGTAGGCGCCGGATACAGGATGCGCCGGTAAACCAAATAACCTGCAAAAGCAAGGAGCGTCTCATCGGGCACCGGGAGACCAACGATGCCGGCTACGAGCAGAGAAAAGATCCCCAAATAACCGTATTGGCTCACCCAGCCAGATATGTTTGCCATTCCCGTTCCGTCGTTATCTTCGTGTCCTGGCGCGCCAGGTAAGATAGCGCCATCGCGGCGCGCCTTTCAAGGGAGGAAACAGGATCAAGAAGCAGAGAAGCGCTGGGGGACATAGGTCCTTCCCGAAGCTGACCGGCACACGTCGGAAGTCTGATCTCCTTTCTCGCTGCAACGTCAACGCCGAGAGACCATCGAGAACGTGCGACGTTCCCCGCAAATCTTTTCATCTGGAAAAGCAAGACCTGTGTCATAATATCGACCGTAGCCATAATCGCTCGCTTCCAGCAACTCGCAGATTGGAACAATGGCTTCAACTCCGGAGGAAGGGACCCACCATGATGGGAAGCGAGCAGTGGCATGAAGCCCAAGATGAACCTTTAACCACTAACCCATTTGTGCAGACGGTTGCGATGAAATCACTAACCAGAAAGTCATTATTCGGACTCAGTCTATTCGTTTCAATTCTGCTTCTCGCTGCGGCAGTGGTTGCCGCCGCCAACAACACGCTGACGATCACGTGCGTGGACGAGTCGGGCAAAGCGCTCGCAGGTTGCAGGGTGCAGATTCTGGCCCTTTTGACCGGCGGCAAGTGGCAGGAGAAAAAGGCAGACAACAGCGGCGTAGCACGATTCGACAAGTTGGATGACGGCGTCTACCGCGTCGTCGCACGCCCGGATGGCCTTGCCCCTGCGTTGAATGAGCCTGTCGTCCTTCAAGACGGCGCTCAGCAATCGATAACGATTAAATGCTCCGCGGGTGATCCCCTGAAAAAATTCTACTGGGAGGATACGTCTCCCAACGGCCTGCAACAGCAAGCCCAGCAAGCCATGAGCCAGGGGATCGCGTCACTCCAGGCGGGTAAACTCGAGGATGCGGAAAAACAATTCCGCGCTTCTATGGAGATTAGTCCAGCGAATCCGGACACGCTTTTCTATTTGGCGGTGACCTTGATCCAGGAAAGGAAGTGGGACCAAGGTCTAGATGTCCTGCAAAAACTATCCAGTGAAGTGAACGTGCTCGTGCCCTTAACCACGGCCAAGGATGCCAAGGGTGGAGTGCAACCGAGCGGATTCCTGCCCTTAAAGCAGAAGATCGACGAGTTGATTCCTCAACTGCCGGCGTTAAAGATCAAAGTCGAGGCAAATGACGAACTGGCCAAGCAAAACTATAAGGAAGCCATAGCCAAGTATCAGGAAGCCATCAAGCTCAGCGAGAATGATCCTGACACCTATTACAACCTGGCGCTCGCGCTGGCGCACGACACCCAGTACGATGCCGCAAATCAGGCCGTGGACAAAGCTCTGGCACTCAAGCCTGACGACCAGGGTTATCAGTCGCTAAAGAAACAAATCGGACCAAGCGTCGCGCTTAGCCAGGGCGACAAGCTGTTTAACAGTAAAGAGTACGCTGCCGCCATAAAGAAATATGAAGAAGCGCTGCCGATGCTTCCCGATCCGAGATTCCAGGCTAAGGTGTACGACGTCATTGGCAGAGCTCATTCTCAGCTCCACCAGTCCGACCAGGCAGTTCAGGCGTATCATCGAGCGGCGGAACTCGATCCCCAGAATGCCCAATACAAAGCGGACCTGACGGCGCATTACAGAGTACTGGGACAGCAATATCTCAACGAGAAGCAATACGACCAGGCTTGGGCCGCCTTTGCCGAGGCCGGCCTGTCCGTCTTTCAGCTCGGTGAAGAGTGGTCCAAGAAGGACGAGACCAGTGACCTGGCGGTGATGGCGTTTGAAAAGGTGCTGAAGGACGACCCTCAGAACGCGGAAGCATACTACGAGCTGGGTATGGTGTATTGGGTTGCCAAGCACGACACCAAGCTTGCTACTGAAAATCTGTTGAAGTACTTGCCAATCGGAAAGGATCCGGGCCACCTCGAGAACGCCAAGGCCACCTTGGCCGTGATCGCGAAGAAGAAGTGATTTCGAACTCACCAGCCAGGCCGGTGAGTTCAGAGGGTGCTTCTTGCCGCAACTGTCTGACGCCAATCCCCCGGCCGCGACCAACGGGACCGGGGGATTGGCGTTATTTCGAAGCCTTTGAATCCGAGCCACGCCTGTCATTGATGCCGTAAGCCACTCCGCTCCCCGAGTCGATGAAGATCGAGTTCCCGCCGCCCTGGCTCCCCTGCATCCTGACGTTGTGCCCCATCGTCTTCAGGGTGGCCAGCACATCCTGGGTTATTGCCCCTGCTTCGAAAACCGTTTCGTCCGGGAGCCACTGATTGTGCATACGTGGGGAGTCGACTGCTTCGCGGCCGTTCATGCCGAACTCCGTCACTCCTAAAACAATGCTGAGAACCGTATTGATGATGGTTCGTCCGCCAGGAGAGCCGGCGATCAACACGACCTTGCCGTTGCGCGTCACGATCGTCGGAGTCATCGAGCTCAGCATGCGCTTCCCGGGCGCGATCAGGTTGGCTGCGGTGCCGATGTCTCCGGTGGTATTGGTTTCTCCGGGCTTCTTGTTGAAGTCACCCATTTCGTTGTTGAGCAGAAAACCGGCACCTTTCACGACCACCTTTGAGCCATAGCCGCCTTCCAGGGTGAAGGTGTTGGCAGCCGCCATGCCATCCTTGTCGATTACCGAGAAATGCGTCGTTTCGTCGCTCTCCGTACCCGTAATTGTCGCCACGATGTCCTTGCCGAGTTCGACGCTGCTCGTCGCCTTGGTGCGATCGATCGTTGCCGCCAGCGTCTTGGCATATTCTTTCGAGGTGAGTCGCGCCACAGGGACCTTCACGAAGCCCGTGTCGCCCAAGTAGCGTGCCCGGTCGAGATAGGCGCGGCGCATCGCTTCGATCATCAAATGGAGAGTCTCGGGTGAAAAACGTCCGCTCTTCTTCGGGTCGAAGTTCTCCAGGATGTTGAGCATCTCGATCAGCCCCACGCCTCCTGAGGATGGCGGCGGCATCGAAATGATTTCATAGCCGCGGAAACGGCCGGTCACAGGCGTCCGCACTACTGCTTTGTATGCCGCCAAATCCTCTTTCGTGATCAAGCCGCCGTTGGCCTTCATATCTTCCGCGATGCGGTCTGCGATCCAGCCCCTATAAAAGACACGAGCGCCTTCATCGGCGATGGCACGCAGCGATTTTGCCAGGTCCTTCTGAACGATCCGGTCGCCGGGCGCCCATGTGCCTCCGCCGGGTTTACCATAGGCCTCGACCGACGAGGGATACTTGCCCATCACGCCACTGAGCTGCCGGTTGAGATCATTCGCCAGACTCTTGGACATGGCGAACCCTTCCTCCGCCAACTGCACTGCCGGGCTGACAACCTCTTTCCAGGGCAGCTTGCCGAAGCGCTTGTGGGCCAGCTCCAGGCCGCGCACCGTGCCCGGGACTCCGGGCGCCAGATATCCCTCACTGGTCAGTTTGCGGTCGATCTTGCCCTGGGCATCCAGGTACATGTCAGGTTTGGACTTCAACGGCGCCTTCTCGCGATAATCGAAAGCAACCGCCTTTCCCGAGACTGGGCGAACGATCATGAACCCCCCGCCGCCGATGTTTCCGGCGAAGGGATACGTGACCGCCATGGCGAACGCGGTGGCCACGGCGGCATCAACTGCGTTGCCGCCCTTGTGCAAAATGGCAGCTCCTACATCCGAGGCAATGGATGATGAGGATACCACCAGCCCGGTTGTCGACGGTACGCCCTGGTCTTGATCGACACCGACCGCGGTGCCGGCGGCGTTGATCGAAGCCACACACAAAAGGATCGGAAGAAATAACCGGTACGCTTTCTTCATAGCGAATCTCTCCACGGATGATGAGTGCCCTCAGAATAAAAGCATCGCTTTCAGCAAGCAAGCAGAAAGGCGCATGGAAACCGCAGACGCACGCCGGCCTGTCTGCATCCGCGTTGCAGTGATTCAGACACTGCATGTCAATCATCCGCATGCCTTTGGAACCTCAAAGACCTCCAAGACCTCAAAGAGCCTGGGATTACACAGGATAGCGATGGATGGTACGTCCGAAATAGGCTTTGGATACCACTCCTGGCACGGGCATCGTGGACAAGCGCGCAGAAGAAGCTATCCAGGAGCCTGGAGCGTACGGGCAGATCCCCGGGCTTCCCTGTCGCACCCATCCCCCACGCGCTTGTCCCCGACACCCGCGCCAGGAGTGGATTCCGCAGCGCAGCTGCGGAATCGCCTCCGGCGCAGCCAAAGCCCCCTTGGGTCTTGGCTCTTTGAGGTCTTTGAGGTCTTCGTGGTTCGTTTTTGGTATGCAACGGCATCGCTCCAAGCAGTGCGCACCACTGTCTGAATTGCCAATCCGCGTTGATCTGCGGTTTCATTTATGCGGTTCGGATGCTAAGCTCTTGGCAAAAAGATGCTCGAAAGGACGGGCACTGATGCTTAAGAAAATCGCAGCCACGTTGCTCTTGCCGCTCCTGGCCGGAAACGCGTGCGTTCAAGCGCCGCGAGTCGCTGCCGAGCGGCCGTACGATATCGTGATCAGAAATGGACGCATCGTCGACGGCACCGGCTCACCTTGGTATTCCGGAGATGTCGGCATTCGCGAAGGAAAAATCGCTGCCATCGGCCATCTGGCCGGTGCCGCAAGCAAGCGCGTGCTCGACGCAGCCGGGATGTTGGTGGCGCCGGGCTTCATCGACATGCTGGGCCAGTCCGATCTGACCATCCTGGTCAATCCCCACGTGCCGTCGAAGATCTTCCAGGGAATCACCACCGAGATCACAGGAGAAGGGGGTTCCGTCGCTCCACTCAACGACGCCATCCTGGAATCGGACCGTGTCTCTTACCAGCATCTCAACATCACACCGGACTGGCGGACCTTCAGCCAGTATTTCGCGCGCCTGGAGAAGCAGGGAATCGGCATTAACTTCGCCAGCTACGTCGGCGCCACTCAGGTGCGGCGCATGATTCTGGGGGATGACGATCGGACGCCGAATCAGGCCGAACTCGAGCAAATGAAATCCCTGGTGCGAGAGGCCATGAAGGAAGGTGCGGTCGGCCTGTCGAGCGCGCTCCAGTACGCGCCGGCGCCCTACGCCAAGATCGAGGAGCTGATTGCGCTTGCCGCCGAAAGCGCCCGTTTCGGCGGCATCTATGCCACGCATATGCGGAGCGAAGGGGACGCGATCAAGGCCGCTTTGGATGAGACCATCCGCATCGGGCGTGAAGCCAAAACGCCCGTTGAGATCTGGCATTTGAAAGCCGCTGGCAAGAGCAATTGGGGACGCATGCCGGAGATCATTGCGCGCATCGAAGAGGCACGCCAATCGGGAGTGGACATCAGCGCAGACACCTACGCCTACACGGCGTGGTTCAACTCGTTCTCGGCCTTCATCCCGCCCTGGGCCCATGAGGGCGGCGACAAGAAACTGCTGGAGCGGCTGAAAGACCCGGCCATGCGGGCGCGCATTCGCAAAGAAATGCTGACCCCCACGACCGCTTGGGACAACGAATGGCAGGAGGTTCCCGGCCCGGAGGCCGTTCTTGTAAGTGTCGTCTACAACCCGAAGCTGCTGCCTCTTCAGGGCAAGACGCTCGCGCAGATCGCCGCCTCATGGGGCAAGGACCCGCTGGAGACGATTTTCGATCTGCTGATTCAGGACGACGCTCATACCTATGTGGCAGTTTTCGGCATGTCGGAATCCGACGTCGCCCTTGCTCTCGAGCAGCCCTGGGTCTCGATCGACAACGACTCGCAGGGGACGGCACCCGACGGCGTGCTCGGCCGCGAGCACCCGCATCCGCGCGCCTATGGGACATTCCCCCGCATTTTGCGCAAGTACGTGCGTGAGGAGAAAAAGCTGCGCCTGGAAGAAGCCATCCGCAAATTCTCCGCGCTGCCGGCGCAGCGCATGCGTCTGGCGGATCGAGGAGTCATCAAGGCGGGGATGTGGGCAGACCTCGTGGTATTCGATCCTGAAACGGTGCGCGACCTTGCAACGTTTGAAAATCCGAATCAGCTCTGCGAAGGGATGCAATACGTGCTGGTCAACGGCGTGCCCGTCATCGATGGCGGCAAGATGACCAACGCGCTTCCAGGTAAAGTCCTGCGCGGGCCCGGCTATGGTAAGTAGAGGCGACAACATGAACCACAACGGACGCCCCGGTTCAGAACATGCGTGGAGGCCATCGTCGTGTTCACGTCGCTGTGACTTAGTCCTTTATGCGTGGCGTTACGTGAATTTTGTTCTCGTTAGAAGCCAGAATCTTCATGAGCGCCGCCCATGCTGCTCTCCGGAGGTGATGTCATGCAAACAGAGCGACCAGAGAAAGTCGTTATTACCCGATCCTGGCGCAGGATTTGGGCTACGGTCAGACGGATCCGCTGATGAACTCATTGGAGGAAGTCAGTCGCCCGTTGAACGCATATGCGAGAGCCATTCTGGCTTCCGGCTCCTGACTTCTGGCTTCTCATATCCCGCCGCTTTTTGGCGGGATATCAAGGGCGCAGCCCTTGCCTAGTAGCTCCCAAATAGCACTAGCGATCCGCGAAGGGCTGATCGATGGCAAGGGCCTCCATCCCGCCGAGATACCGCGCGCCGTCCTCAGTGACAACCATGCAATCCTCGGTTCGGATACCGAATTCGTTGTAAATGTAAATACCCGGCTCGTTGCTGAAGGTCATTCCCGGCTCGAGCTTGAGTTTGTTCCCTTTGACCAGATAGGGATATTCGTGGCCGTCCAAGCCGATGCCGTGGCCGAGGCGATGGGCGAAGTACTTGTAGCCGGGACCGAAACCGGCGTCTTCGATGACCTTGCGCGCTGCTGTGTCCACATCCTCGCAGGTGGCGCCGGGACGGCACGTCTTGAGTGCCGCGGTTTGAGCTTTTTTGACGACGTCCCAGACTTTCAGCATTTTGTCGGTCGGCTTTCCGAAAACGATCGTCCGGGTGACGTCGGACCGGTAGCCTTCTATGTTGCAGCCGCCGTCCACCATGACGACAGTCCCTTGGCCAAGCGTCTGAGGCACGCGGGAACCGTGGGGAAATGCGGTATTGGGGCCGAACTGCGGGCCGCCGCTGCCGCTCGCGCCGAGCTTATTATGGACTGCGCTGATCGCCGACGACAGATCTCGCGGCGTCATGCCTGCGCGCAGCTGCGCAAAGGCTTCCCGGTAAGCGATCTTGGTGATCTTGGCAGCCAGGTCCATGAAGGCAATTTCCTTGGCCGTCTTCGTTCCCCGGCAGCCATCTGTAACGACGGAACCGTTGACGAGCTCGATGTCCGGAGCGTCCTTTTGGAGGCCAAAAATCTGGAAGCCGCTCGTGTTCGGAGCAACGCCGAGGCGCCGGCCGCCCAGGTCTTTCACTGTTCCACCGATCAGCTTATACGGGCTTTCATGCTCCTCCCAGGTCCGGGTCTCCTGGCCTGCGGGTATGGATTCCCTGGCTCGTTCGAGTTCGAACGCCGGACAGATCCAGACCGGCAGCCCTTTCTTGTTAAGGATCGCGCCGAAAGTTCGCTCGCTTGATCCCCAGCTCACCGTAGTGAAATAGGTGAGATTAACGCCGCCGGGAAGGAATACCGCGTCGAGCTTGCTTGCCGCCATCAAACGCCGGGCACGCTCCTGGCGTTCCGCGTAATCTTCGGGCCCCAAGGGCTTGACCCCCGATGTCAGGCTTTCAAGCTTCGATCCTGTGGCCATGTTCTGTTGGCAAAGAGCACGCACGCAGCCGGGAAGCGCCAATGTCAGGCCGCCGATCTTGAGAAAATCACGACGAAGGATCATGGAACACTCCTTTGCTTCAGAAGTCGGAACACGAAGGCCGTCCCCGTCAGGCGCAGGGCCTGACCCCAAACACACCGACGGCACCAAAGCGTTCCGCGTAACCTGTGCGTTTCGTGGTTGCCCTATGATTACCTGATTTCCTTCATCAGGGCGGCAACCGCAGCTTCCAATTGCTGGTCTCTTCCTTTGCTGATAACTGCATAGTCATTCATTACTCTGACGTCCGGTTCGGTCTGGTGGTTTTCCAGGTATGAGCCGTTGGCGGTCTTCACCCCAACAGGCGGCACGCCCCAACGAATGCCGCTCTCCTGAAGGGTTTCCCAGCCGGAGAAGGTGCAGGTGCCCGGCACGGGCATGCCGACCAATTTCCCCAGATTCAGGTTTTGGTAGGTGTAGGCGTAGCAATGACCGTCGCTGTAATTGGCTTCGTTGGCCAACGAGATGCTGGGTTTGGTCCATCGGAAATTGGGCTCGTAGCCGTTGCTTCTCGTGTCGGTCGTGTAATCGAAGAACTTTTTCCCGCTCAGGAACATGGCCAGGTCGGCTACCAGGTCACCGCCGCCATTGAAGCGGGTATCGATCACGATTCCTTTCCGGTCTGCATACTTGCCCATCACCTCCTCATAAGTGGAACGGTAGGCGCTGTCATTCATGCCAGGGATGTGTATGTACCCCAATTGGCCGTTGCTCAACCGATCCACTTCATCCTGGTTCCTGCGGACCCATCGCTTGTACAACAAGGCGTTCTCATCACTGATAGAAATGGGCTTGACGGCGATCTCCCGTCTCCGATCACCATCTACAACCACAATCAACGTGTTCTTGCCTGCCTTGCGATTGAGGTATTGAGACAGATCCTTGTCCGCAGCAATCGTTTCGCCATCAATCGATTCGATGATCATTCCGGGAGTGATGTTCATCCCGGCCTTGTCCAGAGGGCCGTCTTTGATCACCTCCTCGACCCGAACACCGTTTCCCTTGTAAGACTGATCACAGAAGACTCCAAGAGACGCCGTTGCGTCCGCATTCGCATTGGGACTGGAAAAGGCCGCGCCGCTATGGCTCACATTCAGCTCGCCCAACATCTCGCTGAGCATTTCGGCAAACTCATAGTTGCTGCCGATGTGAGGCAGGTACTTCAGGTAAACCGGTTTGAGGCCGTCCCAATCCACTCCGTGATAACCGGCGGTATAAAAAGTCTCCTTCGTTCTGCGCCAGACATGCTCAAACATTGACATACGCTCGGCCGCTACATTCACCGTCATCTCTCCGTTGATGCTCACGACATCCCGCTTGCCAGTGGCCGAATCAATTTTCGAGATGGCGCCATCAGCCAACAGAAAGATGGTCTTTTGATCCTTGTCCCATTCAAGACTGCCCGAGTTGGCATTGAGCGTCACGAGCATCTTTGTCTCTTTGGTTCGAAGATTGGTGGTCCAGAGGTTCATGCCCCTTTCAAAACGTGCCAGGTAGTAAAGGGCTTCCCCATCTTTGCTGACCAGCGCATCGCCCAAGGAAGAAGAGTGAATAGTGAGTCTGGCCTTGCGCGTATCCAGCCCATTCCAGTCAATTACTACATCTTCCACTTTCGCTGCGTCTTTTTTATCCTTTGCCGCATCCGCTTTGTCTTTCTTCTCTTCCATCTCTTTCAACAGCGCGGCTTCATCTTTGCTGAGTCTGAAACGGTCCCACGCTTCCTGGGTGAAGAACAGAGCGTAGGCATCGCTCTGCGCACTCCCGGCTTGAGCGACCGCTTTCAAGCCGTCACGATTGCTGAACCACAGCATCGCTTTGCCGCCCAGGATCCATTTGGCGCGCCTGTCATTGAAGCCGCTTGCCGTCAAGTTGATCACCTTGCCCTTGCCATCGGCCGATATCAATCCCACTTCACCAGGAGCAACGCCCGGAACGGAATAATCGAACAGAATCCATTTGCTGTCAGGGCTCCACCGGAAGTATTGGTCGTTGTCACGGGACGAGAACAATTCCTTGTCGGTGAGCAGGGTGCGCGTCTGTTTCGATTCCAGGTTCAGGATCTTCAGCGTCATCCGGTTTTCGATGTAGGCAATCTCTTTCCCATCCGGCGAATACACGGGTTGATAGTTTTCTTTTTCGTTCTCGACGATGGGAGTTTCCTTCAAGACCGTGGAAGCATAGAAATAGGGTTCTTCATCACGAGCCTTGCGCGTCTCATAGATTTTCCAGCTATTCCCTCTTTCCGAGGCATAAAGCAAAGCCTTGCCGTCGGGAGAAAAACTCACGCTGCTTTCCTGTTCCGGTGTGTTGGTAATCCGCTTCGTAGTGCTCCCTTCGACGCCGGTTACGAACACCTCGCCGCGAAAGATGAACGCTACTTCTCTCCCGCTCGGGGATATGGCAATCTCGCGCGCGCTGCCACTGACCGGCACGATCCTCTCATTGTTGCTCTTGGAATCCGCCGCAATGGTTGTATTCACCTTTTCAGGTTTGCCGGTGCCTTTTTGAACGTAGATCTCTCCGTCATAGCCGAAACACAAGGTGTCGTTGCCGGCAAGACTCAAAAAACGGACCGGGAGTTTCTTGAAGAAGGTGATCTGCTGTGATTTACCCCCCTCCACACTCATCTTGTGGACATTGAACGAACCGCTCTCCTCGCTCAGGTAGTAGAAAGCTCTGTCGTTGTCCGTGAAAATCGGATTTCTGTCTTCCCCGGCAAAAGCGGTGATCTTCCTGTGCGTGCCTGTCTTGCTGTCATAGATCCAGATGTCCCTCGCGATGGATGAGGTGTGGTGTTTGCGCCAGGCATTCTCTCCGCCCTTCTTGTCCTGGTAGATCATGTACTGATCGTTCTTGCTCAGCTTCACCTCCTCCGCCGGTGTCGTAAGGACCTGTTCCACCCTTCCCCCGTTTACGGGCACTCGGTACAGTTCTGGTTGAGACCCGGTCGAATATCCCCGGTTACTGGCCGAGTCCATTCGAGTCGCACCGAAAAGGATGCTCTTGTCGTCGCTGCTGAACGCATAGGGATATTCGTGCGCGGAATGAAATGTGACTCGTTTGGCCTCGCCGCCTTCGGCGGGGATAACGAAAATATCAAAATTGCCATAGCGATCGCTGGCAAAGGCAATGTGTTTTCCGTCGTGGCTCCACACCGGCATGAAATCCTGAGCCTCATGGCTGGTAAGCGGTGTGGCAGTCCCACCACTGCTGGAGACGCGATAGAGATCGCCTCTGTAAGTGAAGACAATCGTCTTGCCGTCAGGTGAAATCGCGGGATAGCGCAACCAACAGGGGTTGTCTTGTGCGGCAAGGAAAATACAAGTAACAGTGAGCCATAAACTGCAAGCAAGTTTCTTTTTCATAGCCAGTTAGGGATAGATTGGAGTGATTTTTATCCTACGCGACTAAAGGCGCGCTGGATTCTAAAGAGCGCAGCCTCGCGCGGCCCAGGTTAAATAAGTAAATCGTGCTCGTTCGAAACCGGATTTCCGGAAGCGCCGTGAGTCATCTTATGGGACTTTTATCTTGCGGCACAAGCGGAAAGTGACCGGCGGTTTCAGGCAGAATGAGGAAATCCAGCAAAGGGATCAGGACAGGCAGCGAATTGCGGAACAGAACAGACGTTGCGAGTGAAATGGCGCGCATCGATTCTCTGCCTGCCCGCCTGATGGATGCAGCCCACAGCTCATTGTCCCGCCGACTGCGACGCCTCATGGATTCTGGTGACGTGGAATCTGCGCCCACGATGCTAGGTCGATACCGAAGGCAAGGTGGACCGGTTCGTCAAGCGGACGCCGAACTTCTAGTTCTCCTCACTTCCGCTTCCAATAGACCCGATTGATGAGCAAGCTGTTGAGCGTAATGGCGCCGGGAATGGGACAGGCTTCAACACAACTGCCGTCAAACCAGCATTCGCCCGGATACATCACAATAGGAGGTTTGCCTTCTTTCTGATTGGGAACGAACAGGTCCACCTGGCATACCGCAACACACTGGTTACAGCCCTGGCAGAGGTCCTCTCGAATCGTCACCGGGTTGAAGACAGCCGCCTCGGGTTCAGCATACACCTTGCGTCTTGTCATGATCTTCTCTCGTCCAAATAAGCCCGATTGTTGCGTTCATAATTCTCAGCCAGCGGACCGTAATAATCGATGGGCATGAAGCCTTCCTTTACTCCCTCATCGGTCTTCGTAACGGTCACGAGTTTCCGCCATTCGGGTGGATCAAGTGCGGGATAATCCAACCGTGTGAATTGCAGTTCCCTGGAGCTGGCAAGGCGCGCCAAGCAGGCATGCAGGACAATTTCGGCGTTGGTTAAGACATTGAGCACTTCCAGCGACCGGACCAGTTCGTGAGGATTGCGAGCACACAACTTCCGGCCTTCGCCGGACTGCAGTTCCTGAAGCATCTCCTGTCCGGTCCTCAACAGCTCACCGCTTTTGAATCCGCCACAGTAGTGCTGCATGAGGCGTGCTGAAGCCGCGTTGAGTTCCTGCCAACAAATGCCATGCGCAACCTGAAGGGGCTGGTAAATTCGGCGACGCTCCATTTCCACCTGCACCTCATCCGGCACGGCAGGAGCGGCCTTGGCTGCGTACTGCGCGGCATGACGCCCTGCGTAGTGTCCGGTAGCTGCCGCATGACCGAAGCAATTGGAGGCAAACAGGACATCGCCGGCAGCAAACAGCCCTTCGAGATTCGTCATCAAGTGCCAATCATTCACCACACCACCCGGCAGTCCAAACAACTGCCGCTCCTGCGGCAGGAAAGATCCTGATTTCCATCCATCCCCATAACTTTGCAAAACGTGATGTTCAGGATCAAATCCGGCTGCGCGATAAGCCTCTAGAATGGGAACCTTCGATTTGCCCTCCTGGCCCACCATCATTCCCCAAATCACCCGACGTTCGTGTTCCGGCATGCGGGAGAGATCCGCAAAGAGCGGCAGCTTATAACCAAGCTTCAACAGCTCATCAACCGGCAGGGTCTCCGGGCCCTGAAATTGATAGAAAGGAAAATCGGGCTCGCCGCCGCCTTTGAGGAAGAATTTCTGGCCGGGTGCAGGCCGATACCGATCGGAAACACTCGTCAAGATGCGACCATCACGATCCGCCCAGGGAATTTCCCGGCCTTCGGCATCCACCATGGAACAGGCGTACCAGGTGTTATGGTTATTCCCGGTTCCGTATGGAGGAAAGCTGCGCGTGCCGGACCACTCGCCCTTGACCGATTTCTCCATCATGGTGAACTGGAGCCCCACGCGCCAACCCATGGCATGTCCATCGCCGGTACATTGCGGCGGGCGAAATTCAGACAGGCCCGGTGCAGCAGGTGAGAACAACCACAGGCGCGTAGGCCGCGACATACACAGAATGCTCGCTTTAGCGGCGATAACTAGAAATCTCCCGGTGCGGGCGTTGACTCCCACTGCGCCCACGATGCGACGGCCGATTTTTCCGGATTCCGTCAAGAGACCATTGGCCATCGTACGATCCACGATCTGCACACCAAGCCGCTTACACTCGCGATAGAGAGCTTGCTTGAAAGTCGTACCCCACACCCGAAGGGTGAAGCGGTTCACATAATCGTAGGCGAACAACAGTTTGGTTTCTTCATCACGAAACTCGGCACCCTTGAATTCACCTTCGCTGTCGCGGATTTTGGCGCCCATTTGTTCCAGTTCCGACAAACGATCCCACCCTTCACGGCATTCGATGTAATGAGAAATGCCGTTATTGTACCCGTCGTGACTCCGGATCATGGCATCCACCAGCTCATCGGGCGAAACACGCGAGCAGGGATTCGTGGCCGCGGACTCCCAATGATCACATCCTGAGCCTCCCGCCCCACTACTGATGGTGGCGGCTTTCTCCACCAGAATGACCCGGGCTCCTTTCTTTGCAGCACTGATTGCGGCAAAACAGCCGGCGGCGCCGCCGCCCAGGACAAGAACATCCGCGCTCAGTCTTTCGGTCTTATTCCATTCGATGGGATAAGGCCAGGCAACTCTGTGAGAGCGTATGACAGGCATATCACACTCCTTATGATTCGGAGCTGAATCGCAATACGTCGAGAAACTCAATCATCATCTCGACCTTCGGCGCTCAGCCGTAAATAAGCTGACGATGACAAGAACTACACTTGAAACGGCATAGGCAATGAATAAGCCAAGATCGACGTTAAACGAACCTTGCAGCTTTCCTGGCAAGCCAACCAGAAATGCGCCCACCCCAATCACTCCTCCCACAAACATGGCGGCAATGGCCCCCTTAAAAGTAGCTCTTTTCCATAACACTCCTCCCAGCAAAGGAACCAGCATGCTGCCCATGTAAGGGTAGTTGAAGATGATCATGGTGTATAAGATGCCCTTGGCTTTGAGGGCGACGATCACGCCTACAATCAAGGCTCCGACCACAACGGATCGGGAGATCAGCTTGGAATATTTCAAATCATCCAGTTGGGCGTGCGGGTTAAAAACCTTGTTATACAGGTCGCGCGAGAAACAGCCCGAGAGAGAAATCAACAGGCAACTGGCACAGGACATTGCGGCAGCTAATAGTGCAGAGACGACAATACCCGCCATTACCGGATTGAGTGTGGCCTGGATTATGCGCGGCAGTACGGAAGCATTGGCGACGTCCGGGAAAATACGTTTGCCCACTGCACCAACCATACCGGTACAGAAGCTGATAAAGATCACCATCAGGCCCGCCAGGATACATCCCCACTTGGCAATTTGGGCCGATCGGGCGGCCTGATAGCGTATGAAGGCGTCATAGGAAACCGAGATGGAAAGCAAAAAGGGCACGATCAAGAAAACCGCCTTGGAACCCAGTCCAGGCGGGATAAACGGTGTCGCCATGAGTTGGCCAACCACATTCACGTCCCCCATTTTCCATACGGCCATCGCAGCAACAAGTGGGATGCCGATCATGACAATACTCACCTGGATAAAATCCGCCGTGACCACGCCCCACATTCCACCCATCACACAATAAAACATGACCACAACGCCGACCAGGAGCAGAGCTTTCTCATAGTCCAGGCCAAAAATCGCCAGCACGGAGCCCGCCGCCATGATTTGCGCTACAAAAATGCCAAGCAGGCTTGGGATGTTGGACAACCAGGCCCACACACGGATCCAGCGGCGCTCGCCATAACGTTCGCCGAAAAAGTCCAACGGGACGAAGCCGCTCATACTTCTCAATTTCGTTGCCGCAAAAAGCCCGGCGAGAATCAGACCGCCGCCGCATCCCAATCCGTACCACATTCCGGGCCAAAGTCCATTTTCTGCACCCATTTCTGCACCGCCGAGAATCACCCCGGCTCCAATCTGAACTGCAGCCAGGGACGCGGTCGTCAGAATCAGACCCAGTTGCCTGCCGGCTACCAGGAAATCGGACGCGCGTTTTACCCGCCTGGCAATCACCACCCCAACGGTCAGCATGAGGATAAAGTAAAGAATGACTATTGCAGTCAGCATCGTCCTGTTCTCCGTGAAGCAGATCTCTCGAGGCTGCATCAATCCCAAAGCGCTGTCGCCCTACTACAGAATACTCGCGAACGCACCGAAAATTGAAGATGATGCGACGTCTCCGGCACGCCCGGATCTGGTCCGCCGCTTGTTTGAAGACTTTCAGCCCGCTTGCATCTTCCGGTGCCTCGCGTGCCGTCGGCGGAGCCCGCGCGTCAGCTCTGCACTTGCAGTTTGCGCTGAGCGTCACGCTGGCAGGATGCACTGACATGGGTATTCCAAAGATCAAGATCACCACTGGTTTATAAATCCAGAAACGCGGCAATGGAGCAAACCCATAGAGCATCTTCTGTAAGCCACTTCTGCCGGCTACCGCGATTTTTCAGGGCACAAGGATTACAAGAATTACGATTTTTTCTCTTGCCATAGATGATCTATTGGAATATGCTCGCGCCCAGACCATATGCCAAAGCGAGGAACACCACCATTGCAGGGCGAAGTGCTTCAGGGCACGCTCGACCTGCTGATCCTGCAAACGCTTACCTTGGGGCCGGCGCACGGACACACGATCGCGCACGCCATCGAGCATCGATCAGAGAATGTCCTGCAGGTCGAGCACGGCTCTCTCTATCCGGCGCTGCACCGCCTGGAGGACAGGGGATGGATTACCTCTTTCTGGGGCACATCGGAGAACAATCGTAAGGCGCGGTACTACCGGCTGACTCCCGCAGGCCGAAAGCAGCTTGCCGAGCAGACCGGACGTTGGGACCAGCTCGTGCGGGCGATCGACCGGATTCTGCGCCCAGCCACGGAGTAGAGGTATGGCATGGAGTAGATTTTTTCGGCGCGGCGATTGGGATAAAGAGCGATCCCGCGAAATCCAGTCTCACATCGATATAGAGACGGATGAGAACATCGCCAAAGGCATGTCGCCCGAAGATGCACGGTATGCCGCGCTCAGGAAGTTCGGCAACGTCGCCCTCATTCGGGAGGAGATCTACCGCATGAACACGATTGGATTTATAGAGACGATCAGACAAGACTTGCGTTATGCGCTTCGTTCCTTGATCAGAGCACCCTGGTCCAGCTTCGCAATCGTCGTCACCCTTGGCCTGGCTATGGGGGCCAACATCGCCGTCTTCGGGTTGATCGACACATTGGTCTTGCGCCCGCTGCCGGTTGAGAAGCCGAGCGAGCTCGTGATCGTTAGCGTTCCGGCCCTCCCCAGGAAAGGGCCTAGCACGGTGAGCATCGGCCACGGCAAGGGCGGCCAGCAAGTGCGAGCTATGTCGTATCCTCTCTTTACAGAGTTGCGCGACCGGCTGAACGTTTTCCACGGCATGCTGGCCTACCGTGGTGTGCAAGCGACCATGCTTTCCGGTTCGGATACTCTGCAGACACAGGGGGTCGTGGCCACCGGCAACTATTTCGAGCTTCTCGGGGTCAAAGCACATATCGGACGGACGCTGACGCCCGATGATGACCGCCTTGCCGGCAGCAGTCAGGTAGTGGTAATTACCCATGGATTCTGGCAGCGGCAGTTTGGCGGCGACCCTTCCATTCTGAGTCGAACTGTTCGCCTCAACCAGCAACCGATGACGATTGTCGGTGTAACGGCTCCCGGCTTTACCGGTACGGTGTCGGGAGACGTGGTCGACTTCTTCGCGCCTTTGCGCATGGCAGGCGTCTTTATACGAATGCGCGGCTTCCAGTATGACTCCCCGGGAATCCACTTTTACATGGTCATGGCGCGCCTGGCGCCGAGCATGGAGATGAGACAAGCCGAGCGTGTGGCTGATCAGCTCTATCAGCAGCTGCTGGCAGAGGCAGTGCGCCAGGCTCCCTGGCTTACGGACGAGGACCGCAGCCTGATCGCTACATTTCATCTGACCTTGCTGCCCGGAGGATATGCTTCGAGTCAGCTATCGGCGCTCAGCCGCGATCTGAATACGCCCCTCACTTTGTTGTTGGCGATGGTGGCACTGGTCCTCGTGGTCGCTGCGGGCAATGTCGCTAACCTGCTTCTGGCTCGTGGCGCGGCCCACGCGCGCGAGACGGCCATCCAATTTGCTCTGGGGGCGACACGCTGGCGGATGTTACGCGAACGTGTAATCGAGAGTCTTCTGCTCTCGTTGGCGGCAGCAGGCGTCGGTTACCTGTTGGCCTCCTGGACTTCCAACCTGGCACCGGTCGCCCTCAACGTCGAGAGCCTCCCTCCCGGAGTCACTTCGGCGCCGGATTACCGGGCAAGCCTGGTCGCTATCGGGCTGGCATTGGCAACCGGGCTCGGCATCTGGGCGGCTTCCGCCTTGCGGGCCACGCGGCAGTCGACCTTGCCTGCGCTCATTGAACATTCAGGGATTGGAGGGCACCCCCGCGCGCTGCTTTGGCGCCGCGGCTTGGTGATCACGCAGGTGGCGTTATCACTCGTGCTGCTGTGCGCCTCCGTTGTGCTCTCCCGTAGCCTCATGAACCTGATGTCGGTCGATCCCGGGTTTGCCGCGGACAACCTGTACAGCTTCTCGGTGCGTCCGGACCAGGCCGGTTACAGCGGCGCGCGCGCCAGCGCATATCTGGCTCAGGTACTGGAGCAGGTCGGGCGGCTCCCCGGAGTGCGCGCCGCGTCCATGAGCACTGACCTGCCACTATCGGGCGGCGCGTCCGGAACCTGGGTGATCGGAGACCAGGCTTCGACGGGTGGGCAGCAGGCAATACTCACGGATATCATCAGCATCGGCCCTGCTTATCTGAGAACTCTGGAAATGCCGCTGCTTTCCGGGCGGGAATTCACAGGCGAGGACAATGCCGGGTCAGTCAAAGTGGCGGTGCTGAACGAATCTCTCGCGCGCAAGCTTTTCGGCAGAAGCGACGTGATCGGCCGTCGCATCGGCTTTGAAGGGGGACAACCGGAAATAGAGGTAGTGGGTGTGGTCAAGGACACAAAGGGCAGGACGCTCCGGTCCCCGATAGCGCCTGCTCTTTTTGTTCCGGCATCCCAGGAGCAGTCTGTCCACCAAATGACTTTTGTGCTGCGGACTGCAAGGCAAGGAATCACCAACGAGATGGTGCGCACGGTATTGAAGCGCATCGATCCCTCGGTTGCAGTGGTCGAATTCGGCTCAGTGGCTAGTCAGATCGCACGGTCGTTGTACCGCGACCGGATGCTGGCTTCGCTGTCGCTGTGCTTTGCGGGACTGGCGTCGCTTCTCTGCGCCATCGGCGTCTTCGGCCTCACCAGCTTCAGCGTAACCCGGCGCACAAAGGAGATCGGCGTACGCATGGCTCTCGGGGCGACGCGCGCCTCAATCCACTGGTTGGCAATGAAGGAGGTTTCGCTGCTGGCCGTGTTAGGCTGCGCCGCCGGTCTGGTCGCGTTCATAGTTTCGAGCCGCGTTCTGTCGTCGTTGCTCTTTGAACTGGCTCCCAGCGACCCGGCAAGCCTGGTTCTGTCGACAATTGTTCTCGGCGGCACGACTTTCCTGGCTGGATTCCTGCCGGCTCATCGCGCCGCGCGCCTCGACCCGTCCCGCACGCTACGGGAGGATTGAGCCGGCGGCCCCTCTTATCGCCATTTTGTATGCAGATCCAGCTCAATTGTGTTGCCACTGTCCGGTGCTGCGGCTATTATCTGGCAGATTCGTCATTGGTGTTCAGGCTGCACTTCAACTCTTCTTTGGAGCGGGATATGGGACGCCTCCTCAAGGTCGGGATCGCCTTGGCGTTGCTTGCCTTCCTTCACTTCTTGCCGGCGGCCATGCCGCAGGTTACAGCGCCGGCCCAGGACGCCGCGAAATACGAAATTGCAATTGAGCGGAATGTTATGGTGCCGATGCGCGACGGCATAAAACTGGCGTGTGACATCTACCGTCCATCGGTGAACGGCGCCGCAGTGGAGGGAAAGTTTCCGGTGATCCTGGAGCGCACCCCGTACGACAAGGCGACATCCCAAGGCTGGGCGCGGTATTTCGTGCCGCGGGGATATATCGGCATTGGGCAGGACACGCGCGGGCGATACGGGTCCGAGGGCGTGTGGCGTTTCACGCGTGATGATGTCAACGACGGCTACGACACGGCGAAGTGGATCGGTGAGCAGCCGTGGTGCGACGGCCACATTGGCACTGTGGGCACTTCGTATCCTGGAGGAACGCAGCACTCGATGGCTCTGGGAAACGCGCCCTATCTGTCAGCTATGGTACCGACGGACTCCTCCTCCAACGTCGGCTATTACGGGATCCGCCACAACGGCGCATTCGAGCTGCGCTGGCTGAACTGGATCTTCAACATTGGGTTGCCGAACGGAAGCCAGGAGTCGCGTGATCCAAAGACGCGCGCTGCCCTCCTCGACATGGGCAAGCATGTCCGCGAGTATGTCCTGGGCCTGCCGCTGCGCCGCGGCGCCACTCCGCTGAAGCTGGCGCCGGAATACGAAGACTGGCTGCTGGCAGCCATGAGCCACGGCGGCAACGACGATTTCTGGAGATCGATCGGCATCGATGTCGCGGACCACATCGCCGAGTACAAGGACATCCCGGTGTATCACGTGAGCGGATGGTACGATTCCTGGGATGCACAGGTCGCCAATTTGAACTTCGCCCTGCTGTCGAAGGCGAAGAAGAGCCCGCAACGGCTGATCATGGGCCCGTGGACGCATGGAGGGCAGACGCGAAGCTCCGCCGGAGAGGCGGATTTTGGCCCGGAAGCTGCCATCGATTTCAATGCTCTCCGCCTGCGCTGGTTCGACCGGTGGTTGAAGGGTATCGACAACGGTGTGGACCGCGAGGCCCCGGTTCGCATCTTCGTGATGGGGGGAGGCGACGCTCACAAGACGCCCGAAGGACGCCTCTTCGTCGGCGGGCACTGGCGCGAGGAGCGCGCATGGCCGCCTGCGCGGGCCGTGTCGTCGCCGTACTACCTGCATGCCGACGGGCTGCTGTCGCCGCAGAAGCCGGGCGCGGAAGCCGCGGCGTCGTTTCAATTCGATCCGCACAATCCGGTGCCGACGATCGGAGGGAACATTTCTTCTCACAACGCGCCTTCCGGGCGCCAGGCGATTCCCAGCCGCCCCGGCGATAGTGCCAACCTGATGGAGCAGGGCGCGTACGACCAGCACTGCCGCAGCTCCTTGTGGAATTGTGTGGACGAGCGGCCGCTGTCTGCGCGCAACGACGTGCTCGTGTTCCAGACCGAGCCTTTGGAACAGGACATGGAGGTCACCGGCAGGCTGATCGTAAAGCTATGGGCCTCCTCAAACGCACCCGACACTGATTTCACCGCCAAGCTGATAGACGTGTATCCGCCGAATTCTGACTTTCCCGCCGGTGTGGACCTGAACATCGGCGACAGCATCGTGCGCGCCCGCTATCGCAATGGCGTGAACAGTCCACCGGTGCTGATGAAGCCGGGCGAGGTCTACGAGTTCACCATAGAACTGTACCCCACCTCAATCCTGTTCAAGCGCGGACACAGAATCCGGCTGGACATTTCCAGCAGCAATTTCCCGCGCTTCGACGTGAATCCCAACACGGGCGAGCCTCTGAACGACAACCGACGCACCGCCGTCGCGGTGAACACGATCTACCACGACGCGCAACATCCGTCACGGATCGAGCTGCCGGTGATTCCAAAATAGACCGCCCTTCGTTTACTTCTTCATGAGGTCCAGCACGGCGCAGGTCATGGCCTTGACGCCGGTTCGGATGGTCGGTTCAGGAAGCGGCGCGAACAAGCTGGAATGCAGCGATGGCAACGGCTCGCCGGTCCGTTTGCTTTCAGCCATCTTGGCCGGATCAACCGCTCCCAACGAAAACTGGACAATTGGAATTTGGTGTCCTTCCAGGCCCAGGCGGCCAAAGTCTTCGCTGGCCATATTCGGATCCATCTCATAGGATAGTTTTGACAGGCAAAGAGCATGCTAGAATCTCCGGACCATGTTCGGTGCCGATCTCCGTACAACCACCGCCCGCGTGCTGCCCCACCCCTGGGTCTGGGCGGCCCTGTATTTCCCGCTCGGCCTGGCGATCGGCTTTCCGTCGGTGGCCCTCGGGTATCTCGGCGCCCGATCCGGGCTTGGAGTATCGGCCATCGCGGGCATCGTCGGGATGACGTTTCTGGCGAATGGATGGAAGTTCCTTTGGGCGCCGATCGGCGACTACACGCTCTCGCGCAAGTCCTGGTACCTCATCGCCGTCTCGCTCGTAGCTCTGGGGCTCGTTGCGATGACGGTCATTCCGATCTCGCCGCGCACCGCGCCGCTTCTCTCAGTGCTCACGCTCGCGTCGAGTATCGCGGCCACCTTTATCGCCTTCGCAACCGAAGGGTTGATGGCGTACAACACGACCCTGGGCACGCGCGGCCGCGCGGCCGGCTGGTTCCAGTCAGGGAACCAGTTCGGCCAGACCGCCGGGGGCGGCATGGGCCTCTGGCTCGTCCAGCATTCGCCGTCGCCGTGGGTGGCTGGCTTGGCGCTCGCGGCGATCGTGCTCGGGTGCGCGCTGCCGCTCATCGGGCTCGAGGAACCCCCACGTGCACTGTGTGACACATCCGTGCGTGGCCGCGTGCGCGGGACCGAGCGATCGCTAACCTGACAGACTCTTTGCGCCGGGGAGAGAGATCGGGTCACAGGCGACTATTTCACCATGCGGGTCGCTGAAACAGTGCGGGAAAACCACAAAATAGGGAGACGTCCCCGGTTTTCCCTGACATAATCAAAAGATCTAGAAGCTGGCCAGCCAAGCGGCGAATGAGGTTATAATAGTGCGATTGCAGAGATTCTACCGGAGAGCACGCCTGCTCGCATCGAGCATGAAGACACTGGTTCGGCCGGTGCGCGCGTGACAAACCATCATCAATTGAATTCTCTGCGGAGGAGGTCATATGCGCAGGATTCTTCTGGTTTTGAGCTTTGGGATTGTCCTGGTGATTGGGCTGCACATTGCGGCGCCGGCCCAGGCGCCTTCGGCCGCGCCGTCCGGATATCTGACGCCGCCGAAGGTAATTTCCGACATCATGGATGCTGAACCGCTGCCCGGCGTTTCGCTGTCGCCGGATCGCAACGTGATGCTGCTGTCGCACCGGCGCAGCATGCCCGCCATTGCGCAGGTCTCGGCACCGTTCTACCGGCTGGCCGGCTACCGCATCAACCCGCGCACGAACGGCACGCGCGTGTTGAGCGGAACCACGAGCCTCACACTCAAGGACGTGGCGACAGGCGCCGAGCGGAATCTTGCCCTTCCACAGGAAGCGACATTTAGCGCCAGCTTCTCGCCCGACGGGAAGAAGATCGCGATCACTGCAACTCTGGCCAACAGCATTCAGCTCTATCTTGCCGACGTCGCCACCGCGCAAGTCAAGCCGGTCCTCACCGGCGGCATCAACGGCCTGGGCGGCAGCTGCAGTTGGCTGGACGACTCGTCCGGTTTCCTGTGCCGCCTGATCCCTAACGGTCGCGGTCCCGAGCCCAAAGCGCCGACCGTGCCGGCCGGCCCGGCGATCCAGGAGAGCGTCGGCCGCGCCGCGCCGTCCGCGACCTACGAGGATCTGCTCAAGAATCCGTATGACGAATCGCTCTACGAGTATTACTTCACAAGCCAGCTCGCGTGGGTCGATCTCACGGGCAAAAAAACGCCGTTCGGAAAACCCGCCATCTACACGGGCGCCGACGTTTCGACCGACGGCAACTGGCTGGCCGTCACGCGCATCAAGCGCCCGTACTCCTACGTCGTAACCGCCGGCAGCTTCCCACGCGACGTCGAACTGTGGGACAAGACCGGAAAGCTCGTGAGGAAACTGGCCGATGTGCCCATGGGCGACACGTTCCCGCGCAACGGCGTCTTCCCCGGGCCGCGCGCCTTCCGCTGGAACCTACTGGAGCCGGCCACTCTTATTTACACCGAAGCCCTCGACAAAGGCGACCCAACCAACAAGGTGCCGTTCCGCGATCACTTCCTGGCACTCAAAGCGCCGTTCACGGGCGAGCCGGCAGAACTCCTGAAGACGCAATGGCGCGCAGGCGGCATGCAGTTTACCGAAAAGGGCGCCATCTTTGTGAGCGAATCCGACCGCGAGACGCGCATGCGCCGCACGTGGCTCTATGCTGACGGCTTCAGTTCCACGCCGACAAAGATTTGGGAACTCCGCCAGCAGGATCGTTACAGCGATCCCGGCTCGCCGATGTCCCGACCGTCCACCGGCAAGGTCATTCAAGCCGGCGACGCCATTTATCTGACGGGCGCGGGTGCGTCTCCCAAAGGCGACCATCCGTTCATCGACCGCTTCAACCTCAAGACGCTCAGGCCTGAACGCATCTGGCAGTGCGACGACACCAGCTACGAATCCGTTGTCGCCCTGCTCGATGACAACGCGGCCCGCATCATCACGCGCCGTGAAACCAAGACGGATCCGCCGAATTACTTTATCCGTGACACCGCCGCGCGCACGCTGAAGGCGGTCACGACCTTCAAAGATCCGAACCCTCAAATCTCGACCGTGTCGAAGCAGTTCGTTACCTACAAGAGGAAGGACGGCGTCGATCTCAACGGCACGATCTATCTGCCGACCAACTACAAGCAGGGGACGCGCTATCCGATGTTCGTCTGGGCCTATCCGGCCGAATTCACTAGCAGCGATGTGGCGGGCCAGGTGAGCGGCAACGAGAACAGGTTTACTATCGTCAGCGGCGCCTCACATCTGCTGCTCCTCACGCAAGGCTATGTTGTGTTTGACAACCCGACCATGCCGATCATTGGGCCGGGCGAAACCGCCAACAATACCTACGTCGAGCAGCTCGTCATGAGCGCTGAAGCGGCCATCGACAAGGCGGTCGACATGGGCGTGGCCGACCGCGACCGCGTCGGCGTCGGCGGCCATAGTTACGGTGCCTTCATGACGGCGAATCTGCTCGCGCATACACGGCTGTTCCGCGCCGGCACCGCACGCAGCGGCGCATACAACCGCACGCTTACGCCATTCGGTTTCCAGAACGAGACGCGCAACTTCTGGGAGATTCCGGATATCTACGCGAAGATGTCGCCCTTCTGGTACGCGAACAAAGTGAAGGATCCGATCCTGCTTATTCACGGCGAGATGGACGACAACTCCGGCACGTTCCCGATCCAGTCGGAGCGCTTCTACATGGCGCTGAAAGGCTTCGGCGCGACCGTGCGCTACGTGACGCTCCCGTACGAAGCCCACGGCTACGCAGCCGCCGAGTCGAACAAGCACGTCATCACCGAGATGCTGAACTGGCTGGACAAATACGTGAAAAACGCCGGCCCCAGGCCGCCAACGGAGCGATGATTCGTTTGCCGGCGTAGGACTTTTGCTTCATCGGGGTTTCAACCCAATGGCGTTAGCTGAGGAACACGTCAAAGGAATCCGTGTCTCCAAAAAACCGCGGTAGCAGTGACCAAATCACCTCTGCTCCGCGTCAGAAAACTCGAGCACGCCCTCAGTTCTGCCGGATTTTTCACGGTTGGGAAGTGAGTGAACGTGGTTCAACCCTCACGATCCAGGAGGGATGTTGATGCAGCAGATGAACCGCAGCGGTTCACTGCCCGTGTTCTTGGTTCCGTGAACTTCGCTCGAGGGCATGTAGATGAAATTCCCCTGTTCGACAGGAGTCTCTCCATCCGGATGCAGGACCGCGCCCTTTCCACTTACGATGAACATTTCATGGATTACCTCATGCTTGTGCAGCGGTATCACACCGCCGGGCTCAACTGTAATCAGCCGCATGTAAAAGTGAGGCACGCCGTCTGTTCTGCCCAAAAGCCACTGAATACTGGCCCCCTTGCTCCCCTCGGCCGCGACTGCTTCCTTCGTAACGTCTCTCTCGTGACCAACACGCATTCCAAACCTCTCTTTCACGTTTCAATCGCATCCATCTATGCGGGAACGCCCCGCAAGCGCGCATCCCGCTATATTTCGTGAACCAGGTCCTCGATCGATCTGCGCGGCGTCGGCTCCGGTTTCTCTGCCGGATACCCGATCGCCAAAATCGCCACTGGAAGGACTCCCTCCGAAGCACGGATCGCACGCCGCACTTCGCTATCACGGAAAGCTCCAATCCAAACGGTGGCCAAACCCGACGCGGTGGCGGCAAGCATCGCATACGTGCATGCGATCGTGGCGTCCTGCAGCGCATAGAGCTGGGTGCCGCGTTGTCCGTATCTGGGAGCTGCCCGGCCGGGGTGGGCGCAGAACACCAGCGACACAGGGGCCTCGGCCACGAACTCCTGCCCAAGTGATGCTCGGGCCAGTGCCTTGCGATCTGAGACCCGCCTGACCACGAAGATTTCGTAAGCCTGCAAGTTCCCGGCCGATGGCGCCTGGTTCGCCGTCTCGAGTATTTTGCGCAGCTTCTCTTCCTCCGGCGCGCGTTCGACAAACGCCCGAATGGACTGCCTCGCTTGCACCACGTCAAAGAATTCCATGGCTCGTTCGTCCTCCCGTTTTGTTCGAACCGCTTCAGATTGACACTGACATTAGAGCCGAGCCTGCGTCTGTCGCGCAGCGGGTAAAGGCCCTTCCACCAACAATCCGAGCGCATCAGTATTGTAAAGCATTTTCTCCCTGTTCGCTTGCATTGACGCGTCGCGGCGTTCCTGGCGTATAATCTCGCTGCCACGCCTTCCGTCCGTTCGTGGCTGTTCGCTCACACAACCGTCGCTCGTTTTTTGGCATTCTGCAAAGACATGATAAAACCTTGCACCACGAACTCGAAAACCAGGGCAATCGAAAAAGATCAAGCCGCCGACCCGAAAGCCGTCTCCAAACTCATGCCTGTCGTCTATGACGAACTCCGCAAATTGGCTCGTCACTATCTCAGGCGCGAGCGGGCGGGGCAATCGCTGCAGGCGACGGCGCTCGTCAACGAGGCCTACCTGCGATTGAAAAGGGATAAGCGACAGCCGTGGCAGAACCGAACACACTTCCTTGCGATCGCCGCAAACTCGATGCGTCAGATCCTGGTAGAGCGGGCGCGCGCCCGCAAAGCAGCCAAGCGCGGCGGCGAGCAGATCCGGATCACCCTGGATGAAGCGGTTGCTGCCGGAGGGGAGAGAGAGCTCGACCTCCTGGCTCTCGACGAGGCGCTGACCAGGTTGGCTGTCATAGATCCCGAGGTAGCGCGCATCATTGAGCTTCGTTTTTTCGCCGGCCTGAGCATTGAGGAGGCTGCTGAAGCTCTGGCGATTTCCCCCGCCACCGTGAAGCGGGGATGGAACATGGCAAGGGCATGGCTCAAGCGTGAGATGCAAGGGGAAAGCCGACGTGAAGTCTGATCGCTGGCAGAAGCTCAAGAACGTGTTCAACGAGGCACTGGAACGGGACCCTGCGCAGCGTGCCGTATTTCTGGACGAAGCCTGTGCGGGCGACGCCGCGCTCCGCGAAGAAGTCGAATCTCTCCTCGCCAGCCACCAGGATGCGGATGGTTTCCTGGAGGAGCCGGCCTACGCAGCGACCCGCGAACTGATCGAAAGCGACTCCGGCGAGGAGCTTGTCGGCCGCAAACTGGGGCCGCACATGGTGACAAAGAAGCTTGGCCATGGAGGGATGGGCATCGTTTACCTCGCAGAAGACACTCGCCTGGGGCGCCCGGTTGCGATCAAAGCCCTTGCGCCCGAGCATACGCGGGACGAGCAGCACCGCGAGCGATTGAGGCGCGAAGCCAGAGCCGCCGCCACACTGGCGCACCCAGCAATTGCAACGGTCTACGCCCTCGAGGAGTACGGCGGCAACCTGTACATCATCTGCGAGTATGTGCGTGGACGAACGCTTCTGGAGGAGCTGGCTGACGGGCCGCTCCCCACGCGCCTGCTGCTCGATATCGGCATCGAAATAGCACGCGCTCTGGCCGCAGCACACGAGCGCGGCATCATCCATCGCGACCTCAAGCCCGAGAACGTGATGCGAACCCCTGATGGCGCCATTAAGATATTGGATTTCGGGCTGGCGCGGTTTCAGTCCCCTCGGCACCGGGACACGTCCCTCGCGGTCCGGCTGACCGGGAGCGGCATGTTTCTGGGCACTCCGGCCTACTCTTCGCCCGAACAACTGCTTGGCTTGGAGGTCGACTTCCGTACCGACATTTTCTCCTTCGGCATCATGCTGTATGAGCTGGCCTCCGGCACGCATCCGTTTGCAGCCACGGATTCCGTCACCACGGTCGCCCGCATCCTGGAAGCGGAACCGGTGGAACTCATGCGCCTTAGGCCCGTCATCCCGCCCGAACTGGATCAGATCGTGCGCCGGTGCTTGCGCAAGAGCCCGGCGCAACGCTACGGCCAAACCAGTGAACTCGTGGCCGACCTGGTAGGACTCAAGGCAGATACCCTCGAACGCCAGACGACAAAGCCGCAAGAGCATTCCGGGGCCAACGCTTCCGCACCAGCCGCACGACTGAAGCCGATTTGGTGGTGGCAGTTTCATCAAGCCTGGATCGGGGCCATGTATTACTCGATGCTGTATCCGATGTGGAAGGTGAAGGTGTGGACGCCCGGAGCATGGGGACGGCTTCTCTTCTTTCTTACCGTGGCAGCGGTGGCGGTAGCTGCCAACCTTCGTTTTCACCTCTGGTTCACCTCAGCATACTACCCTGCCGAGCTTGCCGAGCAGCGGCGGCGCGTCGGCCGTTGGATCCGCAGCGCGGACGTGCTCTTCGTTTCCCTGCTGCTGGCAGGCGCAGTCGCGATTCACGATGCTCACGAGGTGATCACGACGTTGCTGGTAGCAGTCGCGATCGGCAGCCTGGGCGCATTCTTGCTCATCGAACCCACCACCACGCGCGCCGCCTTCGAGGCCGACTCAAGGATCGAATCTCAAGAGCCAAGAAAATAACGTGACAGTATCTCATGCGCGATTCGTGCACCCAAGCGAACGAAAACCTGAGTTTCTGGCTGTGGTGCGCGGAGCGCTTTGGAGTGCGGTGCCTCGGCACCGCTTTGAAGCGTGACAAATCCCGCGCAGCGGGACGCACTCCAAAGCCTTCGGCCTGATTTTCGAAGCTTGGGACAGTGGAGCTGTCACCGTATTTTTGTGGGGCAGGGCGCGTGCCAGGCGGCCGCGCATCGAATCCAGCGTCCGGCACATCGACTCCCGTGCAGTGCTGTCAATCAGAGGACGTATTACGAGCTCCAGCAGAGCCGGCACGCCTCGGCTGAGGCTGATTGATTCGCACTCGACGATGACCCCGCCGGCCGCCTGCTCGTAACGCCAATAGGAGTTCAACCGCCACAGGAAACCTCGGTCTTGGCCCTCCGGCTTCTCTCGCTCCCGATCCGAGTTCGGCATTTCCAGCTCGGCGATCTTGGTTGCCACGCTGGTGCTCGAAGCTTGAGATTTCCCATATCGGCAGGCCTTCACTGTATGCTCGGTGTTGTAGACCACGGTCACAAACTTTGAGCGCTGCAGCTTGAGATAGATCCTGAGATAGTCGGGACCGCGTTCCAGGACACTCACCCGTAAGACATCTTCCTGGCGTGTGTTGTTCAAGTCGGGATTGGTTACGCGGGAGACGACGTCTTCCAGATTCGCCCCTGGGATGAACACACTTCCCCGCCAGTGGTGAATCATGCCCGCCGGAACAGGAATCTTCTCTCCCGCCGGATCGACGGTGTCCATCTTTTTCACGGTAATCTCTCCCGCAAGCACGGCTTGGCGCTCCAGTGCGGCCTGGGCCACCGGTTGAAAATCGAGCGCCAGAAACCCCTTGGCTGATCTAAGCTCGCGGGCGATCCGTTGTTCACTAGCTTCGACATAAGCGTTCCAGGCTTTCAGCGTCGCGGGTCGCAGTTCGGCCGCAGTGAGGCGCGCAGCCGATGCCGGCAGGATCGCTCCTGCAAGCAAGATCGTTCTCAAAGTGTCATACAGAGCGCGACTGTTCATGGCTCCTCCTTTCTGATGGATGGAGTTCGTTAAGGCTGCGTCCGGCGCACGCGAACCGTCGGACTTGTCGATGCCCCCCTGAACACCAATCGGTCACTGATGACGTAGTTCAAGATCGAACAAACCGCGATCGCCAGTGCATTGGCGGCTGCGTAGTTGACCGGCAAGGTGTCCAGGAAGATGCGCATGAAGACGAGGTTACCCGCGATAGACAGCGCGCCGTTGGTCAGGTTGAAGCGCAGGAATCTCCGCCCGGCTGCCAACCAGCCTGAACTGGCGCGGTCGGCCCAAGTCCAGCGTTCATGCCAGAAGAAGTTGTGAACGACGGCAGCTTCAACAGCCAGAACGGTGGCGGGCACATATCCCCACCCGAACCTGCCCATCAGGAGCACCAGCGTGGCCAATTGCACCAGAAAGCCCAGCGCTCCTACGAAATTGAAGACCAGCCAGCGGTGCAACGATGTCGGCATTTCCCACCCCGCGATTGATGTTCGGCAAAGCGACTGTGAATCTCCTGTCATCGCGGTAAAGTCTCCGCTTTGTACAGCTCCATGGTGTTTCGGACTGAAGAGACAACCAGCGTCATGGCCATTCCTGCAATCGAGATCATTCCTCCTACATCGAACAACAGGAAACGGCCTATGCCCCCGAGCCCAACCCAGGGCTTGTAGAGAAGACAGAGCGTGCCGATGGCCAGAATAATGCGCAGCTCGGTCGGTCCGACCTTCAGGAAGGCCAGGCGGAACACGCCCAAGACGTGAGTGGCCAGATACACCTGGGCTTCCACCATGAAGAAGGCAGCCAGCAAGCCGAGCGCTACCATCGGGCTCATGTAGCCGGAAAGGGCAAGGCCGCCAAGAAGAAAGAAGGTCCCGAAGAGGTCGATCACGTGGTCCACATAGTAGCCATACCGCGGTCTCTGCCGGTTTCGTACACGCGCCAAGGTGCCGTCGAGGCTGTCTCCAAACCAGTTGACGGCGAGCGCCAAGACCACGAGAATCAAGGCATGCCGGTCCCAGCAGGCCGCCCAGTAAGCGGCGCCCGCCAGCAGCATGCCGCACAGTCCCAGCAGCGTCAGGTGGTCGGAATTCACCCAATTCGGCATGCGCGCCGCCAATTTCTCCAGCAGGCGTTTCTCGGCCTGAGCCAGCAGGCTCGTGTGTTGCCGTGTGTGCATCTGCTTCGCTTCGATTCGCATCGGTTCTCCTTTCACCGAGAACGGATCACGGGCAACGAATGAACCTCTTGCGATCCCGGTGAATCCTTCTCTGACTAGAAATGCGAAAACGAGGCCCGAAACGGCTCACAAACGAGACGGAAAGTACAGGCGGCGCCCGGGTGCCTCACCAAGGCCCTTCGGACGCGCAAACTCTCCGAAGGTAGTTAGCATACCGGCCAGGTCTTACGGGCAACGCCTGCACAGCAGAGCTTTAAATCCGTGGCGAGGTTTGTTTACAGCCACCACTCTGCCTCCCTTGGGAGCATCCTGGCTCCAAGTTTTGACACAGTTTTAGCGCTTATTACTTGTGAGAGCCGCAGAGACGCGGCGGGCAAAGGGCCCCACAACCGGGGATTCGAGAACCTACGGCGCCGGATCTCGGTTACTTGATTGATCGGTTGGCGGCTTTGATTGCCGGAGGGCGCACTATGGGATCCTGAAACGCCGTATGAGTGCTTGAACACGCGCCGGTCGCTCAAATAGAATCGGCGTGTCACATTAACTCAGTCATCCAGAAATTCGGTGACGGGCTCCGAATTGCCAGGCTAGACTAGTTTCTGTCTCGAAACTGCCTTAGCCGAAGGACAGAGTACCGATGGGATCCCTTTAGTGGGGGCGGGCTTTAGCCCGCGCCCCAATTGCCCTTTCCATGGATGCGGCCAGTTGCATGGCGGTAATTCCTTTCTTTCAGTGAAGATATGGAATTTAATTCGTTAGCGTTCCCATTTGGGGGCACCGGGAACGGGCTAAAGCCCGCCCCCACTTATCTGTTAGATCGAGGGGTCTTTCGGCTCAGCTAACGAGTTTCGCGACAGAAACTAGACTGGCCAGATGCCAATGCCCTCCCGGCAATTCGGCGCCTGTCACCGAATTTCCACAGCCGAGTTTCGTGAGGTCAAAGAACATGAGGAGCGGTGAAGGCTTTCACGAAAGACATTGGCGGCGCAGTTTCTGGTCGTTGATCGTCACTCAGTTTCAGGGGGCCTTCAGCGACAATGCCTACAAGTTTCTGCTTATCTTTATCTTTACCGCCAGCAACCTGGCGCTGGAAGAACGAGAGCGGTTGGTATTCATTGTAGGCGCCCTGTTTTCCATTCCATTCATCCTGTTTTCTCTGCCCGGCGGATACCTCGCAGACCGTTACAGCAAGCGCGCAGTGACGGTCGGCACCAAGGTGGCCGAGATTCTGGTGATGCTGGTTGCCCTGGCGGGACTCGGGCTCGGCAGTCTGCCTCTGCAGCTAGCTGCCGTTTTTCTATTGAGCAGCCAGTCAGCCTTTTTTGGCCCATCCAAATATGGGCTCTTGCCGGAATTGCTGCCTCAAGAGCGGCTGTCATGGGGCAATGGCGTGATCGAGTTAGGCACCTTCCTGGCGGTCATCACCGGCACGATGGCCGGTGCGACCATGGCCGGGACCTTTCGTGAAATGCAAATCGTGTCGGGATCGATTCTGATAGCGCTGGCGGTTTTTGGCCTCTGCGCCAGCCTGGGAATTGGACGCCTGCCGGCTGCCGCGCCAAAGAAGCAGTTGCGCAGCTTTCTCTCAGATCTTTCTGCACAGATCCGCGTCGTGCGGCGCGACCGAATCTTGTATCGCGCAATCATGGGAAACACCTATATTTGGTTCCTTGCTGCGCTGCTGCAGTTCAACATCGTGTTCTACGGCACCGATGTTCTCCACATCACCGAGAGGGAAAACGGCACGCTCCAGGCAGCCCTTGCAATCGGAATCGGAATCGGCAGCGTGCTGGCTGGATACCTTTCCCAGAACAAGATCGAATATGGCCTCGTTCCCTTAGGCTCGATTGGCATCACGATCTTCGGAATCCTCCTGTATCGTCCCCATCTCTCGCTCGGTTCTGTCGCTCTCAACCTGGCTTTGCTCGGGCTCTTTGGAGGATTCTTCGTCGTGCCGGTGAACGCACTGATCCAACACCGCCCCGATCCAGATAAGAAGGGAGGCATCATCGCCTGGGCGAACCTCCTTTCCTTTGTGGGGATTCTCATGGCATCCGGCCTCTACTACCTGATGACCTCAATACTCAAGCTCACTCCGCAGGGCATCTTTCTTTGCGGCGCTCTCCTGACGGCGGCGGTAACCCTCTATATCCTCACGATTCTGCCCGATGTCTTCGTGCGCTTGCTGCTCTGGTTGCTCACCCATTCGATTTATCGCATCCGCGTCGAAGGGCGCGAAAACATTCCAGCAAAGGGCGGGGCGCTCCTGGTCTGCAACCATTTGTCATTTATCGATGCTGTGCTCTTGATGGCATCCATCGACCAGCGTGTTCGGTTCATCATTCTCAAGGATTTTTATGACCATCCGCTCATCCACCCTTTCGCCAGAATCATGGAAGCCATACCGATTTCTTCCAAGCTGCACCCGCGCGATCTCATCCGCTCGCTTCGGGAGGCCAGCACGTCGATCCAGGCCGGGAGACTCGTGTGCATATTTGCCGAGGGGCAGATCACGCGCATCGGCCAACTCCTCCCCTTCCGGCGCGGCCTCGAGCGGATCATGCGAGGGGTCGACGCGCCGATCATCCCTGTCAACCTGGATGGTGTTTGGGGGAGCATTTTCAGCTTTGACCGGGGCCGTTTTATATGGAAGCGCCCCCGGCGCTCTCCTTATCCCGTAACCGTAAGTTACGGCCGTCCGATGCCGGCAAGCACGCCTGCATTCAAGGTGCGGCAGACAGTACAGGAACTGCACAGCGAGGCCTATCGAAATCACAAGGAAGGGATGAAGACCCTGCACCGGATGTTCGTGCGTGCCGCGCGCCGGCATCCCTGGTGGTTCGCAATGGCCGATGCCCGCGTTCCCAAGGTTCGCGCCGGCTCAGCCTTGACGCGAGCCATCTTCCTCGGCCGCCGTTTAAAAAACTCTTGGCACGGTCAGAAGATGGTCGGGATCTTGCTCCCGCCATCAGTAGCAGGCGCGCTCGTGAACTTCGCTGCGCTTCTTGCAGGCAAGGTTCCCGTAAACCTGAACTACACCGTCTCCAATCAGATACTCGCTTCCTGCGCGTGCCAGTGCGAAATCCGCACGGTGGTGACATCGAAAGCCTTCCTCGAGCGCATCCACGTGGAGGTTCCGGCAGAAGCGATCCTGCTTGAAGATCTGGCCGCCGGCGCTGGTTTCGGAGAGAAGCTGCTCGCATTCTTGATGGCCGTAATCCTGCCTGCGCGAATGCTGGAAAAGGCGCTCGGGGCGGAGACATCTCCCGCTCTTGATGACCTGGCGACCGTCATCTTCTCCAGCGGCAGCACTGGCGATCCCAAGGGGGTGATGCTGACCCACTACAACATCGCCTCAAATGTCGAGCAGCTCGGTCAGGTCTTCGCACTCGGCAAGAAGGATCGCATCCTCGGCGTCCTGCCGCTCTTTCACTCTTTCGGATTCACCGGAACCTTCGCGCTTCCTTTGGCGCTCGGCGCCGGGGTTGTTTACCACACGAGTCCGCTCGACGCTACGGAGATCGGCCGGCTGGTGAGGGAGTATGCCGTGACCTTCCTGCTGTCGACGCCGACTTTCCTCTTGGGATACATACGCCGCTGCGAGCCCGAGGATCTCGGCAGCCTCGACTACGTGCTGGTAGGGGCTGAGAAGCTGCACGAGCCTGTGGCGCAGGCTTTTGAGGACAGGTTCGGCATCCGTCCCCTTGAAGCATATGGCTGCACGGAGTGCTCGCCGGCCGTGGCGGTCAATGCGCGCGACTACCGCGCGCCCGGTTTCCGTCAGGTCGGGGCGAAGCGCGGCAAGATCGGCCATCCATTGCCGGGCGTAAGCGTGCGCATTGTAAATCCGGAGACCATGAACTCCTTGCCTGCGAATGAACCCGGCCTGCTGCTCGTGCGCGGCCCGAATATCATGAAAGGTTATCTTGGCAAGCCCGATCAGACCGCCGAGGTGCTGCACGACGGCTGGTATGCCACGGGTGACATCGCCTCTATCGACGAAGACGGCTTCCTGGCAATCACGGATCGCCTGAGCCGCTTCAGCAAGATCGCGGGCGAAATGGTCCCGCATCTGAAAGTGGAAGAGAAACTGCACGAGCTAGCCGGCGTGACAACACAGGTTTTCGCCGTGGCCGGTGTGCCGGATGAGAAGAAAGGGGAGCGGCTGGTCGTGCTGCATACGCTCTCTGAAGAGAAGCTAAAGGAATGTCTTGGCAAGCTGCCTCTGTCGGGTTTGCCCAATCTCTGGCTACCACGCGCTGATGCCTTCTTCCACGTCCCGGCTCTTCCTTACCTGGGATCAGGAAAGCTGGACCTGCGTCGCATCCGCGAAATGGCATACGAGCTGTCGAAAGCAGGCATGAAGACAGAGGTACTTTGAAACGTTTCTGTGCGTTGTAGGTTCGGATCCAGATTGACTGGAGGTGATCTTGTATCTTCTCCTGTTTTATGTATTGCTAGGTATCCTGATCGTTATGATATGGCTGATAGTTCGCCTGCTCACCAATACACGGGATCTTCAGTACCTAGAGAAGAACCTTGTCAATCTGCGCGATGCCGAAAAACGGCTCGAGCAGCAAATTGCGGAGCTGCGGAGCGTGCTCCTCGCGCTCCAACAAAGCCCGCAATCCCCGGCCTCATCGATTGCGGAGCCGATCCTGCCACAGCAGCCGGTCCAGCCTCCGATCGTGATCTCAGCAGCGCCGCCGCTTCCGAGTCCGGAACCACCCGGGCGCAAGGACGGCGCCACCGTGCCGCCTTCCCCTCCGCCAACACCGCATCGCCCGGCTCCTGCTTCGAAGATGCCGAGCTTCGACTGGGAAGGACTCGTCGGCGTGAAGCTCTTTTCCTGGATCGCCGGAGTTGCCCTGCTGCTGGGCGCCATCTTCTTTCTCCGCTACTCGATCGACCGCGGCTGGCTGATGCCGCCGGTGCGCATGGCGATCGGCATTGTCGTGGGCATCTTCCTGCTGGTTTTGTGCGAGATGAAGGCGGCCCAGAAGTACCGCATTACGGCCAACGCCATGGATGCGTCGGCAATCGCCATTCTCTTTTCGACTTTTTACGCTGCATATGCCCTTTGGCACCTCATCGGCGGCGCCGCTGCCTTTGCATTCCTGGCATTAGTGACCGTCGTAGCGGTTCTACTCTCTATCCGGCGCGACTCTCTGTTCATCGCCCTCCTCGGCCTGATGGGCGGTTTCGCAACCCCGGCCCTGCTTTCGACCGGAGAGAATCGGCCGATCTCGCTCTTCGGCTATCTCCTCCTTCTCAATGCCGGTCTCGCCTGGGTCGCTTCCAGGAAAAAATGGCACTTGCTGACGACTCTCACGCTCATCTTGACGACTCTCTACCAGTGGAGCTGGGTGGCAAAGTTTCTGACCGCCAGTCAATTGCCAATCGCAGTGGGGATTTTCCTGGTTTTTCCGGCTCTCACCTTTGTCACTCTGACCCTTGGGCGAAAAGGGGAGGCGGAGGGGGGATGGCTTTCTCTCTTTGGCAAAACTGCTGAGTTGAGCGCTTTGCTCCCTCTGCTCTTTGCCGTTTACATGGCATGTGTCTCGGGCTACGGAAGTCATTACGAGGTCTTGTTCGGCTTCCTTTTTGTGATCGACGCAGGACTTTTTGCGATCGCCGTGGCTCGCGGCCCCGAGATCCTGCACCTTGCCGGAGGGATTTCCACTCTCCTGGTCTTCGCAATCTGGTTGGGCGTTTCCTATGAGAGCCGGGCTTGGCCGGCTGCCCTGGCCTGCATCGCCTTCTTTGTTCTGCTCTATCTGGCCGAGCCGCTTGTCTCACGATGGTTCGGCCGGAACTTCACGGGCACGGGCCGGACAGCAGTATTTGCCGCTCCACTGCTTCTGTCTGCGTTCGCCGTCCTCGCCGCCATCGAGCCGCGTTGTGCGGTTCCACCCTGGCCGCTGCTGGGAGTTCTCCTTGTCCTCGACCTGGCAGTCGGCGTCGTCGCGCTTTATACTCGACGGCATGAGCTTCTGCTTGCCGCAATGGCGGTTTCCGCGCTCGTCCTGATGGTCTGGATGGGAGTGGCAGAAGTCGCTCCCTGGCCGGGTGTCGGTATTATCTCGGGTGGAGTCCTGGCCTTGCTCAGCTTTGTCTGGATCTATCTAGCAAAGCGCCTCGGAATGAGCGCGACCCCTTTTGCCGTCACGGCTGCAGCCACAGTCATTCTGGCGCAAATTGTCGCTGTCGTTGGGGCGCAACAGCCCGGATCGCCCGGTCTCGGATTCCTGCTTACGGCTCATTTGGTCTTTCTCGCCGCCCTTCTCGGCATAGCCTGGTTCCGCAACATGCACGTTCTCGCAGTAATCGCTGTAATTCCGACGGCGGTTGCTGTCTCACTTTGGATGGCGTTGCACGCCGGGCCGGAATTCGGGGCGCAACAGTTGCTCTTTGCGGGCTTGACCTATCTCGTCTTTCTTGCCTACCCGCTGCTCCTCGGTCGCCGCGCCGGCAAGTCCCTTGCACCTTACCTGGCCGCGGTTCTGGCAAGCGTACCGTTTTTCTTCCAGGCAAGATACACGATCATGGAGGCCGGTCGGGCGGACATCATCGGGATCTTGCCGGTGACACAAGCGGTGCTCATGGCGGTGCTTCTCGGAAGGCTGCTGAGCATCGAGCCTCCGAGAGAGCGCGTTTTAGGACGTCTTGCCCTGGTCGCCGGCGCGGCATTGGCTTTCGTGACTGTGGCGATCCCACTCCAGCTCGAGAAGGAGTGGATCACGATCGGCTGGGCACTCGAGGGAGCAGCACTGGCTTGGCTTTTTCGCAGGATTCCCCACAAGGGCCTTCTTTACAGCGCCGCCGGCATGCTGGTTGCGGTTTTCGTCAGGCTGGCGTTGAATCCTTCCGTGCTGGTTTATGAACCGCGCGGCACTCTGCCCATATGGAACTGGTATCTGTACACCTACCTCATTTCTGCCGCGGCACTGATTTTGGCCGGATGGCTCTTTGCCAAGACAGGCGACACTCTGATGCCGGGGCTGCCTCGTGCGTCTACACTGTTTCCTGCGGGCGGCGTCATCTTGCTCTTCCTGTTGCTCAACATCGAAATTGCCGACTTCTACTCCGTCGGAGAAACCATCACTTTCAACTTTTCGGCAACACTGGCGCAGGATCTGACGTACACGCTCGGCTGGGCCCTATTCGCGGTGGCGCTGCTGGCTTGCGGCATCGCAATCTCCAGCCAGCCGGCCCGCATCGCGGCCCTGGCTTTGCTGGCGGCTACCATCTTGAAGTGCTTTCTCCATGATCTCGCCAGCCTTGGGGGGCTCTACCGGGTCATGTCCTTTGTCGGCCTCGCCCTCTGCCTGGCACTCGTGGCCATGGCTTTGCAGAGGTTTGTTTTGGCCGCGCGCAAGGAGCCAAAATGAGACTGCAATCGGGAAAGGCCGGAACAATCTGCCTGGTGTTTTTCCTCTCGCAGGTTCTATCGGGCCACGGCCAGTCCCGCCAGCCACAGATCGAAGGGTTTCGCTATGAGCGGGTCGTAATGCCTGGCGGGCCGGGGCCGAATCGGCTCGAGATCGACGTGCCGCTGCTTGCTGCCGCGAGTCCATTCCAACAATTGACGAGCCAGACGACAGCCGACAGTCAGGAAAAGATGATCATTGCCAGGGGAGGACTCAGCGATCTGAGAATCTACGACTCCGCGAACCGCGAGGTGCCCTACCTCCTAGTGGCGCCGCAGACTCGTGAGCCGAGATGGTCAGAGGGACAGGTGTTGCCCGTGGCCGCTACGAACAAGACCAGCGGGTTCGAAACGGATCTCGGGCGGCCTTTGCCGGTCGATGGTCTGCGGCTGAGCGGCATCCCTGCACCATTTCTAAAACGAGTCCGCCTGGAAGGAAGTGGGGACCGGAGCCATTGGACTGTGCTGGTCCAGGAGGGAACGCTGTTCGATCTTTCGACCGAGAAGCTCAAACAGCTTGAACTCGATTTCGAGCCGGGGGAATATCGCTATCTTCGGATCACTTGGGACGACAGCGCCAGCGCACGGCTTCCCTTGCCGGCATCGGTCTCGGCGCGGCTGGTTTCCCCTGGGACGCTGCCCCCTCCGCTACGAGTTCCGCTACAGTTCGAGCGCCGTGCCAGCGAGCCTGGTGTGAGCCGCTACCAGCTCCGCCTGCCGGGCGCTCGCTTGCCGATTACTGCCATCGAGCTAATTGCGGCCGGAGCGAATGTTCTCCGTAAGGCAAGAGTCACGGAGGGCCGGATCTCGCAACGCGAGGTGGTGCCGGAAACGCTCGGCTTCGCTACTCTTTGGCATTCGGTTCACGCAACCACAGCGGCAGCCGAGCTGCGCATTCCCATCACAGCACCGCAAGAAGCGCAGCTCGAGTTGACGATCACCGACGGGGACAACCCGCCGCTCGATTTTACTGGGATGACTGCCGTTCTCGCCTACCTTCCCTGGATCTATTTCGAAAGCCGGGGAAAGGAGCCGCTGACGGCGCGCTTCGGGCGCCCGGACCTCGCAGCTCCTCAGTATGACCTCGAAGCCATGCGAGATGCCATCTCTGAGGTACGCACGGCCAAAGCAAGCTGGGGAGATCTCCGCGAAATGAAACCGGTTGTGGAAAGCCAGGTGTCAAGCACGATGCCCTTGGCAGGAGCACCGATAGACACCAGCTCTTTCCGCTTCTCACGCAAGATTCCGAGAAGCAAGCCCGGCCTGAATGCGCTGTTGCTGGATGCCGAGGTCCTGGCTCACACTAACCTGTCCGATCTTCGGATCGTCGGCGCAGACGGGCGCCAGATCCCTTACCTTTTGGAGAGACAAGAGGAGCCTGTGCCGGTAAATCTACCGGCGCTGGAGAAAATTCCAAGACCGGCGGCCGGCAACGAATCTGCAACCGGCTCACCGAGCTACTATCGGTTGCGCTTGCCATACGCCAATCTGCCGGCCGCTCGTCTGGTGTTGACGACGAGCGCGCGCGTTTTCCGGCGGGACGTGCGCATCCTGATCGAGAAGAATCCAGCCGATGAACGGCAGGAAAGGTGGACAGAACGAATCGCTGAAGCGACCTGGATTCATTCGAATCCCGAAACTCCGGCGCCGCCTCTGATACTCCAGATTCCATCGCTGCAAACAGCGGAAGCGCGGCTGGTGGTCGAAGAAGGTGACAACATCGCGCTTCCGATTGAATCTGCCGGGCTATTGCTGCCTTCCTACCGGATGCGTTTTATCCGCGAGACTGACGCCGATCTCAGACTCTATTACGGCCGCAGTGACCTCAGCGCGCCGCGCTACGATCTCGCTCTGCTTGCCCCGAGGCTGACGGGCGAAGCAGCGGAAGAAATCTCTTTCAGTCCTGAGAATTCTGAGTCGGCCCAAACGGAGGCTCAGGCACTTCAGACCAAGTTCTTCTGGATTATCCTTGTTGCGGCCGTGATCGCCCTGTTTGCCCTTATCGCGCGCCTCCTCAAGAAAGGCGCTGCCAGCAACGTTTAGCAACAGGCCGCGAATCTTGCCAGCCACACGGACTACGTGCCTGGCAGGCAGGGTTTCAACTGTGTTGCACTGCCGCTGGCGCGACCTATCATCCTTCGCCATCCAGGCAATTCAGACAGTGGTGTGCACCCCTTGGAGCGATGCCGTTGCATGCCAAAAACGAACCGCGAAGACCTCTAAGAACCAAGAGCTAAGGGGGCTTTGGCTGCGCCGGAGGCGCTTCCGCAGCGCAGCTGCGGAATCAACTCCTGGCACGGGCATCGGGGACAAGCCCATGGAGGATGGGTGCGATAGGGAAGTCCGGGGATCTCACCCTACGCTCCAGGATAGCTTCTTCTGGGCGCTTGTTCCCGATGCCCGCGCCAGGAGTGGCAGCCAAAGCCTATTTCCGACGTACCATCCATCGCAATCCTGTGTAATCCCAGGTTCTTTGTGGTCTTGGAGGTCTTTGAGGTTCCATAGGCATTCGGATGATTGGCATGCAGTGTCTGAATCGCCGGCGCCATCCAGCAGAGATTGACATTGGGCCGTTGTCAGCGTACGCTATCACGCACGTAAAGGAGAGAGGGTCATGACCAGCATCACTGCGACTGAAGCCCGTAAACGACTCTACACTCTGGTTGATGACGTCGCGGAATCTCACGAGCCCGTTCAAATCGCCGGCAAGCGCAACTCCGCCGTCTTGATATCGGAGGACGATTGGCGCGCCATCCAAGAGACTATCTACCTGAGCACCATTCCAGGAATGAGAACGTCGATCCGTAAGGGACTTAAGACTCCTGTAGACCAGTGCGCCGAGGAGTTGAAGTGGTGAGCTGGAAGCTCGTCTTCACCAAGCAGGCGCAACGCGATGCGAAGAAGATCGCTCGCTCCGGTCTTAAGCCCCAAGCCCAACGCCTCCTTGACCTTCTCAGAACCGATCCCTATCAGACCCCGCCTCCTTTTGAGAAGCTGGTTGGCGACCTGGCAGGCGCTTGCTCGCGACGCATCAATATTCAGCATCGGCTAGTTTATCAAGTTCTGGATGACGTCAAGACGGTAAAGGTCATCCGCATGTGGACCCACTACGAATAGGTGGCGAACCAGCTGTTTGAAATTGGCGACAGGCGACTTTTCCCAACATCCGGCTTATCCATCCACTGAGATTTCCCGGGCGAAAAAAACTGGCTACTCCGAGAATAAGGCCGAAGGCTTTGGCGTGCGTCCCGCTGCGCGGGATTTGTCACGCTTCAAAGCGGTGCCGAGGCACCGCACTCCAAAGCGCTTCGCGCACCACAGCCGGAAACTCAGGTTTTCGTTCGCTTGGGTGCGCCCTCGGCCCATGAAGGACTGTCACCAATTTCGACCCGTCATGTGGATCGTTACTGTGCGGCGCACGTATTCCCGGGGCGCAGAAGGAAACTCGATCCTCAGTTTGCCGGCGGTTTCGGCGCCCTCCCAGGCAGCCCCTTCAATTTTGGACGGCTTTCGAGGCGTTCGGACTTCGAGGGAATAGGCCCTGCCGCTGCGCCCCTCGAGATCGATTGTGTATAGATCCTGCGTGCGATCCCAGGAAAGGCGGAGGATTTTCAACTGTTCTGTGGAACCACCCGGCTCGGGATCGGCCAGAGGCTCGAGAACCTTAAGTCCTGGCGTCAACTCGAAGCGAACCACATCGCTGCCTGTAAGCATGAACTCGACGATGCAGTGCAGATCCTCGCCGGAAAGATTGTGAAACGTCACAGGCTTGCCGTTGAGCGAAACCTGGCGCACCTGGGCGCCGGCCTCGAAACCAGGGGACAGGTTCATCCTGAACCCATCGAGTCCCGAGGACTGAATGCGGAAGACGCCTTCTTCGGGCTGGCGCGTCATGGCAAGTTCCAGAGATCCTTTCCCGACCTTCAGATTGTGTATTGAGATCTCATTCCAGCGGGCCGGAATGTGCGGCTCCAGCCGGATGATCTTCTCGTAGGCCGCAGGGTAAAAGCCCAGCATTCCTTTCACCAGAGGGGTCAGGACACCTGAGGACGAAAACAGCTGGTGAGGCACGGCAGTATCCATCGGCGCGTAGAAATCACCGGAGAGCAGTTCGGGAACAAATCCGAGGGCATTCATGTAAGTGAGTCGCGCGTTCTGGGTCCAGTGGCAGAACCCCGATCCGGGCCGATGACTGCGATACTCCGCCCAGCTCAATAGTCCGGTCAGGAACGGCCATACGGCGCCATTGTTATAGCTGATCGGGTCATAGAGCTTGCTCGTGTTTGTCAGCATGCGGGCGCCCCAATCGGAACTGATCTCGGCGCCAGCCAGTTGATCCAGCATTTGCGCGGCATGCTCAGGGTCGATCAATCGAAACAGGATGGGCACTGCCGGCCATACCGTCAACTCATCACTTCTGCCCCCGCCTTCAGTCAATGCAAAAGAGAGAACCTTTTTGTCGGGATTCCAAAACTCCCGGTTCAGGTTGGCCAAGGCAAGATCGAAAGCAGTCTTCGCCTTCACGGCCACCTCGTCTTCCCGAAGAACGCCGGCCATGCGTTGCATCGCCTGATGGGCTTCGACGCTGATCCCCGCGAGAAAAACGTCGGTGGCAAGCCGGTTGAGCAACGTCCCCGTCTCCACGGCGGCCAGGCCGGCCTTCGAGTTGTTCATGAGCCCGTCATGGTCGGTGTCGGTAGACAGGCAATATGCATAGGCCTTTTTTAGCGACTCCCACGATTCCTGCAAAAACTCCCGGTCTCCTGTGTGCTGGAAAAAGTTGTCGGCCGCAATGAGATAGAGCGGCGTCGTATCGGCATGGTAATAGGCATACGGAAATTGGTCGAACCACGGAATCATCGCTCCGGCCTGGGAGAGTTCGTGCATCATCTTGCCGTCGGTGCGCTGGTTGCCGCGCAGGAAGGTCAATTCCTGCCTTAGAGTGTCGAAATCCCCCATCGACGAGACCGCGAATGAGTTGATAAATGTATCCCCGCCGAAGTACCAGCCAAATCCTGGCCGCGTGCTCGTTCCTGAAAGGCCCAATCCGGCTACCTGACCACATCCCAACTGCGGATTGCAGACAAACCCGGTGTCGAGCGCGACTTTGGCCCATTCCACTGCGCGGTCGACTTCCGCGTCCGGAGATTTGAGCTGGAGATACTCGTTCCGGATTCCCGCAAAATGCTCCACATTTCTCTGGTAAAGGGAGCTGGCATTTGCCAGCAGCCGAAGATACGATTCCTGAACTCTGGCCGGAGCGTCGAGCCCGCCGGCAATCGCGACCGGGATGAACTCCTGCCGGGCATATTCGGGATCCACGTCGATGTGGAACTGAGTCGGTGAGTCGGGCAGATTATGGGCCGGTTGAGCGGAATAGCGCGTGGCCGCGGGCGATCCGATAATGGCTGAGTGCTTGCGAAGGCTCTCGGTGAGAACGAATGCCTTCAGGTGCTCATCCCAGTAGCTGTACTGCCCGCCAAGGCCGCCAGGCCACATGGGGAGCAGGTCGATGAGGAAATTGACCGTGATCGAGACCTTTCGATTCGAAGCGACATCGAGCAATAGAAGACTCCCAGGCTCGTCGATGGGAGTGAGCACATGGGCACGCACGACAAATGCCGGGTGCGAGTAAGTAATGGTCGCGCACTCCGGCCTGACCGTGATCCACTCGGCAAGATCCGCGGCACTCAAAGGATATGAATAGCCCTCGACGTTGAAGACAAACCGCAGGTCATGCACGAGCTTCATCGGATACACCCAAGATTCAAACATCCCCTCTTCGCGCCCCATGAGGACGGCGCGGCGGCCTGCCGATTCAATGTATTTACCACGCCGCACCGGCTGACTGAATTGGATCGGGCTGTCCGCGATCGTAAATTTCTTGACCACCGGTAACGTTGCGGGCGGTTTCGTTTGCTGCGCGAGGCTCAGAGAAGATAGGGAGGAAAAACTCGCCAGGCAAATGACGACTGCGCAACGGGCACAGGATGAGTTCAGCATGGAAGGCCTCGTTCAAGATAGTTGGTAGCCCGATTGTACCGCGAAATTCGGTGACCAGGCACCGAATTGCCTTTGAGGCTATGTCTATTCATTCGGGGCTCGGCGGAATACGCTTCTGGCCCCACACATGGGCGGCGCCCGGGCAAAGTCACTCGCGCGCGCAGCGCTGGCCCATGTGTGGGTCGTAGAAGCGAATCCCGCTGCCTTTGTTTCTTAGAGGTCTTGGAGGTCTTCGTGGTTCGTTTTTCGCTTGAAATCGTTGGGCAGAAGCTGACGACTTGCCTGGAGTTGACTCCCACTCCCAATTGCACCCCGCCGAATTTCATTGCTTGTTGCCTTGAGCCCTTAGCCTTTACAATGCAAACGTGCCCCGCGTCTTCCCTGGGTGTTTGCTACGTACCCCGGGACTTCAATTTGGGCTGCCTAAGGAGGCGGTTTCCCATGAACGTTCCGGAGCGCGGCACCTCGCTTAGCCAGATGTCGAGAGGAGGTAGTCATGATAGGCACTGTTGATTCAGCTGACGGGGTGAGAATCGTCTATACGGCACAGGGCAAGGGCCAGCCAGCACTGCTTTTCATCCATGGTGGGCTGGCCGATCGCACGTTCTGGTCGAACCAGATCGACGTTTTTGCGAGACGCTTCAAAGTCATCGCCCTTGACTTGGCGGGACACGGAGAGTCGGGCTCCAACCGGAGTAAATGGGGCATTCAGGCGTTTGCCGGTGATGTGCAGGCCGTGCTCGTAGCCGAGGGAGTAAATAGAGCGGTGCTCATCGGCAATTCGCTGGGCGGCCCCGTGGCTGTCGAGACCACGCTGATGATGCCCGACAACATCATAGGAATCATAGCCGTAGATACGTTTCATGAACTCGACCTGCGCGTCGAACCATCCCAGGTGCAAGCACGCGCCCGTGAGTTCCGAAGGGATTTCCCAGGCTCCGTGAAGCGCATGGTGCGAACTCTCTTTCATCCCGATGCCGACCCGGACTTGATGAGCGAAGTCGAGCAACGCATGGGCAATACAACTACGGAAGTCGCATGTCAGATGTTCGAATCCTTTGGCGGCTACGACCTGGCCAACTCAGTGCGCCGCTTGAAAGTGCCGATCCGCTGCATCAACGGCGATCTCTTCCCGACCAGCACTGAGTCAAACCGGCGTGTTTATGCCGATTTCGATGCGATGACATTAGTGCACACCGGTCACTTTCCGATGCTCGAGAGCCCGCATGTGTTCAACCGCCGTCTCGGAGAAATCCTGGTGGGCAAGTGGCCGGCGGGCAATTGAGCACGCCTCTGGGGGAAACGAGGTGAATACGATCCAACGGCTTTACCGGCAGGCCGGCGAAGGCTATGAGAACTGTTTCTATGTTGAAGTCTCCGCGCCTCTGATCTCGGATGAGCTGTCGATCCTGCGGTGGCTGCTCGCGGAAACATTCGAACCTGAACACCTGGGCGACAGAACGTTCTTCGTCTCAGGGAATGGCGAAGTCGTCGAGGTCGGCCCTCGGCTGAACTTCGAAACCGCCTTCTCGACCAACGCCGTTGCCATCTGCCGGTCCTGCGGCCTGCAAAAGGTTTCACGCCTCGAAAAATCAAGACGCTGGACGTTGCCGCGGGGCGAAGACAGGGATCTCTTCCTCGCCGGCCATCACGATCGCATGACCGAATGCGCCTACCCTTGCCCCCTCGAGAGTTTCGAGACCGGCCTCGTGCCTCTGCCGGTTTTGACTGTTCCTCTTCTCAAGAGAGGCATCGATGCCCTGCGCGACATTAACCGCGATCTGGGCCTGGGCATGGATGCCTGGGATCTCAGCTTTTACCACGACCTGTTTACAAAGAGGTTCCGGCGGAATCCGACCAACGTGGAGTGCTTCCAACTCGCGCAGGCCAACAGCGAGCACTCCCGCCACTGGTTTTTCAAAGGGAAGCTGATCATCGATGGCGCAGCAGCGCCAGAAACGCTGATGGAGATCATCAAGTCCACTTTGCGTGCCAATCCGTCCAACAGCGTGATCGCGTTCAGGGACAACTCGAGCGGCATCCGAGGCTACAAAGTAGCCACCATCCTCCCTGCGGTCCCAGGAAAATGTTCGCCATTTGCCCAGTGGAAAGGCCAATACGACATCATCTTCACAGCAGAAACGCACAACTTCCCGAGCGGCGTAGCGCCCTTCCCGGGGGCCGAAACCGGGACGGGGGGAAGAATCCGAGATGTTCACGCGACCGGAAAGGGCGGGCTGGTGATTGGAGCCACGGCAGGCTATTGTGTGGGCAATTTGAACATCGAGGATTTCCCGATGCCCGGCGAGGACCGCTCCTTTGTCTATCCGTCCAACCTGGCCAGCCCCATTGAGATTCTGATTGGCGAGAGCAACGGCGCCTCGGACTACGGCAACAAGTTCGGTGAACCACTGATCCAGGGCTTCACGCGATCCTTCGGATTGCGCCTCCCGGACGGCAGTCGCAGGGAATGGGTCAAGCCGATCATGTTCACAGGCGGCGTAGGACAGCTGGATTCGCGCCACATCAAGAAGGGCGATCCGCAACCAGGAATGCTTGTGATCCAGATCGGCGGGCCGGCCTACCGAATCGGGATCGGAGGCGGCGCGGCCTCGAGCATGATCCAGGGCGAAAACAAGGAAGAGCTGGACTTCAGCGCCGTGCAACGTGGTGACGCCGAAATGGAACAGAAAATGAATCGCGTCATCCGCGCCTGCGTCGAGATGGGCGACCGGAACCCCATCGTGAGCATTCACGACCAGGGCGCTGGCGGCCCCTGCAACGTCCTTACCGAGTTGGTGGATCCTGCCGGCGGACGCATCGAGATCCGGAACATCACCCTCGGCGACAGGACCATGTCAGTGCTGGAAATCTGGGGCGCCGAATACCAGGAGAGGACCGCGCTCCTCCTCGACGCGGACCGGCTGCAGGAATTTCGCTCGATTTGCGCGCGCGAGAAAGTGACCTGTGAAGTTCTCGGCGAAGTAACGGGAGATGGGCGGATCGTGGTGCACGACGCCCAAGACGACTCCACCCCGGTCGATCTCGAACTCGCTCCCATTCTGACGAACATTCCCCAGAAGACTTTCGAACTGGAACACATCCGGACGCAACTTGAGCCGCTTCGCTTCCCGGCGGGATTGACGGCCGGCGAGGCCATGCGAATGATATTTCACCTGCTGTCCGTCGGATCCAAGGGCTACCTGGTGAGAAAAGTCGATCGCAGCGTCACGGGGCTCATCGCGCGCCAGCAGTGCTGCGGGCCCCTGCATCTCCCGGTCTCCGACGTTTCCATCGTGGCGCAGAGTCACTTTGGGATTACCGGCGCCGCGATCGCGATCGGCGAACAGCCGATCAAGAACCTGGTGGATGTGCGCGCCGGAGCCCGCATGGCCGTGGCGGAAGCGCTGACGAACATCGTTTGGGCGCGCATCTCCGACCTCTCCCACATCAAATGTTCAGTCAACTGGATGTGGGCCGCGAAGAGACCGGGAGAAGGAGCGGCGCTCTACGATGGCGCAATCGCGTTGCGCGACCTGATGGTTAGTCTCGGGATCGCAGCCGATGGAGGAAAAGACAGCCTCTCCATGGCAGCCCGTGTTGGCGATGAAGTGGTGAAAGCCCCCGGCCAGGTAGTCATCTCTGCCTACGCCACGATGCCCGATATCACGCGTGTCGTTACGCCGGACATCAAGCGTCCCGGCGAGAGCCGGTTGATGCTCCTAAACCTGGCTCCCGGGAAAAACCGTCTTGGAGGATCGGCACTGGCCCAGGCGTTTGGGCAGATTGGGAACGAATCGCCGGACGTGGATAATCCCGAGCTGCTCAAACAAGCTTTCCTGGTCGTCCAGGACCTGATCGCAGATGGACTGATCCTCGCGGGCCACGACCGCAGCGACGGCGGCCTCGCTACCACCGTAGCGGAGATGGTCATGTCGGGCAATTGCGGCGCGAAGATTCTGCTGGAGGAAACAAGCGAGGCCATCCCGCAGCTCTTTGCGGAAGAGTTGGGATTGGTGATTGAGTACCTGCCTCAGGATGAAGCCCGGATCTGCGCCATGCTGCGAACCGTTGGGATTCCCTTCAGATCGCTGGGGGAAACTCACGCGGAGCGGAAGGTCGTGATTGTGCGTGGGAAAGAGATTGTGATGGATATTGACACCCCTACTCTCCTGTCCTGGTGGGAAGAAGCCAGCGACCAGATCGAGCGGCTTCAGATGAATCCAATCTGCGCTCGGGAACAGGCGGGGCGCCATGACCGCACGGGGCCCAAATATCACCTCGCTTTTGAACCTCAGCCAACGCCCGAGCCCATTCTGCTGCGTGAAGAGAAGCCGAAAGTCGCAATCCTTCGAGAAGAAGGGAGCAACGGCGATCGCGAAATGACCTCCGCCTTCTATTCCGCCGGATTCGAACCATGGGACGTCACAATGTCGGATCTGTTGAACGGCCAGACAACCTTGGACGGATTCCGCGGCCTGGTTTTTGTCGGCGGCTTCTCCCATGCCGATGTGCTGGACAGCGCCAAAGGATGGGCAGGCATCATCCGCTTCAATGCCAGGCTTCGTGAGATGTTCGATGCTTTCTATCGCCGCCCGGACACCTTCTCGCTCGGCATATGCAATGGCTGCCAGCTGATGGCGTTGCTGGGCTGGGTGCCATGGGCGGGAATTCCTGATACCCAACAGCCCCGATTTATCCGCAATGCCTCCGAGAGATTCGAGTCGCGCTGGGTAGCAGTGAAGATCGTCGAAAGTCCGGCAATCATGCTCAAGGGCATGGAGAACTCAATCTTGGGAATCTGGGTGGCACATGGAGAGGGCCGCCTGTACTGTCCCGATCCCGAGCTCCTGCACAAGGTGAGAGAGAAGAAGCTTGCACCATGTTACTTCGTTGATGACGAAGGCTTGCCCACGGAAAAGTATCCCTTCAACCCCAATGGTTCGACTCTCGGCATCACGGCATTCTGCTCTCCGGATGGAAGGCACCTGGCGCTAATGCCGCATCCGGAGCGGGCATTCCTGAAGTGGCAATGGCCCTGGATGCCCGAACCCTGGAAGCTCTCTCTGCAGGCCTCCCCGTGGCTACGAATATTCCAGAACGCCCGAATCTGGTGCGAGGAAACTACGAAATAAATCTCGGCTGGGATGCTCCGGGTGTTCAGAATAACCATCCATAGGATCCTGAACATCGCTGGTGATGCGATTCCGGCATAAGAAAGGGAGACACGATGTACTATTTACTGGCCAAGCACAAGGTGGCAGACTTTGCGAAGTGGCGCCGGATCTTCGATTGCCATGCTAAGGCTCATCGGAAAGCCGGGCTTCACCTTCTTCATCTTCTTCGCGATACAGCCGACCCTAATCTCGTCATTATCTTGTTCAGAGCCGATGATCTCGACAAAGCCAGAGCCTTTACCCAAGCTCCGGAGGCAAGCAAGGCCGGGCTGTAACAATCCAAACCCGCGCGATGGGCGAAAAATCTTCCGTGCATCGCGCGGGTTTTGTGGTTTGTGTCCGGTGCGCTACTTCTCGAATACTTCGTTGATGCTGAGGATGGTGATGTTCTCCGGTTTGACCGGGATCGGGTACGCGGCAATTATCTTATCTTCATCGAGCACCTCCTGAGGTTGCTTGCCGGCGTAGGTGATATTCGTCGGCGTCCCCGCCAGGAGCTTCTGTTTCATCCCCGCGGCGTCCTGCGTGATGAACACGACCCACATATTCCTGGTTTGCAGGTACTTCTTGATGGCTGCACTTACCTTGCTCAAGGTCAAGGCGTCCAGCCCTTTAGGTGTCGCTGCAAGGAAACCCGGGTCCGCGATGCCGTAAAAATCGTCATCGATCCGGTAGGCGAGACGGCGCCCGATCGTGTTGCCGAAATTGACGTAGTAGTTCTTGAGATAGCTGCGCTGGATTTCGAAGGCCTCCTGGGTCAAGCCGCTCTCCGCCAGCTTAGCCATCTCACGCACCGCGGCGCGGAAGGCAAAGAGAGCCCGATCGTGCAGATTCCCGGGCGCAGTCTGCGCGATCGGCCGGATCCAGACCTCAAAGATCTGCGAGCGGCGGCTGACGTTGGTCGGCGGCACCTGCGTCGCATAGCCATGGGGGTAGGCTTCGATGTAGCTGTAGTCGCCGTAGTTCATGCCGCGCTTTTCCCGGATTACCTGATACAGGTGACTCACCGAGGTGCGGTGTTCGCCCAGCCACGAGTTGGCCAGCATCATGGCATAGAAATCCGGATCGCTGCGCACCAGCGATATCGGGAAACCGAACGAGATGGGCGTCGAGATGGTGTTTTTCTCGACGATCAAAACCTTGATTCCGTCGATGGCTGCCGGAACCGGTTTGGGCGGCGCGGTCACCTTGCCTGCCGGCAACGAGTCGAAATCCTTCCTTACCCTAGCCGGATACTCCTTCGGATATCCGCCGGCCAAGCCCACGACGAGGTTGTCGCGGGTGTAACGGGAGGCATAGAAGGCCTTCACATCCGCCAAAGTGATGCTCTCCACCGAAGACACATAACCTTCTTCCGGGTGCTCATAGGGAGTGCCCTTATAGACCGACCAGAACAGCAGATCCTTGCTGAGCTCCTCGTCATTCGAGAAGCGCCGGGACTGCCGCAGGTAGTTCATCGTCTGGTTTTTGATGCGCTTGAAGTCCTCTTCCTTGAAGGCCGGTGTGAGAAGGGAGTTCCTGAAAAGTGTATAGTACGCATCAAGGTTGTCCTTGTGGATCCGCCCGGTGAAGGCACTCATCTCCTTGTCGACGCTCGATCCGAAGGATGCCGCCATCGGATAGAGCTTCGCTAGAACTTGCTCATAGCTATCCTGGCTGGATGAACCCTCCGACAACAGGCTTGCTGTCAGAGAGGCAAGGCCCTCCTTGCCTTTCGGATCATTCAGCGCGCCGGCTTTCACCCAGATATTAAAGGCAATGAAGGGAGAGCCCGGCTCGCTCAGCGTGACCGTCCCCGGTGCCGTCATTTGCCTGTAAGGCAAGGCGACGGTAAAAGCCCCCAGGCTGAGGATCAATGTCGCAAACAGAGCTGTTTTTTTCATCATTTCCCCTCCTTGGCCGCGATCAGGGTAACGGTTGTCCGGCCGCTATCGACCAGGTACTTGTTGGCTGCAGCCTTGATATCCTCGGGTGTGATGGATTCCAGAGTCCTGTAATAATCCTCCACAGCCTCGATGCCGCCAGTGAAGACGACGAAGTTTCTCAGGGCGAAGTCTATGTCCTGGGGCGTCTCGAGCCGCATCAGGAACCCGTATTTCATCGTGCTCTTGGTGTCCTTAAGGAGTTTCGCATCGCAGGGCGTCGTCCGGAATTGATCCACAGTCTTCTGGATCTCACCCCGGATCACGGGAAGGTCCGCGGAATTGCCAACCATGGTCGTGATGGTCAGCAGGTTCGGGTCCCGGCTCAGGCCGAAAGCGCCCGCCAGCGACTGCACTTTCTGGTTTTGGATCACCAGTTTGCGGTAGATCTCCGAATTGGGCCCGAATGCTGCCCGTCCCAGGACTTCCGTTGCCACTGCGAGCTTGTCCGTGGCACTCCAGGCCGGCCCCTTATAGGCGACCGCCAGTATCGGCAGCGTGCGTCCTGGAAATTCGACGGTCGCTTCCCGGGGAACCGTCTGCGGCGGCTCAGGCTTAATCTGCGGCGCAACATAGCCAGGTTTCCACGGCGAGTAGTATTTGCGAATCAACTGCTCAGCCCGGTTCACATCGAAATCTCCCGCCAGCAGCAACACACAGTTCTCCGGCTGGTAATAGCGCTGGTGGAAGCTGATGCTGTACTGGTAGCCTTCCGGCATGTTGCGCACATCCCTTTCGAAGCCGATGGTGAGGTGCTTGTAGGTGTGCTGCTCGAACGCAGTATCCATAAGCTTTTCCATGAGGTACTGGTTCGGATTGGAACGGCCCTGGCTGAACTCGCCAAGTATGGCACCGGCCTCCGTGCGGAATGCCGTCTCCGTATACTTGAGATTCATAAAACGATCCGATTCGAGATCAATGATCTGTTCGAGCGAGTCGCTGGCGGCCACAATGTAGTATTGCGTAACATCGATGTTTGTGGAGGCGTTGCGCGCACCCCCGATGCGCGTGGTGATCGCGTCGTAGTTGGGATACTTATCGGTTCCCTTGAACATGATGTGTTCGAAGAAATGGGCAAACCCGCTCTTGCCGGGTTCCCATTCCTCGCGCGCGCCCGCGCGGACGACTGTGACATAGGCGATCTGGCCTGGCGCCCCGGCTTTGATCAGATAGGCCTTGAAGCCGTTCGGGAGCGTCACGAGCTTATAGTCGAACGGGAACATCTTTCCCGTCTGCGGGGGCCCTGCCATCGCAGCCATGGCCAAGCCGATGATCAGCGTGACAATCAGGAAGATCCTCATTTAGCGTATTCCTCCCCACTGTAGATGCATTGGTCCGTTAATAGGCGATTGCTTTTGAGCTGCTGGGGTGAGGATAGCATGATTTGAAGGGGAGAGTATCCGGAATTCTGCAGGAGGGCAGATGGGAGGGGTAAATGTCCTCAAGTCATGACCACCGGAGCTTGAAGTTCCCCAACCTTCGCAGCTACAATCACTCTGTCTCACGCACAATAGGCGACTAGAATTAATGAACACCAGAACGTCAGAGAGTGATCAATGAAAACGAGAATGTGTCTCGGCGCCACGCTGGTGTTGTTCATCATTGTAAGCTTGGTTAGCACGAACGGACCGCTTCCGTTCGCATCGGCTCAGCTCTCTGGCCTATTGAGCCAGGGCCTCACGATGACTGAGACAACTACCGCCGGTGGCAGCACTACGACTACGACGCTTTACTTCAGCGGCAACGCCACCAAGACCGTCTCGCCCGATGGCATGGACAGCATCGGGGAGTTTTGGGGACAGGCGCCATAACCTCGAAATTCCGCAAGATCAGTTTCCACCAGTCTTGGAATAGTTTCGAGGTTATGGCGCCTGTCCCCAAAATCCCACTACGATTCTGGTAAGGGGCATGGGAATGAACGCAGCATACATGTCCGCGATGCCCGACCACTCACGCTTCCTGGTTCCAGTGGATGTCTACAAGGGCGCAGGCATCAGCGAAATCCGGCTCCTTCTTGGCTGGGCAGATGCTCTGCGGCAAGGCCGCATGCCGATGACGCGGTGATCGCATGGTTGGCGTCAGGTCTGGAAGATTTCATTTTGTGCCGGTTGCATGACCTGCTCGACAAGATCAGCGGACAAATGGAGATTTTCCAGGCCTGACGCCAGATGTTTTTCCCAGGAGGACGACCTATGAACTTCAAACTTCAACATGCCGTGCTCAAACTGGCGGCCGCAGCCGCTTTGGCACTTCTTGCGGCATGCTCTTCGCCAGTCGAATACGACGTCGTGCTGCGCGGCGGGACCATCTACGACGGCAGCGGCCAGGCACCTTTCGTGGGTGATCTGGCCATCAAGGGTGACCTGGTTGCTGCTATCGGCGACCTGTCCGCCGCCCGCGGAAAGACGGAAATCCGTGCCGAAGGACTCGCGGTCGCGCCCGGCTTCATCAACATGATGTGCGGGGGCAACGAGTCGCTGATCCAGGACGGGCGTTCGCAAAGCGACATCCGCCAGGGCGTCACCCTCGAAGTGATGGGCGAAGGCACTTCCATGGGGCCGCTCAACGACCGGATGAAAAAAGAGAGGCTCGAGCGGCAGGGAGACATCAAATACGCGATCGAGTGGACAACCTTGGGCGAGTATCTGCAATACCTCGAGCGGCGCGGCGTCTCCCCGAACGTGGCGTCGTTCATCGGCGCCGCTACGCTCCGAATTTACGTAATTGGCCAGGAGGATCGCGCGCCCACGGATGAGGAGCTGAAACAGATGCAGCAACTCGTCCGGCAGGCGATGGAAGAGGGCGCGCTCGGCGTGGCATCCGCACTTGTCTATCCGCCGGGATTCTTTGCCAAGACCGATGAACTGATCGGCCTCGCCAAGATCGCGGCGGAATACGACGGGATCTATATCTCCCACCTGCGCAGCGAAGGTGCCCAATTGATCGAATCCCTGCAGGAGTTGCTGACCATCGCGCGCGCAGCTGGGATTCGCGCCGAGATCTATCACCTGAAGACCGCCGGCCGCGAAAACTGGCCCAAGATGGACCAGGTAATCGCGAGGGTCGAAAAGGCGCGCGCCGAGGGACTGCGGATCACCGCGGATGTCTATACCTATCCTGCGGGATCGACGGGATTGAACTCGACGATGCCGCCGTGGGTGCAGGACGGGGGCTTCGAGGCGTCGATCCGGCGCCTGAAAGATCCGGCTACACGCAAACGGATTGCGCGCGAGATGCGCGAGTCCCGCGATGGCTGGGAAAATATGTATCTGCAGGCCGGATCGCCGGACAAGATCCTGCTGGTCGGCTTCAAGAGCGAGAAGCTGAAGCCGCTCACGGGCAAGACCTTGGCGGAAGTCGCGAACATGAGGGGCAAGTCCCCGGAGGAAACGGCGATGGATCTCATCGTCGAAGATGACAGCCGCATCGCAACTGTGTATTTCAGCCAGTCGGAGGAGAACCTGCGCAAGAAGATCGCGCTGCCCTGGGTCAGCTTTTGTTCGGATTCTCCTTCCCTGGCTCCCGAGGGTGTCTTTCTAAAGTCCAGTACGCATCCGCGCGCCTATGGCAGCTTCGCGCGGCTGCTGGCCAAGTTCGTGCGTGAGGAAAAGCTGATCACGCTGCAGGAGACGATTCGCAAGCTGGCCGCATTGCCGGCCGATAACCTGAAGCTCGACCGCCGCGGCCGGCTCCGGGAGAACTACTTTGCCGATGTAGTGGTGTTTGATCCGGAAAAGATCCAGGATCATGCCACCTATGAAAATCCGCACCGGTACGCGACCGGGATGATCCACGTTTTCGTCAACGGCGTGCAGGTGCTGAAGAACGGGAACCACACCGGAGCGAAACCCGGGCGTTTTGTCCGCGGACCGGCGTGGAATCGGCGCAAAACTGCCGGCGGCTAGCGCCTCCGAACTGCGAATCAAACATTCCGGAAATTACACAACTAATTGGGAGTAAATCGGTTATCGTTACGCCTTTTCGAGTTGCTTCAAGGGGTCAAGGGACAAAGGGCCCGAGATTTTTCCCTTCCCTTTGCCCCTTGATCCCTCTGCCCCTTAGCCCGTGAGGTTAGCAAGCAAAGCGAGCTAAGTTCTTCAAGGGTGTGGCATCTCGCGACGGGTGCCTCAACCCCGTGAGCTGTTGAAGGGTGCTGTCTCCAGAATCCGTCCCGAGGGGTTGACTAAAGGCCGAGAATAATGCGGATTCTTTGCTCAACTTCTTCCAGGAGGCTTTGCGATATGGCGCCGATCGCCCGGCGGAAAGAGCTATTGGCTACTGCGATGACCTGGCCCAGGAGCAAGTCGCTCTCCTGGTCGAGGCCGCCTTCTCCCTTAGCCAGACGGAGCCTGAGGATGCCAGGATTTTCGATCAGCCTGGTCGTGGTTGGGATGACTATGGTGGATGGATATCCCGCCTGATTGACGAGATCCGATTGAAGGACAAGTGCGGGGCGGAGCTTGCCCGGCTTGGTTCGGATCGGAGGATTGAAGTCCACGACATACAGGAGCCCGCGTTGGAGTACCATCTAGGCACCCGAGTTCCGGCGGGCAACCCCCGCCGGGTATAGTTCTTGATTCTCCCGGGCGTCAGCTGCCCCACACCGGCGAACTGATTCCTGGATGGCGCCCCTGAGTCTTTCCACTTCGGTCCTTTCTTCGAGAGTCTTCAACGCGACGCGGACGACTCCCGATTTTGTGCGGATCCGCAGGGCCTTGCGCAAGCGCTCGATTTGCTGTTCATCCCTATCCGAAACTGCTATTGCTCCCATAATGGTTGCCCTTATCAAAATTGATATAAAAAGTATAACTCACGAGATCCGGGAACGCGACCCCTTTTTGCAGGTTTCAATAGGCGGTCTCGCCCATTAAGATCCGGCGACATAATGCCAACCAAGGGGCTGCGCCGGATGCATCGAAATCTCCGACACTTAAAACGGGGGACGCCTCCCTATTTCTGTCGAGAGTGTCGATGAGCTGATACGCAGAGAGGCCAGAAATAGGGAGGCGTCCGCGGTTTTCCCCTGGACGTTTCACAATCCGTGGCAGTCGACTTGTTTCACCAATTTACGGGCTGTGATCGCGCACGCTTGCACAAGAGCCGTCACAGGGTGGTCTGCCACCATTTTTAACATCCTCAGGTTAAATCGCGGCATCGCGCAGGTACAGCGGCAGGCGGGAGTCGGTTGTGGTGCGCCGGGACAATCGCTTCAGATTCCTGACAATCGCCCACAGCACTTCGCGGTTGCTCAGGCTGTCCTTGCACAACTGCCACAGCATCCGGGGCCGGCCATAGAAGCGCAGATATGCTTGCCTGTGCAGTTGAATCAGCCGCTTCCCTGAAATGTGGTTGCAGGGAACGGTCACCTGGTCGCTGGTGCAGGCATCCCAGTTGATCTCGTCGAGCACCAGTTTCCCTTCGCGTAGGGCTTCATCGAAAATGGCCGTGCCGGGAATAGGAATTACGATGTTGAAATTGGCGCGCACGAGCGGAAGCGAGGTAGCCAGGTTGATGGTCTCGAAAACCTCTTCTTCCGTCTCGTCTGGAAAACCGATCATAAAGTAGCCGACGATCTCAATCCGGCTGCAGCCCGCGATCATCAAGGCTCTTTCCTTGATGGTCTCGACAGTAACCTTCTTTCGAATCAGCTTCTGCATCCGCGCGCTGCCTGTTTCGATCCCGACCGCCATGCTTTCGCAGCCGGATTTCTCCATGATCTGGAGCAGCTCCGGATAGAGCGAATCCAGCCGCACGCCTACCGGGCAGTCCCAGCGCAGATTTAATCCCGCATCGATCAGCCGTTCGCAGAATCGAGTCGCGTAGTGCCGGTCAAGCGTGAACTCGTCGTCGACGATGCTGAAGCGTCCGATCTTATACCTTCGTTTTAGAAAAGTGAGCTCCTCGATGACCTGCTCGACGCTGCGGTGCCGCAGCTTCTTCCCTGACAGGCCGGGAGTATTGCAATAAGTGCACGGGTATGGGCAGCCCCGTGTCGTCAGGATGGGGTAGTACTCATCGTAAATGAATCCGGGGTAGGTGTCGGGCTTGATCAGCTCCCAGGCAGGAATCCCGTAGCGGTCAAGATCAGCAGCAAAGTACGGAGCATTGACGATTACCTGTCCCATCGTCCTGCTCCGCCATGCGAGACCGGGAATGCTCGACAGCAAATCCTCAGGTATTTCCCTGCCATACTCCTGGCAGAGCAGCAGAAGATTTGGAAGCCCTTCCTCGGCCTCTGCTTTCCAGGCAAAGTCCAGATTCGGCATTGAATTCAGGACGAACTCGGGGAGGGCCGAGGGATGGGGGCCTCCCGCGAGCGTAAGGGCTTGCGGCATCATCTGCCGCACGATCTTGAGGTGATGATTTACATAGTTGTGGTCGCGGCTGTAACAGCGGAATCCGACGACGTCAAAAGGTTTGGACGCCAGAAAGGCTTTAAAGCCCCGGAAAGTCATCTTCTCCTTGGTGCAGTCAAGCAGGGTGACATCGCATCCCCGTTTCTGCAAGACAGTGCCAAGGTAGAGAATCCCAAGGTCTGGAGCGACCTGGAGGTTATAGCCTTCCCGAATTGGCAAGACGAGCAAAACCTTCAACCCCATAGCACGGCAGATTACATTAGGCGTGCGCGGTCGTCCATCAAAAATCCCCAGGCGAAATTGACGACGTAGTTTTCGCCGCTCCTGCGCAGCGAGCCATTCGATACCAGATCGTTCAGGGTGATTCCCGACCCTTCTGAGCCCAAGAGAATGTTTTCGTGCACTTCGTGGTTTCGCAAGCTATTTCTTGGCTGGCGGTGTCGGAGGGAACTTTTGCACCATCCCTCCGCCTTCTCTGATCAGCTTCTCGATCTCGTCGAGTTCTTTGGGCGCGAAACGGGTCAGGACTTCAACACCGTCCTCAGTCACCACAACCGTGTCCTCGACGCGCATGTACAGATTCTCCTCCGGGACTCGGAGCTGCGGATCAATTGCAAACACCTGACCGGGCTTCAGCGGGGCGGATGCATATGCCGCGTCATCATGCACTGCCATGCCTACGGTATGGGAGAACACGCCGCCCCCCGTTTGGACCAGGTTCCTGGCCGCCTTCTCATACTCCGGTTTCAGAAATTTGGTCTTGCCGAAAACCTCCTCCATCGCCTTGGCGGCGTCGGCGCGAATGTCCCTTGCCAGCAGCCCGGGGCGGATGCGCTGAATGATTGCCTTTTCATAATCGAGAATGAATTGGCAGATTTGCCGCTGCCAGTCGTTGAATTTGCCGTTGACCGGCCACATGCGGCCGATGTCGCTCGTGTAGTACTGATACTCGGGCGCATAATCCATGAGTACGAGATCGCCATCCTTCAGCAGGCTCGAATTGCTGAAGTAATGCATATCGGCAGTGTTCTGGACGCCGGCGGGCAGGATCGCGCGATAGCCTTCCAGACGCGCTCCGTTTACCGCGAAGATGTAGCGCGCCACCGCCTCCAGCTGGTACTCGTAGAGCCCGAGTCTGGTGCTGCGCATCGCCTCATAGACTCCCAACGCGGAGAGTTGCCCGGCGCGCCGCAGCAACTCGATTTCACGAGGGCTCTTGATGCTGCGCATCTCATCGATGATCGGCGTCAGATCCCGGATCTCGGCACGCGGATAGCGGGCGATCAGCAGAGAGATAAAACCGGCCTCGCGCGAAACCCTGCCGTCCCAGGGATCGTTGACGATTCTTCCGTCCCGGCTCTGCAGATCTCCACGCGTCTGGCCCTCATATTCCGCGGGGCTGAACAGGGTATAGATCTGGCTGATCGCCGACTCTCCCCGTCCCCGCAGCATAGAGCTGAGTTGGGCGGTCAACTCCCCTTTGTCGGTCCCGAGCACCTCGTCAACGCCGGTCAATCCCTTTACAATCTCCGGTTTGTTCACCGCAAGCACTCGATCCCCGCTCCCGATGCCTCGTCCAAGAAAGAGCGTGACTTTTCGGTTCTTGGCGTCCAACAACAGGTAGGAATATGGATTCTCTACACCACAGAGGTAGTAGAAAACATTCGATTGCCTCGGATAGATGTAGCCGCCCGGATCAGATGCGCCTGGAAGGATAGCAATGGCCTTATTCCCGATTGTGTCAAAGACCCTCTCCCATCTCGCCTTGAACTCCTCCGGCGGAAAGTGAGTCTGATAATCCTGGGCTTTCAGCAACGGCGAGGAAACGACGAGGAATGCAACGATGACGATCAATGCGTTTCGCATAGAGCATCTCCTGATGGATTCGCAACCAATGAAATGGACGATGAGATCGCACTCATATTCACAGCTTTCGGCGGTCATGTGAAATGAGTGTGAGCGTCGATGAGACCTGGAATGACTTTCTAACTCTTCGCATCCAGGACTTCTGCATCTTTTGGAATGGTCGTCTGGCATTGTATCCGATCGGACCGCCAAACTGAGAAAAGCGAAACTACCATTTGCCGCGATGAAGGGCAAGCTCCTTTCGATGATCTTGCCTTTCCCCGACTGCCTTTGGTTTTTTGCGCAAGAGCGACTTCATTAAGGAGGAGGGGAGGCTTCCTGCCATGGGTGATGTTCCCGCCCACACACAAGCCTAAAACACCTCGTCACTTCCGGTACAATGCAATCCTGTGCCATAATCGAATTTGATGTCGTGCCGTGCCTGCCCGACAAGAAACAGAGATCACCAGCAAGTGATGTAAGGGCCTCGAGAAGTCAAGGGAATCGCTCTGAGATCTTCGCGATTTCGGAGTTTTACAAATGGTGGAGGTGTTCATGAGGAAAGCGGCATTCTGGATTGTGCTGTCGGCGACGGTTTGTGCTTGTCTGTCGCCACTGTTCACACAGGAACGTGAAGATCGGACACTGCTCAGCTGGGAGCAGATGCGCGCCATCATCAACGAAGTCTCCGGCGAGCGTTCGATGCACACGACGATAGAGCTGGTCGGGTATCCTCGCATCCGGCCCCGTTCGGAATACGAAGGAAACTTCCGGGAGAGCGTGGTAATGAAACAGCGTGCCATCGAAGCCGGATTGCAGAACGTGGAGATTGAATCTTTCCCGTCGGGAGGCACTTCCTGGGCTCCCGTGCAGGGCGAGCTGTGGATGGTTTCTCCTGAGAGCCGGAAGCTGTACGACATCTATGATATCGCCATTTCCATCTGCTCGGGAAGTGAATCCGGTGAAGTCACCGCCGACCTGGTGAATGTCGGATCAGGAGCCCGTGCGGAAGATTATGCGGGCAAGGATGTCTCGGGCAAGATCGTGTTGGGTTCCACAAGCTCAAGTTCCCTGCAGCGCCTGGCTGTGTTCGAGCGCGGGGCCGTGGGTGTGTTGAGCTACAATTCCCTGCACCCTGAGCCGAACAATCCCGACCAGATTCTCTCTCAGAGCGTGTCGTCGAACGCGCCTCAAGGAACAAAGGCCGGGTTCGGATGGTCGATTGCGGCGCGCATCGGACGCGAGCTGGCATCCCGTCTGGCGCGCGGCGAAAAGATCACGCTGCGCTCGATCATCAAAGCCGAGACCTTCCCTGGCGAGATGGAAACCGTCCACGCCGTGTTGCCGGGAGACGGCTCTTCCGCTCAAGCGGTCGCGATTTCCGGCCATCTCTACGAGGGCTACCTCAAGCAAGGGGCCAATGACGACGCTTCAGGCTGTGCCCTCGGACTCGAGATGGGACGCGCTTTCAAGCGGCTGATCGACGCAGGAAAATTGCCGCGTCCCAAGCGGGATATTCACTTCCTCTGGGTCCCCGAAATCAGCGGGACCCGGGCTTGGCTCCAGAAGTACCCGGACGTCACCAAGCGCCTGATCGCAGACTTGAACTATGATATGGAAGGATTGGGGCTGCGCACAGGTTCGACACAGTGGGTGATGCACCGTACTCCCGATACCTTCCCCACGTTTCTGAACGATTTGTGTGCCAACGTGCTTCGATTCATCGGGAATCTCAACCAGGAGCGCGTGCGCTACCGGGCCCACGGTTATGGCTTTACCTGGCCTGTCGTTTCCCCGAGCGGAAGCAACGACCCGTTCTACTATGCGATCGAAAAGTATTATGGCGCAAGCGACCATCAGGTTTATATGAGCATGGGTGTTCCCTCCACCATGTTTGTCACCTGGCCGGACCCGTTCTACCACTCATCGCAGGACACCCCGGACAAGCTTGATCCCACTCAATTCAAGCGCGCCGGCGTCGTCGGGACCGCTGCCATGACCATCCTGGCCACAGCCGGGGATGAAATGGCTGCGAAAGTCACCGCTGAATCGGTGGCGCGCGGCGCCGAGCGTATGGGACAGGCCGAGTCGAAGGGTCTGGGCTACCTGGCCGATGCTCAGAATGCCGCTTCGCTGATGGAAGCATATAAGGATGCACGGGCTACGGTGCGCCATCAGGCGGCTATCGAGAAGGCAACCGTGCACACTTCCGCAGTTCTATATGCCAATCCAGCCGATGCACAGAAGAAAATTGCCACCTTCGATCCGCTCGTCGACCAGAGGGCAAACGCGCTTCTCAATGAAGTCAAAGCTTTCTATGAAGTCGAAGCCCAGCGGCTCGACGTCCGTCCTTCAGAGCCTGTGTTGACCGCCGAGGAAGCGCAGGCGGCCAAAACCGTGGTTGAGAGGGTCGGCGGACAGCAGGGTAGAGCTGGAGGCGGCGGGCGCGGAGGGGGAGTAGCCGCCGGAGGAGCCCAAACCGATCGCACCGCCCTTCAGGCAGCACTCGGCAAGATCCCGCAGCATATGACTTCGGAGCTAAACCTGCTGCTCGGGCAGAACAAGACCATTTTGGAAATTCGTGATTTCCTGTCCGGGGAATTCGAGCCTCTGCCTCTGGCGGATTTGATGGAATACTTGCGAGCGCAGGAGAAGCTGAGCACCCTAAAACTGACCGTGAAATAGAGAATAAGCTCTTGAGATTGTTGCAAGTGATGCTTATAAATAGCGGCAACAGAATTCAACGAGTTTTTCGCCTGCGACTGGACGTAGGTGTGCTGAGTGGATCACTCAGCGACCGGCGCTAAAGCGTGGGCGTATTTCAGGTGCCGTTGAAATCCCGGCAGAATTTGCAGCGCCGGCGGCGAAAGCGTTGCGCCGTTGGGGCGCCAGTTGGTGTACCTTCAAGCCCGAACGAGTGGTTGAGTTTCGGGATTCAGTCAGGAGCAAACCACAATGCGATGCATGCGTAACGGACAATTCCTGCTGGTGATCACGCTTAGTTTATCGTTCGGCGCCTGGGGCCAGGGCGGCAGCAGCCAGGCCGGCCGGGGCGCTGCGACGCAACAGGCCGGGGCGGCCGGCCGCGGCGGCGGGCGCAGCGGTGGAGGAGGTGGCGCCGGCGCCATCGATTTCTACAACTATGACACGACGGCGTCCACAGGGATGGCGATTTCCGATGCTCAGCCGGCCGAGACTCACCAGAAGATCACCGTCAACGGCGAAGCCCTCGCCTACACCGCGCGCGTGGGCTACATGCCCCTGCGCAACGCGACGACGGGGCAATCGTCGGCGCATCTGTTTTTCACCTACTACTCCAAGGATGGCGTAAGCGACGCCTCGGCGCGGCCCCTGCTGTTTTCCCTGGGGGGTGCACCCGGCGTGGCGACCAGTTGGCAGGAGTTCGGCGGGTTGGGTCCGAAGCGCATGAAGTGGACGGGCGACGGCACTGCCGGGCTTCCGCCCTATGGCTGGGTGGACAATCCCAACACCCTGCTCGGCCAGGCCGATCTGGTCTTCGTAAATCCGGTGGGCACGGCATACAGCCGGCCCGACCAGCCGGGCCGGGGCCCCGACTTCTGGACCACGGCCGCCGACATCGCTTCGCTGGGCGAGTTCGTCCGCAGCTTTATGAACACCTACGACCGCCGGAACTCACCGCTCTTCCTGGCGGGCGAGGACTTCGGCACTGCGCGCGCGGCCGGCCTGGCCGGCTATCTCATCGAGCGCCACATCCCGATCCATGGCGTGGTGCTGCTCTCGATGACCCTGTCCGCCGACTCCATAGCCGGCGACGCACAATACATCACGCTGCTGCCGAGCCTGATCATGGCCGCCTGGTACCACAAGAAGCTTGCGCCGGAACTGCAGGCCTTGGGCGCCGAACAGATCGCGGAACAGGCGCGGCAGTTCGCAGCACGCGAGTACCTGCACGCGCTTTACAAAGGCGACCGTGTGACGCCTGAGGAACGCACCAAGGCAGTGGCGAACCTTTCGCGGCTGACCGGACTCTCGAAGGCATTTATCGTGAACAACAACCTGCGCATCACGTTGGACCGCTTCAGCTCCGAGCTGCTGCGCGACCAGCGCCGGGCGCTTTCGAGCTCGGATGCGCGGGTGACCGGCTATGTGCCGGGGAGCGGCGGCGGGCGGGGCGGGGGACGCGGCGGAGGAGGTGGAGGAATCGGCGCGGCTGCGGTTGACTACAATCTGAGCAATCTCGCCGGCGGCTTTCTGACGGCTTACGAGGCCTACCTGCGACGCGAGCTCACCTTCACCAACCCTAGCGGCATCTTCTACCTGTTGAGCGGCGGCATCGGGACGTTCACCTCAACCGGGAGCGACGACGCGAGCCTTGCCGGCGCGTTCGTCCGTAATCCCCGCCTGCATCTTTTCGTGGGCGTGAACTTCTTCGATCTCAATGCGCCGTTCTACGCGACTGAGTTTACCCTCGCTCACCTGAACGTGGCGCCGGAGGTCCGCGCCCACAATATCACGGTGGGTCATTTCGAGGCCGGCCAGATGCCGTACGTCGACAACAAGGCGCTGGCCAAACTGCACACCGACCTGGCCAGGTTCATCAACGAAGCGATGTCACCGGCTCGCTAATAAGCGCACGAAACCAAGGAGCAATGCCATGAGAACAAACGGACGATTCAACCCGACACTTTGCAGCTTCGGCATCCTCATCGCGGCCATGGTTGTCGGCGCCTTCGCACAGGGCCGGGGTGCCGGCAGCGCACCCAACAACTTCTACCGCTTCAATTACAGCCTGGACGAGATGCAGCCGATCGACTACCCCGCGCAGCCCATCACCACGAAGCATTCGATCACGCTGCAGAAGGAGACGATCCAATACACCGCCCACGTCGGCTTCATGCCCATCCGCAACGCCACCAGCCGCGTGACCGAGGGGCATCTGTTCTACGTCTACTATGCCAAGGACGGCGTCACCGACAAAAGCAAGCGGCCGGTCTGGTTCCTGTTCAACGGCGGGCCGGGCGCGGCCACGATCTGGCTGCACATGGGCGCCTTCGGCCCCAAGGTAGTGAAGCTGAACTCGAACGGCCTGGCAATCCCGCCGCCCTACACCTACGTCGACAATCCTAACTGCCTGCTGGATACCGGCGACCTGGTCTTCATCGACGCCATGGGTACCGGCTTTAGCCGTCCGGACCGCCCCACCTACGGCCCCAACTTCGGCGGCGTGGAGAACGATCTCGCCGCCTTCGGCGAGTTCATCCGCAGCTTCCTGAACGAATACGACCGCTGGGGCTCGCCGCTGTTTGTCGGGGGCGAGAGTTACGGCACCACGCGCGCCGCGGGTCTGGCCGGCTATCTTACGGACCGCGACTGTCCCGTCAACGGCGTCATGCTGCTCTCCGCGGTCATCGACACCAACGCCGGCGCCGGCATACAGCGGCAGCTCAGCACGCTGCCGACCGAGATCATGACCGCGCATTACCACAAGAAGCTCGGGCCGGAGCTGCAAAAACTCACCGTCGAACAAATGGCCGAACAGGCGCGCCAGTTCGCCTCGGGCGAATACCTGGAATATCTGTTTGACGGAGCGCGCGCGACGCCGGCCCAGCGCGAGAAGGTGCTCAACAACATGGCACGGCTTACGGGGCTCTCGAAGACTTTTATCGATGCCAACGACCTGCTCATCCCGCTGGGGCCGTTCAGCACGGAGCTGTTGCGTGACCGGCACCTGATGACGTCGCGCCTCGACTCGCGCTTTGCCGGCTACCAGATTGACGCCGGCTCGACCAGTACGAGCTTCGATTTCAGCAATGCCAACATCGAGAACTGTTTCCTCACCTGCTTCGAGGCGTACATCCGTAATGACCTGAACTACAAAAATCCCTCCCTCTATTACGTCTCGGGCAACGCTCCGCCGTGGTCAGGCCAATACAACACGGTGGTCAATCTGGAGAACGGCTTCGCCAAGAACCCGCACATGCATCTTTTCGTGGGTATGGGGTATTACGATTTCGCCTGCCCCTTCTTCCCCGTGGAGTGGACCGTTGCCCATTTGAAGGTGTCGGACGAAATCAAGAAGAACAACATCTCCTTGGGCTATTACGAGTCGGGGCACATGGTCTACATCGACCAGCCGTCGGCGGCGAAGTACCACGCCGACCTGGTGAAGTTTGTGCAGGCCTCCTTGCCTAAATAAACGTCTCGCAAATTACACAACCAATTGAGACCAAGATGGTTCCCGCCACGTCGTCTGTCGTTGTTTCAAGGGGCCAAGGGATCAAGGAGTAAGGGGTCCAAAATGGATTCTCTTCCCTTCGCCCCTTGAGCCCTTTGCCCCTCAGCCCCTGAGTTGGCGAGCGCAGCGAGCTAACTTGTGTATGGGTAATCGCTGTGCCCTGTTGGAGTGACGTGGGCGGTGTCGTATCTGCAAAAGTCAAAAGCGCACACCACTACGCAGGACCGAAAGTTCCGATTGCCCGCGCCCTGCCGGAGCGCGAGATCGACGAGCTTGACTTTTCCTGAGCAGGGAGACGAATCCGCTGTCGGCTGCTGGAAGAAGTGTGTTATCCGGAAACATCGGATTGCTGTAAAATGCCCTATGTAATCGACCCTGACCCTGGGTTGCGGGATTCGCGGCAGACGGGCCGAAGTTGACATAAGACCCCAACTACGAACCTGAGGACCCCGGGGGCGGGCAGACGAGCGGACGCCTTGGCATGGACCTCGGCCGAATACGCGGCTTGTCCTTCCTGTGCGCTCAGTGAGCTTGACCGTTGGGAGCACTATTATGAAGATTGTGGCCGTTATCTGTAATATCGTTTTGTTTGGATTTACCTGCTTAGTTCTCCTGGTCGATGGCCCTCCCAAGGGAGCCAGTCACATTGTTTTCACACTATGGTTGCTGTTGACTCTGATTCTCAGCTCGGTGGTGATTTCCCGTGGCGGGGCGAGCGATGGTTGGCTGGGCCTTCCTATGAAGAGGAAAGCCTTGGAGGAACAGAAGAAGACTGATGACCTGTCGTCCACGAGCACTGTTATAAGAGTCGTGGCAATTATCTGTAATATCGTTTTGTTAGGATTCACCTGCTGGGCCTTCGTAGACCAGTACCCTCATCCCGAGGAAGACGGTCTCGTTGCTTTCACAGTGTTGATGGTGTTGACTCCGATTCTCAGCTTGGTGGTGCTTTTCCGTGGCGGCGCGGGCCATGGTTGGCTGGGCCCTCATAGGAAAAGGAAGGCGTCGGAGGAACAGAGGAAGATTGCTGACCTAGCAGAGCAACAAGACGCCTAACCAGATCGGTCGAGCGCCTATGAGGGTTGTCGAGAGGGTTGTAGTTTATCCGCCAGTCGTTATGGCTTGAGGCGCTCGCCGCGCGGAGCCCCGCAGAGCGGAGTTGCGCGCGATAGCGCTGGGACTTCATTGCGGCCCACGGCGTTGCCCTTGCTCCCCAGCTCATCTCACCGTTTTCTTTTAAAGGCTTTTTCCTTTCTCCTCCACGCGGAGGCGTTCGCCATCCCTTTCCGAGTAGAATCCTGCCAGAACGGCTCACGGCTGTGCTTTAGAGAGGTCGGGAAGTTAACATAGGTCATATCGGAAGTAGTGCCAGCTATCCCAGCCATGCTCCGATCCAGGAACGCAGTTTATTTCGACTATCCGCGGTGAGGCCTGGCTGCAAATTGATTTCTTGACAACGATGCGTGCATGAATCACAATGACGATGACTAGTCTACCATATAAACTAGTCTACGAAAGGAGGGGTTATGCCAGATGCATCCAACCACCCCGATGCGGTGGATCCGAACGTGATCGCAAGTCGCCTCCTGCAAAGGGCTCACAACCGTGATGGGTCGCCGGAAATCGTAATAGGCCTCTTTTTCCTGATGGCATCCGGGTTGGTTTATGCCACGGCCGTTCTGCCTAAAGGTACGCTTGGCTTCGGGATAGCCGTCCTCAGCTTCTCGTTCGGGCTTCCCGTGCTGATCTTTACTCTTGGGCCGTTGATTCAGTGGGTGAGACGCCGGTGTTTGATCCCGCGTGAGGGTTACGTGCAGTACAGGCCCTTGGACAAGAAGCGCCGGGTGAGCCTCATCATTCTTGGTTTGACCACCCTAGTCCTGATGACCTTGATTGTCCTTGTGCTACCGCCGCCGGGAAGTTGGTATGTAGCCCTCTACGGTATTCTCGCAGGTATCTTTTTTGCTCTTTGCGGCCGCTTGCCCCGCTTCATTTTTGCGGGAGTTCTCACGGCATTGGCCGGCGTGCTGTTGGCCTACGTCGACATTTCCATGGACCTCAGGTTTGCGGCGCTGTTCGGTTTTCAAGGCGTGGTCGCATTAATTTCAGGGGGCGTGACCTTGGTGCGCTTTTTCAATCAGCCGCCCATAGGAGCCGAATCCAATGAGTGCCAGTATCCAGCGACTCAGCGAAGTTGATCGGCTCATCCATGAGCCGGCGCGATTGATGGTCGTCGCCTTGTTGTCAAAGGTGAAAGAGGCCGACTTCCGATACCTGTACCAAACGACAGGCCTTTCCAAGGGGAATCTGTCCGTTCACTTGTCCAAGTTGGAGGAGGCTGGTTACATCGCAATCGAGAAGACCTTCCGCGGGAAATACCCGCTCACCATTTGTCGGCTGACAGAGCAGGGCCGGGGGGTACTCGACAACTACCGGAAGATTATGAGGGGCGCCCTTTAGCTTTCGCGGGCCAGATTGCGCTTTCATGAAGTCCTGCATCTATTACGATTCCATCAAGGAAATCTTCCTGCTTGCGGCGCCCCAAGCTGGAGCTTGCTCACTTGGCTCGCCGCTGCTTCCGGCCATGATCTCCTCGGTGCAAACCTACGGCGAGGACCCGACCCGGTTCCACCATCATGTTCACTGTTTGGCTGCCGACGGGCTCCTTGGGCCCGACGACTCCTTTTCCGGGAGAGGTGATCGTGATAGAGCGGCAAGACGTCGCGCACTTCCGTCGTTCCTTTGCCGGACGCGAAGGTGCGGGCCTTCGTCGATCCTTGGTTCTCAGCCTATCGGCTGGCCAGGCCGCCGGCAATCTCGCCGCCATCGAGCGTGTAGACATGGCCGGTGATATAGGCGGCATCGTCGGAGGCGAGAAACGCGAACAGGGCCGCCACCTCTTCCGGTTGGGCGTGCCGCTTCAAGGGGAGCTTCCGGTTTACCTCCTCCAGCATCTGGTCGGTGTACTCAGCGCGCTGCATCGGGGTGAGGACATAACCCGGCGCGATGGCGTTCACCCGCACTGTCGGTGCGAGTTCGAGCGCCATGGAGCGGGTCAATTCTATGACGGCGGCCTTTGTGGCATTGTAGTCGGCGTAGTAAGGATACCCGACAATCCCGTTTGTGGATGCCGTGCTGAGGATCACGCCGCCGCCACGATGAACCATATGGCGGGCGGCGGTCTGGGCCATGTAGAAATTCCCCGTCAGATTGACCGCGACCACGCTTGCCCACTCATCCGGTGTGATCTCCAGAAACGGATGACGGATGCAGATGCCCGCGTTGTTGACCAGCACATCCACGCCACCCATGAGCTTGATCGCTTCTCCGAAGGCCGCTTGCACCTGATCGAGATGTGCGACATCACAGATCAGCGCGCCGGACAAGTGGGGCAATTCTCTGAGGACCATCCCACACCGATGGGGATCCCGGTCCAGCACACAAACGCGAGCCCCTTCCTCCAGGAATCGAGCCGCAGTCGCAGCTCCAATTCCGCTCGCTCCGCCCGTGACCAGCACTGTCTTGCCGCTCAAGCCCCGCATGGGCAACCTCCGCCTATCCGAATATGCAAAAGCTCGATGCAACTGCGCCCTTTGCGTTGAGCTCTTGCTGTGGCCTCGCCGTACTGCAACTACCCTTTTCTCTATTGTCTCGAGGATTCAATCATGTTCAGCCGGATCCTGCAAATGAAGAATGACGTGCTTGGATTTTGTCACTTGTCATTCGTCGTTTGTTTTGGGATCCGCGGGTTTAGAATCATAGGGATGAAACGAGCGCATTTGCGGTTTTATGAGGAACTCAACGATCACCTGCCCGAGGATAAAAAGAAACGGAGCTTTGTCTGCAGCTTTGCAGGTGAACTGACAGTCGCCACTGTGCTGAAGGCCACGGGCGTTCCGGTTTCCGAGGTGTTCGGAGCACGCACCGGTCACACGCCGGGAATTCATCAGCGCGTCCGCCATTACTGTTGCTTCGGTGCTGCTCGGCGGATGCGCCACCACCACAACCACATCAAGCTTCGCGTGAACGCCGACCTGCGGCCGAAACCGATCCACAGCCTCGCCGAAGCGGATGCGGAGCTCGGCATCCAGCTTCGCGTGGTACCGGCCAGCACCTTTGTCGATACCTATCGGACCATGCCGGAGAGTTCCGAGATGATGGCGTTGGCGGACCAATACATTCGTGGCGCCAAAAAGGTCGTGGGGGCGACGCGACAGGATGTGGTCAACGGGGCGCGTTCGTGCCTGGTCGCGCGCAAAATCATGCAACAGGAAGACGCCGATGGCACCAGCATGGACTGCCTCGGCGTGCTCGGCCCGACCAAAATGAGCCTGCCGTGCCTCGCGTGGTCGCGGATGAACGACGATGGCATTCCGGCCGCGTGTGAGGCCGACATCGGCGCGGTCGCATCGCATGTGCTCGTCCAATATTTGTTCGACCGGCCGGGTTTCCAAGTGGACCCAGTAGCAGAAACTTCCCGGAAGGCGATCATTGGCGCCCACTGTTCGTGTCCGACGCGGCTCAACGGGTATGACAAACCGGCCGAGCCGTACGTGCTGCGTCACCATCACGCCGAGCGTGATGCCACAGCCGGCACGGTCTGGCGCGTCGGCCAACCGGTCACGAGCATCGACGTGTTGTGTGAACAAAAGAAAGAGCCGGTCCGCATCCTGATTTCGTCGGGCAGCGTGCTCGAGAATGTCGCGGTACCGCCCGACGGCGGCTGCGTCATCTCCGTGATGGTCAAGTTCGAGGGTGTGGACGACGTGCTGGCGTATCCCAGGTTTCACCAGATTTTCTTCTACGGCAACTACCGGCAACAACTGCTGGAGTTTTGCCAGCTTAACAAAATCGAACCGCAGGTCGCGTGAGGTCAGCGACCCGCCGCACGATGGCGGCGTGTGAGTTTGGATCTGGCCTCCGCCTGCATCAGGAGGAACAGTGGAGATGAATACGCTTCACAACTGCAACGGCTGCATCACTCGCCGCCAATGTCTCAAATTCCTATCGCTGTCGGCCATCGGCACCGGCATGGTGGGATCCGTGCTCGAAACGATGGCCAAGGAGGCCGCGAAGACCGCGCCCACCGATTACGTGGACGTCGCGAGCCTGCGTCCGCGCCCCGAGGTGCGCATGGCGGCGACGTTCTTGGAGATGCCGCGGCCGTATTGGCTCGGCTGGCCTGGGACGACGTATGATCTCGACGCGCGCCAAAAGGAGTACCGGTCGCTGCTGGAAAAATCGAGCCGCCACCTCGGCGTCAAAATGGACCTCGTGGCCGAGCCGCTGCATGATGATGCCGGGGTCGCCGCCTGGATTGCCGAGGTCAAGACCGACCAGCCCCACGGCCTGCTGGTCATGCTCCAACACATGAGCTGCTGGGATTGGACCGAGCGCGTCGCCAAAGAAACCGGCATCCCGCTGATCGTGTTCGCGCCGGTCGGCACGGCGTTCACGGGGCACGTCGCGCACGCGGCGCGCCTGCCGGGCGTGCATGTGCTCTCGTCGCTCGAGTGGCCGGCGGTCGAGGCCGGGCTACGGATGGTGCGCGCCAAACGCTTGTTTGAGGAGACGCGCGTGCTCTGGATTCGCGGCAAGGAGCGCAACGAGACCGTGGTCGAGCGCCTCGGTACCAAGGTCCGGGCGATCCCGCGCGACACGTTCAACCAGGCGTTCGACAAGACGCCGGTCACTACGGAAGTGCACGACGTCGCCAGCGACATGCGCCGGCGCGCCAAGCGCGTCGTCGAGCCGACCCAGACCGACATCCTGAACTCGGCGCGCGTGTTCGTCACCGCCAAGCGACTCATGGCGGACGAACGGGCCAACGCGCTCTCGATGGATTGCCTCGGCATGGTCGCCGCCAAGCTTGTCCCGACGCCACCGTGCGGCGCGTGGACGATTCTGCAAGACCACGGCGTCACGGCCGGCTGCGAAGCCGACCTGTTCGGCGCGATGTCATTGATGATGACCAGCTACCTGCTCGACCGTCCCGGCTACATGAACGACCCCGTTCCCGAGACCGCGAAGAACACGCTCATCGCCGCCCACTGCGTCAGTGGCACGCGGTTGAACGGATTTGACAAACCGCCGGCGCCCTACATCCTCCGCGACCATTCCGAGTCGTCGTTGGGCGTCTCGGTGCAGGTCCTCTGGCCGGTCGGCCAGCCGATCACGCTCGTGCGGTTCACCGGGCCGGGCGAAATGATCATCGACACCGGCACTGTCGTCAGCAACATCGACACCCCGCCGGCCGGCGGCTGCCGCACCTCCGTCGAGATCAAGATGGACAACATCGAAGACTGCCGCGACGTGAGAGGCTTCCATCAGGTCGTCACCCTCGGCAACCACCGGCGCGAACTGGAAGGCTTCTGCGAACTGTACGGTATCAAGCACATTCACTCGCCCGAGCACTCCACGTTTGCGGAGGCCGGTTTATCATGAACCGGCGAACTGGTTTCGTAGTGCTGTCGTTGCTGACCGCAGTCAGTGTCGGGGCGGTCGAGATTGCTTCGCCGGGTTTCCCGTCATCGCGCTTGGAACAGGATGGCCGGCTCATTGAGGATTGGGGCGCGCCGCCGCAAACGGTGGACCCGATCGCCCGCTAGGGCCGGCACAAACCGGGCGCGTTGCTCTTCAAGGCGCGCGGGAGCTGACGTTCTTCGTGGCCAGCCCGGGGACATCCGCACCGACTCCCGACGCCAACGTCTGGACCGCCGACACCCTACGCCGCGCCGCCCGCGAAGTCTGGTGCGACTGGGCTGCCCGATGACGCGCTTGGTCCTCGCAGCCGTGGCATGGGGGCCGTATCTGTAGTTTCCGGTTTTTACATTAGAAAAGCTGACATCAGCGCGCGGCTGCATTCGGTTATTCCCGTCAACCAGGCGCTGTGCACGCCGGCTCTGATCTAAAAACTGGATTCTACAGATACGACCCCCTGCAGAAGTCTCAATCTTGAAACGCCGCATGGCGCGAGGCCTGTAGACGCCCGCCAGCCCCAAAATTCTTCAAGGGGCGCAGCAGAGCACAAAGACCATTTCTTTGCAGATCTCGATCGGATCCCGGGCGAAATTGCCGTATTCCTCTAAAATCCGAAAACCGGATTGTTCGAAGAGCAGCAAAAGCTGCGGGTAGGTGTAATAACTCATTTGGAGCGGCTCGCGCTCTTCGTTAACCACCTTCTCTCCGTCAAAGACGCGAAAGATGAATTGTCCCATAAAGACCTGGTTTAGTTTGTCGACCTTTTCGCGCACGAAAAAGCGGCGGATCATGCAGCCCGGCATTTCCGGGTCCGGTCACTCCAGGTCGAGTCGCTCCTCGCCCAGGTTCTCATCGAGCGCCCGATAATTCGGATAAAAGAGGTCGAAGGCAAAAAGCCCATCGGGAAGAAGATGTTTTCGCACCGTGCGGAACGTAGCGATCTGGTCCGCGACAGTGTAGAGGTGCTGCAGCGGACGAAAAGGTGCGGTGATCAGACGGAAGCGCCGGTCAAGCGCGAAATTGCGCATGTCGGCCCGGTGGAGCCGGATTCGATCTCGGATTTCAGGCGAAAGCGTGTGCAGCTTTCCTCCGAGTACCCCCAGCTGATCCGCCGAGAAATCGGGCCCCTCGATCTCAATGCCGCGCTCCGCAATTTCCAGCAGTACCCGCCCTGTCCCGCAACCAATTTCCAGTACCGGCCCACCCGTGCGCTCAGCAAGCTCGACATAAAAAGGAACGTCGAGCAGAGCTACCTTGGAAGCATATGCCGCATCATAGTACCGCGATAGGACACGATAGGAATCCGATTCCATTGCCACCTCTCCATCCGTCGAGTCATCGCCTGGGAATCAGGCCAATGTGTCGATGCGATCAGCCCTTTACTGGCATTTGCCGTTGGGGCACCTGGCTGCAATAATCATGCGCAGGATGGAGTCGTATTCCGCGCCGGACACTGACCGGTTTCTCTGTCCATGCGCTGACGTCTGCCCTGTGTCTGTCTTGTGCGCGATAACCATATCCAGGCCGGGAAGCACGGTAATAAACTGCCCGCCGGCTCCCATTCCTGTAAAAGCGCCTTCGATCAGATTCTCGACTGTGGCCTCGAGGTCAGGACCTGTCACAGAATAGCAGGTCCACTTTGCTGCGGCCCCCAGGCCCGCAGGGGCGCGGCTGCGGGCGGGCATCTGCGGCGTTGCCCGCTCCTCTACGATGTCACCCCATCGCCTGCGTCGCGGCGCCTTGCATCTGCCCGCTTGGCGCTCGCGCCAAAGCGGACCTGTTATTCTGTGACAGACCCTCAGGTAGACTGCCCCAAAATTCAATCATGCACTACCGACTGCTGTCGTTCCGGCTAGAAGTCGCGGTCGGCCCAGACGAGCCACGGCGATGGCAACTCTCCCATCCCGATCGGGGCTCCCGGCGGCGCAACCATTGCCGCAGGGAATACGAACTTCGAAGGATCGGTTTGGTAGCGCTCGATCTGTGCGGCGGCGAACTTCAAGTGCGCCAGTTGTGCTTCGTCTTTTGTCGCCCTCGTCGAAGCGTACGACTTCAGCTGATCGAGCTTCAGCGCCGCCATCGCGCGCGCTTCGGGCGCGGTGTCGGCATCGGATGCGAGTTGCATCAGGTTATAAAGGACAGAATCGTCCACGACGCGGTGAATCTCCGCCAGATAGGGATCCGCGGGCGGATCGGCCTTCCACGTGCTTCCGAGAATCGTTTCGATCACTTCCGCCAGTGCCGGGGCGTTGGGATCGAGAACGCGGTTGGAAATCAACCTTGCCGCGCGCTCCGGATTCAGCAACACCGCCAGCGTGATGTTCGCCGCCGTTTCTGCTGCTCCCAGCGGGTCAAACGTCGGCGAAGTGTGGCGCGGGAAGACCTCGCCGCCGCTGACCCCGGCTCTCGGCGGAATCAACTTGATGATGTTGCGCGGCAACGCCAGCGATTCCGGCGAAATTGTGCCAAGCAGCAGCTTCAGGGCACGCCTCTGGATCGCCGCGGGCACGACTTCGACGATCTTTTGGCCGTCGCCGCGCACCGCGGCGCGGTAATCGACGCCGCCCAGCGATTTGCCGGCGGCCTGGGTCTGATACCGGTGAAAGAGGTACACGGGCACCAGCACTTCTTCCAGGCGCGCCATCGCCGTCCCCTGCGGGATATTGTTTTCCGAGAAGTTTTTCAGCGCAATCTGCCGGATCTTCACGACGCGTTCGAGTTCGGCCAGCGGATCGGCCCCGTTGTCCCAGTCATGCGAATAGGGCGAAGCGCTGGAATCGCCGGACTCGCTCAGGCAGTACAGCCCGCGCGCGTGGGCGTCGTTCATGATCTTGTCGAGCGCCTGATCTTCGTTCGTCCCATCCGGGAAATGCGAGTATGCATAGGCGACGGACACCTTGTCCCATTCGCCGATCCCCACCGTGTAAGCTTCGGACAAATCCAGAGTGCCGTCCCCGCGAATCTTGATGTAGGCATGCGGGTAGTCCATTACCGAAGCCCGGTTGGCGGTACTCGAAACGTAGTTGTGACCGAAACCGAGCGTGTGCCCGACTTCATGAGCCGACAGCTGGCGGATCCGGGCCAGGGCAACCTGTTCGAGCTCCTTGGTGTCCGCGGTCTTTCCGGTGTAGGCTGCTTTCAAACCGGACAGGATGAGGAAGTCCTGGCGGATGCGATCGGAGCCGAGGTACACGCGCCCGGTTATGATCTCGCCGGTGCGCGGATCCCGCAGGGATGCACCGGAAGACCAGCTGCGCCCGGGGCTGTGTGTCCACAGGATCATGTTGTAGCGCAGATCCATCGGGTCGGCGTCTGCAGGCAGGACCTTCACCTGAAACCCGTTCCTGAATCCCGCAGCCTCAAATGCCTGGTTCCACCACGAAGCCCCTTCGACCAGGGCGGAGCGGATCGGCTCGGGTGTGCTGGGATCCACGTAATAGACGATCGGCTTCACCGGCTCACTGACTGCTGCATTCGGATCCTTCTTCGAGATGCGGAAGCGGGAGCTGTACTCCTTGCGGGCGAGTTCTCTGAAGGGAGACGCATAATCGATGAACTGCATGCCCATGACCCCCGAACGCGGATCGTAGCGGCGCGTACGGTACTGGTTGTCGGGCAGTTCGACCAGCGAATAGTGCACGCGAACCGTCGTCCCCACTCCCTCGCCACCTCCTCGCCCGCCGGCCGGTGCGGCCGTTCCTCCGCGCCCACCTGCCGCAGGTGCCGGGGCGCCGTTGTAAGTCAGCATCACCTCCACTTCGGTGTTCTTCGGGAAGTTCTTGGTGCGTGGCCAGTAGAAGGCGGAGCGATTCCGGTCGATTCCCCCCATCCCAAGGTTCTGGGCGTCACGGATGAAGAAATCGGTCGCATCCACCAGGACGCGGCCCGCCTCCTCCGCGGCGATCCGGAAGCCGAAGACGGCAGGATCCGTATATGCCTCCGCTACCGCTCGCGGTTCCACAGGATCGTTCGTCACCGCCCGGTACCGGTAGTTGACCTGAGTTGCCAGCACCTTCGAGCCGTAGCGGTCGAACTTCAGCGACTGGCCGCCGTTCCATGATCCCCGGTTACGGCCTTCCACGCTGGAAGACAGGTCCGTGACATATAGGAACTCCGTCCCCAGCTTGTCGATCTCCAGCCACAGCCTCTCCGCCTTTTCCTCCCAGTAGAGATTGAAAAATCCGTCCAGCTTCTGCATGCCGGCGGTTCTTTCGCGAATCGTGGGAGTGGGTGCATCCGCCGCCTGCCGTTGTGCCCCGGCAGGAGCCGCGAGCACAAACGAAACAAGAGTGAACGTCAGGGATTGTCGAATCATGGATCCTCCTCGGGATGGTGGCCAATCATGATTTGGTCCGGCAGTCGTTGTCAAGCTTCGCCACCGGGCCTGGCCACAACGGACACAGGGATCACGGCGCGGCTGCCGTCGTCAGTCCCCGAGCACCTTTTTCCCTTGTTTGCGTAATGGCGTCGCGATAGAAATGGCGCGAGCAACAGGTAATGCATTCCGATAGAGGAGGAACACTCTCGGCGCTACATCCGCATACGTCCGAGGATCCACCGTAAGAAAGGAACGCCATGAAACGACACGTTTGGGTGCCGGGCCTGATTTTGTGCCTGATGGTCTCTTTGTCCACAACCTTTGCCGCGGGCCCGTTCAACAAGAAAGAACACGCTGCCCGGCGGAGCCGGCTCATGGAAAAAATCCCCGATGGGGCGGCTATCTTCCTGGGCGCGCCCACGCCCGCCAGTGACTACGAGTTTCGTCAGGGCCACGACTTTTATTATTTCTCCGGTGTCGAGATTCCCGATGCCTTTCTGGTCGTCGATGGGGTGCGGAAGGAAAGTGTTCTGTTCTTTACTATGGACGAGAAGACGGCTGATGGCGAGAACATCCCCTTAGACCTGATCCGGAAACCTGCCGAATACACGGGTATTGAGAGGGTCCTGCCAGCGGAGCAGTTCAACTCCTATCTCGTCGGCCTCAGCCAGCGGAGCCGAATCCTCTACACCATGTTCAAACCCGAGGAGCTAGGCCGCGAAAACAGCAACGAGAAGTTCAATGCCCTGCAGAAATCCATGACCCTGAACTTGTGGGATGGCCGGCTCACGCGGGAGCTCCAGTTCGTGAAGCAACTGCGCGACAAATTCCCCCAGGCGGATATCCGCGATTGTTCCGCGCTGGTTTGGAACCTGCGCAAGATCAAGTCACCGGCTGAACTCGAGATCCTGCGCCGGGCCGCCCGGATCGGCGTCCAGGCCCACAATGCTCTCATCCAGTCCACAAAGCCGGAAGTGACGGAAAAAGCTCTGGCTGCAGTCTTCGAGTTTGTCTGCAAGAAGGAAGGAGCCCAGGACCTGGCGTATAGCACAATCATCATGTCGGGAAAGAATCATGCCTATGGGCACTACCATAAATATGATCGGGTGTTGAAGGACGGGGATTTTCTCATCCTGGACGCGGGGCCCGACTTCGAGAATTATCACGTGGATATCTCAACCTCCTTCCCGGCTTCCGGCAAATTTTCTCCGCGCCAGAAAGAGCTCTACGAGGCGGCCCTCGCCGTTCATGATGTCTGCGAGGCGAACTACCGCGACGGCGTGACCTTCAAACAGGTCGGTGAGAAGGTCGATTCGCTCCTCAAGGAAAAAGGCCTCGAGCGGTTCTCCCAGGATTTCCGCGGCATCGTCCGCCTCGGCGGCTACAACCACTCCATCGGGCTGGCAACGCACGATGTCACGGGCACATTTGCAGGGCCGGACGAAGTCCTTACCCCGGGATTCGTCTTCGCCTGCGACATCCAACTGTTCAGTCTCAAGGAGGAAATCGGCATCCGCATCGAAGATACAATCGCCATCACCGAAACGGGATATGAAAACCTGTCCGCAGGGGTTCCACGAACGGTTGCGGAAATCGAGGCCCTCATGAAGAAAGATGGAATTCTGCAAACCCTCAAAGAAAAGCGCTAGAAATGGGGGAGGCTCGCATGAACTACTTACCAGAAAATCCTCGCGCAGCAGCAAAGGAGTTGAGAGTGCGCCCGAAAAGAGAACCACGAAATAGACCAAATACACGAAACCGGTTTCGTGTATTCAGTGTATTTCGTGGTTTCGCTCTTGGTTTCAGCTGTCTGGTCCTGATATTCGCCGCGGTTGGGATTGCCCAGCAGATCGATTGGTCTAAGAAGGCCCTCCAGTCTGAGCGCAGCCGCACCTTTGATGCTCTCCACTATCGGATCGCCATCCGGCTCGATCTCGACCAGAAGTCCTTCGAAGGAGAAACAACCATTTCCTTGACTTCGCTCAGGGACGGGCTCGAGACGTGTGTTCTCGATGCGGAGGAATTCAAGGTCACGAAGGTGGTGAGCGATTATGGCGAATCCCTGCAATTCGAACAGACGGAAAAAGAGCTAAAGGTGCGGATGCCGCGACCGCTCAAGCTCGGGGAAACCCGCTCGTTTACATGCTCCTACCAGGGCAGAGATCCGAAGATCGGTTTGAGGTTCATGGCCGAGAGCGCCAACAATCCCAAGCTCGTCTTTTCCGACTCCTTCCCCGACCACGTCCACCATTGGTTTCCCTGCTACGATTACCCGAACGACAAAGTAACCAACGAGATCATCGCCACCGTCAAGTCCAATCTCAAGGTGGCCGCGAACGGCCGCCTGGTGAGTGTCTTTGAGGACAAGCCCGCCGGGACCGTAACCTATCACTGGTCTCAGGAACTTCCACACTCGACGTATCTCATTTTTCTGGCTGCCGCGCCCTATGTCGTGGTCCAGGACTCATACAAGGCCCTCCCGGTAAACTACTGGGTCTATCCTCAAGACGAGAAAAAGGCCCTCCCCACCTACGGCAAGACTCCGAAGATGATCGAGTTCTTCAACAGGATCTTTGGCTATGATTATCCCTGGCAGAAGTACGACCAGGTTTCGGTCCCATCAGGCGGCGGCGCCGAGAGCACATCCGCGACGGCGATGACTCACTCGATCATGGTCGATGAGAAGAATGAGAAGGATTTCCCGGCCATCGGCATCGTCTCCCATGAGCTGGCCCACCAGTGGTGGGGGGACCTGATCACCTTGCGCAGCTGGGCGCACACCTGGATGAATGAGAGCTTTGGGACCTACTCCGATTATCTCTACCATCGACACGAGAGGGGCGATGATGAGGGAGCGATCAATCTCCAGGACAAGTTGAACAGCTATCTGCGGGAGGCGAAGACGCGGTACGTCCGGCCGATTGTTACCGATCGATACGATCTGCCTCAGGATATGTTTGACCGCCACACCTATCCCAAGGGCGCCCTGGTCCTGCACATGCTGCGCAACATGGTCGGCGACGAATCGTTCTTCAAGATCCTCAGCCATTTCCTGCATAGCTATGCCTTCGACGCCGTCGATACGAACGATTTCATCCGCTCCGTGAAAACCGTCACGGGACAAAACCTCGACTGGTTCTTCGACCAGTGGCTTTACAAGCCAGGACATCCCGTCTTCAATATCCGGAGCGATTGGGACGAGGCGCGAAAAGCCGCCACTGTCAAGGTCACGCAGGTCCAGGATTTCAATCGGGGTATCCCCGTTTTCCGAGTTCCCGTTACAATTGCCATCGTCACGCCAAAAGGGAAAACCACCAGGGCCGTTTGGATCCGTGAGAAGGAGGAAACCTTCGAATTTGCCGCGGAAACCAAGCCCTTGCTCATCCGCTTCGACGAGGGGAACGTACTGCTAAAGGAAGTCAATTTCCCAAAAGAAGTGGATGAGCTGCTCTACCAGTTCCGCAACGATGACGTGATAGGACGAATGGCATCCGCAGCAGATCTCCTGCGTTTCAAAGACGATCCCAGGGTCTTCGAGGGACTGGCCGCCGGTGCTCAGAACGATCCATTCTGGGCAGTCCGGCGCAGCGCGATTGAGTCACTCGGGAAGCTCGCCGATCCGCGGGTTCAGGCAGTATTGAAAAAGACTTGCCTGGAAGCGCATTCGTCCGTCAGAACGGCTTCACTGGTCGCCCTCGGTGATTCAAGGGACCGCAGTCTGGTCGAGTTTTATAAGGAACGCTTCACAAAGGATGAGAGCCAGCTCGTCAAGGCCGAAGCCCTGCGGGCTCTGGGAAAGACTGGAGATCCTTCCGTCATCCCATTCCTGGAGAAGTCAGCCTCGGTCCCGTCCTATCGGGATATGGTCAGAAACGCGGCAATGCAGGCGCTGAAGCAGGTTGGCAAGCTCCGGGAGTAGATAAAACGCGACACGCCCTCTGGGAAGGGCATGATCTGATGTTTGGCCGGGACCTTCAAGGGGTTGCCGTCGTCAGTCCCCGAGCCACGGCGCAGAGAGCTCCCGCGGTCAATGGGGTCGGACCACGCTTATTGCTGATACCAGTGATTTTATATCCTGCCATACTCCCTAAACCGAGGCCTACAGCCCTTTTTCCGCAGGTGGCGGTTGCGATTTCTCTTGCCTGGAAAGCTCTGTCCTCAACATTCAGCGTAGCTTGCCAACGGGATGCCGAGCATTTCGAATCTATAGGACTTTTAATCATGCCGCACAAGGGAAAAGTCGGGTGGGGTGGCTGGGAAATCGGGAGATTCAGGGCAGGGATCAGGACGGGCAGCGAATTGCCGGAGACATACACGCAGTTTTCGAGAATCCGAGCCGGCGATGCGGTGCCCGTCCCGATCCCTGCGATGACCGGCTGGATCTTCATGCCACGACGTCCTCTCAAAACGCGCATCTCCTTCTGCGGCGCGATACACTTCGAGCCGACCGGATTCAGAATCGCAATCGGAGCCGCCCCCGATTGTCCGCGCCCTGCCGGAGCGCGAGATCGACGAGCTTGACTTTTCGTGAGCAGGGAGACGAATCCGCTGTCGGCTGCTGGAAGAAGTGTGTTATCCGGAAACATCGGATCGCTGTAAAATGCCCCCTTTGTAATCGACCCTGGGTTGCGGGATTCGCGGCAGACGGGCCGAAGTTGACATAAGGCCCCAAATCAGAAGCAGGCCCGGCTCTCACCGCCCGGCGCGGACTCGCAAAATTGCAGCTTATTCTGACTATGCGCCGTGATCGGAAGGCCTGAGGAGTGCTCTACCTTCCAGGCACTCGCGGCGTCGAAATCGGCGACGAGCTGGAAAACTCAGCAGCGCACCGGGAATCCCCTTTTGGTCAAAAGCCTGTATAATCTCCGAGACGTCATGATTAGATTCGCTGCCAATCCGCAGGGGCTTTTGCGCGGCAGGCGCAGCGGAGAGAGAAGCATATGAACCCGGCCGGAACTCTGTTGGCTGCCTTTTGCCTCACCCTCACATGCTCTGGAGGAGTGTTTGCCGGCGGCGGCTGGCCTGAGGGCCAGCAGGCCTCCGTCGGTTCTGCCCAAGAGCAGCTGGCTCGCGATATTTTCAAAGAATTGATTGAAATCAACACGACGGATTCCGTCGGCAGCACCACGGCGGCCGCCGAGGCAATGGCGGCGCGGCTCAAGGCGGTCGGGTTCGCCCCCGCAGACGTGCAAGTGTTGGGCCCGAATCCGCGCAAGGGAAACCTGGTCGCGCGCCTGCGCGGGACCGGCGTGCGCAAGCCCATTTTGCTGCTCGCGCACTTGGACGTAGTTGAGGCACGACGCGAGGACTGGACTTTCGATCCCTTTAAATTCACCGAACTGGATGGTTATTTTTACGGCCGCGGCACCAACGACATCAAGTCCGGAGATGCTCTCTTGGTAGCCAACCTCATTCGCATGAAGCAGGAGGGTTTTCAGCCGGACCGGGATATCATCGTTGCCCTCACGGCTGATGAAGAAGGAGGCAGCTTCAACGGAGTGGATTGGTTGGTGAGAAACCACCGCGACCTGATTGATGCGGCCTATTGCCTGAATACCGACGGAGGCGGCGGCGAGATCAAAAAAGGCAAGCGCATGCTCAATGAGTTACAGACCAGCGAGAAGGTCTACCTGAGTTTCAGTCTCGAAGTGACAAACCGCGGCGGCCACAGCTCGCTGCCGGAAAAAGAGAATGCGATCTATCGCCTTGCCGAAGGACTCGAGCGTCTGGCGAAGTTCGATTTTCCTGTGAAGTTAAACGAGACTACCCGATCCTATTTTGAGAAGATGTCCAGGATCGAGAGTGACCAGACTGGACGCGACATGGCGGCGATTGCCGTGATTCCTCCGGATCCGCAGGCAGCCGAGCGGCTGGCAGCGACGCCTTACTACAACGCGCTCATGCGCACAACGTGCGTGGCCACGGAACTGGAGGCCGGGCACGCCGAAAACGCGCTGCCGCAGCGGGCGCGCGCGGTCGTAAACTGCCGCCTGCTCCCTGAGGATTCGCCCGCCGATGTGCAACAGACTCTTGTAAGAGTACTGGCTGACGACAAGATTACGATCACGCCGCTGCAGACACCTAGGCAGGGTCCGCTTTCACCGCTCGTGCCCGAGGTTGTGGATCCTATCGAACGCATTACGGCAGAACTCTGGCCAGGCGTGCCCGTGGTTCCCATCATGTCCACGGGCGCCACGGACGGCTTGCGCCTTCGTATTGCGGGAATCCCGACCTACGGGGTCTCGGGCTTATTCGACGACATCGACGACGTGCGCGCGCACGGCAAGGACGAACGGATGGGGGTCAGAGAATTCTTCGACGGCCTCGAATTCATGTACCGCCTGGTGAAAACCTTATCCTCATCATCCAGTGCGTCAGTACCGCCACCACGGCGTCGTCGCGCCGTCGGGTTTTTTGGAAATCATGAACGTCGCGATTTCCTTGAGCCGTTCCGCGGGCGTGGCGGGTCCGGACCAGCAGTGCGGCTTGCGATCGCCGTACAAAAAGAACCCCTCGTAGTGCGGGTTCTCGGTCGTCTTCATCCATTTCTCGAGCTCTTGCGTGGAGTTGTTCAGCTCAAAGGTGTCCATCGTGCCGGTGTAGACGTGGATCTTGTCGACGATCTTCGGTCCGACAGTCGCCCAGTTCTTTTTCAAGTATTCGAGCAGGTCGAAGTGTTCCTTCCAGTACCGCGCTACCGCGGGATTCATCTCGCCGGTCATCTTGTTGAAGAGCGGTTCGAAATAGCCATCGTTGCCAAGCGGACCGAAAACGGCCGACCAGATGTCGATCTGCTCACCCGACCGGCCGTGCGTGCCGTTCACCAGCTCGAAGTGATTGCGCTGCTCGGATGTAAGCCGGATGCGGCCATCGGTCTCGCGTGAGTTGACGGTCGGCTCACGCCGCCATTCGTACTCCTTATAGAACGCGTTCTTGTCCTGATAGATGTTGACGCCCTCGACGTCGGTGAACGTCACCGGATCCGGACACGCCGACCAAGTGCCGCCGAAGAAGTCCGGATGAAACATCTGGAGCGCGAGCGATTCCCAGCCGCCGGTTGAGCCGCCGGATAGCGTGCGGGCGTACGGCTCTTTAATCACGCGGTACCGCCTCTCGACTTCCGGAATCAACTCCTGCAGGATCGCGTCGCCGTACGGGCCGACGTTGACCGAATTCACGGCGTACGAGTCGTCGAAGTACGGCGTCGGATGCTGAAACGTGACGAGGATCATGCGCGGAAAATCGTCGCTCAGCCACGCTTTCGAGAACGCGTTGTTCCCAACTTCATCGAAACCATCGGGTGCGCGAATACTGAAATGACCTTGAATGTAATGGACCGGATAACTGATCGTCTCGCGCGCGTAGTTCTTCGGCAAAAGCGCCGTCGCGCCGATGTAAATCGGCCGGCCCCAGAACTTCGTGAGCAGCGCACTCTGAAACTTGAAACGCTTGACGTACTCGGTGTCGGGCGGAACTACGATGGGTGGGATGACATCGCCTGCTGAGAGCTTCACGACGCCACCGGCCTTCGGATCGAGAGGGATTTTCTGCACCGCGCTCTTCAGGTTGCCGGGCGAGCTGTTCCACCGCTGCCCTTCCCACTGGTCCTCGTGCATCCAGACGGTGTGGCCGTCGGCGCGCTTGAACTCGGAGTAGACGTTGACGAAGCCCTGCACGAAATAGTCGCCGGACGGCAGATCGTGCAGATGTTCGACCGGCGTGCCGAGATCAGTCTCATCGATGATCGCCGCCTGTCCTGGCGCGAGCTGCTCGACGTCCCGGCCGAAGAATGGAACGCCCGTGCGGCCGATCTGCAGCCGCGGCTCGCGATCCCCCGTGCGGGAAATCATCACAAATACGCGGCCAGCGATCGGGCCGGCATGGGCCGAGGCGGGGAACGAGATCTCGAAGCGCAAACCGGCGGGGGCCGCGCCCTGATGCTCGGCGGTGGCAAGACTGACAGCCGCGACAAGAGCGGCGATGAGAGCTAATGCGACGCGAGACATAAGAGCCTCCTTCTCTATAGTTCGCTGCTTCGGAAAACTGAAAAATCGGCGAGCTGACCTCCATGCCGGCGCGCTGCGCGCGATCGAGCACCTGCTCGGCAGACGCCAGCCGGCTCTGCAAGCCGGCAATCTCCGACTTTATCTGCTGTGCTGCCATGTACCCCGCGCTTCCCTTATCGTGGCAGGCCGCGCAGGCAACGGTTTCTTCCACTCCGAGCATCGCAGGCTCGGCCCCGGCTATGCGGCGCGATAGCCCACCACCAGCCGCTTGCCTAGCACTTCCAGAGCTGCTTCGATCCGTTCTATCTTGGATTTGTGGCGCGGGTCAGTCAGCCGGCGGATCTCCTTTTCATCACATTTCAATTGTTTTGCCAGCTGCATATTCGTTAGGCCGGACTCCTTCATGGCGAGGTAAAGGGCAGTTTTGGCGGCCACGAGAGCTGAGAGTTGGATGGAATACTCAGCCTTGCGCAGTCTGGAAGGTTGCGGGATCGCCTCTTCCAGCCTGATTCTTCCGGCAATTGCCTCCTCAAGACAGTCAGCGCCCTGGGAGAGAGCATCGGCGACGTCCTCGCCTTGCGTGATTGCTTCGGGGATGTCGCGGAAAGTGACCACAAATCCGCCGGCCTTTCGGTCAGGTGTGAGCTTTGCAGGGTATGCGAAGTTCTTCATAGGCAATCCTATTCAAGACAGATCTGATTCCTTGATGCCCAGCTGCTTCATCATTGCGTAGAGGGTTCCGGACTTGAGTTCATCTTTCAGATTCCTGATGACTGCTCTCCGATCTCCAAGATAGATGGTCCCGTGGCTTCCCTTGCCACGCTCCGGAACGAAACGGCAAAGCACGCCGCGGACCCGTGCGTAATGCCGCAGCTTGTGGAGAAATTCAGACCCTTTCATTGTCAGATGTTCGGACATTATTGTCCGAAGGTCAAGTGTGGATGTGGGCTTTCTGCAACCTAGACACTGCCTGTCCGTAGCTCTCCAGAAATGCTCTCGTGGACCGTGACGCCGGACCGAGCCGCAACCCTGAAGGACGAGACTGACCGCATGATCTGTTCCTGTGGCGCCCGCCTGCAGATTGTCTCCTTCATTTCGGACCTGCCCGACAGCGCGGTCAGGTCTTCAGCTGACGGATCTTGAGAAGCAACAGGCCGATCATGCACAGGAGAATCACGGCAGACACGGCCAAGCCCTTGCGGCGATACGCAAGCTCCGCAAGCGCCTGCCAGCCGCTCTGCTCGCATGCGGCCGCAACGCTTTCTCCTTCTGCGGTTGTCTTCTGCAGGATCGCCGGCGTGAACCTGTGAATCTGAACGCGTGCCAGGATCAGGCGGTCCCGCCCTTCGGAAAGCTGGTAAATCGGCGAGCTGACCTCCATGCCGGCGCGCTGCGCGCGATCGAGCACCTTTCTGGCAGACGCCAGCCGGTTCTGCAAGCCGGCAATCTCCGACTTCATCTGTTGCGCCGCCATGTACCCCGCGCTCCCCTTCACATGGCAGGCCGCGCAGGTAGCGGTTTCTTCCACTCCGAGCATCGCGTCGGTCGGAAGCACGATCAGATGATTCTGATGGCAGGTCACGCAGGCAGGCCACTCATTTTCTGAAAACGCCTTGCTGTGGGGGCTCGGAAAACCAGGAACGCTACCCTATTTCCCGTGGTGCAATATCCGAATTATGAGTTGCCTCGGCTCGAAATAGGGTGGCGTCCCGGGTTTCATAGCGGGCGAGGCGCTCCAGCCTCACGCGGTCGTGGGCGGGGACGCACACATTAGCATGCACACTGAAGCCGGAAATGGTGGCACAACGCAGGCCGGCGGAGACGGCGAGGTTTTCCACATCGACCTCGTCACCGACCTTTGCGAGGCGCCGGCCGGCACGTGGCCCCGTGGCAACGCGGCCGGAAATCGAAGTGCTGTAGAGCTCGGCGAGCAGGGGCTCGTTGCGCACAAGGGGATCGCTTTCGTCGTGATCGGCCTGTGGTCCCAGGCCACGGCGTTCGAGGAGCTTGCCGATACGGCGCTGGACGCGTTCTGTCAATCGGGCCACTTCGGTGTCACTCGGCGGGGGTACGGGCCGGAAAGCGACTTGACCTCCCTCTTCGACCACGTAGATGCCGTCAAGCGCCAGGGTATGGAAATGGACATTGAGATTGAGGGCGTCCCCGAAGCGCTGCACGAAACTGACGGCGCCGCACCGGGCCTGCCGGTTTGCTGCTGGGATGCCTGCGCGGCGGCGCAAGGAGCTGAATACGGCCAGCCGCCGCCCACAGCCGGCAACGAGGATGCGAGAGGTGAAACGTTTGCGATTCTCAATCACTGGGTGGAAATCAGACCTCGGAAGCAAGATCGGGCTTGCAGCAATTATAGCGGATGTACATTCCCCTCTCGATCGATAAAGGCATGGTCATCCGTCATGAGGAGACTGAGCCCCTCCAAATCCTGATTATTGATGCAATCGTTGAACTGGAGCGCGATGAGTTTTGGATCTTTTGTGTTCATTTGCTGACGCTCGCAAGGGCCCGATGGCGCAGGCAGGAGGTTCGAGCGATCGATCCCATCAGGGAAGGTTCAAACTCGCGACTCCCCTGATGGTCGCTCCACAATGAGGACACCTGGTATGGAATGGTCCGAACGGGATTCGGCCTCTGTCCTTCTTACAGTATGGACATTTTCGCAGCGCCGCTCCGATTTCCTTGCGGTAGCCGACCCCGAGGACGAGTAATGCAGCAAGAAGGCACGCTGCGCTCGCCGCCAAGCGTATTAGCGACCGCCTGCGCCATTCGCTTGGATAAAGCTTCAGAGAGAAGTTTGCGGATTGAACACCCCAGACATACTGCCATCGGAATCTGAAGTCGGCTACACTCTCAGCGACGTATCCATTCATGGTCGCGTATCCCTGGATGAACACCGGATCAGACCCCTTGAATTCGATTGCTGGCACCCGGATTTCCAGGTTCATCACCCCTGGGCCTGTTTCCGGTTCAGTCCGCTCCTTGATGATAGTGTCAGAAGGCACCCCGGGTTCCTTCGAAGCGAATGCCGGCCACACATCGCCCACTGGCATTACGTCGAGGCGATCCGACTCAGTGACTCTGAATTCACCACCTCCTGTTGCATGGAAATGGCTCCAGAGGAAATCCTTCCTCTTCGTTTCTATGTGTAGACCGCCCACGGTCCCAGGGGGGACAAAGGCGTTCACTAACAGGAAACCGCAGACCAGAAAGAACAGACCTGAGCAGGCCAGGAAGAACCAGCCGGTGAGCCTCAGTGTCTTCGCCGCGTTCAAGCCAGAATCTCCATCTTGAGGTCTCAAACAGCCCGATCATTCACCAAACCATGGGGCGTATAGTCGGCATTGGCTGCATTTCCGAACCAAGCCTGGGTGCGGCCGCCGGTCAGCTTCCGAGATAAAATGTTATGTCAACTTCGACCGGGCGATGCGCGCCTGCCTCAATCGCCAGCGGGCCCGATTATACCTCAAAACAGGCGCTGGAACTCAGGTTTTGCGCACACTTCTGCTGAAACCCCGGCGCGGAATCTTTACCTGCCCGGCGCGAAGCGAATCACCATTCTCCTACTTCGGGATCATGAGAGGGGCGCGCAATTGGCGGCGGTCTCGAAGGCAGTCCAATATTTTTCTGATCGCATCCGGGGGATGGATTGCCGCCACAATCCGCATGCGGCCGCCGCGGCGAGCGCATTCGAGAACGTCGATCGAAAAAACGCGTTTCATCAGTTCAGCCCACCAAGGTCAGTCTTTCCGGAACAGCCGTATGCCGGCCTCTTCCTCGAATGCCCTACGCACCGTTTCGGCACGCTTCTGAACGAACGCCCGGAACCCACGCTTGGCATTTCCCTCCCATAGCCCGCTGTCGTCTCTATAAGGTATCAAGTGGCTGCGCATCACTCTGGTAAAGTGTTTCATGTGCCTGTACTTCGCGAGATACTGTCGTGGCCGCTTGCTGCCAAACGACTGGTTGTCTTCGGCCACCATGAAGCAGACGTTGCACAGCCGATCGACTTCCCGGTCCGGCACGTCTTGCCTACGCAGCAGCGCCTTGGGGAAGATGTGGTGCTTGTCGTTGCGGTTCTTGAGCGACGCTGTCTCGCCCAGCGGTAACGGACGGGCGTTCTCAAGGAACGAGGGACCCTGACGGTGGAGCAGCAGGAAGAACGCCGTCGTCAGCGAGGACGCGCCCCGGTACTCGGCGCGCTTGAGATCGTACATCGGCACTCGGTCGCCCATGCGGAATCTAGTACTGTGCTTCTCTGCTAGGCGTTCGAAGAACCTGATGTCGCTGGTGATGTTCCGGTAGTAGCCCCGGCCTGTGTATCGACCCGCGACCGCAGAGGCCCAGAACCACTTGCGGATTTCCCTGCCTTGACGCGCCGAGGGCTGGGCGCAGTCGTTGGCGTAGAAGAAGCTCGCCAGCGTGACAAGCAGGTTGTCGGATGGCAGGAACTCGTAGTTGGGCACGCCGATATCGCAGGTCAAGTAGTCGATCGCCTTGGTGATGCTGTTTTGAATACTGCGCCATAGCGGCACGAATCTGTCAGTAACCTGCTTATCCTCAAAGAACTCCTCTTCCTTCCTCGCTAGGAAGCGCTCGATTGCGCCTCCCTTGAGGTCACGGAGCCCGAGCATGACGGCGGTCGCGAACTGGATTGTGCGCCGGTCCATGTACCGGTAACCGCGCGGCAGACCCGATCTGAGCTCGTTGACCAGGTGCCGGAGGTCGAGGCGCGCGGCACTGGTGAAGGCGATGTCTGCCGCGCTGACCCGCATGCCACCCGAGTTGATGCGTAGAAACGTCTTACGGACGAGTTCAGCCTTGTTCGCCTGCATGAAAAGCACCGGCACAGGGTATTCGAGCAACCGCCGACGGCAGGTGCGCACGCGGTTCTGCTTGTAATCCGGCAGGTACCTAATACGTCGACGCCAGTTGGATGCGAGGATGTCGCTAACTCGCACGGTTTCGCCTTGGATGGGATTGCGCATACGCCCGAACCGCTCGTCGATTGCATCATCCAGGAAGAAGCAGATATGGGTGAAATCAACCTCACGGTCGTACCAATTCGTGACAGTTCCGCCGTTGCGCGTCTGGTAGAGCACCGCCAAACGCTGCTGGCCGTCTATGAGGTACCATATCTCACTGCACGTCGGGTTGTGAGCCGGCAGCACGCCCACGGTCTTCCTCAGGAAGTAGCGGAACTTGGGCGGAGCTTTCCAGACGAGAATGTTGCCGATTGGCAGGCCTCTGTACATGCTGTCGAACAGCCTCGCGGCACGCTTTGAATCCCAGACAAACTCTCGCTGGATCTCCGGCACGGCGAATACGCCGCTGTCGCAGCAGTCGATGAGCTGGCTGACCTTCAGATGCTTAATCTTCATACTCCACCTCGTAGCCCAGCCCTTTGGGGCTCTTCCGATCACATCTTCCAGCTTCGCTGAGTCGTTCCGCGAGTTCTGCACCCCAATGGTTCCGCTTCGTGCTTCGCCACTGGTTCCCGCAAGTAAGACCCTATCTTGCGCGGCAGTTCCGGCTTAGGCAGGCTGCAGTCCCTCACCTCATTCCCCTCTCCCATTGGGAGAGGGGCGCGGTATGAGGGCTTCTTCATGATTTCGGCATATAGTCGGCATCGGCTGCATTTCCGAACCAAGCCTGGGTGCGGCTGCGCGTCAGCTTCCGAGATAAAACGTCATTTTAACTTTGGCCGGGCGATGCGCGCCTCCCTCAATCGCCAGCGGGCCCGATTATATCCCAAAACAGGCACTGGAACTCAGGTCTTGCGCACATTCGCTCTTCGGATGGGATTTGCCTTTCCTGGCCGGGCAGCCGGGGTGGGAGACGGGTTAGACTGTCTCGGCGTCTGCGGGAATCACGAGCGGGCGCCAGCGCCCGCCCGGAGCAAAAACGCCGCTATACCGGACTATGTTGAACCGGGGCGGGGACACGAGGGCGGCAAGTTTTTCCATCAGTTCGAGGGGCTCGAAGATGATGTGGGAGGTTGGGTCGCGTCAGCTCCGTCCTGAAAGCTCTTGAAACATATGGCCCGCGCTCATCCTGATCGCCCCCGTAGCCAGAGCATCACTCCTCTTTACCTTTCGTCTTTTCCGATGACTGTCGCCAGCGATTTTTCTTTTCTCCAGTAGATGCTCGACCTTCTATTTTGCCTCTCCTAAGGGTTTTTCTAGGAGTTTAGACGCACAAAAGACAACTCAGGCGGCGGTTCGAGAATAATCACGAAACGGGCTTCTGAGGAACGATCCCAACCCGCGAGGAGCGGACCATCCCATGCGTCCTCAAGCACTTATCCAAGACTGCCAGCATATTTAACGGCTTATACAACTCTTACGCAGCTGCGACGCCATAACTACTCCTTATCCAGTTAATGAGTTTATCCATGTCGCCTTCTATCTCGTCATACACGAGATTGCGCAAGACCATGAGCCTATTATCCACTGGATAGTCGATATAGTCGTGGTGACCATAAATGAAATTCGTCAAACCTGAACCACGCACTGACTCGCACCGAAATTCACTCCCGCCATAAAACAACATCATAGTGCGATAATCAAACCCTATCTCATGACCTTTGATCAGGACAACCTCATTGTCACCATCATCCTTCCTGGTCATGTACACGTCCATCGAACAGCTCTTCCCAGTCCCTTCACTCGACAGGACCACAAAACACTTCAACGGCATCTTCGAGTACAATCCAAACTGATTTGCCATTCGACCAAAGTTTGTCTCAATCAGCACCTTGTATTCGTTCAAGAAGAGCCTGTATACACGCTCGACCGTCGCGACCAGCGTATTATACGAATAATGGTCCCATTCTCCCTGGCCGAGCCACTCACGGTCACCTCTGGGCAAAATGACTTCGTTTATGGAACCTATACCCAACGCGCTCAGACTGCGCATCGCATCGACTATTGCCGTGTCCGCTTTGTCGTAATCGAGGTAGCGGACGTTGGATGTGATATCAACGTTGTTGTTGGCAGCCAGGACGGCGCGGTCGTGGATTTCTTTCTTGTCTGCATCAGTAAGGCTATAGCTATATGACACGCATGACCCATGCCACGTCTCCTTTATTTCCCCAGTCCTGCGTTTAGCGTCAATTAGCTGATCCCGATAAGCCATCGTTGCTTTCTCGTAGCGCCGCGCACGGTCAATAGCTCCAAAGCTAATCGGCAAACAGTCGGCGATCCTGTAAGGGTGAACTATATTATGATGTCGCCCTTGATATTTTGCCAGAGTCGCGATCAGCTTCTCAAGCAAGAGGTAACGATTCCGTGATTCATTCAAGCGGCCCGACCTTACAATATTCCTGAGTTGGGGCTCGATTTCGTGAATCAGAACCTCGCGGAGAGTATTTATTTCTTTGAACCCGTTCGCCGAACCCGTGCAATGAAGCCCTCCCGCGCCATGAAGGTAAGGTAAGTTGGACTGCTTGGCTGCGGACCTATCGACCGGAATCAGCTTTACTTGCTCCGTATCGGCCTGTGACAGAGCACGGAAGCCATACATTGTGAGTTCCCGGTCTTTAATCGACATCTCGGCAATGAAACCCACTTCTCCGCTGGTATTGGGCGCGAACGCTCCCTTCAGATTGGGAAATAGAGTATCAATGATATCGCAGTACTGACGCAAGTATTTTGCGGCATTGCACCGTAGCTGATGGTCGATGGCGGCCTGCTTCTCTTGTGGCGCCATGGGATAGAACAGTTTCAACGCCTGTTGGAAAATCTGATTGTTCGAGTACTGATCGACTATGGCCTGGTAGTCGCGAAGCGGCAAGTCTTGAAGCTTAAGGAGATGGTATGCCACGACGTAGTCTCTGAAGATGGGAAAGTAGAACGAAAGTGTCCGGCTGTGGCCAGCGGTGGATAAATCGAGCACGTTGTAATCAAAGAGTGGCGGCATCAATTTCTCGTTGACGCCAAGACCCAGGCGCCCTCTAATTGTATCCAAGTCAATATGGTCCCGGTCGTTATCGAGAAGGCAGCGGGCAACCTCGCGAAGGGTGGCGGCGGCAATTTGGCGGTCATTCAGCTTCTCGAGAGTTTGATCGTAATATGCGTCGAAGAATTCGATTCGCGAAAATGTGAGATCCTTCATTTTGTGCTTCTGAGCCACCTCGAAAAACACCCTCAGAAGATATGGACTCCGTTTGCCGTCGCGCAAGACACGATCTTCAAAACGGCCGGTAAACCCGTATAGCTCCCTGTATTTGTCGATAGCGTGGTAATATTGCTCGTCCGTCATCGACCGCAAGTGGTATCCTGACTCGTCGTTCGCGGTGCGATAGATGGCCGCTGAAATGTGAGTGGGGACACCACGCTGAGACAAGAATGGCGGCCAGGCATGGGTCGTGCAGGTCACAAGCAGCTTGATTCGAAAACTCCCCGCGTGCCTCACGAAGTTGTCGAGGATGTCGACTCTGTTCTCAAGAGTCCATTCGTCAAGGGCATCAATACAGATCGTAAGGGGCGCATCGGCGAATAGGTCCGTAATCCTCCTAATTATCTGAATATCAGATTGTTCTGTGGAAAAGGGGCCCCAATTGAAATCGTCAGCAATGGAACAGGTCAGCCGGCTGAGTATCTCGCGAGCCCTGTAGAAAAGAACTGGGTGGCCGTCTTCCAGGAGCTGCAGCGCGAAGTCGCATAAGGAACAGGTTTTGCCAATTCCCGAATCGCCATAGATAGGCAAAAGCGCACGGTCGGATTGGAGAAGATCGCGGCAAGCCGCAACGAGGTCGTGGCAACGTGTATGCAACTCGGGTATGTACTTCTTGGAGAGGTCTTCCTTGGAGCCAATAAGGGGCTTCATGTGTTCAAGGACCTGTTGCCGGCAAAACGCCGTCACGTTAGCCTTGGAGTAGCCAATGAAATGTTTCAAAGCCTCATAGCGAGCCTCTTCGGAGATAGCAACCTCATAACGGTCCTTGACCTTGAACGAACCCTTCTCAATTTCCTTCCTGGTAAGGGAATCGTATAGGTGGAACTCACGGCCGTTCGTGACAATGGTAAACGGTGTGACCGGATGGAGCAGCCGCGCATATGAGGTGGCCTGCTCGACATCCTTGTCCGATATGGAGACGATGTCGCCTTTGACTTCAACAATAAAGAGGTTTATGCCGTTTCTCGTCACGAGGATGTCGAGTCTGGGCGACAAGGTGCGACATTGCTCTTCTGTGTCAGTTTTATACGTGAACAATCCGGCTTTGAACGTGAAACTCGTTTCAAAATGTAGCTCGTCTTCCCCAAACCCGAGCGAATAGAGAAAAGGTAGGACGACTTTGACTTTAACACTCTCTTCAAGTGACAGATCCATCAGTTACGAGCCATGTCGGAATGTGCCTACAACCCAAATAGGTCCACAGTATATAGATGACGCGTCTGATTATGTTCCGCTGATTGCCGCATGGGCAATTCCTGCAAGATTTATTCATTTCCTAGCGTATAGTCGGCATTGGCTGCATTTCCGAATCAAGCCTGGGGCCCGCCGCCGGTCAGCTTCCGAGATAAAATGTTATGTCAACTTCGACCGTGCGATGCGCGCCTGCTTCAATCGCCAGCGGGCCCGATTATAGCTCAAAACTGGCGCTGGAACTTGGGTTTTGCGCACACTTTTGCTGAAACCCCGGCGCGAAGCGAATCACAATCCTCCTACTTCGGGATCATGGGAGGGGCGCGCAACTGGAGGCGGTCTCGAGGCCAGTCCAAGGCAGTCCAATATTTTTCTGGTCAAATACGTGGAAGCCACCGGATTCCGGGTCGCCCGGCACCATCAGAAACAGAAGCACGACAGCCAGGAACTGCACCCTGCAGGCAATTTCGGAGGTAATCTCCGACTTTCAGCAACCGCGCAACCGCTTCATCTAGGCTCCCATCGCTCCCCGCCTCCGTTTGCTGAAGAAGACGACGGGGGAGACGTTCATTGGTCCAAACATGGCAGACTCTCCTTTCTGGATCCCAAGAGTGGATTACACGTGGAACAACCGGCCCGCCGACACGTCGAGCCGGAGCTTCGTAGTTGAAAAACAAGTCGAAACCGAGAGCCAAGCGCGATTAAAACGACGCGAGGAACTCTTTGGGTAGCAGAAAGCCGGCTGGAGACCGGCGGCTCGTATCCTACGCATAACCGGTCTTGGCTTTAGGCGCGAAACCCCGCAACGGGTTCAGCGAACGCCTACAAATGTCTCAGGTTCGTGGCTTGCCACGGGTTAGTGAGAGGGGTCTGGAGAAAAATGCGGATGAGAAAAACTCATGGGCCTCCCGCAGGACCTCGCTCCACGGGCGATGCAGCGGGGTAGAGCGGTTGCAGCGTAGGCACAGCAGGGCGTTTTCGTAGTTCGGAGTAAATAGAAATGGCACCTCGTTTCGATCCCTCCGCTGCTCTGGTTCAATTCGCGGTTGCAGCGTTAAGCCGCATTGCCGACAGATGGGCCAAAACAGAGACTCTTCCCCCTGCAAGCGTTTCCAGTACAGCTCAGCAAAAATCACCCTTGTTCTCTTGCGCTGCAGAAGGTCTTTGACCCACAGACAAACTAGTACGAATACCCCGCCGACAACTGGTAGAGTCCAAAGAACCCATTTCGGGGTCTGGACTGGTGCTTGTAGATGGCCCAGCGCTTGCCCTGCCCACGGTATGGCGTGCTTGGAGAAGAGGCGAAGCGGACCTGCCTCAGCGAGAATTGCCGCGACAACTGCCCCTCCCACCGCAATGGTCCACGGGTGATTCAGCCACTTACGCACTTACGCACACCCCGCACTAACCGACATTGACTTGTTTGGCAGTCGGCTCCTGAAGCAGGATGTCGTCGAGATACTCGATTGTCACGTTTTGCCACGTCTCCATCTCTCGGAAGATCCCGCTCAAATTGGATTTTATCGTCCCCACAGCACGGAATCCCCAGAGGACGACATGCTTGTTCCGTTTCAATAGAGTCTGGATCGTGTCACGAAAATCAGCGTCACCAGTTGCAACGATGTATACCCTAACGTTCGGTTTCTGCTCGAGGGTGTCGCGGATCAACTGCTTCAGCTTCTCGTCCGAGGTGTTCTTGCCGCCGAGAGGCTGGTCAAAACTGAACATAGCCTGCGCGTAGGCCGGAAGATCGTGGACGAAGAGCGGCCAATTGGCGACAGCAACTCGATACACCAACGGCCCGAACCGTTCGGCATGTTGTGCGAGGCGGCGTGCGAGCAAAACCGGTTGTCGGACTGATGCCCACGCAGCCTGTCGCCCTGCGGGTAACTCCTCAATGAATGTTCTCATGGAAATTGCTACATTCTCGTGGTCGACAAAAAGGGCCACCTCCACTGGCAATGGCACAGCATGGACGCCAGAAGCCTGCTTCGCGCGAACTTGATCCTTCAACCATCTCTCCAAAAACAACCCTTTGATTCGGACCCACTCCTCGCCCTCACGTGTTTGCTTTACCAGCGTCTGCATGTCAACCAACTTATTGATCCGCTCATTGTTGATGGGCTTGTTTTGGCGCTTGATCTCCTCAAAGAGTGTCATCTTGGGAATACCGCACCCCTCGTTTTCTTGTTGGTCGATGATTATCTTAGCGACCTCCCAATCGACCCCGTCTACAAACCCACCTTCCTCCTTCACCTCATTCCACCAGTAATGGGCGTATTGATCGTCCGTCTTTTCTATGGATTCAATCACCTGGTCAACGTCAGGCGGACCTACGGTCAGCCGCTGTTGAGGATTCAGCACCTCTGTAACAATTCGTCGCCCGACCGTCTGCACGATCCAAGGGTGACCCTCCGTCATTTGCCAGACGCGAGTGATTGCTTCCGGAGCGAACTCGACAGAGAAGGGCACCACGCCTGCATTAAGCACCTGTACGACGGCGTCGGCGTTCAGGAATCCCGTGGGATACGGCGTCACCCGTCCCCAAATAGGATGGGGGCATATTTCTTTAACGTTTCGGTATAGCACTGAAGCCGTGAAGATCAACATGATCCCACTGTTCCGAGACATCAAGGTGCTGAACAAGCCAAAGACGTTGTCATCAATGCGGCCACTCTTCACGGCTTGCGCGAGTCTTTGCGTCTCATCAATCATCAGCAGAATTCGCCGTGGCGTCAGCCGTTGCTGGACGATCTCGCAAAAATCCCTGAAAGCTACTATTGGTTCTGAGTCGAACCTTTCGGCAGGGGGGATCTCAAGATATCCCTGGACGTTCAAGTGCCTATCCACCGCCTTGCCAATCTCAGCGGCTGTTTGTCGCAGAAATTTTCCTGTGGTTTCAGGAATTGCTTCTGGAAGCAGGACAGTGATAATCTCGCTTAGAGCCAACTCTGGCAAGGCCCACTTCAGGCTGTTCAAGATCGACGTCTTACCGACGCGTCGCGGACCATTCAGGAAGAGTACTTCAGACTGTACGTTGCCTCGCAGGCTATTCGCGATCCGCCTCTGTTCTCTCTCCCGGCCACGAAAGACGTCTCGGCGGTCTTCAGGAATGCCGACGCCGACGAAGAACGCGTCCCGGATCGTCTCCTCACCATTGAGTCGTCGGCGGAAAGAGTCGGCGCGGAGGGTGAACCGCGTCGCGGGCGTTTGTAGGTTGGTGACCCCACCTGAGCTAAACTTGGTATGGGCCAAAAACGTCTCCTCGCCCTCTAGCGAGCCATATCCGAGCGCAAACCTCAATACACTAGGCGCGCCAACATCCAAAGGGGCGCTGACTCGCTGAACCCTGGTAACCACCGTCGCTTTGCCCGTCTCGCTCTGAAGGTGCACTTGCACGTCCGAAACGGGGTTGGTCCCCCGGTTCGTGACTCGAAGTAAGATGGAAGTCATGGGTAAGTCGGGACTGACTGGGGGTAAGGTTCTGTCAGGAAGATATCCATTGAGACGCCAGTCTACCTCAATGTCGCGCATCACGCTGGTTTGAAACGACGCGTCCGCGGCCAAGCGCTTCAGTGTTGTCAACAGGTCTTCCGACTTCTCCCTTACTTGCGGTTCATTAATTTCGTTGAGGGCAGTGTTTATCCCTGCGGTGTTATCTCGCAATACTCGGCTCAGTCTCTCTTTCTCTTCAGCATCGGAGGATGAGTCAAAGGCCTGCAAGGTTTGGATTGTCGTTCTAAGCTGCTCAACCAGTCTGCGGCTATAGGCGGGCCAAATCTCGTAGAGGATGTCGGTGCAGTCGGTCAGAAGGCCGAAGTCACCCTTGAGTTGTTCAATTCGCTTAACCTTCAACAAGCGATTGTTGAGCTGCTCGAGCCTTAGCAGTGGATCCTGCGGCAGTGCTGGCGGTACCTCTTCTCGTGCCTCGGCTGTTCCAACTCTCTCGGCCGGTCCTGGCTCCTCAGGTAGGCGAACATCCACACCAGAGTGAAGACGTCGTCGCCATCGGTTCAATTCAGCGGGAGGCAACATTGTCGAGTACTTATTGAGAAGCTCCTCGGCCGGCGTGTTGCGATCACGCTCTAGAAGGATATTAAGAACCTCCTCCATCGCCTCCCGCTTTTTAGTCGCTGGGACCTCTACTCTATTCGTGCAATCGAGCATCTTGTCATAGGCGCGTACCGCGTCCTCAAACTGGTTTACCTGCAAATACAGATTGCCCATCAATTGCCAGTTCAGATGAAACCACTTGTGCTCGTCAAAGCTAAGCCGCCGGCGGAACCAAGTGATCCCGGCGTGCAGCATTCGACGTCGAATGAATGCAAAGCAGAGATCGTTCAGACTTGCGGGGATCAGGCGCTCTGCCGGATCGGGAGGTTCAAACGGCTGTGCATCGGACGCAATGACTTCAATCGCAGAAAGCCACGCTTCAAGTTCATGCGGAGGGGCCCCGGAATCCGCAGCAAACAGATATCCCAGCAGGATAGCCTCTTCAAAGGGAAGCCAGTCCAATTGTTGCGACAAGAAGCGCTTCTCATTAAATTCGAGGGCAAGGGCGATGGCAGGCTCAAGCGCCTCGCCAGTCCCGGTTCCGCTCTCCACCCGCTGATGTAGGATCTGGAATGCAGTTTTGCGATCACCGAGCATTATCTCACAGCAGGCAAGATTCCAATCCGTGGTTTCATCGTTATGATTTTCTTCCCGCACCTTTTCGAAGAGGTCCTTCGCCAATCGCCAGCTTCCTTCGAGTTTCGCCAGGGCGTAGCCGTACCATTCCATCGCATAAAAGTTCTGCATTTGGTTGTTCCAGAGCTCCTGGAAGCTGGCGACAGCCTTTCTATTGTTTTGCCTGATCTGGCGCCGCGCTATCTCAAACTCAGCAGTCGGCTTATGCGAGTAGTCTCGCACCGACCGGGAGGGCTCGCGCAGATCAAAAGACGCGTCTAAGGCTTTCTTGACAGCTTGCACCAACCCGTTCTCCAAGGGAGCTAATACATCACGCACAGCCAGGGGGTCGTTGGTTTGCGCCGCCTTCTTCAGGCGCGCCCGTACGTCCGTGCTTATAAGCCCCGTAGGTGGTGGCGGCGGCGGCTCACCAATGTGGCTTCTGTAGAGCTCCTCCCAGCGCTTTCGGATGTGTTCGGACGCGGCGGACACAGAAGCGCTAATGAGGTCCCGGTTTTCTTCCACGAAGCGCACCATCATGCCATGCGTCTCAGGGGTGTCGAGCGTTCGACGGTGCGCTTCGTAGGCATTCACCACAGTATCACTCATGAGAAAAGCGAGGTCCCTCGGTACCTTCTCGTAGAACCCCTTCAGCCATTCCCGGATATCATCCATCATATCAGCAGCAATGACCGTGGGTACCAGATCGGGCAACGAGGACCGGAGGAACATCTCGAGCGAGTTACGAAAGTTTCCCTCGTGCTTGGTAGGATCCGATTTACGTCGGAAGTCAAATACGATGCCGCAGAAGTTCGCCAAGCGCCGTGCTATCTCACGTTCGCCCGGGTCGCTCTTTGGCATTCGCCTAGCAATCCTGATAGAAACGTTCGCGAGTTGAACTCCCCAATTGTGCGGGGCGCGCCTGATCGGGGTGAGGTCCGGTGCGGCCAGTTGTTCGCGCACTCGCTCAAGAACCTCTTTACTTTTCAGTTGCTCCTGCGGTGTCAATACGCCCAATCTTGCTTCACAGAGCGGGAGTATTTGTGTCGCTGTCTCGATGATATCTGTCCAAGAAGTTGACCAATTCAGATGCATATCTTGTGCTCCTATCGAACAAGTGGCCGGAGCAGCCACATAATTGAATCAAGACGTCCATAGCAATCACTTACAGCTCAACTCGGCTTGGACCCCGGGGTCTTCCCCCCGCAGGGTCCGGTCACGAAGCTTATCGGGGTCCAGCCGTGTTAGTCGACTTCCGCTTCGTAACTTCCCGGTTGCCGGTGAAATAATCCGTCCGGTCTAGCGGCGTAAGGTCGGCATTGGCTGCATTTCCGAACCAAGCCTGGGTGCGACTGCCGGTCAGCTTCTGAGATAAAATGCCATGTCAATTTCGACCGGCCGATGCGCGCCTGCCTCAACCGCCAGCGGACCCGATTATACCTCAAAGCAGGCGCCGGAAACCGAGGCTTTTGCGCACATTCGCTCTTCGGATGGAATTCGCCTTTCCTGGCCGGGCAGCCGGGGTGGGAGACGGGTTGACAGTGGCGCGGTCAGGTCTTTAGCTGTCGGATCTTGAGAAGCAGCAGGCCGATCATACACAGCAGGATTGCGGCAGACACGGCCAAGCCCTTGCGGCGATACGCAAGCTCCGCCAGCGCCTGCCAGCCGCTCTGCTCACATGCGGCCGCAATGCTTTCTCCTTCTGCGGTTGTCTTCTGCAGGATCGCCGGCGTGAACCTGTGAATCTGAACGCGTGCCAGGATCAGGCGGTCCCGCCCTTCGGAAAGCTGGTAGATCGGCGAGCTGACCTCCATGCCGGCGCGCTGCGCGCGCTCGAGCACCTCTCTGGCAGACGCCAGCCGGCTCTGCAAGCCGGCAATCTCCGACTTCATCTGCTGCGCCGCCATGTACCCCGCGCTTCCCTTATCGTGGCAGGCCGCGCAGGTAGCGGTTTCTTCCACTCCGAGCATTGCGTCGGTCGGAAGCACGATCAGATGATTCTGATGGCAGGTCACGCAGGCAGGCCACTTGTTTTCTGCAAACGCCTTGCTGTGGGGACTCTGGTTGAAAAGGTCTTCCTGCGTGACATGGCACTGGCCGCACACATTCGCGACCGAATCGACGCCCGGCGGCGTGGCGCCGTGGTTGCCATGGCAACTGTTGCAGGTGGGCGCGGACAGGTCACGCTGCTTCATCAAGGCATCGCCGTGGACGCTCTTGCTGTACTGCTCCTGCTGATCTGTCGGGATGTCGTAAGAGCCCATCCGCTTCACGTCGCTGTGGCAGCGGCCGCAGGTTGCAGCTACGTTGGTGACGTAGACCGGGCTGTTCGGGTCGCTCACCGCACGGATGCCGTGAACACCGTGGCAGTCGGTGCAGGTGGCTACATTCGGATCACCCGCCTGATTCTTCTTGCCGTGCACGCTCGTCAGGTACTCGCTGTACTGGTCCACGCGCGCTCGCGGGTTGTACTTCTTCATGAATTCGGCATTGCTGTGGCAAGAGGCGCACAGCGTCGCAATCTGCTTGCGCGGCGGGTGCCCGACGAAGCCCTTGCGGGGATTCATGGCTTCCTCGAGCGCATCCTTGGTGGGGTCACCGCCGTGACAGTTGTTGCAGGAGAGCCCGTGCTGGAAGTGGATGTCCTGCGCCGAGAGCTTCACCGGTTCCGCCAACTGATCACCCATGGCGAGGTGGCACCGGATACAACTGCTTTCAACTGCCTTCTGGGCAGCCTGTGCCGGAACGGGGCTGATGAGCATAATGAGCCATAATTGCTGCCACATGTAACTGTCCCTAAGTCCGATAGGCCAGAGCCGACAAGACGATGATATACACGAGAACTAGAATGCCCACGACGGGAAGCAGGCTGCGCCGGCCTGTACGTGGTTCCCTCGGCGAAATGAACGGCGTGATGATCAGCAGAAGGCCCAGCAAGCCGAAAAACATGATCCCGAGAACCTCGCCGTCGATGCCGAGGATCTTGGAAGGAATGTATTTGAGCGTCTGAAACATGTAGACGAAATACCACTCGGGCTTGATTCCTGCAGGCGCCGGAGAAAAAGGGTCGGCTTTTTCTCCCAACTCCCACGGGAAGATCGCAGCGAGCACGGCCAGGACCGTGACTGCCGTCAGCCAGCCCACCAGATCGCGCAGGAGAAAGTCAGGGATGAACTTCATCTTCGGCGCCTTATCCGGATCCACCGAAGGTGGCGTGCTCATCCCATGTTTCTGGACCAGGTAGACGTGCACGCTCACAAGCACGGTCGCGATTGCGGGAAGAATCGCCACGTGAAATCCGAAAAAGCGCGTGAGCGTGGCCCCGGTCACTTCGTCGCCCCCACGCAGGAAGCGGAGGAGGAAGGGTCCGATGAGAGGCACTATGCCCGCGATGTCCGTCCCCACCTTGGTGGCGAAAAAAGCCAGCTTGTTCCACGGCAGCAGGTAACCGCTGAAGCCGAAGCAGAGCAACAGAAAGAAAAGAAGAGCGCCGGACACCCAGGTCAGCTCTCTCGGGCGCCGGAACGAGCGCAGGAAAAGGGCACTGAACATGTGCACGAAGGCAGTGCCGATCATCAGATTGGCCGACCAACTGTGGATGGAGCGAATCAGCCAACCGAACTGAACCTGCGTCATGATGAACTGGACGCTCTCAAATGCAGTCTCCGCGCTCGGCCGATAGTAAAGCAGGAGCAGGATTCCGGTGCAGACCTGAACGACAAACAGGAAAAGAGTCATGCCGCCGAAGTAGTACCAGATGCTGTGGCGGTGCACCGGCACTTCCTTGTGCTCGAGCAGGCGCTGGGCCGCACGCCAGCCCAGCCTGTCCTCCAGCCACTCCCCCCACTTCGATATCCACGCATTCATCCCGCTAACCTCGCGAAACCAAGATCTCGTCACCCCGCACGTTCGCGCTAAACGCTTCCAGCGGCCGCGGCGGCGGGCCGGAGATATTCTTCCCCGTCAGATCGTAGCGGCCGTTGTGGCAGGCGCACCAGATCAGCTTTTCGTCCGGGCGGTATTGCACGGTGCAATCCAAATGAGTGCAGACGGCGCTGAACGCGCGATACTCGCCTGCCGGCGTCTGAATCAGGATGCCGGGCCTGCTGCCGAATCTGAATATCTTGCCTGAATTTGGTTTGAGTTCCGAAACCTTGGCCGCGACCACGCTCGACGCGGACGACTCGACGATCCTGGGCGGAATCATGAACTTAATGATGGGATAGAGAATGGCGGCGAGGGTGGCCAGAGCGGTCGTGCCCAAGAGATAGTTGAGGACATTGCGCCGCGTCATCGTCTGCTCGGTTGGAAGCATGGTGAGAACCCGATCGATAGAGTAAATTAAATTGATCAAGATACCCAATGTGCCGCTTCGAGGCAAAGAAAATCTCGACGGCGGGTGCAATTGGAAGTAGGAGTCAACTCCGGGCAAGTCGTCAGCTTCTGCCCAACGATTTTAAGCGAAAAACGAACCACGAAGACCTCCAAGACCTCTAAGAAACAAAGGCAGCGGGATTCGCTTCTATGACCCACACATGGGCCAGCGCTGCGCGCGCGACTTTGCCCGGGCGCTGTGGAGAAACGCACCCATCCCCAAACATTGATTGCGCTCTTGAACATCCTGCGTTTTCCCACAGCGCCCGGGCAAAGTCGCTGGCCGGAGGC